>ERZ773258.14-NODE-14-length-208880-cov-15.863608_pt1 | contig 208880 bp, 223 predicted proteins | sample MGYA00511962_ERZ773258 | MGnify/ENA primary metagenome ERZ773258 (study PRJEB29015, sample SAMEA2737755) | human gut metagenome | biome: human gut; feature: human-associated habitat; material: faeces | place: China | collected 2012 ... | reverse complement strand
AAGTATCGTTTGTATCCAAGAATCCCCTGCCTTTAGGCATGGGGAGTATGTCAAATATAAAATAAATAGACTTAAGAAAGGGCGTTTTGTGTTGTTAAATAAAGGTTTTATAGGAAAACTTACAGGTTATTTACAAAGAATTTTTGATGAACATTTTATGTTTATCATGATTTTATTTATAATTAATAGTTTAACTACAGCGTGGTCACTTTTTGATGAAGATAAAATTGACGTGGCGATTGGATATATTTTTTCTGTATGGTTAGGTTCATTGATAATAACTTGTCTTATTGATTTATTGCCAAAACGATTTTTGCAAAAAATTGTAAAAACAGTATTGGTCATACCAATAGGGCTTATATTTATTGGTGAATTTTTTACAATGTATTGCTATAAAGCTTTGATTGGCACAGGTATTATAAATTCTGCACTTGAGACAAATATGCGAGAAGCTACAGAATTTTTCTCTATGTATATAGGTTTTTCAGGAGTGGCTTCTATCATTGTTTTAATTGCTTTAATTGTAGGTTTATATAAATATAATCCACTGAAAAAAATCACTTTAAAACAAAAGACAAAATCAGGTATAGTATGTACTTTGATGGTTTTAAGTGTGTTTTATACTATAAGAATGTTTACTGTATATACAGATTTTATTTGGGACGATGAAGTCTTACCAGTGCAAAGGGTATATGCTTCTACTTCTGTCGCTGTAAGAAATATGCAGGCGTATAGAGAGCTTTCTTCCCAAGTAAATAGTAAGGTAGAACTCACAGAAAATAAGAGTGAAATAAAAAATATTGTATTTATTTTAGGTGAGTCTACAAATAGAAACCATATGCATCTTTATGGATATTATTTACCAAATACACCAAATCTTGATGCTTTAAATGAAAAAGGCGAAATCAGTGTTTTCCGCGATGTAGTAAGTCCTCATTCTACTACAATTGCAGTATTAAGTAAGTTATTTACATTTTGTAATCGTGAATCAGATCAAGAATGGTATCATTACAATAATTTAATTGATGTAATGAATGCTGCAGGATATAAGACATATTGGTTATCTAATCAGGAAACTTCAGGTGTTTGGGGCAATGTAGCTCAGATTTATGCAGCTCATAGTGATGTGAGTGCATTTACTCGTATTCGCGATTCAAGAGAAGATTATGGTATCGTTGATGGCGAATTATTCCCGCTTATTGATGATGCTATAGCAAATAGAAGTGAAGATAAAAATTTCTATGTAGTTCATTTGATGGGCGGACATGGATTATATTATAATCGTTTCCCTTATAGTTTTAGTAAATTTAGTAAAGATGATATCAATTTACCAATTACAGATGGTAAAAAAGAAATCGTAGCTCAATATGATAATGCACTTTATTATAATGATTATATAGTAAGTAGTATTATTGATAAATTCCGTGATAGTGAAACTTTAGTTATTTATGTTCCTGACCACGGTGAAGCTGTATATGATGAAGGCGAAGATATGTCAGGTCATATTGAGGAAAATCCTACACACCATATGATTGAAATACCAGTTATCATGTGGGCATCAGAAAAATTCAGGGCAAAATATCCTGAAAAATGGGAGCAAATCAAAAAAGCTGCTGATAGACCTTATATGACAGATGATATGATTCATACTGTTATGGATTTAGCAGATATAAAAACGGCTGAATTTGACCCTACAAGAAGTATTGTAAATGATAAATTCAATGAACAAAGACCTCGTATCTTTGATGGTATGGATTATGATGCAGAAATAAAAAATAAAAGATAAATAATAGAAAAATCCCTAATACGGCATTTTGCTGTATTGGGGATTTTTTTTGCTGTTTATAGCATGATTTTTTACTGTTTTTACATTATTTTTGCATATATATTGCTTGTTTTTACAAAGTTTATATAAATTTACAAGATTTTCATAAAATTATTACAATATAATGATAGAGGTAAAAGTTAAATTTTGGTTAAATAGATGATGTTGAATTAAGTATGTTGTTAAGATTAAAAATTAATTGAATGAGGGTAAAAAATGTTAGAGTTAAAAAAGATTAGGAAATCATATGAAGGAATAGAAGTTCTTAAAAATATTAATTTAAAAATAGAAAAAGGAGAAATCGTTTCTATTTTAGGGCCATCTGGTTGTGGTAAAACTACTTTATTAAATTTAATTTTAGGGCTTACTCAAGTGAGTGAAGGCAGAATTATTTTTGATGGTGAAGATATAACACAGATGCCAATGGAAAAACGCGGTTTTAATATCGTATTTCAAGATTATGCGTTATTCCCTAATTTAAATGTATATGAAAATATTGTTTACGGATTAAAAAATAAGCCAAATATTTCTACAACAAAAGAAGTTCAAGACTTAATCAATTTATTAGGTTTAGGCAAACATTTAACAAAGAAAATTGAGGAATTATCTGGTGGACAGAAACAAAGAACTGCACTTGCTAGAACTTTGGTTATGAAACCTAAAATTTTATTATTAGATGAGCCATTATCTGCTTTAGATGGTGTTATCAAAGAATCTATCAAGCAGAAAATCAAAGAAATAGCTCGTGATTTTAAATTGACTACAATAATAGTTACACATGACCCAGAAGAAGCATTGACTTTATCTGATAAAGTTTTGATTGTAAATGAAGGTCAGATTTCTCAATTTGGTACACCAGAGGAAATCATCAAAAAACCTGCAAATGATTTTGTCAGTGAATTTATCTTACGTCAGTTAGAAATCAAACGAAATAATATCTTAGAATTATTTTGGGATGGTAACAATAGAGATAGAAAAGAGATTCTTCAGGTGGGTTAATGATGAATATTTTAAAAACTAAACAAAAAGAATTACAGATGATTTTTATAGCTGTAATTATAATTTTTGTAGGATTTTTATTACTACCGTTTATAGAAATTTTATATCAATCTATAGCAGTAGGTGATGGTGTAGGTTTAAAACACTTTGCCACAATGTTAGATGAAGATAAATTTGCTACGGCTTTTGGCAATAGTATAGCAATTGCTTCAACTAGTGCGATTTTAAGTACGTTATTAGCATTTATTTTAGCCTATACTATCCACTATACAAATATAAATAAAACAGCTAAGCGTTTAATTCAAATATTGGCTATAGCACCTATGTTTTTACCAACAATTACATATGGATTTGCAATAATTTATTCTTTAGGAAAACAAGGTTTTTTAACAAAAGTATTCAATATACAAATTGATATTTATGGTTTTAATGGTTTGTTGATAGGTTATATAATCTACACCATGCCAATAGCATTTTTGCTCATTTATAATGCTATGAAATATATTGATAAGAAATTCATGATTGTATCAAAAATCATGGGCGATAGTTTATTTAAAACTTTTAGACAGACACTTATTAGACCATTATTAGGAACACTTGCAGCTTCATTTATACAATGCTTTTTCTTATGCTTCACAGATTATGGTATTCCAGCTTCAGTTGGTGGTAAATATCAGGTAATTGCTACAGTTTTATATGAAGAAATGATGGGAAGTATTCCTGATTTTAATCGTGGTGCTGTAGTAGCCATTGTGATGTTATTACCATCAATTATCAGTATTGCTTTATTGTGTTATCTACAACGTTACAATGTGCGTTATAACAAAATTTCTCAGGTGGAATTGAAAGTAAACAAAGTACGTGATTTTGTTTGGGGCGGATTATCTACTGTTATTTTAGTGATGATTTTATCCATGTTCGTTGTAATCTTCATGATACCATTTATTGATGAATGGCCATATCGTATGCAATTTACAACAGCGCATCTCGTAGAAATTTTAAATGATTCTAGCATTATTGATGTATATACAAATTCCTTATTAGTGGCTACTTTATCTGCTGTAGTGGGACTTGTTGTATCTTACGGTGCAGCTTTAATCACTGCTAGAAGTAATTTTATCAATGAAAAGAAATTTGCCATTGAAGCGATTGCTTTGATTACAAATACAATTCCAGGTATGGTAATTGGTATTGCTTATATGATGTTCTTTTCAGGAACTACACTACAAAATACTTTTGCTTTAATCATCATTTGTAATGTAATTCACTTCTTCTCTACACCATATTTAATGCTTAAAAATTCCTTAGAAAAATTGAATAAATCATGGGAAAATACAGCTTTGTTGATGGGCGATAGTTGGTTTAAAACATTATATAGAATTATCACACCAAATATAAAAACTACTATTTTTGAAGTATTAGGATATTACTTTATCAATGCCATGGTAACTATTAGTGCAGTTATTTTCATAGCTGGTGCTCAGACTATGGTTATTACAGCCAAAATAAAAGAATTACAGTATTTTGGTAAATTTAATGAAATCTTCGTATTATCCATGCTGATTTTAGCTACAAATTTAATTGTAAAAGGTCTATTGACTGTATTAGCTAAAAAGAAAATTAGTGTGAAAAAAGAGAAAAAAGAAATGATAACAAAGGGAGAGGCTATAGTATGAAAAAGAAAAAAATCTTATCAATGTTATTAGCAGGTACGGCATTATGTGCGTCTATGCTATTTGGTGGTTGTGGTACATCTGGTAGCGATAGTGCATCTAGTGGAAATGATGGAAAAGTAGTTATTTATTCTAATGCAGATGATGAAGCAGTAGATGCTATGAAAAAAGCATTAGATAATAATGGTTTTAAAGATAAATATATGTTCCAGACTTTTGGTACTTCTGAACTTGGCGGTAAATTAATGGTAGAAGGTAAAAATATTGAAGCTGATGTAGTAACTATGAGTTCTTTCTACTTAGATAGTGCGCAAGAAAAAAATAAAATGTTCACAGATTTAACTTTTGATTATAAACCATTAACTGAAAAAGTTGATTTCTATGCACCAATCACTTCTCAAGAAGGCACTATCATTGTAAATACTGAAAAATTAAAAGAAGCAAATCTTCCAATGCCAAAAAGCATCAAAGATTTAGCAAATCCTATTTATAAAGACCAAATTTCTGTAACAGATGTAAAAGCATCATCTACAGCTTGGTTATTAATTCAAGGTTTAGTTTCTGCTTACGGTGATGAAGAAGCTAAAAATATTTTAGGTGGCATTTATAAAAATGCAGGTCCACATATTGAAAATTCCGGTTCTGCACCACTTAAAAAAGTTCGTGCTGGTGAAGTAGCTATTGGTTTTGGTTTAAGACAGCAGGCTGTTGCTGATAAATTAAAAGGTTTACCTATTGACTTTGTAGACCCAACAGAAGGCAATTTCTCTTTGACTGAATCTATTGCAGTTATAGACAAAGGCGATAAAACAAATCCACTTGCAATGCAAATTGCAGAATGCATTATTCATAATGCTAGAGTAGATTTATTAAAATCATATCCAAACCCAATTTATGAAGGTGAAATTTCTGATTCTGTAAATAAATCAGCATATCCAAAAACTTTTGCTGAAAAATTATCTGTTGATTTATTGAAAAAACATCAAGATTTATCTGAAGCAGCTAAACAACTTTAATTTTAATGATTTATTTTAGGGTATATGTAGTTAAATACAATTAATATGCAGAATAAGAAATTTCTTAATACAAAGAGAAAATCTTTAGTATTAGGAAATTTCTTAATGTAGAGGACAGTTTGATATTTTTAGTTAACATGATTATAAAGAAAGGTGTATAAAAATGAAAAATTATAAATTATTAACTCCAGGGCCACTCACTACTACTGAAACAGTGAAAAAAGAAATGATGTTTGACCATTGCACATGGGACGATGATTACAAAAAAATTACTTTATCCATCATTGATGATTTATTAGAATTAGCACATGTAGATAAAGAAAAATATACAGCAATTCTCATGCAGGGCAGTGGAACTTTTGGTGTAGAATCTGTACTTACTTCTGTTATTGGCGAAGATGATTGCTTATTAATTTGTGCAAATGGCGCTTATGGTAAACGTATGGCAGAGATTGCTCAACATGCCAAAATAACTTATAAAATGTATTTACAAGATTTTGATAAAATTTCAGATGCAAAAGTTGTAGAAGAATTATTGCAGGAAAATCCACAAATTACACATGTTTCTATAGTTCATAGTGAAACAACTTCTGGTATTTTAAATGATATTGAAGCTGTGGCAAAAGTAGTTAAAGCATATGGAAAAACTTTAATAGTTGATGCTATGTCTAGCTTTGGTGGTGTGGATATTGAAGTTGAAAAATTAGGTATTGATTTTATCATCAGTAGTGCAAATAAATGTATTCAAGGTGTGCCAGGTTTTTCCTTTATCATTTGCAATCGTGAAAAATTAATGCAATCTAAAGGTAAAGCAAGAAGTCTTTCTTTAGATTTATATGAACAATGGGAAACTATGAGCAAAGATGGTAAATGGAGATTTACTTCACCTACACATGTAGTATTAGCTTTTGCTCAAGCTATTAAAGAATTAAAAGCAGAAGGCGGTATTGTAGCTAGAAATAAACGTTATAGTGAAAATAATCGCATTCTTATCGAAGAAATGGCAAAACTTGGTATAAAACCATATATTGAAAGCACTCATCAAGGTCCAATCATCACTACATTTTATTATCCAGAAAATAGTAATTTTGATTTTGCTGAAATGTATCAATATATTAAAGACAGAGGATATGCTATTTATCCAGGTAAAGTAACAGACATTCAGACTTTCCGCATTGGTACTATTGGGGAAATTTATCCAGAAGATATGTATAAATTATCTAGCATTATGACAGATTTTCTTAATAGTAAAAAATAATTGTAGTTGAGATTTTAATTTTAGTGGAGATTTAATTAAGTAAGGAGAATTTATTAATGAAATACGAAGGTATTATTTTTGATTGGGCAGGTACTACAGTAGATTATGGTTGTATGGCACCAGTAAGAGCTTTTGATGAAGCTTTTAAATCTTTTGGCATTGAACCTACAATGGAAGAAATTAGAAAACCAATGGGAATGTTAAAAATTGACCATGTAAGAACAATGCTGAAAATGGAACGCATCAATAATTTATGGAAAGAAAAATATAATCGAGACTGGACAGAAGATGATGTACAAAAAATCTATGAAATCAGTGAACGTAAAATCTTTGAAGTTTTAGATAAATATACAGATATAAAACCACATGTATTAGAAACAATTATTGAAATTAGAAATAAAGGCTTAAAAATTGGTTCTACTACAGGCTATACAAGTGATATGATGAAAATCGTAACAGATAGAGCAAAACAGCAAGGATATACTCCTGATTTTTGGATTAGCCCTGATATGGTAAATAGTAAAGGTCGTCCATATCCTTATATGATTTTCCGCAATATGGAAGCTTTAGAATTAACTTCTGTGGATAAAGTATTAAAAGTTGGCGATACTATTGCAGATATTAAAGAAGGCGTTAATGCTGGTATTGATACTGTAGGTATCATCGAAGGCAGTTCTTTGATGGGCTTAAGTCAAGAAGAATATGAAGCATTATCTGAAGATAAGAAAAATGAAATGGATTTAAAAGTAGTATCTGCATATCAAGATGCTGGTGCGAAATATATTATTAGAGATATCAGTGGTTTATTAGATATTTTAAAATAATAGATGAATTTATAAAGGCTGTAATAATTGGACGTGATAGATTATTATAGCCTTTTTTGATGAGATTTTTAATTAAATTTTATAGTTTTAAAATTTAAATTTCACAAAGATTATTTATAATGTAGTTAGTTAAAATAATTTATAAGTATTTTGAGGTATTAAGTTTTTAAATTTATAATGATTGTGAGGGATTATATTATGTTTAAAGGAAGCAAACTATCTGCAATGGATTTGATGGCTAAAAATTTAATGATTATGATAAAATCTATGCAAAATAAAATGAAAGAAATCTTTAAACATAATTTTTATAAGCGTTCTTTAAATAAAAAAGTGCCTCCGGAAAGAAAAATCTCTATGCTTAAATTTGGTTGATAATTTTCCATTTTTAAACATAGAGATTTTTTTATTTTTGTTGATTTTTAAAGAATTGATAATAATAAGGTTTCATTTCTTTGCGATTTTTGATAGGTGGCCATAAATCGCCAATAGCTGTTGTACGCATAGCAGCACTTAAATGTTCATATAAAAGAGGATTTTCTTTAGATAATTCTTCAATTAAATTTTTAGCTTTTTGACGCATTGTATTGCCATTGAATGGACATGGTGGAGCACAAGGTTCTTGACCATGAAGTGAGATGGCATTTCTTATTTCTTCTTCACGGAAATAAAGCAGTGGTCTGATTACAGTTACATCAGAACGGCTTAAATAAGTAGATGGCATGAAAGTCTTTAATTGACCAGAATAAAATAAATTCATGAAGAATGTTTCTACGGCGTCATCATGATTGTGAGCATAAGCTATTTTATTATAGCCATGTTCTTTGGCATAGCCATTGATTGCACCACGGCGGAAGAAAGCACAGGAATAACAAGCATTTTTATTATCTTGATTAGCGATAGTTTCAGCGATATTTACTTCATGAATATGGTAAGGCATGTTTAATTTATCGCAGAATTTTTGCATAGCTTCGCAAGAAAAATCTTTAGTAAACATAGGATTTATGGTGATTGCTCCTAGTGTGAAATTTTTCTTTAAAGTATTTTTTAATTCTGTTAAAGCGTATGCCATAAATAGGCTATCTTTGCCACCAGATAGACCGATTAGGATTTTATCATTATCTTCGATTAATTGGAATTCAACAACTGCACGGATTATGCGACTTAAATATTCTTTAGGTAATGGTTGCATAAAAAAATCCTTTCTTAATAATAAATATTTGATAAATAGTTAGTTTGTCTTATTTAAATAAATAATAAATAAAAGGTAGGATAAATGAATTATACAAAAGATAATATCTTTTATCAATCATAGCTTTTAAATTTTATGTAATATTGTTATAATAGAAAACAAAGCTATTAATTTGTAATGGAGGTTTTTCAACCTATGAGTGAACAAAAAGTAATTTATGCTATTGGTCATAGAAATCCAGATACAGACTCCATCTGTTCTGCAATAGCATATGCAAATTTAAAACGCAATATGGGCTGTGAAAATGTTGTACCAGCTCGTGCAGGTAGCGTAAACAAAGAAACTAAATATGCTTTAGAATATTTCGGTGTAGAAGCTCCTCAGCTTGTAAGTGATATTTATCCAAGAGTTAAAGATATTGCTGTTAAAGTACAAAAATCTGTAAAAGCAACAGATAATCTTCGTACTTTAGGTATGGCTATGAAAGAATGCAATCTTCGTTCTATACCTGTAGTTGATGATGAAAATAAATTAATTGGTATGGCTAGCGTTAGCGATTTAGCAAAAGCTTATTTCCAAGAAATCACATTAGATAGCGTATCTGCTTCTGGTGCTTGCATCAATGATATTGCTAATGTTATTGAAGCTGATGTTTTAGTTGCTGGCAATAACGAAGGCAAAATCAATGGCGAAATCAAAGTAGCTGCTGCTTGCATGGAAAAAGTTGCAGAAAGCATCAAAGCTGGCGATGTAGTAATCATTGGCAATAGACCAGAATCTGCATTTATTAAATGCATTGATTTAAAAGTTGCTTGTGTAATCATCACAGGAAATACAACTATTTCTGATGAAGTAGTTACTAAAGCAAAAGCTGAAAATGTAATGATTTTATCTACAGCATTTGACACTTATAGCACAGCTCGTCTTATCAGCCAATGTGCACCAATTTCTAGCATTATGACTACAGATGTAATTTCTTTCAAACCATCTGATATGTTAAGTGATATCAAAGGTGTATTAGAAGCAAATGAATACCGCAATTATCCAGTAGTAGAAAATGGTAAATTAGTTGGTATCGTAAATAAAGATAAATTCATGATGCCTGAAAAACAACAGATTATTTTAACAGACCACAATGAATTAGCTCAAGCTGTTGAAGGTATTGAATCTGGTAAAATCATCGAAGTTGTTGACCATCATCGTTTCGGCGGATTACAAACAAGCGATCCTATCTTTATCAACGTTCGTCCAGTTGGTTGTACTTGTACAATCGTAACTAATATGTATCAACAATATGGCGTAGAAATTCCAAAAGAAATTGCAGGTCTTTTAATGTCTGCTATTATTTCTGATACAGTATTATTCAAATCCCCAACTTGCACACAAACAGATAAAGATGCTGTAGAATATTTAGCAAAAATCGCTGGTGTAGATTATAAAGAATATGGTATGGCAATGCTCAAAGCTGGTGCAGATATCGGCGATATGACTCCTGCTCAAATCGTTAAAAATGACTCCAAAGAATTCCAGATTGGCAACTATCCAATGCTCATTAGCCAGTTATCCGTTATGGATACAGACCAAGTAATGGCTATGCAAGATGAAATCTTAGCTGAAATGGCTCGTGTATGCACTGCAGAAGGTTATGCAATGTCTATCGTTATCGTTACTGATATCATCAACGAAGGTAGCTATTTACTCTTCAGTGGTGAACCTAAAAACTTAATCGGTGAAGCATTCAAGCAAGATGCAAGCAAATCTGTTATGTATTTACCAGGCGTAATGTCTCGTAAAAAACAGATTATCCCACCACTTTCTGAAGCTGTAAAAAATCTTTAATAGTTTAATAGATAGTTAATAAATAAAAAAGGCAATATGATTTTTAATCATATTGCCTTTTTTTATTTATTTTCCATAATGCGATGTAATAAAGATTTATTAGCTAAATAGAGATTTTCAATTTTCTCAGCAGTGTATTTGTGTACAAAATTTGTTTGTTTAAATTTGGAAAATAACATATCAAATTTTTGGATTAATAAAGAATTTTTTAAGAAATAAATAGGTAAATGATATTTGTTTAATAAGTATTTATTTTTCTTAAAGTAAGCGATTTTTTGGTTACTATAATAAGAAAGTTTATAGTAGTTAATATCATTTACATTTTCTTGTTGAGACATCAGATAAATATCAATTAAAGGATTTTTATACATACTTTGAATAAGATAAGATAATTGTTCTTCTCTTTCTTGAGGTGTAGTTTGGTATTTTAAATCGCCAAAGATTACTTTACCTTTTTGAATATAATCCATTAAATTGAGCTCTGGAAGAATAAATGATATAGGATTTTTTTCAAATTGTTCTTCCCACATGATTTGTAGGTTTTTTAAGGAGGCGATAGTTTCATCAGTTAAATTTTGTTGTTTACATAAATCTATCATTTTTAAATAGGATTTTTTAGGTAGAAAAAATTCAAAGCCATTAGTAATAAATATGGTGAAGTTTTTATTTAAATAAAAGAAGGGATGAAAGGAATTAAGAATAATTTCTTTTTTTGGCTGTAAAATAATTGGAGAATTAAAGAAAGTGTCAGAAATACGTTGTTTATAAAGGTACATATATCTATTGATTTATCTAGATGTAGGGAATATTGAATAGCAAAAGCATTTTTTACAAGGAATATATTGCTATTATTAAAAAATTTATCTTCATAAATATAGAAATTGACATAAAAATATTTATTTAAGAATTTATAGAGGCTATATATTAATTTTTCGTCACTATTTGCTAGTGTAGATAGATTACAGCCTATGTGAATATCTATTTGACGGTCAGTGAGATTACAACAATCAAGGAAACTAAAAAATTTTTTTTGTTGTAACAAAGTTAAAATATCCATAGTAATGAAGATTTCTAATTTAGGAGTTATTTTATTTATTATAGGAGCTAATTTATGGCAAAAAAATTCATAAATATTAGTTCTACCAACGATGGTAGTAGAATTTAAAATAATATCATTATTGCTTTGGGAATGAGAAAAATTTTCGTGTGAACAATAATATGCGTTATTTAATAAATTATTTATTTGTGTATGTAAAAAACGTTGGATATCTTTTGTGGGTAATGGTTCATGAATATTAAATTCTTTTAAAAATAAGTAAGCATAATCTTTATGAATGATTTCTTCGGCGAAAATAGAACTCAATGTATCATTTATTCTTTCAATATGCTTTTTAGTTGGTTGACTTGTATTATTTGCCCATTTACTGATATAAGAAATATCATAACCTATATGATAAGCGATGACATTTAATTTTATATTAGTAAATTGGATAAGTTTTTTTAACATATCTCCAAATTTATTTTGCATATAAATCCCAGTCTTTCATAATTTTAATTATAATAATATCAATAATAAAGTTAAATTATTAATAAAAGTATATTATTTATTGAACAATAAAAATGAAAAAAAGTCAATAAATAATCTAAGAAGCTAGATATATATAGCTTTATGAGGTTGAATTATTGAAAAAATCAAAAGTCAAAATTTCTATTGTATTAAAAATAAAGATAATTGAATAGTATTTACAATATTTATAAAAGTTTGTTATTAATTCAAGACAATTTGTAAAAAAATGGGAAAGATTGACGTAAAAAAATTTTTTTATATAATAAAAAACAATAAATAAAAAAAATACAAAATATGGTTAATCATAAAAAAAATAAATAAAACTTAAATAATAAATCATCTAAAAAATCAAATAAGTTTTATAGGGAGTTTTTATTATGGAAAAAATTTGTCATGATTGGAAACATTTGTTGGATAAGGATTTTACAAATGGTAAGTATTGGAATGATTTTGCAGAAAATGCTCAAAATGCTTCTGTGGAAATAAAAATAGTTAAGAGTTATAAAGATGCTATTGCTGATATTTTGAAAATAGCTAAAGCAACAGATGCAAAAATGATAGCAGGAGTAGGTGCTGATGAGTGTGAGGAATTGGCAGACGTTTATGCAGAAGTAAACAAGTCTTTTAAAGTATATACAGATAAATTTGACATAGTAAAAAATAAAAATGAATTAGATATTGGTATAACTTTAGGTGAATTTGGTGTAGGAGAAACAGGTAGTATATGTGTCGATAACTATGCTTATGAAGCGAGAATAGCAAGTATGTTGCCATTAATAAATATAATATTTATGCCTAAAAATTATATTGTAAATAATATGCAAGATGCTTTTGATGTTTTGGCTAAAGTTTTTTGGAAAGGATATAGTGGTTTTGTGACAGGACCAAGCAGAACATCGGATATTGAACGTGTTTTGACTTTAGGAGTGCATGGGCCAAGTCGTGTGATTTTATTTGCAATTGAAGACGATAAAAGATGAAAAAGATAAAAAGAAATGAGCGTGAAGTAAGATGAAAGAACGTAATATAAAAGCTGAAATAAAAGAAAAATTACATGATCCTATTTTAAGTGATAATTTGGCACGATTTGCAAAACAATATCCTCAAGCTAGATTGAAAGCATATGCAAATGTTGATGACATTGATGAATTAAGAAATGAACTTCGTGATATGAAAAAACAAACAGTTGCTCATATTGAAGAAGTCGCTGATAAATTTCAGGCTTCACTAGAAGAAAGAGGTGCGAAGGTTTTTCGTGCTAAAAATGGCGATGAATTAAAGGCACAATTATTGCAGATTTGTAAAGAAAATAATATACATAGAATTGTAAAATCAAAATCTATGGCAACAGAAGAAATACATTTAAATCATTTTTTAGAACAACAAGGTTTAAGAGTAAAAGAAACTGATTTAGGTGAATGGATGTTATCTGTTGCAGGTCAAAAACCATCACATATGGTAATGCCAGCAATACATCTCAATAGAAAACAATGTGCGAAATTTTTCTCAGATGAATTAAAAGAGGATATACCTAGTGATATTCCATATATGATACAGATTGCAAGAAAAGTATTGCGTGAAGAATTTTTAAAAGCAGATATGGGAATAACAGGTGCTAACTTTGGTATAGCTGAAAATGGGGCAATTGGATTAGTTACTAATGAAGGAAATGCAAGAATTGTTACAACTATTCCACCTGTACATGTAATTATCATTGGTTATGAAAAATTAATTCCTAAAATCAGTGATGCAGCTAAGATAATGAGATTATTGCCACGAAATGGTACAGGTCAAAGAATGGTAAGTTATTTGACGTTAATAGATGGGCCAACTCCTATAATTCATGAAAAAGAGGGGAAATTAGTAGAAGAAAATAAAAAAGTATATGTTATTTTATTGGATAATGGTCGTTTAAAAGCGGCTCATGATGATAAATTAAAAGAAGTCTATCAATGTGTACGTTGTTCTTCTTGTTTAAATGTATGTCCTATCTGGTCTACTGTTGGTGGTCATGTATATGGATATATATACTCAGGTGGTATCGGAGCTATTTTAACTGGATTGTTAAATGGCATGGATAATTTTTCACAATTTAGTGATTTATGTATTGGTTGTCGTCGTTGTACTACTATATGTCCGGGTAAAATAGATATTCCTGGTTTAATTGAAGAATTAAGACGTAGAAATTTTGCTCAAAAAGGTCAATCTTTACCTGAAAAAATTATATTTAAAAAAGTTATGTCTAATAGAAAATTATTCCATACTTTGTTAAGAGCTGCTTCTTTAGGACAAAAACCTGTACAATCGGGAAATTTTATTCGTAATTTACCATTATTTTTTGCTAAGATGACGCAAGGTCGTAGTTTGCCAGCTATTGCTTCTACACCTCTTCGCGATTGTACAGATGAATTAATGAAGCAAAATCCTAAAAATCCAAAAATGAGAGTAGCATTTTTTAGCGGTTGTAATATAGACTTTGTGTTTCCGAATACAGGAAAATCCGTATTTAAAGTATTGCAAAATTTGGGTGTAGAAGTAATTTATCCGCAAAAACAAAATTGTTGTGGAAAACCTATAATTGGCTCAGGAGATTTAGAAACAGCAAGAAAAATAGCTAAAGAAAATATACAGGCTTTAGAAGAAACAAATGCTGATTATATCGTAGCGGCATGTCCTACATGTACAGAAACATTAGAAAAGACTTATGTGGAATTATTTAAAGATGATAGTCAATGGCTAGCTCGTAGCAAAGCTTTAAGTAAAAAGATTAGAGAATTTAGTCAATTTGTATTTTCTATGTATAAAGAAATGAACAAATTAGATGATACTGTGAATAATGAAGGAAAAATAAAGATAACATATCATGATTCTTGTCATATGAAACGTGGATTAAATATTTATAAAGAACCAAGAGTATTGTTAAAGAATACTAAAAAATATAATTTTGTAGAAATGCAAGGTTGTGATCAATGTTGCGGTATGGCAGGGGCTTTTGGTATGAAATATAAAGATATTTCATTGCGTTTATTATCAAGAAAATTGGAAAATATAAAAGATAGTCAAGCTGATATTGTGGCAGTAGCTTGTCCTGCTTGTATGATGCAAATAGGTGGCGGTTTGGATAAACAGATGCCTAATGTAAAAGTAAAACATATAGCTGATATTTTAGCTGAAGAACTTTGATAATTGAATATTTCGAGGAGGCTAGTATATGAAGATTTTAGTTTGTATAAAACAAGTTCCTGAAAGTAATAAAGTACAAGTCGATGAAGTTACAGGTGTATTAAAACGCAATAGTAGTGAAAGTAAGATGAATCCATATGATTTATATGCTTTAGAGACAGCATTGCGATTAAAAGAAAAATATGGTGGAAGTGTAGATGTAATAACCATGGGTCCACCGCAAGCAAAATCTATTTTATATGAAGCGTTTGCCATGTCTGCTGATGAGGGAGCGATAATAACGGATAGAAAATTTGGCGGAGCTGATGTTTTAGCAACAAGTTATACTTTATCTCAAGGAATAAAATCTTTTGGTGATTTTGATTTGATCATTTGTGGACTGCAAACAACAGATGGGGATACAGCACAGGTTGGGCCAGAGGTTTCGGAAATGTTGAAAATACCATGTGTATGTAATGTAAATAAAATCATCGATGTGAAAGATAAGTCAATAATTGTAGATATGGATATGTCAGATGATATTGAACGAATAGAGATAAATTATCCATGCTTGATTACAGTGCAAAAAGATATTGTTGAACCTAGATTGCCATCGTATTTGAGAAAAAAAGCAACGGAGCATAAACAAGTAAAAGTATTTACTTTAAATGATATGGTTGATAAAGATGAACATCATTATGGATTGAACGCATCACCAACAAAAGTACAAAAGATATTCCCACCATCTAGTGATAAGGTACAAGAAAAAATATCGGGAAATATTGAAGAAATAACAGATACAATCTATCAAAAATTAAAAGCTAAAAAAATTGTATTTTAATAGAGGTATGGATTATGGCAAAATTAGTTGTTCATCAAGATAAGATAAATGATATAAATGAATTGATATCTATATGCCCATTTGGAGCAATGGAAGAAAATAACGGAAAATTAAATATTACAGCAGGTTGTAGATTATGTAGATTATGTGTGCGAAAAGGTCCCAAAGGTGCTGTGGAATATGTAGAAGATGAGAAAAAACCTCTTATTGATAAATCAATTTGGAACGGAATAGCTGTTTATGTTGAACATGTAGGAGAAAATATTCATCCAGTTACTTATGAATTGATAGGAAAGGCAAGAGAACTGGCAGATAAAATCAATCAACCAGTTTATGCTGTTTTTGTAGGTAATAATTTATCAAATATAGCGGAAAAATTATTGCATTACAATGTAGATAAAGTTTTTGTTTATGATGATGAAGAATTAGCGTATTTTAATATTGAAAAATACACTAATGTATTTGAAGATTTTATAAAAAATAATAAGCCAACAAGTATTTTAGTAGGAGCAACACCTGTAGGTAGGCAATTAGCACCAAAAGTTGCAGCTCGTTTTAAGACTGGATTGACAGCTGATTGTACGATATTGGATATGAAATCTACAACTGACCTCGTGCAGATTAGACCAGCATTTGGTGGAAATATCATGGCAGAAATCCTCACACCAAATAATCGTCCGCAAATGGCAACTGTTAGATATAAAGTAATGGAAACGCCTGCATATAGTGAAGATATAAATGGTGAAATTGTAAATTGTAAGACGAATAATATCGATTTTGAAAGTAATATCAAGATTTTAGATGTAATAAAAAAACCTAAAGAGGAAAACATAGAAAGTGCGGATATTCTAATTGTCGCTGGTAGAGGCATTAAGAAAAAAGAAGATTTGAGCATGCTAGAAGATTTAGCAGATTTATTAAATGGACAGTTAGCCGTTACACGTCCATTAGTAGAAAATGGTTGGGCAGAGGCAAAAAGACAGATAGGACTTAGTGGGAAAACTGTTCGACCTAAATTGATTATGACATGTGGTGTGTCTGGTGCAATTCAATTTGTGGCAGGTATGAATAATGCCGAAACTATTTTTGCAATTAATAATGATGAAAAAGCACCTATTTTTAAATATGCTAATTATGCTATAGTTGGCGATATTTATGAAGTTATACCAAAACTTATAGAAAAAATAAAAGTAGGTGAAAAATTATCATGAGTTATTATAAAAAGTTGACAGCTACTGATTTGATAAAAATAAGTGGATTTGTACCAAGAAACCGTATTTTATGGAAAAATGAAATTAATGAAGAATATAGTCATGATGAATTGACAACGGAACATTATTATCCTGAAATGGTAGTAAAAATAAATAGTACGCAGGAAGTATCAAATATTTTAAAATATGCTAATGAACACAAGATAGCAGTCACTGTCAGAGGTGCAGGAACTGGACTAGTAGGAGCAGCAGTGGCATTAAAAGGTGGTATTGTTTTAGATATGACAATGATGAACCACTTTTTAGAATTAGATGAAGAAAATTTGACTTTAACAGTAGAGCCTGGCGTATTGTTGATGGATTTGGCAAGTTATGTTGAAAAAAAAGGATTTTTTTATCCTCCAGATCCTGGAGAAAAATCAGCTACAATTGGCGGGAATATAAGTACTAATGCTGGAGGAATGCGTGCTGTAAAATACGGTGTTACAAGAGATTATGTACGTGCATTAGAAGTAGTATTGGCAGATGGTAGTATTGTAGAGTTTGGCGGAAAAGTAGTAAAAAATAGTTCTGGCTATGATTTAAAAGATTTAATTATTGGTTCAGAAGGAACTTTGGGCATTGTAACAAAAATTGTATTGAAATTATTGCCTTTGCCAAAGAAAAATATCAGCTTATTAATACCATATCAGAATTTGGAAAAAGCTATAAGAACAGTTCCTTTGATCATTAAGGCAAAAGCAATTCCTACAGCTATTGAATTTATGGAACGTGAAGTAATCTGTGATGCAGAAAAATATTTAGGTAGAAAATTCCCAGATAATCAAGCAGATGCATATTTATTGTTGAAATTTGATGGCAATAGCGTAGAAGAAATAGAAAATTATTATGATAATGTAGCCAAAATTTGTTTACAACAAGGTGCTATTGATATTTTGATTGCCGATACAGATGAACGCAGTGAAGGTATATGGAAAGCACGTGGAGCATTTTTGGAAGCAATAAAAAGCTCTACGACTTGCATGGATGAAGTTGATATCGTAGTACCTAGAAGTGAAGTAAATACTTTTGTAGAATATGTACATGAATTGCGAGCAAAATTAAATATTCGCATGAAATCATTTGGTCATGCTGGGGATGGTAATTTGCATGTATATATTCTTAAAGATGATTTAGATGATGAACAATGGCATGAACTTTTGACTTTGGCAATGGATAAAATGTATGCAAAGGCCAAAGAATTAAATGGCAAAGTATCAGGAGAACATGGAATAGGTTTGGTAAAAAAAGTATATTTAGAACAATCCACACCAAAGACGGCTATAGATTTAATGAAAAAAATAAAAGCTGTTTTTGATCCAAATAATATTTTAAATCCTGGTAAAATCTGTTAATAAAGATATCTCCTATAAAACTATATTAATAAATAGAGTAGAGCGTAGTCTCTACTCATTTTTTATTTTTGACATCTAATATAATATTTTAGATAATATAATAAGTAATTTTTTATTTTGTTTTTATTTAGGAGGATTTTCTTTGAATATATATGATGGTTTAAATCCAGCACAAGCTCAAGCTGTAGCTCATACAGAAGGGCCTCTTCTTATCATGGCAGGAGCAGGTTCTGGAAAAACGAAAGTATTGACTTGTAGAATAGCTAATTTATTAGATAAAGGAGTATCTCCATATAATATTTTAGCTATAACTTTTACAAATAAAGCTGCGACAGAAATGCGTGAACGTGTAGATAGAATGATTGGTGAGAAAGCAAAATATGTTTGGCTCAGCACATTTCATTCATTTTGTGCGAAATTCTTGCGTTTTGAAATCGAAGCTTTAGGCATTTATAAGAAAAATTTTGTCATTTATGATACACAAGATGCTCAAACTTTAATAAAAAATTGTTTAAAAGAATTAAATCTTGATGAAAAACAATATGCACCATATGCAGTACAGTCAGCTATTTCCAATGCTAAAAATATGATGACAACGCCCCAAGAATATACGCAATCAGTAAGTGATTTTTTTGCTAAAAAAATTGCAGAAATTTACACTATGTATCAAGCAAATTTAATCGAAAATAATGCTTTAGATTTTGATGATTTATTGATGCTTGCAGTTAAAGTTTTAAAAGAACATGAAGATATAAAAATGAAATATCAACAGCGTTTCCAATATATTTTAGTTGATGAGTATCAAGATACAAATGGGGCTCAATATCAATTGACTTCACTTTTAGCTGGAATGTATCGCAATCTTTGCGTCGTAGGTGATGCAGACCAATCTATTTATGGCTGGCGTGGTGCTGATATCAGAAATATCATGGATTTTGAAAAAGATTATCCAGAAGCTACAGTCATAAAATTGGAACAAAATTATCGTTCAACAAAAACTATTTTAAATGCTGCTAATATGGTTATTGAACATAATCTTGACCGTAAACCTAAAAAATTATGGACGAACAATCCTCAAGGTGAAAAAATAATTCACTATACGGCAAATGATGAAGAAGATGAAGCTAATTTTATTGTAAAAGAATGTGTTAAACAAAAAACTTTATTCAATGTATCTTATGGTGATATGGCAGTATTATATCGTACAAATGCTCAATCTCGTGAATTAGAAAGAGGCTTTATGCGAGCTGGCGTTCCTTATACTATGGTTGGCGGATTGAAATTCTATGATAGAAAAGAAATTAAAGATATTTTAGCTTATCTGAGAGTTATTTATAATCCAGAAGATACAATAAGTTTAATGCGTATAATCAATGTGCCTAAGCGTTCATTAGGTGCTGTAACTATGAATAAATTAGCTGAATTTGCTGATATGTACAATATGACTTTATTTGATGCTATATCTGCTCCAGAAACGGCACCAATCACACCGAAAGCAAAACAATCTTTGGCTAATTTTGCTGAATTTATCTTAGAAATGTTGAATAATTCAGTGGTATTATCAGTTCATGATTTAATTGAACAAGTAATGCATAAATCTGGATATATTGCTGAATTAGAAAAAGAAAATACAGTCGAAAATCAGACTCGTTTAGAAAACCTTAAGGATTTTTTTACAGAAGCTATAAAATTTGAAAATGATTGTAAAAAATATAATGAAGAACCAACTTTGGAAAATTTTTTGAGTAAGATATCGTTGATTTCAGATATTGATAATGCAGATATGGAAGATGAGAGAGTTACACTCATGACTATGCATTCAGCTAAAGGGCTAGAGTTTCCAGTAGTATTTTTAGCTGGCATGGAAGAAGGATTATTCCCACATGCTAGAACTTTGATGAATGAAACTGAAATTGAAGAAGAACGTCGTACTTGTTATGTAGGTATAACTAGAGCTGAGCGAAAATTATATATTACAAATGCAAAAGCTCGTATGATTTATGGCAAAACATTATCGTATGAACCTTCACGATTTATCAGTGAAATTCCTGTGGAATATTTAGAAGAACGTGAAGCAAAAAATAAATTTGGCTTTGGCATGGGCAGTATGAATAGTTATGGCTCAGGATATAGTCAAAGTGGTAGAAATAATTTTGGTGGAAGTATTTTAGGGAATAATAATTCTACAGGTAGACCAAATTCACTTTTAGGTGGAGGCTTTACGCAAAAAGCTCAAACAGTTAAGCCAGCAGGTAATGTAATTCGTCCAGATTTATCCATAAAATGGAAAGTCGGTGATAAAGCTAAACATAATAAATGGGGAATTGGTACAATTGTATCTGTAAAAGGAACTGGTGAAGAAATAGAATTGAAAATAGCTTTTCCAGGTCAAGGCATAAAAGCTTTGATGCAAAAATACGCTCCTATCAGTAAAGTATAAATAAAAAGATTGCTTTAATTGTGAAATACAGTTAAAGCAATCTTTTTTATTGGGGATAATTGAAGTTTTGGGGATATATCAAATAAAGTAAATATTATCAAAATCAGTAGAAAGATACAGAGGTATCGATTTTTTCATCAGGAAGATTAGTAGCGGGAACTACTGTTTTAGGGGAATCACTAGCAAAACATAAAGAGCTAGAAAATGCTAAAAGATAAGCGAAACTAAAACCGAGAGTGAATTTTTTTTAATTTAACATAATAAAAATCTTCTTTTCTTAATTATATAGTGTGCTATTATATAAAAATTATCTTGTATTATATGATTGTGTTTAATATGATTTTAAAATACATAGCTAACTATGTAATGGATAATAGCGCAATAAAAATTTTTTGTCAATAGTTTTTATAGATATTTTAGTTTATGTTGAGAGTGAAATTTTGATATAATATATATTATTATTGAGTTATTTTTTTCTTTTGAGGTGAGAGCAGTGTTAGTACCAGATACTATGCGATTAGGGCAATTAATATATGAAATAAATAAAAAAATGATAGCCAGACAAAATAATAATTTAGTCAGTTTAGGTGTAACTGTACAACAAGCATTAGTTATTGCTTATTTAGATAAATCTAAAGACAAAAAAGTTACACAAAGAATGATAGAAATTGGACTAAATAATACAAATCCAACTGTTACAAATATCATAAAAAGTATGATGAGCAAAAATTTAATATACAAAATTCAAGATAAGGTAGATAAGAGAAAGTATTATTTATATTTAACACCACTTGGCTTAAGTATTGCCTCAGAATGTGCAAAAAGAATGGAAGCAACAGATATAGCAGCTTATAAAAATTTAACAGAAGAAGAACTAAAGACGCTAAGAGTATTGTTAGAAAAAGTAGAATTTTAAGAGAAAAGACCAGTTACTTATATGGTAACTGGCCTATTTATATGTATTGTGGGTGAAATAATGGAAGATATAAAAAAGCAAATAGATGAATTAAAGAAAAAAATCTTGTATCATAATGATTTATATTACAATCAAGATAATCCAGAAATAGAAGATGCTCAATATGATGAATTGATGCAACAATTAAAAAAGTTAGAAGCTGAAAATCCAGAATTAATCACAAAAGATTCACCAACGCAAAAAGTAGGTGGAGTGGCAAAACGTGAAGCTGGCGTTCTCGTAAAACATGATGTACCAATGCTTAGCTTGCAAGATGTATTTTCTGCTGAAGAAGTGGAAACTTTTGTAGATAATATGCAAAAAGAATTAGATAATCCAGAATTTGTAGTAGAAGAAAAAATAGATGGTTTGTCTTTAGCACTTCGTTATGTAGATGGTGAATTGAAATTAGCTGTTACTCGTGGTGATGGTGTTGTACAAGGTGAAGATGTAACAGCTAATGCTATGCAGATAAAAGATATTAAGAAAAAACTAAAAGAAAAATTGCCTTATTTTGAAGTTCGTGGAGAAGTATATATGACGCGAGAAGCTTTTTCCCTAGTGAATGAAAAACAGGAATTATTGGGGAAAAGATTATTTGCTAATCCTCGAAACTGTGCAGCAGGTACACTTCGCCAATTAGACAGCAAAATCACTAAAGAACGCAATTTATCTATGTTTATTTTTAATTTGCAAAAGGTAGAAGGTATAGAATTAAAATCGCATACGCAGGCATATGAATTTATGCACAAACAAGGAATGAAGATTATACATTCATATAAAGTATGCAAAACTAAAGACGAAGTTTTACAAGCTATAGAAGAAATTGGAAATCGCCGTGGTGATTTAGATTATGATATTGATGGAGCTGTTGTAAAAATAAATGATTTTGCACAAAGAGAAAAATTAGGAGCAACATCTAAAGTTCCTAAATGGGCAATAGCTTATAAATATCCACCAGAAGAAAAAGAAACTAAATTATTAAATATAGAATTATCCGTAGGTCGTACAGGAAGAATTACGCCGACAGCAGTATTTGAACCAGTTTGGCTCTGTGGAACAAAAGTAGAAAGAGCTACATTGCACAATCAAGATTTTATTGATGATTTAGATATACGCATTGGTGATACGATAAAAGTATATAAATCAGGGGAAATTATTCCGAAAGTTCGTTGTGTAATCAAAGAAAAACGACCTCAAGATAGCAAGCCTTTTATCATTGGCGATACTTGCCCTGTATGTAATGCTCATACTATTCGCGATGATAAAGCAGATATTCGCTGTAGTAATCCACATTGCCCAGCACAGATTGAACGCTGGATAATAAATTTTGTCGGTCGAGATGCTATGGATATCAAAGGTTTTGGCATGATGTATATAAAAACTTTGATTGAAAATGGATATTTAAAAGATCCAGCAGATATATATTATTTACACAATTATCGAGATGAATTAATAGCAAAAGGATTGATTGGCAAGGAAAAAAATACTGATAAACTTTTAAATGTAATCGAAAAAAGTAAGCAAAATGCACCATGGAGATTGCTTACAGGACTGGGCATTTTGAATATAGGTAAATCGGCAAGTCGTTCTTTGATAAATCATTTTCATTCTTTTGATGATATAGCTAAAGCCACCGAAGAAGAGATAAAACAAGTAGCAGATATTGGGGAAATAAGTGCAAAACTTGTATATGAATTTTTCCATGATGAAGAAAATATTGCTTTATTAAATAAATTAAAAGAAGCAAATGTCAATATGGCAGAGGAAAAGACAGAAAAAACATCTGATAAATTCCAAGGTTTGACTTTCGTATTAACAGGAACATTAGAAACCATGGGCAGAAGTGAAGCTAGTGAAATTATTCAATCTCTAGGCGGAAAAGCTTCTGGTTCTGTATCGAAAAAGACATCTTATGTAATTGCAGGGGCAAATGCAGGCAGTAAACTTACAAAAGCTGAAAGTTTAGGTGTAAAAATAATTACTGAACAAGAATTTTTAGCAATGGTTAAAGAAAATTAATTTATAAAAGAAAAGCATTTTAAAATGGATTGAGTGATAATTCCATTTTAAAATGCTTTTTTATTGATATTATTTAATTATTAGCTTTATTGTCTTTTAATTTTTGAGATACATTGTAAATAGCAGTGAGTTCATCTTTATTGAATTGATATTTTTCACCACAGAAATGACAGCAAACTTCAGCATGACCATCATCAACTAGAGATTTTAAATCATGTTCATTTAAGCTGATGAGTACATCTTCAATGCGTTCTTTGGAGCATTGACATTTAAATGCTAAATCTGTAGTAGTTAAATAATCAACTTTATCAAAACCTTGCAATAGTTCAGCAATGATACCACGAGCATCTAAACCATCTTTTACCATGGTAGAAACTGGGCGAATTTTAGCGAGGTTATTTTCTAATTTTGTAAGTGTTTCTTCTGTAGCATCTGGTAATAATTGAAGGATAAAACCACCAGCTGCAGCTACTTTTAAATCAGGATTTACAAGAACACCTAAGCCTACACTAGAAGGAGTTTGTTCAGAAGTATAAAGATAATTTGTGAGGTCTTCAGCAATTTCCCCAGAAACGATTTCACAGCTACCAGTAATAGGGTCTTTAAGACCAGTGAAACGAGTTACGGATAAAATACCTTGACCGACACCACCACCTACATCTAATTTACCTTTTTCATTGAGTGGTAAGTTAACATGAGGATTGGCGATATAACCACGTACAAATCCTTCAGGATTAGCATCAGCAACAACAGAGCCTAGTGGACCGTTGCCATTAAATTTTATAGTGATACATTCTTTATTTTTAAGGTTTGCTGCCATTAGTAAAGCACCTGTCATAGTACGACCAAGAGCAGCAGCAGCTACAGGATAACATTCATGACGAGATACAGCTTCATTTACAAGGTTAGTTGTAATAGCAGCATGAACACGAACACCATCAGCGACAGCTTTTACTAAATGATCTTTCATTATATTCCTCCGAAATAGTAAATAAATTTAAATTTTAGATATAAAATAAATAATAGTATAGCATAGTTTTTATAATTATATAAAGATATGAGTCTAATATTTTGGATTATTTTTGTGATTGATGTTTAGGTACAAAATAAGACAAGATTAAACAAAGTATACTACTGCCAACTAAAATATAGTAAATATTATTTAGACTATAAAATAAAGCCTGGCGTAAAAGTTCATGATATTGAGGAGCAGTATTATCATAAAAATCTTGCATAGTGATATTTATTAAATTATGAGCTTGGATAAAATCTGCTGTAGAAACATTTAATACAGCACCGAGAACGGTAACACCAATTGTTTGAGCAAGTGTACGAGTGAGCATATTTAGACCAACAGCGGCACCACGTAGATTATATTTTACAGAATCTTGGACTATGAAAGTGAGTGTATTTAAAGTGCCAGAAAAACCAAAGCCAAAGAAAAATACATAAATAGATAAGTGCCAAAGAGGTGTATCTATAGTTAATTGTGTTAATAACCAAGAACTGAAAATTAAAATTAATGAAGAAAACATAACAATTATATTTGTAGGATATTTTTTCATTAATTTAGCAATGGAAATCGAACTCATAAACCAAGCAATAGAAGTTCCTATCAAAGAAATACCAGCGATAGTAGCACTGTAACCCATAATTGATTGAATATGTAATGGTAAATAAACAGAACAAGCAATCAATATGAAAGAGCTGATAAAAGTTATGATATTTATAATGATAGAAGATTTATTGAGGATAAATAAAGGAACAATAGGCTCAGAAGTTCTGGCTTCTTGGATATAAAAGAGGATAGAAGAAATCAAAGTGATAATTAATAAGATTACACCTAAATAAAAATTTTCATCTAAACTCATTACACCATATAAAAGACTGCCAATAGCAATGGAAAGCAAAATAGCTCCAAGGTAGTCTATTTTAGGATTAGTAGCGGGCTTTTGTTCATGTACAAATTTAGCAAGTATATAGACTGATAAAAGACCAAAGGGAATGTTTATAAAAAATATCCATTGCCATGAAAGATAATCTATGAGAAATCCACCAAGTAATGGACCTACAAGACCAGCTATTCCCCAAATAGTACTGATAGCTCCTTGAATAATAGAGCGTTCTTCTAGGGTAAAAATATCACCAATCATCGTAAAACCAATAGTAAAAATAGCACCAGCACCAATGCCTTGAATGCCACGGAAGATAATTAATTGGTGCATGGTCTGAGATAATCCAGCTAATAAGCTACCGAAAAGAAAAATGGAAATGCCAATCATAAAAATTCGTTTTCGCCCATAAAGGTCAGCCAATTTACCGTAAATAGGAGTAGAAATTGCTGAGGTCAAAAGAAAAATAGAAAAAATCCAGCTAATCATTTTGAAATTATGCAAACTTTTCACAATCACAGGTGCAGCAGTAGAGACAACAACACCTTCAAATGCAGCTAGAAATATTGCAATGAGAAAGGAAAATGCAATTTTTTGTTTAGTTTTGTCCATATGTAGGAAATCACCTATTTTATTATTAATTTTTAAGACATTTTAACATAGAAGCTAAAATAAGTCAGCTATATTTTGTGGGGAAAAGTAACAATACTATTCAATCATTGTCTAAAATATGATAAAATGTAAACAGTTTATTTTGAAAATGGGGTGAAGATATGAAAGTTACTAGAGAAGATGTAGAAAATGTAGCTCTTCTGTCTCGTCTTAGCATTAAAGATGAAGATATGGATAAAAATATAAGCGAGCTTAATGATTTTCTTGAATATGTAGATAGATTACAACAAGTAGATACTGAAAATGTAGCTCCTACTGCACACGTATTGCCTGTACAAAATGTATTTCGTGAAGATGTAGTAAAACCTTCCCTTGATCGTGAATTGGCATTATCTAATGCTCCACAACAAGAAGATGGTTATTTCCGTGTACCTAAAATTTTAGAAGAATAATTTATTTTAATTACTTTGATTAAATTGAGGAGGCTTTTACGTGAATTTATTTGAAAAAACAGCACATGAATTACATGATATGCTTGTAAATAAAGAAATTTCTGCTGTAGAAATTACAAAAGATGTACTTTCTCGTATGGAAGTTACTGATGATAAAGTAAAAGCATATATCACAAAAACAGCTGATTATGCTTTACAACAAGCAGAAAATGTTGATGCTGATATCGCTGGCGGAGCAAAAATCTCTGTTTTAGCAGGTATACCAGCAGCTATAAAAGACAATATTTGTACAAAAGGTTTAAAAACAACTTGTGCATCTTATATGCTCGAAAATTTTGTACCACCATATAATGCTACAGTAATGGATAAAGTTTTAGCTCAAAAACCTGCATTAGTTGGTAAATTAAATATGGACGAGTTCGCTATGGGTGGTTCCACAGAAAACTCTGCATTTTTTGCTACACATAATCCATGGAATTTAGACTGTGTACCAGGTGGTAGCTCTGGTGGTAGTGCTGCAGCAGTTAGTGCTGGTAGTGCTATTTGGGCATTAGGTTCTGATACTGGTGGATCTATTCGTCAGCCAGCATCTTTTTGCGGTGTTGTTGGTTTAAAACCTACTTATGGTCGTGTATCTCGTTATGGTTTAGTAGCATTCGCTTCTTCACTTGACCAGATTGGCCCATTGACTCGCGATGTAACAGACTGTGCTCATGTAATGAATGTGATTGCAGGTCATGATGAAAAAGATTCTACATCTATCAATAGTGATGTTCCTGATTATACAAAATCCTTAGTAAATGATATAAAAGGATTAAAAATCGGTTTACCAAAAGAATATTTTATCGATGGTATGGACGAAGATGTAAAAAAAGCTATGAATACAGCTATCGAAGATTTGAAAAAACTCGGTGCTGAAATCGTAGATATTTCTTTACCACACACAGATTATGCTATTTCCACATATTATTTAATAGCTCCAGCAGAAGCTTCTACAAACTTATCTCGTTATGATGGTGTAAGCTATGGTTCTCGTGTAGATGGTGAAGACATTGTTTCCATGATGACAAATACAAGAACTGCAAAATTTGGTCCAGAAGTAAAACGTCGTATTATGATTGGTAACTATGCTTTAAGTGCTGGTTATTATGATGCTTATTATTTAAAAGCATTAAAAGTTAGAACACTTGTAAAACAAGACTTTGATAATGCATTTAAAGATGTAGATGTTATTTTGGCTCCAGTAGCACCAACACCTGCATATAAATTAGGTTCAATGGCAAATGATCCATTAAAAATGTACTTGATGGATATTTTCACTGTTCCACTTAACTTAGCAGGTCTTCCTGGTATTTCCATTCCTTGTGGCAGAAGCAAAGATAATATGCCTATCGGTATGCAGTTTATTGGTCGCCCACTTGATGAAGAAACTATTATTCGTGCAGCATATACTTATGAAGTAAATCATGATTATGCTAATAAAATTGGTCAGGGGGTAGAATAATGAAATACGAAGCAGTCATTGGTTTGGAAATTCATAGCGAATTAAAAACTAATACAAAAATTTTCTGTAGCTGTGCTACTTCCTTTGGTGCAGACCAAAATACACATGTTTGCCCTGTTTGTCTTGGTCTTCCAGGTGTATTACCTGTTGTCAATAAACGTGTAGTAGAATTTGCTATCAAAGCAGGTCTTGCACTCAACTGTACAATTAATAAATTCAGTAAATTTGATAGAAAAAACTATTATTATCCAGATTTACCAAAAAATTTCCAGACTTCTCAGTTTGATTTACCAATCGCTGAACATGGTTATGTGGATATCGAAGTAGAAGGCAAAACAAAACGCATTCGCATCACTCGTATTCATATGGAAGAAGATGCTGGTAAACTCGTTCACTCTGGTACTACAATCAAAGATTCTAGTAGCTCTAATGTTGACTATAATCGTACTGGTGTACCACTTATTGAAATCGTATCTGAACCAGATATGCATTCTCCAGCAGAAGCTCGTGCATATATGGAAAAAATAAAATCTATTTTACAATACATTGATGTATCCAATTGTAAAATGGAAGAAGGTAATTTACGTGCCGATGTAAACGTATCTCTTCGTCCAGAAGGTAGCGAAAAACTTGGTACAAAAGTTGAAATGAAAAACTTGAATTCCTTCAAAGTAATCGAAGACGCTTTAGAATATGAAATTGAACGTCAAAATGAAGTGTTAGAAGATGGCGGTATCTTAGTACAGGAAACTCGTACTTGGGACGATGGTCGTGGAATTACACTTTCTATGCGTAGCAAAGAAAAAGCTCAAGATTATCGTTATATGCCAGAACCTGACCTTGTGCCAATTGTTACAACTGATGAACAGATTGAAGCATATAAAAAAGAACTTCCTGAATTACCAGATGCAAGAAAAGCTCGTTTAGTAAATGAATATGGTCTTCCTACTTATGATGCGGAAATCATCACTTCTACTCGTGCTATGGCTGAATACTTTGATGCTGTTGTAGATGCTGGTGCTGATGCAAAACTTGCTTCTAACTGGATTATGGGTGAATTGTCTAAGCATTTAAATGCTAATGAAATGACTATTGAAAATTCTCCAGTATCTGCTCAAAATTTAGCAAGCTTAATTGGCTTAATTGGTAAAGGTACAATTTCTTCTAAAATAGCAAAAACTGTATTTGAAGAAATGTGGACAAGTGGAGATACTCCAGAAAAAATCGTAAAAGATAAAGGTTTAGTACAGATTACTGATACAAAAGCAATAGAAGAAATTGTAGATAAAGCAATTGCAGATAATCCAAAAGCTGTTGCAGATTATCCAAAATCTATGGGCTTTTTAATCGGTCAAGTAATGAAAGCAAGTAAAGGTAAAGCAAATCCTGGTCTTGTAAATAAAATGATAAAAGAAAAATTAGGCTGATTTATGGTCTAAGAATAATAAAAAGCTATTGTGTTAAATTTTTTAATACAATAGCTTTTTGTTTTAGATGGCGATATCTATATTCTTTTGATAAAAAATTTGACAAATTGTCAGTTAATAGTGATAATAGTAAAATATATACGGTTTATCTAAAGATTTATTTGTATGGGAATGTAATAAACAATGAAAAATATATATTGGGCTGCCATAAATTCTGTGCCAGGCATAGGTAGTAAAACGCTTCGTCAACTTTATGGATATTTTCATGACGGCGAAAAAATATGGACAGCGACAAGAGAAATGTTAGAACAAAGTAATTGTTTAGGCAGTAAAACATTGTCTGAATTAATAGAATTTAGACAGAAAATATCTATAGATAAATTAACAGAGCAATTAAAACATTATAAAATTAAAGTCTGCATAGAAATAGATGAAGAATATCCAAAGTTATTGAAAGAAATCTATGATCCTCCATTTATTTTATATTATCAAGGTCAATTGCCTAAAGAGGAAATTTGTATAGGTATAGTAGGTTCAAGAACTCCAACGACTTATGGAAAACAGATAGCAGAAAATATGGCTGAGGAATTAGCTAAATTTAATTTTGTAATAGTTAGTGGTGCTGCTAAAGGTATAGACACTAAAGCTCATACAGGAGCTTTGAAAAAAGGTAAGACTATTGCTGTTTTAGGTTGTGGATTAGATATTATATATCCAAAAGAAAATAAGCAACTTTTAGAAGCTATAGCTCAAAATGGTGCTGTAATATCAGAATATCCACTAAATACATTGCCAAAACCAGGGAATTTTCCAGCTAGAAATAGAATTATCACAGGATTATCCAAAGGAATATTAGTAGTTGAAGCTGCGAAAAAGAGTGGTTCATTGATAACAGCAGAATTTGCTTTAAGTGAAGGGCGAGATGTATTTGCCATACCAGGAAATATTTATTCGCAAAAAAGCGAAGGCTGCCATAGTTTAATAAAACAAGGTGCTAAATTAGTTACAAGGGCAAATGATATTGTAGAAGAATATAATTTTGTAACTAATCAGCAAAGTATATCCAAAGAAACACAAATAGAATTAGGTTTTTCCATGACAGCGGAAGAACAACTTATATATGATAGTTTATCTTTTACAGAGCCTAAATGTATTGATGAAATCATATATAAATTGAGAATAAATGTTTCGAATATATCGTTTATTTTATTACAAATGAAATTGAAGGGACTAGTTAAAGAGACAAGTCCAAATTTTTATATAAGAGCAATCAGGGAGTGCTTTGAATGAAGAAAAAAACGCTTGTAGTAGTAGAATCGCCAACTAAAGCAAAGACTATTGAAAAATATTTAGGCAATAAAAAATATACAGTAATGGCTTCTATGGGACATCTTCGCGACTTACCTAAAAGTCAGTTTGGTATAGATGTAGAAAATGATTTTGCACCTAAATATATCAATATTCGTGGCAAGGGAGATTTAATTAAATCTTTAAAGAAAGAAGCTAAAAAATCTGAAAAAGTTTATTTAGCCTCTGACCCTGACCGTGAAGGCGAAGCTATTGCTTGGCATCTATCTCATATCTTAGGAATTGATGAACATGAAAAATGTAGAATTGTATTCAATGAAATAACAAAACCTGCTATTCAAGAAGCAGTAAAAAATCCTAAAGAAATAAATATTGATAGAGTAGATGCTCAACAAGCACGTCGTATGCTTGACCGTATTGTAGGATATAAATTAAGTCCACTTCTTTGGAAGAAAATTCGCAAAGGTTTGAGTGCAGGGCGTGTACAATCGGTAACAGTGAAATTAATTTGTGACCGTGAAAAAGAAATTCAAAAATTTGAATCAGAAGAATATTGGACAGTTGATTTTAAATTTAAGAAAAAACCTCGTTCTAGTATGTTTGGGGCAGAATTAGTAGCTATTGATGATAAAAAATTGATGGTTTCAGCGAAAAAAGAAGATGTAAAAATTGCATCTAAAGCTCAAGCTGATGAATTATGCAGTGATATTGAAAAAGTTACTTTTAAAGTAACAGAAATAAAGAAACGTCAACGTCATCGCAAAGCTCCAGCACCATTTACAACAAGTAGCTTACAACAAGATGCTGCTAGAAAATTAGGTTTTACTTCACGTAAAACAATGATGATAGCTCAACAGCTTTATGAAGGTATTAGCTTAGGTAAAAAAGGGCCAACTGGTCTGATAACATATATGCGTACAGACTCTACACGTATTTCAGAAATAGCTTTAAATGAAGCTAGAAATTATATTGAAGAGAATTTCGGCAAAGAATATTTGCCAGAAAAACCATATATTTATGCAGCTGGAAAATCTTCTCAAGATGCTCATGAAGCAGTGCGTCCAACAAATATTGCTTTAAGCCCTGCTACTGTTGAAGAATATTTGAGCAAAGAACAGTTAAAACTCTATAAATTAATTTGGCAACGTTTCTTAGGTTGTCAGATGTTACCTGCTAGCTATGATGTTATGAGTGTAACTATTAAAGGCGATAAGTATTTAGCTAAAGCTACTGGTTCGCAATTAAAATTTGCAGGCTTTACTGCTGTATATAATGATAGCGATAATAAAAAAGAAAAAGATGTCATCTTGCCAGATTTGCAAGAAGGCGATGAATTATCTATTCAAAAATTAGAAGCAATGCAACATTTTACAGAACCACCAGCTAGATATAATGATGCTTCTTTAGTTAAAACTTTAGAAGAAAGAGGTATTGGTCGTCCAAGCACGTATGCACCAATTATTGAAACTATCTTAGCTAGAGGTTATGTAGTTCGCAGTGATAAAAAATTTGAACCAACTGATTTAGGTTTTGTAGTAGTAGATTTATTGGGAAAATATTTTAAAGATATTGTTGATGAGAAATTTACTGCTGATTTGGAAAATAAATTAGATGAAATAGCAGTAGGTAAAATTCAAAAAAATACTTTGCTTGAAGAATTCTATGGGCCATTTGAAAAAACTTTAGAACATGCAGAAGAAGAAATTGGTGAAGTAGAAGTGCCAGATGAAGTTTCTGATGTACAATGCGAATTATGCGGTCGTATGATGGTCATAAAACAAGGTCGCTATGGTAAATTCTTAGCATGTCCAGGTTTTCCAGAATGTAGAAATACAAAACCTATTTTAAAAGATACGGGTGTTAAATGCCCTAAATGTGGTGGCAAAATCATTGAACGTCGTACACGTCGTGGTGTAGTATTTTATGGTTGTGAAAATTATCCACAGTGCGATTATGTATCATGGGATATGCCACTTACAAGCAATTGCAAGACTTGTGGTTCATTCTTATTTAGACATCGTTTCAAAAATGGAAGAACTATTTTATATTGCAGTAATGATGATTGTGCTACAAGAAAAGAAGATACTCCTATAAATAAGGAAATTAATAAATTAAAAGAAAAAATTCAACAGCAGACTGCTAAGAAATTAGCGGAATTGGCACAAAAAGAAGCACAAGCAAAAGAAGAAAATGAAAATAAAGAGCATAAAGAAGAAAACGAAGCATAGATAGAAATAGGAAAGGAGATTTTGCGTGAAAAAAGTTATTATCGTAGGAGCTGGTATGGCTGGCAGTGAAGCTGCATGGCAAGTGGCTCAAAGAGGTATAAAAGTAGATTTATATGAAATGCGACCAAAAAAATCTACTCCTGCACATAAGACAGAAAAATTCGCTGAATTAGTATGTAGCAATTCTTTGCGTGGTGCAGGACTTGAAAATGCTGTAGGCTTATTAAAAGAAGAAATGCGACAGCTAAATTCTATCATCATGGAGTCGGCCGATATAAATCGTGTACCAGCTGGTGGAGCTTTAGCTGTAGATAGAGAAGGATTTAGTCAATATATTACAGATAAAGTAAAAAATCATCCTAATGTTACTGTGATAAATAAAGAGATAGAAACAATACCTCAAGAAGATGATGCTATTACAATTATTGCCAGTGGGCCATTGACTTCAGAAGTATTAACAAAATCCATTGGTGAATTGACAGGTCAGGATTATTTTTACTTTTATGATGCTGCGGCACCATTAATCAGCAAAGAATCTATTGATATGAGTAAAGCATATCGTGCTTCTCGCTATGGTAAAGGAACAGCTGATTATATTAATTGTCCTATGGATAAAGAAGAATATGAAAAATTTTGGCAAGAATTGACAACAGCAGAACTTGCACCAATTAAGGAATTTGAAAAAGCTAAGTTTTTTGAAGGTTGTATGCCTGTTGAAGAAATGGCTCGTCGTGGCATAGATACTTTACTATATGGACCATTAAAACCTGTAGGTTTAGAAGATCCTAAAACAGGAAAAAGACCTTATGCTGTAGTGCAACTTCGTCAAGATAATGCAGCAGATAGCCTATATAATATAGTAGGTTTTCAAACTCATTTGAAATGGCCAGAACAAAAACGCGTATTTGGTTTAATACCAGGACTTGAAAATGCTGAATTTGTGCGTTATGGCGTAATGCATAGAAACACATTTATTAATTCTCCTGAATTATTGCGACCAACTTTGCAATACAAAGATAGAGATGATTTATTATTTGCAGGTCAGATGACAGGCGTTGAAGGATATATAGAATCTGCAGCTTCTGGTCTTGTGGCAGGTGTTAATGCAGCATATTTAGCTAAAGGAGAAAATCCAGTGATTTTCCCAGAACAAACAGCTCATGGTTCTATGTGCAAATATATTACTTCTGCTGTAGCAAAACATTTTCAGCCTATGAATGCTAATTTTGGTTTGATGCCACCTTTAGAAGAACGCATTCGTGATAAAAAGTTGAAAAAACAAAAAATTGCAGAACGTGCCTTAGAATTTTTAGCAAAATTTAAAATAGATGTATTGAAATTATCTAAGTAAAACTGATAATATGAATATAGCCTATAAATGGAGATGATTTTATGGAAAATTTTAAAGCAACCACTATCATAGCAGTAAAAAAAGATGGAAAAACTGCTATAGCTGGTGATGGACAAGTTACTTTTGGACAAGCTGCTATTATGAAAGCAAATGCCCGTAAAGTACGTCGTTTATATAATGGTAAAGTTTTAGCTGGTTTTGCAGGTTCTGTTGCCGATGCTTTTACTTTATTTGAAAAATTTGAATCTAAATTAATTGAATATCATGGTAATTTAACTCGCGCAGCGGTAGAACTTGCTAAAGATTGGCGTACAGATAGAGTTCTTCGCAAATTAGAAGCATTATTACTTGTTGCTGATGAAAATACAATGTTACTACTTTCTGGTAATGGTGAAGTAATTGAACCAGATGGTAATGTTGCAGCTATTGGTTCTGGCGGATTTTATGCACTTTCAGCAGGTCGTGCATTAGCTAAACATTCTAATTTGACTGCAGCTGAAATTGCTAAAGAAGCACTTACTATTGCTGCTGATATTTGTGTATATACAAATCACAATATTATAGTGGAAGAATTAGATAAATAAAGGAGAATAAATTCATGAAATTGAATGAACAAATTCCTCGTCAAGTTGTTGAAGAATTAGATAAATATATTGTAGGACAATCACAAGCAAAACGTTCTGTAGCTATTGCACTTCGCAATAGATGGCGTAGCCGTCATCTTCCAGAAGATATGAGAGATGAAATTATTCCTAAAAATATCTTGATGATTGGTTCTACTGGTGTTGGTAAAACAGAAATTGCAAGACGTTTAGCAAAGCTTGTAAAAGCACCTTTTGTAAAAGTTGAAGCTACTAAATTTACTGAAGTAGGTTATGTAGGTAGAGATGTAGAATCCATGGTTAGAGATTTAGCTGAATCTGCTGTACGTATGTTAAAACAAGAAAAATTAGAACAAGTGCAAGATAAAGCTAAAGAAATGGCTCAAGAACGTATTTTAGATATTTATGTTCCAGAACCAAAATCCAGTGCTGTATCTAATCCACTCAGTGCTATCTTTGGTGGTGCAAACAAAGAAGAAGAAAGCACAGAAAAAGTGGAAGAACCAAAATATTCTGCTGGCAGAGAATGGTGCAGAAAACGCCTTTTAAAAGGTGAATTAGAAAATGATATTATTGAAATTGATGTTGAGCCAAAAGCAGCTCCTGTAATTGGTATGTTTGCAGGTTCTGGCATGGAAGACATGAGCAATAATATTCAGGATATGATTGGCAATTTAATGCCTAAAAAACGCAAAAAACGCAAAGTTACAGTTGCTCAAGCAAGAGAAATCTTCACTCAAGAAGAAGCCCAAAAATTATTGGATATGGAGTCTATTGCTCAAGAAGCTATTGAACTTGCAGAACGCAATGGTATCATTTTCTTAGATGAAATTGATAAGGTTGCAGTAAAAGGTTCTTCTTCTGGTCCTGATGTATCTCGTGAAGGTGTACAGCGTGATATCTTACCAATAGTTGAAGGCTCCACAGTATCCACAAAATATGGACAAATGAAAACAGACCATATTTTATTTATTGCAGCAGGTGCTTTCCATATGGCTAAGCCTTCTGATTTAATACCAGAACTTCAGGGTCGTTTCCCAATTCGTGTGGAATTGACTTCTTTAACTGAAGAAGATTTTAAACGTATTTTAACAGAACCAACAAATGCATTATTAAAACAATATAAAGCATTACTTGCTACAGAAGATGTTTCCATTGAATTTACTGATGATGCTATCGAAAGATTAGCTCAAGTAGCTTGTGAAGTAAATGAACAAATGGAAAATATTGGAGCAAGAAGACTTCATACAATTATGGAAAAATTATTAGAAGATTTATCTTTTGATGCACCAGAATTAGAAGAAAAAAATGTAGTAATTAATGCTGATTATGTAAATGAAAAACTTGGTGGAATCGTTAAAAATCGCGACTTAAGCCAGTTCATTTTGTAATTTGATAAATATTGTACAAAATTCAAAAAAATATAAAAATTTTCCTTTAAATTGACTTATAGATATGATAGAATAAAAAAAGGAAAGGTTTAACAGAAAATCAAAAGTTTTTCTGTGCAGGAAGGGGATAACAGATGGCAACATTACTTGAAAAAACAAGAAAAATAAATAAACTTTTACAAAAAGCAGAAGTGGTAGAATACGATAGCATTTCCCGTGTGCTTAGCAATGTTATAGAAGCAAATGTATATATTGTTAGCAAAACAGGGAAAATCTATGGATATGCCTTCCTTGATGATTTTGAATGTGATACAATGATTGACAAAATCGTAAGCCAAGGAGAATTTCCAAAACACTATGTTAATTGGCTCTTAAAAATGGATAGCACATCTTCTAATATTCCACAAAAAGAAATTTGTGCTTTTGATGATAATAGCGAATGTTTAGTAGAAGGCAAAATTACAACTATTGTACCTATTTATGGCGTTGGTGAACGTATTGGTACATTAGTATTAGCTAAATTTAATGAAGAATTCACAGACGATGATTTATTGTTGGCTGAATATGGTGCCACTGTTGTAGGTATGGAAATTTTACGTGATAATTCTCAAAAAATTGAAGTTGAAGCACGTAAAAAAGCTACTGTACAGATTGCTTTAGCAACACTTTCTTATTCTGAAATTGAAGCAGCTGTAAATATTTTAAGTGAATTAAATGGTACTGAAGGTTTACTCGTTGCATCTAAAATTGCTGACCGTGTAGGTATTACTCGTTCTGTAATTGTTAATGCACTTCGTAAATTTGAGTCCGCTGGTGTAATTGAATCTAAATCTCTTGGTATGAAAGGTACTTATATCAGAGTATTAAATGAACACTTATTAGATGAAATTCAAAAATTAAAAAGATAATAATCTTCAAGAACGATGTTGATAAAAACATCGTTCTTTTTATATGAAAGCATGATAATTTATTATTGTGTTTACAAAAAAATTATGATATAATGCTTAACGGTGTAAAAAAACGCACACATTCCGATTTTGTACTGTGTCCTAGTTAGATATACCTTATTGGTACGCTGATAAGAATATCTAAAAGGGTTAAAACAAAGCTAAAGAATGTGGAGGAAAAAATAACAGGAGGTGCACCATCATGGCAGTTATTTCCATGAAACAATTATTAGAAGCAGGCGTTCATTTCGGTCATCAGACTAGACGTTGGAACCCTAAAATGGCTCCATACATTTTCACAGAACGCAATGGTATTTACATTATCGATTTACAGAAAACTGTAAAAAAAGTTGACGAAGCTTATGATTTCTTACGTAGCGTTGCTGAAGAAGGCAAAAGCATTCTTTTCGTAGGTACTAAAAAACAGGCTCAAGAAGCTGTTAAAGAAGAAGCTTTAAAATCCGGCATGTTCTATGTTAACGAAAGATGGCTCGGTGGTATGATGACTAACTTCGCTACTATCCGTAAAAGCATCAATCGTTTAAAAGAACTTGAAGCTATGGAAGAAGATGGAACTTTTGAAGTTCTTAGCAAAAAAGAAGTTCTTGCTTTAAAACGTGAACAAGAAAAACTTGAAAAATCTCTTGGCGGTATTAAAGACATGGAAGAATTACCAGGCGCTTTATTTATCGTTGACCCACGTAAAGAAAGAATTGCTGTAGCAGAAGCTAAAAAACTTAACATTCCAATCGTTGCAATCGTTGATACAAACTGCGATCCAGACGAAATTGACTATGTAATTCCTGGTAACGATGATGCTATCCGTGCTGTTAAACTTTTAACTTCCCGTATGGCTGACGCTGTTATCGAAGGTCGTCAAGGTGAAGCTGGCGAAGTAGTAGAAGTTGCTACTAGCGAAGACGCTGAATAATTTTAGTTAATTTTAAATTTATATAACAATTAAAAAGGTAAGGGCCCAAACCCTTGCCTTTTATTGACTAAGGAGGAAATATTAATGGCTATTACTGCAGCATTAGTAAAAGAATTACGTGAAAAAACTGGTGCAGGTATGATGGACTGTAAAAAAGCTCTTTCTGCAACTGACGGTGATATGGACAAAGCAATTGACTTTTTAAGAGAAAAAGGTCTTGCTTCCGCAGCTAAAAAAGCTGGTCGTGTAGCAGCTGAAGGTGTTGTAACATCTTATATTCATGCTGGTGGACGTATCGGTGTATTAGTAGAAGTTAACTGCGAAACTGACTTCGTTGCTGGTACTCCTGAATTCCAGGATTTCGCTCGTGATATTGCTATGCAGATTGCTGCTGCTAACCCAACTTGCGTACGTCGTGAAGAAGTAGATCCAGCAGCTATCGAACATGAACGTCAAGTTCTTCGTGAACAAGCTATTAATGAAGGCAAACCTGAAAAAATCGTTGAAAGAATGGTTGAAGGTCGTCTCGAAAAATATTATAAAGAAGTATGTCTTTTAGATCAGCCATACATTAAAGATCCAGATGTTACAATTTCTGACCTTGTAAAAGGCAAAATTGCTAAAATCGGTGAAAATATCTCCATTCGTCGTTTCGTAAGATATCAACTTGGTGAAGGTATTGAAAAGAAAGCTGATAACTTTGTAGAAGAAGTTATGGCAGCTGTTAAATAATTTCATTATGAAATACAAAGAGAGAACACTTCGGTGTTCTCTTTTTTGTAATAAAATAAAATTAGTATAAAAATTAGATATAGAAAAAAATTATAATGTCTACCGTTTGCCATAGATATATGATAAAATAAGAAAAGATATTATGCAGGTTGATAATTATAAGTTTTTATGGAGGTTTTATTGTGGCTGATATTAAATATAAACGTATAGTTTTCAAATTAAGTGGTGAATCTTTAGCTGGTGAACAGCGTTTTGGTATTAATCCAGAAGTTGTTGAATCTATCGCTAAACAAATTAAAAAGGTACGTGAGTATGGTATTGAAGTAGCTATCGTTGTTGGTGGCGGAAATATTTGGCGTGGTCTTGCTGGTAGCAATAAAGGTATGGATAGAGCTACAGCAGATTATATGGGTATGCTTGCTACAGTGATGAATGCCTTAGCACTTCAAGATGCTTTAGAAGGTATGGGCGTTGACAGCCGTGTTCAATCTGCTATTGAAATGCGTCAAGTTGCTGAACCTTATATTCGTCGTAAAGCAATTCGTCATTTAGAAAAAGGTAGAGTTGTTATTTTCGGTGCTGGTACAGGTAACCCTTATTTCTCCACAGATACAACTGCTGCTCTTCGTGCTGCTGAAATTGAAGCTGAAGTTATTTTAATGGGTAAAAAGAATACAGATGGTGTATATGATTCCGACCCTAATAAAAATCCTGAAGCTAAGAAATTTGATAGTCTTGAATATTTAGAAGTATTAAATCGTGGACTTGCAGTAATGGATTCTACGGCAACAAGTCTTTGCATGGATAATAAAATTCCTTTAGTAGTATTTAATATAGATAATCATGAAAATATTTTAAAAGCTGCTTTAGGCGAAAATATTGGAACAACTGTTGGAGGTAATGATTAATGATTAAAGAAGTAATAGCTAAAAATGAGGAGCGTATGAAAAAAACTTTAAGTGCAGCAAAATCTGAATTTGCTTCTCTTCGTGCAGGTCGTGCAACTCCTGCATTATTAGATAAAGTAATGGTAGAATATTACGGTTCTTTAGTACCAGTAAATCAGGTAGGTAATATCTCTGTTCCTGAACCTCGTATGATTTTAATTCAACCATGGGAAAAACCAATGCTTCATGAAATTGAAAAAGCGATTACAAGATCTGACCTTGGTCTTAGCCCAAATAATGATGGTACAGTAATTCGTTTAAATATACCTCAGCTCACTGAAGAACGTCGTACTGACCTTGTAAAAACATTGAATAAACGTGCAGAAGAATCTAAAGTATCTGTTCGTAATATTCGTCGTGATGCTAATGAAGCTATTAAAAAATTAGAAAAAGCAAAATCTATCACAGAAGATGATGCTAAAAAAGCTCAAGAAGATATTCAAAAAATCGTAGATAAATATATTAAAGAAATCGATATTGCTAGAGCGGAAAAAGAAAAAGAAATAATGGAAGTTTGATTGTATGGAATATTTAGGATTGCCAGCTGTTGAGGCTATAGAGCGATTAAATTCTAGAAATATAAAATTTAAAATGAACTATACTGTGCCAATGAGAGGCTATTTTAAAGTTGATGATAGTAAACTATATATTGTCAGAGTAAAAGTTTTAGATGATAATGTATTAGAGCTTACAGCTGCTGCCAAGATGCGAAAGGAGGTGTAATAGATGGCTTATAAAATTACTGATGATTGCATTTCTTGCGGTGCTTGCGCAGGTACTTGCCCTGTAGGCGCTATTTCTGAAGGTGAAAACCATTATGAAATTGATGCAGATATGTGTGTAGAATGTGGTGCATGTCAAGCTGGTTGTCCAGCAGGTGCTATTGAAGCATAATTGTTTTATTAGCAATAAGCACTGGAAAGGCCCCTCTAAAGAGGGGCTTATTTCTTATATTTTATGTGGAAGGGGCTTCTAGTATGCTCAAAAAAATATTTTCTTCTAAAAAAGAAAAAAGAGATATTTCTATAGATAAACAATTAGATTTAAATAAATTACCACAACATGTTGGTATAATTATGGATGGAAATGGTCGCTGGGCTACTGGAAAGGGTTTAATTAGAACATCTGGACATAAAGCTGGCGTGAAAACACTAAAAAAAATTCTTAAAACTTGTATAAAATATAATATACCTATTTTAACAGTATATGCATTTTCTACTGAAAATTGGAAAAGACCAATGACAGAAGTTAATTTTCTGATGAATTTATTTTCTAGTTTTTTAGCAGAACAAATTGATGAAATGTGTGAAGATAATGTACGTATTCACTTTATTGGAAGAGTTGATGAATTACCAGGCAATTTACCAAATGAATTACATGCAGCAGAAGAACGCACTAAAAATAATACTGGTGTAAGATTTAATGTTGCTGTAAATTATGGTGGTAGAGATGAGATTGTAACAGCAGTAAAAAATATAGCTAGTGAAGTACAATCAGGTGATTTATCTATTGATAAAATTGATGATAAAGTGATTGACGATAATTTATATACAAAAGATTTGCCACCTGTAGATTTAATGATTAGAACAAGTGGCGATATACGATTGAGTAATTTCTTATTATGGCAGGCAGCGTATGCCGAATTTTGGTTTACAAAGACAAATTGGCCAGATTTTTCTTCTGAAGAATTTCTTCAAGCAATTGTTGATTTTCAAAAGAGAGATAGAAGATTTGGTGGTTTGAGTAGCAAATAATTATATTTAGGGCGGTGGAAGATTTTGCTAACGCGAATTATCAGTGGAATTATTGGTATGATAATAGCTACAGGTGTAATTCAAATAGGGGGTTCATTATTTATAGCAGTTTCTATATTACTTGCTTGTCTTGCTTGGCGAGAATATGTAAATGCTTTTGCCCATAAGAATTATAATATACCATTGTTTTGGGGCTTATTGATTATTTGTTTTATGGTATTAAGTGGATATATGGCTAATAATATTGCATTTGGTATTGTAGTAGCTATATTTGTTTCCTTAATGAATATGATATTTAATCATAAGCATTTTTCTGTGTTAGATGGTTGTATTACTTTAGCAGGAACAATGTATATAGCTATTCCTTTTTATCATTTAATAATGCTTAGAATGATTGAGAATTCAACTATTTTAGCGACAAATAGTCTTTTAGGAGAATTTTCTGTAGGTTGTATTTTAATATGGCTTACTTTTATTGGTACATGGGCTAGTGATAGTTTTGCTTATTTTGTAGGTTGTAGTATAGGTAAACATCGTTTATGTCCAGAAATCAGTCCTAAAAAAAGCGTTGAAGGTTTTGTTGGCGGAATTTTAGGTTCAATGATATGTGTAGGTCTTTTAGGCAATTATTTTAATTTTGATATGATGATTATGTTATTAATGGGTGCATTGATAGCAATTATTGGTACATTTGGCGATTTAGTAGAGTCTTGTATTAAAAGATTTGTAGGTATCAAAGATTCAGGTACTTTAATTCCAGGTCATGGTGGCGTGTTAGATAGATTTGATAGTTTATTATTTACAGCACCGCTCGTTTATTATATAGCAATATTTTTATTAGATATTTAAGGTAAAGGATATAATATAATGAAAAAAATTGCAGTATTAGGTTCAACAGGTTCAATTGGAACTCAAACTTTAGATGTAGTTAGAAATCATAGTGATTTCTTAAAAATTGAAGTTTTAGCGGCTAATAATAATGATGAATTATTAGAACAGCAAATAAATGAATTTAAACCAGCTATGGCGATTTTGCATAATAAAGAAGCTTATGAAAAATTAAAAGCTCGTTATGTAGGAGAAACTAAATTATATTATGGTGAAGAAGGATTAATTGAAGGGGCTACTACAGATAAAATTGATACAGTAGTTACTTCATTAATGGGTTTTGCAGGTCTTCGTCCAACTATGAGAGCCATTGAAGCTGGTAAAAATATCGCACTAGCTAATAAGGAAACTTTAGTAGTAGCTGGTGATTTAGTTATGAAAAAAGCTCGTGAAAAACAGATTGAAATCATGCCGATTGATAGTGAACATGGAGCATTATTTCAATGTTTACATGGCGAAGATATGAATAAAGTTGACAAATTATTAGTTACTGCTTCTGGCGGTCCTTTTAGAGGTAAGAAAATAGAAGATTTAAAAAATGTTTCAGTAAAACAGTGCTTAAGTCATCCAACATGGAAAATGGGACGCAAGATTACTATTGATAGCGCATCTTTGATGAATAAAGGCTTAGAAGTAATTGAAGCAAAACAATTATATAATGTGGATTATGATAAAATTCAGGTAGTAGTTCACCCACAAAGTATTATTCATTCTATGGTGCAATATGTGGACGGATCAGTTATTGCTCAATTAGGTTCAACTGATATGAGACTTCCTATACAATATGCACTTACTTATCCAGAAAGAATGGTTTGTCCTGCTGAAAAATTAGATTTTTGGCAAATGAAAGATTTAACTTTTGAAAAGCCAGATACAGACACATTTAGAGGTCTTGCTTTAGCGTATGAAGCAGGAAAAATAGGCGGTTCTATGCCTTGTGTGATGAATGCTACCAATGAAATTGCTGTAGAAGCTTTCTTAAATGAAAAGATTAGTTTCTTAGATATTTATGATATAATAGAAGAAGCTATGCAATCTCATATAACTTTGATAGAACCAGAACTTGAAGATTTATTTGAAATTGATAGCAATATTCGTAAGCAAGTAAAGGAGAAGATTTATAAGTGTTAATCAGTGCAATTGCTATTGTATTTGTCTTTGGTTTGCTAGTATTGGTTCATGAATTTGGACATTTTATTACTGCAAAAAAAACTGGTATGCGTGTAGATGAATTTGCAATTGGTTTTGGTCCTAAATTAGTAAGTACAAAAAGAGGAGAAACAGTATATTCTATAAGAGCTATTCCTCTTGGTGGTTTTAATAAAATTGCAGGAATGGAAAAAGGCATGGATGAAGATGCAGGCGATAGAGCGTATTGGGCTCGTCCTGTATGGGCTAGAATGATTGTAATTTTAGCTGGTTCGATAATGAACTTTATTTTACCTTTTTTGATTTTTGCAGGAGTTTTTTTCTTTAATGGTATACAAACTCCATCAAATGCTCCAGTTTTAGGGCAAGTTATTTCTGGAGAAGCAGCAAGTCAAGCTGGCTTAAAAGATGGAGATAAAATTTTAAGCGTAAATGGAGAACAAATTACTTCATGGACAAATTTTGTACAGAAAGTGCAAAATGCTGATGGAAAAATTTTAAAAATAGAATTTATCCGTGATAATGAACAGATGGCTACTTCTGTTGTGCCAAAATATGATGAACAAGCTAAGCGTGCTTTGATTGGGGTAACTGCGCCAGTTGATGTAAAAAGTGTAGGTTTTGGTGAATCAATTGCTTTAGCATTTGCTACAGTAGTAAATATTATTTACCAAATGTATAGTGGTCTTATTGGCATGATAACAGGTAGTGTTAGTGCGGAATTATCTGGACCAGTGGGTGTAGCTCAAATGACTAGTCAAGCTGCACATTTAGGTTTAGTTCCATTATTACAATTTGCTGCATTATTGAGTTTGAACTTAGGAGTAATAAATTTATTGCCAATTCCTGCTTTAGATGGCGGACATTTTGTAGTCTTATTAGTAGAGGCAATTCGTGGTAAGGCTATTGAAGCTAAATATGTGAGAGTAGTGCAAATGGCTGGTATAATTTTATTATTATCCTTGATGTTCTTCGCTACAGCTCAAGATGTTGGTCGTTTATTTGGTTAAGAGTTAATAAATACAACATAAAAAGGTGTTGGATATAATGATAAAAAGAAAAATGACACGACAAATCAGTATTGGTGATGTGAAAATTGGTGGTGGTGCACCGATTTCTGTGCAATCTATGACTAATACTAAAACAACAGATACAAATGCTACAGTAGCACAGATAAAAGCATTAGTAGATGCTGGTTGTGATATTGTTCGTGTAGCTGTACCTGATATGTCAGCAGCTGAAAATATTTACAATATTAAAAGTCAAGTCGATGTACCTTTGGTTGCAGATATTCATTTTGATTATCGTCTAGCTTTAAAAGCTATAGAACAAGGTATAGATGCACTTCGTATTAATCCTGGGAATATTGGCGATGAAGAACGTGTAAAAGCAGTAGTCGAAGCTGCAAAAACAAGAAATATTCCTATACGTATAGGTGTTAATGCAGGTTCACTTGATAAAAAATTGTTGGCAAAATATGGTAAAGTAACAGCAGAAGCGTTAGTTGAAAGTGCTTTAGAGCATATAAGAATTCTAGAAAAATTAAATTTCTATGATATTAAAATTTCACTAAAAGCACATGATGTACCATTAACGCTAGATGCTTATCGTTTGATGAGTGAAACAGTGGACTATCCACTTCATTTAGGCATAACAGAAGCAGGCACTGTAAATACAGGAATTATTAAATCTGCTGTAGGTATAGGTGCTTTACTTGCTGAAGGCATAGGCGATACATTCCGCATTTCTTTGACTGGTGATCCTGTGAATGAAGTAAAAGTAGCAAATGAAATTTTAAAAGCATTAGGTCTTAAAGAATATGGACCTACACTTATTTCATGTCCTACTTGTGGTCGTTGTAATATTGATTTACCAAGTATTGCTGAAAAAGTAGAACAAAGATTGTCAGGAATAACAAAACCTATCAAAGTTGCTGTTATGGGTTGTGTTGTAAATGGCCCAGGTGAAGCCCGTGATGCTGATATTGGTATCGCTGGTGGAAAAGGTGAAGGATTAGTCTTCCGTAAAGGTGAAGTTATAAATAAAGTACCTGAAGATAAATTAGTAGATGCTTTATTTGAAGAATTAGATAAACTTATAAAATAAAAAAGAAGCTGTAATAAAATTTTAGTTTTTAATTTTATTACAGCTTTTTTAATGGCAAAGAAGATAATGAACATTTTTATTTTAGCTAAAGTATGATAGAATATATAAGTTAATTAATATTGAAAAGGGTTTTTCCCATATATTTTAGGAGGAATTTATAGTGCGTACATCTAAACTTTATGCGCCTACATTGCGTCAGACTCCAGCAGAAGCTGAAGTACCTAGTCATCAGCTAATGCTTAGAGCTGGTTTTATTCGTAAAGTAGCAGGTGGGGTTTATACATATTTGCCTCTTGCTTGGCGTACTTTACGCAAAATAGAACAAATTATTCGTGAAGAAATGGAAGCTAAAGACGGTCAAGAATTAGCTCTTCCAATTGTACAACCTGCTGAACTTTGGAAAGAAACTGGTCGTTGGGAAGTTTTTGGCGAAGAAATGTTCCGTTTAGTGGACAGACATAATCGTGAATTCTGCCTTGGACCAACACATGAAGAAATTATTACAGATTTAGTACGTAATGAAGTACGTTCTTATAAACAATTACCATTATTGTTATATCAAATTCAAAATAAATATCGTGATGAAATTCGTCCTCGTTTTGGTCTTATGCGTGGTCGTGAATTTATCATGAAAGATGCTTATTCTTTTGATAAAGATGAAGCAGGTCTTGATAAATCTTATAAAGATATGTATGATGCATATACAAATATCTTCAATCGTTGTGGTCTTACATTCCGCCCTGTAGAAGCTGATGGCGGTGCTATTGGTAATGCTACAACACATGAATTCACTGTATTAGCTGAAACAGGTGAATCTGATATCGTTTACTGTGAAAAATGCGATTATGCAGCAAACGCTGAAAAATCCGAATTAAAACCAATTGTTGCACCAGCTGAAGAAGAATTACCACTTGAAAAAGTAAATACTCCTGGTACAAAAACTATTGAAGCTGTAGCTGAATTTTTAAATACTCCAATTGAAAAAAATATCAAAGCTGTTATTTTCCAAAATGAAAAAGACCAAGTAATCTGTGCATTTGTTCGTGGAGACCATGAAGTAAATGATGTAAAATTACAAAATATTACAGGAGCAATCACATTAAAAATGGCAGAAGAGTCTGCTATTCGCGCTATTGGTGGTGTGCCTGGTTTCATGAGTCCAATCGGTCTTAGCAAAGATGCAATCGTGGTTGTTGATGCTACAGTAATGGAAATGCATAATGCTGTTTGCGGTGCAAATGAAGAAGATTGCCACTATAAAAATGCTAATCCAAAACGCGATTTCGGTGATGTAATCGTAGCTGATATTCGCCTTATTGCAGAAGGAGATCCATGTCCTCATTGTGGAGCACCAGTAAAAATGACTCATGGTATTGAAGTAGGACAAGTATTTAAACTTGGTATAAAATACAGTAAAGCACTTGGTGCTACTTTCCTTGATGAAAATGGTAGAGAAAAACCATTGATCATGGGTTGCTATGGTATCGGTGTTAGCCGTACAATGGCAGCTGCTATTGAACAATTCCATGATGATAATGGTATTATTTGGCCTGCATCTATTGCACCTTTTGAAGTGGTTATTGTACCTATCAACGCTAAAGATGAAGCTCAAATGCAGATTGCAGAAAAACTTTATGCTGATATGAAAAATGCTGGTATAGATGTACTTTTAGATGATAGAAAAGACAGAGCTGGCGTAAAATTTAAAGATGCTGATTTAATTGGCTATCCAGTACGTATTACTGTAAGCCCTAAACTTTTAGATGCTAATGAAGTAGAAATTAAAGTTCGCCGTGATGGTGCTACTTCTAATGTAAAAGTTGATGATTGTGCACAAACAGTAAAAGATATGCTTAAAAATCTATAATAAATTTTAAGTACGATATTATATAAAAAAGCACCTTAAAAGTTAGATTGTTTTTGACTTTTAAGGTGCTTTTGCTATTTTTATTATTTTTGAATTAATTTTGTTAAATAATCAGTTATTTCTTGCCAAAGATTAGGATTTGTATCTAGGACTTTACGTAATCGTTGAGGATATTTGCCATTTTTTTGATAAATTTCAATGATAAATTTTATAGCACAAATTAATTGTTCTTTATTTAAAGCAATATCAATATGTTGACCATATACAGGGCTATTTCCTAACAATCCACCGATATATATTTCAAATTTATGTGGATTTTTAAATGATGGCATTATGCCAATATCTTGAGATTTTGCTTTACCTAAGCTATTGATACAGCCAAATACACCTATTTTTAATTTTTTAGGTACGATTTGACCATAAAATAAATCATCTAATTCTCTTGCTAAAGCATGTACATCATATAAACCCTTAGTGCAAGTAGTACCTTTACAGCTGACGATAGCTCTAACTGTAGTCCCTGTACCACCTAAGCGCAAATTGTGTGCTTTTATTTCAGCTAACATGCTCTCAATATTATCTGGGGAAATTTGTTCAATTTCTATAGTACCTCTAGATGTGGCAGTAATTTTACCATTGCCATATGTTGAAGCAATTTGAGCGATAGCTATTAATTCTTGAGCTGAAAATTCGCCACAATTACCTACAATTCTAGCTGTATAGAAATTATTTTTTTGATGGATTATACCTGCTGGTATCATTTTATTTCTCCTTTGTATTTACATATTGTTTAGTTTTACCAATATTTATCCATTCAACAGCTTTAAAATATTTTTCAAGTTCAGGAATACTAAGTTCAATAGCACTATTTCTGCTACCACAAGCAGGATAGACTTTATCAAAGCGTTTTAAAGATTCATCAAGATATACTTTTACGCCATCTTTAGGAGCAAATGGACAAACTCCACCGATAGGAAAGCCTGTCATAGGTTCAACTTCATCAGCTTTGAGCATAGTAGCTTTTTTGTGAAATTTTTCTTTGAATTTATGATTATCAATTCGCATATCACCAGCCATAACTACAAGAACAGCATCTTCATTTAATTTAAAAGACATAGTTTTGGCAATATGAGCTTCTTGGCAATTTAAAGCTTTAGCAGCTTCAGTTACCGTAGCACTAGAAACAGGAAATTCCATAATTTTATCTTCCATATTAAATTGTTTGAAATATGATTTTACTTTTTCTATGGACATAAAGACAGCTCCTTTTAAAAATAAAAGCCACTAACAAAAGTCAGTGGCTTTATTTTATAATATATTATTTTGCTTCGATAGCAGCATTTAAATCTTCGATGAGTTTATCGATATCGATGCCATGAGCGCCTGCACCTTGTTCGATGTTTTCAAAGTGAGCAGCAGCACAACCGAGGCAACCCATACCAGCGTTTACGAATACTTCTACAGTTTCAGGATATTGGCTAACAACTTCCATAATACCCATTTCTTTAGTTATAGTCATGAAAAATATCTCCTTTATTTATGATTTATAGTGAAATTTGATAATTAATTTTATTCACATGGGAATTATATCATATTTTTTTTAGTTTTGGTATAAGTAAATAATATTTTTGTAAATAATCATAGAAAAATGATATGAATTTATTTTAAATTATTTTTAGTAAAGATTTTTCTCTGAATAGAAAAAAATACTATAAGTATATTTTATAAATATTATTTTTAGTGAAGAATAATAAAGATAGATAATTGATAAATTTTTTAGATAGCAGTACAATAAGACATTATAAAAAATAAAAAATGTGTTATGGGGATAAAGAGGGAGATTTTATGGAATTTGTAGCTTTTTATTTAGGTGATATCAATATTTACTGGTATGGCTTAATAATTGTCTTTGCATTATTAATAGGCTTAGGTATAAGTAAAATAATGTTTAAATTATATGGTGAAAAATTCAGCCCTATGTGGGATTTATTGATTTTTATAATTCCTGTGAGTTTGATATGTGCTAGAATTTTTTATGTAATTATACATTTAGATGCATATATGTCAAATATAGGTCAAATTTTTTGTATTTGGCAAGGTGGTCTATCTATTTATGGAGCATTATTGGGTTTTCTAGCAACAAGTATAGTTTTTTTGCGCAAATATGGTTATAATTTATGGTTGTGGTTTGATTTGATGATACCTTCAATTTTGTTTGGTTTGATTATTTTGCAATTGGCAAACTTTATGATGCAATTTTCATTGGGAACTCCGCTAGGTTTAGATATTCCTAATGACCATAGTTTAGCTGAATATGTAGAATATAGGTATCGTCCAACAGGCTTTGAAGCATACCAATATTTTCAGCCAGTAGCTTTATATCAGGCTTTTGCTTATAGTATAGTATTTATAATTTCTGTCTTGTGTTTACTTATAAATAGAAAATATAAATTTTTAGCTGAAGGCACAGTTTTTTTATTTAGTGTTATTTTGATGGCTATTATTAGATTTGGTATTGGCTTTATGTATTTTAGTGTTAATAAAGATATGTTATTATATCCAATGCAGTGGATAGCATTGACTGTAATGATAGCGACTGTATTTATATATATAGTAAAACGTTTTCAACATAATTGAGTGTTTATTTTAAGATGAAAGAGAGAAGATAGGTGTGTTTAAACAAAAAATATATACAAAAATAATATTATTTATTATGTTAGTTTGTTTGCCTTTAGTTTTATCCAGTCCTAAAGTAATGCCTGTATCAGCAGCAGAAAATGAAGAAGATATTCCAATTACTATATTAAATTATCATAAGGTTGATAATATGAATATAGCTTTATCAGTATTACCGGAAGATTTTGACCGACAAATGGCTTATTTAAAAGAAAATGGTTATAATACCATAAATACTGACCAATTATACGATTATATGGTAAATGGAGCAGAGCTTCCAGAAAATCCTATCATGATTACTTTTGATGATGGTTATGAAGATAATTATCAAAATGCGTATCCAATTTTGAAAAAATATGGTTTTACAGGTACTATTTTTATAATTACAGATTTTGTTAGCAATCAGCCTAATTATTTAACTTGGGAACAAATAAAAGAAATGAAAGCAAATGGCATGGATTTTCAATCGCATACAGCTAGTCATAAATCTATGACAGAGCTTACAGAAGCGCAGTTAAAAGATGAACTTACAAAATCTAAACAAACATTAGATACGCAATTAAATCAAGATACGAAATTTATGGCTTATCCTACAGGCACATATAATTTATATATTGCTAAATTAGTTAATGACGCAGGTTATCGTGGCGCATTTACGATAAAATATGGTAATGTGGATAGAGCAAGTAATATTTATGCTTTAGAAAGAGTACCTATTTTCCATACAGAAAATACATTTTTATCTTTTTATGAACGCATGCATTATGTACCAGTATTTGAACGATTGGGTTGGTATAAGAGTTAATCGAATTTGCTATTGAAATAAATTTTGATGGCTGTTACAATTATACTTGTATAAATATGATTATTTTATAAAATGAGAGGGGTTTCATTGGTGGAATTTGAACATATTAGTGTTCTACCAGAAGAAGTAATAGCAGGGCTTGCTATTAAACCTGATGGTATATATGTGGATTGTACTTTAGGTGGAGCAGGTCATTCATCAAGAATTGCAAGTCAATTAAATGAAAATGGTCATTTAATTGGTATTGACCAAGATGAAGATGCTATAAAAGTTGCAACTGAGAGATTAAAACAATATCAATGTAAAATAGATATTGTGCATAGTAATTTTAAAAATTTAGAAGCCATATTAAATGATTTAAACATAGAATATATTGATGGAATTTTATTTGATTTAGGTGTTTCCTCATATCAATTAGATGAAGCAGATAGAGGTTTTTCTTATATGCAAGATGCACCACTTGATATGCGCATGGATAAAACACAAGATTTTTCTGCATATAATGTGGTTAATGAATATGATGAGGAACAATTAAATCATATTTTTAAAACATATGGTGAAGAACGTTGGAGCAAACGTATAGCTGAGTTTATTGTAAAATATCGTCAAGAAAAGAAAATAGAAACTACAGGCGAATTAGTGGATATTATTCGCCGTGCTATACCAGCCGCTGTGCGAAAAAAAGCAACGGGTCATCCAGCAAAACGCATTTTTCAGGCTATTCGTATAGAAGTAAATAATGAATTAGGAATTTTAGAAAATACTTTTAAAACAGCAGTAAAACATTTAAATAAGGGTGGGAAAATAGCAGTAATAACTTTTCACTCTTTAGAAGATCGCATAACAAAGAATGTTTTTAAAGAGTTATCTCGTGGGTGCATTTGTCCACCGCATTTACCAATTTGTGTATGTAATCATAAGCCTGAGATAAAGCTTTGCAGTAAAGCTATAAAGCCATCAAAATATGAGATGGACGATAATTCACGTTCTAAAAGTGCAAAATTGAGAGTAGCAGAGAAGTTATAATCTTAGGAGGATTTTATTATGTTAGCGCAACGCAAAATTGTTTATGACGAAAGTCAAAAAAATTATAAACAGATGAAAACTAAAAAATTAGTAAAAGTAGAACAGGCAAAAAATGTAAATGTAAATAATGCGTTGCGTTCAAGATGTATTATTTTATTTGTGGTTGTTATAGCTTTAGCAGGATTTTTTATATTGCGTAGTGGTGTAGCTGCTAGCAATGCTTATTATTTAAATCAATTAAAAAATCAATCTACAGTATTAGAAGCAGAAAATTCTCGTCTTCATTTAGAAATAGCACATTTAAAATCACCAGAAAGAATACAATCTATTGCTACACAAGAATTAGGAATGATAGTACCGGATAAGTTTTTCTTTTCAACTAAAAATTGATTATCAATTAAGCCATAAATTTCTTAAACAAATTTTTATTTTAAGATTTTATGGCTTAATTTTTTGTAGTATACATATATAAATAAGTGAGCTATAATATAGTTTGATTTTAGATTGCTAAAAGATATAAAAAGCAAATTCAGGAGGGTTTCCAATGACCATTGAACAACTAGTGTCAGTATTAAATAATGTAGAAGTAAAAGGAGATGTGAATAAAGAAATTGAGTTTATAACTCATGATTCACGTCGTGTGAGAAAAAACACTTTATTCGTATGTATCTGTGGTACTAGGGTAGATGGTAATAAATTTATTCCTCAAGCTATAGAAGCTGGAGCTTGTGCGATTATGACTGAAAAAGATGTAGAAGTTCCTGCAGATATTACAGTTATAAAAGTGCCAAATATGCGTGAAGCAATGGAACTTGCTGTACCATATTTTTATGATTATCCAGGTAAAAAAATGCGTATGATTGGTGTTACAGGAACAAATGGTAAAACAAGTAGCACATATATGCTTCGCGATATTTTGCGTAAAGCAGGATATAAAGTGGGCGTCATTGGCACAATTAAAATCATGATTGAAGATGAAGAGATGCCAATTCATAATACAACACCAGATGTGATTGACCTTCAAGAAATCTTAGATAAAATGTATAAGCAAAATATCGATTATGTAGTTATGGAAGTATCTTCACATGCTTTAGATATGAATCGTATTGCAGGTTGTGAATATGATACTGCAATGTTTACAAATCTTACTCAAGACCATTTAGATTATCATAAAACTATGGAAAATTATGCCCTAGCTAAGGCAAAATTATTTGATAGTTTATCTGCACCAAATTTAGTGAAGTCTAATAAAAATGCTGTAATTAATTTAGATGATGAACTTGGCAGTAAAACAATGATTGAGCATACAAAATGCAATTTAATAACTTATGGTATTAAAAATGATGCTGTATTAAAAGCTGAAAATGTAGAAATAAAAGCATCTGGTGCTTCTTTTGATGTAAAATACAAAGATGATTGTGTTCATTTTGATTTAAAAGTTACAGGTATGTTCAATGTTTATAATATTTTAGGTGTAATTGGCGTAGCTTTAGCTGAAAAAATTTCTTTTGATATAATCAAAGAAACTCTTGAAGCATTTGAAGCTGTAGCAGGACGCTTTGAACTTGTACGTCAAGGTCAAGATTTCAGTGTAATTGTCGATTATGCACATACTCCAGATGGATTAGAAAACGTTTTAAAAACAGCGCGTGAAATCGCTAAAAAACGTTTGATTGTAGTATTTGGTTGTGGCGGTGATCGTGATAGAACAAAACGTCCTATTATGGGTCGTATTGCAGCACAGCTTGCTGATGTGGTAATTGCAACTTCTGATAATCCAAGAACAGAAGATCCAGAATTTATTTTATCTGAAGTAGAAGCTGGTGTGCTTCCTGCCCTTCATGGCAATTTCCATGAAAAAATCACAGATAGAAGAACAGCTATTTTCAGAGCTATTGAACTTGCGCAAAAAGATGATATCGTACTTATTGCGGGTAAAGGTCATGAAAATTATCAGATTTTGAAAACAGGAACTATTCATTTTGATGATAAAGAAGTAGCTATTAAAGCAATTAGGGGGAAGATTAATGGCTAATTATCAATTTTCATTAACACAAGTAATGCAAGCTACAAATGCTATCTTAAAAAAATTGACTTCAGCTTCAGTTTTTGGCGGTGTAACAACTGATACTAGAAAAATTGAAGAAGGAATGTTATTTATTGCCTTAAAAGGTGAAAATTTTGATGGGCATGATTTTATTGCTGATGCTGCTAAAAAAGGAGCAATTGGGGCTATTGTAAATAAAGATTATGATATTTCCTTGATTGAAGATATTGATATAGATATTTTAGCTGTAGATGATACATTAAAAGCATATCAAGATTTAGCTCATTTTTGGCGTAAGAAATTCAATATTCCTGTAATAGCAATAACTGGTTCTAATGGTAAAACTACTACAAAAGATTTAACAGCTGCTGTATTATCAGGAAAATATAATGTATTGAAAACACAGGCTAATTTTAATAATGAAATTGGACTTCCTATGACTTTATTGCAATTAGATGGAAGTTATGATGTAGCTGTTGTGGAAATGGGTATGCGAGGATTAGGTCAAATTAAAGAATTGACTGATATCGCTAAACCTACAATGGGTGTAATCACTAATGTAGGCGAAACTCATATGGAACTTTTAGGCTCTATGGAAAATATAGCTAAGGCTAAAGGTGAAATGGCACAAGCTATTGAAATCAATGGAAATGTTATTTTAAATGCTGATGATGAATTTGTTTCTAAAATGAATAGATTGACAAAAGCTCACGCAATTTATTTTGGTATCAATCATGCAGGCGATATCAAGGCTTTTGATATCAAAACTGTAAATGATGGCAAAACAGAATTTGATGCAATTATTGGTGACAAAGTAGCTCATTTCACATTGAATATGATAGGCATACACAATGTTTATAATTGTTTAGCTGCTTTAGCTGTAGGTTATGCTTGTGGACTTACTGTTGAGGAAATGCAAAAAGGATTAGCTACGTTTAAACCAACTGCTATGCGTTTTGAATATAAAAGATTAGCTGATTTTAATTTAATAAATGATGCGTATAATGCAAGTCCAATGTCTACAAAAGCAGCTTTAGAAAATTTAACTAAAGTGGCTAAGAAACGTAAAATTTTAGTAATGGGTGATATGTTTGAATTAGGTAGTGTAGAACAAAAAGCTCATGAAGATATTGGTTTATTAGCTGGTAAATTAGGTGTGGATATTGTAATCACTAGAGGCACATTGACAAAATTCACAGCTGAAGCTGCCAAAAAAGCAGGGGTAGCAAAAGTTTTTGAATGTGCAAGTCATGAAGAAGCAGTAGATGTATTGAAAAAAGAATTACAAAAAGAAGATACTGTTTTATTTAAAGGCTCTCATGGTATGCATATGGAAAAAATAATTGAGTTATTGGAGAAAGAATATAAATGATAGAAGCATTTAATTTAAATATGATATGGGCAGCAGTAGCTGCTGCCCTTGTAGTTTTGGCAGTAGGACCATTTTTAATTCCAGAACTACATAAATTAAAATTTGGTCAAAGCATTCGTGAAGAAGGACCAAAAAGTCATCAAGCAAAATCAGGAACACCAACTATGGGTGGTATTATGATTGTTGGTGGTATTACTATTGCAACTTTAATTTTTGCAGATTTTACTATAGAAGTGGCTTTAGCTTTATTTGTAATGTTAGGTCATTTTGTTTTAGGATTTTTAGATGATTATATAAAAGTTGTTTTAAAACGTAATTTAGGTTTAAAAGCTAAACAAAAATTACTAGGACAATTTATTATTGCAATTATTGTAACTTATATTGGTATAAATTATACAGGACTTACTCAAGATGTTTGGATACCATTTATTGGACAAACTTATGATATTGGTTGGTTTTATTATGTTTTAGTAATTGGTGTGCTTATTGGTACTACAAATGCTGTAAATTTAACTGATGGTTTAGATGGCTTAGCATCTGGTGCTATGGCTGTAGCTTCATTAGGTTTTGCTGCTGTTTGTTTATATTTCAATAAAGCAAATTTAGCGATTTATAGTTTTGCTTGTTTCGGTGCATGTGTAGCTTTCTTGAAATTCAATTACCATCCAGCAAAAGTATTCATGGGTGATACTGGTTCCCTTGCTCTAGGTGGTGTTTTAGCTGGTCTTGGAATTTTGACAAAGACAGAATTATTATTGATTATCTTAGGTGGATTATTTGTAATCGAAACTTTATCTGTAATCATTCAGGTAACATCTTTTAAAACTACAGGTAAACGCGTATTTTTAATGAGTCCAATTCATCATCATTTTGAATTAAAAGGTTGGTCAGAAACTCGTGTAGTTATGACTTTTTGGTTTGCTGAATTTGTTTTTTGTATTTTAGCTTTATTGACTTTACATTATAGTTAACACTGATTAATATTTAGATAGAGCTAGGTTTCTTTCATTTATTTCTTACGTATAAAAGAAATAAATTTAAAGATTTTAGGAGGTTTTTTTAATGGATTTGAGCAATAAGAAGGTTATTGTAATCGGTGCAGGCATTAGCGGTTTTGCAGCAGCTAAACTTGCTAAAAAACTAGGAGCAGATGTTATTTTAAGTGATGCTAATGAAAAACTAGGTGAAAAGCACGATTTAACTGAGCTTACTGCTTTAGATATAAAAGTAGTTTTAGGAAAACAAACAAAAGCTTTATTTGAAGGCTCAGATTTAGTGATTATTTCTCCAGCTGTACCAAGACATTTACCACTTTTTGAAAAAGTAGCTGAAAAGGTAAAAATTATTAGTGAGGTAGAGTTTGCTTATAAATTAGCTAAAGCTCCTATTTTTGCTGTTACAGGTACAAATGGTAAGACTACAACTACTATGCTTTTAGGTGAATTGATGAAGACTATTTATGGTGAAGATAATGTTGGTGTGGGTGGTAATATTGGTACACCACTTTGTGAAGAATGTTATCGCATTGGCGAAAATGGTTGTATTGTAGCAGAAATATCCAGTTATCAGATGGAAGCTTCTAGTGATTTTGCAACAAAAGGTGCAGCTATATTAAATGTAACTCCTGACCATTTGGCTCGTCATAAAACTATGGAAGTTTATCAAGCTGAAAAAGAAAAAGTATTTGCTCATCATACAGAAGAAAATTTCTTAGTTTTAAATTATGATGATGTACATACTCGTGATATGGCAAACAGAGCCAAAAGTACAATCTGCTTTTTCAGTAGTTCCCAAGAATTAGAAGAAGGGGCTTTTGTAAAAGATAATCAACTTGTTATTCGTTGGAAAGGTTTAATGCATGTTATTTGTAATGTAGATGATATGCAAATCAAAGGTAGCCATAATATAGAAAATGCTTTAGCAGCTTTAAGTTTAGCCTTTTTGGCAGGTGGCGATACTATAAAAATGGCAGAAGCTTTGAAAGCTTTTGCTCCAGTAGAACATCGCATTGAACCTGTTAAAACTATTGATGGAGTAACTTATTATAATGACTCTAAAGCAACAAATCCAGAAGCTGCCAATAAAGCAATTGCAACATTCCCACATATAATTTTGATAGCAGGTGGCGATGATAAAAATACTCCACTTGATGAATTTTATGCTTTAGTAAATGAACGTGTGGATAATTTAATTTTAGTTGGCGATGCTACAAAACGTTTTAAAGAAGAAGCTTTAAAACATAATTATCCAGAAGATAAAATTTATGAAGCAGGATATTCTATGCAAGAAGCAGTAAATTATGCTCATAAAATAGCCAAAGCTCCACAAGTAGTATTATTATCACCAGCATGTGCAAGTTTTGATATGTATGAAGGTTATGAAGCTCGTGGTCGTGATTTTAAACGTTTAGTTAATGAATTGAAATAAGTTTAATAGAGAAAGTGAGAAAATAGTATGAGGATAATTGTATCTGGCGGTGGCACAGGAGGACATATTTATCCAGCAATTACATTGATAAATAATATAAAAAAATTAGTGCCAAATGCAGAATTTCTCTATGTAGGTACTAAAAAGGGTTTGGAAGCTGATATTATTCCACGTGAACAAATTCCTTTTGTTACCTTAGATATAAGTGGTTTTGAACGTCATTTGACTATGAAAAATTTTGTAGTAGCAGGTAAGGCGTTTAAAGCTGTAGTAAAAGCTAGAAATATAGTTAAAAATTTTAAACCAGATGTGGCTATTGGAACAGGTGGATATGTATGTGGACCTATTTTGATGGCTGCAAGTTTGATGGGAATACCAGCTTTGATACAAGAACAAAATGCTATTCCAGGTGTTACTAATAAAATTTTAGCAAGATTTGTAGATAAGATAGCAGTAGGATATAAACGAGCTTTAAGTTATTTTCCTGAAAATAAAGTAGTATTTACAGGCAATCCTATTCGTGATGACATTTTGTTGAGTACAAGAAATGAAGGTTTAATGGAATTTTCATTAGATACTACGAAAAAAACAATTTTAGTATCTGGTGGAAGTCGTGGTGCTCATAGCATTAATAAAGCTATGCTTGAAGTTCATAAACATTTTGCCAATAATTATCGTGTGCAGATTATGCATGTTACAGGTAAAAATGAATATGATTTTGTAAAAAATGGCTTAGCTGATTTAGGTGTTAATTTAGATAAAGTAGATAATTTAGCTGTTTATCCATATTTGTATGATATGCCAAAAGCATTAGCAGCTACAGACATAGCTGTTTTTAGAGCTGGGGCTACAAGTTTAGCAGAGCTTACAGCAAGAGGTGTACCAGCAGTATTAATACCATATCCATTTGCAGCAGAAAATCATCAAGAATTTAATGCTCGTGAATTAGAAAAAAATGGAGCTGCTAAAGTTATCTTAAATCGTGAACTTACAGGCGAAAAATTGATAAATGTATTAGAAGAAATGCTTGCTAGTGAAAATCGTCTACAAGAAATGGTGGAAGCTAGCCGTAATATGGGAAAACCTAGTGCTGCTTTAGCTATTGCTGAAATGGTAGTGGATTTGGCTAAAAAAACAAATTATTGATTGTGAGAGGTGTACTTGAAAAGTGCTTGAAGGTATAAAAAAATTACATTTTGTTGGCATTGGTGGCGTAGGTATGAGTGCCATTGCTGAAGTAATGTTAGATAAAGGATATGAAATATCTGGTTCTGATTTAAGTGAATCAGCAGTAGTAAAACATTTAAAAGCAAAAGGTGCTACAATTTATAAAGGTCATGATGCTTTGAATGTAGAAGGTAAAGAAGCATTAGTTTTATCTTCTGCTATACATCAAGATAATCCTGAACTTGTAGCTGCGAAAGCTAAAGGTTTAAAATTATTTCATCGTTCCGATATCTTAGCTTATCTATTAAATGATGCTAAAGGTATAGCAGTAGCAGGTGCTCATGGAAAAACAACTACATCTTCTATGATCAGTGTAGTTTTAGAACATGCAAAAGTTGACCCTACAATTTTAATTGGTGGTTTTGTAGATTATTTAAAAGGTAATGCAAAACTTGGTAAATCCGATTATTTAGTAGCTGAAGCTGATGAAAGTGATGGCTCTTTCTTGAAGTTCTATCCTAAAATTGCAGTTGTTACTAATATTGAAGATGACCATATGGATCATTATGGTTCTATGGAAAATATCATCAAAGCATTTATCCAATTTGTACAGAATTTAGATAAAGAAACAGGTCTTGCTGTATTATGCTTTGATAATGAAAATATTAGAAATATAGCAGATAAAGTGGATAGAAAATATATTTCTTATGCTTTAGATCATGATGCTGATTATATGGCAAAAGATATTAAAATAGATGGACCACATACAAGCTTTACTGTTATTTATAAAGGTGAAGTTTTAGGAGATGTAGCTCTTAATATTCCAGGCAAACATAATGTATTAAATGCATTAGCTACAATTGCAGTATGTCATCATATGGGATTGAGCATAGAAGAAATAGCAGAAGGATTTAAAGTTTTTTCTGGTACAAAACGTCGTTTCCAAACAAAATTTAGAAATGAAAATGTTTGGATTGTAGATGATTATGCACATCATCCAACTGAAATTCAAACAACTATAAAAGCTGCTAAACAGACAAATCCAAAACGTTTAATAGTAGCTTTCCAGCCACATCGTTATAGCAGAACACAATTATTGCAAAAAGAATTTGGTTCTTGTTTTGTAGGTGCAGATGTATTGGTATTAACTGATATTTATGCAGCAAGTGAAGACCCTATCGAAGGAATTTCAGGTAAAACTATTGTAGATGAAGTAAAAAAACAGACAGGTGTAGACGCTGTTTACATTGAAAAATTAGAAGATATTGCACCATGGCTTAAAGAAAATATTCAAGCTGGAGATTTAATCATTACTATGGGTGCAGGTAATATCTATACTGTTGGTGAAAATTTAGCTCAAAGTTTATAATTGTGAGGAATAGAAAATGAATTTTAAAAAGATTGTTGTCTTGATGGGTGGCCCATCTAGTGAAGCAGAAATTTCTAGATTAACTGGTACAGCTATTTTAAATGCTTTACAAGAAAAAGGTTATAATGCAGTAGGCATGGAATTTGTGCCAAAAACATTAGTGGAAGATATCAAAGAAAGTGGCTGTGATATTGTATTTAATGCTGTTCATGGTAAATATGGTGAAGATGGCAGAATTGCAGCAGTACTTGAAATGATTGATATGCCATATACAAGTTGTAGCGTTTTATCCAGTGCGATAACAATGGATAAAGTAGCAAGTAAACATCTTTTCCGTTCTACAGGAATTTCTACACCAAATTGCCTCATTTATCGTAAGACAGATACTGATAGAAATTTAGTAGAAGAAATTGCTGATAAATTCTCTATGCCAGTAGTTGTAAAAGCAGCATCTCAGGGCTCTAGTATTGGAGTAGAGATTGTAGAGAAAAAAGAAGATTTACAAAAAGCAATTGATGCATGTTTTGAATATGATGATGCTATTCTAGTTGAAGAATTCATCAAAGGTAGAGAATTATCTATTCCTGTTTATGGAAATAAAGAAAAGAAAGCTTTACCAATTATCGAAATAACTACTAATTCTGGTAGATATGATTATAAGAGCAAATATACAAAAGGTGAATCTTTCCACATTATTCCAGCACCACTTAGCGAAGAATTAACAGCTAAAATTCAAAAATTATGTATTGATGCATGTACAGTAGCTGATTGCCGTGGTGTTGTACGTGTAGATGTTATGCTCAGCGAAGAAAATATTCCATATGTATTGGAAATAAATTCAGTTCCAGGTATGACACAGACATCTTTAGTTCCAGATGCAGCAAATCATGTAGGCATCTCTTTTGGTGAATTATGTGAAATGATTTTGCAGATGGCTATAGAAGAAAAATAAGGAATAATTTATGACAAAAAAGCAAGTTAAATCAAAAAGATTAATTGCAGCTAAAAATTTAAAAAGAGGCCTAATAGGCCTCTTTGCTATACTAGCAATTATATTTATAATTAACTCGCCTATATTGAAAATAGGTTATGTAAAAGTTACAGGTAATTCTTATTTACCTAGAGAAGATGTTTTGCAAATTGCACGAATAACAGAACCTATAAATATTTTTTCTGTACAAACAGATGTTATTCAAAATTATTTACAAAACGATTTACGCATAGATACAGCTAAAGTTTGGCGAGATTTTCCGAACTGTTTAAATATAGAAATTGTAGAAAGATTACCACTTGCAGTTATGAATTGCAGTTATGGTTATGTTGATTTAGATAAAAATAGTGTGATAATTGACACATATAAAGATCCTAAAAAGATACAAAAGCCAGTGATAGTAGGCATTTCTTTAGATGATGTATATACTGGTGATAAAGTTGAAAATGAAGTAGTAAATAAAGTTTTAAGCTATTTAGGTTATTTAAAACCAGAAGTATTACAACAGATTATACAAATAAATATTGCTGATGCAAATACTATTGAAGTTTATACCCTAAAAGGAACAAAAATTATTTTAGGTAATATAGAAGATCCAGAGGATTTAGCAAATAAAACAAATGAATTTTTTTATGATGTAAAGACAACAACTATACCAGTTGAATACATTGATTTTAGTTATGCTCGACCAGTATTAAAAATAAAGCAATGAGGCTAAATAATGATTAGAGATAAAAAATTTTATTCGATAATTTTTATATGCTTTTTATTGGGATTTATGATATCTGTTCAAGTAAGGACGGCTCAAGAGAATGTGAAGACATCTACTCAATATCAACGAATAGAAAAATTATCTGATATGTTATTGCGTACGGAACAAGAACGTGATGAATTAAAAGCAGAAATTGTTAGATTGAAAGAAGATGGAAATTTGCGAAAAGAATTTCCTGAAAGGATAAATTTTTTAGCAGGAACAACAGCAGTCAAAGGCCCAGGTGTAGTAGTATCTATTGAAGATAGCAAAAAAATCATATCAAATTCAGATAATACGAATTTATATATAATTCATGACGAAGATATCTTAAAAGTAATTAATGAATTAAGAGCTGCGGGGGCAGAAGCAATCTCATTGAATGATCAAAGACTGATATCAACTTCAGAAATTCGCTGTGCAGGTCCTACTATTTCAGTAAATAACACAAGAGTAGCAGCTCCATTTGTAATAAAGGCTATAGGTAATGCCAAAAGTATGGAAGATGCTATAAAAATGCGTGGCGGAGTAGCTGAAACTTTGAGTGTATGGGGAATACAAGTGGATATAAAAAAGGATAATAATATAGTTATTCCTGCATATAAGGGTGCAACAGAATTTAAATATGTAACAGCTATATCTCAATGAGTTTTATGTAGGGGATTTTTATGAAAAATGTAGTTATTTTATGTGTGATAGCAGGTTTATTAGGTGGCAGTATAGGATACATAGTGCCAGTTGTTATTCCTACAGAATATAATAAATTATTTTCAGTGGCTATATTAGCTGGGATAGAATCTGTTTGTAGTGCTATTAAATTAATAATGAGAGATAAATTTAAAGGCAATATTTTTATTATAACTTTTTTTGCAAATGTAATTATTGCTGTATTATTTGTGTTTATTGGAGATAGTTTAGGATTAGATTTATATTATGTAATTTTATTAGCATTAGGTTTTAAATTATTACAGGATTTAGATGTAGTTAAAACATATATATTTACTAAATGAAATAAGTCTCTTGATACAAGATAATAGTTAAATAAAATACTTAAGCTATTAAACTGTTGTATTGAGAGCTTTTTTATTATATATTAGAATATATTGGTAAGGTTTTAATAAAGCGATTATTGACAAAATAACAAATAAGATATTGGCTAAACATGTTTTTTGTTATATAATTAGTTATTAAGTGTAATATTTTTTAATTTTATAAGAAATTGAAAGAATAATTAACACATAAAATTACAGGATTGTAAATATAAAATTTTAGTAGAACTAATTTAAAATTAAAAAAAGCTTATGAGAATAGAGAACTGGGGGTTACAGTGGTGTTTGAGTTTGATCAGGAACAAGAAATGGAGCCGATTGCGAAAATAAAAGTAGTTGGTGTTGGTGGTGGCGGTAATAATGCCGTAAATAGAATGATTGCTTCTGGTTTAAAGGGAGTAGAATTTATTGCGATAAATACGGATGCACAAGCATTAGTACATGCTATGGCACAAAATCGCATGCAGATTGGTGAAAAATTAACTCGTGGTTTAGGTGCAGGTGCTAGACCAGAGATTGGTGAAAAAGCTGCTCAAGAAAATCGCGATGATATCATAAAAGCATTACAAGGTGCAGATATGATTTTCGTAACTGCTGGTATGGGCGGTGGTACAGGTACAGGTGGTGCTCCAATCGTAGCTGAATGTGCTAGAGAAGTTGGCGCTCTTACTGTAGGTGTAGTTACTAGACCATTTACTTTTGAAGGTAAAAAACGTTTGAAACAAGCAGAAGCTGGTATTGCAAATTTAAAAGCAAATGTAGATACTTTGATTACAATTCCAAATGATAGATTGTTGGATATTATTGATAAGAAAACTTCAATGGTAGACGCTTTCCGTATAGCAGACGATGTTCTTCGTCAGGGTGTACAAGGTATTTCCGACTTGATTGCTGTTCCAGGTCTTATCAATCTTGACTTTGCCGATGTAAAAACAATTATGAGTAATGCAGGTTCTGCACTCATGGGTATAGGTGAAGGTCAAGGTGATAATGCAGCTATTGATGCAGCTAAAATTGCAGTAAATAGCCCATTGTTAGAAACTTCCATTCAGGGCGCAAAAGGTGTGTTATATAATATTACTGGTGGTCCAAATTTAGGCTTAGCACAAGTAAATGAAGCTTCAAGAATTATCTCTGAAGCTGCTCATGAAGATGCAAATATTATTTTTGGTACAGCAATAGATGAAACTCTTGATGATACTGTAAGAATAACTGTTATAGCTACAGGATTTGACGAAAATGCTGATGAAGGTGTACCTGAATTTCCTTCAGTACCAAAACAGCCAGCAGTAGAAGAAGTGGGAATGGGCTTCCCAGATCTTCCACCATGGATGAGACATAGTAGTAAATAAGGTTATTAACAGGCAATCATGACATTGATTGCCTGTTTTTTGCTCAACAAAGAAATAATTTCAACAGGAAGTGAAAGTATGCGACGATATATACCTTTATTAATAATTGGGTTATGTATTGTATTTATGGTATTAGCGACTTTACTTTATACAACACAAAGTGTTGGCAAAAAAGAACAAGCCAATAAATTTATACCTGTAACTAAAACTTTAACAGTATATACTACAATTCCTGTAGAGATGGCTTCGATTATTGCTAGTGAATATCAAAAAGATGCTAATATTCAAGTGAATTTTATTCCTATAGCAAAAGAGGATTTAATAAATAATTTTCAACAAAATAATGCAAAAGATGTTGATATGGTCTTAGCAGATTCAACAGTTTTAGAAGAATTAAAAAGTTTAAATGCATTAACAAGCAATATATCTGAAGAAGAAGATATTGTAAAAGAGCGATTTAAAGATAATAATAATTCTTGGATTGGTGTATGGTATGACCCTATTGTTTTTTGTTATAATTTAGATTATGTGAAAAATAATTGGCAAATTCCTTTGACTTGGAATGATTTAGCACAGAATAATAATATAAAAATAGCTATGACAGATTTTATGGTGGCTTCAGCTGCTGCAAATGTATTGTATTCGTTAAGTCAAGATAAAAATATAGATAATACTATGTTATTGATGCAACAAATTCATGCTAAAGTAGTGCGTTATGCTAAATATTTATCCACTCCAGTGCGTATGGTTGGTATGGGAGAGGCTGATGTTGCTATAGCAGTACAAAGTGAAACGTTGCGATATATAAATGATAATTATCCTATAAGCATCATTTATCCAAAAGACGGGACTGCATACCAATTGACAGCTGTAGGCATTGTTAAAGATAGTAATCAACAAGTAGAAGCAAATAATTTTATCAAATGGTTATTAGGTGATGATATTCAAATCAGCTTACAAAAAAATCGTTATTATTATGTACCAACAAATTACACATCTTTGACTTATAAAGAATTTGCAGGGAAGAATATAAGATTTTTAGAAAAGAATACTATTTTTGATGAAAATGCCAAAAAAGCTATTTTAGATGAATGGGTAACAAATGTGCGTTTAAAAAATTAAAGTAATTGGAGTTTAAACTCAGGAGGAGAAATTATGTTAAAAGCCGGTTTTATAAGTTTAGGTTGTTCTAAAAACCTAGTAGATACAGAAGTTATGCTAGGTATTTTAGCAAAAAATAATATTGAGATCACAGCTGAACCAGCAAAGGCAGATATTTTAATTGTAAATACATGTACTTTTATTCAATCTGCTAAAGAAGAATCTATCACAACTATTTTAAATATGGCAGAATATAAACAAGAAGGCAAAGGAAAATGTCGTTCTTTGATTATTGCTGGTTGTATGGGTCAGCGTTATGGTCAGGAATTATTAGAAGAATTTCCAGAAGTAGATGCTATCGTTGGCACTGGTGCATGGAGCCGTATTATGGAAGCTGTTGAAGCTACTATTCAAGAAAGAAAACGTGTATTGATTACAGGTGAATCTAAAGAAATTTACACTGCTTCAACACCACGTATTTTTACTACTCCATTTTATAGTGCATATATTAAAATTGCCGAAGGCTGTAATCATCGTTGCGCATATTGTGCTATTCCATATGTACGTGGTAATTATCGTAGCCGTACTATTGAGGATATTAAGCAGGAAGTTGAAGCTTTAGCTGAAAAAGGTGTAAAAGAATTTAATATTATTGCGCAAGATACAACTTATTATGGTAGAGATATCTATGGAAAACCATCTTTAGTGGAATTATTAAAAGAATTAGTTAAAATTGAGAAAGTAAAATGGTTGCGTATACAATACGCTTATCCACATACATTTACAGATGAATTAATCGATTTGATTGCTAGTGAAGATAAAATCTGTAATTATGTAGATTTACCATTACAACATGCGCATAATGATGTATTAAAACGTATGCGTCGCAGTGATACAAAAGAAAGTGTAGAAGCCTTATTAGCTAAATTGCGTGAACGTATTCCAGGTGTTGTAATTCGTTCTAGCTTTATTGTTGGTTTCCCTGGAGAAACAGATTCTCAATATACTACACTTCGCAATTTTGTAGAAAAACAACGTTTTGATAAAGTAGGTATTTTCTCTTATTCTCGTGAAGAAGGAACACCTGCTTATGATATGCCAAATCAAGTTGATGAAAATATCATGCAGGAACGCTATCATGATTTAATGAGTCTTCAAAGTAAAATTTCTGAAACTATCAATATTGAGATGGAAGGTAAAGTTCTTGATGTGTTGATTGAAGGTCGCGATGATGAACAACATATGGCATATGGTCGTTCTTATCGTGAAGCTCCAGATGTAGATGGTCAAGTATTTATAGAAGGTGATGATATCAGTCAGCCAGGCGATATTGTTAAAGTTAGAATTTTACAAGGCTTTGATTATGATGTAGTGGGTGAACGCGTAGACGCGTAAATAATTTAATTGGAGATGAGTTTTAGATGATAGTAGAAATCGTAACTACAGGTAGTGAATTGTTATTAGGTCAAGTAATCAATACAAATGTAGCTTATATGTCAGCTCGTCTTAATGAATTAGGTTTTGATGTAGTATATCAAACAACTGTTGGTGATAATCATGATCGCATGAAAGCAGTGTTAGAGCATGCATTATCTAGAGCAGATATTGTCATAACTTCTGGTGGTTTGGGACCAACACAGGGCGATATAACAAAAGAAGTGTCAGCAGAAATTTTTGGACGTAAATTAAAAATCCATGCTGAAAGTAAACGACGCATGGACGAACATTTTGCTCAAAGACATGTTGTCTGGACTGAAAATAATTTACGTCAAGTAACACTTCCAGAAGGTGCTGAAGTATTTTTAAATTATAATGGCATAGCTTCTGGTGTTGTCTTAGAAAATAATGGTAAATATTTAATTAATTTACCAGGTCCACCAAGTGAAATGAAAGATATGTTTGAACGTAGTTTAAAGCCATTTTTACAAAGAAAATTTGGCTTTAAACATGTGATTGTATCTAAAGTATTAAACACTTGTGGTATAGGTGAGTCTTTATTAGAAACAAAGATAAAAGATTTGATTTTAGCACAATCTAATCCAACTTTAGCATTACTCATTCGACCAGAAGGCGTAATTATTCGCATTACAGCTAAAGCATCAACTCATATTGAAGCAGAAAAAATGATTGAAATAGTAGAAGCTCAAGTAAAAGCTCGCGTTGGTGAATATATTTATGCTGTTGATGATGAGAATATGGAAGAAGTTGTAGCTAAATTATTGAAAGATAATTGCTTGACTGTAGCTTGTGCTGAATCCTGTACTGGTGGAATGCTAGCTAGTAGATTGACATCTATTTCAGGAAGTTCTATGTATATTAAAGGCAGTATTGTAACTTATAGCAATGAGGCTAAGATGAAATTCCTTGATGTAGATAAAGAAATTTTAGATACAAAGGGTGCAGTATCACCAGAAGTAGCTAAACAAATGGCTGAAGGTGTAAGAAAAGCCGTAGGTTCTGATATTGGTGTAGGCATAACTGGTATAGCAGGCCCTACTGGAGGAACAGACAAAAAGCCTGTAGGTTTAGTTTATATTGCTGTAGCTGGTAAAGATAATACAGTAGTAAAAGAAAATATTTTTTCTGGTGATAGAGCACGTGTAAGATATCGCTCTACTCAGCAAGCATTAGAAATGATAAGACAATATATTAAGAATAAATAATGGATTATATTTCTTTGATATGAAGAAATAAAGTAAATAGGAGGACTATTTTTTGGAAGAAAAAATTATTAAATTTGAAGATATGCAATTAAGTAAAAAGGTATTAAATGCTGTTCGTGATATGGGATTTGAAGAACCATCTCCAATTCAAGCACAGACTATACCTTTAGCGTTAGAAGGTCATGATGTTATAGGACAAGCCCAAACTGGTACAGGAAAAACAGCAGCGTTTGGTATTCCAACTATTGAACAAATTGATGAAAAAAATAAATACATTCAAGCTTTAGTATTGACTCCAACACGTGAGCTTGCTATTCAGATTGCAGAAGAATTTAATAAAATTGGTAAATATAAACGCGTGAAAACTTTACCTGTATATGGCGGTCAAATGATAGATCGTCAAATTAGAGCTCTTCGCTTTGGGGTTAAAGTAGTAGTAGGTACTCCAGGTAGACTCATCGACCATATTCGTCGCAATACTATAAAACTTGACCATGTAAAAATGCTCATTTTAGATGAAGCTGATGAAATGCTCGATATGGGCTTTATTGAAGATATTGAAGAAATCATGTCAAATGTGGCACAAGGTGAAAATCGTCAGACTTTATTATTCTCTGCTACAATGCCAGCACCAATTGAAAAATTAGCACGTAGCTATATGCATAATCCGCAAAAAGTAATGATCAGTCGTGAACAACTTACAGTGCCATCAGTTGACCAATTATATTTTGAAACTCGTGATAAATTCGAAGGTCTTTGTCGTGTACTTGATATAGAAGATAGTGGTAAATATATTATTTTCTGCCGTACAAAGAAAAATGTTGATGACCTTCAAGCTTCACTACAAGTTCGTGGTTATATGGCTGGTAGCTTACATGGTGATATGAGCCAAGCACAGCGCGACCGTGTTATGCGTCGTTTCCGTGAAGGAAAACTTGAAATTTTAATTGCAACAGATGTGGCTGCTCGTGGTATTGATATAGATGATATCAGCCATGTAATCAATTTTGATATTCCACAAGACCATGAATCTTATGTACATCGTATCGGTCGTACTGGTCGTGCTGGTCGTACAGGTATCGCTGTTACATTCATTGAACCAAAAGAATATCGTCAATTAAAATTAATTGAACGCATGACAAAATCTCGTATGATACGAGGAGAGCTTCCAACACCTGCTGATGTTATTGAACGTCAAAGAGAAGCAATCAAGGAACGTTTATTAAAAACATTAAATAATAATACGTATGCAGATTATCATTTAATTATTTCCGATATCGCTAATGAAGGTTTTGATTATGTAGATATCGCAGCAGCAGCGCTACAGCTTTCTATTGAAGGCGTGAAAGAAAAAGACGATAAAGTTTTAGATGAACGTTTTGAAAATACAGGTGGAGCACCTGGTATGGTACGTTTATTCTTAAATATTGGTCGTAAACAAGGTATTCGTCCACAAGATATCGTGCGCACATTTGCTTCAGAAGTTGATATTCCAGGTAGCATAATTGGTGTAATCAATATTTATGACAAATTTACTTTTGTGGAAGTGCCAAAAGATATAGCTGAAAAAGTAATATCTGTAATGCATAGAAATACTATTAAAGGCTATAAATTAAATATCGAGCCTGCAAAAGGCAAATAAAAATAAATAGAGAATTTATAATAAAAATAGCATTATCTTTAGGGATAATGCTATTTTTGTTTTATTTTATATTTTTGTCTGTTGAAGAATTATCATAATTGAAATTTAAGTTTTTTATTTTTTCATCAATTTTATGAGCGATTTCTGGATTATCTGCAAATAATTCATGAATTAGGAAATAAAGATAAGAGGAATTATAATAAATTTGTTTGCGCATTTCTAATTGATTTTGTTGAAGTGCTTTTATTTCATTGAATAAAACTATAAGATTTTTATTTAATGTTGTTAATTTCTTATCTATATCTGCACTGTGGATAAAATTAGTAGAATTTTCAGAAGGTATCTGTTTATGAGGATTTAAAATGCGTTCACGACAAAATTCAGATAGGGATTTCTTTTGTTTTTTAGCTTCTTTTTTTAGAGTTAATTTATCATTATCAGTTAAATTAATAGAAATTTGTCCCATATAAAATAACCACCTTCATAATCATAATAAATTAATTATATCATATAATCTGAAGGTGGTTGGTCTTTGTTAAATTTAGTAGAGATTTTAAGAAATTATAACTTGAATATGTTTACTTTCTAGCTCAGCTTTGATGATATCTGTAATATGATTATCTGTTATTACCATTTTTACACTATCTTTTAAATTTAAAGGAACAACGCTATGCTTAGAAAATTTTTCACTTTCAGTCAAAACGATTACTTGTTCTGCCTGAAGAGCCATATCACGCACAGCTTGAGCTCTCATTTGGTCTTTATTAGTAAAACCTATCTTTGAAGAATAGCCATCAGTGCCAATGAAAAAGAAATTTACAAAAAAATTCTCTGCACCTTGGCGAACCATAGGGCCTACCATGACTTGGGAATCAGGTTGATAAATTCCACCGAGGAGAATGATTTGAAAATTAGCTTTACCACGAATATAGTCGGCAATAAATGCACTATTGGTGATGATGGTTAAATCTTTTTTAGACAAGGTTAAGTTTTCAGCTAAAAGAGCACAACAACTGCCATTTTCAATCATGATAGTATCGCCATCTTTTATGAGTTCGGCAGCTTTTTGAGCAATTTTGCGTTTTTCTTCATAATGATAAGCTATTCTGCCATTGATGTCATCGGTGCTACATAAAAGAGCAATACCATGTTCTCGTTTGATAATACCTTTATTTTCTAAAGCATCTAAATCTTTGCGGATAGTTACTTGAGAGACTTGTAATTTTTCTGCAAGTGCAGTTACTTCCATTTTATTTTCAGGTGAGAGTGTAAGCAATTCTAAGATTTTATTTGCTCTATTTTTCATTATAGACTCCAATCTTTAATAGAAATATTATCTATTAGTATAACACAAGCTTAAACGATTATAAAAATTAGAAAAAGGCATGGATATCATTATCTAAAAATATTTGCAAATAGTCTTGTAAGTCTTCATGGTGAAGTGCAGGTTGATTTTCATAAGCGTATTTTTTATTTAAAAGATAATATTTATTTTCGCCAAATTGATGAAATGGTAATAATTGACATTGATTACTACCTACATCATGTAAAACTTCACAAAATCTTTTAGCGTCTTCTAAAGAGTCGTTGAATTTTGGTATTACAGGAATTCTAGGAAGAACTTTCTTGCCAGTGGAGATGGCATATTTCATATTAGTTAAAATCAATTTATTATCTACGCCAGTACCTTCGAGATGTTTTTGGCTATTCCAGTGTTTTAAATCAAATAAAATATAATCTATATATTGTATGATGTGCTGAAATTTTTCAGGAGTGCAAAAGCCAGTTGTTTCACAGCATGTATGTAGATTTTTTTCTTTAGCTGCGATTAACAGTTCTTCGGCAAATTGAGTTTGCATGAGAAATTCGCCGCCAGATAGAGTGATACCGCCATCACTTTCTTCATAAAAGACTTCATCTTGAAGTACTATATCTAAAACTTGTTGTACAGTTTTAATTTCTCCTTCACTTGTTAATGCTTTTTGCGGACATGTATTTATACATTGTTTGCATAGAGTGCATTTATTAGTATCGATAAAAATATTATCGTTTTTTAAGGAAATAGCTTTTTGTAGACAAATTTCTAAGCAATGATGGCAATGAAGGCATTTTTTCTTATCCCAGAGAATTTGGATTTTAGCTAGTTGACTTTCGGGATTAGCACACCATTTACAATGCAAAGGACAACCCTTGAAAAAAACTACAGTGCGGATACCAGGGCCATCATTTATACTGAATTTTTGAATATTAAAAATTACACCTGTTTGCATATAATTAGCTTTACGCATGATAACTTCCTCGCTTAATTTTACTTTATATAAATTATATCATTTTCTTTAATAAAAATAAATTACAAAACTTTCATTTGAAAGTAAATTTATTTATTAAGATAAAAAATATTGACATATAAGTTTAAATAAGTTATTTTAATTATAGATGAAATTGAAAATATTTACGAATTAAAATAATTTTTTATACTTGTTGGAGGTATTGATTATGGAAAATAAAGCATATTTTGGCTCATTAACTGATAGAATGAAAGCTTTTCGTGAGGAAGTTTTAGATGAAAAGCCATATATTGATGCTCAAAGAGCTGTATTAGCTACACAAGTATATAGAGAAAATCAAAATCAACCACGTGTAATGGTAAGAGCACTCATGTTACAAAAAATTTTAGAAAATATGAGCATTTATATTGAAGATAAAACTTTGATTGTAGGTAATCAGGCTACAAAAAATAAAAATGCTCCAATTTTTCCAGAATATACTATGGAGTTTGTATTAAATGAATTAGATCTTTTTGAAAAAAGAGATGGTGATGTTTTTTATATCACAGAAGAAACAAAACAGCAATTGAGAGATATAGCTCCATTTTGGGAAAATAATAATCTTCGTGCTAGAGGTGAAGCTCTTTTACCAGAAGAAGTCAGCGTATTTATGGAAACGGGCGTCTTTGGCATGGAAGGAAAATTAAATGCAGGAGATGCTCATTTAGCTGTCAATTATGAAAAAATCTTAGCTTTTGGTTTAAAAGGCTATGAGGAAAGAGTAAAAGATTTAAAAGCAAAGCTTGACCTTACTGATCCAGATAGCATTGATAAAAATATATTTTATAAGGCTGTGTTAATCGTTATTGAAGCCGTTCATCAATTTGCACAACGTTATAGTAAATTAGCTCAGGAATTAGCCGATAAAGAAAAAGATAGTAAACGAAAAGCAGAATTATTAGAGATAAGCAGAATTTGTGCTAAAGTTCCTTATGAATCAGCAACTTCTTTTTATGAAGCAGTGCAATCTGTATGGTTTATTCAATTGATTTTACAGATTGAATCTAATGGTCATTCTTTGAGCTATGGCAGATTTGACCAATATATGTATCCTTACTATATAAAAGATATTCAAGAAAAAGTTATCACCAAAGATGAAGCTTTAGAACTTTTGACTTGTTTGTGGATAAAAACTTTAACTATTAATAAAGTGCGTTCTCAAGCTCATACTTTAAGTTCAGCAGGTTCACCAATGTATCAAAATGTTACTATTGGTGGGCAAACTCCAGACAAAAAAGATGCTGTCAATGAATTGAGTTTTGTAGTATTGCAATCTGTAGCGCAGACTAGACTTACACAGCCAAATTTAACAGTTCGTTATCATAAAAATATCAATAAAGCATTCTTTGATGATTGTATTGAAGTTATGAAATTAGGCTTTGGTATGCCTGCTTTAAATAATGATGAAATCATCATTCCATCTTTTATCAATTGGGGTGTAAAAGAAGAAGACGCTTATAATTATAGTGCTATTGGTTGTGTAGAAACTGCTGTTCCAGGAAAATGGGGCTATCGTTGTACTGGTATGTCGTATATAAATTTCCCAAGAGTGCTTCTTTGTGCTATGAATGATGGTGTGGATTTAACGACAGGAAAACGCTTCACTAAAGGCTATGGCTATTTCAAAGATATGAAGAGCTATGAAGAATTATTATCTGCATGGGATAAAACTGTACGCGAAATGACTCGTTATAGTGTTATTGTCGAAAATGCTATTGATAAAGCTTCTGAGCGAGATGTGCCAGATGTTTTATGTTCTGCACTTACTGATGATTGTATTGGTAGAGGAAAAACTATCAAAGAAGGCGGTGCAGTATATGATTTCATATCTGGACTTCAAGTCGGTATTGCCAACATGGCTGACTCTTTAGCTGCAATTAAAAAATTAGTTTTTGAAGAAAAGAAAATCACACCAATTCAACTTTGGAATGCTATTTTAGATGATTTCCAATCTGATGAAAATAAAAAAATTCAAGCAATGTTGATTGATGAAGTGCCAAAATATGGTAATGATATTGATTATGTAGATAATCTTGTAGTTGAAGCTTATGATTCTTATTTAGATGAAATCAAAAAATATCCAAATACTCGTTATCATAGAGGTCCAATCGGTGGTATTCGCTATGGTGGTACATCTTCAATCAGTGCTAATGTAGGTCAAGGTATGGGAACAATGGCGACACCTGATGGAAGAAATGCTTATGAACCACTTGCAGAAGGTTGTAGCCCTGCACATAATGCAGATAAAAATGGGCCAACAGCTGTATTTAAATCTGTTGCTAAATTGCCAACAGAAAAAATAACTGGTGGAGTGTTATTAAATCAAAAAATGACACCGCAAATGCTTTCTACAGAAGAAAATAAACAAAAATTAGAAATGTTAATTCGTGCTTTCTTCAATAGATTGCATGGATATCATGTTCAATATAATATCGTATCGAGAGAGACTTTGATTGATGCACAAAAATATCCAGAAAAACATAAAGATTTAATCGTACGCGTAGCAGGTTATAGTGCCTTTTTCAATGTTTTATCTAAGAAAACTCAAGATGATATCATCGGTAGAACTGAACAATGTTTATAATTTTAAATTGAATTTTTATTGAAATATATATAAGACTCAAGTTAGTGTAAATGCTGATTTGAGTCTTTTTGTTTATAAATTTATAGATATAGAATTTTGATGATATAATAAATTTGCAGTTTAGATGATTAAATTTTATAATATAGTTTAATCTATATTGGAGGTTAGATGAGATATGGGATATATAATTAAGCGAATTTTTAATGCATTTATTGTTTTATGGATAGTTATAACTATAACTTTTTTTCTAATGCATGCTATACCAGGAGGGCCTTTTACGGCAGAAAAATCTTTGCCTCCATATGTATTACATAGTATAGAAGAAAGATATAAATTAAATGATCCTTTATATAAACAGTATGGTGATTATTTATGCAATTTAGTACAAGGTGATTTAGGACCATCATTTAAATATCCAGGTCGTAGTGTAAATGATATCATCAAAGACGGTTTTCCAGTATCATTTAAATTGGGTATAGAAGCAATTTTAATAGCAATTATCATCGGTATACCAGCGGGAATATTAGCAGGTGTGAAAAAAGATAAATGGCAAGATAGGGCAGTTAATTTTTTTACGACTTTAGGAGTTGCTGTGCCTAGTTTTGTTGTGGCGGCATTACTTATATATGTATTATCGACAAAATTACATTTACTGCCGGCTGCTATGTGGAATGGTTGGCGATATGAAATCATGCCAGCTTTAGCTTTATCAGGAATGCCAATGTCATTTATCGCTAGATTGACGCGTTCTAGTATGTTGGATATTTTATCACAAGATTATATAAAAACAGCGAGAGCCAAAGGTTTATCATGGAGCAAAGTTTTAATAAAACACGCTTTGCCGAATTCATTAATTCCTGTAGTAACTTATTTAGGACCAATGACAGCTAGTATTTTGACAGGTAGTTTTGTCATTGAAACTATTTTTGCGATACCAGGCTTGGGGCAATATTTTGTAACTAGTATTTATAATAGAGATTATACTGTAATTTTAGGTGTAACAATTTTTTATAGTGTGATTGTAATTGTTTTAAATATGGTAGTGGATTTACTTTATCCATTATTAGACCCACGCATTAAAATCGGTGAAGAAAAAGGTGAATGAAGATGATAAATAAAGATTTATTTTTGCCTTTAGAGCGAGAAATTTTGCAGGTGCAAAAAAAAGAAGAAACATTGGGATATTGGCAAGATGCGTGGATTAGATTAAAGAAAAATAAAATGGCTTTGCTGGGATTAATTATTATCGTATGCTTAATAGTTGTAGCTATTTTTGGCCCTATTTTTTCTAGCCATACTTATGATGAACAAAATTTGATGATGACAAATAGTTCTCCTAGTTGGGAGCATTGGTTTGGTACAGATAATTTAGGTAGAGATATTTTTATTCGCGTTTTATATGGTGCGAGAATTTCTTTAGCTATTGGTATAGTGGCGAGTTTATTAAATCTTTTTATTGGTGTAATCTATGGCGGAATAGCAGGTTTTTGCGGTGGCAAGATCGACCGCATAATGATGAATATTGTCGATATCTTATATAGCGTACCGACTTTATTGTATGTAATTTTATTGATGGTAATTTTAAAGCCAGGGCTTATTAATATTTTTATTGCTTTAGGTATTGGTTATTGGCTACAGATGGCAAGAATTGTGCGTGGTCAGATTTTATCAATGAAGGAACAAGAATTTATTTTGGCAGCTAGAACAATAGGTGTATCGAAAAAAAGAATTTTATTTAGACATTTATTGCCAAATGCCATGGGGGCAATCATTGTAACAATGACACTGGCTATTCCTGATGCAATATTTACAGAAGCTTTTTTGAGTTTTATTGGACTAGGTGTTTCTGCACCAATGGCTAGTTGGGGCGTTTTAGCGTCAGAGGGCGTAAATAATTTGCGTGCATATCCTTTTCAATTATTTTTTCCAGCAGTAGCTATCAGTGTCACTATGTTGGCTTTTAACTTTTTAGGTGATGGTCTGCGAGATGTTTTAGACCCTAAGATGCGTCGTTAAAATAGTGAAGGAATGAGTGTTTACCATGGAAGAAAATAAAGAAATTTTACAAGTAAAAGATTTAGCAGTTGCTTTTCAGACTTATCGAGGAAAAGTAAAAGCAGTACGCAATGTTAGTTTTGATTTAAAAAGAGGACAAGCTCTAGGAATAGTGGGCGAGTCAGGCTGTGGAAAATCAGTGACGGCTCATGCTATCATGGGTTTATTGCCTAAGGAAAATAGCATTATTGAAAATGGTCAGATTTTATGGCAAGGTCAGGATTTAGTTAATTTTCAAGATGAAGATTTAGCCAAAATTCGTGGCAATAAAATTGCGATGATATTCCAAGACCCAATGACATCTTTAAATCCTGTACTTACAATTGGTACGCAGATAAAAGAAGTTTTATTTTTGCATAAACAATTATCGGATAAAGAAGCAACAGAAAAAGCTGTAGAATTATTAAATTTAGTAGGGATACCATTTGCCCAAAAAAGATTGAAAGATTATCCCCATCAATTCAGTGGCGGTATGCGTCAACGCGTTATGATTGCAATGGCACTTGCCTGTGAACCAGAATTATTGATAGCAGATGAGCCGACAACAGCTCTTGATGTAACTGTACAGGCACAAATTTTAGATTTATTGAAATCCTTACAAGAAAAATTGAATATGTCCATCATTATGATATCGCATGATTTAGGAGTTATTGCCAATATTTGTGATGAAGTAGCAGTTATGTATGCAGGTCAAATCGTAGAAAAAGCAAATGTTGACGACTTGTTTTATCATGCACATCACCCTTATACTAGAGGTTTATTAAAATCTTTGCCTCATTTAAATTTAAATAAAGAAGATAAATTATATGTGATTGATGGTCAGCCACCAGATTTAAAAGAAAGTATTGATTATTGTCCATTTGTCAAACGCTGTACAAAAGCAATGAAAATATGTATGCAGTTGATGCCAGAAAAGACACAATTAAATAAAGATCATTATGTAAAATGTTGGTTGGAGCATGAATTTGCACCCAAAGAGAATAGGGAGGAATTTTGATGAATTTATTAGAAGTCAAAAATCTACATAAAGATTTTGTAGTGAAGCGTTCTTTTTGGGGAAGACCAAAACAGATTTTAAAAGCAGTAAATGATGTCAGTTTTTCTATAGAAGAGGGAAAAACATTAGGACTTGTAGGTGAGTCAGGCTGTGGAAAATCAACTACAGGCAGAACTATTATCGGATTATATAAACCGACAAAAGGCAAAATCATATTTGCAGGCAAAGATATTTCACAAAATAAAGAGATGACAAAAGATATTCAAATGATATTCCAAGATCCATATGCTTCATTAAATCCAAGAATGACAGTGGCAGATATCATTGAAGAGCCTTTGCTTGTGCATAATTTATATACAGATAAAAAACAAAGACAAGAGCGTATTTATGAATTATTGGAATTAGTGGGATTGAGTAAAGAGCAGGCAAATCGTTTTCCTCATGAATTTAGTGGCGGACAAAGACAGCGTATCGGTATAGCTAGAGCACTTGCTTGTGAACCTAAACTGATTATCTGCGATGAGCCGATTTCGGCACTTGATGTATCTATTCAAGCACAAGTCGTAAATTTACTAGAAAAATTACAACATGAATTAGGTCTGACATATTTATTTATCGCTCATGATTTAGCTATGGTGCGTTATATCAGCCAAAAAGTAGCAGTTATGTATCTAGGGCAAATTGTAGAACTTGCCGATACAGAAGATTTATATACAAATCCTCTACACCCATATACGAAAGCATTGTTATCTTCAATTCCATTGCCAGACCCACAAAAAGAAAAAAATAAACAGCGAATTATCTTACAAGGTGAATTGCCAAGTCCATTAAATCCGCCAAATGGTTGTCCATTCAATACGCGTTGCTCAAGAGCTAAAGAAATTTGTAAACAGAAATTACCTGAAATGAAAATGATAAATAACAGATATGTACGCTGTCATCTTTATGATGAATAAGTAAAAAGCACTATAGTTTTCATGCTATAGTGCTTTTTTGTAGTATAGATAGATAAAATAAATTATTTTTTTTCGTTTAATTCAAAGATGATATCGCGAATTTGAGCAGCTCGTTCAAATTCTAAGTTGCGAGAAGCTTCTTGCATTTCTTTAGTTAAAGAAAGAATTAATTTTTTCTTTTCTTTGGCAGTCATTTTCAATTTTTTCTTTGGTTTTTCAGCATCATAACTAGCTTTTTCTTCTGCGACCATAGTAGTCTCAATGAGATTTTTTATTTTCTTTTGAATTGTCTTTGGTGTTATATGATGTTCTTGATTGTATTTATCTTGGACTTCTCGACGACGCATAGTTTCATCAATGGCTTTTTGCATAGAATCGGTGATGCGGTCGGCGTACATAATTACTTTACCATGAGCATTTCTAGCAGCACGACCGATTGTCTGAATGAGAGATGTCTCTGAACGCAAGAAGCCTTCTTTATCAGCATCTAAGATAGCTACCAAAGAAACTTCTGGCATATCCAAGCCTTCACGTAATAAGTTAATCCCTACGAGTACATCAAATTTTCCTAAACGCAAATCGCGAATGATTTCCGCTCTTTCAATAGTGGCAATATCAGAATGAAGATAACGGACTTTGATACCCATTTCTTTTAAATAATCAGTGAGATTTTCAGCCATTTTTTTAGTCAAAGTAGTGATGAGTACACGTTCATTTTTCTTAGTGCGGATTTTTATTTCTCCAAGTAAATCGTCCATTTGTCCTTCAAGTGGGCGAATTTCTATTTCAGGATCTAATAGACCTGTTGGGCGGATTATCTGTTCTACTACTTGATTTGCTTGTGCTAATTCAAATGGTGCTGGTGTAGCAGAAACATAGATTATCTGATTGATATGATCGAGAAATTCTTCAAAGCGTAGAGGGCGATTATCAAAGGCAGAAGGCAGACGAAAACCGTTATTTACAAGTGATTCTTTGCGTGAGCGGTCGCCTGCATACATAGCTTTTATCTGTGGTATAGTAACGTGAGATTCATCAATGACGATTAAAAAATCATCAGGGAAATAATCAAGAAGTGTATACGGAGCTTCGCCAGCTTTTCTGCCTGTTAAATGGCGTGAATAATTTTCGATGCCAGAGCAATATCCCATCTCTTCCATAGTTTCTAAATCATAATTTGTGCGTTGTTTCAAACGTTGAGCTTCTGAGAGTTTATTATCATCTTCAAGGATTTTTAATTGCTGTTGAAGTTCTTCTTGTATGGAGTCGATAGCTTCTTTCATATGTTCTTTAGAAGTTACATAGTGAGAAGCAGGATAAATTAAAATATGCTTGCGTTGACCATAGACTTCACCAGTTAGAGTATCTACTTCTAAAATGCGGTCGACTTCATCTCCAAAAAGTTCAATGCGGATAGCTCTATCACTATAACCAGCAGGAAAAATTTCAATGACATCGCCACGAACGCGGAATTTACCACGGTCAAAATTTATATCATTGCGTTCATATTGGATAGAAACTAATTTTCGCAAGATATCATCACGAGGATATTCTTGACCTTCACGTACAGATAAGACTAAATCATAATAATCTTCTGGTGAACCTAAACCGTAGATACAAGATACACTAGCAACAATGATGACATCACGACGTTCAAATAAAGAACAAGTTGCAGAATGGCGAAGCTTATCAATTTCATCATTGATGGAAGAATCTTTTTCGATATAAGTATCTGTTTGGGCAATATAGGCTTCTGGTTGGTAATAATCATAGTAGCTGACAAAATATTCTACAGCGTTATGCGGAAAAAATTCTTTAAACTCACTAGCTAATTGTGCAGCTAGCGTTTTATTATGAGCGATAACAAGTGTAGGTTTTTGGATTTTTTCAATTAATTTAGCGATAGTGAAAGTCTTTCCTGTACCTGTAGCACCTAATAAAACTTGTGATGTTTGACCATTTTGAATGCCTTGAGCTAAAGCTTCAATCGCTTGAGGTTGGTCGCCTGTAGGTTCAAAAGGTGCTTCTACTTTAAAGGGAATTTTATTTTCAGTTTGTAATGTATTTAATTTTGGTATGTGTACCATAAAATCATCTCACTTATAATATTAATATTTAGCTTTAATGATAAATGGAGAAGAATATTTTTTCAATATCATGATATAATTATTTTAATAAACTAAGAAAAGAGGTTATAAACATGATTTTTGGCAATCTTAAATACGCAGATAAGTATGATTTTTTGACAGAAAAAATTAAAGCTTGTTTTACTTATGCAAGAGAGCATGATTTAACTACATATGAAAAAGGTGGTTATAAAATAAATGGCGATGAGTTTTTTGTTAATATCGAAAACTATGCTACAGTAAAACGTGAAGAACGTTTTTGGGAAGCACATAAAAAATATATTGATGTGCATATGATTATTGAAGGCAAAGAAAGTATTGATGTGAGCTTTTGCGATGATATGCAAATAAAATCATTTGACGAAAATCGCGATTTTGTAGAATTAACAGGTGAAGAAAAAGCTACTGTTAACTTAATTAACAAAGGTGATTTTCTAATTTGTTATCCAGAAGATGCTCATCGTACTGCTATTATCTGTCAACAAAGTCAAACTATAAAAAAAGCTATCTTTAAAATTAAATTATAAGAAAAAAATAGCATGCTTAGGATAATACTTAAGCATGCTATAAGCATAATAATACAACAATATAATGATTAGTTTGGAATTTTGAGCAATGATTACTTTATGTTTGCTGAAGACATAAAGTAAAACCGATAAATAAAAAACCCCTTTTCGCTTTGAAAAGAGGTGAATAGACACATTGAGTAAATTCTAAAATTTACTGTCTAATCTCCTCCCCATCGCTCGCAGGTATGGCAATTAAAATAAATTAATTGCACACGGTGATTGTTAATCAGGCAGTTCTCCTGACTCGAGTTCATTACTATATCCAAGCCTTCCCAGTTTCCCAGTGACATAAATTTGGATAAGTTCCCTCATACAGTGGCGGGACCGTTTCAGCTTAATAATAAATTACGTACTGAATTCCCTATTAAGTCCAAATGGACACCTGATTCATTGAACTATATTCAGTTCTTTTTTAGAATATCACTATATAGAATTTGTGTCAATACTCTATATAAAATAATTATCTTAAAAGTATTTTAATTTATCGTTGACAAATATATAAAATAAAAAGTATAATAAAGGCGACAAGTTGATAATGAAACCTTATAGGTGCATATTTATGCTTAATAGGGAAGACGGTTAAAATCCGGCACGGTCCCGCCGCTGTAAAGAGGAGCAAACTTCATGAATGTCACTGGGAAACTGGGAAGGCGAAGTGAGCAATGATACTGAGTCAGAAGAACTGCCTATAAGAAGCATCGTCGTTTGACCTGCGAGAGACGGGGAGAGATGTAGTAGAATGTATATGTTTTTTATACATGTAAATTCTAATTATAATTTTCTACCGTTTTTCATATATTGTTTATGAAAAGCGGTTTTTCTGTTTATAGAGATAATCCATGAAGATGGCTCATGATTATCTTAAGCAAGTGCCATCGATGTATCATATTAATTTGTTGTAAATTATGTTTAATTTACTGAAAAATTTAATCATTATTATGATTAGCATAAATACTTGAATAATTTAATAAAAATGGTAAATAATATTTGGGGAATATATATTACCAATCCAGCCATCACTAAATTTAGTGATGGCTTTTTTATAAATTTTATATTTAATATCTAGGTAGGAGGAACTCGAACCATTTATTAGATATATAAGAGTATTTATTAACTATTCAATAATAGTATTAAATTATCCCCTTAAATGAAAATGCAGAAGTAGAGAAGGGAAATTATTATATATGGAACAAGATAAAACACTTGGCGAAGAAATTCGACAAGAAGAACAACAAGAACAAGATATTCCTGCTGTTACTTTTGATGAGTTTGAAATTCCTTCATATGAAGAATGGAAAGAAGCTGTAGTGGCATTATTAAAGGGAAAACCTTTTGAAAAAAGTATGTTTACTAAAACTTATGAAGGTATTACATTAAACCCTATTTATCGTATGGAAGATTTAGAAGGGTTAACTCATAATAAGACTTATCCAGGAATGGAAAGTAATTTACGTGGAGCTAATGCTAGTGGTTATATACATAAACCATGGACAATAGCTCAAGAGTGTGATGCTAAAACTCCTAGTGAAGCCAATGAAATGGTAAAATATGAATTATTAAAAGGTTCAACAGCTGCAAGTGTAGTTTTGGATACAGCAACACGTAAAGGTTATGATGTAGATACAGCTAATAAAGAAGAAATCGCAGATATTGGTGTTTCTTTATCGACTTTATCAGATGTAAATAAATTATTAGATGATGTTGATTTAGAAAAATTTGAAATTGATATTTATGCAGGTGCTTCTAATATAGCATTACTTTCTGCTGTTGCAGTGGTGTGTGAACAGAAAAAATTATCACTAAAAAAACTTCATGGTGCTATTACAGCAGATCCTATTGGAGAATTAGCTTTAGATGGAAAGCTTACACGACCTCTTGATGAATATTATGATGAAATGGCTCATAGTATTTGTTGGGCAGAAAAATTTGCACCAGAATTAAAGACTGTAGTAGTAAATACAGATGTTTATCACAATGGTGGTGCAAATGATATCCAAGAAGTAGCATATGCCATGAATGAAGCTGTAACATATATGAAATCTATGGAACGACGTGGCATTGATGTGAATACTTTTTGTCGTCATTTACGTTTTCATTTTAGTATAGGTGCAAATTTTTTTATGGAAATTGCTAAATTACGCAGTGTGAAAATGATTTGGGCTCAAATTGTTAAAAATTGTGGTGGAGATGATATAGCTCAAAAAATTAATATATATGTAAGTACATCGTCTTTTTGTCAAACAGTATATGATCCTTATGTAAATTTACTTCGTGCAGCTACACAATCATTTTCTGCTGTTGTTGGTGGTATGGATGGTATGTTTGTAAAACCATTTGACCATTGTATACGTCCTAGTGATGAATTTTCTCGTCGTATTGCACGAAATATTCAAATTATGGAGCAACATGAATTTAATTTTATTCAACCAATAGACCCTGCTGGTGGTAGTTGGTATCTTGAACCATTGACAGAAGAGTTTACTCAAAAGGCTTGGGCAAAATTTCAAGAAATTGAAGCTCATGGTGGTTTAATAAAAGCTTTAGAAAATAATACTGTGCAGATAGCTATTAATGAAGTATTACAAGCTCGTTTTAAAAATTTAGCAACAAGAAAAGATCGTGCTGTTGGTAATAATATGTATCCAAATATGACTGAAAAATTATTGGAAGTACCAGAAATTAATTTTGATAAAATTATAGCAGATAGAAAAATGGCAATTAAAGTTAATGTAAAAGTACGTGACAATGATTATGTTAAATTATTATTATCGGAAATTGGTAAACGTGATTTTAGTGAACATGGTTCATTAATAAATACAGTTAAACAGACTATTAAAGCGGGTGCCACTTTAGGTGAAATATCTACAGCACTTACAGGAGAGGCGACAGGTGAAGTTATAGAAGCTATTTTGCCACATCGCTGGACTGAAAGATATGAACAACTTCGTCATCGCACAGAAAAGTATCTAGAAAAAACAGGGGAAAATGTAAATATTTTCCTTGCTAATATGGGACCTATTCCACAGCATAAAGCACGTGCAGATTTTGTTACTTCATTTATGCAAGTAGCAGCATTTAATGTACTTACTAATAATGGTTTTCCAACAGTAGAAGAAGCTGTACAAGCAGCTATTGATTCAAATGCTGATGTAGCTATTGTTTGTTCTACAGATTCAACTTATCCAGAACTCGCGCCAGCTGTTACTTCTGGTATTAAGGCTGTAAAACCTAGTATGAAAGTTTTTTTAGCAGGTGCACCAACACCAGAATTAAAAAAAGCATGCGATGAAGCGGGTATGGACGATTATATAAGTGTTCGTTCTAATTGCTATGAAACTTTACTTCGTATGCAAAAAGAAAAGGGGATGATTGAATAATGTCTAAAATACCAGATTTTACACAAATTCCTTTTCAGCAAGCAATACAGAGTGAGGTCGCTTTTGCTAAATGGAAAGAAAGTTTAAAAGCAGAAACTGGAAAATCTTTTGAGGAAAATTTTTATCGCACTATGGAGCAAATAGATGTAGCACCACTTTATGATGAAAATGTTTATAAAGATTGTAATCATTTAGATTTTGTAGCAGGTATTCCACCATTTTTGCGTGGTCCATATGCAACTATGTATGTAACAAGACCATGGACAGTACGACAATATGCAGGTTTTTCTACAGCAGAAGAATCAAATGCTTTTTATCGTAGAAATCTTGCAGCTGGGCAAAAAGGTTTATCTATTGCTTTTGACTTAGCAACACATAGAGGCTATGATTCAGACCATCCTCGTGTAGTAGGAGATGTTGGTAAAGCAGGAGTAGCAGTTGACTCTATTTTAGATATGGAAATATTATTTAAAGGCATTCCACTTGATCAGATGTCAGTATCCATGACTATGAATGGTGCAGTACTTCCTATCATGGCTTTTTATATTTTGGCTGGTGAAGAACAAGGTGTAGATAAAGCTGTTATGGCAGGTACTATTCAAAATGATATTTTAAAAGAGTTCATGGTACGTAATACTTATATTTATCCACCAGCAGCTTCAATGAGAATTATTGGTGATATTTTTGAGTATACTTCTAAATATATGCCTAAATTTAATAGTATATCTATTTCTGGTTATCATATGCAAGAAGCAGGTGCAACAGCAGATATTGAATTAGGTTATACATTAGCTGATGGTCTTGAATATTTGCGTACAGGTACAGAACATGGATTAACCATTGACCAATTTGCACCACGATTATCTTTCTTTTGGGCTATGGGGAAAAATTATTTCATGGAAATTGCTAAAATGCGTGCTGGTCGTATGCTTTGGGCTAAAATTGTCAATTCTTTTCATCCTAAAAAGACAAAATCTATGGCTTTACGTACACATTCTCAGACTTCTGGTTGGAGTCTTACAGAACAAGATCCATTTAATAATATTACTCGAACTTGTATTGAAGCTATGGCAGCAGCTCTTGGTCATACACAATCTTTACACACAAATGCACTAGATGAAGCTATAGCTCTTCCTACAGACTTTTCAGCTCGTATTGCTCGTAATACGCAATTATATATTCAAGATGAAACTAAAGTATGTAAGGTAATTGACCCATGGGGTGGTTCGTATTATGTAGAATTTTTAACAAATCAACTCATAAAAAAAGCTTGGGCACATATTCAAGAAATTGAAGCTCTCGGTGGTATGTCTAAAGCAATTGATACAGGTCTGCCTAAAATGCGTATAGAAGAAGCAGCAGCACGTCGTCAAGCTCATATTGATTCTGGTAGTGAAAAAATTGTTGGCGTAAATTATCTTCGCTTAGATAAAGAAGATCCACTTGATATTTTAGAAGTTGATAATACAGCAGTTCGTTTAGCTCAGATTGAGAGACTTAAAAAATTACGTGCAAATCGTGATAATGACAAAGTTCGTTCTTGTCTTGAAGCTATCACTCGTTCTATGGAAACAGGTGAAGGTAATTTATTAGAATTAGCTGTAGAAGCAGCAAGAGCACGTGCATCTAAAGGTGAAATTTCTGATGCAGTAGAAAAAGTTTGTGGTAGACATAAAGCAATTATTCGTTCTATATCTGGTGTATATAGTAGTGAATTTAGTGATGATGATGTTATTAAAGAAGTTCGTGATATGACAGATAAGTTTGAAGTGGAATATGGTCGTCGTCCTCGTATCTATATTGCTAAAATGGGACAAGATGGTCATGATCGTGGAGCAAAAGTAATTGCTACTGCTTTTGCTGATATGGGTTATGATGTTGATATTGGACCATTATTCCAAACACCAGAAGAAGCTGCTCAAGATGCTGTTGATAATGATGTGCATATTGTAGGTATGAGTTCCTTGGCAGCTGGTCATAAAACTTTAATGCCACAACTCATTGAAGAATTGAAAAAACGTGGTCGTGAAGATATTATGGTAGTAATTGGTGGGGTAATACCTGCTCAAGATTATGATTTCTTATATGAACATGGTGCTGCTGCCATTTTTGGACCAGGTACGATAATTCCTGTTTGTGCAAAAAAAGTATTGGAGCTTCTTAACAAACGTCTGGAGGACTGATGTTATGACTGATACGTATAAGCCTTCATGGAGACCTGATAATAATGATGATAAATTTGCCTGTAGAGTTATGCGAGGTGTAGAAGGTGGACATGATGGTATGAGTGAGCAAAATAAAACTGAACATCATGTAAATAAACCCAAAATAGTTAAACAAGTAAAATTAACAGTAGATGATTATGTTAAAGGTATTTTAGCTGGAAATCGTATGATTTTATCAAGAGCTATTACTTTAATTGAAAGTAATGCAAGTGTACATTTTGCTATGGCACAAGAAGTAATTCAAAAAATTTTACCATATACTGGAAAATCTATGCGAATTGGAATTACAGGTGTACCAGGTGCAGGTAAATCTACTTTAATTGAAGCTTTAGGAACTAAATTATGTCAACAAGGGCATAAAGTAGCAGTATTGGCAGTAGACCCATCTAGTACAGTTACACGTGGTAGTATCTTAGGGGATAAAACTAGAATGGAGCAGTTATCAAGAGAGCCAAATGCTTTTATTCGACCATCACCATCTGGAGGTACTTTGGGAGGATTAACACGTAAAAGTAGAGAAACATTACTTTTATGTGAAGCTGCTGGTTATGATACAATCTTAGTGGAAACGGTAGGCGTAGGACAAAGTGAAACGACAGTACGTTCTATGGTAGATTTTTTCCTTTTAGTTGTATTAACAGGTGCTGGTGATGAATTACAGGGCATGAAAAAAGGTGTTATGGAATTAGCTGACGCTATTTTAGTAAATAAAGCTGATGGAGATAATAAGCAAAGAGCATTGGTGACTCGTGCAGAATATGAACGTATTTTGCAATTTTTGCGACAAGCAACAGAGCACTGGACTACACATGCTTATACTTGTTCAGCATATACAGGTGAAGGAATTATGGATTTTTGGCAAAATGTTGTGAAAGTTTTTATGAAACAAGGTTTTGCTAATGGTGTTTTGAAGGAACGTCGAAAACAACAAACGATTTCTTGGGTGTATACTATGATAGAAGAACATTTGCATAATTTATTTTATCGTTGTCCAGAGATTATAAAAAGTAAAGGAGAAATTGAAGAAGATGTAATTAATGGAAAATTATCTGCAACACTAGCAGTGCAACAGTTGATAGATAAATTTGCTAATGCTGATATTAATGAAAACAGTTTAAGAAACTTATCTCCATTTGATTTAAAATGAATAATAAAGGCGTATCCTTAGGGATTACGCCTTTATTTATAAATGAAGAAAGGATTTTTAAGATATGGATTATAAATTACCAAAAGGTTATATAGATTTAATTGAGAAAAAATATAATTTAAAAGTATTAGATAATCATTATATTTTAGTAGATAAAAATTTTCAAAGATATAATATGATGATTGATGTACAGTTTAATGATAAAATGTTAAAAGTTTTTAAAGAAAAATATGCACAGGAAAAATCAAAAAACCATGTAGCTTGGGAAGAAAGAAAACAAACAAAAAGTATTCGTTTTTATGCAGAAGTAGGTAATAATATTTTATTATTATGGGATTCTTTACAAGAAAAATAAAAATAACCACTATCTAGCCCAATTTTTTTATTAGATAGTGGTTATTTTTATATAATAAGAAGGTGACTATCTATGATAATTGATATTGAAAATAGGAGAAGTATACATAAGTTTAAGCAGAATAAGTAACAAAAGGATTTAATTAAAAAATTTTAGAAGCTGGACGATAAGCTCCTTCTGCTAAAAATAGACAACCATGGTATTTTATAGTGGTTATGGATAAATCAAAACAAGAATGTATGCAGATTTTAAATTAAGGAATAACTAGGGAATTAATGCAATCATTATTACCTAATTATGTTAACTATATCAATAAAGCTCAAAATAGTTTTAAAATTATGCAAGAAGCTACAGTACTTATTTTTGTAATAAATACATTATCTAAAGAATATAGAAAATTCTTGAGTTTTGAGGAAGATATTGCTGAAATTTGTGATATTCAAGCAATATGTGCAAGTATTGAAAATATGTTATTAACTGCTAACAATTTAGGATTAGGAAGTTTATGGATAGGAGATATTTTCTTTGTATATCCAGAATTAAAACATTGGTTAAATAAAAAGGGTGAAATAATAGCTTATATTGCATTATTGGGTTATGCTGATGAAAAACTTGTAGTTAGACCACGAAAAGATTTTGATAAAATTGTTCAATGACGTGAATAAATAAAACCACTATTATAGTATAATTTTAAAGATATAATTTCATACTAAATAGTGGTTTTATTTATTTAAATCATTTTTATTAAAACAATACCAGTAATCATCGTCATTAAGCCAATAATTCCCAAAGGCTTGATGCGTAGACCGAAAAATAATTTATCAATAATTGTAGTTAAAAGTAAACCACAAGCACCAAATAAGGCATAAGCAATGCTTAAATCCATGATGCTAATAGCGTAAGCTAAACATAAAAAGGCAAATCCAACTAAACTGATTGCCAAAAATCCATATAATTTATATTTAAATCCTTGAGATTTTTTTAGACAAATATTAGCCAATACATCGAAAAATACAGAACCAATAATCAATAAAGTACCAATCGTACCATCTGACATAATATTCAACTCCATTATTTATTTGAAACAGTATAAGTTCCTTTTTTTATCATGATTAAACCACTTAAGATTACCATAAAAGCTAAAACTTTTAATAAAGATAAATCTTCATTAAAAATAAAATAAGCCACAGTAGCTGTGCCGATTAATCCTATACCTTCCCAAATAGCATAAGCAGTACTGATGGGAATTTTTACAATGGCTTTACTTAATGCAAAATAGGAACAAAATATAAATAAAAGCATTAAGATATAACCTTCCATACCACCTTTTATGGCAAAAAATTTCATTAAAGCTGTACCTGTTATTTCCAAAATAATTGCTAGCAATAACATTAACCAGCAATATTTTTTCGTAACCATAATAACAAATCCTTTCTTAAAATAGAAATATATTACTTCTTATTTCAAGTATAAACTATGGTATAACACCATAGTCAATAGCTCTTTGTTCAATTTTATTAATGTATTTTAGTTATAGATTGAATAACAAAGCTGTATTTGAATTTAATATTACTTTGCATAATAATATAAATATAGTAGATTATGAAGGAGATATAATTATAAAATCATCATATTTATGCTATTTAGTAATAGAAAATTGAATAATAGAGTTATAGAGGTTAGGGAAAATGAATAATTATTTAGAACATAATAATTTAAAAAATTTGAAAGAAGATAAGGAGATTGAACGAAAAATACAATTGATTTTGCGTGTGGGCAAAGTTTTAATGGAAAGTGGAGCTGATACAAATCGCATTGTGCGTAATATGAAACGCGTAGGCGTATTTATGAAAATACCAGAGCGAAGATTGCAAATTCATATTACTTTTACGACAATAATGGTAAATATCAATACAGGGGATAAATCCATTACTAATTTCCAGAAATGTTATAGACATGGAGTAGATATGACAGCAATTTCTGGAGTTAGTAAATTATCATGGCGAGCTATTGAGCAAGATTATTCTTTAAATGAATTTGAAAAAGAATTGAGATTTATTTGTTTGCGTAAAAGATATTATAAAAAGCCTTTAGTGATGATTAGTGCAGGGCTGGCTTGTGGTGGCTTTAGCTTATTATTTGGTGGTGATTTTTTTGCATTTATCTACACTTCTATTTGTGCAATGATAGGTTATTGGACGAGAATGAAATGCAATTTATTAAAATTTAATCCATATGCTTCAATAGCTATTTCTGCTTTCGTAGCCACTATTTGTGCATACTTTATACATTTTATGCCAACTAATACGCCATGGCATCCACTTATTGCTTGTAGTTTATTTATCGTGCCGGGAGTTCCTTTGATTAATGCGATAGATGATTTGGTAGATAATTATATTACAGCAGGAATGACAAGGGCGATAAATACTTTATTGATGATAGGAAGTATGACTTTTGGCATAGCTTTTGCCATAAAATTATGTGTAGTTCAAGATTTTACAAGCTTGAGCATTTCTTCTAACTCCTTTTTAGTCTGTGCTGTTGCAGCTTCAGTGGCTGCTATAGGTTTTGCAACTATTTTTAATATGCCACCTAGATTGTTAATTGTAGTTGCCTGTGGAGCGATAATTTCAGTGGGTGTACGCAACTTTTTAATGTTAGAATATGCTTGTTCACAAGCAACGGCTTCGCTTGCAGGTGCTGTCATAGTCAGTTTATTATCTTTGAAAGCTGTACATATAGTACATGCACCTAGTCATGTATTGACTATTCCGTCTGTAATCCCTTTAATTCCAGGTGTTTTTATGTATCGTTTATTATTTAGTATCATTAATTTAGAAAATGTGGATAATATGAATTATCATCATGTTTTAAATAATGGTGTTAATACAACTTTGATATTATTAGCAATAGCTGTTGGTGTGGCAATTCCTAATATCTTTTTCCGCAATTATATTAATAAGTTAAAAGAAGATAAATTGATGTTTTGGGTAAGAACTAAATCAAAAAGAGCATAGATAAAATAGAAAAAACTGTACTAAACAATTTTATGATTTTAGTACAGTTTTTTCGTTTTATTTAACTACTTTTATTTGATTTAAAATAAATGGGTCTTTGATGTCATTGTCTTTGGCAAAGAGCAATACTTTGGTGATGATTTCGGCCGTTTTAGGGTCCTCATCAACAAAAGGTAAAAATAAGCGACCACGATGTTGGGAAGGAACAACAGAAATAGCGATTTCAGCTCCTGCCATTTGATGAACAAGACCGCTACCTAAATGAATGGAATAATCTGCTAAATTTCCTTTGATGATAGCAAAATTATCATTTAAGGAAACATTATTCAATTTAAAGAGTGGTAAAGTAAATTCTAAGATAGCTTTGCGCATCTGTATTGTAGAATGGCTTGTTTCAGGGTCTACGCCACCTACATGAGCAATGCTGATAGCTAAATCTACATCACGCATAACTTCAGAGAAAATAATATCAGGAATATCTTTAATTAAAATATCTTTGAAAGTTTTGCGATCATAAAACGATACATATTCAAGTATAGGAGCTTCAATATCAGCAGGAGTAAACCAATCAACAGCAGCGTAAATAGTAGCAATGATATTTTCTTGATAATATACTTTTTGTAGACCTTCATAATAGCTAGCAATCCAATTGCGAGTTTTTAAAACAGCTTGCGTTTTTTGTGGTTGGATTTGATAACCATCATAACGATGAGATTGAGCAGAATTTAACTCATCATCTATTTTTAAATATAATTCACGGAAAATTTGTTTGAATGGTTGTTTGATTTGACGTGTAAATAAATCTTGCTGATATATATGCCATAGATTGCTTTTATATAAATCTATAGGATGAGCGATACGAATTTTATCATCAGCATTTAATTTGATGATGTCTTTTGTAGGTGAGATTAAGCTATTATTTTGGAAATAGCCTATATCATCATCATGAATAAATACTAGATTTTGAAGCAATGGCTTTAATATAGGATTTTGATTGAGCAAAGTGATTTCATCTGCCAAAAATAAAGTAGAATTTTCCATAGCTTGTTCAAACATAATTTTTGAACGACGATATTGGTCAATAAATTCATTTTTGGCTTGTTTTAAAGCAAGATAATATGGTTCTTTTTTGATTTTACTAGGTACAGATTTTAATTGTTTATTTTGTTTTTGACAAATAATAGAAGTTTTACCATATTCATCTACTTGTAAATAAATAGAAATATTTTCTAGCTCTTTAGGCTCAAAATATTGTTGCTGATTTTTGATTAATTGTGTTTCCATATTTAAGATAAAGCGGAAAGTATCAGAAAAATGAGCATTTCTTGCTAAATTATTTAGAGCAATTTTGCAAGCTAAGTTTTCACTAGATTGTCTTTGTGAGCCAAATTTTTTACTTTCTTTATGGAATTGCTGAATGAATATATAACGCTTGAGCATTTCTTTTTGTGCAGTTTTAGTGATTTTACCGCTCTTAGAAAGTGGTATTAATCCGTAAGCCATCAATAAATCTTTATTGCGTTTTTCAATTATTTGTGCTTTGACTTCATCAGCGGAGAATAAACCATTAGTAGCGTCAGCGTATTTTCTAGCACGTGTATGAGCATTTCCTTCAGAAATATATTTAGCAGCATCATATAAAATAGCAAAACGTTCTTTACCTAATTGTTTATAGCATGATTTAAACCAATCCAAATCAAAAGCTCCATCACGTAAATCTTCAATGGAAATAGGCGTGTATTTGACAAAGGTAGCAGCTAATTTTTTATCAGCATAACGCATATGTGCTAAGAAATAATAGCAACCGCTGACAAATCCTTTCCATTTTAAAATTTTATCCACTAATGGTATCCATGAAGGTGAGAACATACAAGCTTCGATTAAGCGAATATTAGAGATAGATTTATCTTTTAGATACGCTTTTAAATCTTTAGCTGTTTCATCTTTTTTAGGTTTACAAATACTTAATAGATAAGAAAAGATGCTATCTTTATTAGTTACTTCAGACCAAAGATAAGAAATATTTTTTAATTTACTTTTGCCTAATGCTGTTAAAATATCAACAAAATAATGAATGCCCTTTATTTGTTTGATATTATTTATTAATTTAGTGTATTTAGTAGGCAAATCACCGCGTTTTAATTCAATGGATAAAATTTGAGATATGATGATATCAGCAAAATTTTGGCTATAAAGTAGTAAATCTTGTTTTATTGTTGGTCTTTCAGCAGAAAAATTACTAAAAGCTAAAGTTGAAAAATTGTCTTCAAATAAAGAAGATAATTGATTGAGTTTTGAAGATAATTGTTCTGATGAGCGTTGGAAAATATCGATATAAAGTTCATCTTCAGCGATTAAATTCATTTGTTTAGCACGAAGGAAATTATATATAGGCAAATAAATTTCATATTTGTATTTAGTGTAGAGATTATACAGTAAAATGAAGCTTTCTTTAAAACTAATATCGTCATTATAGTTATTTAAAAGTGGCATAAGAATGAAAGTACAACCAACAGATTTACTACCATAATGATATTGTGTTAAGAAAGAAATAGTCATTTTATTTTGTTTAGCTATGACTTTATTAAAATTAAATTTTTCTAAATGACGTAAAGCCCAGAATTTAGCAACTTCAAAACAGTATTTTTGTGGAACATAATATTCATAGAGATTTTCAATGATAGTGGCTAAACTTTCTATACGTGGATAATTATTTAATTTAGTTTGTATATATTTAGATTTTAAACAAATTGAATTGTCATTGAATGTATTAGTTATTACATCTTTAAATGGTGAATTTATATCGAAATAATTCAATGATATAAATAGATATAATTGATAAAGTTTAGCGGGTGTTTTGATATATTGAGCATAAAAATCCTGCCAAAGATTAGGATAAGGATATTTATATAAATTAAATTTTTCTTCCCAAGAAATGCGTCTAAAATCATTATCTAAAAGGATTTCACTGCCATACAAAGGATTATACGAAAGCATTTTATGTTTTTCGTAAAAATTAGATAAATCATCTACTATTTGAAATAATTCTTGAAGTGAAAGCGGATAAATATCTGTTATTTTTAAAGAATTGTTTATTTCAGATAGTGCAAGTTGAGTTTTTAATGTAGTATCGTAAGATAATTCTTTAATAGTAGGGTCATTATCATAGCTATCATTTATTTGTGAAATTAAGATTTGTTCATTAGTTGTAGGATTAGTAAGTGTACAAAGATATGATTTGGCAGTATTAAATAGGGTTTGATTATGAGGATTTTTTTGCAATTGCAATAATATATCTAAACCAGCAAGGCGGATAGAGCCTTTTTTATCGCTTAATAAAATTTTTAAGGTATCAAGTAATTGTTTTTCAGGCTGTTTTAATAAGAGTCGAATGATATTTTGACGTAAATCACTGTATTTATATTTGAGCATGGATATGAGAAGGTCATATTCATCTTTAGAAATGGCGAGTTTATTGATGATGTTATAGCTTTCTTTGCGTGTGGCTTCACTTCTATCAGCCAATAGGCAAAATACTAATTGGCGTTGAGTTAGAGTTTTAGGAGTAGTATATAATTTTTTCAAATAATTATCGCGCCAAAAAGTATCAAGTCGAGAAATTTCACTGCAAAAATCATCTAATAATTCATCAGAAGCTAGATAGTAACTAATATCTGCCATTTCAATCAAAACATCACTTAAGTTTAGAATTTCAGTATGCCATGGGAAAACGCAAGGTGAGAAAATTTTTTCTTTAGGCAAATTTTGCGATAAAGCTTTTAATTTATAATAATAATCTGTTAGCTGTGTGGAGCTGAAATTATGATCAAGGAAATTTTTATAGGCTGTATCTTTTAATTTTAGACGGAATAATATAGCTATTAAAGGGAGATTATCTTCTGTTAAATTGTATTGGGTAACTAATTCATAACGCAATTTAAAAATTATTTGATTATCATTGATTACATTTAAGAAATAACCAGCGACTAATTTTTGATGTTTTTGACCATTTTTAAATAAATCAAGGATAAATGGTATAGTTGTTTCTACGTTATAAAAAGCATATGACCATAGAGCTAAATAGATTTCCACAGGATTTTGGCTATTGAGTGATTGATGGCGGAGCTGTTCATTTGTTAGAAATTTAGAGAAAGAAGCGATTTCTTTTTTTGTGATTTTATCAGCATTATCAATATCAATTAGACTTGTCCATGTGGCTATAGCTCTTTTTACAGATGCATAGCGAATTAAATTATTTTCTTCGATTACTTTTAATAGGGTTAAAAAAGCTTCTACTGTGCCATTATCCATATTTTCAGTGATGGATTGGCGCAATCCTTCTTGCAATCGTCCAGCTAAGAGTAAATCACCTAATAATTTATGCAGATGCTGATTATGACTTTTTACTATGGAATTGATTAAACCATAAGAAAGAAAAGCAACTTGATTATCACCTAAGATGATATCTTCAATTAATTTAATTGTTTGTGTATTGTTGTTGTCGATTTCAGCGGCTAGAACATAAATACCAAAACTTTGTAAATAAATATAATCTTGTAGTGGTAAATTATTTTCATCGATAGGTTTACAAGATAGTTTTAATTTTTCTAGAGGTGTTAATTGAGTATTGCGATAGATTAAAAATTCATTTAATACATCGAACATGCGACTTAAATATAGATGTGATTGGTGAGAACGTAGTGTACGCCTATACCAGTTAGTTTGATAAGGGTAATCCATTAAATTATCTAAGGCTAAGAAAAATAAATTTGCTTTGTCTTTGCCTAAGATGGTCTGCAATACAATTCTTTCATCATCAGAAAAATAAGAAGATATAGGCTTTGTTAATACTTCAGGTAAAATTTTTTGCCAATGTAGATATAAAGGGTGATTAGAGAGTCTTTCTTCTAAGGAAAAAGAAGCGTAATAATAATTATATCTAGTTTTTACTTGTAATTCAGTTAAGTAAATATCATAAATTTTTTGTTGCGTTGTAGAAAGTTTATTTTTTAACTTTGCAAGTTCAGCTATTATTTTATTTTTAAATTCTTTATTATTATTGAACCATCTATCTAAACACATAATAAAAATCCTTTCTGATTTTACGGAAAAACTTACCAAATTCTTCCTGATAACATGGTTAAGCGGATAAAAGTTAATTTGTCATTTTCTTGTAAATTGATTTTTTCTTCTAGGGAAGATAGTTCGTTATCGTTTAAAAATATACGGAATAATCCATCATTAAAAGCCATAATAACATTATCAAATGCCGATTGAATGTCTTGTTTTTGTTGGCGATAATCTAGATTAAAGGACATTTTTCCAGAAGGCGATTGATTTTCTATTTGAGTTAACGATAAATAATTTAATAAAGTAGGTTCACCATCTATATTGCCAATAGCACGATGATTGAATTTGTCTACTTGTTTAGTTACAATGTCATAAAGTAAATCATGTACAGTAAAAAGGGAGTCTTCAATAATAAATTTTTGTGCTTCAATACTAGCTTTGCGTTTGCCGAGTTGTTTTACTTGAATGTAGATTTGCATATAATCCCTCTTTTCTAAATTTAAAATAAACAATATCGTTTAGTATATAATTCGCTGAATTTAAATAAAATCCTTGCAATTTCTTGAGGTCTTATGTTGATTTGAGTGATATTTGAAATAAATATAATTTTGTATGTACTATTATCTTAGATTGATATTATAATAGAATAGGATATTTATTTTATGATTAAGAAGGGCATTTATACTGATGAAGAACGTACCAATTTCTAAAAGCATACCATATAATATAGATGAAAATTATTTAGAACTGACAAGAAAAGTTCATTTGATTTTGCATGTAGGTCGTTTGATGATGGAAAATTCAGCAGATACGAGCAGGATTGTGCGAACTATGCAACGAACAGCTGCTTATGCAGGGATTTTTGGCGACCAATTGCATATTCATGTTACGTATACTACTTTGATGGTCAGTGTGAGCGTTGGCAATTATCATATGACGAAATTGCAAAAATGTTATCAGCATAATGTTGATATGAATGTGATTTTAGAAGTTAGTAAAATGACATGGGAGGCAATCGAAAGAGATTATACTATTGAGCAATTTGAAGCTGAATTGAAGAAAGTAGAAAGTAAAAAAAGCAAATATGCGACTTTTATTATTAATCTTGGAGCAGCGCTGGCTTGCGGTGGTGTAGGTAAAATGTTTGGCTGTGATATCATGGCATCATTATATACTGCACTAGCAGCATTTATTGGCTTTTTTGTGCGCAGTCAATGTTTAAAAATTGGTATAAATCCTTATATGGCAATTGTATTATCTTCATTTACAGCCACAGTAATAGCATATTTTACGCATTTTTTGCCGTTTACAGATACTTCATGGTACACTATGTTGGCATGTGCTATTTTTATCGTTCCGGGTGTGCCTATGGTCAATGCTTTAGAAGATATGCTCGATTGTTATATTACAGCTGGCATAACAAGAGCTATGAATACTCTGCTGATGGTTGGTAGTATGACTTTTGGTATAATTTTTGCCATAAAATTATTCAGTGTAGAAGATTTTACGCATTTATCGACAGTAAATCATCAAGCATATATTGTTTATGTAATATCAGCTTTTATAGCAGCTGCTGGTTTTTCTACCATGTTTAATGTTCCGCCACGTTTATTATGGGTAGTCGGTTTAGGTGGAGTGATTTCTGTCTGTGTACGTACATTATCTATGGATTTTTTAGGTGTTGGTTTGCCGATTGGAACATTGCTAGGAGCAATGGTAGTAAGTATTATTGCTTTGAGGGCTGTGCATTGGTTTCATGTGCCTAGCCATGTGCTTACGATACCGTCAGTTATTCCGTTGATGCCAGGTATTTTGATGTATCGTTTGTTATTTAATATAATTGATATTGATACTTTAGATGTGAGCAATTTTTTACAAGCGTTTCAAAGTGGTGTAAATGCTACTTTGATAATTTTAGCAATAGCTGTAGGTGTGGCATTGCCAAATATTTTTGCCCAGAAATATATTAGAATTTATGATAGTAAAAGATTGAGCAGGGCTTTATCTGAACGAAAATATCGCCAATATCATTTTAAAGAGATAAAACAATTAGAACTGTTTAAAGAATAGAAAAAAGACCTAAGATATATGGGAAAATCCATATAAGCTTAGGTCTTTTATATTTTTAGTTTAAATCAATAACTCCATAATGAATAGGAGCGTATTTACCACCACAGATTTTAGTAAAACCAAGGCGAGAAAATTCAAGACTGCGACTATTTTCTTTGAAGACTATGCGATATTTAGCAACGCGTTTAGCCTCATTTAATGCTTCGTGGCTAACAGCTCTCATATCTGCTAATTGGCGAAGTGGATTTAGACTTTTACTGTCCGTGAGTGCATGGCGAAACATAGGGTCAAAATAGATGATATCAAAACTATTATCTTCTTGTTCTTTAAGAAAACTTAAATAATCTTGATTGATAACAGTGATATTATCCATAGCAGATTTTAAATCATAATTAGTAGGTAGATAAGTCTTTAGTCCATCTTTGACGATGAGAGCGATTAAAGGGTTAACTTCAAGGCCGATGACTTTACCTTTAGGACCTACACCATATGAGCTGATAATTGCATCAGAGGCAAAACCTAAAGTGCAATCTAAAACAGTTTTATTTTGTAAAAATTCTCGTCCACCCATAGCTTCAAGCATATTATCAATATCACCACAGCGTAAACGTTTCATGCGAACTTGAGCCATATTAGGATGAAAGAACATTTCGCCTGTAGGTAAATCTAAGACTAATTTATCTTTTTTTACAACGATTACAGTATCTGCATTCTCTTGTTGTTTTATTTTATCAATGCCAAGATTATTTCTTGTGACATAAGGAATGGATAAATCTTTAGCAATTTGTTTAGCTTTATTTTCTAAATCAATTGTTACTTTGCGAATAGTAGTAATTACAGTCAAATTTAAAGCTCCTTTTAAATATTGCGATGTACAAAATTTGATATAGGTTTATAAATGAAATAAGTTATTAAAGCATTTATACTTGCTTTAATCAAATTAAAAGGTATGATGGCAGGTAAAAGTAATTCAATAACTTTTTCCATAGGTGCGCCTAAGAAAATAGGTGTTAATAATAAATTACAGATGACCATAACACAAGTCATACTTAAAGCTCCGCAGATTAAACCGACAACAGCAGAACGTTTTGTTTTTGTACGTTGATAAATAAATCCGGCAATAAAAGCAAAAGTACCTGTAGCTAAAAAATGCATGACGATACCGATTGGACCACCATCACCGCTGATGAATAGACCTTGTAAAATAGAAACAATTGCTGTCAGGATTACACCACCCATAGGGCCAAAGAGAAAACTGCCAATGAGAATAGGAATATCAGCAGGGTCATATTTCATAAATGGAACGGCAGGCAAAATCGGGAAGTTAATCAACATTACTAAAATCAAAGACAAAGCTACAAGCATTGCCATGTTTGTCAATATTTTTATTTTCAATATACTAACCCTCTCTATATTTAATCTTGTATAGTATTATATCGTTTATTTTATTTTTTTGCATAGAAATTTTGTACAAATTTTATAAAAGATAAGATATGTTCTTTTAAGATATAGTCTTTATGATAAGCAAAATATAAACTGCGAGTTAAGTTATTTTCAGGTAATTTTATAGTGAGCAAATTATCTGCATCAGTGATTGCTTTAGCAGAAATAAACGAGATGCCAAGGCCACTAGCTACTAATTTTTTGATGGATTCTTGGTCATTTAATCTAGCTATGATATTTAAGGATTTTTCGGATAGATTGATTTGCTCAAAGTAACTTTCTAAACGTTTTTTACTGCCACTACCTTGTTCACGCAAAATAATAGTTTCTTTTTTCAATAAAGAGATTAAATCATCTTGATTAAATGCTTTTTGGGAAAAATGTAAAAATTTTTCTTGTTTAGGAGTAATCATCACGATTTCATCATGAAAAAAAGGAACAAAATCAAGCTCTTTTTCAAAGGATTTCATACCTACCATACCAATGGTGAATTTGCCATTCAAAATAGATTGTAAGATATTACCACTGTCATTTTGATGAATATGCAATTGGATATCGGGATATTTTTGACAAAATAATGGTAATACTTCAGGTAATATATAATCGGCAGGAATGGTAGAAGCACCGATACGAATGATTTTTTTATTTTCTTCAGACCATTTTTGAATTAAATCATTTTTTAATGTGAAGATTTTTTGAGCACATGCAAATAATTCTTTCCCATGTGGTGTGATTTCAATATTTTTAGTAGTGCGAATGATTAAACGAGAATTAAATTCTTGTTCAAGCATACGAATATGAGTGCTGATTGTAGGTTGAGAAATATATAATTTTTCCGCAGCTTTAGTAAAACTTTGATAGCGAACAACAGCACAAAAAGATTCTAATTGTCTAAATTCCATAATTAATATCCTATATATTTTGTATATCTTTATTTAAAATGAGTTTAGTTAAGGCTTCTATAGTTAAATCTATCTCTTTTAATGTATTGAAATAACCAAAGGAGAAACGGATTGTGCCTGTAGGAAAAGTACCTAAAGTTTTATGTGCCTGTGGGGCGCAGTGAAGACCAACTCTAGTCATAATTTGAAATTTATCATCTAAATCGTAGGCAATTTGTGATAATTCATGATTTAAAACTTGAATAGAAACTACGCCTGTACGCATAAGAGTATCTTTTTTGCCAATAAGGCGAATATATTTTTCATCAGGGTCTAATTGTTGTATCTGTTGCAAAAAATAATTTGTCAACATATTTTCATGTTCATGGATTTTGGCGATAGTAATTTTTTTTAACCATTGTAAGCTCGCATGTAGTCCAATAATACCAGGAAGATTTAAAGTACCAGCTTCAAATCTATCGGGCATAAATTGAGGTATTTCTTCTGTATGACTGATACTACCTGTGCCACCGCTAATTAGTGGTTCAATTTGTTTAATCATATCTTCAGATAGAATAAAACCACCTATGCCTTGGGGACCTAATAAACCTTTATGACCTGTGAAAGCTAGAGCATCAATATGCATTTTTTGCATATCAATGGGCAAAATACCAGCAGTTTGAGCGCAATCTACCATGAATTTTAAATTATGTTTGACGCAAAATTCGCCAATTTGTTCAATAGGTAAGATGGTTCCACATACATTACTAGCATGAGTTACAATGATGAGCTTAGTGTTTTCTTGTAGACAATCAGATAATTTTGCCAAAGGAAATGTTCCATCTATATGGCAAGGAACTTGAGTATAACTGATATTTTGTTTAGTTAATTGAGTTAAAGGACGCATAATAGCATTATGCTCCATAGAAGAAATTATTACATGATCATTTGGTTTTAAAAAGCCTTTTAATAATATATTTAAACTTTCTGTTATATTTTTGGTGAAGACTACATTTTTACTATCTGTAGCATGAAATAAATCTTTTAATAATTCTCTTGTTTCAAAAACTATTTCTTCAACAGAATAAGCATTATTATAAGAACCTCTATTGATATTCACTGCATTATGAGCAAGAAAATTATAGACTTCTTTAGCTACTGAAGGTGGTTTCGGAAATGATGTACTAGCATTATCTAGATAAATTTTGTGCATGATAAAAACCTCATTTATTATGATTTTTGATAAATAGATGAAAAATATTAATAAATTAAATTAGACATAGCTTAAGTTTAGATGCTATGATAAACGCATTGTGCATATACATAGAAAGGGAGGCATATATTATGCAAAAGAATGAAAGTATGATGATTATACTTTCAGGGGGAATTATAGGTATAATAGCATCTTGTTTAGTTTATTTTGGTAATCCTATGAATATGGGCTTTTGTATTGCTTGTTTTTTACGTGATACAGCAGGTGGTTTAGGTTTACATTCCATAGCAACAGTACAATACATTCGACCAGAGATTATCGGTTTGATTTTAGGTAGTTTTATAATTGCTGTAGCTAAAAATGAATTTAATGCTAAAGGTGGCAGTTCGCCCTTAACACGTTTTATATTGGCTTTTTTCGTGATGATTGGCTGTTTGATGTTCTTAGGTTGTCCTTTTAGAATGATATTGCGTTTAGCAGGTGGAGATTTAAATGCTATTTTTGGCTTAGTAGGGTTTATCGCTGGTATTATGGCAGGAGTGTATTTCTTAAATAAAGGATATAGTTTAAAAAGAACATATAAATTGCCTAAATTAGAAGGTAGTATTTTACCAATTATCGCTGTAATTTTATTAGTATTTTTACTTACAGCACCAGTATTTATTCATTTTACGGAAAGTGCTTCTGCTCCAGGTGGCAAACATGCAGCTTTAGCTATTAGCTTAGGTGCAGGTATTGTTGTAGGTATGTTGGCTCAACGTACGCGTTTATGTATGGTTGGTGGCATAAGAGATATAATTTTATTTGGTCAATCAAGATTATTATTAGGTTTTGTTGCTATTTTAGTGAGTGCGTTTATTTGTAATTTAATACTTACAAATATCACAGATGTATCATATTTTAATTTAGGTTTTGATAAACAACCAATAGCTCATACAGATGGAATTTGGAATTTCTTAGGTATGTTATTAGCTGGTTTTGGTTGTGTATTACTTGGCGGTTGTCCATTGCGTCAATTAGTCTTAGCAGGTGAAGGTAATTCTGATAGTGCTATCACTGTTCTAGGGTTAATTATCGGAGCTGCTTTTGCCCATAATTTTGGTTTGGCTTCTAGTGGCAATGGTCCAACAGTAAATGGTCAGATTGCAGTAGTTATAGGTCTAATTGTAACGATATTCATAGCATATTTTAACACATTTAGTATTAAATCAAAATAATGAGGGAGCTTAGACTTATGGAAATTTTAGATGCAAGAGGACTTTCTTGTCCAGAACCTGTGATTATGCTTAGCAAAGCAATGATGAGTAAAGAAAATAAATATCAAATGATAGTAGATAGCCCTACAGCTAAAGAAAATGTAAGCAATTATGGCAAAAAGCAAGGATATAATGTCAATATTACTGAACAAAATGGAGAATATACTTTGACTTTTACAAAGTAAAAGTTAAATATAAAATATAATGAAATATATAGTAACTTTTTATGCACATTTTGGTGCTATTCGCTTTAAAAAATTATGCGAACAAATGAATATAAAAGCTAAAATTATGCCTGTACCACGAGATTTGAGCAGTAGTTGTGGGACTTGTGTCTTATGTGAAGGTGAATTGATTGCTGAACAGCAAATTCATCAAGATGAAGTCGAACAAATTGTAGAACTTAAAGAAAATAAGTATCATCTTATCTACAGGGCAGAAAATAGTTAAAAGAAAGTAAAAGCTATTAATAGTAATATCTATTAATAGCTTTTTTGTTAAAGGATACGAGCTTCTATTCTCATTAAATAATAGTTGAAATCCGTTTCAGAAAGATAATTGAGCATATCTTCTTCATATAAAGCACCTATGACATTGTAATTCATATTATGTAGTTCTTCTACGAATTGAGCATAAGCTTTGATTAAATCATCATAAGAACCACAAATATATTTTATGGCATATAATCCAGCAGGTTTTATCAATAATTGTTTATTGTTTACTTTGCGATTTATTTTCGTGCAAAAATACGTAGTTTGGAAAGTTTTGTCTTGAATATGTTCAGCAGAAATGATTTCACCTAAGGAAAAAGTATAATAAAAATTATGCTTATTACAATAATTGACATGTTGAGAAATAGCTGAAAAAACAGCTTTATCATCAGGGGTTTTAGGCCCTTCAGTTACAATAAAATACTCTTCTTCTTTATGAGTGAATGTGATTTTATCAATTTCTACATTGAAAGAATCAAGTGTGATATTCATTGTATTTTTTAATAAACTACGCAATCTTTTTAACCGTTCTATTTCTTGATGGATTTTTTTATCCTTTTCTTTTAACATGGATAAAAAAGTTTTAGCGTCGCGATTATCCATATATATTTTGATTTCTTCTAAGCTAAGACCTACTTCTTTTAAAAGTGAAATCATATCAAATAAAAATGCTTGATTAGCTGAATAATATCTATAGCCATTAGGGGCTATTTTGGCAGGTTTTAATAAATTAATATCATCATAGTGAAATAATGTATCTTTTGTTGTATTGCAAAATTTAGCAAATTCGCCACTGGTGAATAATTTTTGTTCCATGATAAAATACCTTAATTGTTTTAATCAGTTTTTAAATCTTCATTAGAAAATAAATTTGCTTCTTGATAGAGTTTTTCTCGTTCTTCATAACTCATATTTGGCAATTCTGGCAAATCTTTTATATCATTTAAACCGAAACATTGTAAAAATGTAGAAGTAGTACCATATAATATAGGTCTGCCGATGACCTTTTTACGGCCAACTTCTTGAATTAAATCTCTTTCAAGTAAACGACGTAAGATTTTATCTGTATTTACACCGCGAATTTCTTCGATTTCTTGTTTAGTAACAGGTTGTTTAAAAGCAATGATAGATAGTGTTTCCATTATAGGTTGAGAGAGCTTTTTATCAACGACTTGAGTGAATTTTTCAAGATAAGGAGCTATTTTTATTTTTGTACATAATCGATAGCCACCAGCAATTTTGACTAATGCTAATCCACGATGTTTAGCTTGTAAATCTTCTTGTAAGGACATGATGAGTTCATCTAATTCGTCGCTTGTAATATTTAAAGTATTTGCTAAGCGAAAATGAGATACTGCTTCACCGGATATAAATAAAATTGCTTCTAGTGCAGCTTTTAACTCATCTTTATCTTTGGAAATTATAGGAGTTTTTTCTGTTTGCATAAATTATCCCTCCTTTTTTAGTTATTAAATATAAGAAATATATTTGAGGAAATAGTTGTATTTTATTTTATCAAAAAAGCTGTGATTTGCCTATTAAATATCAATATAATCATAAAATAAATAGCAGGCAACACAAAAATATGTTGCCTGCTATTTGGAGATTGTATATTAAGAGAATTAGAGAGAGCTAAATTAGAAAACTTTAACGCTACCTGCATCACGCATATGAATTTCATAATATTCATTTTTAAGAACATCTTTGAGGAATGCTCTAAATGCAGGAGATTCTTCTTTTGGAATAACAGAAAGGATAGAACCAGCAAAACCGCCACCATGAACACGGCATACACCTTTATGATTCTGGAAGTAGATTTCATTCATAGCGAGGAAGAGTGCAATACCTTGATGTTTAGGGTCTGGTGTTGCACAGTTCTGTAAAAATCTCCAAGAAGAAAGACCAGAATCAGTAACAGCTTTTTCAAAGTTAGTGTAATCATGTTCTTTAACTTCTGCAGCTAATTTGCGAACACGTTCTGTTTCTGTAATGAAGTGGATAGCACGAAGAACTGCACGGTCGCCAGCTTTTTCACGAAGAGCTGGAAGATTTGCCATGATATCGTCCATGCTAACATCTTTTAAGTATTCTTTACCAAAGAATTGGGAGATAGCTTTCATTTCTACAGTGATAGCAGTGTATTCGCCATCAAGAGCGGAGTGATCTTCGCCTGTAGGAGTGATGAAAAAGTCATATTTATCTTGAATAACTTTACTATCTAATTTTACAACTTCAGGGTTTTCATAGTTAGCAAAGTCAATAGTAATCATACCACCAGTAGCACATGCTAATTGGTCTAAAAGTCCGGATTTTTTATCCCATTTATTATTTTCAGCCCATTGACCAGCTTTAGCACATTCTAAAGTAGAGATTTCGTTATTGTTGTAGAGGTCATTTAAAATTGCGCAGATAAGCATTTCAAAAGAAGCAGAGGAGCTAACACCAGCAGCACTTAATACTGTAGTTGTCATGAATGTAGTGAAGCCACCAATTTTTCTGCCATTTTGAACGAAACGTTCGAGAATACCTTTGATTAATTTAACAGTACGAGAGTCATCTTCTTTAACAGCTAAATCATTAACATCAATAGTGAATTCATCATATTCTAAGCTTTTTACATGAATTTTGCCGTCAGCATTAGGAGTAACAATTGCGATTGTATCCATGTCGATACTTGCAGCTACGATACGACCAAGTTGATGGTCTGTATGGTTACCAATGATTTCAATACGACCAGAAGAACTGAAGAAAGATGCATTATCAACAGGATAAACTTCAGCAAAAGCATCAGCTAATTTTTGATAACGTTTAACTTGAGTATCTACAGCTTGTTCATCAAGATTGTAAAGGCTCATAAGTTTTTCTTTAGCTTCTTGAGATTTTAAGAATTCGATAATATTAGACATTTTTATACCTCCATTTTGGTAAACGTTTTCTTTAAATAGCAAAATAAAAAAGGGAAAAAGCCCAATCCCTATACCACAGTTGTATCTTATGTAATATATTATGCAGCTTTTGTGGTTGATTGTCAAGTATAATTTTTAAATTTAATTTTTTTATATATTTTCTGAAAAATGCAAGATAGACCTACAAAAAATGTAGGCTATCTCACATTTCATTTATTATTTTGAGATTTTATTTATTATTTTCAGCAATTATTTGTTCACTGATTTTAGCAGGAACTTCTTCATAATGTGAAAATTCCATAGTATAACTGCCACGACCTTGAGTTGCTGAACGTAAATCAGTAGCATATTTATATAATTCAGCTAAAGGAACTTGAGCTTCAATGATGCTGACATCGTGAGATGGGCTTTCAGTATTGATGATGCGACCACGTTTTGTATTGATACCACTGATTACATCACCCATATAATATTCTGGAATTGTGATTTTTAAAGTATAATATGGTTCTAAGAGTACAGGTTTGGCTTCAGGAATACCTTTTTTTATAGCAAGAGCTGCTGCTGTTTTGAAAGCCATTTCTGAAGAGTCAACAGTATGGTAAGAACCATCAAAGAGATTAACTTTGATATCAACCATTGGATAACCAGCTAAAATACCTGTTTGAAGTGTTTCACGAACACCTTTTTCTACAGCAGGAATATATTGACGAGGAACAGCACCACCTACAATAGTTTCAGTGAAAGTAACGCCACTGCCTAATTCACCAGGGCTAAATTCTAACCAAACATCGCCATATTGACCATGTCCACCACTTTGTTTTTTATGTTTTCCTTCAACTTTGCTAGTGCCACGGATAGTTTCACGATAAGCGATAGCAGGCTGATAAAGTTTAGCTGTAACGCCAAATTTATTTAAGAGTTTTTCAATAGCTACATCGAGATGTAATTCACCTACACCACTGATAGTTAAATCGCCAGTTTCTGTATTTTTATAGATTGTTAAAGTAGGGTCTTCATCTACTAGACGAGTTAATGCATTGCCGATTTTATCTTCGTCAGCTTTTTTATCTGCTTTGATTGCCATAGTAAACATAGAAGCTGGATGAGTAACAGGTTCATATTTGATAGGTTCTTCTTCATTACATAAAGTATCACCTGTTTTTGTTGCTTGAAGTTTGGTGATGATTACGATATCACCAGCATGAGCAATTTTTTGAGCTTGTTGGTTTTTACCACAAGCACTATAAAGACTGCTAATACGTTCAGTTTTTTCGCTAACGCTATTATATACAGAACTGTTTTCGATTAAAGTGCCAGATAAGATTTTTAAGTAACTAACTCTACCGATGAATTGGTCAACAACTGTTTTAAATACATATCCGGAGAAAGCATCTTCTGTACGGCGTTCAATGAGTTCATTATTTTTTGGATTAATACCCATAGAAGCACGGAAATAAGGTGTTGGCATATATTCAATGATACTGTTCATTAATTGTCTAAAGCCAATACCTTTAGTAGCACTACCGCAAAGTACAGGGAAAATTTTAGCGTTTACGATACCTTCAATGAGAGCAGCTGCTACTTCTGTTTCAGTGATTTCTTCGCCTTCAAGATATTTTTCTAATAATTCATCATTGAATTCAGCGCAAGTTTCCATGAGCATATGACGAGCAGTATCTACTTCATCTTTCATATATTCAGGAATTTCATAAATTAAATCTTTATTTTTGATTAAGACTTTTGTATTCATAGTGATAAGGTCGGCTACGCCTTGGAAACTAGCTTCGCTACCAATAGGAATTTGAATAGGAACAATTCCTTTACCAAAATGAGCACGCAATTCTTCTACTACTTTATAAAAATCAGCATGTTCACGGTCCATTTTATTGATGAAAATAGCACGTGGTAGAGATAATTCTTCAGCATATTTCCATGCTCTATCTGTTTCAACTTCGATACCAGATGTAGCAGAAACTACTACGATTGCTGATTCACAAGCAGTAAGAGCAGATTTTACTTCTCCTGTAAAATCAGGATACCCTGGAGTATCTATGAAATTAATTTTGTAACCTTGCCATTCACAAGAAGCTAGACTAGAATCAATAGTCATTTTGCGTTTTACTTCTTCTGGTTCATAATCAAGTATGGAAGTGCCATCATCTGTTTTGCCTACACGATTAGTAGCACCACATTTGAAAAGGCAGTTTTCTGCTATTGATGTTTTACCAGATTTGCCATGTCCTACTAATGCTAAGTTTCTTAATTGTGTACTATTAAATTCTGTCATATTAAAATCCCTCCTGGGTGTAAAATCTTAAAAATCTATATTTAATATATTCTCTGAAAATTTTTAAAATCCTTTTATAATTTTAGAAAAAAATAAAAGACTATCACTAATATTATTTATTTTTTAGTGATAGCCTAAATAAAATATTTAATTATTATTTAATTGAGCTTTTAAAATTTCCAATGCTTTATTTAATTGTGTATCTGAAGTAGCATTTTCATCTAAATTTATTTCAATATCAGGTGTGATACCTGTGCCATCTATAGAACGTCCGCTTGGTGTATAGTACTTAGCAATAGTTAATTTTACAGCATCATCTTCAAACATAGGTAAGATTGTTTGCACAGAGCCTTTACCATAAGAAGTATTACCGATTATTGTACCTGCTTTCGTATCTTGAATAGCGCCAGAGAGTATTTCAGATGCACTAGCACTGTTTTTATTGATCAATACAGCAAGAGGATATTCAGGAGCTTCTAAAGATGAAGAATATGTTTCTTTATTTCCTTGTTTATCAACGATAGAAACAATTTCTCCTTTAGGTACAAGTTTTTTAGCAATTTCAACACAAGTTGTTAAAAGTCCACCAGGATTGTTGCGCAAATCTAATACAAGTGCCTTCATACCTTGATTTTTTAAATCATTGTAAGCTTCGTTAAATTCATTGGCAGTGTCTTCAGAGAAAGATACTATTTGAATATAGCCGATATTGTTATCTAACATTTTATGACCGACAGTTTTTAATTTTATATTGTCGCGTGTAATTGTTATATCTTGATTTGCATTATCGCGCATAATTGTTAAAACTACATCGGTACCAGCTTGTCCACGAACATGAGCAGCTACTTCATCAAATGCCATTTGAGTTATTGGTACCCCATCAACGGCTAAAATTTCATCACCTTCTTGAAGACCTGCTTTTTGCCCTGGAGAATTTTCCATGATGCCAACTATATGAATTTTTTGTTCATTATCCATACCCATGACAACACCGATACCAGCAAAAGAGCCTTCTGTTTGTTCCATTAAGGTTTTATACATTTTAGGTGATAGGTAATTGGAATGAGGATCATTTAAGGATTTTACCATACCATCAATTGCACCATCAATTAGTTTTACATCATCAGTATCATTGACATATTTTGTTTCAATGAAGCGATAAGCTGTAATAAAACGCATTAGATTGCTAAATCCTTGCTCATTAAAACCGAGAGCATAATAAATTAAACCTAAGGTAGAAATTGAGGAGATAATTGCTATGAGTAATACTGCAATTATAGTTTTTAAAATTTTATTCATAAAATATCACCACTTAGTATTTATAAATAGCCATATGGATTAGTAGGTTCACCATTGACACGAACTTCAAAATGACAATGAGGGCCTGTGGAATTTCCTGTAGAGCCACAATGAGCTATGACATCGCCTTGAGAGATATTTTGACCGACACTTACAGTGAGTGATTGATTATGACCATAAAGTGTAGAAACACCATTTCCATGGTCGATAATGACAGTATTGCCATAACCGCTAATCCAGCCTGAATATGTTACAGTACCAGAGTCAGCAGCATAGATATTCATGCCATAATCACCACCAATATCAATACCGCTATGATAGCGAGCATTGCCATAAATAGGGTGAGTTCGCCAGCCATATTCAGAAGTTATAGGGCCACCTAAAGGCCAAATCATTTGCCCTGTGCCGACATATGCCGAAGAGCCTCGTCTTTGTATCATTAAAGCAATTTGTTCAGATGCATTCATGAGTTCTTTATATGCTTTTTCTGATGTTTCTTTGTCATATTTTATTCTATCTATCATTTTATCAAGAGCGGATTTTTTATCATCAAGAGCAAATTTTTTAGTTTTAGCTTCATCATATAATTTTTCTGTAGCAGTTTTTTCTTTTTCTAATTCTGCTTTAGTTTGTATAATGCTATTGCGTTCTTGATGAATTTTAGTGATTAAATCATAGTCATAGCGCAAAATTCTTTTGATTAAATCCATTCTAGTCAAAAAATCTGAAAAATCCTTTGAACCAAATAAAATATCTAGATAAGAAATTTGTCCATGTATATAGATATCACGTACACGTTTTTGTAAATATTTCTGGTTCTTTTTCAATGATTGTTCAGTATCTGCTAATTGTTTTTCCTTTTGGGCAATCTGTTCATTAGCATTGTCTAATTTGGCTTTTATTTCATTATAAGCTGTATTTGCTTCATCTAGTTCTGCTTGCAAGATACGCATTTTTTCAGAAACCTCGTTTAATTTATCAGTGGCTTCTTGTATTTTATTTTTTTCTTCTTGGGCTTGTTGTTCAATGCGTTCTTGTTTTTCAGAAAGGCTTTCGGCAAAAACAAGAGGTGTATTTGTCATAAAAAAGCATAATAATAAAGATAAAATAAGAAATTTTTTCATTAAAATATGCTCCTTAAACTTTTAGAAATCTTTTTAAAGAAATGGTACTGCCCAAAGCACCAATGATAATTCCTGCAACTAAGATAGCAAGGCTGATATAATCAATGAATGGGTGTTGCGGAATGAGTGGGAAAAATGCCATAGCTTCATAGATTTCCTGAGTAACTTGATTGTAGACTATATAAAGAAATATAGTAGCTAAACCCCCACCGATAAAGCCAAGACAAATGCCTTCAAGAAGAAAAGGCCAGCGAATAAACCAGTCAGTTGCACCAACATATTTCATGATGGCTATTTCTTTTCTGCGAGCAAATACAGTGAGGCGTATTGTATTTGAAATGATAAAAATAGCAGCACCAGTCAATAGGATTATTAAAGCTATACCAATTAAGCGAATTAAGTGAGTCAGATTGAATAAATGATTGATAATATCCTGACTATAGGAAGCAGATTCTACGCTATCGAGAGCAGCTGCTGTATCAGCTATAGTTTTTACTTGCTGAGGAGAAGTAACAGTCAAAGAAAAAGAATCAGGTAGAGGATTCGTATCATCTAAAGCATCTAATAAAAATTGTTGGTCGCCTAGACGTTCTTTGAAATTTTTCATAGCTTCTTCACGAGTAGTGAATTTAATATCTTGTAATCCTTCTATTTTACTCAAAGTTTCTTTAGTTTCATCGATTTCTTCTTGGGATAAATCATCTTTCAAATATACGCTTATTTGTACTTGTGATTCTAAAGTGTTTGCCATTTTATTTAAATTTAAAATGACGATAGAGAAAAAACCTAAGATAAATAAAGAAAGAACTACTGTAAAAATGGAAGCTAAAGTCATCCAAATGTTGCGTTTAAAAGAGGTATAGACTTCTTTGATAAAATATTCACTTGTACTAAGCTTCATCACTATAACCTCCTTGAGCAACATCTCGAATAATTTGACCGTTTTCAATAGTTAATACGCGTCGTTGCATAGTGTCTACAATTTCTTTATTATGAGTAGCCATGACGATTGTAGTACCAGCTTTATTGATGCGATAAAATATTTCCATGATGCCCCATGTAGTTTCTGGGTCAAGATTTCCTGTTGGCTCGTCAGCAATGACAATAGCAGGTTGATTGACGATAGCTCTAGCTATAGCTACACGTTGCTGTTCACCACCGGATAATTGATGAGGAAAACAATTATATTTATCTTTCAAACCTACGACATCTAAAACACTATTTACGCTATGTTGTATTAGACGGCGAGGCGCTTCGATAACTCGCATAGCAAAGGCAATATTTTCATAAACCGTTTTATCTGGTAAAAGGCGATAATCTTGGAAAACAATACCTAGACTACGACGTAAATAAGGAATATCTTGTCGTTTCATTTTAGTGATATTATATCCATTGATGATAACTGTTCCAGAAGTAGGCAAGGTTTCATGTAAAAGCATGCGCATAAAGGTGGATTTACCAGCTCCACTTGGACCTACGATAAAAACAAATTCCCCTTTATGAATTTCTACATTTATATCATTTAGAGCTAGAGCATTATTTTCATATTTTTTAAATATTTTTTCCATACTAATAATTGGTTTATTAGTCATTACAAAACCCCTTTAATAAAATTTAAGTAATATTACAAAATGCTTCCTGTATTTTTAGCAGGAAGCATTTTTAGTTTAATAATTTGAGTATTAATCAGCAAGTATTTCTGTACCAGTTTCAGTGATTAATACAGTTTTTTCCCATTGTGCAGATAAAGAGCCATCTTTTGTATAGATTGTCCATTCATCTACTGGGTCTAAAACTACATGACGAGCACCCATATTAATCATTGGTTCAACAGTTAAAACCATACCAGGAACGAGAAGCATACCTGTATTTTTTTTACCAAAATGAGCTACGAATGGTTCTTCATGGAACTTTTTACCAACACCATGACCACCTAAATCTTCAACTACAGAATAACCGTGTTTATGTGCATGATGTTCAACAACAGCTCCGATATCACCAACAAAGCCCCAGGGTTTAATAGCTTTAATACCGATTTCCATACATTCTTTAGTAACTTCTACTAATTTTCTTGCTTTATCAGAAACATTACCTATCATAAACATACGAGAAGCATCAGCATAATATCCATCAAGAATAGTAGTTACATCTACATTTACAATATCGCCATCTTTTAAAACGATATCACGACTAGGAATACCATGACAAACTACATTATTGATAGATACGCAGATACTTTTTGGATAGCCTTCATAATTTAAGCAAGCAGGAATACCGCCATGTTCAACGATATAATTATGTGCTAATAAATTGATAGTTTCTGTATCCATGCCAGCACAAATTTTAGAAGCTATTAAATCAAGAGCACCATTATTTATAATGCCACTTTTGCGAATACCTTCAATATCTTTTTCATTTTTTATAATATTGCGAGGTGGTCTTTTTTGACCTTTGAATGCCTTTAATTTAATGGAATTTAAGTGTTCGTCAAATTGTTTATGGCAGTCTTTATATGCTTTATTACTGCCACACCAACATAAATCAGTATCTAACATATTTTTATCTCTCCTATTCTATAGCATATTATAAAGCTTTTTAGTTAATTTGAACAGAATAAAATTAGGTATAAATTATTATCTAGTGATGTATAATAAAATTTATCGAAAATAATCAAAATGGAGTATTTATAAGATGAAAGAAGTAAAACCTATAAATATATTAAAGGCTAAAAATAGAGAAGAATTAAGACTATGGCTAGAAAATAATTATGAAACACAAAAAGAATGTTGGGTGATAGTAAAACGAGGTAAGCCACAAAATGATGATACATTTTAGTATATAGATGCTGTGGAGGAAGCTTTGTGCTTTGGTTGGATAGATAGTACGGTAAAAAAACTTGATAATGGCATAACAATACAAAGATTATCTCCACGAAAAAAAGGCTCTATCTGGTCGGAATTGAATAAAGAACGTTGTCGAAGAATGGAAAAGTTAGGAAAAATGACATAAGCAGGTAAAAAAGTATTACCAGATATGTCGGAAAAGGGATTTAATATTGATATAGATATATTAGAAGCATTGAAAAAAGATGAGATAGTTTGGGCAAATTTCCATAAGTTTCCATATTATATCAACGTGTACGCATAGATACTATTCAAATAAAAAAGAAAAATCCTCAATTATTTCAAAAAAGATTAGAAAAATTAATTGAAAATACAAAGAAAGGTATTGTGTATGGAGAATGGAATGATAATGGAAGATTATTAAATTATTAGGCGAAAATACTGAGATATATAGATAATTAATTAGTATAAATTAATAATGCATAAAATTTGTAAAAATTTTTTAAAATTTTTATAAAAAATAGAAGGAATAGAAATAGTAGTTGTAGAATATATATAATCAAAGATACAGAAAAGGGGATGAATGCATATGGCAACATTCACTATTAGAGGCAAAAACATTGAAGTCACTCCAGCACTTCGCGATTATGTAGAAAAGAAAGTAGGAAAAGTAACAAAATACTTCGATAATGTTGGAGAAATTACCGTCCTTCTTACAGTATCAAAAGACCGTCATATTGTAGAAGTTACTGTACCTGTTCAGGGAATTTTATTACGCGGACAGGAAGCAACAATGGATATGTATACATCTATTGATTTAGTTATCGAAAAAATTGAACGTCAGATTCGTAAATATAAAACTAAATTGGAAAAACGTTTCCGTGAAGGTAGTATCAGAACTGAAATGATGACTCCACCTGCAAAACCTGTTGAAGAAGATGAAGCAGTTGTTATTAAAACAAAACGTTTTGTGGTAAAACCTATGGATGTTCAAGAAGCTATTATGCAGATGAATTTATTAAACCATGATTTCTTCGTATATCGTGATGATAAAACTGAAGATGTTAACGTTGTTTACAAACGTAAAGATGGTAAATATGGTTTAATTGAGTCTGGTGTATAATATATTTTAGGTAGACAATAATACATTGAGATAAAATCGGGCTAAGTTAATTAGCTCGATTTTTTTTTATAAATAAGTAAATAAAATAATGACTATCTTTGACTTATTAAGCATTGTTTGATAAAATTTGATGTAGTTTTATTTGTATATAATTTTTACATCTATAATATTTTAGTTTGTAGATAGTAAATTATCTTAGATTTTTTAGGATAAATAGATTTAGATGTTTTAGTTATACTACATTAAAATATGATTTTGTTAGGGGTTGAGATTTTTGTTCGGCTTTATTAAAAGATTTTTAGGCGATAATAATGAAAGTGAAATTCGCCGTATGCGCGGTATTGTAGAAAAAATAAACGCTTTAGAACCGCAAATGAAACAGCTGAGCGATGGCTCATTATATGGAAAAACAAGTGATTTTAAAGACCGTATAGCAAATGGTGAATCTTTAGATAGTATTTTGCCAGAAGCTTTCGCAACTGTTCGTGAAGCTTCTAGACGTGTGCTTGGTATGCGTCATTTTGATGTACAGATGATTGGTGGTATTTGCCTACATGAAGGTAAAATCGCTGAAATGCGTACAGGTGAAGGTAAAACATTAGTAGCTACATTAGCTGTATATTTAAATGCATTAACTGGTAAAGGCGTGCATATGATTACAGTTAATGATTATTTGGCAAAACGTGATAGCGAATGGATGGGTAGATTATATCGTTCTTTAGGATTAACAGTTGGTTTAATCACTCATGATATGGATTTCCCTTCTCGTAAATTTGCTTATAATTGCGATATTACTTTCGGTACAAATAATGAATTTGGTTTTGACTATTTAAGAGATAATATGGTTGTATCTAAAGAACAGATGGTACAACGTGAATTAAATTATGCTATCATCGATGAAGTAGATAGTATTTTAATTGATGAAGCTAGAACACCACTTATTATTTCTGGTCCTGGTGCAAAATCTACTGATATGTATGCTATCATGGCAAAAGCTGTAGCAAATTTAAAAGAAGGAGAAGATTATGTTTTAAATGAAAAAGAAAAAACAGTTTCTCCTAATGATTCTGCTGTAGCAAAAGTAGAAAAAGCATTAAATATTAAAAACTTATATGATAGTGCTAATATAGAAATGTCTCATTGCTTTACACAAGCACTTCGTGCCAAAGCAATGATGAAACGCGACCGCGATTATGTTGTTCGTGATGGTGAAATCGTCATTGTCGATGAGTTTACAGGTCGTTTGATGTTTGGTAGACGTTATTCTGAAGGTTTACATCAAGCTATTGAAGCTAAAGAAGGTGTAAAAATTCAGCGTGAATCTCAAACTTTAGCAACAATCACTTTCCAGAATTATTTCCGTATGTATGAAAAATTAGCTGGTATGACAGGTACAGCAAAAACAGAGGAAAATGAATTCTTAAAGATTTATAAATTACCAGTAATTGTAGTACCTACAAATAAACCTATTAAACGTATTGATTATCCTGATGTTATTTATAAAACTAAAAAAGCTAAAATGAAAGCAGTAATCAATACAATAAAAGAATGTCATGCTAAAGGTCAGCCAGTCTTAGTAGGTACAACTTCTATCGTTCAGTCTGAAGAAGTAAGTGCACAATTGAAAAGACAAGGTATCGACCATAAAGTATTAAATGCTAAATATCATGAAATGGAAGCTGAAATCATTAAAGACGCAGGTCAAAAAGGTGCTGTAACTATTGCCACTAATATGGCTGGTCGTGGTACAGATATCAGCTTAGGTGAAGGCGTAGCAGAAGTTGGCGGTCTTTATGTAATTGGTACAGAACGTCATGAATCTCGTCGTATTGATAATCAGTTACGTGGTCGTGCTGGTCGTCAAGGTGACCCAGGTGCATCACGTTTCTTCTTATCCTTAGAAGATGATTTAATGCGTCTATTCGGTTCTGATAATATCGCCAATATCATGGAAAAACTTGGCATGAGTGAAGATGATCCAATTGAACATAAATTAGTTACTCGTTCCATTGAACAGGCACAGAAAAAAGTTGAAGCACGTAACTTCGATATTCGTAAACATGTCATTGAATATGATGATGTCATGAATCAACAGCGTGAAGTTATTTATGACCAACGTCGTAAGATTTTACTTGGTGAAAATCTCTATGAAAATATCATTGAAATGGTTAAACGTATAATTGACAGCCAGATGGATAGATATGCTAATGAAAAACTTTATCCAGAAGAATGGACATTAGATGGTTTAATCCAAGAAGCAGAAGATATTTATGCACCAAAAGGAACGCTAGTAAAAGAACAATTAGAAGCGATGAGTCGTGATGAATTAAAAGAAACTTTATATAAAGTAGCTAAAGATAATTATGATAATCGTGAAAAATTATTCGGCAGTGAAGTAATGCGTGATTTAGAACGCATCATTATGCTTAAAGTTGTAGATAATAAATGGATGGAACATTTAGATCATATGGATATGCTTCGTGAAGGTATTAGCTTGCGTGCTTATGGTCAAAGAAATCCATTAGTTGAATATAAAATTGAAGGTCATGATATGTTCCAAGCAATGATCGATAATATTCAAGAAGATATTGCAAAATTGATGTATCGTGTAAATGTTGTTCGTGAACAACCACAGCCAGAAGACCGTTTGAAAAATGCAACTGTAAATCATGGTGAAAGTATTTCTAAATCCCCACAGGCAAAAAGCAATAATATAGGTAGAAATGACCTTTGTCCTTGTGGTAGCGGTAAAAAATATAAAAACTGTTGTGGCAAAAATAAATAATTAATATATAATGATAAGGAAAAGCTCTATTTTTATTTAATTTAATAGAGCTTTTGCCTATAAATAATTTTATTTATTTTAGTTAAAAATAAAAAAGGAAGTGAAATGATGCTAGAAGATTTACACACTACGATTGTAGCGATAGAAAAAAAGCTCACTGAAATGGGGGATTCACTTTGACATCGCTCGCAAAGAAGAAAAAATTGCTGAGCTAGAATATAAAATGGGTGAACCTACTTTTTGGGACGATCCAGACCAAGCCCAAAAAATCACTCAAGAATTAAATGGTGTCAAAGCTGGTGTAGACAAATATAAAAACATTCTCCATAAATTTGAAGAAATGCAGATTTTATGGGAAATGGGCATGGAAGATAAAGATGAAACTGTTTGCGATGATGTAGAAGCAGAGATTAAAGAAATCAATGAAGCTATAGAACAGTTAGAATTAGAATTATTATTATCAGGAAAATATGATGCTAATAATGCTATTTTGACTTTACATGCAGGTGCTGGCGGAACAGAAGCGCAAGATTGGACACAGATGTTATTACGCATGTATGGACGTTGGGCAGAACGCAATGGCTTTAGCGTAGAAACAGCAGATTTATTACCAGGTGATGAAGCTGGAGTAAAATCTGTTACTTTATTGATTAAAGGTCATAATGCTTATGGCTATTTAAAATCAGAAAAAGGCGTTCATCGTTTAGTTAGAATTTCTCCATTTGATGCTAACTCCCGTAGACATACATCTTTCTCTGCTTGTGATGTTATGCCAGAAATTGATGATGATGTAGAAGTGGATATCAATATGGCTGATGTACGTGTAGATACTTATCGTGCAAGTGGTGCAGGTGGACAGCATATCAATAAAACTGACTCTGCTGTACGTATGACACATATTCCAACAGGTGTTGTAGCACAATGTCAAAGTGAACGTTCTCAGTTACAAAACCGTGAACAATGTTTGCGTTTACTTCGTGCTAGACTTTTTGAACTTGAAATGGAAAAGAAAGAAAAAGAACTTGCAGCACTTGAAGGTGACCAGCAAAAAATTGAATGGGGTAGCCAGATTCGCTCTTATGTATTCCACCCATATAACTTAGTAAAAGACCATAGAACAAATACAGAAACAAGTGATACACAAGGCGTAATGGACGGAGATATCAATAAATTTATTGAATCTTATCTACATGCAAAAGCTAATCATATAATTTAAAATACGAGGTATCTTGAATTTGCGAAAATTATTAATTGGTTTAATCCTTGTAGTTGTAATAGCATTGGCAGGTGCAACTTATATATTACCAACATATATAAGTAATCAAATATCTGGACGTATAGAAAGAAGTTTGCAAACTGATTCTGTTAGTGCCAATATAGAAACATCACCTAGCTTTATGATGCTATTTGGTCAAGTAGATAATATAGATATTGAAGCTACAAATATAAAATTAGATAAAGTAAATTTAAATAAGTTATCTTTAAAGGGCGAAAATATAGAGATTAGCGTACAAGATTTATTATTAGCTCGTAGATTGGTGATAAACTCAGCTGATAATTTAACAATAACAGGTCTAATCGATGAAAATAATTTAGCTCAATTATTAGCAAAAGAAGTAGATAAAATTTCTGATATAGCAGTAAAAATTACACCTGATAATGTTGAGGCTACAGGAAAAATTTCTTTCTTAGGGCAAGAAGCAACTATCAATGTAAAAGGTATTATTGTAGTGGAAGGGAAAAATTTACTTTTCCGCATTACAGATGCTAATACAGAAAACAGATTGTTTGGTAAAATTGGTATAAGTTTCACTAAAGATATATTCTTAGTTTCAACAGATAAATTACCATTAGAAGGTGCAAAATTTACTAGAGTAGAACAGCAAAATGGTCAAGTACTTATTGAGGCAGGTATCAATAAGTAATAAGTAAGGTGGAATAGAGATTGACAAAGTTTAAATATAATCGTTTGTTGATTGTTTGTATAATAATTGGCCTAATAGCTGCTATTGGTGTAAATATTCAACGTAATAGTGTAGAAAAAGCAAATATGACAGTGGATTTAGCCATTGATTATGAAGATATGGTTAAATTGGCTCAATTAGAAGGAATACCAGTAGAGGAAGTATTATCTCAAGCAAAACAGGCAGGCATTTCTTCACTTGCTGTATATGAAACTACATTTGAAAAATTGAATAAAAATGGCAAAGCTATGGCTATTGCAGGTAGTTCTGTACTAGAAAATTATTATAGTGGAACTTTAAGTGATCCTGCATGGCGTACTTTAGTTCAGCAAGGTACTATAAAAGCTGACGAAGTATATGTTGTAGGACATGATAAGCAAACATATACAGAAGTAAAAGAAGATTTATTTAGACGCTTAGGCAAAGAGAGAGTAAATGTTCTAGATTTAGGAAATCAAGAAATATTAGCAGTAAAAGCTAATTATACAGAGTTATTAAAAATGAATTTAGGTATGCCAACTGATGAAATGAAGGCTGTTAATGATGCAGGTTTTTATGTGTTGGCTAGACCTAGTAACTATAAGAATGTAACAGATGATGATATCAATGCAGTTTTTGACCGTTTAAAGGATTTCAAAATATCAGAAATAGTATTTTCTGGTTCTGAAACATTAGGTGGTTTGCATAATACTGAACGTACTATTGAGTTGATGAAAGAAAGAGATATCACTCTTGGTATGATTGAACATGTTACACAATTGCAATTTTATCCACAAGATGGTTTATATGATATTGCTAGAGGTTTAGATTATAAAGTCGCTAGATTATATACTATACCAAAAGATGAACAGCCAAAATTGAAAATGGATGTAGCTGTTGAGCGTTGGGCAAATACTAATGAAGAGCGTAATATACGTATAGATTTAATGCGTATTTATGAAAAACCTGAAGGTGATATGTCCTTATTAGCTACAAATCTGAAATATATTTCAGATACAAAAGCAAAACTTGAATCTAAAGGTTTCACTATTGGACCTGCTAGTCATTTTGAGCCATTTTTTGGCAATACAATTTTGCAAGTTATAATGCTTTTAGGTATTTGTAGTGCTTGTGTATTGTATATTTCTTTGGTTTATCCAAGCTTATCAAATAAAAAACAGTATATTTTATTAGCAATCTGCTTTGTAATAACAGCTGTTCCAGTATTGATAGGAAAAGGCTCTACAATTCGTATAATGGCTGCTTTAGCTGCGGCAAATGTTTTCCCTGCTATTGGTATGATAAGTCAATTAGATGTAATTCGTAGAAATCGTCTAATTGGTAAATTAAAATTTGGTCCATTATTATTAAAAGCAGTGAAAGCTATTGTCTGTGCAAGTGTTGTTTCTATGATGGGGGCAATGTTCTTATCTGGTATTTTATCTGATGTAGAATTCTTCTTGGAAATGAGTATCTTCCGTGGTATCAAGTTAACATTTGTATTGCCAATTATTTTAGTGGCTATAGCCTTTATGCAACGTTTTGATATATTCGGTGATAATTTATTAACACCACCAGCTTTTAAAGAACAGGCTAAACGTATATTAAATATGACTGTATCTGTAAAAGCTTTAGTAGGATTTTTGATAGCTATGATTGTAGCTGTTATCTTTATCGGTCGTTCTGGTCATACAGCTGGCGTTCCTGTTCCTGGCATAGAATTGAAAATAAGAGCTTTCTTAGAACAAGCATTTTATGCAAGACCTCGTTCAAAAGAAATTTTTATTGGTCATCCAGCGTTTATAATAATGATCATGGCATGGTATCGTAAGTGGCCAGCAGCTATCTTCTTTATTTTATCTATAGTAGCGACTATTGGACAAGGTTCTATGGTAGAAACTTTTGCACATATGCGTACGCCGGTATTTATGTCATTAATGAGAGGCTTTGATGGTGCTTTATGGGGTGCTGTCATAGGCTGTGTTGTCATGGGTGCATTGTATTTATGGCAATATATTGCATCTTCAACAGATAGGAGTAAGTCTTTGAATGAATAATATTGTAATTTCTGGGTATTATGGTTCTAAAAATGCAGGCGATGAAGCTATGCTATCTGCAATGTTAGAAGTATTCTCAGAGCTTAATCCAAAACTTCATATTACAGTTATTTCATCAGACCCAGAATATACAAGAAAACGCCATAGTGTTGATGCAGTTAATTGGTTAAATGTAGTAGATATTTTGAAAGTGTTGAAAAAGGCGGATTTACTTATAAGTGGTGGCGGTAGCTTATTACAAAATGTAACTAGCGGTCGAAGCTTATATTATTATATGGGTGTATTATTTTTAGCTAAATTAGTTCATACACCGATAATGTTATATGCTCAAGGTATTGGTCCTATTTATGGTAAATTCGCAAGACGCTTGATGAGATGGTTTGGTAATCATAGTGCTTTGATTACAGTTCGCGATAAAGATTCATTAAAAGAATTGGATATGCTTAAGATTGTAAAACCACCGATAAAAGCTACAGCAGATCCAGTGTTAGCAATAAATGCAGTAGATAAAAAAAGTGGGCGAGAGATTTTTAAGAAATCACATATTTCACTCACTAAGCCGATAATTGGTATATCTGTGCGTGAATGGCGTGAATGGCAACATTATAAAGACGTCTTAGCAGAAGTGGCTGATGAAGCAGTAACGAAATTAAATGCTCAGATTGTTTTTATGCCAATGCAATATCCAGAAGATGTAAAGGCTGCTAAAAAAATTGTAGCTAAAATGAAACAGCCGGCATGTGTCTTGAAAGAAGATTTTACAACAAGGGAATTAATGTCATTAGTAGGAAATATGGATTTAATGATTGGCATTCGCCTTCATGCATTGATTTTCGCAGGTGTGATGGGCACGCCAATGATAGGTATATCATATGATCCTAAAATTGATAGATTTTTAAAATCCATTGATGAAGATGTTGTAGGCGATTTAGAAAATGTAACAGTGGAAGCTTTGATGCAAGAAATTAATGCTAAATGGAATAATAAAGAAATATATCGCAATCAGAATTTGAAGCGAATGGCTAAATTGCGTAGTTTAGCAAGGTCGAATGCGGAAATGGCTTTAGAATTTATAGATAAAAATAAATAATAAAAAATGACTCCTAGTAATTATAACTAGGAGTCATTTTTTTATTTAAAGAGATTTTTTAAAGTCTTAAAGAAGCTTTCTTGTTCTGGATTTGCTTTATCATTTTTAATACCAGCAAATTCACGAAGAAGTTCTTTTTGTCTGTCAGTAAGTTTTTGTGGAGTTAAAACTTTAATGCGAACATGTTGATCGCCACGACCAGCACCGCGAAGGAAAGGAATACCTTTTCCTTTTAAGCGCATTATTGTACCAGACTGGATACCAGCAGGTATTTTCATTTCTACTTTACCATCAAGAGTTGGTACTTCTATAGTATCGCCTAAGGAAGCTTGTACAAAAGTGATAGGAACTTCGCAGATGATTTCAGTGCCTTCACGTTTAAAGAATTTATGGTCTTTTACTGTGATATATACATATAAATCACCAGTAGATCCGCCACGAACACCTGCTTCACCTTCGCCAGCTACGCGGATACGGTTTCCAGTATCTACGCCAGCAGGGATTTTAACTTCAACTTTAGAGCGAACAGATTTAACACCTTTACCATTACAATCTTTACATGGTGTTTTAACGATTTCACCTGTACCACTGCAACGGGAACAAGTACGCTGATTTACCATGCGACCAAATGGTGTATTTTGAGTGAATTGTACTTGACCTGTACCATGGCAATCAGGGCAAGTTTCAGGATGGGTACCAGCAGCAGCGCCTGTACCATTACAACTAGAACATTTTTCTGTACGAGGAATATTGAGTTCTACTGTTTTACCAAATGCAGCTTCTTCAAAGGAAATAGATAAATTATAGCGTAAATCAGAACCACGTTCTGGGCCACGACGGCGAGCAGAACCGCCAGCACCACCGCCACCAAAGAACATGTCAAAGATATCGCCAAAACCTTCTCCACCAAAGCCACCTTGACCAAAACCGCCGAAACCGCCAAAGCCACCGCCAGCTCCACCAGTACCATCAAAAGCTGCGTGACCAAATTGGTCATATTGAGCTTTTTTCTGTGGATTGGATAAAACTTCATAAGCTTCATTTACTTCTTTGAATTTTTCTTCGGCTTCTTTAGGATTATCACGATTGAGGTCAGGGTGATATTTTCGAGCCATTTTTTTGTAGGCTTTTTTTATTTCTGCTTCTGTAGCATTTTTACTTACGCCTAAGACTTCATAATAATCGCGTTTTGTACTCACTTTGCACCACCTAAACCTAAATAAAGATTTTATGCTTAATTGACATAACTCCAGCTAAGGATTAACTGGAGTTATGTGCATCAAATTTCTTATATTAATTAAACTTAAATTATTTATCAGTTACATCTTTAAAATCAGCGTCAACAACATTGTCATCATCTTTTGTCTGGGTCTGTTGCTGTGCATTAGCACCTGCTCCGCCAGCTTGTTGTTGAGCTTGCTGAGCCTGCTGATATGCAGCTGCGCTTAATTCATAAAGAGGTTTTTGTAATTCTTCCATAGCTTTTTTGATTGCTTCGATATCTGTACCTTTGAGAGCATTTTTAACGCCTTCAATGCCATCTTTTACTTTAGCTACAGTATTAGCATCAGCTTTATCGCCTAAATCTTTGATTACTTTTTCAGCTTGGAATACTAAAGAATCAGCATTATTTCTAGTTTCTATTTCTTCTTTACGTTTTTTATCTTCAGCTTCATGAGCTTGAGCTTCTTTAACCATGCGGTCGATATCTTCTTTGCTCATACCGCTATCAGATTGAATAGTGATATTTTGTTCTTTACCAGTACCAAGGTCTTTTGCAGATACATGAACGATACCATTAGCATCAATATCGAATTTAACTTCGATCTGAGGAACTCCTCTTGGAGCTGGTGGAATATCTGTTAAATCGAAACGACCGAGAGTTTTGTTGTCTGCTGCCATTTCACGTTCACCTTGAAGAACATGAATGCTAACTGCAGGCTGATTATCAGCAGCTGTAGAGAATACTTGGCTCTTAGAAGTAGGAATAGTAGTATTTCTTTCAATGATTTTTGTGCAAATACCACCTAATGTTTCAATACCTAAGGAAAGTGGAGTTACATCAAGAAGTAATACGTCTTTAACTTCACCAGCTAAGATACCAGCTTGAATAGCTGCACCTACTGCAACACATTCATCAGGGTTTACACCATGATTTGGTTCTTTACCAAGATATTTTCTAATAGCTTCTTGAACAGCAGGGATACGGCTAGAACCACCAACTAAGATGATTTTATCGATTTCAGAAACGGATAAACCAGCATCAGCCATAGCTTTACGAGTTGGTTCGATTGTAGCTTCAACAAGATCTGCTGTTAATTCATCAAATTTTGCACGAGTAAGAGTTAAATCTAAGTGTTTTGGACCTGTTGCATCAGCAGTGATGAATGGTAAGTTGATATTTGTAGAAGTCATGCTGGAAAGTTCGATTTTTGCTTTTTCAGCAGCTTCGATAAGACGTTGAGCACTCATTTTATCTTGAGATAAGTCAATGCCGTTGGATTTTTTGAATTCTTCTACCATCCAATTCATTACTGCATGGTCAAAGTCATCGCCACCTAAATGAGTATTACCATTAGTGGATTTTACTTCAAATACGCCATCACCAAGTTCAAGGATAGATACATCAAATGTACCGCCACCTAAGTCGAATACTAAGATTGTACCATCTTCGCCTTTATCAAGACCATAAGCAAGAGCAGCAGCAGTTGGTTCGTTTACGATACGAAGAACATCAAGACCTGCGATTTTACCAGCATCTTTAGTTGCTTGACGTTGGCTATCGTTGAAGTAAGCAGGAACAGTGATAACTGCTTGAGTTACTTTTTCGCCAAGATATTTTTCTGCATCAGCTTTTAATTTTTGAAGAACCATAGCAGAAATTTCTGGTGGAGTATAAGATTTACCATCAATATTTACTTTATAATTAACTTCGCCCATATGACGTTTGATTGAAGCGATTGTTCTATCTGGATTGGAAACGGCTTGACGTTTTGCAAGTTGACCTACAAGACGTTCACCATCTTTTGTGAAACCTACAACTGAAGGAGTAAGTCTGCTACCTTCTGGGTTTGTAATAACTGTAGGTTCGCCACCTTCCATAACAGCGACTACAGAGTTAGTAGTACCTAAGTCAATACCAATTACTTTGGACATTATAAATTCCTCCTAAAAACATCTATATATAAATATAAGTGTTATGCAATTTAATAAAATATTTTATATTAATTATAGTTAATTAAATGATTAATTAGCTACAACTTTTACCATACTTGGGCGAATTACTCGACCTTGTACCATATAACCTTTTTGGAATTCTTCTTCGATGGTATCATCTTCTTTTTCAGGGTCTTGAACGCGCATTACAGCTTGATGGAAATTAGGATCAAATTTTTCACCAGCAGCTTTAATAACTTCAAGACCATTTTTCTTCAAAGATTCCATTAATTGGTTGTAAACCATGGAAATTCCATCATGAAGAGGAGTACCAGCAGCTCCTTCAACAGCTAAAGCACGTTCAAAATTATCAATGATGGGTAATAAATCTTTAATTAATCCTTGAAGTACTACACTAGATAATTCTTCACGTTCTTTTTCATTGCGACGACGGAAGTTTGCAAAATCAGCTTGCAATCTTTTATAGTGGTCTTCGCTTTGCTGTAATAATTCTTTTTGAGCTTCAAGTTCTTTTTTTATTGTATCAAAAGTTGCTTCATCATTTTCTACAGCAGTCTCATTAGTAGTTTCTTCTACTGTTTCTTTAACTTCGTTATCAGAAGTAGTTTCAGTCTGCATAGTTTCTTTAGTTTCTTCTGGAGTAGCCATGAATCAACCACCTTCTTAGTTAATAATAAATAGTTTAATCTTTATAGATTACAAATGAAATCTATGGAAAATATCAGCAAGATTAGCATTCATAAATTTTAATAAAGAAATTATTTTGCCATAATCCATACGTGTTGGACCTAAAACAGCTAATGTCGCAATTGGTTTACCATCTAAATGATATGTGGCACTGATAATACTACAGTCTTTAATATCATTATATTTGTTTTCTTGACCAATGGTAACAGCTAAACTTTCATCTTTTTGTGCATGCAAAATATCATATAAAAGTTGTTTTTCTTCAAACATAGATAATAATTTTTTTACTTTATCTATATTATGAAATTCAGGCTGTTCCATTAATTCTCTTGCACCACCTAGATAAAGTCGTTCTTGCTTATCTTTGACTAATGCTTCATCTATAATATTAATGATAGCATTGAAAACTGTGGAATTAACAGTTTCACCACGAATTTTGCGAATTGATGCCATACTAATATCTGATAGACGCTTACCTTTGAGATAATGATTAAAGATACTAGCGATATTATCAAAATCCTTAAAAGAAACACCACTTGGAATATCGATAATTTTGTTATCAATAAAACCAGCATCTGTCATGATGACAGCTATTACTTGATGTTCATTAAGTGGTAAAAATCGCAAATACTGAAAAGCTGTTTGCGTTAATTGTGGAGCTAAAACTAAAGATACATTTTTTGTCAATTGAGAGATTATACGTGAAGTTTCACGGAAAATTTCTTCAACAGAACGTACTTTAGTAGCATACCAATTATTGATAAGAGATATCTCATTCTCCGACATTTGTTCTAATGTTAATAAGTCATCAACATAAAAACGATAACCTTTTGATGAGGGGATACGCCCAGATGAGGTATGGAGATGCTTGATATAACCAAGTGTCTCTAAATCTGCCATTTCATTACGAATTGTCGCAGGGCTAATTCCCAAACTATATTTCTTAGCAATTGTTCGGGAGCCTATTGGCTCTGCAGTAGATATATAGTCATCTACAATGGCTCGGAGAATGCGTTGCTTTCTTTCATCTAGCATTTCTTTCACCCCTATTGTTAGCACTCTATAATAGTGAGTGCTAACTTCTAATTAAGAATGTATCACTATTTAGACAAAATGTCAATGTCTTTTGTTTAATTAAATAAAAAATTTCTTAAGTATAATGAAAACAATTGAAATTAGTTTAGTTATTATATAGGAACTAAACTAAATGATAAAAATTATTGATTATAGGTTGAGGTTTTTAATAAAATAGTGTAAAATATAGATTATGAGCGTAATAAAAAAATAAAAATAGAAAGCCGAATCCAGCTCAGGAGCGGGAGAACCAATTTTTTGGGGTGAATCTAATTTATTTTGGTAGAATTTACTGAAATTTTAGATGGATAGTCTTTCCTTCTCTGTCCTAACCCGTCAGCTAACCTCGTAGGCGATTTTGAGAGGAGTCTTTTTTTTGAGTAAAGTTGTCCGTGTTTTAGTTTTATCTTTATGTTTGATCTGTATGAGTGCTATTGCTAGCGCATCTTCTTTCCGTTTAGGAGACCAAGGTGCAGAAATCGCTGAAATTCAAGCAGCATTGGCAAGTCAGGGTTATGATGTAACAGCAGATGGAGATTTCGGTCCAGCTACACAAGCTGCAGTGGCAGCATTCCAATCAGCTAATGGTTTGGATAATGATGGTTTAGTTGGCGCTATGACATATCAAACATTGATGGGACGTAACATGCCTGTAGTAAGCCGTAGTTCTAATTACATTGCAAAACGTATCATTAATTCATCTTTGAATTATATTGGCGTGCCATATGTATTTGGTGGTACAACTCCAAGCGGTTTTGATTGTTCTGGTTTTACGCGTTATGTTTTTGCTACAGCTGGTATTTCTCTTCCACGTACAGCAGATGTACAATTTGAAATAGGTACACCGGTATCTTATGATAACCTTATGCCTGGTGATTTAGTATTTTTCTCTACTTATACTTATGGAGCATCTCATGTAGGTATCTATATGGGTGATGGTAATTTTATTAATGCTTCTTCTAGCCGTGGAGTAGTTGTCGATTCTTTAAGTAGTTCTTATTGGGCATCTTGCTATATTGGAGCACGTAGAGTTTTATAATTACATAAATTAAATTAAACATAATTTAATTTAATACAAAGGAGACGATAGGTCTCCTTTTTTCTTTATAAAAATAAATAAAAGTATAAATTAAAGAAAGTGAAGTGAAAAATAATGTCTTTTTTGAATAATTGTAGACAATTTACTAATTTATCCGCTATGAAAGCTAATTTTTTACAAAGAATTAATACAGTATTACCTTTAGTTTCTGATTTGGTACATGCACATGTAGCTATGTATACATTTTCCAAAAAAGAAAATTATTTCACTGTTGTTTCTGAATTTGAACCACATACTACGTATAATCCTATAAAACAATCATTGATAGGGAAGGAAATTCCTAAAGTACAAGAGCCTTTAATTGATAAAACTATTAAATTTAAATCAAAATATGAAGGTCAAAGAGAATTGGATTTTGGTAAATTTTATCAAATGTATACTATACCGATTGTCGTTGATTATGAAGTAATAGCTGTTATTTGTTTTGAGATAAATTATGAAGATACACAAACAAGAGGTTTTACTCGTCTTTTGAAGACTGCCTTTATTATTTTGGAAAATGCGCCTAAAAAAGCAGATAATAAAATGTATAGAGCGATTTCTTCACGTGATGGGATTATCATTACAGATAAAAATGAACGCATTATTTTTGCTAATATGGTAGCATCAAGAATATATCACGTTTTAGGTGTTAGTAATTTGTTGGGTTGTCATCTTTTTGATAGACAGTTGACTTTGCATATTAGAAAAGAAACTATTTTGCCTAGATGTCCTTATGAAAAAGAAATTGAAGTGGGTAATTTAGTATTGATTAGAAGAGACATTCCAATCAATGAAGCAGGCAATTTATTGACACGTATAGTGATTTTATCTGATGTTACTGAAATTAGAAAAAAGGATAAAGAATTAAAAATAAAATCAGCAGTGATACAAGAAATTCATCATCGCGTAAAAAATAATTTGCAAACTATTGCTAGTTTACTTAGATTACAAGCTAGACGTTCAAATTCAATGGAAGTAAAAGAGGCTTTAAAGGAAAGTGTAAATCGTATTTTAAGTATATCAGTTGTGCATGAATTTTTATCACAACAAGGTGATGAAAATATAGATGTAATGGAAGTAACAAAAAATATTTTGCAATTAATCCAGCAAAATATGTTAGATAGTCATTTTAAATTGGAGACAGAATTCATTGGAGAGACAATAATTTTACCATCAAAACAAGCTAGTAATTTAGCTTTGATCATAAATGAATTGATTTTAAATTCAATTGAGCATGGATTTTTAGGCAGAAATTATGGTAAAATTGGTCTTAAAATAAGTCAAAGTGATGAAGCCTATATAATAGAATTGTATGACAATGGTAATGGTTTACCAGAGAAATTTTTTGATTTACCGACAAAATCTTTAGGACTTCAAATTGTGAGAACCTTAATTGAAGGAGATATGAATGGTTCTTTTGACTTATATAATGATAATGGGGTTCATGCCAAGATAGCTATTCCCTATAAATTTTTAATGGAGAGTGAAGTTGATGTCTAAGTTAAAAATTGTGATTGCTGATAATGAATCAATCATTCGCATGGATTTGAAAGAAATGTTAGAAGAAGCTGGGCATGAAGTCGTTGGAGAATGTTTTAATGGATTAAAAGCTATAGAATTAACGCAGCGATTAAAACCTGATTTAGTGATTATGGATATAAAAATGCCAGAAATGGATGGGATTACAGCTGCAAAGAGAATTTCTGACCAAAAATTAGCTCCTGTTATTTTGCTTACAGCTTTTAGCCAAAAAGACATTGTAGAAAAAGCTAAGAATTCAGGTGTTTTAGCTTATTTGGTAAAACCAATAAAGCCAAGTAATTTGTTTCCAGCAATAGAAATTGCACTATCTAGATTTAATGAGATTAAACAATTAGAAAGTGAATTAGATGATATAAAAAATTCACTAGAAATGAGAAAATTATTAGATAGAGCAAAAGGTATTTTGATGGATGCTTATAATTTATCTGAAAGTGAAGCTTATCGTAGAATACAAAAATATAGTATGGCAAAACGAAAAACAATAAAAGAAGTTGCACAATCAATTATTCGCGCAGCTACAAAATGATAAATAAAAAGGGCATTAACTTTTATAAGATAATGCCCTTCTTTATTATTTACACTATTTATGATAATTATGTTTTAGAAGTTAAATGTCATCATTGACTTTATTTTTTATTTTGCTCAATAAGTCCATCAGTATTTTTTGTTCTTCTACATTGACAGCTTCTAATACTCGGCGACAATTTTGAGCGATAACTTCAAACCATTCATTATATTGTTCAATCGCCAATGGTGTGAGATAAATATATTTTTCACGTTTATCCTCACCACTTTGACGCATGATAAGATTTTTTTTCATCAGCTGACGAATTGTTTTAGAGATTGCAGCAGGTTCAATATTTAAATAGTTAGCAAGTGCTGTCTGTGTCATAGTGCCTTGATCGTGAATTGTTTTTAAGATAGTCCATTCAGAACCATAGATATTTGTACTGTATAATGCATGGTTTACACTTTTTGACATAGCACGTGTTGTTTGATATAGTTGATGAACTAATTCGTCTGTCTGTTGAATTGTTTCTAGAGAAATTTCGATGATAATCCCCTCCTTATATACTGTTATAACAAATAATAGATATTTTTACAATGAAAATTAATGAAGAAATTAACGATGATTTTGTTATATTTATAATTTTTAGGGGAAAAAGTACGTTATAGGAGGTATATTTATGCTTTATTTAGTCAAGATTTTTTATGCTTTTATAATTCCACCGGGAGGAATTATATCACTTCTGATTTTATTCAATATTTATTTGTATTGGAAGAAATTTAAAGGCAAATATATTTTAACAGTGATTACTTTATTGTTTTATTTGTTATCTACAAATTTTATAGCTTATCATTTAGTTAAGCCATTGGAGAATTTTTATCAAAATAAAACTATTGAACAGTTAAAGCAAGATAAAGATGATGTGATAATTATGCTAGGTGGCGGTGCGATAAATGTAGCAGATATTGATGGCGAAGGGCAAGTTTCAGGATATGTAGCTAATCGCATGATTACAGTTATGAGATTGCAAAAAGAATTGGATATTCCTATTATTTTATCTGGCGGAAAGGTGTTTGAAGATACAGGACGAGAAGCTGATATTGAAAAGCGTATATTTGAAGGTATGGGCGTAAATTTGCAAGCTTTGATATTAGAAAATCAGAGCAGAAACACAGTGGAAAATGTGCAAAATAGTAAGGTTATAATGGAAGAATATAATTTTACTAAGCCATTAGTTATCACATCTGGTTTTCACTTACCAAGAGCAATGGAAATATTTGCACGTGAAGGAATTGAAGCTACGCCATATGTAGCAGATTATCAAATGAGTGATGAGTTAGTCTTTAGTATTTTTAATTTTTTACCTAATAATGGTAGTTTAAATACATCTTGTATGGCTATTCGTGAATATTTGGGTATTTTGGCTTTAAAATTAAAAATGCAATGAGTTTTAATATAAATATAATTAGATTAAAGAGAATATAAAATGATGATTAAGGAAACATTACAAGAAAAATTAAAATTATTGCCTACAAAATCAGGTGTTTATTTGATGAAAAATAAGCAAAAACAGATTATATATGTAGGTAAAGCGATTAATTTAAAAAATCGTGTGCGACAATATTTTCAATCAAGTAGAAATCATTCAGCAAAAACAATTGCTATGGTGTCGCATATAGAAGATTTTGAAACAATAGTTACAGATAATGAATTAGAAGCATTGATTTTAGAATGTAATTTGATAAAAAAACATCATCCTAAATATAATATTATGCTTCGTGATGATAAGACTTATCCCTATTTAAAAATCACGTTGAATGAAAAATATCCAAGAATAGTAACTACCCGTCGCCTTATCAAAGATGGCTCAAGATATTTTGGCCCATATACAAGTTCTACAGCAATGAAGGAAACTTTAAATTTATTGCGTAAATTATTCCCTTTGCGAACTTGCAAACATTTAGCAGATAGACCTTGTTTAGAATATCATATAAAAAGATGTTTAGCTCCTTGTGCTAATTATATTGATGAAGATACTTATAAAGATATGGTAGATGGTGTATGTTTATTCTTAGAAGGTAAAAGTGAAGTTGTAGAGCAGAATTTGGCGAAAAAAATGCAGACGGCAGCACAGAATTTAGATTTTGAGAAAGCTGCTAGATTGAGAGACCAATTATTAGCTGTGCGCAAGATAATGGAAAAACAAAAGATATTATTAGATGATGGTGATATAGATGCTATCGGTATCGCTAGAGCTAATTATGGAATTTGTATAGAGATATTTTTTATTCGCAATGGTAAAATGTTAGGTCGCAATCAATTTTTATTAAATGATGAAGATGATGATGAAAAAAATCTGATAACAGCCTTTTTGAAACAATATTATAATGATGCGGTGGATATTCCTAAAGAAATATTGATACCAGAAAAGATAGCAGAAATAGAATTATTGCAAGAATGGCTTTGGGCAGAAAAGAAGAAAAAGACAAAAATTTTATTGCCTAAACGTGGTGTAAAAAAAGATATTTTGATGATGGCAAAAGAAAATGCAGAAAAATATTTATTAGAGCAAGAGCAAAAATTAAAAGATATGAAGGCTCGTAGTTTAGGTGCTGTCTATGATTTACAAAAATATTTAAATTTACCTAAGCCACCAATGCGTATGGAATGTTTTGATATATCGCATATTCAAGGTTCAGAAACAGTAGCCTCTATGGTGGTATTTCAGGATGGCAAGCCAGATAAAAATTCTTATCGCAGATTTAAGATAAATTCTACTGAAGGAAAACCAGATGATTTTATGTCGATGAGGGAAGTAACTACTCGCAGATATGTAGGCATTGATAAAAGTGATTTACCAGATTTGATAATCATTGATGGCGGTAAAGGTCAATTGAGTTCAGCTTTGGAAATTATTCGTGGAGCAGGTCATTATAGCGTCCCTGTAGTGGGGCTTGCTAAGCAATTTGAATATATTTTTACAGAACAATCATCAGAGCCTGTTATTTTGCCACGACAATCAGATGCTTTATATTTGGTGCAAAGTATAAGAGATGAGGCTCATCGCTTTGCGATTACTTATCATCGTAAACTTAGAACAAAACGCAATAAAATATCTATATTAGATAATATTTCTGGAATTGGTGCTAAGCGAAGGAAAAGTTTATTTGACCATTTTGAAACGATACAAAATATAAAAAAAGCTTCAGTTGATGAATTGATGGCGGTACCAGGGATTAGCGAGCAAATAGCAAAATCTATATATAATTTTTTCCGTACACATGAGTTAGTGAGCAGTAAATTAAAATAAATTTACAACTGTACATTTAATTTACAAGTTTACAATAAATAATCATTGACAAATATGAATTTTATTGTTATAGTAATAGACAGATAAAAACAGTGAAGAGGAAAAGTAAATTTATGAAGCTTGCAGAGAGCTATGGTTTGGTGGGACATAGTAGTGAATTAAATTGAAATACACCTTAGAGTTGCAAGGCTGAACAATTATAATAATTGAGATTAATTAAGTAAGTTTTGTCGGAGTGCCTCCGTTATCATGGGCTAGGATATGTTAGTATCCGAATGAGTGGCTAAAAAAGCAAATTGGGTGGTACCACGGGTTATAACAGCTCGTCCCTATATAGGGACGAGCTTTTTTGTATGCTTTTTTAGTTAGATGAATTTATTTTAAACTTATATCAGCTGATAATAATACTTAAGTTTTTGACAAATTAAAATTTAATCTGCAGTAATTTAAAGATTGATGTGAAAGTAAAAATTTTGATTAACATCATAAGAAAGGATGAAAACTATGTCTATTCAATTAATGATAGTCTGTCTATATGTAGTATTATTATTTGCAATATCTTTTTATGTAAAACATCGCGCTAATAAAAATCCTATGGAGTATTTATTTGCAGGAAGAAAATTGTCTACATCACTTATTGCTTTTAATGTAACAGGTCTTGCTGTAGGTGCTGCTTCTACTGTTGGTGTGGCAGAAAATGCAACACAGGTAGGAATTGCAGCTGGTTGGTACAATGGAGCATGGGCAATCGGTGCTGTGGTTATGGGAATTTTAGCCGCAGGAAAATATAGACAAATGGGTTGCTCTACGATACCAGAATTATTTGAACGTTATTATGATAAAAAAGGTCGTCTTATAAGTGCAATTGGTTTAGCAATTATTCTTATTTGTATTACTTCACTTCAATATGTAGCAGGCGGGGCAATTTTATCAACACTTATGCCAGATATATTTTCTATGAAAACAGGTATGATAATGAGTGCTATAGTTTTCATCGGTATCACTGTTGTGGGTGGATTGTGGTCTTCTGGTATGTCTAATATGATAAGTGTTAGCTTAATTTATTTAGGAATTTTATATTCAACTATTTCTGTCGTAGATAATAATGGTGGTCTTGTAAATATTAATAATAATTTACCTGTAGTTGATTTTTCTTGGTTTAGTCCTATTGGTGGCTTAGGCTTAGCTGTGGTATTGGGTTGGATTTTAATTATGATATCTCAAGCACTTACATTGCAAGGAACTGTACAGATTGCCTGCGGTGCAAAAGATGCTAAAACAGCAAAAAAAGGCTTTATTTTAGGTGGAGCATTGATTTTTCCAATTGGCTTTTTATCAGCTATTTTAGGTTTAGCAGCTAAAGTTCAATATCCAGATATTAATCCAACTATGGCACTTCCTCAAATCATTATGAGCTTAGATCCTGTAGTTTCAGGAATAACACTTGCAGCATTATGGGCAGCAGATGTTTCCACTGCTTGTACAATATTATTAGGTGCAGGCACACTTATTTCTCAAGATATTTATAAACGTTTTATCAATCCACAAGTAACAACTGCAAAATTTTTGCAAGTAAATCGTTTAGTTATATTGTTAGTAGGTCTTGCTACTTTATGGTTAGCATTTAATGCAGTGGGAATTTTAAAAACTATGATGATTGGTTTAAGTTTGACTACTGCCTTCACTGTAGTATTTTTATTTACTGTATTTGCGCCTAGTCTTTGTCGTAAAAATTCAGCATTTTACACTACTGTTGTAGGTTTGATAGGGTTAGTTTTATGGCAATTTGTACCTCAGATACATGTATTGCCACATGTAATTTATTTTGAATGGATTATTTGTATAATCAGCTTTTTGATTATCAGTGTTGTGGATAAACAGCCAATTAAAATAGTTGAGAAAGAAACTACATCAGCAAAAGTCATGGTAAATCAAGAAGTTTTGAGCAGATAAAAATAAATAATAAAATTTATAACCTGACAAGTAAAAATACTTGACAGGTTATTTTTTGTCATATATAATAGTCAAAGTCGTAGGACATAATTAAATTTGATGAATAATGAAAGCTCAGGTGGTTTAAATGTTAGAAAAGTTTTTGCACATGAGCGCTTTATTTGATATTTATGGGGCTTTGCTAACTGACAAACAGAAACGTTGTCTACAAATGCACTTATTCGAAGATTTTTCACTATCAGAGATAAGTACAGAGTTAGGAATTTCACGTCAAGCTGTTTATGACATGTTGCGTCGCAGTGAGCAAATCATGCAGCAATATGAAGATAAATTAGGTTTGGCAGCCCGTTCGACAAAAGAAAAAACAGAGCTTTTGTCAATTTTATCTGATTTATTAGCATTAAAGCAGGAATCAGAAGATAACAGGCTTAATAATATAATAAGACGTATTTCTGTGTTAACAAATGATAGCAAGGAGGCATAAATTTGATTTTTGAAAATTTAGCTGATCGTTTGCAAGAGACTTTTAAAAAATTGCGTGGTCATGGTAAATTAACAGCTGATGATGTTAATGCTACCATGCGAGAAATTCGCATAGCTTTATTAGAAGCCGATGTAAACTTTAAAGTAGTTAAAGATTTTATTAAAAAAATAAAAGAACGTGCAGTAGGACAAGAAGTTTTAGAGTCCTTGACACCTGCACAAGCTGTTATTAAAATTGTTAACGAAGAGTTAACAGCATTGATGGGGCAGACTCAAAGTCATATAAACATTTCACCAAAAGCTCCTACAATTATCATGATGGTAGGTCTTCAAGGGGCAGGTAAAACAACATCTGCTGGTAAACTTGGTTTGATGTTTAAAAAGCAAGGCAAACACCCATTGATGGTTGCAGCAGATATCTATCGTCCAGCAGCTATCAAGCAGTTACAAGTACTCGGTAGTCAAATTGATATTCCAGTATTTGCTAAAGAAGATTGTAAAGATGCTGTGCGTATCGCTAATGAAGCAATAGATTATGCAAAATCTCATGCTAATGATATTGTAATCATCGATACAGCAGGACGACTTCATATAGATGAAAACCTCATGCAAGAGTTGAAATCTATAAAAGAAGATGTAAAACCGCATGAAATCTTATTAGTAGTTGATGCTATGACTGGTCAAGATGCAGTTAATGTAGCAGAAAGCTTCAATAATGATTTAGGCTTAGATGGTGTTATCTTAACTAAAATGGACGGGGATGCTCGTGGTGGTGCGGCACTTTCCGTTAAGGCTGTTACAGGTTGCCCTATTAAATTTGTGGGTGCTGGTGAAAAATTAGAAGCCTTAGAACCATTTTATCCAGATAGAATGGCTTCTCGTATCTTAGGTATGGGTGATGTGCTTACTTTAATTGAAAAAGCACAGACTGCTTTTGATGCAGAAGAAGCAAAAAAAATGGAAAAAGCTTTCCGCAAAAATGAATTTACATTAGATGATTTCTTATCTCAATTAAATCAAGTAAGAAAGCTTGGCTCTTTTGAAAATATCTTAGGTATGATACCTGGTATGGGTGGACTTAAGAAAAAACTCGGTGATGTGGATATCGATATGAATGGTAAAGAAATCAAACATATCGAAGCTATTATTAGAGCCATGACACCGGAAGAAAAAAGAAATACAAAAATCATCAATGGTTCTCGCCGTAAGCGTATCGCTATGGGTAGTGGAACAAAAGTTCAGGAAGTCAATAAGCTCTTAAAGCAATTTGACGAAATGAAAAAAATGATGAAGAAAATGTCTAATATGAAACAGTTAAATAAGAAAGGTAAAAAAGGAAAAGGCGGTTTCAAACTTCCTTTCTTTAGATAAACCTTCTATAATATAACTTAATCACTTTAAGGAGGTGAAAACATTGGCAGTTAAAATTCGTTTAAATCGTATGGGTGCTAAAAAACGTCCATTCTATCGTATCGTTGTAGCAGATTCTCGTGCTCCACGTGATGGTCGTTTCATCGAAATCTTAGGTAACTATGATTCCACAAAAGAACCTGCTATTATCAATATTGATGAAGAAAAAACTTTAGACTGGATGCTCAAAGGTGCTCAGCCTACAGATACAGTTAAATCTTTACTTAGCAAAAAAGGTATCATGACTAAATTTGATGCAGCTAAACATGCTAAGAAATAAGAAAGAGGCAAATAGATGAAGGAACTTGTTGAAGTAATAGCAAAATCACTCGTTGATTATCCAGAACAAGTTACTGTTGATGAAATCGTTGATGGTAATCATGTTTTGTTAAAATTGCGTGTAGCTTCAGCTGACATGGGAAAAGTCATTGGTAAACAAGGCCGTATAGCCAAAGCCATGAGAACTGTAGTGAAAGCTGCAGCTTCCTGTGAAAATAAAAAAGTTACAGTTGATATCATCGAATAATTGCAATAAAAATAGCCGAAGGTCGATTATGACTTTCGGCTTTCTCTTTATCCAAAATCTTTTCATTATAATATATATATGATAGTATATATCATGAGATTAATGAAATAATTAAAGTGAGGTTATAATTATGGAAAGTATTTCTTTACAATGTCCAGTAACAATTAAAGTAAAAGTTACTGAAAAATTTAGAGCTAAAATGTTAGATAAAATGGAAAAACAATTAGCAGAAGTAGATTTAAAATTATCTAAAATCGACATTCAAAAGAAAAAATTTTTAGAAGAACATGCTGAAGATAATATTCAACAAGTCGGAGCAATTGTTCAAAAAATGGAAGTAGACAAAGCTAAAGGTTTAAAATTAAAAGCTAAAATTGAACAAGATATTGCTGATATGAAACATTTAGGTTTAGGTGCTGAAATTATTCAAGGTACTATGCAACATGTATTTAATGTAAAAGTTGGCGATAAAATGCCAGCTGTTATGAATACTGAAATTATCGTAGAGGATGAAAAAATCATTGAAATCCGTAACTAATAAAAAGATTATTATTGGTAAAATCGGTGCAGCTCATGGTGTTAGAGGCGATATGAAAGTATATCCTTTAACAGATTTTCCGGATAGATTTAATACTATAAAAAAAGCATATGTAGACGATAAAGAAATAAATATTATTTCTACTCGCTATCAGGGGAATTTTGTAGTTATGAAAGTAGAAGGTGTTAACTCTCGTGAAGAAGTAGCACGTTTTACGAATAAATTATTGAAAATAAATCGCAGTGATGTGCCACCACTTGAAGATGGAGAATATTATGCTTTTGATATAATCGGACTTCAAGTAATCAATCAAGATGATGTTGTTTTAGGTAAAATAACAGAAATTTTGAAAACTGGTAGCAATGATGTATATATTACTAAAGCTAAAGATGGCAGACAAATTTTAATTCCAGCATTAAAGAAAGTAGTTACTGAAATAAATGTTGAAGATGGATTTATGAAAGTAATTTGGGATGAAAATCAGGAAGTGTAATTATGAGAATAGATATATTATCTTTATTTCCTGAGATGTTTGGCGGAGTTTTTGGTTGTAGTATTACTAAAAGAGCGATTGAAAAAAATATTTTAGATATACAAATAACAAATCCTCGTGATTTTGCTTTTAATAAGCATAATCAAGTTGATGATACAGCTTATGGTGGTGGCGCTGGCATGGTGATGAAACCAGAGCCATTATTTAGAGCTGTAGAAGACGTTAAATCTAAGACGCAAATTGAGAATAGCAAGGTTATATTGATGTGTCCTACTGGAAAAGTATTCACTCAAGAAAAAGCAAAAGAACTTGCTAATTTTGATCAGTTAATATTTATCTGTGGTCATTATGAAGGCTTTGATAATCGTGTGGTACAAAATTTAGCTGATGAAGTAATTTCTATTGGCGATTATGTATTAACAGGTGGAGAACTTCCAGCTATGGTGGTAATTGATGCTGTATCAAGAATGCTTCCAGGCGTATTAGGTTCTGGAGAGTCTGCGCCAACAGATTCTTTTTATAATGGGCTTTTAGAATATCCACAATATACAAAACCACGTGAGTATAGAGGTCTTAGCGTACCTGATGTACTACTTTCAGGAGACCATGCTAAAATAGCAAAATGGCGTCGACAAGAATCTTTGCGTGTTACGTATACAAATAGACCAGACTTACTTGAAAAAGTAGAATTAAGCAAAGATGATAAGAAATTTTTAGAGGAATTGAAAAATAATTCTAAATAAAAAAAGGCTTTTAATAGAAGACAAAATCTATTAAAAGCCTTTTATAATTTTTTAATAATAAGATTTAGATACAACACTTGTTAAAGTTAAATTAGAACTATCCGTGAAATACAAGTTTATTATATGGAATTCAAATATAACACTTGTTAAAGTTAAATTTTATAATAGAAAAGGATTGATTTTCATAAAAGTCATTCAAATACAACACTTGTTAAAGTTAAATGACACTGAAAAATCAAATTTTGTAAAAGTATTTAAATTCAAATACAACACTTGTTAAAGTTAAATCTTTACTGCCCTTCTATATGCTTCATCTTCGAGTAGATTCAAATACAACACTTGTTAAAGTTAAATTGGTAAATCCACCAGATGAAGAAAAGTCTTATGAATTCAAATACAACACTTGTTAAAGTTAAATATGTTGTAGTTATCGCCATGCATGGTGATATTATTATTCAAATACAACACTTGTTAAAGTTAAATAGAAGCAGATGAAATCCCTATTGTAGTCTTAAATCAATTCAAATACAACACTTGTTAAAGTTAAATGCATTTGCTACAAAATGCTTTGCTATGACATATAGATTCAAATACAACACTTGTTAAAGTTAAATTCAACAGTATTCTAGAAGTTGGGAGATGATTGATGGATTCAAATACAACACTTGTTAAAGTTAAATAATTAAAGTATTGTTTATTTTCCATCCTCTACCGAAATTCAAATACAACACTTGTTAAAGTTAAATGCTAGTAAAAAATTACAAAGTTTATCTAATTGTGGAATTCAAATACAACACTTGTTAAAGTTAAATATTATTATCAGAAGCAGGAGCATATGCTCCTTTGATATTCAAATACAACACTTGTTAAAGTTAAATTCTGGCTTTTCAATTCTTAAAAATAACTTATCCTGATTCAAATACAACACTTGTTAAAGTTAAATATTATAGGCAATAACTAAATCTTTTTGGCTTATAATTCAAATACAACACTTGTTAAAGTTAAATGATAAAATTCGTGCAGATGTGCTCACAGAAAATCAAAATTCAAATACAACACTTGTTAAAGTTAAATGCTAGAAAAATCAATCTTTATGACTTTCATTATACTATTAAAAGTATTGATATACAAGGATTTTAGTTATTTTTTACCAGCGATAATAGGATTTTTGGAGATTTTATAAAAAGGTTTAATTTTCAAGCTTTAGAGGAGTTTTTCTTAATTTTAGCTGGTAATTTTATGATAAATAAAATTTTATTAAGCAAAAAACAAAAAGCAACTATCATTGATAGTTGCTTTAATTTTATAAATCATATGGTGAACCGCATGAGTTAAGGTGCGAACTTTTATATAGTTCGTTAATATCAGAGTAAGTCACGTCTTTATCACTATTATTCAGGTTATAGACAATACATATTTTGTCGGAGTAAATATAAATTTTATAGATAAAGCAATCAATAATTTGATTATAGAAAGAAACATCAACTCTTTTATTATAGAATACATTTAACATATAAATGATTTGTTTTTCAGATAATAACCTATTACTATTTAATTGTTGGGTAGATATTTCAAGTTCTAATTTATATTTTTCTTGTTCTAATTGTTCTAGTCTATCTTTAGTTGAAGTTGTGATAATACCTGCTTCAATGGCATTCATTAGATTATTTATTTTAGTTTTTGTGGCGGTTAATTGTTTTTTTAGCATTAATAATATATCATTGATTTTATTATCTGCTTGTTGTATTTCAAGACATTTTTTAGCAATCATTTTAAAATGTTTAGGATTTAATATATCTTTTACTGTATATTGGATAACGATATCTTCAAGAAGCTCTTTACGATACTTTTTTTGTTTACAGTGTCTATGACTACAAACATAATAGTGATATTTTGCTTTAGTTTTGCTAGTGCCTGTTTTACCAGTCATAGAATGTTCACATAGTCCGCAAAATAGTTTACCAGATAATAAATAATTAACTTTAGCCCTTGTAGTATGACGGCGATTAAAAAGAATACGAGATTGAACTTTATTGAATAAAGCTTCATCAATTATTGGCGGAATGGCATCTTTGACACATACATCTTCTAATTCATATATGCCAATATATTTTTTGTTAGTAAGCATACGATTTAGAGAAGAACGATTCCATTTACGACCTTTTCCAGCATAATTAGGTAAAGTATTTAATTCATTGAAAATATCAATAGCTCGTCTACCTTTAGCATAATCTTCAAAGATTTTTTTTACATAAGGTGCTTGTTCATCATCGATTACATATTTTTTATTTACGATTTTATAACCAAATGGACAAGCTCCACCAAAGGATAAACCTTTTCGTATATTTTCTTTGATACCACGTTTAACTTTCTGGCTAAGTTCAGCACTATAATATTCAGCAAAACCTTCAAGCATAGACTCAAGAATAATTCCTTCAGGTCCATCAGGAATATTTTCTTTAGCATAAAAAATCTTGATGCCATTTTTCTTCAATTTTGCTTTATATACAGCACTATCATAACGATTACGAGCAAAGCGGTCTGTTTTATAAACTAATACAGCATCAAAAAGACCACTGGAACTATCTTTTATCATTTGTAAGAAAGAAGGTCTATCATCAGTTTTACCACTTAAAGCACGATCGATATAATGTTTAATAATAACCATATCATGCGTTTTAGCAAATTGTTCGCATTCATGAATTTGACCTTCGATAGATTGTTCATTTTGTTTGTCACTAGAATAGCGAGCATATATAACTGTCTTAAGCATAAAAAAACACAGCCTTTCTTTATAAAAATAGCTGTGATATAATAACGCTATAGGTGAATGTGGTTATATATCACAGCATAAAAACGTTCAGTAGTGCAAATACTGGGCGTTTTTTTAGTTGTTCATGGATTATATCATTTATTTAATGATTGCTGTAAATGTAGTATTTCTTGCTCACTTAATCCAGTATTTTTAGATATAAAATCAATAGACATATTAGCTTTTAATAAATTAATAGCGATAGTTTTACGTTCACTTTGAATACCTTCTTGAATACCTTCCTGGATACCTTCTTGTTTAGAGGCACGCATACTGGAATTATAATCACGAATAGCTTTTTCTTGGAGTTCGTATTTATAACGAAGTTTTTCATCGTGCATAAAATAGTTTTGATATTCTAAAGCTTTTTTTATAGAAGGTTCACTCATAGCTATTTCCTCCAATTCTTCATCAGTACATCTATTTGAGAATAAAGCAAACCATTTTTCAGATTTTTTTAAGCGTTTTATATCACTTATTTTAAATTTAGGTAGTTCTATAAAGTGCATCTCAAAATCTTTAATAACAGTATTTTTATCAAAATCATCTGTAATATGACAAGATGAATGACATCTTTTATGCTCTTTAAATAAAATAAAGTTTAATAAATTTATGGAAATAACATCTTTTAATAAAGAATAATCTTCACCTTTGCCAATTTGATATGAATATAATTTTGACCAGTAGAACATAGCACGTTTTTTCATATCGACAGGTTTTGCGATTTGTACTTCAACATTTACATAAGTATCGTCATTCATTTTAGCCCTAATATCGAGTATAGAAACTTTTCCAGCTTCAATAATAGGGTCAATTTCTTTATCTAAGAATTCAATATCATAAAAAGCTTCATCGCCTGTACGATTTAAAATGCTATTTAAAAAATTTAAGGTCAATTCTTTGTGGCGGTCATCACATAACAATGATTTAAAAAATACATCATTTAGCATATTTACTTTTATTTTTTCCATAATATCAGTCCTTTCATATATAAAAACAAATAAAATTTTCTATAAAGGTGTAGCTGTTTTTAAATATTCGAGGTTTTCTGGCTTAATAATAGCAAATGTATCTTTTTCATTTAAAAAAATTTGTTCAGATAGATACATTTCATCATTGTTATTGTCTACCAATATTTTAATAAGCATAATAGGAGGTGTTTTTTCAGATATTTCAACATCTTTTATTATTACGTTAAATAAAGCCTTTACTTTATAGAATTCAAACTGTTGATTAGCAAAAGTGATTGTTTCTTTTTCTTTAAAAGTAAAATCATATGATTTTTTTGTTTTAAATTCATTAATAAAATTTTCATTTAGTCCATCAAGTGTTATTTCTTTTAAATGAAAATCATCTATTCTGTAAGGTTTTTTATCTAGTAAACATCTTTCTAATCTATAAAAATCAAAAGATTCTTTATCAAAATTTTTGGTTATTTCAGCAGGAGAAAATTTTTTGTTTAATAGTTTTTCAAGTTCATATACTTTATTCCAATACTCTATAAGATATTCAAGTGATTTTTCATCTCTTTTATTTTTTGTTGTTGAAGTATATTCAGCAATTATTTTATCGTTTGCTTTTATTTTACCAGATAAAAATCCTTTGCATATTTTACAAGCATATAATATTTTAAAAACAGAATCAGCTTTATCAGGATTAATAGAATAAATATAATCTAAAGTATTTTCACTTCTTTTTATAAAAGAAAATTTTAAGATATTTTCAAGTGATATAATCCATTTTTGTTTATCTTGATTATGTTTTACATGTATAGTAGGTTTCCAAGAAAGTTCTTGTTCTTTGTAGTCGTTATTAATTGTAGTATTCATATCACCAATCCACCTCTAATTCATTAAAGACTATTATTTTAGATATTAAAATATATTTTTCCATTTCATCATAGGAACAATCATTAATAATAAAATTAATAAGCTCTTTTCTATCTGCCTTGCTTTTTACTATAAGATATTTTATATCATCACTATCTATTTTTAATCCATAATCAGGATTTTTAGTTAAATCCTCAGATAAACTATATAAATCATTAAATTCAGTTATATATGGATAAACATTATCATCATCAGTTTTTAGAACATATCGCCATTCATGTTCATCGTGAAAATTAAGAGTTTTTAGAAGATGCCCTTCTCTATACATATCACCATAAATAGGTTTTATAAATCTAAGTCTATCATATAAAATATTTTCCATATACTTTATATCTTTATTCTTATCAGATATAAAGTCATCTTCCATATGGAGTTCTTGGATATGGTTATATAAATCTTGTATACTATTTATAATAAATGATGAATTATTAATATATTGTACAGGCTGTATTTGATTTTTTAAACCCCATTCTTTCGATAAAGCTATACCATATTTGCCATATAAATTCATATGTGTATATAATTTATTAATAAAAATATCGCAAAAACATTTCATAGGAAAAGCAATTTCTGCTAAATTGTTTAATCCAAGATATTCAATATTTTCTCTACAGTAGCGAGGAAAAATAAGTTTTGTTTCTAAAATATCTTTTAAATAAGTAAAGTTATTCATAAAAGTAAATAAAGCATTAGCACTTTGCCTACTTATTGGAAGTTTAGGTTCTTTTGTTTTATTAATTACTGTTATAGAGCAATTAATTTCTTTGTTAGAAGTATTATCTATTGATATTATTGGATTAGAATTTAATTTATTATCGGACATAATGACCTCTTATATTATTAATTTATTCATAGCACCTAAAAAGGTGTTTTTTTTATGCCTTTTTTACATACCATTTGTAGTAATGAAAACTTATAATATTTGAACCTTTTCTTCTTGGTCTATTTCCTCATTAACAATACGACGCTTTTCTTCTGGTGTAAGTTTATGGTCTGGTTTAGTTCGTTTAGGAAGAATATCTATATCAGTTTCTGATTTATAAGCTTCTAGATAATTATTTATTAATTTATCTAATACTTCCCAATCTTGTATATCCAATTTAGATAATGCAAGTATAAAACGCTTCGCAAAAACATTATCATTATCTTTTATTTTATTAAAGAAAGTAAGTATTTCATCTTCACGACTTTGTGGTTTTTCGACAGGTTCTTCACCTGTTCTTATCCAATTTTCATTTAAATTATATGCTTCAGCAATTTCAGAAATTACTCTATCTGTTAAGCTAACACGACCTACTTCTATATTTGCTAAATTGGATTTACTTATTTTTAGCTTGGTAGCAAATTTTGATTGAGATATACATAAAATTTTTTCTCTAAAATATTTTATTCGTTCATATGGTTGCATCATATTACCTCCTTGATTAAAGTATATTATTATTGCCTTTGGTTTGTCAAGCAACAAAAAAATAATAAAATGTATTGACGATATACATTTATATTGCTATAATTGGTTTGTAATAAAGTTTATTTAGTTTTTTAAAAACCAAAAGAGGTGATAATATGACAATCTTAAGTGAAAAAGAACAAACTTTACTGGGTAGATTAATTGATAACTTTTTAAAATTATCGTTAGAAGACCAACAGTATATTTTGGGTAGAACAGAAGAAAAAGCTGAACAAGCCATGATAAATAATTCTAATAATAAAAAAATCGCCTAGAGTGTAAAGCTCTAGGCGAGAAAAATTATAACGTATCTATTAAATCATCTAGAATTTCATTAATAGATAAATATTTTTTTGAGGAGTAGTTTTTTTCTAAGATTTTGAAATACCATTTTTCAGTATCAAAGTTTTCTAGCCAATATAACAAATCTTCTTTTTTGGTATTTGAAAATGCTATACCTTGATATATCTTTTTTTCGTTATCGTTAAATATACCTAAACGATATTTCTGATGACCTTTTAAATTTATTTCTAAATCAAAAGGTAAATGAGTTCCAGCAAAATTGTTATCAAAATCTTCATGTCGTAAAGAAACTTTTTTATCATTAATTTTAGCAGTTATTGTATTGGCGGATACAGTAATATCAAAAGCTTTGATAGAAAAGTATTCTCTAAAATCAGTAAATGATTTTTCAGCAATTTCGGGTATTTTTTTCTTGATTTTTTCAGATAAAAGTTTATTTAACTTAACGATTTCTTCTTGAAGAGATAACTGCTCCTTTTCTTCATTGACGAAGGCTTTTAAATCCATGATAATCACCTCCTTCCAGAGATGATTATAACACAAATTAAAGGTAATAAAAAAACCTAGAGTATAAAGCTCTAGGCGAAAATGTGGCGGTGATAATTTGGATGAAATATCTAAGTATGTTATACAAAAAAGGCTACAAATTATTTTAAATACTAAATTTGATTTAGAAAAAAATATACAGCCCAAACTTTCAGGTGAGGCTAAAAGTATTAAGGCTGTATATATGGAACTATTTTCTATATTAGACAATATTATTGATAAAGAATCTAAATTCCTAAACGATCTTTCACAACAGAAATAGCAAGTGATTTTACTACATCAAGAGCAGCTGAACCACCAACTTGAATAAGTTTATCACTCGTTTTTTTCCAAATGGATGCTTCTCTAATGGAATCAAGATAATCATATCCATCAGAAGTAAGACGATAAATCAAGAAATCTTTTATATTTTTAACATAAATAGGTTCAGATATTTCAATGTAATAGCTATCTGCTAATAATTCAATGTGCAATGAAATTATTGCTGGATTATCGCATAAATCTAAAAAGCTACTGATTGTAATTTTATGTTTGGTAGAATCTAATTCTTCTATTCGTAATAACATTTTTCTAATTAGATTTAAATCACGTTTCATGATAATCACTTCCTTTCAGAGATGATTATAGCACAAATGAAATGAGGTGAATTTATATGATTGATAAAAATATTATTGATACAGCTGAAAAGGAAACGATGGAAGTTATAAACGAAATTCGAGATGATAAAAATGCTGATATATTAATGCTTTTAGTATTAAGCTTTGCTAAAGGTATTAAGTTTGGTGCAAATGGTAATGAAAGAAAAATTGCCTAGAGTGTAAAGCTCTAGGCAAAAGGATTGTTGATTTTACTTCTTAAAAATTGAAAATAAACTAGAAAATAAGCCTTTTGAAGTTTTTTCTTTATTAGTTTTTTTAGTTGAGGTTTTTTCTATATTGCTTGTATCAGATATAGGATTATTTGTTGATACTTTAATGGAATTTGTTTTTGATGCCATATTATTAGTAAGAGATTTCTTTCTTGATATAGATTTTATGCCTAATGCTTTTTTTAATGATGTACTACCACGTTCAGCTAATACGTTTACTGCATGGTTATATAAATCTAAATTACTAGATGCATCACCACGTATAATGACATCATCATAGTCAGTAGCATCAGATAATCCATCAAAAGACCAATCTTGTAGATTGGAAAATAAAGAAGGTAAGCTAATATAGTTACATTTTGGAGCAGAAATATTATATAAAGATAAGGTACTTTCAAGTTGTTTTTTAGCTTTAGCAGTATCAAAAACAATGATATTTTTATTTTCAATATAAGGAGATATTTCTTTCCAGACTAAATCAAATGTAGGAGCATTTTTTACATCTTCAAAAGTAATACCATGATAAGAAGTAAATGAAAAATTAGTTGTTTTAGGTTTAATGGCAAATTTTTTATTATAGATAATATTGCCTTTTTCTACAACGCAAATAGCTAATTGACAAATACTTTTGGAGTTTTTATTAGCTAGATGCATAGATAATGTTGTATAGCTAAGTTGTTCTGTAGATATGGACATAATAAGCATTTTCCTTTCAAGATGAGTATATCATTGATGTGCTTGTAAGTACTAAAAACGTTTAGAGTATAAAGCTCTAGGCGAGAATGTGGCGGTGATAATTTGGATAAAATATTGCCATATAATGCAGAATTATGTGAAGCACGTAGTATAGGATTTTATAAAGAAATTAATGGAAAGATGATTTATATAACAATTACTACACAAATACTACCTGCACATATATTAAAAATAAAAAGTAATGATTCTGTTGGACAATATTTAAAGGAATTATCAAATATTATTGATGAGTTACTAAACGAAGAAGAAAACCAGCAACTTGACCAGTAATTAATTTTAGAGACTAAGAAGGTAATAAGATGACAAATAGAGTTTATTTTATAATAGATAAATTATTTCGTTTAGCTCGCAAACATGAAACGTTTACAGTGATAATAGTTTCGATTGTTGCTAGTTTAATAGCGAATATTACCATAGGGATTTTAAAAATAATGTTATTTCGGTAGTAATAATAGCCATAATAATTGCAACTACAGCAGGAATTAAAACAGAACGTTTTAAAAATCGCTTCCATTCATTATTTTTTAAATCAAAGTATATTCTTCCTTGTGTAGTTATTTTATAAGAACCACCATAGTAAACAGTTTTATCATTTTCTTTTCCAATATAACTGTTTGTTAAATATCCTTTATCAAGAAGAATTTTTATATAGTCTCCGAAGGATCCTTGGTCAATGTTTATGAGAACACTTAATTCAGATAGTGTTAATGTTCCATGTTTTTTAAAAATATTTAAGAGTTTTTCAGAAATAGTATCTAATTCTTCAAATGCCATGATAATCACCTCCTTTCAGAGGTGATTATAACACAAATTAGAAGTAATAAAAAATTGCCTAGAGTGTAAAGCTCTAGGCGAAAATGTGGCGGTGATATAGTGATAGATATATTGACATTAAAGACAGTACAAGAAGCTATTAGTTGTACAGCAGGTGTGCTTATTATAGTATATTTCGTTATGAGTATTATACATTTAATAAAAAAATGGTGATGATATGATACTAATTCAATTAATTAAAACTTTGATACTTATATTATTAATTATCGGCAGTTGGTATCTACCAATAGAGTTATTAATAAATATATGTTTAATCGTATTTATATCAGAAGAAATATATAAACTATATTTATATTTAAAAAATAGTTAATCATTTTTATGAAAAACAATATATGTTGTAAATATTATATATGAAATGGAGAAAAAATTACCAGTACAAATAATAAAACATATACATCAAAAAGATATTTTTAGTTTATGTAAAAATAATTGATTTTATTGGAGAAAGGACAATGTGTATGATGGAAATGGTAAAAATAAATGATAATTTTGATTTAAATGTTGAAATATATATAAATAGATATTCTGAAATAAAAGAAGCTGTAAAAGTATTATCTGAAGTACAAAAAGAATATAACTGTAATTGTGTATTAAATATAAAATGTAGTACAACGCCAAGAGGATAAATATTTTATTGAAAGGATAGATTTTATGAAAGAACAAAATATTATACCTACTTATACTGTTGATGAGTGTATTGAATTATTAAGAATAGCCATAAGAAATAACGTTGATGAAACATTACAGGATAAGATTTTTAGTAATACAAAAGTAGTTGATACTAGCTGTATTGATAAATATGAAGTAATAAGAAAATGCTTTAAAGTTGTGGCAATAGCTAAAGAATTTGGTATAGGTAAAGAATTAAATGAATATATAGAAAAAGTTAATAAGAAAGAAACAGATGTATTGATATCAAAAATATCAACAAGAATATGTAAGGTTATTAATGAAGAATTTGGTGGTGAATTAAATGAGAAAAATTGAAATAAGCTATTATCAAGGGAAAACGTTGGTAGATATGGCAAAGAAATTTTTTAGTAATCCTGAAGTGCAAGCAGATTGTAAACGTTGGATAGAAGATGGACGATGTGATGCACTGATGAAAGAGATAGAAAAAAGTGAAAAAGAAAAGCACCATGAGCAAGCTCATAGTGCTTAAAGTTAGAAGATAACAGCTAAGTCCCATGAATTACTGCAATAATTCATGGGACATTTTAAAAGCCACATATTTCACTACTAAAAATTATAAACTCTATGTGGCATAAAGTCAATTTTTTAAGGTTCATTTGAGCCTTTTACCACCTTGTTAAAGGTATTAATAAGATGAACAAATATAAATATTATGGGTGATATTATGGCTTATGTACATTTAAGAGTAATACTTAAAAATAAGATAGATAATTATAAATATTGTAGTGGAAGAATAGGAAAAAATATTATTAATGGACCAGCACAGGGTAAAACACCATTAAGACAGCTTAGATATCAAGATAAAAGAGCGGAGCGTGTATGTGAGTGGAAGTTAACAGAGAACTTTGAAGAAGATGATTTATGGATAACTTTGACATATCAGAAAGCTTCAGTAATAGGTTCTGAAAAAGCAAGAAAAGATATAAGCCTTTTTTTAGCATATTTAAGACGAGCATATAAAAAAGAAAATAATGAGCTTAAATATATCTATACAGCAGGTAGAGGAAAAAGAGGAAATATTCATTTTCATATGGTTTTAAATAAATTTGATACAGCTGTAATTGCTAAAATTTGGAGAAATATTACAGGTGGTGGTGTTCATTTTAGACATTTATATACAGAGTTCAATAATTATGGGCAAGTAAATTATAAAAAGATTGCTAGCTATTTAATAAAGAATAGTCGTGAAACTTTTTATAGTACAGATAAAATTCATAAGAAACGTTTTTGTGCATCTATAAATCTAAAAATGCCACGTTTAGAAAAGAATATTATTAATGCTAAACAGTGGAAAAAAGAACCTACTACAATAAAGGGATATATTCTAGATAAAGAAAGTATTTATGATGGTTATGGTTGGCTTGATGAAGGTCATAAATGGGATTGTTGTCGAGTCCAACGGTATACACTGATAAGAATTGATGGTGGATATAAGCCACGATATAAAAATCATAAAATATTGGATATTCCAATGGGAGATGATGAATTTGCAGAAGAATAGAAGTCAAATAAGCAGAGTAAATAATGCTCAATCACAAATATTTGAAAATCAAATAATTATGGCTTGTATGGGTTATATAAATGAAAAACGTGCATATATTGAGAAAACACCTGAACCTTTTAGAGTAATAAGCAAAAATCATACTACAGGAGTATTTACAGGAAGATTTATAAAATATAAAAATGCTCAACCAGACTTTAAAGGAACGATTTTTGGCGGTTCTGCAATATGTTTTGAAGCAAAACAAACTATGAAAGATAAGATAAAAATATCAGTTCTTACTGATTATCAAGAAGAAGCTTTAGAGTTACATTATCAGTTAGGAGCTATAACAGGAATATGTATAAATCTAAATAATGATTTTTACTTTGTACCATATTCTTTATGGCGATTATGTAAAGAGCAATGGGATAGACAATATTTCACTAAAGAAGATTTGAAGGAATATAAAGTGCGTTTTAATGGTGCAGTAAATTTTTTAGATTTTGTAAATGGTAATAAAGTGGAGTTTATGAAAGAGTTTGTAAAGGGGTAAATTATGATAAGTGATAATGAAGCATCAAAAGCATATGAAACATTAAAAAAATATTGTAAGGAAAGAAGTCATTGTGAAGATTGTGCATTTTTAAAAAATGGGAAAAGTTGGGCATGGATAGATTTACCAAAAATGGATAATCCAAATTATGAAAAAGTAAGAGAATGTTTGAACACAGGTGAATATAAAATTAGTACGTTTTGCGGAGGGAAAGAATGTATGTTAAAAGGTCGTCCACGATTTTGGGGAGATGAATAAAAAATGGCAATGTGTGAACATACTTGGTTAGACGGAGAAGTTTGGAATTGTTGGCTGATGAAAAAGCCATGCCCTTTTGTAAAACCAGAATACAATGATTTATGTATAGAAATGAAAGTACAGATATGTACTGGTAAATGGGAAAAATTAAATAATAAAAATAAGAGAGGTCTTTGATATGAAAACAATATCTATTCAATCATTCAAAGGTGGAACAGGAAAGACTACGGCTACAGCAAATATTGCTTATGCACTTAATAAATATCATGGCAAAAAAGTATTAGTGGTAGAAGCTGATGCACAATCAAATATATCTAGTTATTTTGGCATTGATAAAGACCGTGAAAAAGGAATTGCAGATATATTAGTTGGTAATGATGTAGATATTTATTCTTTGATTAAAAAGACTAGATATGATAATTTGCATATAATTACAGCTGGGTTAAAAATGTATGTGGCGGAAGATTATGTTAAGGCTAATAAAAATCCATTGGTTTTAAAGAAAGCATTAATAAAATTAGCTAAAGAATACGATTATTGTTTAATTGATAATGCACCAGCAATAAATACTATATCAGCAGTAACTATGCTGGCTAGTGATGAAATAATTATTCCTGTGTGTTTAGATTTATTTTCTATTGAAGGATTAAAAATAATAATTGAGCAAATACAAAAGGTAAAACGAGCTAATCAGGAATTAAAAATAAGAGGTATTTTTATAAATCGTTGGCAAAATAATAATGCCAAACATCAAGCAAAAGATTATTTAGAGAAAATGTTTAAAGAACAATATATTTTTAAAGCTAAAATAAGAGAAAGTCAACATATTGCTAATAGTACATTTACAGGAAGAACAGTTATTGATTTAAATTGTCGCTTTGGAGTAACAATAGATTATAAAAATCTAGTAAATGAATATTTAAAATTAAAATGAGAATGGTCCGATTTGGACCATTTTCTAAAGGAGTAATAGAAGATGGATTTTGATATTTTAGCAGCTTTAGAAGATAGGAGTATAGAAGTGGAAACATTGGCGGATAAAGACCGTATGCAAATAGAATATATAAATGTAAATGATATAGTACCAGCTAAAAATAATAGTAATTTTTATGCTACAGATGAGATTACTACACTAAAAGAAAGTATTCGAGTGGAAGGTGTAAAACAAAATCTTATTGTAAAAAAGAAAAATAATAAGGGTAAGTATGAATTAATAGCAGGTGAAAGAAGGTGGAAAGCTTGTAAAAATTTATATGACGAAGGTATAAAAGATTTTGAATATATACCATGTGTAATTAATAAATATGAAGATGATTTAAAAGATAGATTATCGCTTATAACTACAAATTGTACTGCTAGGAAATTAACTGATTGGGAAAGAACAGAGCAAGTTGAAGCGTTAAACAATATTTTAAAAGAATATAAACAAAGAGGTATAAAATTACCTGCACCAAGAAAAGATTTAATATCTAAACTTATAAATGAGTCAAAAACAAATGTAGCTAGAATGTTAGGACTTAAAAATAATCTTATAGGAATTTTTAAAGATGCCATGAAAAATGGAATGATAGGTTTATCTGTTGCATATGAACTATCTACATTATCGCAAGATAAGCAAGAATTAATGATTAATCAATTCAAAGAAAATGGCGGATTAACATTAAATGATGTGAAATATATAAAAGATAGTTTAAAAAGTGAAGTTGACGATGAACCAGAAGAAAGAAATACAGATAAAAAAGATGTTGAGCTTAAAATAAAAGTATTAGAAGAAGAGATTAATATAAAAAAATTATCATTAGTTTATGTAATATACAAGACTTCAACAGATTTATATTATTATTCAGTAGTATGTAATATCTATTATTGTGGTGGATTTACTAATACATCTAAGTTATATAAAACAAAACAAGAAGCATTAGATAATTGTTTAGAGTATATATCTAAATGTTGTTTAGACAAATTTGAACATGAAAAGGTGCAATCTAATCGGGATTGTATTTTAGGTTTATTAAAATACTTATTAAAAAAATATCCAGATAAAGAATACCTTCAGGATAAATACGATAGGGCTAAAATTATAGATGAAATGACATTGAAAAGAACAGGTAAAGATGAGTTAGATGAAATAACAGATAATAATATAATTGAAAATGAACATATACAAGATGAAGATAAACCTATAGAAATTTGTAAAACTGATAATGTAAATATCTATGATAAACAAAAAGAAGATATATTATTGGAGTATCTAAGATATTTTGAAAATAAATTAAAATATTATACAGAATTACATTCTATGGCGGAAAATGAACAAGATAATGATGTATTGCAATCTAGTTTTAAAGCAATAGAGTATACATCTGAATTAATTGAGAAGGTACAAAGCGATTTATTTGCACTTACAGATGATGAAAAATATGATATAGAAGATAATAAGGAGAATTAAGAGTGGTGAGAAATTATGAAAGAGTTAATAATTAAAGAAGTGAATTATTTTAAAGGAGAAGTAAAAATTAAATATGAAGAAGGAACATCTAAGAAAACATTAAGTGAAGAAGAACCGCCACGATATGAATTAATAGAAATATTAAAAAACTTAAATGCAGTAGGTAGTAGATTATTAAAATATCCATTTTCTATAAAAGATAGGATTGTAGTAACAGGGGCAAAATTTATTTATAAAAATAATTGCTTAAAATATGTAATATTAAAAGGATTTTATAAGTTAGACGGTAATCTAATACCACAAAATTTTCCAAAGAGATTATATAATTCAAATTGCATTTTGGATTATACAGATGATGAAATGATTTTAATTAATCAGTTATTAAGTGAAGCAAGAAAATATATTTATGGTGAAAGGAAACAAGTATTATTACCACATATAAATGAAACAATAAATACACAACCAGCAAAACAAAATATATCTATGATAAATTAGCGAGGTAGAATAATGGCGTTAACAAAAGCAGATTTAAATAAAATTTCTGATATGATAAAAATGACTGTGATGGCGGTTGTTAGTGAAGCGATAAAGACGATAATACAAAATAATAGCATTAATTTAAAGCAAAAGCCTATAAATTATAGGGAAAAGACTATAAAGAAATTAGAAGCATATAATATTCTTAAGCATAATATGGAGAAGTGTGAAAAAGATATTGAAGATTTATTTAAAGAAGAATTTGGTGCTTGTCCAGCTGTTCATCATGCTATGGAGTATTATGGTGAAAAATGTACACTTGATGAAATTCGTCATGCAAAAAAATTAAAAATAGAACATATTTATTATAGAGATAAAGAAGAAGTAGACTTTATAGATTGTGCTTTAGAAGAAATAAAAGATGAATATTATGGCGGAATAATAAAAATGATTTATTTTGATAAGATGAAAATTGAAGATATAGCTAATAAAATGAGTTGTGATAAGGTTACATTATATAGGCATAGAAATAGACTGTTAGATATATTATCTATAAGGTTTTTTGGTAAAGATGTACTTGAATAAATGCAACTAGACCGTGCAAAAAAATCGCAATTTACTACCGCAAAAAAAGATGATAAAATTTTTATAGGTCAAAGAAGCGAGGAAATGACCTCTCTAAAAGTAAACGCTTTTCCGTCTGAAAACTGAATAAGGTTACGCACATGATTGTGGATTACATGCAGAAAAGACAGCTAAATTATTAGCTGTCTTTTTTGTTTGGAAGGTGATGAAATGACGATTATAAAATGTGATAAATTTAGATGTTTCTATAATGCTGAAGGTATTTGTGAACATAGAAAGATAATCATGAAATATAAAAGGTGTATGAGTTATACAGTATCTGGAAATTTTACCATAAGAGATTTAATACAACATAAAGCTACTTGTCATAAAGCCAATGGTAAATATAAAAATAATACAGCAAAGGTATTTAAATAAATGAAAAAATAAAAAAGAAAGTGATTGTCTATGATTAATATTTTTAAAATTATAGGAGATAAATTAAAGAAAATGTTTTCTAAAAATAATATAGATGAAAAAATTTTTATTGAATTAGGCAATATTAATATACGTATGGGTACAAATATTATAGGAGAAAGAAAAAATTTGTATATACCTAAATTAAATTATGAAGGTGAATTTACTTTTAGGAGGAAACCTAATAATCGTATAAATCCTAAAATAAGATATATAACATTATATAAAGCAGAAAAACTAATGAAAGTATAAATACTAAAATTAATAAATGTAATTTATATTGAGGTGTATTAATGGCAAAAGAGTTTGCAAGGAAGTTTTATAACAGTACAAGATGGCGGAAGTGTGCTAAAGCTTTTGCACAGTCTAAGCTTTTTATTTGTGAGATGTGTCATAATCAAACAAGTGAAAAGATTGATGATGATCAGCGTTATATTGTTCATCACAAAGTACCACTTACACCAAAGAACATTGACGATCCTTATATTACTTGTGGTTGGGATAACCTTATGCTGCTATGTATTGAATGTCATAACAAGATACATAGTAAGGAGCGAAGGCGAATGCTCTTTGATGACAATGGTAATCTAATTGGTATTGATGAACCAAAGAATAATTAAAATGATTAACTACACCCCCATATACGATAAATTATCTGATAATTTCCTAGACCGGAGGGTCCACGTTCGTATAAAATACACGATATCGCCGAGAGGGGTGTGGTCTATTTTTCAGAAAATTTACTAGAAAGGAGATGTATTTTTGTGTCAAAAGTAAGTGAAAAAACTTTGAAAAAGCGAAGATTGGCGCAATATAGAGAGGCTTTTAAAAATATTGATGATGATAAAATGGCAATAGTCGAAAGAACAATTGATTTTGCTATTGACCTAGAATTTAGGCTTGATAACCTGCAAAAAAACCTCGATAAAGATGGTTTTATTGAGGAATATTGCAATGGAAAAGACCAATACGGCACAAAAGAGTCTACTGCTAGTAAAGCATATTCTACAGCTTTAAAAAATTATAATTCATTAATCCGAACGTTGCTATCTTGTATGCCACAAAAAACTTCTGATGATGTTGATGATGGTTTTGAAGCTTTTGTTGGTACATTGAAAAAGTAGTGATTATATGAATTATATTGAGGTTTACTATGGAAAGATAAACAATGGTGATGTAGTAGTTTCAGAAAAAGTAGCGAAATTATTTAAGCATTTACATGATAAGCTTGATGATAACAATGGTCGTTATATTTTTGATGAACAAAGAGCCAATCATGCCATAGATTTCATTGAACGATATTGCAAACACTCTAAAGGTAAATGGGCTGGTAAGCCTGTTATATTGGAAGTGTGGCAAAAAGCTATACTTTCGGCACTGTTTGGTTTTGTAGATAAAAATACAGGACTTAGACAATATCGAGAATTAATTTTAATCGTAGCTCGTAAAAATGGTAAGTCTACATTATCCAGTGGAATAGGTCTTTATTTGTTATTTGCTGATGGTGAAGCAGGTCCTGAAATTTATAGTGTAGCGACAAAAAGGGACCAAGCAAAAATAATATGGTTAGAATCTAAAAGAATGGTAAAAAAATCACCATCATTAGCTAAACGCTCTAAATCATTAGTGTCTGAAATACAGTGTAATTTTAATGATGGAACATTTAAGGCACTGGCAAGTGATAGCGATAGTTTAGATGGTCTTAATGTTCATGGTGCCTTAATTGATGAGCTACATGCTATCAAAGATAAAAATCTTTATGATGTAGTAATTGATGGTATGACTGCAAGAGAACAGCCTTTATCTATTATTACTTCAACGGCAGGTACAGTGCGTGAAGGTATTTTTGACCTAAAGTATGAAGAAGCAGCTAATATAATTGCCGATTTCGACAATGAAGAAGGCTATAAAGTAGATACTATTTTACCAGTGATTTATGAACTGGATAGAAGAAGTGAATGGACTAATCCAAAATATTGGGCAAAGGCTAATCCTGCACTAGGAACAATAAAAAATAAAGAACAATTAGAAGATAAAGTAAATCGTGCAAAGGCTAATCCTCATTATGTTAAAAATTTATTATGTAAAGATTTTAATGTGCGAGAAACTACTACAGAAGCTTTTATGACTTTTGAACAACTAAACAATGAAGCAACGTTTGATGTTGAGGTTTTAAAACCTAGATATGGCATTGGCGGTATAGATTTATCTGCTACAACGGATTTAACTTGTGCAACTATGCTTTTTAAAACGCTAGAAGATGAAAAGCGTTTTTATGTAGAGCAGATGTATTGGATACCAGAAGAATTACTTGAAAAACGAGTACATGAGGATAAAGTGCCTTATGATATTTGGCTAAAGCGAGGATTTATTAGGTTAAGTCCTGGCAATAGTATAGATTATCGCTTGATTGTTGAATGGTTTGAAGAAATGCAAAATGAAAAAGATATATACCTGTTTAAATGTGGCTATGATAGTTGGTCTGCAAAATATTTTGTGCAAGATATGATAAATACTTTTGGTGAGCCAACTATGGAGCCAGTAATACAAGGAAAGAAAACTTTATCTGGTCCAATGAAAGCTTTGGGTGCAGATTTAGAAGCTAAACTTATAAATTATAATAACAATCCTGTGCTTAAATGGTGTATGGCAAATGTTAGTGTAGATATGGATAAAAATGGAAATATCCAGCCATGTAAATTACAAAATCCAAGACAACGAATTGATGGATTTGCGTCTCTTTTAGATGCATATGTAGTTTATGAGAGAAATAAAGATGACTATATGAATATTATTTAAAAGGTGGTGAGACATTGCAATTTAGAAGTTTATTTAGCAAAATCTTTGGTAATCAAAAAGAATATAAAGATGTTACAGCTTTAAAATTGTTAAATGGTTATACAAATATGTATACACCTTTTTCAGGAAATGCTTATGATGATGCTACAGTACGAGATTGTATAGATACTATTGCAAGGCATTTTGGAAAAATGCGACCAAAACATGTAATTAAGGATAATGGAAAAATAAAAAATGTGCCTAATGATAGGTTGAATTATTTATTAAGTTCGTATCCCAATCCAATGATGACTGCTAGTGAATTTTTAGAAAAGTTTATAGCACAGTATTTTACGTATAATAATGCTTTTATTTATATACAATGGGACGAATTTACAGGCAGTATAAAAGCTGTATATCCATTAGATTTCCCTCTTTTGGAAATACTAGAAGACAAAACATATAATCTTTATGCTAGATTTACTTTTGGTGCAGGTGAAAGAGTTACTATTCCTTATGAAAATCTTATTCACATTCGTAGACATTTTAATCGCGATGAAATATTTGGCGATGATAATTCAAAGATAATGATTGAAGATTTATCAACGCTAAAGGCAGTGAGAGCTTCTATTATTAATGCAGTTAAAAATTTTACAGCACTGCGTGGATATTTAAAATGGATTTCATCTCTTAGACCAGAAGATATGAAAAAAGTACATGATGATTTCGTACGAACATATGCTAGTAATAATCCTTCAGGTATAGCTAGTTTGGATAATAAAGTAGAATTTCATGAATTAAACAGTAAGATAACTACCTTTAATAGTCAACAAATGAGTTATGCTAGAGATTGTATTTATAAACATTTTGGACTTAATGAAAATATTATCATGGGCAAATATACAGAAGATGAGTATATAGCCTTTTATGAGTCAGTACTTGAGCCTGTAGCTATAAAATTAGCTCAAGAAATGACAGACAAATTATTTACAAGACGAGAAAGAGGCTTTGGTAATGAAATTATTTTAGAAAGTAATAGATTAAACTTTATGTCTGTAGCATCTAAAATTAAAATCTGTGAAACACTTATTCCTACTGGCGGACTTACAATCAATGAAATTCGTGAAATCTTTGGTTATGCTGGTATAGAAGGCGGTGATGAACGTCTTATCAGCTTGAATTTTGTAAAAGCTAAAGACCAAAGTTTATATCAAACAGGTAATAATGATAATTCATTGAAAGGTGGTGAAGAAGATGGGGAAAATGGAAATGAGAATGGCACTACTAGAGCCAGCTAATAATGATGATAAAAATAAACAACTTGTAGAAGGATATGCAGCTGTTTTTAATCAAAGGGCATTAATATGGGAAAGTGAGTGGAGCGGTTGGAAGTACATGGAAGTAATTGACCGCAATGCTTTTAATGGTGCAGATATGAACGACACTGTATTTAAGTATAATCATGGTGATGTAGCAATGATACTTGCTAGAGCAAGTAATAATACATTAACCATGAATACTGATGATAAAGGTCTTAGAATTAGTGCTGATATAATTGATACCAATAATGGTACAGATGTATATAAACTTATTAAACGTGGTGATTTAAACAAGATGAGTTTTGCTTTTACTGTAAAAAGTGAACGAACTGAAGTTGATAAAGAAAATAAGATTTATACACGTACAATAACTGCTTTTGATAAAATTTATGATGTGGCGGTTGTAGATTTTCCAGCATATGATGGAACATCTATACAGGCACGAAGTAAAGAATATTTTGTGGACCTAGAAAAGGATTTACAAGAAAAGCAAAGACGAAAAAAATTATTATTAATGACTTATTTATAATGCACGTTTAAACGTGCTTTTTTTATGCTGATTTTTAGATATAAGGAGAAAAAATATGAATAAACGATTAGAAGAAATTTTACAAAGAAAAGAAAAAATTCGTTCTTTGTTAGCTGATGAAACAAATAAAAATTTAAATTTTGATGAAATTGAAAAAGAACTTCGAGAACTTGATGAAGAAGAAAAAGAAATTCGCAGACGTCAAACAATTATTGATGGTATGGGTACAATGACAACAAGAACTAATACAGCTAAACCAGTAAAAGCCAATATCTATGATAGTGAAGAATATAGACAGGCATTTATGAATTATGTTTGTCGTGGTGAAAAAATTCCTCAAGAATTTAGAAGTGATGAAGTAACTGCTACAATAGATATCGGTGCATTGGTGCCACCTGTTACACTCAATAAAATTATCGAAAAACTTGAAGCATACGGTATGATTTTGCCACTTGTAACACGTACAGCTTATAAAACAGGTGTTGCAATTCCAGTTTCTAATGTAAAACCGGAAGCTACATGGGTAGCTGAAGGTGCTGGTAGTGATAAACAGAAAAAGGCTTTATCAGGTACTATTACTTTCAGCCATTTTAAATTACGTTGTGCTGTAGCTGTTACTTTAGAAACAGAAAATATGGCATACAGTGCTTTTGAAACAACACTTGTTAAGAATGTTGTAGAAGCAATGGCAAAAGCATTAGAAAAGGCAATTATTTCTGGCACAGGTAGTGGACAGCCAACAGGCATTCTAAAAGATGATGATAAAGGCACAAAAATAGAGGTAAGCAAAATTGACTATAAAACTTTAGTTAATGCTGAAGGTGAGCTTCCAATGGAATACGAAGCAGGTGCAGTTTGGTGCATGACTAAAAAAACATTTATGGCATTTATTGGCATGACAGATACAAATGGTCAACCTATTGCACGTGTTAACTATGGATTTGGCGGAAAAGCAGAACGTAGCTTATTAGGTAGAACTGTAGTGCTTACAAACTATTTAGAAAACTTCTCTGATACTTTAGAAGCAGGAAAAACATTTGCTTTTCTTTATAACTTTGCAGACTACACATTAAATACAAACTTCCAAGTCGGTATGAAGACATATGAAGATAACGATACAGACGATATTGTTCGTAAAAGTATTATAGTTTGTGATGGTAAACCTATTATCTATGATAGCCTTGTTAAATTGGTGAAAGCGGGAGAGTAATAGCCCCACACCTGCAATAGTAGGTAAGGCAATAGTGGGGCAAACAATACTAGGAAAAGAAAGTTAAATAAAAGTGAGGTAAATAATTATGTATACAAAAACTAATTGGGTAAATAATGAAACTCCAGTAAATGCTGAAAATATGAATAAAATTGAAACTGCACTTGAAACACATGAAAATGCAATTGAAGATAAATTAGATAAACCAGAAATAGAGGGTAGTCAAGGGCAGATTTTATCTTTAGGTGCAGACGGGAAATTAACTTATGTTGATAAACCGGCAGACGGTACACCGGGAGATAAGGGTGATAACGGCATAGCGGCAGAAATTACATCCGTTACGGCGACGGTCGACGCTAATACGGGAACACCGGAGGTAACCGTAACACCGGGCGGCACAGCGCAAGCGCGTACATTCGCCTTTGCCTTTAAAAATCTTAAAGGTGAAAAAGGTGATAAGGGCGATGCAGGCAACCCGGGCACAAATGGGACAGATGGTACGGCGGCAACCATTACAGAAGCAACGGCAACGGTTGACGCCAATACGGGGACACCAGAAGTAACTGTTACCCTTGGCGGCACGGAGCAGGCGCGTACATTCGCTTTTGCTTTTAAAAACTTAAAAGGTGCAAAAGGGGATAAGGGTGATACAGGTGCCAGTGGCTTAACTAAACAGGCAGCCATTGCAGACGCGGCAGGCGGCGATGAAAAGGATAAAATAAACGTTATTTTGGCGGCACTGCGCAGTGCTGGGGTAATTGCTACAGAATAAAAGGGGTGAAAGCATGGCTGTTACACTTGAGCAAGCAAAGGAATATCTGCGAATTGATGAAGATTTAACTGAAGATGATGAACTCATAGGAAGTTTAATCGAAGCTGCTACTGATTATTTAGAGCAGACTACCGGAAAAAAGTATAGTGATAACAGCCAGATTTTTGTCTTGGCTGTTAAAATGTTGGTAGCACACTGGTATGAAAATAGAAGTGTTTTTTCTACAAAAACCAATGTAAACAATCTACCACACTCTATAGAAGCTATAATTACGCATATTTCTCTGGCACAGTATTATAAACCGTTAGGAAGTGAAACATCATGATTAATATTGAAGAAATTGGTACATTAGATAAACGTGTAACAATTTTAAAATATGAAGATGTTGAAACACCGTATAATTTGACGCAGAAAAAATTAATGCCATTTTTGAAAATATGGGCAAGAATTGAACCTCTTAGAGGTAGAGCTTATTATGAGCAATACAAAGAAAAAACCGAAGATTTAAGTAAAATAACTATTCGCTATCGAAAAAATATAGATAATTCTATGTTAGTTAAATATAGAAATAATCTATATGAAATAAAAAATGTCATAGATCCTTATGAATCGCATATAAAACTAGAATTAATGTGTAGCATAAAGAAATCAGGTGCTAGTGATGGGAATTAGTTTCGAAGAATTTATTGGTAGGTTGCAGACGGTGCAAAAGAATTTTCCAGATGATGTTGAGATTGTTTTAAATCGTGGTGCTAATCGCATGATTAAGGCTTTAAAAACAAATAGTCCAGATAGTGGAAAGGATCATAAAGGAAAATTAAATAAAAGTTGGAAAAAGAAAATTGAAGGCTATGGCAAGGACATTCATGCCAATATTTATTCTACAGCACCACATTTTCATCTTATTGATCGTGGTCATAAAATAGTGGATAAGAAAGGACAAGAAAAAGGTTTTGTACAAGGAAAGCATTTTTTACAAAAAACTATAGATGAACAGCAAGATGATTTACAAGAATATATGTGGAAAGGTGTATATAAGCGGGTAAAAGATAAATTAGATGGCTGATGTAGTAAAACAGATAGATATCTTAAATCAAATTGGCATAATGCTGAAAGCAGAATTTAAAAGCACGGTTTATAGTGATGAAATCTTAGAAGATTTCGCTAAACCGTGCTTTTTTATTAAATGTTTATGTACTAATATCCCACAGACTAAAAATATAACAAAGAAAAGATTGTCTATTATATTGACATATTTTCCGAAAGATATCGATAAAAATGAAATACATTATGCTGATGTTATGGATAGACTTCAAATGCTTTTTCAAAGAGGAATACCTCTAAAAAAGAGATATATTCATGTGAATGAATTTACTATTGATAGAGTAGGGGAAGGACAAGATATTATCCAAATGATAGTAAAGATGGATTATTTGGAGCAAATTATAAGACCAATGAAGCAAGCTGATTTAATGGAAGAAATGCAGTTAAAAGTAAAAATAAATGAAGGAGAGAGGGCAATATGGCAAAATTAGGAATGCCAAATGTGATTGTATCTTTTAAAGAAGCAGGCATTGCAGCAATTGAACGTAGTAAACGTGGTATTGTAGCTTTAATTTTAGAAGAAGAACAATCTATTATTGATGAACTTACTACAAATAAAAATGCTATAGTAGGCAGTGCTATTTGTGGTGAAGCTGTTTGTGGTATAGAAACAGCTTCAGAAGCTATTGAAAATCCTTTTGTAATATATACAGCAGACGATATACCATCTATTCTTAGTGAAAATAATAAAGATTATATTACAAAATGTTTATTGGGATATGTAACGACACCATATAGAATTAAAGTCTATTTACAAACCAAAGGTAAAGAAGGCACTGATAAATGGCAGGATAGTCTAAAAAAAATAGCTACAGAAAGATTTGATTATTTATCTATTCCTACAGTAGAAGCAGATCAACTTGAAACATTACTCACATGGGTAAAAAGTTATCGAGAAAATAAATATAAAAAAATGAAAATAGTAATGCCAGGTTATGATGGAGATTATGAGGGTGTTATTAATTTCAGTAATAAATATATAAAAACAGCTACAAAGACTTATACACCAGCTGAATATACTGCACGTATTGCTGGACTTATTGCAGGTACTCCACTTACGATAAGTGCAACATATGCACCACTTAATGAAGTAATTGATTGTGATAAATATGACCTTGATGAAAATGATGAAAAAGTTAATAATGGTGAATTTTTTATTTGGTATGATGGCACAAAATATAAAATGAGTCGTGCAGTAAATAGTCTTGTTACTACAACGCAAGGAAAACAAGAAGGCTATCAAACAATTAAAATCGTAGACATTATGGATATGATTTATGATGATATTAGAACTACAGCACAGGATAGCTATATAGGTAAATATGCAAATACCTATGATAATAAATGTTTACTTATTACTGCAATAACTGGATATCTTAAAGAACTTGAAGGTGAAGGTCTTTTACAAGCTAATTATTCTACGGTAGAACTAGATACGGAAGCAATAAAAAATTATCAGCTGAAAAACGGTCTATATACCAAAGATGAACTTGCAGATATGAGTGATGATGAAATTAACCAGCTAGATACAAAGAAAAAAGTATTTTTAAAAGGCAAAATTAAGATAATTGACGCTATGGAAGATATAGAACTACCATTTGATATTTAAAAAAGGAGTTTACTTTTATGGATAAATTTATTGCACAGCGTGTAATGAGTGGCACGCAGGGAGAAATTTGGATTGATGGAAAATACATGGCTGAAGTAACTGGTTTTAAAGCAGAAATAAAGCTTATAAAAGAAGAAGTAAACCAAGTAAAAACTTATTTTAAACAATATAAAGTAACAGGCTGTGAAGGTACTGGAAACGTAAAAATGAACCATGTATCTTCTTATTTTATAAATTTAATGGCGGATAATATTCGCAATGCTCGTCAAACAGTTGTTACAATTAGGGTTAAATTAGACGATCCAGACGCAGTGGGACGTGAAGAAGTTATTATAAGAGACGCCACTTTCGATAAGCTCACTCTTATGGACTGGGAAGCCAAGAAACTTACAGAAGATGATTATGATTTTACTTTTACAGACTTTGAAGTGCCTGTTACGGCTGACGCTTGATATAATTGCAATTATTTTATTTTTAAAGGAGATAATAAATATGAATTTAGTTGATGTATTGTTAAATAGTGATGTAAACAAAGTATTAGCAGAAAACACAGAAGAATATGAAGTTGAAAGATTAAGTAAAGTTTTGGGAGAAAAATTTGTGCTTACTTTAAAATCTATTCCAGCTAAAAGATATTCTGAAATTCAAACAACAGCTATTAATGTAAAAGGAAAAAGTAAAAATATAGATTTATATAAAATGCAAATGCTTACGTTAAATGAAGGAATAAAAGAGCCAAATTTGGCGGATACTAATTTACTTAAAAAGTTTAATGCAACCACTCCATTTGATATGTATGAAAAATTATTTTTAGCTGGTGAAATTACAGATATAGCAAATAAAATAAGTGCATTATCTGGCTACAGTGAAGAAGAAAAACAAAAAAATATTGAAGAAATAAAAAACTAATAAAATCTGATGGCAACACAAATATGATGTATTGGCTTTATAGAAAACATCATTGGAAGCCATTAGATTTTTTTAATATGGGCAATGGTGAAAGAACCATTATTGAAGCTTTTATAAGGCAAGAACAAAAAGATATAAAAGAAGAAATAAAAAAAATGAGGGGATAAAATGGCAACACAAATTGATGTAACTTTAAGGTTAATAGATATGATGACCTCCCCTCTTGTACGTGTTCAAAATGAAATGGAACGTACAGCACGTGCTCATCAACGTATGGGTAGAGATATTCAACGTATTGGTGATGGATTTAGTAGTGTCGGTGAGAGTATGTTACCGATTGCAGCTGGAATTACAGCAATCGGTGCAGCAGGAGGTCGTGCGTTTATTGATTTTGATAGCATTATAACTGGAGCAGCGGCAAAAGCTGGAGCAACAGCAGAAGAAATGGAAATGATGCGCCAGAAGGCAAGTCAGTTTGGCGCAAATTTTCCAATAAGTGCCACGCAAGCAGCAGAAGGTATGGATAGATTAGCAGCGGCAGGTTATGACGCTAATCAAGTTGTTGGTGTTATGCCATCTGTAATAACAGCAGCAGTAGCTAGTGGAGAGGACCTAGCCACAACCTCCGATGTTGTTAGTAATGCCCTTAATATTTGGAATCTAAAACAAGGTGATATAGCACAAAATGCCATGAGGGTTGCAGACGTTGTACAAATGGCATCTAATAAATCCAGTCTTGGAATGGCAGATTTTGGTTTAGCTATGCAGTATGCAGGAGCGCCAGCAGCAACTTTAAATGTAAGTATAGAACAATTAGCCACTGCAATGGCAATAATGAAAAATAATGGTATAGAAGCAAGTACAATCGGTACGTCACTTCGTTCGGTATTTTCTAGACTTTCTGAACCACCAAAACCAGCAGCAGAAGCTATTGAAGCACTTGGACTACAGGTAAAGGACGCATCGGGTAATTTCCTTGGATTACAACCAATAGTAGAACAGTTGCGAGGTAAAATATTAAACCTTTCTAATACAGAACAGGTTGCTTATGCTAAGGCACTAGCGGGTGAAGAAGCATATAGTGGACTTTTAGCACTTGTAAAAACAGCACCAGAAGAATATCAAGCACTTCAAAATGCTATGGATAGTGCTACAGGTTCATCACAGGCTCAATTTGAGGTAATGAAAGGTACACTAAAAAATAGTATTGATGGTATGCTGGGAAGCCTTGAAAGTCTTGCTATTAATTTTGGTAGTGTACTGACACCGCAAATTAAGGCAATGACGGACGCTATCGGTGGTTTTGCCGATATGATAAATACCATATCCCCGGAAACAAAGTTATTAATAGGCGATATCTTAATGGGTACGGTGGCATTTACGGGCTTTATGCTGGCAACAGGTAAAGTTATAAGTATTGGTGGCGGTATTGTAAAACTTTATGGAGATATCGGGTTGGCAGCTAAAGGCGGAAGTATTCGAAACAAGGCTTTACAATTTGCTGTTTTAAATACGGTTAATGCTTATAAAAATTTAAATAAGGAAATTACTCTATTAAAAACAGCTCAAGATGGCAGTAAACAATCTCTATTCACAGGTATTTCTGCACAGATTAAACAAACAATAGATAGTTTAAAAAATAATAAACCGCAATTATATATAAACTTTAAAAAGGAATTTGACAGAATACGTGCTTTAAAATGGGTCGATATTACCACAGCAATAGTAAATGTAATGCCTAAAAATCCTATTTCTTCTATAAAAACTACGGCAATAACGCGATTACAGAAATTTAGAACATCAGCGATTTTGGCAACAGAATCTTTATCAAGAATGTATAGAACTTTTTACATGAGTAAGGTAATGGAAAGTTTTGCAAATGGCATAGGAAAGGCAACAAAAAGCGTTTTTGGATTAGTTAAAGCAAGTTTTGCTTTTGCATTAAGTCCTTTAGGAATTACTTTAATTGCTATAGCAGGAGCGGCGTACCTTATTTATAAAAATTGGGATATGGTTGGTCCGTATTTTATAAGTTTATGGAAACGTATTGAAACGGCTTTAATTGGTGCATGGAATAGGATAAAACCTGCATGGGACAGTCTAATGAATGTTATACCGAAATTAAAAATTGCTATATCTCCAGCACTTGTAGCTTTAGATAATATTTTCACTATGGCAATAAATGGACAGGGAGCATTTGAACCGTTAATTGCAGTGTTGCAGATTGTAGCAAGTATTTTCGGCGGCGCATTGGTAGGAGCTTTTATTATTGCGGCTAATGTATTAGTCGGTACAGTGGTAGCAGCTATTAATGTAGCGGCGGCGATTATAACCGGTTTTCTCGGTGTACTAGAAGGCATTATTACATTCCTTACTGGTGTTTTTACGGGAAATTGGGAAATGGCATGGCAAGGAATTGTTAAAATCTTTGACAGTGTATTTTCTGCTATTAAAGGCATTGCAGATGGAATATTAGGTGGCGTAAAAGAAACCATAAACGGTATTATTAAAAGTATAAATTCTATTAAGTTTACTGTGCAAGATATTGTACCAGGTATAGGTGGCAAAACTTTTGAAGGATTAAATATTCCACTATTCGCAAATGGCGTTGAAAATTTTGCTGGTGGTCCTGCAATTATTCATGATAAAGGTGCGGAAATCGTGGATTTACCAAGTGGAACACGTGTCATTCCGCATGATAAATCTATTCAGACAGCGTATGCACAGGGACGACAAGACAATCAAAGTAACAGTAATAATTTTAATTTCAGTATTAATATTTATGGTGCAAATATGAAAAATGATGCCGACATGGACGAGTTGGCGGATAAATTAATGCAGAGGATTTATTATCAAATGCAGAAAAGAAGTATTAATATGAATGAGGGGGCGGTATAATGGCTTCGATTTTATCTTTTCTAAATCAGGCGGTGGACAGTCTTATCGGTTCGGGAAGCGGGCTGAATACGGGCTGTAAATTGGTTTTGAGCTGTGCAGGGGAAAGCGTAACTTTTCCCGTGCTGCCGCCTTCTTTCGAGGTCGGTAACGCCTATAATAACAGCACGGTAAATGTAAATTCTTTAGGTGATATTAATATGCTGGGAAAACGCGGATTAACTACAGTGAAATTCTCCAGCTTTTTTCCGGCACAAGCATATAGTGGTATTGTGAACGGTGCACCAGACAGCCCGTACAGTTACGTTGAAAAAATAAATTCTTTTGCACAAAAAGGACAGCCGTGCAAACTTACGATATCCGGCACGAATATAAATCTGAACGTAAGTATCGACAGTTTTGACTATAGTGAAAAAGACGGCACGAGCGATGTATATTTCTCCATATCTTTGCGTGAGTATCGTTACATACTGCCAAACTCGAATAAGCTTAACGATACAACAGGGCTTGCCAGCCGAACGGCGGAGGAGCAGAAAGAAAAAGTAATAAATTGGTATCCGGGTATGGATTTAATGGACGTGGCGGCGCAGAGCGTGGGACAGTTTTTCCCGATAGATGAACAGGACGCAAAACAGTTATCCGTATTTAAAACGCTGGCGAAAACGAAAAATTTAAATGTTGGTTCCGTACTCTATGCAACGAAGCAGTCCGTTAAAATCAGCGATGATACGATTATAAATTTCTAGGGTGATAGTATGCTTATATGTAAATATACGGACCCGCCGCTTACGCAAAAAGAACAACAGGAATTACAACAGAAGAAAAACAACAATGAGCCACATAGTGAGCCATTAAGCGATTTTGATATTACAAATTTTGTAACGAAATGGACATGGAGCGGTGATAGTGAACAAGCAGCAAGAAAGCTTGAATTTGAGATTGTTTATAATACTGTAGATAAAGATAGCGCATTTACCGCCTTGGATTTAAAAGTAGGTGGTTTTATTTATTTATCTTACGCTGAAACGGACGAATCAGAACCGATTGAAATTTTTGAAGGCAGGATATTTTACCGAAAAAGAAATTCCAATACCTTTACATTTTCTTTCACCGCCTATGATGATATGGTTTATCTGGCAAAATCGAAAGTACAAATGCTGTTTGACGGTATAACAGTAACGGATGCCATAAAACAGGTATGCGCAGAAATCGGCATAAGTACGGCGGCGGATATGCCGCAGATTAATACTGTAGTAAGTTTTATTGCCGACGGTAAGAGCTGCACAGAGGTTTTCCGTATGCTGTTTGAGTATACGAAAGCTGACACGGCGAATAATCCAAACGGTGAAGATTATACCGTTGTCTGTCTTAATGGTGATGTAACGGTTATAAAAAAAGGTGAGTTTATTGAAAATTACATTGCCACGGATTTGACGAGCGTTGACAGCTCCGAGCACTCCGAAAGTATTGAAAGTATGGTAAATCGTATAAAATCGGTTGACGATAACGGCAATATCTGTCAGGTTTTTACAAACAACGATGACGTTACGCATTACGGCATGATACAGGATATTTATAAAATGCAACCGCCGAAAGAGGGCGAAACGGTCGATAATGTGAAAATGGCAAAGGCAAGATTGAAAAGGTTGCAGGACGAAAGTTCGATTAGAGCAATCGGCAATATCCAGTGTATTACCGGATACACGATTGAAGTTCAGGAAGAACAGCTTAAAGGAAAATTTTTTATCAAGAGCGATACGCATAATTTTAGTGGTAATGTGCATACAATGGATTTAACTTTGGAATATATGCCAGATAATCCCCAAATACCAGAAATTGAACAGCAAGATATCGCAACACCAGTATTTAAAAGTAGTAAACGTAAAAAAACTACTGGTGGCGGTAATGGAAGTTTAAAAGTAGATAAAGGACTTGCCACAGGTTTTGACGCTTGGGGAGGTACTACCATGAATAATGGTAGAAATGGTTGTGCTGAGGCTGTTGGTAAAATGGGTAGCTATTACAGTCCATTTTTAGCACAGCAGTGTAATAACGATATTGTTGGTGTGCCTTCTATGGTGGCAAATGCAGAAAGTGCCGGACTTTTGGAAGATTTTTCTATAGGTAATTTAGAAAAGGGCGATGTTATTGTTTATGGTAATGATGACCATGTAGTAATTTATGATGGTAATGGCGGATATTACGGCAATAGTAGCAGTAAAAACGTTGTGGTACATGGTAGAGATTATAACAGCCTTGATATGACACCAACAAAAATTATAAAAGCAAGCAAAGGGTGATTGAATGAAAAAAACGGAGGACCCGTACAAAGCAATGTTGACGCTTTTTCGTAATGTTGGCGGTAGAGCGGGACTACAATCCACTGTACAAATCGGCACTATTGTAAGTTCACCACCGGAAATAAAAGTGCAGTGGAATGGTATGCTACTTGATAAAAAGTGGTTTTATATAGATGATTACTGGCTACAGGGACATACAAGACAAATAAGAGGTCATATAATATCTGCTACTCAAAATCGTGGTGGCGGCAGTGGTGATAGTGCTTATGAAAGTCATAACCACGATATCGACAACGATTATACAGCAAGTATTGTTTATACTGATACATGGCAAATTGGCGATAAAGTTTTAATGATACCAATTATGGGAGATGATAATAAAACAGTGAAGCAGTTTTGGATATTAAGTAAAGGTAAAAGATTGGACGGTAATTGATATGGCTAATCCTTTTATGACGGGAAATACTGTAAATACCGAGCAATATAACACGCAGAAAGAATTTAAGGAATACGCATGGGATTTTAATAGAAATTCTTTTATTTATAATGATGATGGTTCTATTAAAATAGTTACACGAAATGAAGCAATAAAAGTATGGGTATATAAAGTATTGCAGACGGAACGTTTTCGATATGGTGCATATTATGACGATTACGGGCTGGATTTAGAAAAATTTGTCGGGAAAGTGCCGAATGATGAAATAAACGCCAATGAATTATATAATGCGGTGAAGGAAACGCTGCTTGTAAATCCGTATATTTTGGCGGTTAATAATATATCTGTCGGACAAGTAAATAAAAAGATAATTTTAAATCTAGAGCTTACCACTGTATATGGTAAATCTACGCAGAAAATCGAGGTGTAATATATATATGTTTGAAATGGAAACAAGAAAAAATATCTTGGATAGATTAAAGCAATATTATACCGAAATAGCAGGGGATAAAGTAAATATTATTGAAGGAGGTTTTGCATGGGATACGCTGTCTGCCAACTCTAAAGAATTTGAAAAAGCATATGCTGAAATGGCATTGATAATTGAAGCATCATTCCCGCAAACAAGTTGGGGGGATTGGCTTACAAGAAAAGCTGAAGAACATGGTATTATACGACAAGAAGCGACAAATTCTAGCGTTATTTTAACTATAACGGGACAGGCAGGAACTACCGTACAGGAAGGCTCATTATTCAGCACCAATGACGGGAAAAATTTTCTGACCGTGGAAAGTAAGAAAATAGAAGATGACGGTACAGTTGACATAAAAGCACAATCTCAAGATGTTGGCACAAATTGTAATGTGGATGCCGAGACGATAACGAAAATCCCTGTTAGTATTTATGGAGTATCTGCTGTTACAAATAAAAGTCCAGCTTATGATGGCTTTGATGAAGAAACAGATGAAGAACTTTTAGAACGTTTGTTATTTAAAGTTAGGCAACCAGCTACAAGCGGAAATAAAAATCATTATGTTATATGGGCAACAAATGTTGAGGGTGTAGGTGGAGTAAAAGTATTGCCACTTTGGAACGGTAACGGCACTGTAAAAGTAATAATCACTGACGCTAAAAATGAAATAGCGAGCGAAGATTTGATTGCAAAAGTACAAAACTATATTGATGAGCAAAGATCGATAGGTGCGACCATAACTGTGGTCAGCCCGAAACCGCTGAATATAGATATAAGTTTAAAAGTAACGAAAGGTAGCGGCAATATCGACGGTATTAAAAATGCTGTAAACGATTTTTTTAAAACAACTGCATTTAATAGTGAATACGTATCTTATGCACAGGTCGGCAAAGTTATATTGGAAAAAACGGCGACAGGCGTACAAGATTATAGCGATTTGACGCTTAATAATAAGGCAGAAAATATTGCACTTACTGATGAACAGCTTCCGACTGTAGGGCAGGTGTATTTAATTGAATGATATATGGCTTAGACAAAATAAGGTAAGTATTTTGAAATATTTACCTTATTTTTTGTCTAAAGATATTCGCTATAAAACAACAAATAATACTTGTGATATAGAGCATGAAAATATACGACTTATAATTAACGATTTACTAAATCAGTTATTTATAGATACAGCAACATGGGGACTTAATTATTTCGAGGAATTTTTAAATATTATTCCCAAAAAAGATGATGATTATAAGGCGCGCCGTACACGCATAAAAATCTTATTAAATGCGCATGATGTATCTACAATTAAATTTATGACGGATTTAGCAAATAAATTTATTTCGGATAAATCAGCGCAGATAATAGAACACAATTCGGAATACTGGTTTGAAGTGTTTTTTAATATAGACGGGCTTATATCTTTAGGGGATTTAAGAGCGGCTATAGAACTATATAAACCGGCACATTTAGGATTTAAAATTGTTTTTTATATATTGAGTAAAATTTTAACAAGCCATAAGGCAAGTATTACCCAATATGTAAACGCCAACCATAATTTTTGGAATTTAGGCACGGCAGAAAAGACTTATTGGGACGGTGTCTGGTGCTGGGACGGCAGTATTGACTGGTCCGGTATAAAACCGGATGCTAAATACAAAGAAAGACAGTCTCATATTGCGCAGATTTTAACTAAAGTTAATTCTGCATATATTTTTAATACAGGGCAAAGCGCAGATATAACGTATAAAATAACATCTAAGCACAGACTTTTAACAAGCCATAAAGCAGGCAGTATTTATTATGTAGATATAGACTTAAAACAAAACATTGAACACAGGGCATTAAATACAGGTAAAATTAATGCTATGCAGAGCCGAACCACAGGGAACGTAAAAAACCTATGGGACGGCTCTTTTTGTTGGGACGGCAGCCACGCATGGGAGGGAGACTATTCCCTGCAAAATGCACAGATGGAAAACCTGTGCACCTATTACAGCACAGATAAAAATGGAAACATTAGGAAGGGAACGTTTGAAAGATTATGAGCAATACACAAAATATTAATCCGAAGCAGAGTTTGAGTATAAATGGAGAACCGGCACCGCTGGCAGAATTTAATCAGGATACTTTTTTACAATCCAATAAGAAGACTACAACCGATTATAGAGCGGCATTTGCACAGGCAATCGGGACGACAGGTACTATTGCAAAAATAGTAAAAATGGCGTTTGGTACAGCAGGAGAGGTCGACGAACAAGGCAACCCTGCACCACCTAGTGATAATGGTAACTTAAACAACGTTGTTTTAACCAAAGATATTACCTCTGTAACCTATCCTGTAGAAACAAGCGTCTGCTTCGAAGCTGAAATAAAAGCCGGAGATTATACCGGCGATATAAATGAAGTAGCATTGATAGATGAAGAAGAGCGCACCGCTGCAAAGATGAGGCTTTTAACCAGCAAAGGTATAGATGCGGAAAGCGGCGCGGTATTCCGCTGGACAATAGAATTTTAAAGATGAGGTGATAACTTGAACGCTGAAGAATTAAAAACAGAGTTCGGGCTTGAGTTCCCGACAGAAATAGACGGCTATAAACGCCCTGGAGCATTAGAAAACGGTCATGACTGGTTTTTAGAAATTCCACAGATTATCGCAAAAGATAAAGTGTTGTACACCGGCATGAACTTAATCCTTAGTGCGCTCCTATCCAATGAAAAACTGCTTAAGCAGTGGCATGATACCCTGCAAAACGTGGTAAATGAACAGGACTGGCGAGTAGTTACGGACAGTTTAAAGGGCTACATGACACCGGAGCTTAAGAAAAAGCTGGACGGCATAGCAACAGGCGCAAATAACTATGTACACCCTAGTTCGCATCCGGCGACCATGATTACTCAGGACGCAACACACAGATTTGTAACGGATACTGAAAAAAATACATGGAATGGCAAAGCAAGTACCGCTGTCGTATCTACTAGTGCAAACGGACTTGCACCGAAAAGAGATGGCAATACAAGCCACTTTTTAGCGGGAGATGGAACATGGAAAGCAGTCCCTTCTGCGTCCAGCGCGGCAAGTGCCACCAAAGCCACGCAGGACAGCCGTGGGCAACAGATAGATACAACTTATATAAAAGGAGTTACGGGAAGCAATGCCACGCTTACAGTAACCAAAGGTAACGGCACCACAAGCACGGTAACTGTAAATAATGTTGCCAATGCCACTAATGCAAATGTAGTTACGGAAAAAGCCATAACAGGAAATACACTTGCCAGCGCATTACCTGTCGGCATGACATGGAGTAAAGTTTATAATAATGGTTTCCCGTGTGCTTATGGTAATTGCTTATCTATTAGAGGAGCTGGCGCAATACAAATTGTGACGGAATGGAGCGGCGGTGATGCTACGCCTGCTAATATGTATTATAGAAATGCCAGAGACAGTAGCATTGATAAATGGAGTGCATGGAGGACTTTGGCACATACAGGCGGAACAATCTCCAACGCCACTACAGCAAGTAAATTGGGAACGGGAACCGTGGGTAGTGGCGTAAAACCTATTTATTTAAATGCAGGTGCACCCGCGGCAAGCGGAAGCACTGTCGGCAGTGCGAACAGACCGATTTACATGAACGGTGGCACATTGTCTCAGTGCAGTATAGACCTGTCTACATTAGCACCAAAAGTAAGCCCTGCACTTACAGGAAGTCCTACAGCTCCTACACAAGGAACTTCTGATAATAGTACAAAAATAGCTACAACTGAATTTGTCCGAAACCTCATTAATCAATTCAAAACCGACGGTACACTCGGTGGCATTGTTGGAGGCAGTTTAACACAAAATGGGTGGGTTAAATATAGTAATGGTCTAATTCTACAATGGGGATTTGCTAATGATAGCGGACAGTGGAGAAAAGTAATTCATTTACCTATAGACTTTAAAAGCTTTTCTAGTATTTTAGCGGTAGGTATAAATAGTGATGATAGTGCAAATTGTGGATATCACTTAAATTCAAAAGAGCTAAATAGTTTTTCTTACTTATACGATGTTTCTTTATGTTATATTGCTATTGGGGTTTAAACACCTATTGCAAACCAATAACCACCACCACCATCACAAACAGTCCACATATTGGTAGTAGTTAATTTATCAACATAGTTATTTCCGTTAGAACTATCCCCACTTCTTTTAGTAGTAACATGACCGTTAAAACATTGTTTTATAAATGCAATAGGAAAAGTAACAGTTCTACCACCATAACCTGTATCACTTCTATATCCCCATTGTTCAACCTCAACAATGGGGAAGTGCCAATGGAACAGACGGTTCTAACCCTCCATGGTATAATTTCCCTATTGCTTTTTCTAATATATGTTATCAAGTGGTTACAAACCGCAAAGATAATGGTTGGGGAGCAGTAGATGGAAACTCAGCGGGAGCTTGTAATTGGAATGCAAAACAAGTTCAAATTTATTCCAATGATGGTACAGTTCCAGTAAATTATGTTGCAATAGGTAAATAAACAATGGGGAGAATGGAACAACGGAAAAAATTATTTTCCTGTAACATTTACTTCTTTTTACAAAATCGCTGTATGTGGAAGTTATAGTTTCGATGATAATGATAATACTATAAACAATGTCAGCAATTTAAATTATTTTAACGCTCAAAAACGGTACTCATGTATTACTCATTACATTGCTATAGGCAAGTAACAATGGGGAAGTGCCAATGGAACAGACGGTTCTAACCCTCCATGGTATAATTTCCCTATTGCTTTTTCTAATATATGTTATCAAGTGGTTACAAACCGCAAAGATAATGGTTGGGGAGCAGTAGATGGAAACTCAGCGGGAGCTTGTAATTGGAATGCAAAACAAGTTCAAATTTATTCCAATGATGGTACAGTTCCAGTAAATTATGTTGCAATAGGTAAATAAACAATGGGGAGAATGGAACAACGGAAAAAATTATTTTCCTGTAACATTTACTTCTTTTTACAAAATCGCTGTATGTGGAAGTTATAGTTTCGATGATAATGATAATACTATAAACAATGTCAGCAATTTAAATTATTTTAACGCTCAAAAACGGTACTCATGTATTACTCATTACATTGCTATAGGCAAGTAACAATGGGGATTTAATCAGATTATTTACAGAAATATTACTAAAATAACCTTGCCAATAACTTTTGTTAATCCGTTTATAGCATTAGCAACTCCTTACAATGATGATAAAGATGTATCAGGAAATTATCTAGCAGGCTTTGCTATTAGAAATTTAACAAATACAGATTTTAAGATAAATCAGGCTGATGTTGGATTATATGCTAGTTGGATAGCTATAGGATATTAAATACCCAATGCTATATAACATACAGAGACTCCATATAGATATGAAAAACTATTTAAAGCTTTAGTATTTATATGGTAACCACAATTAGCACTTTCATCAGTATTAATACCAGAAGCTACTATGATTGAAAAATTATTAAAACTTATTGGCAATGTAATTGTTCGTCTATTAATATGACGATTATCAAATCCCCATTGTACATTGAACTTAAATTATTAAAGAAAGGTTGATTTTTTATGTATTTAATGAAATTTGATGAAGAAGGTAAAAAAATATCTGCTGTTCCTTTGATTTTAGCTGATGATTGGGGAGGTGTAGAAAAATTGAAAAATGAAGGATATATTGAAGTATCTGATGAAGATTGGAATTACTATACTGGTAATTGTGGCGATGGTGATAATGATACAGGATATATAAGGGATAGTATTACTGGAAAACCTATTTCTGCACCTGCTAGAGTTATTACATTAGAGGAGCAAGCAAATGCTCTTAAAGCAGAATATGAAGCTAAGGTTAAAGCAATTGATGAGGCAATACAGATTGCCAAAAATAACAATGATGATGAATATGTTCGTGAATTGCAACAGGAAAGACAAAATATATTAGATGAATATGCAAAAAAATTGGAGGAATTGACAAATGCTTAAATTTTGTACATTTTGCGGAAGAAAACTTGATACAGAAGGCTTTTGCACTAATTCAAAGTGTCCAGATTACAAACGAAAAGAACTTATAGAAACAGAAAAGAAAGTGTTAGCAGAAAAAGCAAAAAGCACCCAAGAAGCTAATAATAATAAGGCTTAGAGGGTGCTTTTATTATGTCAAAAATTATATTACCGTATTTGTGCCATGTTCCACCTTAGAAAATAAAGGAATATAGCAATTTATATAGATTAACATTAACGCCGTATTAGTGCCAAAATTTAATATTTAAAAACTATTAAATCCATAGCTTTTTTTAACTGATGTAGGTCCTTATGTGTATAGTGTTTTTCGGTTATGTCATTGCTGGCATGACCTAAAATACGTTTGCTTGCTGTTATATTAGCACCGACATTATTCAATAAACTAGCTAAAGTATGTCGACACTCATGAGGTGTGTGATATTTAATATTTAATTCAATTAGTGTTTTATCAAATTTTGTTCTAAATCTGCTGTAATTCAAATGTATGCCATGTTCATCACAAGCTATAAATTTATTATTTTCTGCTAAGAATTCTATCCAAAAAGGTAACGTTTGTTTATGCAATGGAATAATTCTATTTCTACCAGCCTCTGTTTTGCTTTCTCGAATTATTAAATAACGTTGTCTAAGTTTTACATCAGTTTTTTCTATGGCTAGAAATTCACTGGGACGAGTTCCTAACATCATATGCATTAATATCATTTTGGCATATCTGTTATTGGAGGCTCTAAAAAGTTTATAAATTTGTCTAGTATTAAAGATTGTTTTTTTATAAACTTTTTTATCTTTGTCTATATCAACATATCGACTAATATCTTTTTCTGGTGGAATTATTTCGTATTTTACGGCATAGCTATACATGTGATGTAGAACTTGTCTAGCTTTCTTTTGTGTACTATATCCAGCACCATTATCATGTATATCATGTATTGCAGATTGTAAATCACCAATACGAATTTTAGCAAACTGTTTATCGTATAAACGATTTAGATGTTTATAAGCACAATTATAGCTAGATTGTGTATGTTCTTTAATACGTGGATATAAATAAGCTTTTACCAAGCAGAATAGTTCATCAAAAGTAATTTCAGATGGAGAAAAAAGTAAGGGATTTTTATTATATTCACATAAAAAAGCTAACGCACTTTCATAGGTTGTTTCATAACCTATAACTTTTTGACGTCCATCAATGAATTTTCTTATTTCATAGGGACGTCTACGTCGACCACTTTTCTTGGTAATACTACCAAACCCATTAGGTAATTTTAATCTTTTATTATTCAAAATAAATCAACTCCTCTATAGGAGTTTATCAAAGGAGGTAGCACATGAATAATTTTTTAGAAAGTGATTGGGTTAATTTAATAATATTGGTTGTACAAGCTGGTATTGTAAAATTTGCATATAACTTATATAAGGAATATAAAAAAGAGCAGGAAGAAAAAGATAAAAAAGCACAAAATATAGATGGAGCAATAAGAGGACTTCTGCGAGTGGAAATAATAAATATTTGTCACAACGCAGAAAAAGAAGGCTTCTTACCAATTTGGGCATTAGAAAACCTAACAGATATGTACAATACTTATAAGGCTCTAGGTGGTAATGGTGCAATAACAGGATTATATAATAAAACAATTCAGTTGCCTCAAAGAAAAGAGGAGGAATAAAAATTGCAATATGAAAAATTGGATATAGTAAATCTAGTAGTCGTTATAGGGCTTGTAATAGCTTTAATAACGGCTATTTTTTATGGTAATGCAGAACTATCTACAACAATAAGTGCTGGCTTGTTGGGTTATCTGGGTGGACTGGTACGAGTTAATAATTCTACAAATAAAGATATTACAAAATAGGCACTTTTTGTAATGTGTATGCATAATATGTTGCAAAAATAGTTGTTTTTGTAAAACCCATCGAATTTGATGGGTTTTAATAGTGTCGATTTCGATGTGGTTAAATAATTGGTTGCTAATCGGTAGATTATTGGAAGGTTATTAGAAGGTAAAAACCTATAACCCGCACTATTAAGGGATTTAATTGGAAGGTAATCGGTAGACTATTGGTAGATTTAAGCTAAAAATTAGTTTATTTTTAGTTAAATTTAGCAAACTAGTCGAATTCGACCAGTTTAATAAAAGGAGTGTATTTAATTGTTACGAATTTTTATCAACCCTGGACATGATATGGATTTAGACCCAGGAGCATGTGTGAATGGAATTAGAGAAGTAGATATTGCTTTAGCTATTGGAGAGAAAGTAAAAAAGACAATGGAAGTTATTGGCTATCCATGCCAGCTTATCCAGAGTGATAATTTAAACGGAGAAACAGAGGGTAAACCTAATGTCTGTGCCACTGCAAATAATAGTGGTGCAGATATTTTTGTATCTATTCATTGTAATAGTGCAGCTAATGCTAGTGCAAAAGGAACAGAAACATTAGTTTATGCATTAGATGATGGAAAAGCTAATATTTTAGCAAAATGTATTCAAAAACAGATTGTTAATTCTCTTAATATGGTAGATAGAGGTATAAAAGCAAGACCAGATTTATGTGTATTAAGAGAAACAACTATGCCTGCGGTATTGGTAGAGACAGCATTTATTTCAAATCAAGAAGATGCTTATAAACTTATGTATAGAATAGAAGAATTTGCTAATGCTATTTCTCGTGGAATTACTGACGCAGAAAAATTATTTTAATAAGGAGATTGTATGAATATATTAAAAGAATTTGCAAAAATTTTTATCAGGTCCAAACTTGAGGATGAAAAACGAAAACTTAAAGATAAATTACAAAAACAAATAATTACAACTACTAGCACATCTGTAGTAGCTAGAAATGTGGCTTATCTTGGGATAATAGATAAGCTAGATGGTAAAGGTATCGCAGAAGTAAATAAAATTATAGATAAAATTTAATAAAAGAGTTATAATTAAATAACATTTTCTTTTATTGCTAAAAAAGAAGCTCCTATTACTTAGAAAAAATCTAGGTAATAGGAGCTTTTTTATTTTGTGATATTAAATTTAAGGAGTTAATTAATAGAATTTTATAGAAGAAAAGAGAGTATATTTTTTTATAAAAAAAAGCAACTATCATAGATAGCTGCTTTGATTTTAAAATTTAGGTATATAGAAAAATAGAACTAATTTATTTTTAATAAATGCTAAATGTTCGCATGTTAAATCATATGGTGACCCACCCGGGACTCGAACCCGGAACCTGCTGATTAAGAGTTAAAATATAGTTATTTTTTAGGTATATTAAAGTCAATGACATCAATATGTTATATACTGATGTCATTTTTTATATAAAATATCTTTATATAATATGAAATATTTTTATATAAATTTTTATTTGTGATGTCATTGAGATGTCATTTTTTTATTTCTTTCATTAAGATATTCAGCAATAGATTTAGTCATTTGTTCTGTTTTGTGTACATATCTATTCAAAGTAAATGAGGCATTAGCATGACCAGCATGAGCTTGAATTGCTTTTGCTGGAATATTAGCTTCTGCTAAAGATGTTAAGCATGTATGTCGAAATGATTTAAATGTAATATCGCTTTTTATACCTGCTTTACGTTTTAGTTTTACAAACTCATGTGTTATATTATCCGGTTGAATAAAATTTCCTAAACGTGAATGATGTTGCGACATAAATACAAAATCTTTTAATGATAATATACGATTTTTATTTTTAAAAAATTCTTTTTGTCGTATTTGATGTTTTTGTAAATTAAGTTTTAAAATACCTGTAAGAGCGATATCTCTAATACCATAGTCTGTTTTAGGTTCACCAATAGAAAATCTTGTTTCAATAGGTGCATATCGGTCAATTTTTATAGCATGTCGAACATGTATTATATTTTTATTAAAATCTATATCTTCCCAACGTAAGGCACAGATTTCACTTCTTCGCATACCAGTATCGAATGCTAATCGTAGTATAATTTCAAATTGTGTATTTTTAGCAGAATTTAATAGCATATTAAATTCTTCGTTTGTTATTATACTTGCTTCTTTAGGTTTAGATTTTGGTTTTTTTACATTTATACAAGGGTTTTTATCTATTAAATCCTCACGTAAAGCCTGATTAAGAATAGCATTTATTATTATATAGCAATATTCTTTTGTACGTTGAGTAGGAATATTTCTTAATACTGTACGTATCAATGATGGTGTAATATCTTTTAACTTATATTTATCTAATATAGGAGATATATGCAATCGTAAGCTATCTTTATAACTACTTATTGTAGAATTAGATACTTCTTCACTTTTTATATTTAACCATTCATTTTTCCATTCTTTAAACGTAGGCATTAATAATTCTTTTCCGTTATTCAATTTTACCCTATTTAATTCTCTTATTACTTCACTTTCAGTATATCCATATACATATATACGTTTTTTTTCATTAGTTAATGGGTCTACTATTGTTACAGAAGATTGGTAACGTCCATCTTTGCGTTTTTTCATAGTATCACAACCTTAAAATTTACTAAGAATGTAATTTGTTCTTTTCTAATAATAATTTAAAGTTTTTTTCAAACATATTAGCTATGCGTTTTGTCTTAACTCTTGTTCATTTTCCATAACAATATCATATTCAGCTTCAATACGTGCTTCAATTTTATCTTTTACTTTATTAGATAATTTTCTATATTTTTTTATTAAATCTTGTTCTTGTTTATTTACCATAAAAATATTAGATGATGGGTTAATATTAGTATCTTTAATATCAATACCTAAAATATAATCACTGGAAACTTTTAAAAAGTTTGCAATAGCTATTAATTCATAGTCTCTAATAGCACGTGTACCTAATTCAATTCTATTCATAACACTGGGGCTTATATTTAAACTCTTAGCCATTTCAGCTTGGTTTATACCTTTATTGGTACGTAATAAAATAATTCGTTCTCCAATATTATTCATAATATCCCTACTTTCTTTCATTGCATAAGTATTATATCATTTTTCTAATATAGAAAATAAAAAATTGCTAAAAATGAAATTTTTTTCGTAAATAATATTGACATTTCTATTTTAGAAATATATAATAAGCATGTAAAGAGATTTCTGATATAGAAATAAAGTGTGGTGATAAAATGAATTTAGATTTAAAATTTATAAAGACAAAAAGAAAAGAAAAAGGTTATTCATTGCAATATATGGCTAAAGCATTAGGGCTATCAAACGCTTCTCAATATTATAAATATGAGATTGGTTATTATAAACTTAAAGCAGATATGTTGCCTTTATTAGCAAAAATATTAAACTGTAACATAGAAAATTTTTTTATCTAAAAAATTTCTAAAATAGAAATAATATTGTAATTTATAGCCAAGATAAATTGGGTGGCAACCAAAATAGATACATCATTTAAATATAAGAAAGGAAATAAAAAATATGAAAACTTATTATGAAATAGAAGAATATGTATTTGCTGTAGAGTCAAGGACAGAAGCTATAAAAATAGCTGAAAAAATTTCTACAATAAGAAAAAAAGCTATTAAGATTTTTGAGGTTTTTAACGGAGCAGTAAAGAAAATAGAAACGATAGAAAAAAGAAAAGGAGAATAAACATGTTAACTAAGAGATTTAAAAGCAATAAATTTTATAAAGTAGACAGAAGTTTTTTTAAATATGGTCATGATTATGATGAGATTGATGGAAATACTACAGTATGGGACTCTTTAGAAAAAGCAAAAGCTTTTATTGAAAAATATAGATTTAATAGAAAATTTTATTCAGCTACTGTTGAAGAAATTATAGTAGATAGAGTAATTTCGGCTGAAGATTATAAGAAAAATAATTATGAAGTTGTTTCTTATCAAGAAGTTTATAGTGAAGATTATGATGGAAATTATGATGAAACACCTGGAACAATTTATTACTTAAATAATAAAAAAGTAAATGATAGAGAAAAACAAATAGTAGAAACTAAAGAAAAAGTTGTCGGCTATCGTGTAGGATTGGGTGGCAAGATATATAAAACAGCTGATGAAGCCTTTAAGAATAATCTAAAAAAAGAAAAACAAGTATTTAGAATTGTTGAAATTGATAATTTAACATGGACTTATCAGCCAATAGAAAATATAGAAAGAGTCTATAAAATATATTTCGGTGATGATAGAACATTTGGCATTCAAACAGTTGGACTTCAGTCAGCTTTAGAGTTAGGACAAGCTTATGCAAAAGAACATGCTGGCGATAAGATAGTTATAATTGACGAAGATAAAAATATAGTAAAAGAATTTTTTGAAGAAAAGAAAGAACCTGTAAAAAATAGTATTAGAACTGCAACAAATTTTAAACCTAGATATTTAAGCAAAAAAGAATATGATGACGCTTACCAGAGTTTTTCTTCATTAGTTAGAGTAGGCGATATGGTGGACGAACAGATTGTTGAAGAATTTCGGGATTGCCTTCCTCCAGTAGCTTATAACGGAAGGTATTTACAGTGTGGTGAAGCATATACACATAAATTTAATTATAAAACCCAAAAATATGAACCAGCATTTATGACTTTTGCTAAAGATGTTGGTGTATGGGTATATAAAGGAATTTGTTTTTATAAAGAATATGAGGACGTGGGTTAATGATGGAATTAGAAATAAATATACCAATTTGGAGAAAAATTCTTTTAACTCCAGATGAGGCAACTGAATTATTTGGGCTACCTGCTCAATTTTTTAGAGTAGCAGGAACATTAACAAAAAGAGGTCAATACGATTTACCTTGTTGTTGGATAGGTTCGCATTTAAAAATCAATAGACCTAAATTAGAAAAGTGGTTAGAAGATAAGTCAGATGGTATAACAGATTTTAAAACATCACATTTACTAGAGAAGATAAAAGAAAATACGCCCCGTAGAGGACGTAAAAGAAAAGAACGTTGAACAAATATATTATCTCATGAATAGAGGTCTAATAGTATGAATAAAGAGTTCGCAAAGATGTGCTATTTTGCACGAATAGAAACAGGATTATCTGTAAAAAATGCCTCAAATCTATTAAATATATGTGAACGTCAATTAAATTATTATGAGGCAGGTCAAAAAAACATTCCTGATGATATTGTAGCTAAAATGATTAAAGTATATGTAAATCCAGAATTAGGATATGAGTATTTAAGACAAACTCAAACAGGGAAAGAGCTTTCATTACCTGCTATAAATATGAAAGGCATTTCTTCTCGAACATTACAATTGAGAGTATGTATAAAAAATGTAATTGATATCTTAAATAAATTAGACATAATTGCTTATGATGATGTAATTGACAAAAAAGAGGTAAATGATTTTTTAGATTGTATGAAACAAATACAGTTATTATCAGGTGCTTGTGTGGGCATTAGGTTATTTAGCCCAATAAAAAAAATCCGCACTGACGGGAACAGCACGGATTTCTTTGATAACATCAATTTAAATTTTTGAAAGTAAGTGTATTATACCACATTAATAAAATTTTTGAAAGGATGATTTTTTTGTATCATAACTATGCTAAAAACGATGAATTCAATTTGTTAATAAACAATATTATGAGTGATAAAGATTTTACGGATAATCTTGAAAAATGTGTACGCATATTAACAAGAGATTTTGTTAATAAAAAAATGCATGCTATCAAATTTATGTCAAAAATTATATACGAATATGGGTTAAAACAATTTTTGACAAGTGAAAAAATATTTCCATTAAGAGAAGGTACTACACATTTTAAGTTTAAGATAAAAACATTTGTTTTTGAAATGGATGTATTTTTATATCCATTGGAAAACTTAAAAAAGCCATTCAAAAAATATATACAAGTAACTAGCCTAACATTTGGTTTAGAGGGAAGGTATTAACGTGGTAAGAGTATCAATTTTCAATAAGGATAGACAATTACAGGGAAAAATAAAACTTCCAGCAACGTCATTAATATTTCGATTATCTGAATTAGTGGAATTTCAAAATAATATTTTAAAAACGGGAGGCATAATAACTAATGAAGTTAATAAAATTAGAGTTAAATAATTTTAAAGCTATTAAAGAATTTACCTTTGAACCAAACGGCGAAGATAAAAGTATTTTTGGTAAAAATGGTGTAGGTAAAACTACATTGGTAGACGCTTATTTTTGGGTGCTAGTAGGTAAGTCTAGTACCGATAAAAAAATAGATGATGATATTAAACTAAAAGATAATACAGGCAATCCTCAATTAGATAATGGTATAGAACATAAAGTAGCTGCTACTTTAGAACTAGATAATGGAATACAGGTAACATTATCTAAAATATATCAAGAAAAGTGGACTAAAAATCATGGTAAACCTGTAGCCGAATTTGATGGACATACCACAACTTATTTAATTGATGATGTAGCAAGAAGTCAAAAGGATTATATCGCTTATATTGAGCAACATATCGGCTCTATTGAAGTTTTAAAAATGTTATCTAGTGCCACTTATTTTTGTAATATGCCATGGAAAAAGCAACGTGAATTGCTACTTGAAGTTTGTGGCGATATTACAGATATGGATGTAATAAATTCAGATGAGCGATTAAAAGATTTACCGTCTATGTTAGAAGGTAAAAATGTCAATGATTTTATAACATTAATTACCCAGCGTAAAACTAAATTAAATAGTCAACTCAATAAAATTCCTACGCGAATAGATGAGAATCAAAAAATGTTGGATGATTTCAATGAAGAATTAAATCAGGAAACCATTGAAATTGAGTTGAAGGATTTCCGAAAAAAGAAAAATATTCTTGAAAATAAATTAACTACATTAAAAGGCGGTTATGCAGTAGCCCACATTGAAAGACAAATTGCTAAAATTGATACAAAAATTGAACAAATAAAACAGCACTATGACGCAACTAATAATGCTGATGTATTAGAATTACAAAAACAAAAATCTACTGAAGAAATAGAATTACAGAAAGAAAGACAGCAACTAAATAATAAAATAAATGAGCGAGAAATACTTAATAATAAAATAGCAAGTATTTCTAAACAAATAGAAGATTGCCGAAATGCTTGGAAGGTGGAAAAAAAGAAGGTATTTAATGGTGATAATATTTGTCCTACTTGTGGGCAAAATTTACCGCAAGAAAAAATTAATGAAGCAATAGAAAAATTTAATAAAACTAAAGCAGATAATTTAAGAGCTTGTACAGAAACAGGTACAAGCTTAGCGAATAAGAAACAAAATCTAGAAAATGAATTAAATGAGATAGAAGCTACGATAATTTCAATAGAATCAGTTATTACATTGTCATCTCAAAATATCCAGAAATTAAATTTACAAATTATAGATAAACAAAAGAATGTTGCTGATACAGAATATGGTTATTCAGAAAATGAAGAATATCGCAATCTATATCGAGAAAAAGTAAATCTAAAGAAAGAACTTATCTCGGTTCAAGATAATTGTGCTAATTCTTTAAAACAATATCAATCGGAGCTTGAACAGCTTGATTTAGATATTGATATAAGAGCAGAGAAATTAGCTAAAATAAAACAATTATCTGTGTTTAAAAATCGTATTTATGATTTAAAAGCAGAACAAAAACGATTAGGTGAAGAATTTAATAATTTAGAATTTAAATTAAACCTCGCCCAAATATTCACTAAAAATAAAGTAAATATGCTCACAGATAAAATTAATAGCAAGTTTAAAATAACTAGATTTAAGTTGTTTAGTCAACAAGTAAACGGTCTTATAGACGATACTTGTGAAGCCATGACTAAACAAGGTTCAACATATGGTAAGAGTATGTCAAATGGAGAAAAAATCATTATTGGTTTAGATATTTGTAATACTTTAGCACAGCATTATAAATTAGATATCCCAATGTGGGTCGATAATGCGGAGTGTGTAAGTGAGATATTAAAAACTAATAATAGCCAAATGTTTAATCTTATTGTTGCTCATCATGATTTTTTGAGAATTAAAGAACCAATACTAAAAAGATTTTAAAAGGAGATATTCAAAATGACAAACACAATAATGCTAAAAGAACAAAATACAATGCCTGGATTTACTTCCAAGGATAGCTACCAGCTTCTTTGGAATATGGCAAAAATGTTTTCCGAAACAACATTAATTCCAGAAAGTTTTAGAAAAAATGTAGGTAATTGTGCTATAGCTATTAACATGGCTCAAAGATTAAAAGCCGACCCGCTTATGGTAATGCAGAATTTATATGTAGTATATGGCAATCCATCTTGGAGTAGTAAATTTCTTATTTCTGTATTCAATCAATGCGGAAAATATACAAGCATAAAATATAAATATGTAGGAGATAAAAATACAGATGACTACGGTTGTATAGCTTACACAACTGAAATTGCAACTGGAGATAAAATTGAAGGTCCACTTGTTACGATTGGTTTAGCAAAAGCAGAAGGCTGGTTTGCTAAAAAAGGTAGTAAATGGCAGACAATACCAGATTTAATGCTTAGATATAGAGCTGCTGCATGGCTTATTCGTACTACTGCTCCAGAGTTAAGTATGGGATTACAAACACAAGAAGAAATTTATGATACACACGAAAAAGATATTACAGAAGAAGCAAAACCTGTACAGGAAATAAAGGAAAAAATGGCGTCTAAGACACTGGAAATGCCAAAACAAGAACCAAAATCAGAGGTATTAGAAAAAATAAATAAAATTGAAGCTAAGCCAAAAGAAACAGTACAAACTAAATCTGTAAAAAAAGAAGAACCAAAAAAAATTAAAGTTGAACAACCTGCCTTTGATGAACAGGAAGCGGATGAAGAAGAACCACCATTCTAATAGGAGTGAAATATAATGTTTATTTCTTGTTATGCCAGTGGAAGTGCTGGAAATCTATACAAGATAGAAAGTAATAAGACCACACTTTTAATAGAGTGTGGTCTACCAATGAAAGACATAAGACATTGCTTAGGAACTACAATTTATAACGTAGAAGCTATTTTATTGACGCATGAGCATAAAGACCATAGTAAGTCAATAAGCGAGTTTTTAAGGTTGGGTATCGATATTTATACTAGCAAAGGTACAGCAATTTCATGTGGAGTGGATAAAAGCCCATACGTGCATTTTATTAAAAGCGAAAAGGTATTTATTATTGGTGATATAACTATAATGCCATTTAAAACTAACCATGACGCATGCGAGCCGGTAGGATTTATTTTAAGAGATGATAAAGATATTTTAATGTTTGCTACTGATACTTATAATATTGAGTTCAGTGTAAATAAGATTTCACAGTTGATGATTGAATGTAATCATAGCTACAAAATCTTAGACGAAAAGCTTAAAAATGGGCAGATAGATAAAAATAGGTATAACAGATTAGTAAAAAGCCATTTTTCTTTGGAAAATTTAAAAACATGGCTTAGTAAAAATGATTTGACTTGCTTAAAAGAAATCTATTTATTGCATTTATCTAAACAAAATTCAGACGCAGACGAATTTAGACAAGAAATAGAAGCTATTACAGGTATTCCTGTATATATAGCAGATGAAAATGTAATAAAAACAGGTAATTATATTATGCCAACGAACACATGGGAATGTGTTCCTAAACCTTCAACTCGCAGTAATTTTTTTTATAAGATTTTTAGAGAGGATGTATAAATAATGTCTACAGAAGAACGTTATTGTATTAATAGTGTAAAACTTATTAAAGATAAAATAAGAATGGATTTTACAGATAATGGAGATAGTGTAAAACGAGATTTTAAACAAAAAGCAACTCCAGAATTTTATACAGCTATTACAGGTTTAAAAAAAACGGCATTGGCTATGATGGGCTTAACACCTGAAACGGAAAAAGAGATTTCTAAAAAAGTTGAATGTTATGGTGTTACTATTTATCACGCCAAAGATGATACTATTGGCTGTAGCATACATCTAAAATTCTATACTGGTGAAGATGATAATCCAATAATAATTAACACTCCAAAAAGAATGAACCCTTCTGATGAATATAGTGGTGATAAATGTCTTAGCGAAGAAGGCAGTAAGAAATTAGACGATTTAATTTATGCTACGCTTGATTATTTGAAAGGTAAAAGAGCGCAGGTGGCACTATTTGATGCTGAAGGAAATGTCGTGGAACAAACAAAAGAAGAGCCTAAACCTAAAGAAACAGCAAAACAAAAATCTAAAGATAAAAAACCTACTGTTCCTGTTAGGGCAGAAGTTATAGATATAAGTAGTTTAACAGCGGAAACATTGCCTAATTAAAAGTGAGGTGTAGTAAATGGGGCGAGTAAGCGATGATAGCTATATACAAATACAGGGCTGGATGATGACACGATTAGATTTAAAGCCCTTAGAATTAATAGTATTCGCAATAATACACAATTTCACAGCAAATAAACAAAAATATACTGGTAGTTATAGTTATCTAGTTGAATGCCTCAAAATTTCTAAACCAACAGCAATAAAAGTTTTAAATGACTTGGTTAAGAAAAATTATATTCTGGAAAAGAAAGGTAATTTTACAACACCTAATAAATATACTACTAATATTAAATATATAAAAAAATTGATTACACCTAGTAAAGAAACTTTACTACCAGTAGTAAAAGAATTTGACTACCCTAGTAAAGAAACTTTACTACCAGTAGTAAAAGAATTTGACTACCCTAGTAAAGAAACTTTACCCAATAATACTATTAATAATACTAAATATAATACTACTAATAATATAGCTGCTGCTAAAGAAAAACTTCAAAGATTTTTAGATGATGATTTTAAGGAGATAGTTGACTTATTCTCGAACAATATTCATCCAATTAACGGTGAAGTTGAAGGCAATAAACTAGCTGATTATCTTGACAGTTATGGTAAAAATTGGGTTCTTGAGGCAATAAAAGAAGCTGCACTATGTAATGGGCGGTCAGTTAATTATATTGGAAAAATATTAATGCGGTGGGAGAAAGAAGGCTTTAAAAATGATACTAGCAACGAAAAAAAAGCAGCCACAATGGTTCGACAAGGAAAAACAGTTGGACGTAAAAGAGTATATTCAACGAATAAAACAGAAACAACCGAAGAGGCAAGAAGAAAATTCGCCAACGAAAAAAGTGGTTGGGATTAATGAAAAGCAATTAATTAATGCAGGAATACATGAACGATATGCAGATGTATCTTTTAATACATTGAAAATAGATGGAGATATTAGAGAAAATGCAAAATTAATCTATACCTATACGAAAAAAATAGATGAGTATGTAAATAATGGTGTAGGTCTTATATTAGCTGGTTGTTATGGTACTTTAAAAACTACGTTAGCAGTATGTGTTTTAAAAGAATATATAAATCGTGGTGGATACGGTTTATTTATCCCAATGAGTTCATTAATGGACAATCTATATTCAATGAAAGCTAAAAATGTCGATGAATGGGTAACATTTGAAAACAGATTAAGAAATACAAGTTTGTTAGTAATAGATGATTTAGGTGGAGAAGATACTTCTGCTCCGTGGGTATTACAAAAGGTCCATAGCATAATAACTGAACGATATAATCGTAAGAAAACCATAATAATTACAACAAATTTTAATAAGCAAGAATTAGAAAATACTTATTCTGGTAGGCTGATTGACCGTTTAAAGTCCACAAATTATTACATTGCTTTTAATTCACCTAGCCAAAGAAAAGTAATGAATATAAATGACTTAAAGGAGTAATAAAATGACTGAAGTAATTTTTGTATCTACAAAAAGAAATAGTAGTATTGGATATTTACAGCAAGGAACTTCTGTGCCATACGAAAAACCTTACTTTAATGCGCTAGTTGAAAAAGTTCTTGGAAAGAAATCATCAGAATATATATCACGTGAAATAGAAAGTTATTCTAATAAAAAAAGATTTGTAATTGTTCTTCGTGATGAACAACTTAAAATATTTTTAAAAGCAAAAGCTTTAATAGCTACTTGTAAAGATAAAAGAATTAAAGATGAAAATATTTCAGATTTAATTATGAGTGGAGTTTTAGGATAAAATGCGTAATAAAGATTTAATACAAAGAGCTATTCAGAGTTGTATGAATAGAATAGGACTTCCTTATAATGGAGCTTTTAAAGTTAAATATAACGATAAAACAGAATTTTGCAAAATATGTAAAGGAATAGATGGATATTATGAATTACAATGTTTCGTTGGTGGTGTTTGGATTACTACAAACGAGAGCAAACTTAATGTACTAGATATTCTTTTTGGAAGTGCTAAGATATTAAAAATTTACAAAGGAATAAACTTCAAAAAAGATTATTATAAACATAATTAAATAAATATAACATCAATAATAATTTTTGAAAGGTTGGTTTTATTATGTGGAAAGAGTGTAAGTATTGTCATAGAGAGTTTTGGACTGATTATATAAAAAAAGAGTATTGTTCTGAACACTGTGCATATAAGTATAATTATGAACGTTCAAGGGCAAGTATTTTAGCTAAATATAAAAAACCACGTAATAGTATAGATAATGTTATAAAATCAAAGAAATCAAATAAAGTTGTATTTAATTTCATAATGGAACTTAACCAGCTAACTACTTTAAGTTATGGAAAATTAATGCAGTATTATCCAGATTTGAATAAAATTAAAAGTTTTATAGATTATCAGCAAATAGTAGGAAATGCTAAAAAAGCAAATGTAGATGAAATTATGTTGAATCACGCTAAACAATTAAATTTAGACTTTAATTAGGAGCATTTAAAATGATACATGAATTAAAAATAAAGCCAAAATTTTTCCAGGATATTATAAACGGAATTAAAAATTTTGAAATTCGCAAAAATGACCGTATGTTTAGAGTTGGCGATATATTAGTATTGTCCGAATTTGATTATAGAGATAATACTTATACAGGTAATCAAATTAAAGTAAAAGTAGATAATATATTAACACATGATGATTTTCCAGATGGTATACCTATTGATTATGTAGTAATGAATATAAGACGATATAACTCTTGGATACCAGTACAAAATGATATTTATTATCGCATAGACATAGACGGAGATATCGTTGAAGATACATGGGAAGAAACAACATTTGATTATGCTGTTTTGATGATAGGAAATTGCTTTAAAAGTAAAGTACAAGCTGCTATGTATAAAAATTATTATGTACATTTATATAAGGGGTATCAAAATGAAAAATATAAACGCAATTAAAACTTTTATGCAAGAAAATGGAGTTCATTTTGAAGAAGAATTTTATGTTGATTTTGGAGAAAAACAAGAAATATTTAATATAGATAATTTAAAAAAATTTAGTATTTCACAAGATGATGAAGAACTTTATTTCACTAATGATTCAGGTGAAGAAATATCTTGTGAAGAAATAGGAAACATACTATTTAATGATGATGTTCATGTTATTACTAAAAATTATTTTGAAACAATGATGAATTACTATATTAGTATTTCTAAAATATGTGATGACTTTAATAATAATGAAACAGAATGTACTAAATGCCCTGCATGGTCATGTAATGATGGATGTTTTTTTATAGATAGTTATATTCCAAATGGAATAGTAGAAAATTTAGGGATTCAACATCATTTGCCTATACCAAGAGATTATAAATATAAAAATAAATTTTTATGTAAATGTAGAGATTATAAAGAATTAATAGGAGATACCAATGAATAAAACACCTTTTGCATTTGTTTTATATGGAAATCCTGTAACAAAAAAGAATAGCCCAGTTATGGTAAAAGGACGTTCAGTCCTTTTACCAAGTGAGGCTTATCGAAAGTATGAAAGTTCTTGTAGAAAAGCGTTACAAGTATTAAAAGTACAAGAAAAATTAAGACATTTTAGTATGGGTGTATCTATGTGCTGTCTATATTACTTAGAAAGTAAAGCTCATTATCCAGATTTATTAGGATTGTTACAATCAACATCAGATATCATATCTGATGAATATAAAACAATAAACCATAAAAAAACGTTATACACAAAATGGGTACTTTCTGACGATAGAATAATAAAAAATTTTGATGGTAGTAAGATTGTAGAAGTAAATAGTTTACAACCTAGAGTAATAGTTATAATTACACCACTTAGCACAACTATTGATACGGAAACAGACCCATATATAATTAAACAACTTAAGGAAGAAAATAATTTATTTTAGTGTCATGGATATGGATGAAGAAATATTTTTAAAAGAATGTGAAGAAAAAGTAAGCATAGAAGCGGATTATGTACTTAGAAATTTAGAAAGATTTGCTGAAGAAGAAATGCTTGAATTTGATTGGATATTACTAGAATTTAGAAAACAATTAAATAGAAAAATAAAGGAACGAGGTATAAAAGATGATGACTTATGAAGAAATGAAAAATAAACATCAAGAGGAATATGATACATTTGCTAAAGACAAAATTTTCTATATATTTACTTCTAGTAAAGAAGAATTTGAAAAGAAATTAAAAGAATATGGATTGAGTAAAGAGGACATTTGTTCTATTGGCTTTGGTGGATTTATAAAAAAGAAAGATAAGGAAGAATTAAAAAATATGTCGCAAAGACATAGAAAAGAAAAGCAAGAAGCTATAGAACAAGATAAGGACGGAAGCGGATTTATAAAATCTATGTTTTTGCTTGAATTGTACAACCATGAATTTGCCTATACGTATGATGTTGAAGATACACTGAATGATTTAGGCTATACAATGGAACAAATAAATAATAATCCAGCATTTAAAAATGGATTAAAACTAGCAATTAAATCAATAACAGGAGAAGATTTAATATAATATGCATATAAAAGAGTTTATAAGTGAAATAAGTAATATAAAAAGTGTTCATCCATGGATAGCGTATTCTGATTTTATGGAAGTATCAGTATGCACATTAAAAAAACCTTTTGAATATATATATGATGAAAATATTGATAATAAGTTTTTAAGTGTTTTGAAAAAATATAATGATAAAGAGAAAGAAATTTTTCCTAAATTATTGGGAATATTTATATCTCTTATGGATATTGAAGCATCCAAAGGATTTTTTACAGATATTGCAGGTAAAATATTCCATTTATTAAATGCGGAAAATAAACGAACAGGTCAATTTTTCACGCCTAGTAATTTAGGATATTTAACAGCTAGTGTTATGGATAGAAATATCATTAAGAAAACAATAGATGAGCAAGGATATATAGTAATTAATGAACCAGCTTGTGGTTCTGGTTCATTAATATTGGGACTAGCAACATTAATGCTAGAATTGGGATATAATCCTCAAAAACAACTATTTATTAGAGCAACAGACATTGATAAGCGTTGTGTAGATATGTGTTTTAATCAGTTATCCTATTATGGGTTATCTGCTGTTATAGTGCATGGAAATACATTAACACAGGAAGAATGGGATAAATTATATACACCATTTTATTTATTATTTAATTCAAGGCAGTTTAAATAAATTTTTAATAACCATTTAAAAAATGCAGAATTTGTTTTAGATAAAATATGGGAAGAAATAAATGTTGTTGTGAAAATAAAAATTTAGACTTAGCAAAATTAATAAGAGAATATGCAATTTATGATGAACCTGTAAAATACAAGCCAGCTCGTACTATAAATATGCTAGAAAATGATTTTTAAAGAGGTGAAACATATGAGTTTTCAAGAAAATCTAAAACATTATAGAGAAAAAGCGGGTTATAAAACTGCTAAAGATTTTGCTGATGTTTTAAATATTCCATATACTAGCTATGTTGCTTATGAAAATAAAGGTCGTGAGCCAAAATATGAAATGCTTTGCAAGATAGCCGACTTATTAAACGTATCTATAGATGATTTATTAGGACGAAAAGAGCCACAATTAAAAGATAATTTAATGAAAATAAAAAATAAAGTTATGTTAGAAGTAAATAAACAAAATAAGCAGTGGGGTGATGAAAGCGAGTTAACATCTCATCAATGGTTAGGACTTATTCAAGAGGAAGTGGGCGAGATAGCCCAAGCTGTTAATGAAACGTATTTACCTAACAAGACAAAAAGCCAATTAGGAGGCAAGGAAAATATATTAGCTGAAATATATCAGGCTGCTGCACTTTTGATAAGGTTTTCAGAAAGAATAGAAGGTGAGTAATATGCAGTGTAACCAACGATATTATGAAGCTGATATAGGTTTTATGTGTTGGATTAATAAAAAACCATGCAATAAAGATAATTGCACATTAAAGCATAGATTTATAAAAGATTTCTCAAATAAAGTTATTAAAAATTTAAGGAGAGTACAAAATGACACCATTTGAATTATTTGCATATTGTGTAGCTGTGGTATCTGGATTAATTGGAGGCTTAGTTTTAGTAGTATTAGGGATTTTTATATTACTAATAGTTACAGGTATACCATTTAAAGTATTTAATGTTTGGAATAAACGAAAAGTTAAACTTGTTAATAATGGAGGAAACAATGGAAAAACGCAATCATGAGCATTATATGGACACCGTTCCATATAATGCTATAACTAAAATTGAAAAAGAAAACGAACAAAAAAGATTAGTACGATTAAAAGTGGCTTTAAAAGCCACAAGAGCAATATTTAAAGAATTTGGTTTTGAGGTTATGGAGCGTATAGTGGTTAAAGATTTAGAAAGTAATAAAACTTATAAATAAAGGGGGATTTTGTAATGGATAACATCAAGGCAACTAATGATTGTGGTATATATCTAGATGAATTTTGTAATAGAGAGACTTTAAATATAGATAAAAAATATAAATTAGAAATAATAATAAAAATAGCATACGACCCAAACGATAAATTTTATAGATACGGTATAGATTGTATGCATAATTCTTCATCAGGCTTGGGTTTTGGATATGCACCTGGTAAAGATGATAAAAAATATTTAACTGCGGAAGAAGCAAGACAAGCAGCAATTATAGAAATTGCTGATAAACATTCCTATTGTTGTTTTGGCAAAACATTAAGAGACATTTTAATCGAAGCTGGGTATTTGCAACCAGTGAATAGTATATCTTTATGGGATTAAGGAGAATATAAATGTTTAAAAGACCACCAACTGAATATGAAATTATAAAACAAAATGATGAAAAACGAGGTCGTAAAGTTTTTGGAACAACAATAATAATATTTATCATAGTAGCAATTTCACTTATATTAGCAGGATGAAAATATTAATTAAAGGGGCGATATATTCGCTCCTTTTGCTGTCGTATTTGCAATGGAGGTAATTATGAATAAAAACGTTGATTACATTGGGAAAACAGTTTATTACTTAAAAAATTATAATCAATTCAAAATATCGGTTAAAAATTTAACCGAAGATATTGAAGTATTACAACAGACTATGCAATTAGAGGCGGTCGCTCCTATAGCTAAATACGGTGATGATATTACTGCTGGAGGTAATAGTGAATTAACAACGGTTGAGGCATATACAGCAAAAAAAGCACAGTATAAAGCTAAGATTGTAGAATTACAAAATCGTTTAGAAATTATAAATAGAATAATAAAAAAAGTAGACCGCTCCATCGAAGGTCTTGAAGATGAAGAAAAAAGAATTGTTATATCATTTTATTTAGATAATAAAACATGGCGTGAGATAGCTCAACGGAATTATATATCCGAACAGTGGGCTAAAAAATGTAGAAATAAAGCTGTTAGAAGATTATCAAGAATGTTATTCGGTCTAACTGCTATACATGAACAGTTAGATTTATTCATATAAATCAGCTTATCCACAATAATTGTGGATAAATACATAATTTTAATAGTGATTATTTTAGTGCGCGTTTAGTAGACTTTTTGTAGACTTTTAGTTATCATTTTAGTGCGTGTTTTTGTACTCAAATAGGCGCCTTTTTGTTGCTCTTTTTTTATGTTTTTCGTGTTATACTAATAACATCAAAAATTGCATACGAGATTAAATCAATAATAAAGCACAGGCATTATAGCTTGTGCTTTTTCTTTTGGAGGAGAAAAAATGAAAGAATTACAGATAGTTTATAAGAATATATCTGAATTAAATCCTTATGAAAATAATCCTAGGCTGAATGATGAGGCTGTTGAAGCAGTAGCAAATAGTATAAAACAATTTGGATTTAAAGTTCCAATAATAATAGATAGTAGTAATATAATTGTTGCTGGTCATACAAGATTGAAAGCTGCTAAACTTTTGGGTATGGATAAAGTACCTTGTATTGTAGCTGATGATTTAACGGAAGAACAAATAAGAGCTTTTCGTTTGGTAGATAATAAAGTGTCTGAATTAGCTGATTGGGATTATGAGAAATTAGAAGAAGAATTAGCTAATATTAATAGTATTGATATGAATATTTTTGATTTTGATATGTCAGAAATAAATGATATTGTTGAACACTTAGATGAAGATATAGTATGTGATTCAGAATTAGAAAAAGTTTCACTTAGTGAAAAATTTTTATTTACACCAACATCTGTATTAAATACAAGATGTGCACAATGGCAAGAAAGAAAAAGAGCATGGTTTAAGTATGGCATTAAATCTGATTTATCAAGAGAAAATATTAAAACGACAGGTAGTGCAGCAGGTTCAGTACCTAGATTTTATGAATATAAAGAGAAATGTGAGAAGGAAATAGGTCGTAAATTATCAGTTGCAGAGTTTACAGATAATTATTTGCATAGATACATGAAAGAAGATAGTTTATTAAAATTTACTAATACAGGTGGGATATTAAGTGTATTTGACCCTGTCTTATGTGAGTTAATGTATTATTGGTTTAGTTTTGATAAAGCAAAGATTTTAGACCCATTTGCAGGTGGTAGTGTAAGAGGTATTATTGCTTCAAAATTGAATAGGCAATATACAGGAGTTGATTTACGAAAAGAACAGATAGAAGCTAATATAAATCAGGGTGATGAATTATTATCCACAGATGATATAAAACCTAAATGGATATGTGGAAACAGCTTAAATATATCTTCGCTTGCAAAAGATGAGTATGATTTTATATTTAGTTGCCCGCCTTATTATGACTTAGAAATATATAGTGATGATAAAGAAGATTTAAGTAATCAAACTTATGAAGATTTTTTATCTATGTATAGAAAAATAATATTTGATAGTGTTAATATGCTTAAAGATAATCGTTTTGCATGTTTTGTTGTTGGAGATATTAGAAACAGAAAAACTGGCATGTATAGAAATTTTGTATCAGAAACTATAGCTGCATTTCATAATGCAGGAATGGAATTATATAATGAAATAATTTTATTAACAACATTAGGTTCTTTACCAATTAGAATGGGGAGAGGTTTTTCAATAAGTAGAAAAGTAGGTAAAACACATCAAAATGTATTAGTTTTTTATAAAGGAGACCAGAAGAAAATAAGAGATTTATATGGGGATATAGATATTTTAGAAATATCAGATGAAGATCTGGACATTTAATAGTACTTACCTTAACATATCAAGCACAAGGAGATGATGATATGTTAGAAATAATAAAACAAAGAGCATTTGAAGCTAGATGTGCATACAAAAAAGGTTTGATTACAAGAGCAGAAGCAAAAACAGATATTGAACCATATATAAAATTATTTAATAATAGGAGCATGGAAATTGCTAAGAAATACAATATGAAACCAAAAAAAATAACATTTGCAGGTTTTATTAGATAGGTAGGTTTAGAAACCTACCTTTTTTATTTGGAGGGAGAGTGATGGGAAATGAAAATTTAAGACCATGGGAAAGACAAGATGGTGAAACTGAAAAGGCTTTTTCTGCATTTAAAGCCTATTTAGAAATGGAAGATAGGAATATTTGTCAGCTTGCTAAAAGGTTGTCAAAAAGTAGACAATTACTTGTCAATTGGAAGCAAAAATATAATTGGCAAGAACGTTGTATAGCATGGGATAAATCACTCCAGGAGATAGAATATAAAACCGCTGTAAAAGAACGTAAGAAGATGGCTAAACGTCATATTGCTATTGCAATGTCTATGCAAGCAAAGGCAGTAGAAGCGTTAAAGAAAATAGATGTATCTAAACTAAATGCAAGTGAAATTATTCGTTTGTTTGATACTGCGGTTAAAATAGAGCGTTTAAGTAGAGGTGAAGCTACAGAAAACCAAGTACAAGAAATAACACAAAATATAAATACTATAACTGAAAATCCATTTGAAAATCTTACTAGAGATGAATTATTGAGGTTAATAAAATGAATAGAAACTTAGCTAGACTAGGTGCAAAGATAGAACTTGCAAGACGTGAGTTCTTTTTTTATGCCCAATTAAAAGCTCCAGAATTTTATAAATTAGATAGAGCTTTTTTAGTTGATATTTGTAATACGCTTCAAAATTTTATTACATCAGATAAGAAAGTATTAATCTTAAATGTTCCTCCCAGACATGGTAAAAGTCGTACAGCAGGATTATTTGTTGAATGGATATTAGGAAAAGACCGTACAAAAAAAATAATGACTGGAAGTTATAATGAAACTTTATCAACTATGTTCTCTAAAAATGTGAGAAATGATATACAAGAAGCTAAAGCAGATATATATAAACCAGTATTTCATGATGTATTTCCTTTTACACATATAAAACGTGGCGATGGTGCTATGAATTTATGGAGCTTAGAAGGTGGTTATAATAATTATCTTGCTACAAGTCCTACAGGGACAGCTACAGGCTTTGGTTGCGACCTTTTGATAATTGATGACCTTATCAAAAATGCAGAAGAAGCCAATAATGAAACTGTTAAAGAAAAGCACTGGGAATGGTTTACAAATACCATGCTTTCTCGTCTTGAAGAAGGCGGAAAAATTATAATTATTATGACTCGTTGGGCTAGTGATGATTTAGCTGGTAGAGCCTTAGAACATTATTCTTGTGATGAAGTAGAACATATAAAATTTAAAGCAGTTTATGATGATAATTCTATGCTATGTGATGAGATATTATCTGCTAAATCTTGTGAAGATAAGAAAAAAGCTATGGGGTTGGATATTTGGTCTGCAAATTATCAGCAAGAACCAATAGATTTAAAAGGCAGATTATATAGTAATTTTAAAACTTATACTGGTGATTTACCTACATTTAAACAAGTTAGGGCTTATATAGATACAGCAGATGAAGGCGACGATTATTTATGTTGCATTATCTATGGAGTTACTTTTCAAAATGAAGCATATGTATTAGATGTTATATATACTAAAGCATCAATGGAAGTTACAGAAAATACTGTAGCTCATGCTTTATATATAAATGGAGTAAATAAAGCTAAATTTGAAAGTAACAATGGTGGACGTGGATTTGCGAGAAGTGTACGACGTATTTTATTAGAAAAATTAGGAACTAATAAATGTGTAATAAAATGGTTTCACCAATCCAAAAACAAACAAGCTCGTATTTTATCTAATGCTACTTGGGTTATGGAACATATCTATTTTCCTGTTGGTTGGCAAAATAGATGGTCAGACTATTATGAGGCAATGACTAAATATCAACGTGAAGGTAAAAATAAACACGATGACGCACCAGATTCTACTACAGGCATAGCAGAAGATTTATCTAAAGGTGGCATGAGTATATTTAAGTGAGGTAATTTAATTTGAATTTAGAGCAAGCTAGAAATTTAATAAATAAATATTTATCTTATCACTCGGTATTTGTAAGAAATGCACTAATAGCACAAAGATATTATCTAGGAGATAACGATATATTGCATAGAAAACCAAAGGAAAAATTGCAGGGAGGAAAACCTAATCCTTTACGATGTGCAGATAATAAAATAGCTTTTAATTTTCATCAGTTATTGGTAAATCAAAAAGCAAGTTATCTTTTTACAGCTCCACCGCTATTTGATGTTAAAGATGATATTATGAATGAGTATATAGCAAATGTTCTAGGAGATGCTTATGCTAAAAAAGCTAAAGATTTATGTGTAGAAGCAAGTAATAGTGGTGTTGGTTGGCTACATTATTGGATTGATAATGTAAAAGGTTTTCGTTGGGCAGTTATTCCTTCTATGCAAATTTATCCAGTATATAGTACGAGATTGGAAAAAGAGCTACAGGCTGTACTTAGAACATATAAATCTATTGATGATGAAGGGAAAGAATGGGATATTTGTGAGCTATGGAATAATACGAAATGTGCTACTTATAGACAACGTGGAGAGGTATTTGAACCATATAATATTTTTACTACTTCGGGTATAAACGGACAGCCAACAAATATTTATAATCATAATTTTGAACAAATACCTTTTATTGAATTTCCCAATAATAATACATTAACTAATGATTTTAATAAGATAAAATCACTTATTGATGTTTATGATAAAACATATAGTGGATTTGTAGATGATTTAGAAGATATCCAAGAAGTTATTTTTATACTTAATAATTATGGAGGACAAGATTTAAACGAATTTCTAAATGACCTAAAATATTATAAAGCTATTAAAACAGAAAGTGATGATGCTTCTGACAAAAGTGGAGTATCTACATTAACGATTGAAATACCAGTTGAAGCAAGGAAAGAGTTATTAGAAACTACAAGAAAAGCTATTTTTAGTATGGGACAAGGAGTGGACCCACAACAGCAATCATTTGATAACACCAGTGGTGAAGCTATGAAGTTTTTATATTCCTTATTAGAATTAAAAGCTGGTTTATTAGAAATAGAATTTAAACTAGGATTTGGTGAACTTATTCGTGCTATTTGTAAATATAAAGGATTTGAACCTAAACAGATTATTCAAACATGGACTAGAACATCAATTCGAAATGATACCGAACTTGTCGATATGTGCAGTAAATCCGTTGGTGTAATATCCAATAAAACAATTCTAAAAAATCACCCGTTTGTCGAAAATGCAGAAGATGAAGAAAAGCAGCTAGAAGATGAACAAAAGAAAAAGCAAGATTTAGAAGATATTTATAGTAAAGCTTTTGACGGTGGTGAAGGTAATGGTAATACCTGATAATGAGTATTGGAAGGCAAGATTTGAGCAATTATATGAAGCACAATTAAGTCAAGAAGATGAATTTTTAGAACGTGTAAAAGATATGTATATGGAAGCGATAGATAATCTTGAAAAAGATATTGCTAAATGGTATATGCGTTTAAAAGTTAATAATGATGTAAGCTTAAGAGCAGCTAAATTACTTTTAAAAAATAATGAACTTGAAGAGTTTAAATGGACCTTAAAACAATATATAAAACGAGCTAAAGAAAATGGCATTACTAATGATTGGACTAAACAGTTAGAAAATGCTTCAGCTAAATTTCATATATCAAGACTTGAAGCAATTAAATTACAAATACAAGAACATTTAGAATATCTATATGGCAATTATTTAGATGGAATGTATGAAGCTATGCAAGACACATATCAAAATACCTATTATAAAACAGCTTATGAATTACAAGCAGGTTTTAATATGGGTTTTGAAATAGTTAAAATTGATACAAAAACTCTTGAAAAAATTCTTGCTAAACCATGGGCAGTTGATGAATTAAATTTTTCTGACCGTATATGGAAAGATAAAAATAAATTAATTAATACGCTACAAAACACATTAGTACAATCTTTAATAAGAGGGACACCGCAAGATAAAGTTGTTAAGGAATTTGCTAAAAAAATGAATGTGTCTTTAAGTCAGGCAGGACGATTGATTGCAACCGAAACAGCATATTTTGCTACCATAGGTGAGTTTGACAGTCTGAATAATTTAGGCGTTAAGCAATATGAAATATTAGCTACACTAGACCGTAGAACCTCAGATATATGCCGACATTTAGACGGGAAAATGTTCAATATGTCTGATTTTAAAACAGGTATAACAGCTCCTCCTTTTCATTGTTGGTGCAGAAGCTGTATTATTCCTCACACTCCAAAATTAAAAGGGAGTAAAAGAGCTGCTAAAAACGATGAAGGCAAAACATATTATATTGACGGCAATATGAAATATAATAACTGGAAAAAAGTTTTTGTCGATAAAACTAAAATATATAAAGACTGGCAAAAAGAAAATAAAGATAGTAATGTGATTCATAAAATAGTTGATGGAGAGGCTGTTGCAGATAAATGGAAAAGACGTAAAAATTTATTTGAAAATCAAATTGATGATGTTGTTAATTATCAAGGATTTGATGGATTGCCTCGTATAGTGTATAGTAAAGATGAATTTTTAAAATTAGTTAATGATGACCATTTTATTGGTAAACGAGCTTATACTGCAAAAACACTAAAACAGCTTGATGAATATATATATGATTTAAGATATGGTAAATGGTATATTGATTGTAGGGTAGGAAAAGCACAATACGGTAAAGGTATGTATTGTGCTACTGATTATACTAAAGGTAATTATTTTAGTGGATTAGATAAAGAAATGGAACATTATATTCAGTTAGGTAAAAGCAATGGTAATAACTTTAAAAAAATTGAAATTATTACGTTAGATAAAACAGCTAAAATATTTACTATTCCTGATAAAGATTATGTATCTAAATCTGATTTAATAATTGAAATAGCTAAACAATATGTAAAAAAATATCCTTCATGGTTTGGCTTATCAACTAATTATACTAGAGAGGAATATAATAAAAAATATGAAGCTTATGCAAATAAGATTTTTAAAAATAAATATGATATAGGTTCTATGGTTGCTTTGTTAGGATATGATGTAATTAATGTAGCAGGTCATGGAGAAAGTAATTCATATACGGTTATTTTGAATAGAACTAAATTAATAATATTTGAAGGTGATATTAATGAAGATTGATGTTGTTCCTATAATTGTTCCACAAATATCTAAAAATGAAGTAATTGAATTTGGTTGTGATGGTATGTGTGGTATGTGTAAATATAATTTTTGGTCAAATGAATGTAAATTTTATGTTAAACCAAATTATATACCTGAAAAATATACTTCGGGTGAATCTGCGTGTCCTTATTTTGAACAGTTGGAACGAACATACATTGATGAACATACATCTGAAGAAGAAAAAGAAAAATATAAAAATTTAATTGCTCGATGGAAAGAAAATAATGCTAATGTTGATAAACGTGTTGAAGTAAAAGATTTTAGTTTAGATTGATTCATGAACCACTTACTATTATTTTAAATAGAACAAAAGTTATTTTATTTGAAGGTGACTTTAATGGCTAAAGAAACAACTATTATTTTAAAAAATATATTTGGTAATAAAGAAATAGAAGTTCCATGTATACATCAATGTACACTTTGTTTAAATAATATTGATTCACTTGCTTGTAAATTTTATCCAGCAACATTTAAAAATAAAATTCTGGATAGTATTCCAGATAAATATAAATTAGGACAGGAAGCTTGCCCCTATTTTATACAAGCAGATGATGATACTACTTTAAAATAATATAGTTATGATAGAGGTTCTTTGAGGTGGACAATTTCGTGGTATCCACACGCCTGCCAAAGAACATCTTATTAGTTTAATAAAATATAGTTTATAAACCACTTAAAAAGTTGTAGGTGGTTTTTTTATACCCAATTTTAAGGAGATGAGTAAATGGATATTTGGCACATATTGGCAATAATTTTATTTACAACGCAGATTGTTGGTAGTATATATTGTCATGGAAAAACTGTAAAACTAAGTTTTTTTTGGAAAGTATTCTGGGTTATTATTTGGAATGTAATTTTATATAATGGTGGTTTTTGGACTTAGAAAGGTGGTGAGGAAGATGTATAAATGGATTATGGAATATCTTAATTTATTTAAACAAGATTTCCCGTTTAGTGCGGTAGCTGATTTAAATGAGTATGAGATTATTAGGATTATACAAGACTGTGTAAAAAATAACCGCATTTACACAGCCGAAACGAGACTTGCGGTTATTGGAACTGGAAAAATAGGACAATGTATAACAGGAAAGGAAGAATAAAACTATGTATACAAAACATGATTGGCAGGACGGAGAACTTATTACAAAATCCTTGATGAACAATATGGAAAAAGGAATTGAAGATGCTAATAATAGAGCAATGACTCCAGGACCACAAGGAGAAAATGGTCAATCTGCTTATGAACTTTGGAAATCTAAATCTGGAAACGAAGAAAAGTCAGAAGAAGAATTTTTAGCATCTTTAAAAGGAGAGAAAGGTGATACTGGAGCGCAAGGGGCAACTGGTGCTAAAGGAGATACTGGCGAACAAGGTCCGCAAGGAGCAAAAGGCGAAAAAGGAGATA
>ERZ773258.13-NODE-13-length-211491-cov-12.853473_pt1 | contig 211491 bp, 197 predicted proteins | sample MGYA00511962_ERZ773258 | MGnify/ENA primary metagenome ERZ773258 (study PRJEB29015, sample SAMEA2737755) | human gut metagenome | biome: human gut; feature: human-associated habitat; material: faeces | place: China | collected 2012 ... | reverse complement strand
ACCCCAAGATTGGCTATTTTACAGGGAATTCCTCTGGATTTGCCCTCGCCCACTCCCCCAGTCGATTGACTTCATTCAATACTTCAGACCAATCATCCTCGTACAGCATTTGAATAGTAGACCAAAGAATTTGCAACAACTTTCTTTTATCCTTAGCAGGAAATTCTCTCTTAGGCTGAAGCACAATGAGTTTTGTAATATCTAACTGCAATGAAGCATGGTCATAATCATACAGACTAATTAAAAACGTTATGAGAACATTCTCTCTATCCCTAGCTATTTTTTTATTTGTTTCTTCCCGATAGTCATCAAGAATATCTGTTATATCAGCATCAAACCCCTCCTGTTTCCAACGCTCCCTCGCCCTATCAAAATAGATGTCTCTGGCTCTATCAATTAAACCCATTTTACTCAGCTCCTTGTATCGGCAAATGAATAACTACCCCTGCAATAGTCAGCATTGAATAGTACACTCGAAAGAACTTTGCAGACTCATCTGGTGGAACGACCAAATCGTCACAAGTGCTGCATATGACTGCGTCATTCATACCCTCAGCACGATAATATTTTGCTACCTTTAGGATTTCATCGTAATGCCTTGAGGTATTCAATACTCTCCAGTCCCTCACGCACTGGTTTTTATCTCTTGTATTTGGGATAAGTAATACAAAAGAATTTGGGTGTTTTTCAGTTATAGTATTTAGTAACATAACAATTTTTCTCCTTTCCATAGGTTTATAGTGGCTGTTATGTTACCTCTAAAACTCAATTCTGCCAAGATTGTCTAAATAATTTCTAAAAGTTTCTCACCTACCCCTGAAAGCATGAAAAAAGAGCCAACCGACTGGCTGACTCTTTCTATAAATCTTATGAACTACCCCTGAAAACACTTACTCTGTAGGGTGGTCTACAAAGAAAGCATTCTTATCAAACAAAATCCAATTATCACTTTCATCTAATACATGAATATTAGCATTCCAAAGTGACTCATTATCATATCTACCGTCTTTACCATTATAGTTACTAGTTAGAATAGCTTCTTCAAACTCAGTAGCTGAACCTGCATAATAAACATCAGCTAAATTTGGAAGTTTATTATTTGTCCAATATCTACTAATCTTTTTAACTGCTGGCATATAAATTGTTGTAATCTTTGTATTTTCGTTATCACCATTCTTTAAACCACATTCAATAGTCAAACCTTTTGATGTATTTGCTATAGCTGCTGGGAAAATAACTGTATCTATGTAGTTTGTCTTTGTACCAAGTATTCCTCCTACATTCTTTGTTATAAAATCACCACTTTCAGTAGAACCTAATGCCTTAGTGCTTGGAATTACTAATGTTGTATTTGATGAATCAGCTAACCAGTTTGTTGTAGTATCATCATCATTCATATAAACATCACCATTTCCTGATAATAACTTGAACATATCTGTATTCCAATCATAAGCATTGCCTTTGATGGATACCCCTGCACCTGTATCGTAATATACAGATTTACTCAAATCCTTAGAAACTTTAATAGTGAAATTTACCTCACCTTTATATGTACCTACCTGAATACCATTTGTTTCTTTGACTTCACAGGTAAGAGGTTCTTTCTTTGACTGTTCATGGTCAGCTACCCCTGCATAAAGTTCCTCACTAGACCAATAACCTGTATAAGTGTCATCGACAAATTCAACAGTACCAGTCAACTGAGAAGCTCCTGCTACATCCTGATTGGTATACTTTACAGTTGCAGGAGAAGAAATCTCTAACTGTAATTTGCTACCTAACTGTCCATAAGCATACACTGTATCACTTGAACTAAATTTCTGGGTAGCACTATCGTAACTCAAATTTAATGTTGCTGGTACTGATACAATTACACCACCTAACTGAGAAGATGTAGTTGTAAAGGTAACATTTGTTTGTGCTGAACTTGTATCTCCTTCTTCTGAAAGACCTTCAGCATATGCAGGTATTGTTGAACCCGCTAACATCATTACTGCCATCATACTGGCTAAAAGCTGTTTCTTTTTCATTAAAAAGACCTCCTTAAAAATGATTTTTCGCAGATTTATTCTGCTTTACAGAGTGTAAAATGATATTTACACTTTTCAGTTAAGACTAAAATAACTTTGAAAACTAAAAAGAGGTAGCTCTGCTTAAGAAACTACCCCTGAAACAAACCTTATTTACTGAACTTCTACAGTTATTGTCTGACTTCCTCCATTTGTCTGCTCCAAACTATCATAGAAGTAAGCCTTTGTAAGAACTTTTACCTTGTGGCTACCTTTATCAAGTTTGCTGTAAACATCAACTGGAAGAACTACATCTTCATCAGCTTTTGCTTCTACCAAATCACTTTGATAAAAATATGTATCACTACCATCAGCATATAACTCAAACTGAAGATAGAACTTATCTACATTTGTTTTTGAATTAGCAAGATACAAATATGGGTTATCCTTGTTTACAGTTGTATTCATTACTACAAATACATCTACATGGTCATTATTAACTGCTTCTGTATCTCTATCCTTGAAATCAGTTGTTTCTGTTTTTGCTCCCTTACGGAAATTGACTCCTACCCCTGAAGAACAACCTCTCAGCAGTAGAATGATTATGACGATAATCAATCCAAGTATTACGCCATTTCTAATTCTTACCTTTCTTCTTAATCTTTTCTTCTGCTTTTCTGACTGCTTATCAAGTTTCTCAAAAGCATCTACCTGCTTCTGAGTATCCTTGTTAGTGTCATCAATAACTAACTGGTCAATATCCTTATTTTCTGTTGCTGTCTCATTTACATTTTTGTTATCTTCCATGTTGCATTGCTCCTTTTCATTTACTCTGTTCTATTTCTACACCTACAGTTATTGCTCCTGAATAGTGTCCTGTATGTATATCACTTAAATCTGAAACTGTGACACCTAACTCCTTTTGAACTACCCCTGATAAACACTCTTCGCTAGTCCAATACTCCACATTTCCATCTTCTCCAAAAGATACAGTACCTGTAAGCTTACTATCATCATTCGTAAACTTTATTGTATCTGGTGCAGTAATTTTAATTCTTAAATCACTGTCCAAATACCCTGAAACTTTTACATAATCCTGTCCTGAGTAAGCATTGGACTCCTTATCATAGGACAGAGGTATATCGTTGGGTATAGATACAATCAACCCTCCGAAATCATCAGCAGATACATCAAAAGAACTGCTAATCTCCTGTGAGCCTGTATCTCCTGCCTTACTATAATCAGCATACACAGGAACTACACTGGTTATCAAAGCTGTTACTACCGCTAAAGTAGCTAAATACTTTCTTCTCATAATACTCTCTCCTTTCGCTAATTTTTTTTGTTATACAAGTTAATGCAGGATTTGCGTTTTCAAGTAAAAACTTATAAAACTTTAATTACTTGAAAACTACCCCTGACATGAGAAAAAGCCATGTAAACTACATGACTTTTCCCCTACAGTGGTAAAATATATTTTAAGAAAAGAGAACAATAGCAATACTACAGCTCTGTTTCCTACTCAAGATGACCTAGAACTTAGTTACAAATAATGTATGAGTTACCTCTGACTTTGAATACACTACAGGTAGAGTCACTGAAACAACTAACTACCCCTGATAAATGCAGTACTTTTCCATCAGCCTGTGTAATTTTCAAGTTTAGCTTATTTTGATTATTCACACTTAGCGAGTAATTTTTTACCTCGCTATTTTCAGTTTTAACTTGATTGCCATTTTCATCGACCACCATTAATCTACACACTTCTTAAATACACTCCTATCTACAATTACTGAAATATCATGTTTCCACGAATTTCAAGAGTTGTAAAGAAATGAGATAAAGTAACTGATGTCTGGATGCCATTTCTGTCTGAATTAACTCTGGTTCATCTTTATACTTCTCTGCATCATAATCATTTACTTTATTAATTATGTCTGTAAGTATTTTTATATGTTCCTCATTCTTGAGGGAGAACCTAACTACCCCTGATTTACATAGCTCATAAAACCAAAGAACTTGACGAGTAGCTAAATCACTACACTCAATTAACTCTTTAATATCTGTCATACTATCATATCCTTTCTGATAAATTTGTAACCCCAGAGCCTAGACTCTGAGGTTTAAATGCTACCCCTGAATTACAACATATAATATCTCGCATCTTCTGGTCTTCTTCTAATCCAGTAACTGCGGTTATAATCAATAAGGTCTTCCCATGAAAAAGAACCTAACATTTTCTGAAGAATCAGAGCATACCAAGTATATTCGAAATTCATCAGTGGGTTAAAAGCAAACTCTCTGAAGTAGTGTCTTTCAAACTTGTTAATCATTGTGTAACACTCGCCTAAAGTGTTATAACTTGGGCTATAAAGATAATCGCCTTTAGACAAATGCTTAATTGTAAATCCTAACTGTACAAGACGAATTCTTTCTTCTGCTGTAGTGTTAGGGTCTTTCATATAAAATGATTTATTTCTCTTATCCACATTACAGTACCTCAATACGTTTTTCATGTTCTCCTGCGGTGTACATGGTCTTAATAATTCTCTGATATTAACTGACTTATGATTACAAACATGGTCAACAGCCTTTGCATGAGGTAATACAAAATCATGTACTCTCACATTGGCTGCACCATATTGGATTGACATCTTTTTATCGTGATGACAAACCTCCGCTCTGAAAACGTACCCCTTATTGACTACTAATTCATTGTAAATATCGTAATCAATAAAATTGAAAGTATGATACCCCTTATCATTGTTGATAATTTCAATAAACACATAAGGGATACCTTCTCTTATGTAATCAATATTCACGATTGACTTTTTACCTCGTGAATATCTTACAATCCTCTTTGCTCCGTTAGCCATCAGAATACTTCCGATTACCTGAATACGCTGTACATCATCCATATTTTCAAACTGCATTAACTGATTTAAACTCATTACTTTGTCCTCCTGATTTCAAAAAATTTCAAATATATTTTTCCCGTTACACAAGATATATTTTGAAATCAGTTTTACGAAATAGAATCTTCTATAATGAACAATATCAATGCTGTCTAATGAACTGAATGACTCCCAATAAAATTTTCATAGTATATTAGTTTGGGCTATGTGGACTAAACGCTCAGAAAAATAACTTAAAGAAATCTACCCCTGAAAGATGAAAACATACTTGGTTCAATTATTCCTTGACTTCTTGTTGGGTAAGGCTACCAGTTTTTATAGATGCCTCAAAACCTTCCACTTGCTCATAGGTAAAATCATTTTCATCTATAATGCCTGACTGAGCCACCAACATTCGACCAAAGCTAATTATCTCTCTATCAGTCATAGGACTATCAAACCTATAAATATGTCCTTTACAAGGACTGCCAAATATATACTTTACGAACATATTACTCACCCCAATCATCAGCTTCGCTATCACTTGCATAAACTTCCTGTTTTGTAGGTAATATCTGCTCTCGTCTGTCAGCTTTCTTTTGTAGCTCATTCATTTTATCAATGTAAAAGTTGACATCTGCTGATGTATCTGGTGTTTCTACAGGCTTTGAAACCTGTGTGGTATCTACCCCTGAAACAAGACTTAATATAGAATCAATATCAGCTATTTCATCTCCATCTTTATCATATTTGGCTACAGGCTTTTCTGGTGTTCTTGTGATACCTAACTTTGTCAACTCTTCATCTACATGCTTCATATGTTCTTCTGCTGCTTGATTGGCTTCTGCCTGTACCTTGTTATGAAATTCATCTATCTTTCGTTGCTTTGCTTCTTCTGTTAATCTCTTCTCTTCTAAAGCTTTCTGCATCTCTTTGTAAGAGCAATGATACAGTAGAATGAAACTGGAAATTTGCCTATTATCTTCATCTGGCGTTTCAATTACTACCCCTGAATAAGTCTTTACTAGATTATTTACATAATCCTCAGCTCCTTGTAAGCCATTCTTATCTACTTGGCTTTTTAATTCTCTAATAACTCTTTCTACCTTTGTACGACTGAAATCCTGAGTTTCTATAATTTCCTGCTTTGTTTTACCATAAGCAATTAACTTGATTATCATGGTCTTATCTCTATCAGCTTGTGCAACTCTTACATTGTTAGCAATACTAAGATTTTTCTTAGATGCATCTATATGGTTTTCCTTTGTATCTTCCGACTGAAGAACTACCCCTGATTTATTGAGTTCTTCCTGATACTCCTGACGAATTTTATCTCCATATAACTTATTAGCTTCTTCATAGGTTATCTGTGATACAACTGGTTCCTGTTCTACCTGTAATGCCTCCTGCTGCTCTTGCTTGGCTTTTAACTTGGCTTCTCTCTTGGCTTTTAATTCCTTTCTATAATTGGCACGAATCTTCTCGCCATAAGCTTCGTTTGCCTCATCAAAAGTCATAAATGTAAAACTTCTACCTACCCCTGAGTTAGCCTTTGCAAGCAAATTTTCCAAAGTACTAAGACCTATAACTAATGCTGCATCGTCTTTAGTTGTATATACATTCTTAATGATTTTTCCATTATCATCTCTGTATTCTCCTACAATAACATTGTCAAAAATTTCATTATCTACAAAACTCATATTTGCTACCTCACTTTCAAATTTTTAAAATGCCAAACCTTTTGCTATTTGACAATATAATTTGATATGCAATATGTGAAAAATTAACTTGAAAAATGTTCGTGTGCTAACTTAGATTTGCTCGTGAACATAACTTAATATCTATTGCTACTCAAAGTATGTTTACCAGCTAACTGTGTTTTGCTCATGAACATAACTTAATATCTAATACTCCTTAAATATTGTTCATCAGCTAACTTAGATTTGCTTGTGAACATAACTCCTAAAAATAAGTATTCTATATAGTAATATCTGACTTATAACTACCCCTGAAACACTCAAAAATACCAGAAAAACACCATTGAACTTATTGCTCAAACAAGACTTTACTAAATCACTTTTACCTTGAAGTTTTGGGAAAATATGCTACCTAAAATTGGTTCCTACATAAAAAATAAGAGAGAATACTATGTTTCCTAGTAATCTCTCTTATTATCTGACTGGTGTATTTTCTGGAGTAGCTATTATAGTTGGTGTTGATTTTCATTGAATTTTTGCTATATTTGAAAATGATACTTTACACTTAAAAAGGAAAAATTAGTAACTACCCCTGACATAGAAAGAACCAGCTCCTCATTGGAACTGGTTACTTTTACAGGCTATCTACAACTTTACATACTGTTTTTCAAGAGCGTCTATCTTCTCTTTAATACTGAATGGTGCAAACTTTATTCTTTCATGTAATGCCTCACAACCTAATGGAAGTTTTAACTCCTTACCATCATCATATATAAGATAAACACTTGGCATCTCTGGCATTACCATGTAATCTCCTAAACTGCGTGGTTCTTTTACTTCTACTAACATATTGAAACTCCTTTCTCAGTGAACTACCCCTGAATAAACTTATTTTTGAATTGGACTGATTATCACCGTAACTACAGTCAAAATCATAAGAATAACCCATAATCCTCCAAACATTAATTGATATTTCTTCTTGTCTTTGTCACTTATATCTTTTTTCGTTATCTTATCTGTTAGCACCACTAGAATTATAAATACTATAAGAACTGCTGTTATCATTATTATAGCTATTGCTAACATTTAAGCCTCCTTGACTACCCCTGACACAAATTATTTACATCACTTTCCAAGTATAACCTCTTACCATTTAAAGGTAGTCTCCTACAGGGTTTTAAAATATCCTGCTTTTCTAACTCATTTAACATTGTTACACTTATTGATAGTTTTCTACGAACATCTGTTGCTGTTAGAAAAGTCAAATTACTTTCAAAAGAAACATTACTACCCCTGCAACAGTCAACAATAAAATCATCAACTTGACCTTCTGAGTAATATCTCTTGACACCTACTCTCATAATTGGAACTAACAACCTCTCCTGCTCATACTTGTCTAAGGTTGAAATTGAGCAACCTATTAAATTACTTGCCTCTCTTGCACTTAACAAAGGTTTATTCATTAGCAAAGCCTCCTTTTTTGTTTCATACATAACATATTTTTATATGAGAGATATCACACACATACTCAAAATCCCAACCAACTTATAAAATGGAAAAAGAGCAAGGATATGAACTCCTTGCTCTTAAATGCTTAATATTATTTTTATTTTAAATATTGTCCTAACTTATAAATGAAATTCTTAAATGGATATACTTCATACTTAGCCTTTGGATATAAAGGACTTGGCTCAAACTCCTGCACTTCATAGTTTGTAATCATTATCTCTGCTTCTTCATGCTTGGCTACAAGGTCAGTAAAGAAATCCTTGCTGGAATCTCTTGAAATAGTTACTACCCAAAGTGGCTTACTATTTGCTAAGAAAATATCATTGAAATGAGTATATACTGTTTCCACAATTGCCTTATCTATAGATTTCATATCTGCTTTGCTTGCTTCACTTCCCTTAGTTCCACAAGCTCTACAAGAGAAAATAAACTTATTTCCTACCTCTGAAGTCGTATATAATTTTTCAATAAGCTCTAGCATATCCTGTGGCTTAAACATACCTACTTTATAATTTACAGTTGCTATATAAGGGCTATCCACATAAAACAATGCTTCTGGATTAACCTTACTATTTTTACCCTTCAAATCTTCTTTCTCGGCAATAACCTCTTGAGTGACTGAATCTATAACAACTCTGAAATCATCACTTATAATGTCAATTCTTTGAAACTGCTCATGTAACTCTTCAATAATATCTTTCTGCTCTGGGCATTTATCTGATGACTTCTCTGTAGGATATAAGAAATGTCTCCATTTGGCTGCATTTTTAGAGCCACGAGTAGCTGTCATTTTATTTATCTGACTTACTCCTACATCACCCATTGTAGCTAATGTCTTTACAAATATAATAGCTAATGCCTTTCTGACTGGTGTACCTACCCCTGAGTTTAACATATTTGAAAAATAAGCATAATACTGATAGAATCTTGCTTGATAATTACGCTTTTCAGCATCTCTTACATTTTCTACATATGAATCCTTATTTTCATCATCTAACTCTCTTGTAGCTTTCAAATCATGAAAATTAACCTCTGAACCAAGTTTCTCATAAAACTTACTTTCAGCTATATATGCCATAAACTTATCATAATCAGACTTTAAACTTCCAAGTTTCTCTAAAAGCTCCGCTTTTGTATAAACTACCCCTGAATACTCAAAATTACCTTGCATAAAATTAACATTTTCACAAATATCATTTATATATTTAACTACATCAGCGAAATCAACCCTCGTTTCAGCACCAGAAAAATCAAGTATTGCTGTTTCTCCTGACTTACTTTGCTGAGTATCTCTTGTCTTTTGTGATGCACTAGTTGCTCTATTAAAGAACTTTATCATTTCATTATTGAAATCTATTCCCTCAAGCTGTTCTCCACCCTCTAACGCTGACTTGAGTTTATAAAGTTCCTCAATCAATACCTTATAATCTTCTGACTTTATTACTGTGTACAAATTACATAAATCAGCATCTAAATCATTATATTTGTAAGGAACATAACCTCTTTTTCCTTCCCCATACCCTCTCTTAGGAAATGCCAGAGATGCAGAGCCTGTCCCTCCAAATACATCTACAAACTTGGTATATTTTCCTGCCTGATAAACAAGATTTTTTACAGCTATACCTAATTCTTTATCCTTCTGCCCATTATAGCTAAATAATATTACTGGCTGAGAGTAGGCTACCCTTGACAAAGAGTTGTATTCAAATTTATAATCCCTACAACTCCTGTAATACTTATAGTCGTATGGTAATTTACTAAATATCTTACCCATATTCAACGTAGTATTATTGTTGCAAATATACTTACCTTTTGGGTTATACTCTGCTCTGCCTGTAAATTCATACATCAGCTCTGTTTGCTTATATAACTTATAATCTTCCCCTCTAACTGCCATAAAGAATATCGTTTGTTGTATAAGTAAAGGCATAGCTATCTGATTGTTTTTACTATTAGACTTGGCAACAAACCTAGATGCTACCCCTGAAATAGTTTGAACTGCTGACTTCCAATCATACTTTTCTTTTTGGTTGTCAAAGTCATCTACAACAGAATATAATATATTTACTTCCTGCTCTGTTAAATCATTGTTTCTATTGATGTTCTGAACACCTGCACATGCAACTGGGAACATACTGTCTAAGATATCTTGTGCTGCCATAATATAATCTCCTTCTCTATTTTGAAGAATATTATATCATAAGACCGGTCTTAGGACTACCCCTGAAACAAAGAAAGACACTAAGCTTTTACACTTAGTGCCTCGATAACTACCCCTGAAAGAATTTATTTTTCAATTTTCATATTTGTAATAAGCTCTTCAAGGACTCTTAATAATTCGTCACTTGCCTGAATCTTTCTCTGTGCTTCTTCATCCATATACTTTGGAATCATACAAATAAAGCGATATAACTGCTCTGGAGTAACTCTATTATATACAGCATCTGTAACATTTCCCTTTAGACTATGACCTACAATACGCTTAATTGCGTACTCTGGAAGTCCTGCTGTATATGCCATTGTAATAAAAGTAACTCTCACACAATGTCCTGTTTTGTTTTGTATGCCAAAATAACGCATAATCTCTTCATATCTGTGTCTGAACTTATCGTAAGTAACATGCTTACTCGTTGGCGAGTAAATATCATTGAATAACCATCTTGAATCAAGTTTGATTGCTTGCTTAAATCTTGCCTCAACTAATGGCTTGATAAGTGGGTGGATTGGAACTACTCTATCACGACCAGCTTCTGTTTTCATACCCTCGACTATAATATTATTTTCTAAGTCCACATTTTTAATTTCTATATTACAAAGCTCTGACGGTCTAAAACCTGAATAAATACCAATCAAAAGCATATCCATGAATCTGTAGTCAAGATTATTCCATAAGATTTCAAGCTCCTCATTAGAAAAACTCTCTTTCTTTTTCTTCTGATAGTCAGCTTCTTTCCTCATATCCTTAACATCAAAAGCTCTAGCCACATTACTTGTCACTAATTTCAAACCCACAGCTTCATCCAACATAAGATTGAATAAAGACTTGATACGAAGCTTAGTATTTATAGAAGTATGTCTTACTTCTTTCTTACTACCCCTGATTACCTCTCGTGTTCCATTTTCCATTACATCTCTGATATGAGAACTACCTAATTTCTTCAATTTAAGATTTCTGATACTCTCACAATAAGCCCAAGCTGACTCAACGCTTCGTTTAGCACTCGGAACTACCTTCTCAAAATATGTTTCACTCCAATAATCATAAAGTTCACCTACTGTAGTAATCTTATTAGTTAGGTCATAAGGACTGGAATTATACTCTGCAAGAACCGCCTCTGCTTCTGCTTTAGTCTTATATACCCCTAGCGACTTGGAGATATATCTAAACTTTTCCTTCTCAGCATCAAACTCGCTACCTACTGTAACCCTAATTTGATACTTAATTTTGCCTTTCGTATCCTTAATCTTGGTAACACTACCCTGACCATTACCTCTTGACTTAGCCATATAAAAGCCTCCTTTAAAAATAATAAATTACACTTTTTATTGGTGGGCTTCAGACCGAACTTATTTCTAAAGATAACTTACAATCTAAATACAAGGATGAGATGCGTAGCAAGTAAACAGATAACTCCGTAGCAAGTAGCACATATTTTGTAGCAAGTAGATGCAAGTAGATAAAAAAATCAGGGCAAACCAAACCGATTTACATCGAATTTGATTTGCCCTGTAAATGCCCGTTTTAAGCGGTTTTATGCGGTTTTAAGCCACTTTCAAACTAGAAGCGACCTGCCTCTGCAGCTTCCTGAACATAAACTGCAGCCCCGCTATTTACTGGGTTCGCAAGTCCTTTTGCGTGTTACATGCCTATTACTCAGCCGCAGCGGTGCTATTTTGTACTTACTTGTTAAGCCGTCCTCGTAGCGTTATAAGCGCCTCTCTAACGTTCTCTGCGTTAATAGTCTCTTGGCACTTTCCGCGCTCCCTCGTGCGCTCTACGTCCTCTTTAAAGAACGGGCACAAATCGCAGCCGCCTACAATCTGGCAAGCTGCATTTGCTGTGATGATCTGCTGCGCTTCGATTTCTCCCATAACTGCCATGCGCTTACCCCATGCGCTTGTTTACGATAGCCTGTGCTGCTTTGTATGCTGCTGCGCCGTACTTGGCTGTGATATTCTCGCGGCGTTCTGGATTGCTGCCCCACTTGCCTTTAATAATCTCGTCTGCCAGCTCTTCGGCTGTTTTGCTCTTAATGGTAGCTGCGCCCATAATCTCGTTTACGCGCGCCTGTGCTGCCTCGTATGCTGCTGCGCCGTACTTGGCTGTGATATTCTCGCGGCGTTCTGGGTTATTTCCCCATGTGCCGTTTATAATCTCCTGCGCCAGCTCTTCGGCGCTCTTGCTTTCCGCTGGCTGTGGTTCTGCATTTCCTGTTACCACATTATCGTACTGCGTTAAGTTGTTGCTGTCAATAACCGCCATAACATTTGTTACGTATGTAGGGCTTGTGGCATAGCCGCCCTCTTTAATGGCCGTAATAGCTGTACGTGCGTCTGTCGCATTTACTGCGGCTGCGTAACGTGTGCTGCCTGTGATAAGGTCGTAATAATCTTTTACGCTGTCTGCCGGTGTGTCGTATGCTCTAAATGCTGCTGTAATTGTTGTGTAATTAACACTGTCGTAGCACTCCTGCGTTTTAGAGCTAAACACTTTGCCGCCCCAGCTCGCAGTAGCCTTAATGCCGAAAAATGCGTTAGCCTTAGTCATAAGGCTAGAGCCGCCCCAGCCTGTCTCTAATGCTGCCTGTCCGACACACACGCTTGGAAGTACAAAGCCTGTGCCTGCGTCTTTTCTTCTTTTTGCCTCTGCCTGTGCAAGTGGTACGATTAACGATAAAAACTCCTGTTTGTTCATAATGGTTTTACCTTTCTTTATAAGCTCGTGTTAATAGCTTTCTTTGGTAAAACTCTTTTGCATATTTCTTTAGTTAATCGCCTTACTCTTTCTTTGCTTTGCTCTGTAATACGTCGATAGCCTTAGTAATAGCTGCCGGCATAGGTACGCCCATAAGCCCCGCGTTTTCTACAATACTTATAAGCTCATTTGACATAAAACCAATAATTACAGCCTCGCGTATGTAGTTTACGCCTGTCGCAAGATCTAAGCGGTATGCAATTAATACGCATAGTAAAATCATACCTTTTTTGCAAAGTCCCTTTGCTCCTGCTACACTCTTTAGACTGCCGCTTTCTGTTTTCTTGCTTTTATGGAATACGCCCGCCACAATTACACCGCTGATATAGTCAATAACCATAAAAGCTACGAGTGTTGCAAGCGATGTAGTCCAGCCGCCAAGCAAAGCAGCAATAGCCCCGCCGAGCGCTCCAATAGTTGCACAAATTTTTATTTTCATCTTTTCGCCTTTCCGCGCTGCCGCGCCTTTTATTTTTTTCTTTTGTGCAGCTCTTTTGTTGATCTCTTATGTTTCGGCGCTGTCCTCTCTTTCTGTGTAGTCGTCGCCTGTGATTTCCTTGTACTCTTCTGGTGTTAATTTTCCTTTGCTTACGAGGTTTTTAAGCATTTCCTCGTTATACCAGCCTGTCGCATAATAGCTCTTATATCTCTTTGCCGCTTTACTCATTCTCTGCCGCCTCGCTTTCCATGTTCTCTGTGTCCTCTGCCAGCGTTGGTAAGTCAATGTTTGCCATAGTTGCTACATACTCGAGTAACGCTGCCTGCTCCTGTACTGTAGCTTTCAAGCGTTCGTTTTCTCGCTGCTCTTTAATGCTGGTTTTTAGCTTCTCAAAAATCATTATTTCGCCCCTTTCCATAGGTCTTTATAATATTTATCCATTCTGTCGAATTAGCGTTATTGTGCTACGGGTGTGCCCGTAATTGCACAAACGGGCGCGCAGCGCATAGAGCGGTATGCGTAACCGAAGTCGGTGACGTTGCCGCTCCGATCCACGCCCCACGTATTGTACGAGATGCCACGACTAGCGCTACGCATGCAGACTCCCTGCGGTGAATTGTGGTTTTCTATGGCGTATGTAACCACTTCTGGGTATATTTGCCATTGTTCACAAGGTGTTGCACTCCCGCTGGCTCTCTTCCAGTACTCCCAGTAGTCGCCCTCCCCACTTGCCTGTGGCGCGCAGTACATTTGCTCCATACTTGGCAAAAAGATTTTGTCGTATGTAACTTCTGTCGGTGTGTTCTTATCTGGCTCGCTTATGGTGTTCGGTATTGTTACGATTTTAATAGGCGTTAAGCAGCTTAAAAAATCGTCGTCAAAGCCCGTTAAAAAGCCCGCCTTTGTCGCAAGCTCCGCTGGTTTAACGTCGCCCTTATGCTGTGCAGTCCACCAAGCATTAACGCCCGCCTTGCTGTTAAGCCACTGCCTCATAGCGCTATGGCTCCAGCGATTGTAACCATATCTACAAATATTGCCGCTCGTGTCTTTAATTGCGCTGTGGTAATATGTTGTTCCCGCAGGAATAGCGTCGCCTGTCGTTACAGTCGCAAGGCTAAAGTTGCCGTACTTGTTTTTTGTGTAATAATTATATTTTTCGCTAAATGTCGCCTCTGTTGCCGCCTCTGCCTCTGCTGCGTCATACTGTACCCCGAATGGCGTGCTATAATGCCATTGTAAAAACATAGCGTTTGTGGTTTCGCCGTCTTTAAGCTCTACGTCTCCAAAGTGCACGACGTCCATAACTGCTGCGTATGTTACATTTGTTGCCTTATCTGTCCAAGGTACTGTGATCTGGTCGCCTATTGCAAATACTTCTTTTTCTTTTTTGCCCTCTACTATCGCTTTTACCTGTTTCATAGTAACGAGGTCTGCGGCCGTAAACCCTGCAATCGCTCGCAGACTCGCCGCTATATCTTTCATAGTTGTGTCGCGTGGTAAATCAATACTTTGTACTGCCATTATTGTCCTCTCTTTCTTACTGTTCGTTATACATAAGTGTTACTGCGCCGTCCTCGCCTACAAGTAAATTGTAATTTCTGTCTGTGTAGACTGCTTTCGCTGCGTCCTGTGCTGTCTTTGCTGCTGCTGTAGCTGTGTTGGCTGCGTTGTTCGCGTTAGTTGTTGCCGTGTTCGCGTTCCCTGCTGCCCCGTTTGCTGCGCTTGTAGCGTTTTTCGCGTTTTCTGTTTCTCTCTTTGCGTTTGTGGTTGCTTCGTCGGCTGCTTTTTTTGCTATATCTGCCGCACTTGCCGCGTTATTTGCTGTTGTTGCTGCTTTATTGGCTGCGTTTGCTGCGCTTGTGGCGTTGCTCGTAGCCGTGTTCGCGTTCCCTGCTGCCCCGTTTGCTGCGCTTGTAGCGTTTTTCGCGTTTTCTGTTTCTCTCTTTGCGTTTGTGGTTGCTTCGTCGGCTGCTTTTTTTGCTATATCTGCCGCACTTGCCGCGTTATTTGCTGTTGTTGCTGCTTTATTGGCTGCGTTTGCTGCGCTTGTGGCGTTGCTCGTAGCCGTGTTCGCGTTACTTGTAGCTGTGTTGGCATTGTCTGTAGCTTTTTCGGTTGCTACCCTTGCTGCCTGTGCGCTGTCCCTTGCCTGTTCTGTTTCTATAATTAATTTTGTTAAGCTCGTGCTCTCGTCCGCGCTCTCTATATCGTCCGTATATACACTCTCTGCGATTTTAGTATAATATGTTGCGCTTACCAGTACGCTAGAGCCGTTGTATAACTGTATTTCTGCAAAGCCTGTGCCCGCTGCCGCTAACATCTGCTGCGTGTATGTTACTATTACTTTATTGTTGCTTATTGTGCAGTCATTTATTACCTTGTTGCCGTCTGGCTTATAGTATTTTACACGCGCTTTTACTCCGCTCGGTATTGTGTATCGGCTGTTATTCTGTAGTAACGTTACCTCTACTTGTCGGCTGGATATTTCGCCCTGCTTGGCTATAATGTACTCAAACGGCGGCGCGCCGTCTATCGGTACTTTTATGCTTTGAATATTAACTATACTCATGTTGTCACTGCCTTTCCGTTCTAGTTCTCTGCGTTATCGGATAGTGCTGTTTTAATACTCTCCTGCGCTAACTGCTCAAGTATATCTATAGCTTCCAACGCTGACTGGTCTATTATCACTCTATTTAGTTTCGCGTTTGCGCTTATAACTTTTCCCTCGTCATTGATAACGTCGTATGTTATAGCCATACGTTTAACGCTTCCGTCTGTTGCTGTTGCTATTGCCTTAATGTTAATCATGTTATTAATTCCTCGCTTTCTTATTAATCTAATTGATAAAGTAATGTATTCATGTATGCTGATACATCATATATGTAGTCTGTATGCTCATTTTCCTGTGTGTGTGCTTCCAATCTTAAATTCTCATAATCTCTTTGTATGGTCTTGACTTCCCAAGCGAATTTTAAGTTTTTTGTCCCTTTTACAACAAAATACGATGGTGTGCGCTCTGATACATAGCAATCGCCAGGACCATATTTAGTGAGAAAAACATCATATTGATATTCTAAATCAATCGTTTGAGCAAATTTTTCTTCGATGAAAATTAAGCACTTTCCTGTTTCGTCTATCTGTGCAGCTCCGACATCTCCAAACATTGGGCTTGGTGTCTCATAGCAGCATAATAAGCGGTCCCCATAATCTTGTGTTCGCACAACTCTGTGTTTGCTTCCGGTGCAATATAATGCTGTTGCCGATATATTTGTATATTGTCCGCTGCCTGGCGCTCCGTCAAGACTAAGCATATGACTGTAGAGAGAACTTTCGCTACCATCTCCAGCCGATGAACCTCTTAGGCTTATAGAGCCTATTCTGTTGTTGGTAACCGTGATTGTATTGGTTCCTTCATCATTGAAGCCATACACGTTGTTTCTATGTATCGTAAAGCCTTGTTTCTTTTTTGCATCATAAACACTAATGCTGGGTAAATTGCCTGTTTGGATTAAATTGATGTCGCCGCCATTGATTTTAACGTCGTTGCATGTTAGTTTTCCGTCTTCCGTCATCTCCGAGCTGTCGCTTTTCCATGATATTTTTTTTGCTTGGCACCTTATTGACTCTGCGCTTTGCTCTATTTGCGAACTAACGTCGCCAGCTGTTACTTTTGTTTCGATTTTCTCCGCGTTTATCTTTATGGACGCTTTTAGCTCTTTTTCTGCGTCCTGTGCCCTTTTAACCTCTGCCGTAATGTCGTCTGCGTTTACTGTAAACTGCGCCTCTGCGTAATCTCGTAGCAGTCCCAGTACTTCCACGTCTTTAATTAATACTGTTGTACCCGATACTGTCGCGTAAAAGTATATATAGCCGTCGTAGTCGCTGCTTAGTTCTATATCGCGCTCAAATGTTGTCCAGTCGTCCGATTTAAGCTCCCCTGCTGCCGTTGTTGCCGTTGTCTTAAAACTACATTGTACGCGCGCTGTGTTTTCTTGCCCTGCTATGGTCGCCGCTTTATAACGTACTCTGTAAGTGCCTGCGGGCGTTTTCTTTGTGTTGCAGCGTATGTAGCTGCTATAATTTGCGCTTGCTTTTACTATTTTCGCGTATCTTCCAAGCGTTGTGCTGCTTTCTACTACATTGTTTGCCGAGCTTGCATACCAGGGTGCGCTTAAGTCGTCCGTAAAGTCTGCTGCGTAATTGTGCATAGCCGTTTCACTTATTTTCTTGCATAATAGCTTAAGTTCTTCGGCTGTCGTTTGTATCTTACTTAAGCTGTCCTCGTACGCTTTATTTGCGGCGTCGTCTGCGTGCTTTGTCACTGTATTCCTGTATTCAACGTCTAGCGCCTCTGCGTATACTGTGCCTGCTCTAAGTATCGAGCCTGTGAGCTCGCCCGCTGTGATAAAGTTCGCTACTATTTGGCCGTCTGCAGTTATTGCTGTGGTAAATTTGCCGTTTACTCCTGTGCTGCTGTGTCCCAGCCCTGCAAGGTTCCAGCGCCAGACATTTTTAGCTTTGCTAAGCTCTGGCCGGTCTAGTATGTAGATCTCCTGCGGGTTTTTCTCTGGATAGAGCACCACATAGCCGCCGCTGTTTCCTGTTATAGCTGCCGTAACGTCTACTATTGTCTGCTCTATCTGTTTTTTGATCTGCTCGGCTCGTGTCTGGTTCCTTTTTATACTCTCTGTTATTTCCTGCTGCGTCGCTGTAAGCTGCTTAGTTAAGTTTGTACGCACGCTGCCTATTTTCATAGTGTCGTAACGTTCTTTTAAGCTGTCGTACTTCGCTTTTACTATTTTCGCCATCGCTTCTATTTGTAGCTTGTCTATGCGCACTGTTACTGTATCGCATAGCGCGACGCTTTCCATAGCCTGTATATTTTTATAGTCCTTAGTCTTTTTAAGCTGCGCGTACGAAAGTGTAATATTAATATCTGGCTCGGTGCTTATTTTTTCTAAGTATGCCTCTGCTTTCGCTCTTAACATATCCTCGGTTATAATCGTGCCGCTTTCCCACTCGCTGCTAAAGTCCACTATCTCGCAGCGCTTATATGCGTAGTTCGCTGCGCCTGCGTGTACTAGAGTCTTTTCTTTCAGACTTACGAACACCTCGTTTTCTGTGCCCTCTGGTGTGTACTTCGCGTATGGGAATATGGCTGTTACTATATTTGATATGTTGCGCTCTTGTTTTGCGTCGGTTAAATTCTTGCCGTATTCGATTGTTACGCCGTTATCTGCGCCTCTCGCTTTTAATAGTTCTATCCTGTAGTTATTAAAGTGATATTCGCCGCCCCACGTATCTAATATACTGCCCTCTACGCCGCCGAGTGCTTTACGCACGCTTACCACGTCCGCTATACTCGTGCTGTTTACTGTTGTAATGTCGCTTGTGGCCGTATATTTGTGTTTAAATACTGCTGCTGCAAGTAACCTATTAAGTGCTTGCTCTGCGTTTACCCCACTTACGCTAAACCGTTCTACAGGGTTGCCCGTAAGCTCGTAGCTTATGTGCTCGGCGTTCCACGTCGTATTACTGCCTATCTGTTTGCCGCTTTTGTATATTCTAAAAAGCTGCGGCTCGTCCGTGTCATTTGCCTTTGCTTTAATAATAGCGTCCTCTGCTATATATTCCGCTAAGTGTCCTTTTGCTGGATATACAAGCGTCGCCTCGTATGCCCCGTTTCTCTCTTCTGTTACTGTGCAGCTTACCGCGTCTGTAAGTAAGCCTATGCCGTTTGTTGTAAAGTCCGTCTCGCTGGCAGCGTATAAAATCGGTATCATAGCTTGCACCAGCGCGGTACTATTTCGATTTTTGTTACATTACCCGCCCAACTTATGTTATTGTCTCCTGCTGCCAGCTTAGGAAACGCCCCCACAAGCATTTTATTATTCTGTAATGTATCGCCCTTGTATGCGTTCATGTTCTCGCTGTCTACCTCTATATATCCGTCTATATTTTTAAAACCGTGCGCGCGATTGTTTATATAGAGCGTTACGTTGCCGCTGCCGTATATTTTCATATATGGCGTCGCTGTAAAGCCCTCTGGGTTTATGATCGTGGCTGCTTTTGTTATCGTTATTGTTTCGTCTCCCTTTAGTGCTCTTTTGTACGCCTTGCATCTAAATTGTATTTCTATTTGCCCTAGTAAACGCTTAGCAAGCTCTGACACGCTCGCCCCGCTGTTTACGTATGCAAGTGTGTAATAGTCTCTGTCGTAAGTGTCATAGAGTTTTTTATACTCTATACCGCTGCCGTAGAGCCAAGCGTAAAGCCTGCGGGCGTGTTCCTCTAAATCCAGCTTAAAGGCGTCTATATCCACGCAGCATACGTATTTTCGTACATAGTCGTTAAATTGCTGGTTGTCCAGTTCGTCTATGCGATTGTCTACTACAAAATTGCCGCGCGCTGGTACGTTTATAGTTTCTATTACAGGCTCGGCGGCGTTGTCCGCGCCGCTCTGCTCTATAATAAAAAGTCCCATATCGAGAGAATTAACGCCGTTATATGTAAAGCTATTAGCCGCATTGTAATAATTACTAAGCATATACTCTGTCGTCCCTCTCTTTCATTTCTTCGGCTGTCTCTAGCATTTCCTCTGTAAGTTCTCTTATGTCTGTATCTCTGTTGTTTTCAAAATGCTCTATGTTTACATTGATCTTGTTTGTAATTTGCTGTGGTCTGCCGCCTTTTGCGGTGTCTATAGCTGTGTTTCTTGCTGTATTTGTTAGTGGTGTTACTACAGCTTTGCCGTTTACCATTTGCACGAGCTCCGGTCCCGCCTCTGCTACCATAGCGCCGCCGTTTCCGATAATACCGCCGTGTGCAAGCCTTGGTAGGCTTAATTTGCTCATTTTGCTAATGCTTACCCCTGGTATTTTGTTTATGAGCTTGATAGCTCCATTGATAAGCCCTATAGCTCCGTTTATGGTGTTTTCTATAATGCTAATTACGCCATTAATGCCAGCTTTAATACTGCCACTTATCGCGCTTGCTATTGATGTACCTAAATTTGTAAAAGTGTTTTTTATCGAACTCCATAGTCCGCTAAAAAATGATGTAAAATTAGAGAATACGCCTTTTACTGCGTTCCAAGCTGCCCCGAAAGTGTCCCTAAAGAACGAACCGACAGCCGAAAAGATACGCTTTACGCTGTCCCATAAGACGCTAAAGAAATTTGCAAAGCCTGCAAATATGCTTTTAATTCCGTCCCAAGCGCCTCTAAAGTCTCCCGTAAGTACATCTTTTACGACGCTAAATACTGTTTTTATTGCGTTCCATACTGCAGCAAAGTAAGCCGCTACGACGTCCCAGACTGCTTTAATAATCTCCCACGCGTTACGAAAGAACGAGCCCAGCACTTCGCCTACAGCCGAGAATACTACTTTTATGTTTTCCCAGATGAGCGTAAAGTAAAGTACCGCTACGTCCCATACGCCTTTAATATATTCCCATGCTACCGAGAAAAAACCGCCCAGCACTTCACCTACTACCGAGAATATAACTTTTATATTCTCCCATAGCATAGAAAAATACGGCTCTACTAAGTCCCAGACTGCTTTAATAATCTCCCAGCAATCGCTAAATATCTGGGCTATATCTGTGCCCAACTGCTGCAAAAAGGCAAACGCCGCTTGTAAGTATGGCTCTATAAATCCCCATACCTCTTGTATCTTGTCCCAGATAGCACCTATAACGCCCTTTATTACCTCGACAGCGCCGCCTATAAACTCTTTTACGTTCTCAAAAATTTCGTTTACTGCGTCTCTGAACCATTCGCACTTGTTATATAGCGTTATAAATATTGCTATTAGCGCCGCTATCGCTGCTACGACTAATATAATAGGGTTTGCCGCAAGCACGCCTTTTACTGCTACTATTGCAGTCTGTAGAGTCTTAATTACATTTATCATAGTTGATATTGCCGTAAATATTTTCCCCAGTATCAGCAGTGCGGGGGCTAGGGCTGCCACTACCGCAATTATTGTTACAATAATTCGCTTGGTGTTGTCGTCCATATTTTTAAAGCGTTCTGTAGCCCCTTTTACGTTGCTGCAAATATTTGTTAATGCTGGCTGTAGCATTTCCAGCGCTGTAGTTCCTAAGTCTGTTACTGCGTTTTTAATCTGGTTTAGTGCTATTTTAGCTTTGTTGCTGTCTGTGTCCAACTTGTTAAAAGCGTCTGTCGTTGCGCCCGTGCTGTCATTCATTTGTTCGAGTACATTGTTAAACTCGTCTGCTCCATTTCCGAGTAGCACCATAGCCGCTTTACCGGCTTCGCTGCTGCTCCATAGGTCGCTAAAGCTCTTGTTATTTTCATCTGCATAACTTTTTAATATCGCTAATACATCTGAAAGTGTATTGCCGTCTGCGCTTAATTCTGCGAATGATTTACCCGTTTTTTCTCTTAGTACGCCGTCTACAGTCGTGCCGCCTTTTCCGAGTTCGTTAAGCATAGAGTTTAAGTATGTCGTACTTTCTGCTGTTGCTATACCTTTCGCGGTCATATCTGCGTAAGCTGCGCAAAGCTGGTTCATTTGTACGTTGTTTGCGTTCGCTGTCGGTATTACTTTACCCATAGCGCTAGCGAGTTCGTTTACGGTTGTTTTTCCTAGGTTCTGCGTCGTTATAAGCATATCGCTAATATGCTCTGTTTCTGTCGCTTCTAGGCCGTATGCGTTTAATGCTGTTGTTAAAATGTCTGTCGCATTTGCCGTATCTGTAAAGCCAGCCTTTGCTAATTTACTCGACTGTGCTACAAACGTTACTGCGTCTGCTGTATCTACGCCGCCCGATATTGCATTATATACGGACTCTGCTATATCCGCTGCTGACTGTCCTGTATCGTCTGACAGCTTTAATATAGCTGTGCTCATATCTTCTATAGACACTTTGCTTTCGTCCGCTATGGTGGACACTTTTGCCATAGCGTCCTCAAAGTTTGAAGCGGTCACTATACTTGCTGTACCGAGTGCTGCCGCTGCTGTGCTAAGTGGTTTAAGTTTATTGCCTGCGGCTGTGGTTTTTTCTCCTATTTTTTCGGTTACTTCTCCTATTTTTTCGAGCGATATATTGCTTTGTTTTGCCGCCGCCTCTAAGTCCTTTAAGCGCTGCTCTGTACTTGCAATCTCTCTTTGTAACCCTCTGTATTGTTCTTCGCTTACTTCTCCGCGCTCAAACTGCTGTTGTACCTGTTTTTCTGCCTCTTTTAAGGTGTCTAACTTCTCTTTTGTACTTCCTATAGCCTCTTTTAGTACTTTCTGTTTCTGGGCTAATAATTCCGTATTCGTCGGATCTAGTTTAAGCAGCTTGTCTACTTCGCGTAACTCTTTCTGTAAAGAGCTGCACGAACTATTAACACCAGAAAGTGCCTTAGATAGCTTAGTGGTGTCGCCGCCTATTTCGATTGTAATACCTTTAATACTGCCTGCCACTTGTTACGTTCCTTTCTGGCTCTTAATCTTTTCTCGTATCTTTTTGCGGTCTGGCTTGGTCTGCGTCATTCTGTAGCAGTCCTCTAAATACTTTCTGCCATTTTCTGTTTGGCTAAGCATATATATATAGCTTTCTCGCATAAAGTATAAATATAGGTCTATCGGCATTTCCTGTACGTCGAATATGCTTATATTTAAGTAATCTATAACTAATTTCTCTGCTCGTGTGTCTACGGTGTATGTATACTCTGCCGCCTCTGCCTGCCCGTTTGGGTAGTGCGGCAATTTTAGTTTGGGTTATTCTTAATACTGTTTACAAAATCGGCGTAATCGTTAATGTACGCTATAATTTCCTCTATGTCGTACTCTTCCTGCTCTAAGTACTCCGCTGTAATAAGCTCTTTTCCTCTGTTGTTGCTTAAGATTTCCGCTAATAGCTCAAGCATTTCGTCGTATACTTCGCCGCTCTTAGCCTCGTCTGTGTCAATGTCGTTTATACTCTGCATTTTTTCAAAAGTGCGCTTTTTAGGCATTTCCACTACAAGGGTTTTGCCGTCCTTTAACTTAGTAGGGTAAAAGCTGCGCTTTAATTTTCCAAAATCAAAACTTTTGTTTGCCATGTTTCTAACCTCTTTTCTATCGCGGCTGCTTTTGCGCAGCCGCTTTGATCTCTTATACGTTCTGTACTATTTCCTCGTCGAAAATTATAAGCGTGCCCTCTTTGTCCATTGGGTAAGCCGTAAATGTCGGCTCTAGTGTTGTCTCTGTGTCTGTTGCAAATGTGAAGCTAAAGCCCGCCTCATTCTTTCCGACGATTGTTACTCTAATATCGCCGTCCTCGTCGTCCTCGTGTAAAAACCTAATTAAGTACTTGTCGCTTTTCTGGTTCTTTAAGCCGCCAATTTTTACAGTACGCTTTTTTTCTGACGTTGTAACTCTTGCTGTTGCGCATAACTTTTCTAATGTTGTGGCACACCAAGTAAGTAACCCCGCCTTAAGTGTCGCCTCTTCTTTTGTTACTTTAGTTTTCTGTACTACGCCTAAGTCGTCTTTAACTGTGTAGCTCTCTGCTGTATACTCAAGTGACGCGCCGCCTTTAATGTGTGCAAGCTGGTTATCCTCTGTCTCTATTGTCGCGTCGTCTGGGATTTCTCCCGTAAATTTAATGCAGTAAAGTTTACCGCTGCCGAGTGTTATTCTCTCGCTATCCATATTGTTACTATCCTCTCTTTCTTATTTTTTCGTATATGGTAAATTCGTATGCCGTCTGCACCATATCTTCACTTTGTATTGTCTCTTGGAATTTGTTAAAGCCTACGTCGTATAATACCTTTTGCTCTACCTCTTTTTCTAAGCTGCTGTCTGCTGTTTTGTCTGTGTAAAGCTCTATAGCCGCCTGTATCGCCCTAACTCCTACTGCGCCGTCGTCGCTTTTGCTTACGTTGTCCTGCGGTGTTATGTATACCAGATACGGCAGCTCGGGTAGTGGTGTCTCTTTTGTCTCTCTGAACTCGTCCTTTGCCAAGGGTAGCCCCAGCGCGCGGGCTCGTTCTATAATTGTCTCTAATCTCATTTGCTCGCTGCTGCCTCTATCCTTTCCTGCAGCGCCTCTATAGCCGCCTGCTCTACAGGTGCTATATGCTGTATAGCTCTAACTCTGCCGCCGTTCCTGCTTGCGTGTCCATATTCCAGCAAGTGGGTTAGCTGGTAGTCTGTCTTGTTATATACAGTATTCCGCTTTGTCCTCTTGTCTGCATATGATTGTTTTTTACGCCAGCCCTTGCGGTAGCTGCCTGTAAGTTTTGGGCTGCTCTTCTTAAGAGAGTCTACAGCCTCTTTTGCTACTTCGTCGGTTATTCGCTTTGTTGCGTCTGCTATTTCTTGATCGTATTCTGCCAGTGCTTCGGCTATAGCTGCGCCTGCTGTGTTTATGTTCTCGTTGCTCAACGCTTGCCCGCCCTCTTTTCTGCGTACAACTCTAACTTTTCCTCGTTTGGCTTTTTATAAGTCCTGTAAATAGTTAATCGCTGCCCGTTGTACTCTAACTCTGTCTGGTCGTTGTATTCATGCGCCCATACAGTAAATTTATAGCTTGGCTTAATATCCTTAACGCCTGCTGTTGCGTATTCGCTCTGGGTTATGCTGTCTACCTCGCAGCATATAGTTACGCTCTCTGTTTCTGTTGCGTTTAGCTGCGTTTTTAAGGTTATTTCTCCATACATTATTTACCCTCGCTTTCTTTCTCGTTATACTCGCCAGATAGCGCTAAAGACATTTTAAGAGCGTCGTAGCTCTGCCTGTATTTGTCTGCAAGGTTGTTATAGTTGAAGTCTGCTTTTGTAAAGAGCTGTGCAGCTCTAATAATAAGCGCGTCGGTTTCGTCTATCTTTTCCACACCTGCAAGCTGCAAGTCTTTAAAGCAAGCCTCTATGCAACCGCTTATATCGTCCTCGATAATAGCCGAGGCGGTAGACATACGCATACTGTCTTTAATTGCTTTTATTAGTGCTGTCCTCATAGCTGCCCCCTACTCTGCTGCTTTTGCTACGCCTGCCTCTATAAGCTGCGCTGCGCGTTCTTTTGTCACCTCGAACGTGTCGCCCGCGTGCTGTGTAATATCTCGCTGCAAGTCTTTGTATGTCTCTGTTACAATAACCTTTACTGTTGTGTCCGAAACGGACACGTTAGCGCCTGCTGCCTGCTGCTCGTTTGCTGTCGGTGTGTTCGTTGCCGTCTGCTGCTCGTTTACTGTCGGCGTGTTTGCTGCTGCCTGCTGCTCGTCGTCCTCGTCGGGTATGTCTACCTCTGTTGCCGCGATACGTTCTACAAGCTCTGCTTTTTTCCCGTCTGGACTTAACCCCAGACTTTTAGCAAGCTCTCTAAGTTCGTCTACCTTGTACTCTTCCTCGAGCTGCTTTTTATCTAAATGCCCTTTCATTGTTTCGCCTTTCTTTAGCAGGCAGCTTTACGCCGCCCGCTTATAAATTAGACTGCCTGTACTTTTTTGAGTGGTACGTAGCTGCCTGTGTCTACTACCTTGCCGTCTGCTAACATGATGCCCTTTGTTACCATATCGTCGTTCTCATTATCCTCATACTTCTTAACGCCCATAGCGTAATTAGTATTAAGCACATAGTCTTTAAAGTTAAACAAAAAGCCTACAATAGAGTTGTTCTCTGCGTTGGCAAAACTTGGTAAGTAATCGCATACGTTTACTGGTCTGCCTAAGAGTGTATACTCTGGCTTTCCTGCAAGCCCATAGTTAATACGTCCAATAGGCTGCCCGTTGCTGTCAATTAAGCCGTAGTAGCTCATATATGTCTTTTTAGACATGCACCATTCGGCGCCCTTTTCGTAAGCAACCGGTAAGTTGCCCTCTGCTGTAATAAGATCTGCGTACGCTGGCTCTGATGTTTCCACTGTCTGCCCCTCGTCGGCTGTTTCTGCTGTAATTCCTTTCGGCTGTCCTGCGCCAGTACCGCTAATAATAGCCTGCTCGAGTGCTTTTGTCATAGCCTCAACAATGTTATTAATTAACAGGTTCTCAAACGCTGTAATAGCCATTGTATCTACTTCGAGCGATACAGCTACGGCGCAGCGCAGCTTGTGATATGCAAATGTTACTGTACCGCTTGTGTCCTGTTTCTGCTTGTCGCTGCCCTTTCCCTGTGCTGTCCAAGTCGCAACCGGCTTAACTGTTGACTTAGGAATAGTTACGCCGCCCTTGTATGCTGTACGTGTTACCTTTGCCAGAATATTACCCACGCTTTCGAGCTTTGTAATGATCTGGTTTAATACGTTCGTCGGGATGACTGCGCCTACGTCTGTTGTCTGGCTTACTGCGTCCTGCCTGTACTCTTTAGGAATTGTTGTGCCCCTTGTAACGTACTCCATAAACGCCTTGCGGTATTCCATTGTTTCGTACTTGTTTACTGCTGTACGCTGCTCTGCTCCGCTGCCGTCTGCCGGTGCGATATTTCTAAGTACTGTAGGCGCTGTTGGGTTTCCGTTTGTGTCTGTTACTTCTCCTGCTGCGATAGCTGCAAGTAAACTTGTGCGCTGCTCCTGCTGCTGGATAATTGCCGCTCTTTCTTCCTGTAGATCTTTTACTTCTTTCTCGTACTTTGCCAGTTCTTCGGCTGCGAGCTGTGCGCCTCTTTCCTCTACGTTTTTCTTGATAGCTGCAAGTCTTAGCTCGATCTCTTTTAATCTCATTGTCTTTGTTCCTTTCTTTGTATTAAATTGTTGCTAAAATTCTTAACATAGCTGCGCGCTTTTCTAACGTCTCCCGCTGCTCTGCTTCGCGTCTCCCGCTTGCGTAGCTGCGTGCTGCTATACTGGTCCCGTCGTTGGCTGGTGCGCTTACCGCGCTAACGTCGTACACCTTTTTGATTTTTAAAATAGTGCGGGTATGCGTCGCTCTGTCGTAGCTATCCTCTGCGACTGTAAACGCCCATGACATTTTTGTTATCATTCCCGCGCTAATATCCTCATACAGTCCCCTTGCTAATTCTGTTTTGCTAAGGTCGGCTGCAATAAGAAGCCCTTTTGTGTCCGCTGTTAATTTAAGCGTATTATTACTATTACGGGCGTACACTCTGCCCGTGTGGTCGTATTGCATAATTACGTCGCTTAGGTCTGCGCCGTCTAGTGCATGCCTGTCTATTTTTTCGTAGTATTTGTCGCCGTCCTCGAACTCGTAGAGCACGTACGGCGTATCGAACGTTGTAGCATAACCCTCTACGTAATAATCGCTGTTAAACTGTTTTACGGCGGCTGCTGCCGATAAAGGCGCCGCTACGTTTCTGTATTCTCTTTCTTTTACTACTGGCATATGCTTACTCTTCTCCTTTCTCGCCTGTCTGCTGCCCGTCGCCTGTTTGCTGTGGCTGTGGCTCTGGCCCTTGTCCTGCTGTCGGCTCTGTTTGCTGTGGCTGCTGTGTTATAATTACCGGCTGCTGTTCTTTGTTGTGCTTGTCCAGCTCGCTAACCTCTGTGTATTCTTTTCGTATGTAGTACTTGTCGCCGTCGTCGACGTGCGCCATGTTCCATATGTCCATAACCCCGTTACGATTAAGTAAGCCTCTGTCGAATAGCTGCGTACTTACCTGTAGCTTTGTGTTGTTGCTGGCGTACTGTAGTCTGTTTGCACTAAATGTAATAGCGTTGCCGCGTGCAAGTTTTTGTGGTGTAAGTGACATATTTGACATTACAAGCGATAACTGTATAGCGAATGGCTCTATTTTCCCCTCATAGTAAGCGTTCCAAGTGTCCTCATTGAATTTGTTTTGCAATATGTCCATATTAGTGCCAAAATGCGTACATACATTTTCTTGGATCTGCTGCATTTGCAGTGCGTTCGGCGTATATGGTTTGCTTTCTACCGGCTTAACGTCGCTAAACTTGTTGTCGTATATAATCATTCCGCTTTGGTTGTCGCTGCTTAAGTTGTCCTGCGTAAATCTGTCGCGCTCTTTTTTAATATCCTCAGGCTTAAGCATATTTGCCACTTTTGCCAGAAAACGTATATTTGCCGAGTTCTTTACGGCGTTAATAATACCCTCGTTGCTCGTCTGTATGAGCTGCATAGTTGGCTTCATTGTCTTGTTATCTTCGCCGAAAATGTCGTCTTTATATTGGTGTGTCGTCAATATTCCGACGCGCTCAAACTCAATAGCCGCGCGCTCCCCGTTTGCAAACGTATAGCGCAAAAAAACTTGCTTTTGATATTCTATTATTTCGCAATTCTGCGGCAGTAGCGGGTACCAACCCGCAAGCTGTCCGTATGCGTCCTCTATCGGTATAATAAAAGCTGTATGCTCACACTCTAGTATTGTCGCGACTCGCGCTATAAACTTTGTTGTGTCCATAAACGCGTTAGGCTTAAACTGTAGCGTGCGCTCTAAGTTCTTTAATGCGCTGCCCTCTATCTCTGGCTTTAGTTTGCTGCAATGCGTAGCAAAGCTATTAATTGCCGTGCGGGTTAAATCCATTTCATATACGCCGCCGTCGAATGTAGAGAATACAGGACTATAGCCGTTAAGCAGCTTAAAGTATTCGCCTATTATTTCTTTGTTTTTTCGTCCTTTAAAAAGGTAATCAAAAAGCCCCGTTTTTCTCACTCCTTTCTATGCTGCGTTTTTAAGCAGCTCGCCCAGCTCCGCGTTGTATTTCTGGCGTACTGTCATAGCGTCTATTACGCTTACAAAGCCGTCTATATGCGCGCGCTGTTCTATCTTTATAGGTCTAAATTTTCTTGTTTCTAAATTCTGCTTAAGCGCCACATTTAAGAAGTGGGATTTAAGCAAGTTATTGCTTGCAATCTTAAAGTTGCCGTCTTTAATAATTCCCTCAAACTCTCGTATAACCGGCGTTAAGTTCTCGCCCTGGTATACGTCGTCGGTGTGGAAGCCGTACGCCTTAAGGTCATCAATTAAGTACTGGGCGCTGTATCTGTCGTAGCCTATCTGTAATACTCGTATGCCGTATGTGTTAAGCAGCTCTACATACCAGTTAAATACGTCTTTGTAGTCTACGTAGTTGTCGCCGGATAGCGTAAGTACGCCTTTTTTTACAAATACGTCATATGGTACGCCGTCCGTTGCCTGTAGGCTTTCGAGTCTGTTACGCGGCATAAAGAATTGAGTAAACGCGTGTAGTATTCCGTCTTTTTCGACTACGATACTTGCGGCCGTTAAGTCTGTTGTCTGACTTAGATCAATGCCGCCCACTGCGTAGCAGTCTCTAAAGTCCTCTAGCTTGCTTTCTTCGCTTGCTTTGTCTACAAGTGTGTATTCTAACCACGCAACGCTACTATTTTGCTTAATGTTGCAGTATTTCGTAAGAAACTCTGCTTTTTTGCTTAAGCTGCCCTCTGCGACTGCTATCTCGTCTTTAAAAAAGCCCTCTTGTACGCTTACGCCCATATTGGGGTTAGCTTTCTTTAGTTCTGTTATATCGTTCCATTTCTCTACGTCGTCTATGATGTATAAAAATGGTAATAGCCTGCGCTCTTTACTGCTGCCCTTTAAAAAGCTGGTGGCACGTTTCATTAACTCGTCGTAGATACTGTCGTTAATATAGCCTGCTGTAGATATACTAAGTATCATAGGCTGCCGCCTTGCACCCAGCGCTGACTTCATAACCTCATATTGCTTTAAGCCGCTGTCGCCGCTCCACGCTGCCATTTCGTCGCATATAACTAGCTGCGGGTTAAAGCCGTCGCTTTTTTTTGCATTAAATGCGATAGGCTTAATAGTCGTGTTAGTCTCTTCTAGGTAAATGTCGCTGCGCCTCTTTTTAGCAAGCTCTTTTAACTCGTCCTCCGCCTCTACCATTTTGTAAAAAGCGTCGTAAACGAGCGCCGCTTGGTCTAACTTTGGCGCTAAGCAATAAATCTCTTGCCCGTACTCTGGCTCGAGGTACGCCATATATGCAATAATGGCGCTTGCAAATAAACTTTTGCCGTTTTTTCGTCCAATAACTATAAAAATTTCGCGAAAAATTCTTATATTTTGGTCGTCTACAATGCCGAACATAGCGCATACTATGGCTTTTTGCCATAATTCCAGCTTTAATAAATCGCTCCTGCCTTTGCTGTGGTGGCAGAAATTTTCGATAAACTTTATTGCCTTATTTGCCTTTTTTGCATTGTAAAAAAACTCCTGTTTGTTCAGTCCGTCTGCAAGTATTTTGTAAATTGCTAATATCCATTTACCCGCTACGATTTCGCCGCTTGTAATCTTTGCGTAATACTCGTAAATGTAATTTCTATACGGCACTCTGGGACTATTCCTCACGCAGCAGGGCTAGCTTGCTTTTCTTGCGCTCTGCTGCTGGTACAAGCTCGGTTAATTGCTTTATAACTGCCGTATAGTTCTTGCTTAGCGCTATATAGGTGTCTGCCTCTGCGCTTCGCTTTTCGCCCCACTGGTTCGCGCCGTTCTGATACTCCGCCGTCCAGCCGTTTTTCTGTATGCTATCCTGCAATATATCGAGCTCGACAGACATAAAAGCAGCCTTTTCGATAAGCGGCGTAACAAGTTTCTTTTTGTTTTCGTCGAGGTTCTTAAAAATGCCTTTAAGTCTGGTTTTTTCTTTCTTAATTTTCTCTTCTTTCGTGTACTCTTTCTTTCCTGCCATATCTTCGCCTCACTTCTCGCACACCACACCCCCTACACCACGTACGCGCGCCCCTGTAGAGTTTTTTTAGACTCCACCCCTCGGTCTCCGCTGGGCTATTCAAAATTTTTGAATGGGGGGGATATGCTCGCGGCTACGTCTGTATTACGTTGCCGTCTGCGTCGAATTTGTAGCGGCGTGTATCTGCTGCCGCGTGGTGTTCTTTGTTGTGGCAGTCTTGACATAACGCCTCGAGGTTGTCCCAGTTAAGCGCTATGTCTGCGTTGTTTATGTTGTGTTTGGTTAAGTAGTGCTTATGGTGTACTACCTTTGCAGGCTCGCCGCAGCGCTCGCATAAGTAATGCTGCGATATAAGATAAGCCCGCCGTGTGTCTATCCAGTTCTTGCTGTGGTAGAACTCTTTAGCCCATTCTTTCATAGCCTGCCTCTCTTTATTTGCCTAGCGTCCTAGATTTCATACGCTAGGCTAGGAGGCTAGAAAAATGCAATAAAAAAGAGCGGCTAACTAATGCTGCTTAAGTAGCTTAGCTTTCCGCTCTTTCTCACGCTATCATTTTACCGCAGGCAATACCCCACGTAAACCCCAGCTTTTTACCACGCTTTTACCTCTGCGTTATAACGTCCTCGTCTATCCCCCAGAGTAGTACGCTTAGCTCGTTTATTATTCCGCTTATCCAGCGGCGCGGCGTGTTCTTGCCTGTGTTCAATTCTTCGGCTATGTCCACATAGTCTAAGCCTTGCATAAAGTATAGCTCAAATGCTTTATATTCTACCTCGCGCCCCTGCTGCTGCCTGCGCCTCTCTATCTCTTCTACTGCCTTGTCTATGTGGTCTAGCATTAGTATAGTTTTAAAGCGCGTGCGGCGTATGCTGCGCAAGTATGTAGCCTGCTGCTCTTCTGTTAATTCTCCCTGCTGCTGTAACTGTGCAGCTTCGCTTACCGCATTTTCTCTGTGGAAAACTGCGTCTCTGTAGCACCTCATAAGGCTAAATGTGTCGTGGTATTTATCCGCTTTGTGTTTCTTTTGTTCCTCTCGCTTGTATATCTCTACGCCCTTTTTGGCGGCTGTGGTTATTAACTGCTCTAGTTCGTCCTCGTTTAGCCTTATTTCGCTCACTCTTAATTACTCCTCACTTTCTGCTGCCACGTTGTTTTTAATTAAATGGGATCTCGTTGTCGTAGCCGTCTGGTATGTCCATAAAGCCGCCGTCGTTTGGTGCTGGCTGCGGTCTGCTGCCTGCTGCCTGCTGCCTCTGCTGTGCCTCTGTTTTTGTTTCTCCAAAACTTACGCTATTTGCCAATACTTCGGTGTAGTAAATTTCTTTGCCGTCCCTGCCTGTGTAGTGCCCTGTTTTAATTTTTCCAACTAGCTCTACTTTGTTGCCTTTCTGTAGCCATTTTTCTACCCACTCTGCCGTTTTACCGAGCGCTCGTATGTTAATAAAGTCTGTGCTTTTGTAATCGTCTACCGCCAGCGTGAAGCGTGCTATTGCTACGCTGTTATTTTCGCCGCCGTAGCGTACGTCCGGCTCTTTTGTCAATCTTCCGCTTAATGTTACGTTATTCACTTTTTACCCTCTCTTTTCTTTCTGTTGTATTCCTGCAAGTATTTTATTTGTTTCTCGTCCTCTGCCTGTCTCTTTCGTCTGTCCGCTAGTTCCTTTTCTTCTCGCCGTTGCCGCTTTGCTATAATCTTTTGTGCTTTCTTGTAAATCTTGCAATTTTCGCAGTACTCCGCTTGCGTTAGCCCGCCCCGTAGCGCTAGTGGTATATTGTCGTAAGAATGGCAGCCGATACACTCGTGTATACCGCCGTCGTCGTCTACCTCGATAGTAAACAGGAAACGCAGCAGGGCTATAACAAGCCCCATCACAACCACTAATACGCATACCGCCGCTGCAATTATGAACGGCGCTATTAATATGCCCGCCACAAGCGCTATTGTTTTAAATATCTCTATTGCTGTCATTCGTTGCCCCTTTCTATTTGTTCTGCTACACTTTGTGCCGCGTCTGCTGCCGCTCTAAACCCGTTGCTTAAGCCTCTGTAAAACCCTGCAATAGTTCGCTCTGTAAGAGTCCTTTTTATTACGTCGGCCAGATTTTGTATTGCTGTCACTATGTCGTTTGCAGTTACTCTTGTATTTCTCATAGCTTTTGCTCGTTGCCGCTTATCAGCTTCAATCGGTGGGTTATGCCCGTGCCGCTTTTTATAATTCTTTTTCCATTGTCTGTAATTCATGCATTACGCCTCGCTTTCGCTTAAAAAGTCTTTTATATCTATCTGCCCGTCTCTTTGTGTGTCCGTTTCGGGCACCTTAGTAACCTTTATGCCGAGTATACAATAGCCCTCTTGTAAGCCGCTGTAATCTTCCAGCATATATATTATGTCTGCCTCTATGTGTCTGCCCGTCTCTTTGCCGTCGGCATACTCGTTAAGGCGTAGTGCGTCGCCGGTCCTAAAGCCTCTGTCGTTCTTTCGTAGTTCAAAGCTCTTATTTCCTGTCGCCACGTCCTTAAAATACATAGCAGCTAACTTAAGCTCATGTACTTTCTGCTCTTTTGGCTGTAGTGCCCTGTCTAATGCTGCCTCGCGCTCTCTGGCCTGTAGCGTTTTCTGCGTCTGCTTATCTATTGCCGCCTGCTGCTCGTCGTAGCGCTGCTCGTCCGTCTTTTCTGCCTCTGCCTTGTTAATATACTCGTCGCACCTTTCGCACGTTCCCGTTTTTACGTTGCAACTGCTGTAATTCAAGCAACTATAGCATAGGCTCGTAATACTTTCTGGGTGCGGCATCCTGTAATCGTCGCCTGCTTTCTTTTCTGCTACCTTTGCGGCTATCTCTTTTGCTCTTATATCCTCGCCTGCTGCTGCCTGCTGCGCTATCTCGTTTTGTTCGTCCTCGTCTAGCTTGCTTGTCTCGTATGCTGCAGTTATTCCTAAGTTACCCGCCTTAAATTGCTCTTTAGCTTCTGGCGTAAGATTGTTGTTAATCTGCTCCATACGTCCTACGTTTGTCGCGCTCTCGCCCAGTACGTCGGCTATTAAGCTGCGCAGGCGTCCTTGTATTTCTAGCCCGTCCTCGTCTCTGGCTCTTATAATTGCCTTTTTTAATCTTGCTGCCTGCTCTGTCTTTTCGTACGGCGTAAGCTCTCGGTTAAATGCGTTACCGACTAGTAAGCTAAGCTCTAGCCCTGCGGGTGTTATGTCTTTGTAAAGATAGCGCACGCTCTTATACTGTTCGTAGCCTCTGTCTATAAGCAATCTGTTAGCCTTGTTTCGTCTATGGCCGCTTATAATTTTATATTTGCCGTCTATCCTGCCTAATACTGTCGGCTGCTGCTGTCCTACGGCGAGTATAGCGTCTGCCAGCTCTTCTATGCTCTCTTGACTGTAAAAGTTGCTTTCTGTTTCCTCTACGTCGTACGGGTTTAAGTATATTTCCGTGTACTCTGTTACTGCTGCTGCCTTTGTGTCTGCTTTGCTTTGTGCGTTTAATATATCCATAAAGCTAAACTTATTTGCTGCTGCCATAGTTTTACACCTCGCTTTCTTCCAGGTACTTTGTTATCAGCTTCTTGTAGTCCTGCGCAGCTCCGCAGCGTGGGCTATACTCATATGCTGCCTTGTTAAAAAACGTGCTTTCTGCTGCCTTGTCGGTGTAGCGTATCTGTCCCAGTATTTTAACCTTGCTTTTCTGCTGTAGCCATTCCAGCCCCGCTATGTTCGTATCATTGTTTTTATACATTGTCACTAGCGCGCCGAGTAGTTCTATGTCTGGGTTGAGCTGCTTAGCGTCCTGTATCTGCTCCGCTATAATATCTAAGCCCTCTAACGCCCACTCGTCTATTTTTACAGGTACTATAACCTCGTCTGTAATCTTTAGCGCTGCTATTACGTTAAAGGCTATGTCTGGCGGGTTGTCAATAATCATATAATCGTAGTAGTCGTTTATCGTGTCTGGAAATGGCAGCCCCAAGTTAGTAATAGGCGTATGTATTAATTTGTCGTATGCGTCTATCTGGCTGCCGCTGCTGCCTGCCATTGTCCATACTGCTGACATAAGCGACATATTAGCCGTTATTATGTCTACGTTGTTGTGCTGCGGGTGCTCTGTTATTAATTCTCTTAACGGGTTCTTGTATTCGCCTAACAATGCTTTAGCCGCTGCGCACTCTCCCGCTGCCTTGTATGCCCCTGCTGCCTTGCTTAAATTGCCCTGCTTGTCGTTGTCCAGTAGTAATACTGTCTTGCCTCTCTTTTGCAGCTCGTAGGCTATGTTGTATGCCGTGTACGTTTTTCCTACGCCGCCCTTAAGGTTAATAATGCTTATTACTTTCATAGTTTGCCTCTCTTTCTCTCCGTTGGTTCTGGCTCTTTTTATCTATCTCGGCTACGCGTTCCCTTAATACCCGTATTGCAATATTTAATGCCCTTGCGTAGTCGTTATAGTCGTCTCGCGTTCCTGTAAGTACTTGTAGCGCCTCTGCCTCTGTCATTTGCGCCGCCTCTCTGTCAGTAGATCGTCTATACTTACGCCCAGTACTTGCGCTATGGCCGCTAATGTAAGCAGCCTTGGTGTGCGCTGCCCTCTTAAATATCTGCTAACGCTTACCTCTGTTGTCCCTGCTTTTTCTGCAAGCTCCCTTTGTGTCATTTCCTGCCTTTTCAGTAATGTTTTAAGTTTTTCTGTGTCCAGTATGCACTTTTTCATATTGCCGCCTTTCTTACGTCGCAGGCATTAACCCGCCTTGCGCTGCCCCGTTGTCTATGTTCTTTATGCCGCCTGCTGCCGTTTCCAGCTCTAGGTAGTTTATTAACTGCTCCGCTGCCTCTTGCCAGCCGTAACACACTACCGCTAAATAGCCCTGCTCGTTTAAGCTGCTAAGCCATTTCTTTTGTAGCTGTGTCGGTTTGTTGCTGCCTACTTTAAGCTCTATGTATAGCCCATGGTAACCGCCGCGCGCTACCGGCAGGTGTAAGTCTGGTACGCCAGCCTTTACGCCCTGCCTCTTTAAGTTGGCTGCTGTACGTGCATCTCGCTTGCCGCCGTTTGGTATGTGGTATAGCAGCTCTAGTTCTGGGTGTCTCGCGTACTGGTACTGCGTCCAGTTAAATAGTGTCTCTTGTGCCCCTGCCTCGTTGTCAATTCTCACGTTTCGCATATAAAAATCGCCTTTCTTGCTTTATTCTAGCTGTACTAGCCTATATCGGTAATAGCCGTAGCCGTAATACTCGGGGCTTACTGTGCCCTTTTCTTCGCTGCCTTTTTCCACGTAATAGCCCGCTGGTGCTTTTGCCTCGCAGCGATACCACGAGCGGGCAGTCACGTACTCGTACTCTGGCTCTGGGTGTACTAAGTTCTTACTTGCCGCCCAGCGCTTGCCCTGCAGTCTCTGCTCTGGTGCGTCCTGCATGTGTCTATCTGTGTATTTGATAAAATACGCTGCTAGATCCCCGTATTGTCCGCTGTCGTCTAGCGGAAATACTTTAACTCGGTTGTGTCCCTCGTACGCTTTATACCATGCCTGCTGCAACAGGTTTATATCTATGTGGTTTACTACTAAGTGGTGGTGCCTTGAGCCTTTCTTGCCTATCTCCATAACGTGTATGTATTTAAACTCTAACCCAGCTTTTTTATATATCTTTCTGCACTCGCGTAAGAATACTTGTATATCTTTTTTCATTCCCTCGCGTGTTCTGTCTGGCTCTCCCTTATGCCTTATGTAGTCTAATACCAAGTGGTAATCCCCATAAGCAAAGTTAGCGTTCATTAAGAGTCTTAACTTTCTCTCTGCCTGTTTAGTGTTTACTTTTTTTTGTGCCTCTGGTGTAGGCTTTACTTTGTCTTTTCTCTTTGCACCTTTTTTGTTTAGTCTGGACGTATAGAAATATTCTACTTCTATCGTCTTGCCTGCCCTGGTAGTCCTCTTCACATACGGCATATCTCTTTACCTCACGTAAATATATTTTTGTGTATCTCTGTCGGTAAGCTAATACTTTTATCAAGTGTTTTTTACGGGGCGCCGCCCCGTTATTCCCCTTGCCCTTTTGCCGTATGTAACGTATAATATAAACGTAGTAATGCTATACGCTTCGGCTATAGCTTAGCGCCTATGATATTGCAGTATCGTAGGCGCTTTTTATTATGTCTTTTTATATAGCGCCCTGTAAGCGTACAGGGCGTATTATTTATATTTATCCTATTGCACAAGCGGGCGCGTAGCGCATAGAGGTGCTCGCGTTGCCATAGCCGACGTTGCCGCTCGAGGTCATGCACCACGTATGGTGCGAGTTGCCACGACTAGCGCTACGCGTTCTATGCCAGTCGTTAAAGTCGCCCTTTGCGTGCTTGGCTACTCTGTATGGCTTGTCTTTGTAATACTCGTATGGTGTGTCTTTAGCGTCGTACTCGCCTACAGATGACAAGAAAAACGTATCTACTGTTTCCCTGCCGTTTGTGTTCGTTTTGGTAACTGGTATTGCATACTCGGCCAACTCTGCGTAGCGTGCCGCGTATGTCTCGCTGTTAAGGTACTCTCTAAGCTCGCTTGTTTCCCAGTCGTTAGAGCCGTAACGTCCCTTTGTATCAAACGGGCGTCCCTCTATGAGCTCGTGTGCCTGTATAGTAACTGTATGCTTAAGCTCTTCGGCTGTTGGTGTGTCTGCGTCTATGCCTATTACGTCGTATGGCACTGCTGCGCCGTCAAAATCAATATAGATCTGGTCGCCTGCTGTCAATACTTCCGCAGCTCGTCCCTCTCTTATGAGCTTTCTAAGTTCTTCGAGTGTAACGCTCTCTGTTAATATTGTCTTTTTTATCTGCATTTTTCCACTTCCCTTTCTTTGTGGGCGCTGTGTATGCACGTATTCTTATACTTGCACTCTGGGCTACATTTACTTTTGTCCGTAAAGCAAGTGTCGTGTATGCCTGTTATTGTCCTGCTCTGCATGTTTACGCCTTTCCTATTGCATATATTGATACCTCGTACGCTGTCCGCTGCTCTTCCTGTTGCTCGCTTATGCGTTTAATGTAGGCTCTGCTCTGCAGCTTTCCTTTTAAGGTTACGTGCTCGCCCTCGTGCCATTCCTTAACCATAGCTGCGGTATCGTTCCAAGCGATACACGGGATATAGCAGCCGTGTAAGTCTTTTAGCCTGTTTTCTACAAGTATGCTTATGTCGCTTATATGTTTGCCTAGCGGTGTCTCTCTGTATGTGATGCCGCTGCCTAGTGCTCCGCTTAGCTGCACCTCGTTTTCATAGTTCCAATGCTCGCCCGCGATCTGCTGCACTGTCTCTGCCAGCACGTATACAAGTACTTTCCCTGTTATAAAGTTCTTGTAAGCCTGTAGGCTGCCAAGTACCATAACTGGCGTATTTACTTCGATACTGTCTACATTATCGCCCTGCGAGTACACTATAGTCTCGTCAAGTGCTCCGCTGCGTCGTTCGGTAATGACTGTCAGCTCGTAGCCGTTAAATGGCAGCGTATTAATGTTATCTACCTTGTGCAGCTCCTTTAATATGCCCTGTAGTGCTACTGCGTTGTTTGTCTCCACGTTTCTGCTCTCCTTTCTTCTGTTTTTATGTCCTTTTCGTCGGACGATACGCCCCGCAACCCTCGAAAGTTGCATATACAGCCCTGCGGCTGCTGCTTTGCCTTTAAGCTAGAGGCGTTTATATGTAAATGTCGTAATACATATCTAAGCGCATATCGTCCGCTATGTACTGCGGCGTGCTCTCTTGGTCGAGCGGCGGCATAAGTCCCAGCTTGCGCCAGTCTTTGTGCGCTACATCTAGGTGCGCCCTAAAATCTGTTACTATCTCGTCGCCTGTAAATCCTCTTTCTTTGTAGTGTTCTTTAATGTAATAGCCCCAGTCTTTAAACACTACGGCGCCGTCTTTTATCACCCTTACGCGTTCCGACGAGCTTATAATCGCTACAAACGCGCTTAGTGTTACTTGCTGCATTTTTCTTATCTCTCTTTCATTATCTTTATTTTTTTAGCCCTGCTGCCGCCTGCTATTCCCTCTAAACGCAGATACGGCGGTAATACTATTACGTTGCCCTTGTTTAGCTGTGCCTGTATCATTCGCTCTAAATCCGCGTAGGTTTCTTGCTTGCATGCCATTTTGCAGCTAAATATAAGCGTTAAGCCTTTTGCGTCTTTCTTCTTTCTCTGTCTCCTGTTCATTCCCGCAGCTCCTTTATTTTTTCCTCTAGTTCTTCTACTGTTACGCCCTGCCGCCTAGCAAGTGCAGCTGCGCTTATGTTATATGTCCATATTGACGACATCTTAATCGCGTCGCCTATGTCTAACTTCCCCTGCTGTAGTCCTATACGGACAAATTGCGGGCTACAACCCATAATAGCGGCTGCCTCTGCTGGTTTAATCTTTACTGCCTGCATATCCTGTTACCTCGCTGTATTCTGCTGCGCCTGTGCCATAGCAAGTACGCCCTGCGAGTACACCGCAACTATATTACGCTTATCCTCTGGCAATTTTGCTACTTCCTGCATAAGCTCGCTGAAATGTTCTAAGCTCTGCTGCTCTTCCGTTCTCTCTAATGTCTGCTGCATACTGTTTTACCTCTCTTCCTTCTTAGTCCTTAAAGCGTCCGTAGCTGTCAAGCTGTATATAGTGGTTATTTACTTTAGCCTGTCTACTGCCGCGTGCTACTTTCATCACTTCTCGATCGTTCGCTTTATAAATTTGTCTTTCGCATACTGGACACGTTACATTCTCGCCGTAGCTGCCGTTAAGCATTACTTTAATCTGGCAGGTCGGACAGGAATACGAGTATATACTTATCTCGTCGAGTATTACCGCTGCGCTTTGCGCACGTTCCAAGCCCTGCAGTTCCTCTATAAAGTCCTCTCGGCGCCTCTTGGCTTTCTCAAACTGTGTATACCAGCCGCCACCGCCGTATACTATTGCATTGTCTCTTATTTTTTGCTCGAACTCTTCTATTTCTTTGTTGCACTTTGCTATTTCTTTCTGTATAAGCTCGTGTATGCGCTGCTTAACGTCCTGTATTGTGTGCATTTTGTTCATTTTCTGCCGCCTGCCTTTCTTTTGTCCGATAACTGCTGCATAAGTTCTACTACCGCTGTGTATTCCAGTTCTAATACTTCCTGCTTATGATCCTTTGCTTTGTGTTCCTGCGTATATTCCTTTATGCGCCGCTCTATATCGTCCAGCGCGTCGTAGCAGCACTCTATACGCTGCTGCTTTATTTTCTTTACTTCTGGTAGCTCTACGCCTGCGTCTGTAAGTGTTTCTCTAATCCGGTCTACACTTACGGCGTTTAGCTCGGCCAGTATAGTAATACTTGTGCCACGCCTTATGTATCTGTCTACTATCTCGTTTTGTGTCATATACATACGCTGTTATTCCTCGTAATTGCTTAGAACCTTTTTTGTGAATATTGCATATATGCCGACTGGCACTATCAATATAGCTGCTGTTAAGTCATGCTCTGGCAGCACGCTTATTACCCCACACGCTGTAACTATCATCCCTACTATTTTCTGCTTAATCATTTGCCGCGCCCTCTTTGCTGTGTAGTGCTATGAATTTCTCTGTTATCTTCTTTACCGCTAAGTATTCTTTTTTAGTAATACGCTGCCGTACTGCCTTGCCGTGCTTTTTATACTCTCTGCTTTCACACAGCATGTAATATCTGTCGTACTCTACGTCGTGCTCGTATTCTGTGTAGTTGCAAGTAACCTCGTGCGCACGTACCCAGTATTTAACTACGCCGTCTTTGTCTTTTACCATATTTGCCATACTTGCCCCCTAGTCATTAAAGCCTAACCAGTACTTTACGCTCGTGCCGTCGCTGTAGTGGTACTTTTCGTATTGCTCGCCGTCCTCTGCGTACTGCTCCCTGTACACCTCTACTACTTTGCCCTCGTCAAAGCTCTTTAAGTTAATCTCTGTTACAAGCCCACAAAGTCTTGTGTAGTAGTGATCTGCGCCCCATTGTAACGTACGTGCTTCTATCTTTGCGTTATACAGCTCTTGCAACTCTTCGTGTGTGTATGGTTTTCTCTCCTGCTGTCTGTATGGCTCTAGCTGCTGTATGCCACAATGGTATACACACGGCGGGTGGGCTTTTTGTTGCTCTATTGGGTCCGGCTCCGGTTTATTAAAAAGGGCCTTAAAGTCTATGTTTTCCATATGTTGCCTCTCTTTCGTTAGTCTGCTGCTGTATATATCTGCTGTAACTGTATCTCCATATCTCGCCAGAACTGGGCGTTGCTGGCTGCGTTCTTAAACTTAGGTGCGCCGTTCTCGTCCTTTTCCTGTGCCAGCTCTTCCCACGCCTTAATCTCGTCCTTTCTGTGGTTCGTAGTCATTAAGATATAGCACTGCAGCATACTACATAACTCGTTGGTAAGCGTTACTGTCCTCTCCTGCTCTTCCCACGGCTTCGCAGGTTCCTCTGTCTCTTCAATCTCCTTAACGTTCTGCTCTATGTACTGCTGCATTTGCTTATATACGTCGTTCGGCAAGTCGTTACTGTCTGCCCTTACCTGCTTTTTTAACTCGTCTATGCTGTTGCATAATGCTAAATCGCAAGCCAGCATATGCAGGGCGTCGTACTTGGTGTAGGCCTCTCTTGTGATACAATCGTCGCCAATTACTTTTCTTACTCTCTTGACCGCTTTAATATCTTCTTTAAGTCTTTTTTCAAACTGCGTATATGTGCTCATGTCCTTATTTTCCTCTCTTTCGTTGTCGGCTGCTGCCTCTGTGCTGTCGTCTACGAGCTCCGCTCTCTTTATGACTGATATTGAATAAAAAAGCCTGCTGCCGTCCTCTGATACTAAAAACTCTTTACATAATTTGTATGTTTCTCTTAAAACGTAGTCTTTGCACCATATTGTTTTGCCGTCTATATATATGGGGGTGCTTTCGTCCTCGCGCTCCGCGTTATTTTCCAAGTACTCTATAAACTCGGCTACTGTCATTTTGTCTATATGTGCCTCTGTAGCTCTCGTAAAATTAACTCTGTATCTGTTGTCGTTGTCGTCCTTAAATCTCATATGTTACCTCTCTTTCGTTGTTGTCCTCTCTATGCTATATTCGCTTTAGAAAGGTGGTGTTAAAAATGTGTGATAGTGATAAAGAGTTAAAGCTAGGCAATTACGCCGCAGCCTTTAACCTAAGTACAAAGTCCATAGCCTCTGATATTGAGGACACAAAGGCTATGGAAGCAGTTAAAAAGCTCCAAGAAGAAACTTTTAAAACTTTGCGCTTGCTTGAAAATGAAATAATTAGTCTTTCTCACAAGTAAGCAATAAAGTAATTCTTTGCCCGCAGCTCTATTGCTGCGGGTTTCTTCCGTATGTGTACGGCTCGTCATTAAAACTTTCGCTTGTCAGCATACTATCTAACCAGCTCGGCACGCGTTTTACTTCTTTTCGTGTAAGCCCTTTTGCCTCTGCCATAATAAGTATCTGGCTGCAAAAATCATTTAAAGTATTAATTAACTCTTCTGTGCTTTTCGTTTTCCTTTCTTCGCTTGCCATTGTTCGCCTCTCTTTCCTGTGTCCCGCAAGTACTGTTGTTTTGTTATAATGTTGCTTACATTACGTATTATAGTTGCGTGGGTTACGTTTGTCAACAACTTTTATAAAAATTTGTTGCTTATGTTACGCTATAGTGTTATTATGATGTTGAAATCTAGGAAAGGAATAAAAATATATGAACGAAAGAGTTAAAGAGATACGTAAAGCGCTAGGTTTAAGTATGGAAACTTTCGGCGGGCGTATCGGCGTTACCCGTTCTGCCATTAGCCGTATAGAAAGTGGCGTAGTAAATGTAACTAATCAAAATGTTACTGCTATCTGCCGTGAGTTCGGAGTTAATGAGGAATGGCTGCGTACTGGCAAAGGATCTATGTTCGAGGAAATGAGCCGCGCAGAAAAGGCTGCGCAAATTGTCGGCGCAGCTCTTGGTAGTGGCGACGAGTTTATACTTAATACATTTATCGCCTTGGGGCAGTTATCCCCTAACGAGTGGGAACTTATTAAGAAATTTGTTGATAAGATTAAGTCTGATAATTAAATAATATTACAAAGGAGATGTTACATATGAGAGATAGTAAAGGGCATAGTTTATTAACTTTTCCAAATGATTATACCGTAGTTGATATTGAAACTACGGGCTTATCGCCAGAGTACGACGAGATAATAGAAATATGTGCATTTAAGTATCGCGGTAGTGAACTTGTAAACAAGTATAGTACACTTGTTAAGCCGGACCGTGAGGTAAACGACTTTATTACGCAGCTTACAGGCATAACAAATAATATGCTTGCTAGTGCTCCAAGTGCTGTAGATGTTATGCAGCCGTTATATGACTTTATCGGCTCTGATATTATAGTCGGTCACAATGTTAATTTTGATATTAACTTTTTATATGACTATTTCACCCGTATTTTATCTAAGCCACTCTCTAACGACTTTGTAGACACTATGCGCATTGCTAGACTTTTGCATAAAGAAAATAAACATAATCGCTTATCTGATTTAGCAAAGCAGTATAATTTATCTTATGAGGGCGCGCATAGAGCTGGCTTTGACTGTGCATTGACTAATTCTATATATGAAATATTTAAGAGAGAGTGTGCGGACGGCGCAATAGAATTAAATGCGCTTGCTAAACATTCGCAAGTAAAAGCTGCTGACATCAGTGCTACAGTTTCAGAAATTCCAGCAGATAGCCCGCTACTTGATAAAGTAGTTGTATTTACTGGCACGCTTGAAAAAATGCTGCGCAAAGATGCTATGCAGCTCGTGGCAAATATGGGCGGTATAAATGGCGATAATGTTACAAAGAAAACTAATTATCTTGTTCTAGGCAATAACGACTATTGCACCACTATAAAGAATGGCAAGAGCGGCAAACAAAAGAAAGCCGAAGAATATAAGTTAAAAGGTTATGATATAGAGATTATCCCGGAAAGTGTATTTTATGATATTGTAAATATCTCTTATACACCTGCTCCGCAAGCCCCAGCCAGTCAATTGTATAAAGATTTTTCTTTAAGTGACAGAGAGGTAGAAGTTATAGAGATTGTAAAGTCCTTTATTTCTTCAAGCGAACTATATCCCGATTTTGGAATAGCGCGCCGTAGCGACAATTATATATCTTTGTTGTGTGGTGAAAATGATTTTATGCGTTTTAAGGCTTCGCCGCGTGCCTTTTGGGTATCTTTGCGGCTCCCCTTTGCTCTTGCAGATAAAAACATGGATAACCCTTTATTTGCTGCTCAGATAAATAAAAAACAATTTCATTGGAAAAGCTCTATTGCTTCTGTTGATGAATTGGAAAAAATAAAAGATTTTATTGTGGCGTCATATTTTAAATAAGCAGCTAGTCGCCTAGCTGCCTTTAATTCCTCGTATGAATTGTAATATTATTCTAAGTGCGTGCTCGTCGCTTATGCTGTCGAGTAGTTCGCGTATTTGCCGCCGTAGCTTATCCACTGGCTCGCCCTCTTTCCTTTGTGATGTGGTAATTATAACGCCAGTCGGTAAGATATGTAAGACTTTCGGCTGTTTTGTCCATTATGTCGGACGTATGCCCCGTAGCTCTTGGCAACGGTAACTTGCAATATTATAATTCTAGTAAATCGAATAGCTCTACTTCTAGGGCTGCTGCAAGTAAGCGCAGGGTTTCTATAGTCGGGTTTGCTTTTCCGTTTTCAATATTGTTTATTGTGGTCTTGCTTACCCCGCTTAACTCTTCCAGCTCTCGCAGGCTGTAGCCCTTGGCCGTTCGTATCTGCCATAAGTTGTATGTCATTATGTAAGCCTCTCTTTTAGTATCTATTATACTGGCTGGCTGTGCATATGTCTTATGGTAATATCTGGAAAAATCAATACACAAAAAATAGCCGCCCCTGCGCCAACAGGAACGGCTACATAGACACACAACTAACGAACCTTAAGGCTGCTCGCTTGTTATGTACCCCGCAAGTACTATTATAGCATAAGCCTAGGGTTTCCGATAGGCTTATTTTTTATACCCTTTTTAAAAAATAAGCCGCCATAATAAGAAAGTGAGGTTATGCTATATGAAACTTGCTAATGGAATGGGTAGCGTATATAAGCAGGGCGGCAAGCGCCGCAACCCGTGGATCGCTCGAAAAACTAAAGGTTGGGAAATCGACGAGACTACAGGCAGGACTAAGCAGCGTTATTTAACTATTGGGTATTTCCCGACGAGGCAAGAGGCTTTAACTGCTCTTATGAATTACAACCAAAACCCGTACGACATAGAGGCAAGCTCTATTACTTTCGCTGAAGTATACGAGCGTTGGAGTAAAGAGCATTTTGTAAAGGTTACTCCTAGCTCTTGCCGTTCTTGGATTGCTGCCTTTAATCACTCTAAGCCGCTGCATAATATGCGTATGCGCGATATACGCCCGAACCACTTAGAGGGTACCATACACGACGCCAAGGTAGGTGACAGCACTAAGCAGCGTATGAAAAGTATGTATAACTTAATGTATAAGTACTGCCTTAAATACGATATTGTAGAAAAGGACTACGCGGCATTATGTGAGAGTGTAAAGCGTGGCAAGCCTAAAATTGTACGTATTCCGTTTAGTTCCGAGGAAATACAAACACTTTGGGATAACGTGAGCTTTCCTTTTGTCGATATGGTGCTTATAGGCATATATAGCGGCTGGCGTCCGCAAGAGCTGGCAATACTAAAGGTTGCAGACATAGACTTAGAGGCGCGTACAATGTTCGGCGGCCTTAAGACTGACGCAGGGCGTAATAGAGTTGTACCTATACACTCCGCTATATATGATCTAGTTGTAGCCAATTATAACAAAGCTGTTGCCATGGGCAGCGACTATCTGTTTAATGATGAGAACGGGCAGCAGGGCACGCACTTAACGTACGATAAGTACCGCGGACGCTTCGAGAAAATAAACAAACGCTTTAATATGTCGCATAAGCCGCACGACACGCGCCATACTTTTATAAGCGCTGCCAAGTCTGCAAATATGAATGAGTATATACTTAAGCTGATTGTAGGGCACGAGATATTGGATGTTACAGAAAAGATATACACACATAGAAGTATGCAAGAGCTCGCCGACGAGATAGAAAAGATAGTATACTAAATTGCCGCAAATATGCAGCAATTAAAAAGAGGGCTACAGGCGTTTTTATACGCCTGCTGCCCTCTTATATTTTTGCAAGTTACGTGTGTAAGTTACACGCTAGTTACGTGTAAGTTACCTATACTTTTTCGTAGGTTTTCATACTTTCGCATATCCGCGTAAATACTTGGTTTCCTAGAATTTACCCTTGTCCGCTGCTTCCTGAACAGAAACGGCAACTGCTACTGTAGCACCAACCATTGGGTTATTACCCATTCCGATAAGTCCCATCATCTCAACGTGAGCCGGAACTGATGAAGATCCTGCGAACTGTGCATCTGAATGCATACGTCCCATTGTATCTGTCATACCGTATGAAGCTGGTCCTGCTGCCATGTTGTCTGGGTGAAGTGTACGTCCTGTACCACCGCCTGATGCTACTGAGAAGTACTTCTTGCCCTGCTCGATACACTCTTTCTTGTATGTACCTGCTACCGGATGCTGGAAACGAGTTGGGTTTGTAGAGTTTCCTGTGATAGAAACACCAACGTTCTCGTGATGCATGATTGCAACACCTTCCTGAACATCGTCTGCACCGTAACACTTAACTGTTGCACGGAGTCCATCTGAGTATGCATGCTCAGATACGATGTTGAGCTTAGCTGCCTTGTAGTCATACTGTGTCTCTACGAATGTGAATCCGTTGATACGTGAGATGATCTGTGCAGCGTCTTTTCCAAGTCCGTTAAGGATAACACGCAGTGGTTTCTGACGAACCTTGTTTGCCTTCTCAGCGATTCCGATAGCACCCTCAGCGGCTGCGAATGACTCGTGACCTGCTAAGAAACAGAAGCACTCTGTCTCCTCCTCGAGGAGCATCTTTCCAAGGTTACCATGTCCTAAACCTACCTTACGGTGATCAGCAACTGATCCAGGGATACAGAATGCCTGAAGTCCCTCTCCGATTGCTGCTGCAGCGTCTGCTGCTCTTCTACATCCTTTTTTGATTGCGATTGCTGCACCAACTGTGTATGCCCAGCAAGCGTTCTCGAAACAGATTGGCTGGATTTTCTTTACCTGATCGTAAACATCAAGTCCAGCGTCCTTTGTTATCTTTTCAGCTTCTTCGATTGAGCTGATACCATAGCTGTTAAGTACAGCATTGATCTGGTCTATTCTTCTTTCATATGATTCAAATAATGCCATTGTCGTTCTCCTTTCCTCTTATTCCTGTCTTGGATCGATGATCTTAACAGCACCCTGCTCTGGAGTTACACGACCGTATGATCCTGAAGCTTTCTCCCAAGCTGTGTTAGCGTCATCACCCTTTTTGATAAAATCTGTCATTTTTCCAAGAGAAACGAACTGGTATCCGATTACTTCATCGTTCTTGTCAAGAGCTATTCCTGTTACATAGCCCTCAGCCATCTCAAGGTAACGAACTCCCTTTGCCTTTGTTGCGTACATTGTACCAACCTGTGAGCGAAGTCCCTTTCCTAAATCCTCAAGTCCTGCTCCAACAGCAAGTCCATCATCAGAGAATGCAGACTGTGTACGACCGTAAACGATCTGTAAGAATAACTCTCTCATAGCTGTATTGATGGCATCACAAACTAAGTCTGTGTTTAATGCCTCAAGAATTGTCTTACCCTGTAAGATTTCTGCTGCCATAGCTGCAGAGTGTGTCATTCCTGAGCATCCGATAGTCTCAACTAATGCCTCTTCAATTACTCCATTCTTTACATTGAGTGAGAGCTTGCAGGCACCCTGCTGTGGTGCACACCAGCCTACACCGTGTGTAAATCCTGAAATGTCCTCAATTTTCTTAGAATGAACCCATTTTCCTTCTTCTGGGATAGGAGCTGGCTCATGTTTTGCGCCCTTAGCTACAGGACACATGTTTTCAACTTCCTTAGTGTAAATCATCTTAAGACTCCTTTCGTTATGGTTTTAACATACCCGATTTATTCTCTCATATTTTTTGTAATAAGTCTAGAGTATCATCGACAAAAAACAACAAAAATACAATATTTTTTCAAACAACATTACTATTTTTTAAGAACTACGTTGTCCTTGTCCTTAAAAATGTGGTTTGCAGGGATGACTCCGCGTACTCTTGAAAGCGGATATATGTTTGAATTTCTTCCTATTACTGTTCCCGGATTGAGTACCGAGTTGCAGCCCACCTCCACATGGTCACCAAGCATAGCGCCGAATTTCTTGCGGCCTGTTGCAATCTCCTCTTTTGTATCGTAAACATCCTTTACTACTACGAGAGTCTTGTCGCTCTTTACATTTGATGTGATAGAGCCTGCGCCCATATGTGATTTGTAGCCCAGAATTGAATCTCCTACATAGTTGTAGTGTGGCACCTGTACTGAATTAAAGATGATTACATTTTTAAGCTCTGTGGAGTTTCCTACTACTGAGCCCTTTCCTACGATTGCGCTGCCACGGATAAAAGCACACTGTCTGATTTCTGCGTCCTCGCAGATGATGAGCGGACCGTGCAGATATGCGCTGTCAAATACTGTTGCGCTCTTTGCTACCCAGATATCCTCTCCTCTTTTCTCATAGATTTCAGGGTCGAGTGTTGGTCCTATCTCCTTGATGAAATCACTTATTCCGGCAAGTGCCTCCCATGGATAAGTGAACTGTGATAAATACTCCTTTGCGATTGTTTCATCCAGATTATAGAGGTTTGTTATTTTTGCGTTTTCCATTTTTCTATGTCCTTTCTTTTAATTATGTGAAAATTATTGACTATTGTTTTAACTGTCATTTTAATATTTAAACTTAAATATAAGTATTAAACATAAATATAAAAAATCATATTAATTATAGATTTAATAATTAATTATCAGCAGAGCTACTCACCAAACAGCTCATGCGCCGCCGCAAGTGCCGCCTCCGACACATCATCTGCCTGTGCGCCCTCTGCTGCCATATCAAGACCAGCCAGAAATTCCTCGGGGATTCCCATCTCATTCAGGGTTGTCTCATCCGGCGCATCATCTGCCGTGCTTTGTACTTCAGCATTGTTCTGTGCATCGGCTTTGCTCTGTGCATCAGCATTGTTATGTACTTCAGCCGTGCTCTGCACTTCTTCCTCACCCGGGTTATCAAAATCAAATGATATCTGGTCATTTTCAAACTTAAGGCATGTATCGAATACATTTCCCGCTTTTGATGTAAAGCCTGTGACCTTCTTTTTGGTCTTTCCTGTGGTAAACAGCTCCGTGAGGATTTCCTCTGAAAGCTCCACCTTTGCCACTGTATGCCATACATTGAAGCCGCACTCACACTCATATTTCCACTGTGTCTTTTTGAGAGGTCTGCCACACTTTGGACAGAGTACATTGGTCTCGATTGGCTTTGGTTTTTCGGGGAAATCAAAGGCTATATCTCCGTCTTCTGTGAGCTTTAGCGGCGCGTCAAACTTCATGCCTGTCTTTGAGACAAATCCTGATATAACTTCTGTCTTTTTCTTTGTCAGAAGCTCCTTAAGGACTGATTCCTTTATCTTGACGCTTGCGACCTTGCCCACCATAAAGCGGCAGCTCTCAGGATCATCACGCCTGTTGTTCTCGCATACAAAGCCAAACGGTGCCACCTGGATTTTGCCTCCGCACTTCGGACATACTACATCCTTCACTGTCTTTGGCTCTACATGGTCAAAATCAAACTGGACAGAAAGCTTTTTGTTTTCATCCTCCTTAAGCACCAGGCACGCATCGAAGCGTTTCCCGCTTTTGGATTTAAAGCCTCGTATGGTCTCGGTCTTTTTATCATTAAGAAGCTGCTTTAGGTTTGCGGCTGTGATTGTCTTTCCCGCAATCTGTCCCACCGAAAAGCGGCAGCTTCCCGGCTCGTCACCCTTATAGTTCACACAGCCATAGCCAAACGATGTCTTTTTTATCTGACCACCACAAAGCGGACAGACGACATCCTTTATGATTTCGTCCTCCACATTGTCAAAGTCAAATGCTACGACGGTGTGCATTTTCTCACTTCCCTCTGTGACCGGCTCCTTCTTTAAAACGAGGCATGCGTTGAAGCGCTTTCCCGATTTTGATTTAAAGCCCTTTATCGTCTCTGTTCTGCCGTTTGCCATGAGCTCTAAAAACTGTACCTGTGACAGCTGCTTGTCTGCTATCCTTCCAACGAAGAAATGGCAGCCATCCTCTGTCTGTCTGTTATAGTTTGCACATCGGTAGCCGTATGGCGACACATATATATCGCCTCCACAGTCCGGGCATACAATGCCCTCGACCTTTTGCGGCTTTACATTTTCAAAATCAAATGTGGCTGATACCTTGTTCGTCTGTTCATCCTTGTTGAGCTTTAAGCATGCATCAAAGCGTTTGCCGCTCTTCGACTTAAAACCACGGATTGTGTCGGTGATTCCTTCTTCAATCAGCTTTTTGACCTGTTCCTCCGGAATATCAAGTCCTGCCACCTGTCCGATATTAAAATTACATCCTGATTTATCATTTTTGTAATTGGCGCAGCCATAGCCAAACGGTGTGGTCACTATCTCACCGCCGCAGACCGGGCACTTGACACCTATCTTTCGTCTGGCCGCCGCACCTCTGGCATTTTTGCCTGCAAAGCTGCTGATGCGGTCTGCAATCTCAGGGCGCAGATTCTGCTCAATCATCTTTTCTGTCTCTTTGCGGATAAAGCTCTCAAGCTTTCCCCTGTATTCCCAGAAATCCACCGTGCCCCTTGTAATTCCGTCCAGTCCCTTTTCCCAGTTGGCTGTCATCTTTGGATTAAGAAGTGCCGGAACTGTCATGTATACGACCTCAAACACCATCTCGCCAAGGCTTTCTGGTGTGAGTATCTGTGTCTTTTTGTTCAGATTCAGATATCCTATACGGACAAGCTTCTGGATTATCTCCGCTCTCGTTGCTGAGGTGCCTATTCCTGAGCCCTTTATCTGCTCACGAAGCTCCTCGTCCTCGATAAGCTGTCCTGCATTTTCCATGGCAAGCACCATGGAGCCTGATGTATAACGCTTTGGCGGAGATGTCTTACCAAACTTGATATTATAGCCTTGGCATGCTATCTCATCCCCCGCCTTTAGCTTATCGACAAGCTCAAGCATCACCTTGGGATTTACGACTATCTCATCATTGCTGCCGTTTGCTGTGCTGTTTTCATCTGTACTATCTGCAGTTTCAGTGTTTTTACCAAGTATTCGTGCGTTTGATTCCTCAAACGACTTCTTTTTCGGCGGATTCGACACCTGTAAATAGCCCTCGCTCTTTAGTACCTTTGATGATGCAAAAAAACTTTCCTTATCCACATCTACGACAAGCTTCACATTCTCATACTCTGCCGGAGGATAAAAAATACTAAGGAAACGCCTGACAATCAGCTCAAATACTGCTCTTTGAAGCGATGTAAGCCCCGAAAGCTCTGTAAGCTGACCTGTCGGAATGATAGCATAGTGGTCTGTTACCTTGCTGTCATCCGTGTACTGCGTATCAGCTATGTTGGCATATAGCCTCTTTTGCATAATATGCTCCACAAAGTCTGCTGTCGGTTCAAAACCTTTAAGCTTGCTTATATTTTTTCCAATCTCCTTTGCCACAGCGCTTGAGAGCACCCTGGTATCTGTTCTAGGATAGGTGGTGAGCTTTTTTTCATACAGATCCTGAGCCACCTGTAATGTCTCATCAGGGCTGATTTTAAACTTCTTTGAGCACTCTGCCTGCAGCTCCGCCAGGTTGAAAAGAAGCGGTGCTCTTTTTTTAGTAATATTCTTAACTATAGATTTAACTTTTGCCTGTTTGCCGTTTAATTCTTCAATTAAAGCGAGTGCATCTTTTTCCTCTTTGAAGCCGTTTTCCTTGTATAAAAGCGGTGATTCAAAGTACCTTGAGCCTTCTACAGCCTTCCACTCTGCCTCTACACCGGCATCCGTAAACCTGCCGATTACCCTGTAAAACGGAGTCTCCTTAAAGTTTCTGATTTCGCGCTCACGGATTACTACCATTCCAAGCACACAGGTCATCACTCGTCCGACCGCGATTGCCGTGTACGAGCGTGTACCCGCTGCATCGTTTAGCAGATTGCCGTATTTGACCGACATGACACGCGAAAAGTTGATGCCCATCGCATAGTCCTCGATGGTACGCATGATGCCGCTCTTTCCGAGGTTTGCATACGCACTCATCGGCTTTGCCTCTTTTATGCCTCTTAGGATTTCCTCCTCGGTCTGCGAATCTATCCAGACTCGAAGCTCCTCCATGCCTTCCCTGACACCACCAAAGTTTCTGATATTCTCCTCGATGGTCTGTCCTTCTTTTCCGGCATCACCTGCCCAGTAAACTCTGTCAATGTCCTCTCTCTGCAAAAGAGCGTGCACAATATTGTACTGCTTGCGCACGCTGTCTATCACATCATATTTGTATTCCTTTGGCAGAAACGGCAGATCCTCAAGACGCCATTTCTTGTATTTCATGTCGTAGGACTCAGGGTAGACCAGCCCGACCAGATGTCCTACGCACCATGAAATCACATATTCTCCATTTTCTATATAACCGTCATTGCGTCCGCTCACCCGCAGCACCTTCGCAAATTCCTGTGCCACGGATGGCTTCTCTGTTATTATCAGTGATTTTCCCATAAGCTCCTCTATAATTCATTCATGTTGATGAGCTTGAATCTAGGGTCTCTGACCACATAGCTTTGCAGTGCAGGCTCAAAATCCGTTGCCGAAAACAGATAATAGTCATCAGATGTAAGCCTTGCCTGATCCATAGCCATAGCCATATTCTCGCACATATCCATGGTCATCATTGGCTTGTCCCAATTGCAGAAGCCGATGATACTCCTTCTATCCTCGCTCTGAGCCACGATGTCTATGCGGCCTGTCTTTCCAATCCATGTACCCACACGCTTTATGGTAAACGGAAGCTGTCCCATCTGATTTAGTATAAGCAGATACTCTGTACAGACCTCCCTGAAATATCTCTCAAGATACGCATCAAGCTCTTTTTCTATATATGTATCATAAAACTCTTCCGGTGAAAGCAGATACAGATTGGACATATTCGGATAGACAAACTTAAACCAGAAATTAACAAATGTGTCTTTTATCTGATATACGCCCTTCTTTGCATTTTCCCATCCGCCGGTCTCAAATGAAACTACTTTTTCCACAATATTGAAGGTGGCAAGATTCTTTAAATATACGCTGATTTTGGCACGTGAAAATCCTGTCGCATGGAAAATATCATTGAGCTTGTTCTCACCTCTTGCGATTGCTGCAAGTATTGTGCTATATGCAGAAAGCTCTCGAAGCTCTGCGGCTATAACAGCATCCGCCTCACCATACAGTGCTCCCGATGGTGTCAATACGAGCCTGCATATATTATCCTTAAAGGATTTAGATGCATCCCACTTATCCAGATATGCCGGAACTCCACCGATTGCTCCGTAAATTCTCACGATTTCCGCGACCGGAAGACTTTCAAAATGTCTTACAACCTCAAGGAAATTGAGCGATTCAATCTTCATTTCGGCTCCCCTAAACTGCTCTGCTGCCTCTTGTGTGGCCCAGACTGTAGATGATGTGGCAAGTATTATAAGTACAGGTCCCGGATACAGCTTGTGCTTTTTAAGCTTTGCAACTGCTTCCATAAATGATGCATCCCTCTTTGCCACAAACTGTGCCTCATCGATTATCACGACAAGCTTGGAAGGGTCTCCTGATTTGATTCTCGCGAAGTACTCCTCATATGTCTGTCTGCTCAGGCTCACCTTGTACTGACGGCTTATCTCCTCCCCCATCATCTCAAGCTGGTGCTCTGGCGATGCCTGTCTGCATCTGTAGTAAAAGAATTTCTTTCCGTCACAAAATTCCTTTATGAGCTCCTCCTTTTGACAGCCTCTCCTTCCGTAGAGCACTACGAGCTGGTTACCCGACTCTTTATAGAGTTGCTCAAGTTTCTCTAAATCTGTGTGTTTTGCTTTCATAAATATTCCTCCAAAATAATCAACTGGAAATATTATATCACAATTTAACACATATACAAATAGATTTTAATTATAATTTCCGAGCTCCTATTGTAACTTTCACTTTATTTCTGACAAACATATAGCAGATAGCCTGCATGATGATTGTCGCTATCCATGAACCGGGATATGATATAAACAGGAAAAACAGCGACCTGTGGCTTGGAAACAGACCATATATCCAGATAATTCTGACTCCGACTGTTCCTATTATAGAAAGTATCATAGGTACTGCTGAGTATCCCATTCCTCTTAGTGCTCCAGGAAAAAGGTCCATGATTCCACACAGGAAATATGGGATTGTTGTAATCGAAATAATCTCAAGTCCTGATTTAATTACATCGCTATTACTTGTATATATGCCAAGTATCTGTGTTCCAAATAGGTATGAGGCACTTCCCATCACAAGTGCTACCGCTGTCGTGAGAAACAGACAGTCTATCAGTACTCTGTCCATTCTCTTTTGTTTTCCTACCGCATAGTTCTGGCTTGTAAAGCTCATGCAGGCCTGTGTGATTGAGTTGACAGATACATACAAAAAACCAAGTATATTGTTTGCCGCCGTATATCCTGCCATGGCTATTGAGCCAAAGGAATTGACTGATGACTGAAGCATGGCATTTGAGATATTTATGACTGTACTCTGTATGCCGGCCGGAATTCCCACCTGAAATATCTGAAGCATATATTCCTTATCAATCGCAAGCTTATTAAAGCAGAGCTTATAGCTGGTATCTGCTTTGCTCAAACAGTATAATACAAGCACACAGGAAACAAACTGCGAAACAATTGTACCGATTGCAACACCTGCAACACCCAGTTTGCACACTATCACAAAAAACAGATTGAGCAGTGCATTGATACAGCCTGAAATAATCAAAAAGATAAGAGGTCTCTTTGTATCGCCGACAGCACGCAAAATTGCCGCGCCATAGTTATAAAGCATAAAAAACGGCATACCACAAAAATAAATCCTCATATAAATAGTAGAAAGACCTATGACATCATCCGGTGTACCCATGATTTCCAGCGCACCCCTTGCAAAAATAACACCGACCACCCCCATCACAATACCACTTATGAGTGCAATCATAATAGCGGTGTGCACCGTCTTAGACATCTCCTTATCCTTGCCTGCCGCATAAAATCTGGCAGCGAGCACATTCGCACCAAGCGATATACCCATAAACAGATTGACAAACACATTGATAAGTGCCGTAGTCGAGCCAACCGCCGCAAGTGATTTGCTGCCACTAAACTGTCCCACGACAATAATATCCACCGCATTGAATGCCAGCTGTAAAATACCCGAAATCATAAGCGGCAACGCAAACGAAATAAGCTTATCCATTATTGAACCGTTCACCATATCAATTTCATACTTATTATTCTTCACTTATATCTACCTCTTAAATATATTCTACTCAGATTATCTATTTTACCACGATAAAATATAAATTCAAGCGTAACTATTTAAAACAACTGAGAATAAAAAAGAGAGCCTCTTTTAAGAGGCTCGACTTTTGCATAATAATTAATTCACAGAGTGAGGATTTTCCGTTCAATACACTACCTTCACCGGAGAGTACACAGTATGTTCCGAAGAAAAAATATGAACTGCCACGGGTTTCCAATAGGTTAAATGACAGTTTAGACTTGCAAACTGCCATAACCTATCCGTAAATAATCCCGTGGCTGACTTCATATTTTTTCTGAGGAATACTACTGTGTGCTACACCGGTGCCCACAGCCCACAAACGGAAAATCCGCCCTCATTAATAAATATTCCAATGAATTGCTAAATCTACTTCTTTGTGATGTAACCCTGTGCCTTAAGAAGCTCTGCACAAAGCACTGCTCCACCTGCTGCACCACGTACTGTGTTGTGTGAGAGTCCGACGAACTTCCAGTCATAGACTGTATCCTCTCTGAGACGTCCGACATTGATTCCCATACCATGCTCATAATCCACATCAAGTGCAACCTGAGGACGATTATCCTCTTCACAGTATCTGATGAACTGCTTTGGTGCGCTTGGAAGCCCAAGCTCCTGTGGTACTCCGCTGAACTTCTCGAGTGCCTCGATGAGCTGCTCCTTTGTAGGGTTCTTTTTGAACTTGACAAATACAGCTGCTGTATGACCGTTTAATACAGGAACACGGATACACTGGCATGTGATAACCGGTGACTCTGCAGGAACAATCTGTTTCTTCTCATCATCCACATATCCCCAGAGACGAAGTGGTTCTTTCTCAGATTTTTCTTCCTCTCCACCGATGAATGGAATGATGTTTCCAACCATCTCAGGCCAGTCCTTGAATGTCTTTCCGGCACCTGAGATTGCCTGATATGTTGTAGCAACAACCTCATATGGCTCAAACTCTTTCCATGCTGTAAGAACCGGAGCATATGACTGGATTGAGCAGTTTGGCTTTACTGCTACGAAGCCTCTCTTTGTACCGAGACGCTCCTTCTGATATTTGATAACCTCCATGTGCTGTGGATTGATTTCAGGTACAACCATTGGCACATCAGGTGTCCATCTGTGGGCACTATTGTTTGAAACTACAGGAGTCTCTGTCTTTGCGTAGTCCTCCTCGATCTTCTTGATCTCGTCCTTTGACATATCAACGGCTGAGAATACGAAGTCAACCTGTGAAGCAACCTCTTCTACCTCATTGACGTTCTTTACGATGATTTTCTTAACTGCCTCAGGCATTGGTGTGTCCATTTTCCATCTATCACCAACGGCGTCCTCGTATGTCTTGCCTGCACTTCTTGGGCTGGCTGCAATTGTTGTTACCTCAAACCATGGATGGTTCTCTAAAAGAGAAATAAATCTCTGTCCTACCATTCCTGTTCCACCGAGGATACCTACTTTAAGCTTTTCACTCATTACTCTAATCTCCCTATCTTCTAGATTTTCTTCGACCATGTCATACACTATACTTTGACATTAAAACCAGGTCATGTCCGCCCGTCGCGTACAACTGTCTTTATAGGAAATATATTACTTGAAACTCTAATGAAAAACAAGGAAAAAACTATATTAAATTAATAATTTTTCTCCCTGTTTTTTATAAAATATGCACAAAAACTACACTTCATCCTGCCAATTTGACTTCATATACTCGTCGTAAACGGCAATTACCTTGTCCATTGATGTCTTTGATGGTGCTCCAACTGTACACCTTGTGCTGACACAGGTCTCCATTGAAATGGCATCAAATACATCCTCCTCAAATACCGGAGAGATAGCCTTGAGCTCGTCAATGCTCATATCGTCGATTGCAATGCCCTTGTCGATGCAGTAAAGCACTATTCTTCCTACAATGCCATGTGCATCTCTGAACGGTACACCCTTTTTAACGAGATAATCAGCTGCATCTGTGGCATTTGTAAAGCCATTGTTTGCACTCTTTCTCATCACGTCCTTGTTAAACTTCATTGTATCAATCATTCCTGTAAAAAGTGCGATACATCCCTTTGCAGTGTCGAATGCATCAAATGCCAGCTCCTTATCCTCCTGCATATCCTTGTTGTACGCAAGCGGAATACCCTTCATGGTGGTGAGAAGCGACATGAGCGCACCGTATACACGGCCTGTCTTTCCTCTGACAAGCTCTGCTATATCAGGATTTTTCTTCTGTGGCATGATTGAGCTTCCTGTGCTGTACGCATCGTCAATCTCAACAAACTGGTACTCGTTTGAGTTCCATATGATAATTTCCTCAGAAAAACGTGACAGATGCATCATGATAGTTGAAAGAGCCGATAAAAACTCAATCAGATAATCTCTGTCTGACACACCGTCCATACTGTTAAGTGTCGGTCCGTAAAAATCCAGAAGCTGTGCTGTATAGTCCCTATCAAGCGGATATGTAGTGCCTGCGAGTGCTCCTGAGCCAAGCGGACAATAGTTCATTCTCTTATATATATCGCACAGTCTTGATCTGTCTCTCTTAAACATCTCAAAATATGCGCCCATATGGTGAGCCAGAGTGATTGGCTGGGCCTTCTGCAGATGTGTAAAGCCCGGCATGATAGTCTGTGTGTTTTCCTTCATAATCTTAAGGATAACAGCTAAAAGCTCCTTAAGCTCATCATCAGTCTCCTTCACTGTCTTTCTGGTAAAAAGACGCATATCAAGAGCGACCTGGTCGTTTCTGCTTCGGCCTGTGTGAAGCTTCTTTCCTGTGTCACCAAGCCTGTCTATGAGTGTAGCCTCAACGAAGCTGTGGATATCCTCATACTTTGAGCTGATTTCAAGCTCCCCTGACTCTACCTCCTTAAGTATCTGCTTTAGGCAAGCCACTATATCATTGCTCTCTGCCTGTGAAATGATGCCCTGCTTTCCAAGCATCGTGACATGGGCGATGCTGCCCTCTATATCCTCTTTATAAAACTTCTGATCAAATGAAATGGACGCATTGAAATTGTAAACGAGCTGATCTGTCTCCTTTGTGAAACGTCCTCCCCATAACTGTGCCATGAGATTCCTCCTTGATTATTAAATGATGATTTATTTTCATGTATCACAATGTATTATATGAAAATAAGATGTGATACCGCCGCCTGCTCTAAACAGCCGCTTTACTGTGCTAAATTATATAATAATTTTTGCTGTCACGCAACCACATTTTCACCCACGTGCTGCAATCTCCCTGTCACGCTGCTCCTTGGAAAATACACAGCCGCAGTAGTACTGCCTGTACATATCATACTGCTTTGATATTTCCGTGGACTTTTTATAGCCCTCTTTCTTCTTAAAATCAGAGAAAAGATATCGCACTCCATATTGGCTCTCTAAGTCTTTTCCTATCTCATTGAGCTTTTCGGCATTCTTCAACGGGCTGATGGAAAGTGTCGTTGTAAAAAAATCAAAGCCATGCTCCCTTGCATACTGTGCACTCTCCTCAAGACGCAGCCTGTAGCACTTAAAGCACCTCTCCCCGCCCTCAGGCACAGCCTCCATGCCGCGTGCCATATCATAAAAGCGCTTGGTGTCGTACACACCCTCCACAAAGTAAACCGGATTTTTCACCGGAAACTCATCTATAAAGCGCTTCTGCTCCTGTGCTCTCATGTGATATTCCTCTGGCGGGTAAATATTTGGATTGTAATAAAACACAGTCACCTTAAAATACTCCGAAAGAGTCTGTATGCAATACGTACTACACGGTCCACAGCAGCTATGAAGCAAAAGCCGTGGAGTGCAGTTATTGTCCATGCAATTTTCTTTTATTAAATCTTCCATTAATTTTTGATAATTAATTTTATTTGCCATATTATATTATTTCTTTCTCAAAATTCAAAAATTTTTGACATATCCCCAAATATTATTTCAGGTAACTATTCTGCATATTTACTATTCTGATTAATTACTATTTCTGATATAAGCTGCATAATACGAACAAGGGCCGGAAGTCTCCTCCCGGCCCGGCTCATACTAATCCTCTTCTTCATATCCGAACATTAGTCTAAAAATCTTTTTTCCTGTTTCAGTCTTGAATATGCGCTTGTATGCCTTGTCGATTGCACGGTTTCCCGCATCATCCTCATACAGATTTACGAGGAAATCAGCCTCAACGAGTATCTGATAATCAAGACCATCTATATTGTCATATGTGTGATGGTGACCTATGAGAAAACATATTCTTTCAACTATGTAATTCTCGAAGCCAAGCTGTGAAAGCATCTTCTGGGCGATTATCGGTCCCTCCTGCTCCTGAAGCTTTCCATCGCACCTGCCATACTTTTCCTCCGCCACACGTATGCCGATATCGTGTGTGTAAGCCGCTGCCTCAAGTATAAAAAGCGAGGCATCATCAAGCTCCTCTCCTATACCGATAAGCCTTGCATAGCTGTGCACCTTGGTGAAATGCTGGATTCTCTTTGGATCGCCATCATAGTAGGCAATCATATCCATAAACAAGTCGTCTAACTGTTGTTTACTATAACTGTCACTATCCATTTAATATATTTTTCTCCTGATAATATGTTAATTAGTCTCATTGCCGGCTTTTGCACCGACAATGATAACATACTACAAAGCGATCATTTTTTCAATATTTTTACACAAATATTTCTTATTTTTTGAAATCACTATGTTGTTTGTCACACTGTTATGCGGGAACAGTAACATCACTACTTTGCATCACGGAAAAATCCCCTGAATGCGAATTCTGACAAAGGCTTCTTGTAAAGCAGCTCTCCTATCAATATCTCAAACGCCCCACCTGCCAAAATAGCAATATAGCCTAACAATGCCACCACCGGGAGTCCAAGCTTAAAAACAGCATTAGAAACCGGCACAAACGCTGCTCCTGAAAACACAGTAAAAACGCCCATAAACAAAACCATGAATACGATAAAGCCAAGTACATAATACTTATAGCATATGCTTGTGTACAGATATACTGTCAACAGCTCAACATCGAGCGTAAAAAGTGTGAAGATAAGCTGTTTCTTATCTGCTACGGAATTCTGTATCAGAATGACTCTTTCTATTACCAAAAATGTGAAAACAACAAGATTGATTACCGTGCTTGACATCACCGGAATGTATATCTGCAGCTTCTTTTTCAGTGATGTGGACTGGATAAGCTCTGACACATCCATCGACATGATGAGCTGAAATGTGAACATCCCGCACATCATAAAGTATACACCACCTATGATGGAAGTTCCCTTGCTCATTATATCGGATGCAATTCCGATTACTGCAAAGAATACAAACATGATCACATTCAACTTCAGTTTGTAGCCATATCTCAATAATTTAAATCCTAATTTAATATCTTTCAGCATAATATTTCTCCTTTTCAAATATACTTCCAATTTAAAATGCCTCTACACATCAACATATGATCTGCGGATACGCACCATCATATGATAATATGTCGCTGCTATCACTCCTACAAGCACCACTGCTAACACAGGTGCGATAAACCACATTTTTGCACCATAAATCAAAACAGCTATACTACCCGCAATTGCTGGGAAGATAACTATAAGCGCCAGCAGATAAATATACATTCCCAGATCCATGTATCTGAATATATTTAATGAGCCAACCGAAACAATTGAAGATATCATAATAATGTCAAATATCGACCAGATACTAACTCCAAATTTAATAAACGGCATTGAAGCAATGAGTATTGTAATTCCAATACGCAGCGGTCTTATAAGTATATCCACAAGAACTGCATTCTCAAAGTATCTTACTCCGTTAAAACCTGTCTTTAAAAAATGCATGCCAAATGCATTCTTCTTGCACATACAGCCAAAGCAGAAATAGTCCTGCACCACCTCGCACATCATATAAAAATCATAAACAATTACTATAACTCCTATCCATGCCCAGATTGTTTTCGAACAGGCAATTAGCATTGATGTAAAAATTGCTAAAAACGGAATCAGTATATTTGTTATAAGACGATACTTGAGATTAGTCATAACACGGTAATCCCTGATGTATGTTAGAACTTCATTCTTTGCTTTGTTATCTTTTTTATTAATTGTTCTTTCAGTATCATGTTCCTGTGAAACCATTTTTTCATTCATACTTCCTGACTTACTTTCCATAACACCTTACCTCGCACTAGCGCATCACAATCTTTGTGTTATTTTTCATGACCGCAACGCTTATCTGGTAAAGTGTCGGAATCTCCTTTGTCACATTAAGTCCTGCAAGCTTATCTATGTTTTCCGCCAAGCATATGCCCTCAAAGCCGTACGGGTTTTTGGTCATTGAATAAAGCACCTTACCGTCTTCATACCATCCGAAAATGAGCTGTTGGCTTTCTTCATATCAATGCTGCCATGTGAAAATATTGCAAGCTCCTCACAATATCTGTGAAAATCCTCTGCAGAAAAATCATCAAACATCAGCTTGCTGATTTCCTCGATATCCTTAACTGTCCACTGTGGCAGATAGTATTTGCCCGGTCCTGTGTAGCCTATGCGGTTTTTAATATCTCCCGAGTTTTCCTTCTGTTTATCAGAATACTGTCCGAAATAAGTGATTTCACCTTTATAGTCAAGCCTGATTCCTGCCAGGATATTTAAAAGTGTTGTCTTTCCTGCTCCGTTTTCTCCGATTAAGGCTGTCGCAAAGCCCTGTGGTATTGCGAAATTCTCCACATCCAGTGTAAAATTTTTAAGTTCCTTTGTGATTTTTGCTGCCTCAATTGCATTCTTTGTTGTCATTTTCATTCCTCCTGACTCGTTTCATATCTTTATTTATCCACCTCAAGCAACGCCTCAAGCATTCCCTTAAGCTCGTCGTTTGAGATTCCGGCCACCTCAGCCGCGGCTATCGCGTCTGTCAGCGACTCCTCCACCTTGCGCAGGTGCTGTTCCTTTATCATCTCACTGTCCTGTGCATTGACATAAAAGCCCTTGCCCTGCGCCGCTGTGATGAGTCCCTCATCTGCAAGCTGCTCATAAGCCTTCATCGTGGTTATCACACTGATTTTCAAGTCCTTTGCCAGCCCTCTTATAGACGGAAGGAACTCCCCCTGCTCATACCTGCCGGCCAAAATATCTGTCTTGAAGCTGTCCGCTATCTGCTGATAGATGGGCACTCCTGAATTTTGCATCAGCTTCATATGCTACCTCCGTACTGTATTTATTAACTGTTCATGTGTTATATATACACTATATACATTTTAATGTCAATACCTTTCTATAATTATCTCTCTAAAGATTTCACCTCAAAATTTTGATTTGACATACACTCTTATATCTGATAATATAATATAGCTTGCCGATATGGCTCAGTAGGTAGAGCGACGCACTCGTAATGCGTAGGCCACCGGTTCGATCCCGGTTATCGGCTTCATACATAAAAAACACCTCATTCAAAACCGAATGAGGTGTTTTTTTATTACAAAAATCCCCTTGACATTTATAAAAAATATATTAAAATTATCTCGTTGGTTTATTTTTAGTAAACAAAAAATCTATTATTAAACCTACAGTAAATATAACGTAAAATGTATTAGAAAAGGAAGTAATCATGGATATCGGACATCGTATGAAGGAGCTTCGTATCCAGTACGGACTTACCCAGCAGGAGCTTGCTGACAGGGCTGAGCTGACGAAAGGATTTATCTCCCAGCTCGAGCGAAATCAGAATTCACCGTCAGTCGGCACCCTGCTTGATATCATCCAGTGCCTGGGTATGACACCGGCGGAGTTTTTTACGGATTCGGAACCTGAGCAGATTGTATACAAGGCAAACGACTATTTCGAGAAAATTGACGAGGAAAAAAACAGCAAGGTGGAATGGATCATTCCAAACGCACAGACCCGCTCCATGGAGCCTGTCAGGCTCACTCTTCATCCGGGTGGCAGTTCTGAAATATATCTGCCTCAGGAGTGTGAGGAGTTTGGATATGTGATAAAGGGCACAGTGAAGCTTTGCTATGGTGGCAAAGTGCACACCGTAAAGGCCGGTGAGTCCTTTTATTTTAAAGCCGGTAAGAAGCATTTTATTGAAAATAAGTCTTCAAAGGATGCCATGCTCATATGGGTCAGCAATCCTCCAAGCTTCTGACGCTTCCACTGCATAAGCTCTTTTATAGGACTGTAATTACTGCCGGCCACATTTTTAGTGTGTACAGCAGCAAATTATAAACATACAGTTCCTACCAATACTATAATTACATGAGAAAGGTTTACACCATGGGAAAGAAATTAATTGATTTTATCGATATCACAAAGTCATACAACGGCAATGTTGTACTCGACGATTTAAATCTATACATCAGGGAGAACGAGTTTCTGACGCTGCTTGGACCATCAGGCTGCGGAAAGACCACCACACTTCGCATGCTCGGTGGCTTTGAGACACCGGACAAGGGAAAAATCATGTTTGATTCAAAGGACATCACAAATGTGCCTGCAAACGAGAGAAATCTGAACACTGTTTTCCAGAAATACTCTCTTTTCCCTCATATGACAATAGCTGAAAACATCGCGTTTGGTCTTAAAATAAAGAAAAAAAGCAAGGCTTACATTGATGACAAAATAAAGTATGCATTAAAGCTCGTCAATCTCGACGGCTTTGAAAACCGCTCTGTGGATTCTCTTAGCGGAGGCCAGCAGCAGCGTATCGCTATTGCAAGAGCTATTGTAAACGAGCCTAAGGTACTGCTGTTAGACGAGCCGCTTGGCGCTCTCGACTTAAAGCTGCGCCAGAGCATGCAGTATGAGCTTATCCGCTTCAAAAATGAGCTCGGTATCACCTTCGTCTACGTCACACACGACCAGGAGGAGGCGCTTACCATGTCTGACACCATCGTAGTCATGAATCAGGGCTATATCCAGCAGATTGGCACACCAGAGGACATTTACAATGAGCCTGAAAATGCCTTTGTCGCTGATTTTATCGGGCACAGTAATATAATCGACGGTGTTATGATAAAGGATAAGCTTGTCGAGATACTCGGTGTAAAGATGCCTTGTGTGGACGAGGGCTTTGGTGAGAACACGCCTGTCGATATAGTCATCCGCCCGGAGGATGTGGAGCTGGTGCCTGCGGAGGACGGCTACATGCAGGGCGATGTCGTGTCAAATATCTTCAAGGGAGTGCACTATGAGCTTGAGGTAAAGGCAAACGGCTACGACTGGATGGTACACACCACCAAATATGTAGAGGTCGGCAGTCATGTGGGTATCAAGGTGATTCCATTTAATATCCAGGTAATGCACAAGCCTGAGTCCTCAGATGAAAAGGCGGTGGAGATAGATGTCTAAAATAAAGAAACAGCTGCTCGCAGGGCCGTACCTCATATGGATTATCGGATTTATCATACTTCCGCTTTTCATGATTGTGTACTATGCATTTAAAGGCTCTGACGGAGGCTTCACATTTGAATATGTGGCTGCAATAGCGCAGCACACCAATATCAAGGCACTGCTTTTATCCCTACGGCTTGGAATCATATGCACCATAATATGCCTGGTGCTGTCCTATCCGCTTGCGATGATTTTAAACGGCTTAAAGATTAAAAACCAAAGCTTTGTGGTATTTGTTTTCATGCTTCCTATGTGGATGAACTTTATGCTTCGAATACTCGCATGGAAGCAGCTTTTGTCCAAAAACGGTGTCATCAACTCGATACTCACCACTCTCGGACTGCCGGGCTTCAACATCATGAATACCTCCGGAGCAGTCGTGCTTGGCATGGTCTATGACTTTCTGCCATTCATGCTGCTGCCTATATACAACTCCATGACCAGAATCAAAAACGACTGGATTGAGGCGGCTCTTGACCTCGGTGCAAACAAAGTCACAATACTTTTCAAGATTATACTGCCACTTACAATTTCCGGTGTCATAAGCGGAATCGTAATGGTTTTCGTGCCATCACTCACATCCTTTGCCATCTCACAGATACTCGGTGGCGGCAAGGTCCTGCTCATCGGAAATATCATAGAACAGGATTTCGTCCATGGTTCGCAGTGGGGCGCAGGAAGCGGTCTCTCACTCGTGCTCATGGTATTCGTGTTAATCAGCATGGCACTCGTCAATCTGTTTGATAAGGAAGGAGACCAGAGCGCATTATGGTAAAAAAAATAGCATCAAGGGTATATATGGGACTTATTTTTTTGTTTCTGTATCTACCTATCCTTGTATTAATAGTACTCTCCTTCAACAACTCCAAATCCAAGGTTAAATGGGGAGGCTTCACGCTCGACTGGTACATAAAGTGCTTTCAGAGTGAGCGGATTATGTCGGCATTTTCTACAACACTGCAGATTACGCTGCTTGCAGCTGTGATTTCTACAATAATAGGAACTCTCGCAGCCATGGGTATAAGCGCCATGAAGAAACGTAACCAGACAATCTATCTGGGCGCTACAAACATCCCGATGCTCAATGCAGATATCGTGACCGGTATCTCAATGATGCTTTTGTTTGTAAAATTCATGAATCTGGGCTTTGTGACAGTGCTTATCGCACACATCACGTTCAATATCCCTTATGTGATACTCAATGTGCTTCCAAAGCTCAAGCAGACCAACAAATACACCTATGAGGCCGCACTTGACCTGGGCGCATCACCTCTATATGCATTTTTCAAGGTCACCTGGCCTGAAATAAGCCCCGGAGTGTTCTCCGGCTTTATGATGGCGGTCACAATGTCACTCGATGACTTCTCCATCACCTACTTTACGAAGGGTGCCGGAGTAAACACACTCTCAACCATGCTCTACACAGAGCTGAAAAAGGGTGTAAAGCCGGAGCTGTATGCTCTGTCAACCATACTTTTCTTCACAGTGCTGTTGCTTTTGGTTGTGGTAAACATCAACTCAAACCAGATACCTGTCAGCGCCTCAAAGAAGCCTGCAAGGGCTAAAAAGCTGCGCATCGTAAAGCGTAGTGTGAGCATCGCAATTGTTGCAGTACTCGTAATCGGCTGCTTTTCGGTATTTACCATAAGCGCCGGAAGCACGAACAATGACAATGCCATAACAGTGCTAAACTACGGTAAATACATCGATGAATCAGTAATCGACAGCTTCGAGCAGGAAACCGGAATCACCATTAAATACGAGGAATACGAGGAGCCTGAGGAGATGTACACAAAGTACAAGTCCGGTGCCATCGATTACGATGTCATCTGCACCTCTGACTACATCATAGAGAAGCTCATAAGTGAGGGTGAGGTCAACAAGATAGACTACAGCTCAATGCCAAACTATCAAAATGTAAATCAGGATATAATCGACATGTCCGCATCCTTTGACCCGACACATGAGTATACTGTGCCTTATTTCTACGGCACACTCGGCATACTATACAATAAAAAGCTGGCTGATGCATCAGACCTAAATACCTGGGACTGCCTGTGGAACGGCAAATACAAGGACAACATGATTATGATTAATTCTGTCCGTGATGCCTTTACTCCCGCCCTTCGCACACTTGGCTACTCAATAAACGAGACAGACACAGCAAAGCTTGATGAAGCATTTGATATACTGAACAAACAAAGCAGTGATGTGCTCGCCTACTACGTGGATGAAACCTGTGATGAGATGGTTGCTGAAAATGCAGCAATCGCAGTGTGCTACTCCGGTGAGGCAGCTGCCGCCATGGCTGAAAATGACAACCTGGACTATATCGTACCAAAAGAGGGCTCAAACCTCTGGATTGACTCATGGTTTATTCCAAAGACATGCAAGAATAAAGAGGGCGCACAGGAATTTTTGAACTATATCTGCAGTGATGAGCCGGCACAGCTCAACTTTGAATATGTATACTATGCATCACCTATCCAGTCTGTCATCGAAAACCAGGATGCAGAAACGAAGGAAAATGAGGCGATTAATCCTCCTTCCGATATGCTCAAAAACTGTGAAGTATACAGAGCTTTAAATGATGATGACGCAACACTTTACAACACACTGTGGCAGAGGCTCAAATCAGATTAAAAATGGATTGCGCAGCTGTATTTTGTATGATATCACAAAAATGAAGTCTAAAAATTGTACAAAAATACATATTGCAAACTTCAACAAACAATGATAGAGTAAAACCCACGAAGCGCCCTGCTTCGTGGGTTTTACTTTTCCACGAGATCCGATATTTTTATGCTCCGCAAGGAGATTCATGAAATACACGGAGTTTTTACATACTATAGAAACAGAAATAACCGCAAGACTTGACAATAATTTCAAGCTTACCATCCATCCTGTCAAAAAGAACAACGGGATGATCTACGACGGATTGGTGATTATCAATCCCAAATTCAATATAGCACCGACTATTTATCTCAATCCTTACTACCATTGGTATCTTGATGGTGTATCCATTGATTCTATTCTCGATGCAATTTTATCCACCTACAATGATTTTAAGCCAACTGAAGATTTTGACATAAGCTTCTGTGATGATTTTTCCAAGGTAAAGGAGAAAATAATTTTCCAGCTCATAAGCTACGACAAAAACCAAAAGCAGCTAAAGGACGTGCCCTATATCAAATATCTGGATTTTGCCATCATATTTGAAGTATATGTAGGAGCGCAACTGCCTGAATTTGGCACCATTACAGTCACAGATGCGCTTCTGTCACGCTGGGGCATAGATACAGAAACACTAATCCGCGCCTCAATGCAAAATACCCCAAGGATACTTCCATGCTCAATAATCAACATGGCAGAGTTTCTTGCCAAAAAATGTCCGGGCTATGCCAATCAGATGCGCACAGTCTGTGATTTTGACAGCCTGCCTATGTATATCCTTACAAACAGCAGGCAGACAAACGGCGCATCCGCCATACTCTACCCTGGTGTGCTAAGCTCGCTGGCAAAAAAGCTCGGCGGCAATATGCTGCTCATACCAAGCAGTATCCATGAATTTCTGGTAATGCCGCTGGATAGCGATATAGATGTCTGCAACCTAAGCGAATTCATCTGTGAGGTAAACTCTACAGAGGTACGCGACGAGGAAGTACTCGGCGAGAGGTACTACATATACGATAGTAAAACAGACACTGTCTACTGATAATCATATAACCCGATAACACAAAATACCGGATATCATATCATAGATATGTATCCGGTATTTTACTTTCTAAGAACATAGTTGGAAATTCATGAAAGTTATTGGCCTGTTATTTGCAGAACGATGTACTAGTTACCAAGCAGCATGTCGTAAAGCTTCTCATACTCTTTCGCAGATGCCTTCCATGAGAAATCATGCCTCATGGCGCGCTGCATCATCTCCTGCCATCTGTCCTTATGGTTTTCAAACACATCAAGAGCATATTTGATGACATGCAGCATATCATGCGCATTATAATTGGCAAAGGAAAAGCCATCGCCCGTATTCTCGTACTCATTGTACGGCACTACAGTGTCCTTAAGACCACCTGTCTCCCTGACTATAGGCAGCGTACCATATCGCATAGACATGAGCTGGCTCAAGCCGCACGGCTCAAAAAGAGACGGCATGAGAAATGCGTCACAGCCTGCATATATCTCATGTGCATTTTCCTCTGAGTAGCCGATATACACTCCAAGCTTCTGCGGATACCTGCCATGAAAATAATTAAACATCTCCTCGTACTGCTGCTCTCCTGTGCCCTGCACTATAAACTGTACATTCATGGTGGAAAGCATCTCCTCCATCACATATGCCACCAGATCAAAGCCCTTCTGCTTTGTCAGACGCGAAACTATTCCAATCAGCATGACATCCTTATCCACAGCCAGACCATACTTCTCCTGCAGCTGACGCTTATTAACGACCTTTCCACTCAATTCCCTTACAGAAAAATGCTTATCCAGATATGTATCCTTCATAGGATTAAAGACATCATAATCTATACCGTTTACAATGCCTCTCAAATGCCTGCGCCGCTCAAGCATCAGGCCATCCAGGCCCTCTCCTCCCTCAGGTGTACAGATTTCATCTGCATATGTCGGACTGACAGTCGTAATCTCATCTGCATATACTATGCCGCCCTTTAAATAATTAGCCTCACCATAGAACTCCAGCTCTCCTGAATTAAAAATGTGCTCCGGAAGTCCTGTAACATCAGCCACCTCTTTAATCTTCCAACGCCCTTGAAACTTCATATTGTGAATGGTAAAGACTGTCTTTATACCGGCATAGAAATTGTCTGAGCCGTACACTGTCTTTAGAAAAACCGGCAAGAGTCCTGTCTGCCAGTCATTACAATGTATCACATCCGGGGCAAAATCTATAACCGGCAAAGCCTCAAGCACCGCCTTTGAAAAGAAAGCAAATTTCTCCACATCCTCATATATATTGTTGTATGGCTTATCTCCTGCAAAGTAAAACTCATTGTCCACAAAATAATATGTCACACCATCATACTGCGATGTAAAAATCCCCACATACTGCCTGCGCCAGTTGAGATTGACATAAAAATGACAGACGAACTTAAGCTGTGGCAGTAATTTATCATCCATACATTTGTACTTCGGAAGTATAACTCTCACGTCATATCTGTCCTTGTCAAAATATTTTGGTAAAGATCCCACTACGTCAGCTAGTCCACCTGTCTTCATATAAGGTATTGCCTCTGATGCGGCCATTAATATTTTCATTTTGTCCATGCTGAAACCTCCCCCAGATTACAGTTATTTAAACAACGATTAATCTGATAAAAAATATAGTATACATCCTGAAACCAATATAATGTATACTATATTATATCACGTGGGAGTACATTTTGCCTAGTAAATTTATAAAAACGTGGTTTTATTTGTCTATAATGACGATTTTTACATTCCTAGACGTATTTTGTCTGTAATCAGGGCAATAAACTCCGAATTGGTAGGCTTGCCCTTACCATAGTTTACAGTGTATCCAAACATGGAGTCTATCGTATCCATCCTGCCTCTGCTCCATGCCACCTCGATAGCATGCCTTATGGCTCTCTCCACCCTGCTTGAGGTAGTCTTGTACTTCTTTGCAATAGTGGGATACAAAAGCTTTGTGATAGAGCTAAGCATTTCCATATCCTCAACGCACATCACTATCGCAGTCCTAAGATACTGATATCCCTTTATATGAGCCGGAACACCTATCTCATGAATGATATCCGTCACCTGTGTCTCAAGGGATTTTTTCTCCATATATGTATCATCAAGTGGCTCAGTGTCACCGGATGCTCTCTTTACATACACAAGTACCACATCAGAACCGGCATTACCGTTTATCATGTTGTATGCTTCATCACTACTTCTTGCTGTTCCTAAAAACTCCATGCCCTTTAATAAACTCTGCATGTTTTTCTTTTCGTCTGCTACTGCGACATTTAAAGTGCTCATCAAACTCTCCTATGCCGCCAATTACTGTCATGTCAAAACAAATTGTATGCTTTTATGATAACACATTTTGTCGAATTTTGTCGAGAGCGTATTTTTTTTTAATTTTATGTAACCATTCAGCCCACGCATATTCGCAAAACTGCACGATACCCGTGCTTTCTCTATTCTTCAAACTGAGAGTTATACAGCTCTGCGTAAAATCCGTTCTTTGCAAGAAGCTCATCGTGTGTACCCTGCTCGATAATGTCTCCGTCCTTCATGACAAGAATCATATCGGCATTCTTGATAGTAGACAGCCTGTGGGCGATGACAAAGCTTGTTCTGCCCTTCATCAGATTGTCGAGTGCCTTCTGGATACGGATTTCTGTACGTGTATCGACAGAGGATGTGGCCTCATCAAGGATAAGGATTGGATTGTCTGCAAGAATGGCTCTTGCTATTGTCAAAAGCTGCTTTTGTCCCTGTGACACATTGGATGCATCCTCGTTGAGCTCCATATCGTAGCCACCCGGCAATGTCTGGATAAAGTGATGCGCATGTGCTGCCTTTGCTGCCGCGATGACCTCCTCATCTGTGGCATCCAGACGGCCGTAGCGGATATTTTCCATAATGGTGCCCTTAAAGAGCCATGTGTCCTGCAATACCATGCCGAATGCATCTCGCAGATCGGCTCTGTTGTAATCCCTGATATCATGTCCGTCTACAAGAATGGCACCTGAGCTTACATCATAAAATCTCATAAGAAGCTTGACCATGGTAGTCTTTCCCGCTCCTGTCGGTCCAACGATAGCAACCTGCTGTCCCGGCTTTACCTTTGCAGAAAAATCATTGATGATGATCTGGTCAGGATTATAACCAAAGTGTACATGCGAAAACTCTACACTTCCCTCGATATGGTCTGGCTTTACAGGATTTTCCACTGTTATATCCTCTTCCTCCTCATCGAGGAACTCAAATACACGCTCAGATGCAGCCGCCATCGACTGAAGCTGGTTTGCCACCTGCGCTATCTGCTGGATTGGCTGTGTGAAATTCTTCACATACTGTATAAATGCCTGGATATCACCGATTGTGATGACATTCTTTATGGCAAGTATACCACCTGAGATGGCTACTCCCGCATATCCTAAGTTTCCTACAAACTGCATGATAGGCATCATAAGTCCTGAAAGGAACTGTGATTTCCATGCGGATTTGTAGAGCACATTGTTGGCCTCCTTAAAGGTCTTTACAGTCTCTGCCTCTTTATTATATGCCTTTATGACGAGGTGGCCTCCGTACACCTCCTCGACCTGTCCGTTTATGTGTCCCAGATACTCCTGCTGCTGTCTGAAGTATTTCTGTGAATGCTTTATGACAAACGAAATAAGTATCATCGAAACTGGCAGGATAACGAGTGAAATCAGCGTCATGAGCGGTGAAATAGACAGCATCATGACCAGTGTACCGACCAAAGTGGCAACAGATGTAATAATCTGTGTGATACTCTGGTTCAAGCTCTGTCCGAGTGTGTCCACATCGTTTGTGATACGCGAAAGTACCTCACCATATGTCCTTGACTCGAAATACTTCATCGGCATACGGTTGATTTTGCTCGTGATGTCCTTACGCATCCTGTAGCAGGTCTTCTGCGTGATGCCTGTCATGATAAGTCCCTGGGCAAACATAAAGATGGCACTCACCACATATAAAGCCAGCGTAAACAAAAGAACCTTTGCAATATAATCAAAATCTATGCCGCCTGTTCCTGCAATCTTGTTCATGAGTCCCTCGGCAAGCGCAGTGGTGGCTTTACCCATGACCTTCGGTCCTGCAACGGAGAAGACAGTCGAAACTGCTGCAAAAATCATAACTGCAATGATAGCAGCCCAGTATCTGCCGAGATACTTTATGAGTTTCTTTGTAGAGCCCTTGAAATCCCTGGCCTTTTCTGTGACCATTCCGGGGCCACGTCCCATTGGCCCTCTTGGCCTCTTAGGAGGCGTCTTAAACTGTTCGTTATTATTCTCACTCATCTTACATGCCCTCCTTTTTGTTATCATCAATTCCAAGTTCCCTGGCTGAAAGCTGTGACTGTGCAATCTGCATATATACATCGCAATTCTTAAGAAGCTCCTCGTGGGTGCCTTTTCCTACGATTTTACCGTCATCGAGCACGAGAATCTGGTCAGCATGAATAATCGTGCTGATACGCTGTGCCACGATAATAACGGAAGCACTCTCTGTAACCTCTGCTAAGGCTGCACGCAGACGCGCGTCAGTCTTCATATCGAGTGCTGAAAAGCTGTCATCAAACACATAAATATGAGGGTCCTTTGCGATAGCTCTTGCTATGGCAAGCCTCTGCTTCTGACCACCTGACACGTTTGAGCCGCCCTGTGCGATTGAGCTTTCATACCTGTCATTCTTTGTCTCGATAAACTCAGAAGCCTGTGCGATATCCGCAGCTTTTTTTATCTGCTCATCACTCGCGTCTGCTTTACCAAAGCGCAGGTTTGAGGCGATGGTTCCCGAAAAAAGAATACCCTTCTGCGGAACAAAGCCTATTGACTCGCGAAGCTCGCTTAGTGTGTAGTCTCTGATATCGTGTCCATCAAGCTCTATTGAGCCTCCAGTCACGTCATAGAAACGCGGAATCAGGTTTACAAGTGTAGACTTTCCACAGCCGGTACTTCCGATGATAGCTGTGGTTTTGCCCGGCTCCGCCACAAAATCAATGTCTGAAAGCACATCCTCCTTTGCTCCCGGATATCTGAAATCCACATGGTTGAAACGGATAACACCTCTGTGATCAGCCTCAGTAACAGGCTCTTTTGGATCATTTACAGTGCTGTTTGTCTTTATAACCTCATCGATACGCTCTGCCGCAACACCAGCTCTCGGAAGCATGATGGACATGGCTGAAAGCATGAGGAATGACATAACAATCATCATGGCATATGTAATAAACGCAGTCATGGTACCTACCTGCATGGAGCCATTGTCTATTCTGCCTGCTGCAACCCACACGATACCAAGTGTGATGCAGTACATGATCATGGACATACCCGGCATCATAAAGGTCATGACACGGTTTGTAAACAGCTGTGTGCGTGTAAGCTCACGGTTAGCCTCATCAAACCTCTTTTCCTCCTCCTTCTCACGGCCGAAAGCCCTGATAACGGAAAGACCTGTAAGAATCTCACGAGAAACAAGGTTTACCTTGTCTACAAGACTCTGCATAATCTTGAACTTTGGCATCGCAATGCCAACCAGTGTGAAAATAAAAACCATGATGGCAGCAACCGCAATGGCAATCACCCACTCCATGCCGGATTTGGTCTGTGCCACCTTGATGATACCACCGATACCAACGATTGGCGCGTAAAGCACCATACGAAGCATCATAGTAGTAACCATCTGAATCTGCTGTATATCGTTCGTGCTTCTCGTAATCAGTGATGCCGTAGAGAATTTGTTAATCTCGGCATTTGAAAAACCTACAACCTTTGAAAAGGTCTTCTCCCTCAAATCCCTGCCGACAGCGGCACCGACCTTTGAAGCCGCAAAACCTACAACACATGCTGCTATAAGCATAATAGCTGCAAAGGCTGCCATCTTGGCGCCTGCCTTCCACAGATAAGCAACCTGATTGGCATCCACGTCGATTCCTGCATTCTCATCACACTTTGTCGCAAAAGTTACACCCATGGACTTTAAAGTAGCTGAACCCACCGCATCGATTTTGTCCTGCACCTTGCTTCTTATCTGCTTTATCATGTTATCATCGAGCGCTACTCCCTGCGGGATAGCCGATGCATCCACATCCATCTGCTCACCCGACTGAAAAGCCTGATATGCCATGACAAGAGGAACCAAAAGCTCCTCATCCAGCTTATCAAGTGTGTCCGAATCAGCTGTCAGCTTGTATTTTGCCACACTGTCATCAGATTTTGAAGCATCCTGCGCCTCATAACAGTTCGTAAATTTTTCTTTCTCGTCAGACAGCATAAATGTCTGTGCCATCTGATAATCCTCCGATGTAATCTCCTTTGGCAGGATATGCTCAATGCCATGATCCTGGATACCCACATCAATGATGTCAGATGTGTACGCAGGCAAAGCCAGATCACAATAAGCCTGAGCAATGAGAAAAACAAAAATTAATATGATCCATCGCCAGTATGGAATCAGGTTTTTGAAAATTTTACTCATAAACGTTTCCTTTCTTTCCGGTTAATTATCCCCCATACACGAATGCAAAAATATCCGCAATCGTGCGCATACTATCTATTTTATCAATAAGCGCAGATAATTCAATAAAGAAAGTATAAAGAAACGGTAAAAAAACAGAGACTATATAAATGTTTTATATAAGTCTCTGTTTGAAAAATTGTGCTTAATTGAAAAGTATGTGATAACCAGGAGCCTTTGAAAACTAATCCAAATCTGCAAGACCTACACGCTGTATCTGGAAGGTCTTGTATGCCTCCGGTGTATTCTTTTTAACCTCCTGATTGTTCTGCATGACAGTGATGTTACTGCTTGCCACTGCGTATACCTTGATGGAATTCTGCCCTGCCGGCAGAGTCGCTAAAGGTACCTTAACCTTATAGGTCTTATTATTTGCAAAGAAGGTTCTGTTATTTCCTGCTTCTGATGGTCCTAGAAGGTCAGCCTCTGAGCCATCATCATGCAGTGAATAAATCTGCCAGTTCTTCATCTCCTTCAGGTAGATTGTATTGCCATCGTCATCTATTTCCTTATCATGGTCATCCTTTGTACCCTCGATAAAGAAGCTCATATTGACAGTCGTATCCTTATCTACCTGATTACGAAGCATGTTGGTATCCTTAACGGTAAAATATACATCCTGTGTGGCAATATTGCCATCATCATCTACATCCAGTCTCGCAGCATCAGGATTACCATTTGTCTTTGCCTCCTCATCCTGCTGTATAGCAGCATCTATTGTCGAGTAAATAGTACTGATATCTGCTGACTTAGGGTCGTAGCCCTCTTTTAATGAAATAGCAGGTGCATGCTCTACAACACTGTATGCCGCAATCATGGTGTTGATGTAGAGCTTTAGCTCATCAATCGAACCTGTGACGTTGGAATGTCCTACACCTGAGTATGTGACATTGCCCTTGGTGTAGATATAGTAGTTATTTCGTACATCCTTAGGTGAAGCATTGTAAATCCCCTGATCTGAAAGTGTATACCAGACAACAATATCACTCTCACCATCATTGTCACTGTCCTCATTAAAATCGAGCTGATAGTACTGCCTGTGTGTGTCAGAAATATTTATCTTGTCGGAAATCTTAAACGGATATGTAGTAATCTGTCCGGAATTCACCTTTGTAGCATTATAGGTGTGGCCCATATCATTCCACAACTGTCCATATAGTCTGTAACCGCCATACTCCGTATTTTGATTTGAATTCAAATCGCCATACACGAAGCCCTGATTCTGTCTGGTAATTACTGTCCTATTTGACCTAGGCTGATATGCCAAATCCGTTTTATGTTCTGTTGCATAGCTCACCGCTGCCTCAAAGTCTGCCGTTCCCTTAGTAAGAGTATTTCCCTTTTTCAAAGCAGGACTATTCAATATACCATACCTGTCCATTCCCACGACATCTCTTACAATGGTGTTAAATTCGTAGCCCCAGGTATTATTTCGTATTTCCTTACCGTTTTCCCAATATTTTTCAGTATTTTTATTATTGCTAAGTGATGTAGTATCATGGGTAAATAATACTGCTTTACCGGACTGGATAAATTCTCTTATTTTATCAACCTGTCCACTATCATTAAAAATCTCATAACAATCTGAGAATCCAATTACAAGCATATCATAATCCTTGACCTTGTCATTTTTACAAAGAGTCTTAAATTCATCAGAATCTCCATCAAGAGTTGTAATGTCGAGTTCAAAATCCGTAACCTGCTTTAAAAGCTCTGCAAATTTTGAATATTTATTTTTCTTTTCCTTTTGCATATCAAATGTAGTACTACCTGCAAGGTAATTGCCATTACTTCCTTTTGATGTATTAATCTGCAAAATATTAATATGCTGCTTTTGATTACTGTTTGCCTGCTTGTAAAAATATCCTCCTGTCACATCATAACGATATGAATTCGTAGTCTGCGATGCCCTAAGCTGCCACGGAATAACACCTACAAACTGTGTAGGCAGTTCATAAACCAGTTTATAGTTATATTTTCCGGCCTTTAGATTATAGTAATATTCTCCATTTGCATCAAGCTGTGGACTCACAAGAGTACCATCCTGATAAATCTGTACATTGTTTCCGGCTATCTTTTCCTGTGTAGGTGAAAACTTACCATCTGCATTTGTATCAAGATAGAACCCTAAATCAAAGGATGCATTGGCATCTGCTCCACCTCGGTTATTGATACTAAACTCAAGTACTATGTGATTATCCTCAAGCTTTACATAGTCCTTGTCTTCCTCTTTCTTCTGCTCCTTGACCTTTATCTGCGGTTTTTCGGCAGTGAGGTTGGTATATAGGTCCTTTGACAGGTGATTATCAGAGTATGTCTTTATTATGTGATCATCCAGAGTATTTGTTTTTAAAAAATCATATATATTTGAACAATTGTCAATATAATAATCATTTACTGTTTCACTATTATCATACTTATAAAATCCTTTGTCTACCACAATAGGATAACCGGCTTTCAAATAATTGTTTAAAGCCTCTACTTTCTCTGTTGTAATATCATTTCCGGAGCCCCTATATGTATTTACAGCATTCACATAGTTCTTATCATCTGGTTTTGTCAAATTGGTTTCAAGTCCTAATTTACCATCATATTTAGTCAAATAATCGCTGTCAAGTAACCCCGCATGTCCGTTAGAGCGTGTAAATCCGTTCTCATCATGACTTATAGAACTTGGATCTATAACAACTATATCACCAACATTAGAATAAATAAGCCCATTCATGGAAGAATCATTATATACACTTATCCACTCTTCGTTCCCATTCTCATGACCCCAATTCAAATTATGCCAACACAGCCCCATATGTATCATGTCGTAATTGTTCAAATCCTCAATTCGACCTATAAACTCTGAGCTGTTGACACAGGTGATATTTATCTTGTCTTCAGCCGGGCAGTTAGAGCCAAGCCATGACTTAAGATTTTTTTTCAGGTCACTAATAATACCCGGGACGCTTCCGGTATTCATGCCCGGCTCTATATCAAGGATGTTGAGCTCATCCATCGGTTTTGCGACATCCCTCTTATCAGAATACGATATGATATAGCTTAAAACTATCGCCTTTGAAATCTTTTTTTCAAAGTATTCATACTTTTCCTGTCCCAGAGTATTATTTTCATTTTTCCTGCTTGTATTCTCTGAGTTGATGTACTCTGCTATCTCGTCAAAATTCTCATTTTTAGCAGCATTGACAAACTGTGTTTCATCTTCATTTTCAATAAACGCAGAAGCAAAATCATCTCTTAAAACAAATGGCACATCCTTATCAGGATAATAGTTTCGTGGAATAACATATTCGTTGCCAACCACATAGCCATGTGTACGAGTTGAACTGTCAACTTTGTAATACGTTATGACCTTGTTATCATTCCAGTTAATAAAATTATCAGCAGAGTCCTTTGTAAAATTCAAGGAACTGAAATTGTTACAGCTCAAAAGACCTGCAAGCTTTTTAATATTACTTGAGTAATCTGCAGATGAAGAAGCCCACACAATACCATTATCCACTATAACAGGCATCATGATACCACTCTGATGTACACGCTGGACTATCTGCTTTACCTTGTCCCATGAAATGTCATTATCAGCATTATATTTTGCAGCATCGTCTCCTAAATCCTTTGAAAGGATTGACTTTGAGCCGGAAAGATAGAGTAAATCAATTGTTGACACATCTATCTGCTCAAGCTCCTTTGGTGTGACCGTTTTTACCTTGAAGGTCATATAGGCAGTCTTATCATCATTGCCTGTCTTTCCCTCCTGGTTAAATACACCGTTTCTGAACCAGTTATTGTTCTTGAAACCACCCTTATAATATATGTGTGTGGTATTTACAGGATAATCAAGCGAGCCATTTTTATCAGCCACCATTATATAGTCACCTTTTCCCTTACCCACATAGGTGTATGTCTGGCTGTCCTTAACTATATCAAAATATCCATCTGTATCAGTGAGGATTACCTTTCCTGTGTTATCTGCCGACTGATTGTCCGGTGTGCCATCATCTATCTTCTCGTATGGATTCTGTGAATCAAGCACTGCTCCATACTCGCCGGTCTCATCGTAATTAAACTCAATAGGTACCTCAGTGTTCACCTCGTAGTAGGTCTCATCATCCGTGATTTTGTCTGCAGGCACATACTCCATCTCAACCGTATAGTATGTATACTTCTCATAATCCGGCTTACTGCCATCAGGCAGACCTGCCATCCGGTCAGCTCTTGCAACAAATTTATACGGTGATGTGGTATCCGAATTGTCAGTCCTGTAAATATATGCCTTTGGGTCATATTTTGCTATGGTTTGCATGCTCTCATCGGAAACGATTGCATATGAACTCTTTATAGCATAGACTACATGCTTCTCAACTGTATCGTCAGCTGTGCCTGTATCTGGCGTATTATCTGTACTGCTGTCTGTATTTCCATCAGCTTTCTGTGAATTATCAGACGGTACCAGATACTGGGTATTTGTCATGCCATCCGGCAATTTGACTGCAGTAAAAGCAACACTGTAGTAGCCTCTTTTTCCGGGTGCCTTAATTTGATTGCCATTTTCAGTCTCTGTATTTGAGCCATCTTCTGTCTCATCCTCGCCCTGCATGAAAACATAATGGTCAACATTTTGTCTGTAATGACCTGTAGGCAGTCCCTCCTCATTTACAGCAAGCTGGTAATCGGTATTGAACTTATAATCTCCCTCCGCCTGCTCTGTCATCTTATAACCGGTGGTACCCTTGTTTATTCTGTCCATATCTACAAGGGCAAGCTCTGTCCAGTCATCGCCCTGACTGACATAGCTCTCCTCATACGGCTCATAGTAAAGAGGCTTTGTGTTATCCTTTTTCTCGGTAGTAATAGGTGCAAGCTTTGTTTTCAGACCTTCCATATAGGCAGACCTGTTTTTTACACCGGCACCATCTTTGTCAGACATCTTTGACAGTGTACCAAACCAATCGTCAGGCTCCTGACCGTCGATCAGATAGCCAATGGATGCCATTTTCTTGTCAGGCACCACCTCCACTATATTGAAGGGCTTGTCCTTGCCATGTGAGCTGACTATATCAGATATTCCATTGAATGCTACATTTGCATCGACCTTTGTTAGGCTGTCATTCAGCACAAAAGCTGCCACAACGAGACATCCTGTAAGTGTGAGTGATATTGGAACCACTATTTTTTTTCTTAATTTGCTCATTGCGATTGCTCCTTTTGTAAAAAACTACTCTGTTTCATGATATGTGTAAAACGTAATTGTATTTGACTTAAACTCCGGCATATCCTCAAGTCCAAGCCAGACGCTGATATTTAATTTCTCTCCGGTAAGAAAATCATTTCCGAGAGTGATATGCATTTCTTTATTATAACCTAAAATATAATAATTAAGATAGTTCTTATATTTAGGATCATCTAGCTTACCTTGTGCTCCTGTTTCTCCTGCAATCTCATTTGAACTAAACTTAAATATTCCATCAGGCTCACCATTGCCCTCCGGGCCATAAATCAGCTTGCCATCATCGCCCATTCTAAAGGATATATCTCCCTTGTGCTTGGTTGCACCTGTTGAGCTGACACTTTCTACCTCCATATGCCATACAAAATCCTTAATCTGATATTTGCCATTTAATGAAGAATTTTTCAACTCCCCTTCATCAATAAACAATTGATGCGTCTGTCCTAAATTGAAATGCTTATCTGCATCACAATGCAGAATATTGATTGGATGTGCTACGTTTACAGTTACCTTTGCCGTCAATGACGTATCGTCTTTGGATGTTACTGTGATAACAAATTGATCTGTAGTTTCATTATCCATAAGTTCTACATTATATACATCACCATTAGCATTAAAGTTTCCACCATTTTTGGTTCCGGAATGATCCCACGTTACATTTTTTGAGTCATACTTTCCACCCAGAATCTTATCAGTAAACTTTAATTTATTCTGATTTTTCTTCATCTCATAGTATACTGTTCCGTTGGTTACATCCTTGCCTTTGTAATATATCCTTATTCCTTTAGGCTCTGCCGGTGCCACATACTCCACATCTGCCCCAGTCGGTACCTTATTGCGCATAGTGAAGTTCTGCTTTGAAGTATACTTCTTGTCTCCTGCCTTAAAGTCCACGACAATTCCGACAGAATTCTTGCTTTCTGCCTCGCTTAAATCAGGTGTAAAGCCTGTGACATTTTCTGCCATAAGAGATTCCTTGCCCTGACCATCCGCCTTCACCGCACCTGTTGCAGGATCCAGTGTATCCTTTCGCAGATAGATTTTGTGCTCTGACGGTCTGTATATGATATTGTATGTACAATCCTTGTTGTAGATAATCAGCTTGCTGTCGGATGATGTTTCCTCAGATGACGCTTCTTCTGCCTGTCCCTCTTCCGCTGATGCAGTTGCAATATAACCGGCCTCAGGGGCTGCTGATGCCACCTCCACCGGCGCTGCCACTGTAGCAGGCTCATACTTGACACCCTTTTGCGCATCAATTATCAGGTCTCCTATCTGATTCATCGTAAGCTGTGCCTCATACTGTAAATCTACATCCTTTGAAGCGTACTTATACTGCTTCGTGCTCGTACCGATAAAGCCTGCAACAGCCAGACCCAGTATTCCCATTATCGCCATGACAATGACAAGCTCAACAAGTGTAAAGCCACTGTTTTTCCTATTATTTGATTTGTTCATGCGCCTTAAAAGTTTCATGGTTCATCTTCCTCTCCGATTTCATCATACAACCTTATAACAGCCTTGCGTCAAAATAAAATATTCATCATTAAACTATGTAAATTACTCACATACCACCTTGCCGGTCTCCTTGTATATCGTGATAACCTTCTCGGTGCTGTTTTTTTGAATCCAGATACGGCTGCAGCACTTACCATTGGCATCAGGCTTTTGTGCACCTGAGCTTCTGTCAAACTGAAGCACTATACTGTCTGAGCCGTTCAATTGTGTCTTGCCGGTATAATCATCATTCACGGAATAATATACATCAATCCTGTTCTTTCCGATTTTGCTTGGATCAGATACTGTACCATTTATAGTCGTCTTATAATAGTAGGCACCATCTGATGCATCCTTGTATATCTCAAGAACTGCGCTGTCCTTTCCCATCGTGGTGACTCTTGTTTTATTAATTATCGATTCAATATTTCTGGCACACTGCTTCACCTCAACCCCCATTACCGAGCGAATGGATATGGTTGCCGCACCTATGAGTACGACAGATATCGCTATCACTACTACAAGCTCTACCAGAGAGAAACCACCATTATTCTTTTTTTCTTTTACAGACATATTGGATTCCTCCCTTGTATATATCGTCAAAATTTGTCAAATATAAATATTTCGCAGCTGTTTTGCGCCTTAGAAGCCGCTTGTTTTCTACTCCTTGGTCCAGTTCTGGTATGTAATGAGCGTAGCATAATCTATTTTTGTATCTGCCTCCTTCTTATTTGAAAAAGAAGAAACATTACCCAGATAGTTGGCACCGTCCATGAACACATCATACAGGTGCAGTGCATCGTCTGCATCACTTACCTTTTCAAGAAGCAATGCCTTAAATAACTCCTGAGTACCATTATCAATCTCGCACTGGTCTTTGTTTACAATTATCCTGCCCTTTGCAACTATGGTACCTGTAAAGTCAGCATTCAGTGTCACATCTCCCGTAGCAACAATTATATCCACATTGTGTGATTTGTCATTTGCATCATAGGTGTAGTTACCGTTTTTGACAATTGCCTGGTATTTTTTTCCCTGATACTCAGTCTCAAATATATGTTTATTACCGGAATTTGGCACTATTTTCAGCAAATTGGTATTGTTAACTATATTTGTAAAAAGCGAAACACTTGCTGCATTTGTCGGTAAATCCGCATAATTTGTCAAAAGCTTTGAGTTTAGTGCAGTATATGTGCGCTGTAAAGCATCCGACTGTGCATCCATGTCCACACCATCAGCTATGCCCTTCAAAAGGCTTAAATTGCTGCCATCGTAGATGCTGTAATTGCCGGCAGTATAGATGCTTGCTGCCTCATTTACCTTTATGCTGTCAGTATAGAACTTAGTGTATCTATTGAGCTTGTCACTGTCTGCGCCAAAATAGTCTCTGTAATACTCAGCTGCCTTGTTCGTTGGCAGATTTACATAATAGTATACAAGTCCATCATCACTATTATCAGTAGAAGGAACAAAGACTTTCTTTATACACTTATCGATTGTCCTGCCCTCCGGCAGATATGCCGATAGCGCCTTGCCCGTCTTTGTGCTGACCACATTAGCATTAACTTCAGTATACTTTGTCTGATCCTGTCCTGTTGCCGTGATATCCTTGTACTCCTTATAGGAGAGTGGATTCTTGTTGTAAAGCGATTTGGCATCCGCACCATCTCCACTTGTGCCTATGCACTCAGGCGGCACAAGGTATGCTATCTGGTCACCCTTTACAGAGATTGACTCACCCATAGGCACATTGCTGTTTTCTGTACCCACACCACTTGAGTTTACAATAGCCTGTGTATTGATATATGCAGTTCCTGCCAACATAAGCTCCCTGATATTTGACATATCAAGAGATGCCTCCCTGCCGTTTATGATAATAGCAGAGCTATCGCCTGCGACAGGATTTTCCTTGTCAGCACCTCCGTTGCCAAAGCCGACGTACTTCGCATTGTTATTCTTATTATTCTTGCCAAGTGTAACCTTTGAGCCTGTACCCTTTAAGGTCATGTCATCTGCCACATATGTCATGCCATCCAGCTTGACTGTTGCACCATTTACATTTATGTTGCTTGTCCACAGCTGACACTGTGAATCAACAGAAAGTGTACTGTTATTGTGTACCCCCGCCATATTCTTTTTTATTGTACCAGTATCTTTTCCGGCAAAGTCTCCCACCTCTATATCGCCCTCTGCAATCATATAGCTGGTATCCTTTACATCAAGTGTGGCATTGTTTGGAATGGTAACACTCGTAGTAGAAGTCCCTGTGCCTGCCGCATTTTCACAGCCGGCGTAGAGATTACCGGATAGATTTACTTTATTAAGTCCTGATATAATATCCAGTCCTTCATTTCCGACAAGAGAATATGTAAAAAGCTCCGGAACTCCTCCCGATGCTGTAAAGCTCATGGATGGAACTCCCAGAGAAATGTCTGTCTCTATTATTGATTTAAATCCCTTTTCATCGGTATACTCTACCCTTAGTCCGTTCAGCACGACACGATTTTGGTACACCTTGAGCCGTCCATTGCCGTTTACATCGGCATTGGTCGATTTGATAATAGCACGTGGCTGATTATCTTTTTTCTCGAGAAGCTTCGGGTCTACATATTGTATGAGTTTTCCCATATTAAACGTCATACCTGTGCTGTCATACTCCAGGCTGGTCTTTAAGCTCTTCAGATACTCCTGCGCAAAGTTGCTCTGTCTGCCGGCCTCATTTATGCTGCTGTCAGAGTAATTCTCCATAACCTTGGTATATCCTGCTGAGTAAGCCTTGGAAATATCTCCCTGCAGACCTGTACATATCTGATCCAGCACACCCTCTGCCGAGTAAAAGTTATCTGTATTTTTTTCATCCGTCACCTTCATCTGGAGGTTCATAAGCGCTATCCACAGCACAGTCACAGCTAAAACAGCCACTATAGCCATTGCAACTACAACCATCACAAAGGAAGCACCACGGTTATCGTTACGCTTCATAATTAATACCCCATGCTTCCGGTCATCGTAACAACCGGGTCTTTATCATTAAATATATCATCCAGTGAAGCCTTGCTCTCGTATACAGCCACCTTCACATCATACAGCCTTTCAGATGCATTGCTTTTTGTCAGATTCTTTATATCGACAATTGCCTTTACATCATTCTGAATTACATTGTTATTAAAGCCATATATAGCTTGATCGGGCTGTAGTGGATTATCCGGTGCTCCCATATTTACATTCAGATTGGTGGCTATATGAGTATAAGCATGACCTGTACGATTTCCCGGCTCACTTACCTTCACATATGCCTTATATGTACTCTCCTTCGTGCTCAACTCTGACTGATCCGATATAGTCTTTTGCTTTACAATATTTACCGTGCAGTCCAGCTTGCCCTTATTATTGATTATAATGACATCGTTGCAGGTATTGTAAAGTGCTCCTGTAGATGTGTACCATGGATTGTAAAACAGATAGACATTTCTCAGATTATGGTTCACAGTATCTGAAGAATTGTCGTAAATCACCATGGTATAATCATCCTTCAGCGCACTATTCGGATCCGGAAAAGTCTTTCTTACTCCATTCTTATTGATAGAATACGAATACGACACCGTCACCTTGGTAGCCTTATTGCTTGCAGCTCCACTCTTTTCTATATCAATTGTGATAGTTCTCTTTATATCACTCTGCTGTACACTGAAGCCTGGATTCATATTGTTAAATGCAGATATAATATTTGTAGCAGAATACCTGTCTGCACTCATGCAGTCGAAATTTGCATCCATGGCGGACATATCTGCCACCTCGTCCATGTTGTACTTTGTAACCTTATTGTCCGCCTCTTTCTTGCCCGTTGTAGGGTTTACCTTTGTCGCATCTGATTTTGCATCCACTGTCACAAGAGCATTGTATTTCTTTGTGCCTGACTGCACGCCTGACATATAGAAATAATACTTGTGCGCATCCGACTCCCTGAAATCCCAAAGCGATGTATCGATTATTTTGGCTGATGCATCAGTCTTGTGAATACAGCTAGTAATGACATCATCCTTGTTTACAATCTCAGCACTGATATCCTCAAGCCTCTTTACATTATCAAACTTGCCCGACTTCTTAAGAAGCTCACATGCACTGCTTCCATCTGATATATTAAAGCCGTCCGACACATCAAAGCCCTCCGACGGGTAGTTGAACTGATACGCCAGTGTCTTCATGGAGTTCTTCTCAATGCCCTCCATAATGTTTGTCGCCAGATGTGTAGCATTCATCTCGTTTTTTGCCTTTACATTGGTCTTTGTAGCTGTGACAAATGCATTCAAAAAAGGAAGCACGATTATTGCGAGAATAGCAATCGACACAATAATCTCCACAAGTGTTACTCCTCGATCATCGTTTTTTAGCTTTCTCAAATCTGCTTCCTCCCCTCTTGTATTTTGTTATCTCATAACTCAATAATCTAACATTTAATATTTATCACTTACTGTCTCAATAACCCGTTAATCTAATAATCTAATATTATGATATGAGGGTCAAAAGGAATTTTGCCCCTCATTCATGATTAATCAGCTAGTTTGTTGTACCAAACAGATTATTTGTACCATGTGGTACTGCAGGTATGTATGGTGCCTCATATGGCTTATCAAGTCCATACAGGAAATATGAATCCACAAGCATCTCACCTGTCAGCTTGCCTGTCGAATCATCAAAGCTCACATTAAGTGTGCTGATAGTTTTCTTCTGTGATGAACCAATCACCTCGCCGAGCATAGCCTTAAGCCCATGATACTCTGTCTTGAATGCCATAACTGTGCTGACATCATAAAGCTGATAGCCTGTAACCGTAGACTTTGCAGAGCTTGATGATGTGCTGCCATCAGCTGCACTGCCATCGCCTGTCTGTGACTGAGAGCTGTTACCATCAGCGGTCTGAGAGCTCTGCGAACTGTCTGCATTACTGCTATCCGTGGTACTGCTGTCTGAACTGCTTCCTGACGAAGAATCTGTACCTGCATCGCCGGTCGGATTATTCACATCAATAGCTGTCGGTGAGCCGACTGTAAGCTCTGTAATATTTGTATTGGTTGATTTTTCTATAGCAACTGCATCCATGATGCCGTTTTCAATCTGTAAATATGAAGGAAAATTGTCATACACCTGCTGCATGGCATCAGACATATCCTTTGTCTTCTTTGTGTAGTCATCCGCCTTTGCCGCAAGGGCTGAAAGCTGATTGTACTGTGATTTCAGATTCATATTTTCGCTCTTGAGTGAATCCCTCTTATTGGACTGCGGCATAAAAATCAAAAAAAATGTCAGTGCTAAAATGGCAACACCCGCTAATATAATAAGTAACTTTTTATCTCTCGTTGACATCCTAACACCCCCTACTGATTTGTACTGTCTGTATCTGATGATGAATTACTATCCGTCTGTGCCTGTGATGACGCATCTTTTGATGTATCATCTGGCTCACTGCCTGTGCCATCCGCCGATTCAGAAGCAGCACTGTCATCAGCCTTTACATATGTGCAATCTACTGTGAACTGAACCTTTGAAGCACCGGTCTCATCAACCTCCTCTGTGATGGTTGACACATTGGATACCATGATACTCTCAAATGTACGAAGCTGTGCAATCACATCAGCCGCTATATCCTTGCTGCCTGTCTTGATGGTCATCGAAACACCATCTGTCGTAACAGACATATTCACAAGCTTGGCCTCTGACGGAAGCTTCTGCTCCAACTCATCCACGAAGCCCGTTATCTCATCATTCTTGTTGGATGAGGCACTCTCAAGAAGCTTAGTCCAGTCATAGTCCTTCTTGGTCTGGTTATACACATCATATATATTCTGTGCATATGATAAATCAGAAATACGTGCTTTAAGCGTCATATTGTCTGAAGTTAAAACAAGATTTGAAAAAATGCTATATGCCGTAATACCAACTGCAACTACCACACACAATCCAAAAATGAGAAGCTGCACCGCAAAAGAAACAGGCTTTTCGGCTTTCTCCCCTGCCGGTACGGGAAGAGGCTTCCCATCAGGACCGACAGGTGGATTTCCCTGCATCCCTGCCTGTGCACCGCCGGATGGCATAGCACCGGCAGCTGTTCCTGCCATAATCGTAGCACCGATTCCCTTGTTTTTCTTACTGTCAAGTATATCAAGCGGGTTCAGTGAACATCCGACACAGTTGAAATACTCTGCAAGCTTTGCCTCTGCGAGATTTATGCTCTTTGCCACATGTATGCCGTCAAACTGCTGGAGCGGAACCACCTTGACATTCAGCTCATTGGTCAAAAGCTTTGAGAGTCCGCTGAAATCAGCACCTAAGCCAATAAGGAAAATTCTCTCGATAGGAGTATCTGAGTTTCTCGACTGATAGTAGTCTATTACTCGTCCAAGACTGCTTATCAGATTGGAAAGTGCATATGAAACATTCAGACGAAGCTTCTTAAAGCGCTCAGAATCAATCTCATGCCCCATAGGATCCATGCCGCCGCCCGCCGGCTCATCAGGTACTGTGCCATCAGGCCTTATTGCAAGACAGGTCTTTCTGCGTGCCACATCGACTGCATCGGTAAATGACAGGTACTCTCCGAAAAGCTCACTATCCTGAATCTCCTCTATAGCATCAGCAAGTCCATAGTTGACATTGCGCTGCAGCTTTACCATGCTTCCATCCATTACAGTCAGTGTGGTAGAAACCTCATCCACCTTGACAGTCACCTTCACATCTCCGGGAATCTCTCTTCTCATGAGCTGCTTGATGGCATTTCCACTATAGTCAAGTGCTACAAGCTGCAGCCTGCAATCAGCTGCAAGAGCACCATACGACAAAATAAGATCATTAGGCACAGCAATAACCGAAAGACGTAATTTCTTTTCTTCCGGTCTGTCAATCTTTTCTATAATCTGATGTACCAGCTTGTACTGGCTCAAATCCACCGGAAAATAATCCGATGCATTCATTGCAATCATTTCCCTAAGCTGCTTTTCCTTAACAAGCGGAAGCTCAATATCCCTGCTTGCTATACGCGCAGAATTTAACACAAAAACAGCTTTTTTTGTGGCAATCTTCTTTTCCTTCAGCTTGCTGTATAAGATAGAGCGAAACATCCCATCCGGCTGTACCACTCCATCATTAATCATCCCCGGTGGTGTCGGAAATCCGAACATATTGTAAATCTTGGGATTTTTTGCTTTGTAATCAATCTCAACTACTCTGGTAAGGTTCTCCCCTATTTCAATGCCGAGTACCCTATTTGCCATAACCTAGTCCTCCGTGTTTATCTTTGTTTTACACTGTATACATCTGTAAAACATTCGTAACTGTTCAGTTACAAACATTCTATATATATATTTCGGCATATCTGTGTCTTCTCTGCTTTTGTCTCACTGCTTGTCGTACTACCTGTTTTATACTAAGTACGCTATATTATAACACACTTTTCAAAAGCCTGCGAGTGTCAAATATGCCGATATCATTTTCTCACCCCATAGCATCGAAATAAATATTCCGGCTGCCAAGTACGGTCCCATCGCAAGCCTGTTGCCTGCGTTTGTTACTTTCATACGAATCAGATGTATCACGGAACCGATGATGCATCCTAAGAAAAATGCTAATGTAATATTCTGCCAGCCTATCGCAAGGCCTGCACATGCCATAAGCTTGACGTCTCCGCCACCTATGGCTCTTCCTCCGCTTACAAGAAGAAGGATTTCAAGGAATAAACTGACACAAAAGAATCCTATCACATATTCAGACCAGTTATCATGGTCTAAAAACACATGCAGGATTCCAAGCACCAGTATAAATATATTGATTCCGAATGGAATTTCATATGTTCTCCAGTCTATCACACTCAGAACTATGAGTGCAGATGTAAGAAAGCAGTAGATGATACTCGTAAGCTCAAGTCCATTTACTGCAAATACTACTATGTATAATATACCGTTTAACGCCTCAATAATAGGGTATTGAGGTGATATCGGTTCTTTGCACTTGCGGCATCTGCCACGAAGAAACAGCCAGCTGAAAACCGGCACCATATCGTACCACGCGAGCTGATACCCGCATCTCATGCAGTGGGACCTTTCGGTCACCACTGTCTCATGTTGCGGTATGCGGTAGATACAGACATTTAGGAAGCTGCCTATAACTATACCGAATGCAAATATTAAGATGTAGATGGGTATCAGTTCTGTGGTCATGGTTGGTGGTCCTTAAAAATATTTTCTAATTTTTATTTAGGTGAAATCTGTGAAGCAGTTTTTCCTGTACCACCTGTTGTGTAATACTCAGTTTTGCCACTCTGATAAGACACTGCATATTGAATATCGCCTGTACCTGGTGCATATGTAATTACAATTTTATCCCAATTTTTACCTTTCAGTTTAGTTTTATTTAATCCAGCGTCAGTCAAAGCTGATGTTGTCTGTGAGTCACCCGCAGCAAATGTTGGCTCAGCAGCACTAGTCAATGTAACAGTTACGCTAGCCGGATATGTCTCTTTGTCTGAATAATATGTCTTAATAGCGGTTGCAATGCTATCAGCATTCTGGATATCTGTAGACTCTCTAGACTTCTCAACATACTTGATAAGCTGTGGAGCAAGTACACCTACGAGCACTGCCATGATGGCGATTACAACAATAAGCTCTACGAGAGAGAAACCTTTGTTGTTCTTCTGTTTCTTTCCTAACTTTTTAAATACATTCTTTACCATAGTTCTTTTCTCCTTTTCATTATAACATGGTTTTTGTGCAAAGAGCTGTGCCCTATCAGCATCTCTTTGGTCTGTATGCGCTCATTGTACCATAAATCAAAGCATAATGCAAGTTATTTTCTAGTACAATAGTATCATTGCTGTATAATTTTTTTCGCCTTTTTTAGCAATTTTAACCAAATTTTAACCGATTTATTGCATTTAAATCATATTTTTTCAAAGAAATAATCTCCTGGGCTGTATTTTGGCACAGCGTGAGGGGCTTCACTCCATGTGACTGGCTAACGCATACACTCTCGTGAGAGCTACGCTACACTGCCAAGATACTGTAGGAATTATGCTTTTAGATTTTCTATGCTTGACGAAACCGTCGAAACGCGCCGTCCGTGGCGCGGTTCTCCTTGCCCATTACTGCTCACACCATCAGTGTGACCAGTAACGATTACAGCCCATTAAAAGTGCCTCTACGAGGCAGGGGCTGTAATCTGACAATAGTTGATTTATTGGCGCATAGCTTGACAGCGTGGTGTCAAGCTTGCGTTTGAACAGCAACGATATATTACATCCCAGTGGCAGTTCATTTCTGTGTTTCATGCGCATAATTCAACAGTATCTAAGCAGCTTCGCTATTCGCTCACCCGAGAGTATATTCGCCAGCCGTTCGTAGAGAATGAAGCCCCATCCTACTGTCAGCAAAAGAGGAAGCAACCTCCAAGTTCTCGCCCAAAGATTGCTTCCTCTAATTTACATTTCACTACAATATTAGCTCACAAGCCATTTTTTTACAGTTTCCTCATCAAAATCCACACATTCAGCTATATCTTCTATTGAGTGTCCTTTTTTCTGAAGTTTTAAAGCCGTTACTTTTGCCTGACGAATTCTGCCTTCTTCTCTGCCTAATTCTCGACCTTCTTCTCTGCCTAATTCTCTGCCTTCATTTTTCTGTTCTTCCCATGCCTTGCACATATCAATCACCTCTTCTTTCTCATCTATGTCTATATCCGTTCCTGCAAACAGGTTGATTGCCTCAACCGTCTCTCTGTCCACCTTGCTAAACTTTTCATCATTCTGCAGCACTTCCTGCATCTTTTCTTTATCATATGCATTCTTCAGTACCTCGAAAAGCTGCCTGATTGATGTCCTGAATCCGGTAAAGTCTGTTATCTCCCTCGGTGCCAGCAGATTAATCCTGTAATCCGGTATGAATGGCAGAAGCTCTTCATCCACATCACCAAACATATCTGACAGCTTTCTTGGACCATCCCATTCCTTTGTTCCGAGATATACTGTAATCGTAATCACCGGAATCAGCTTATCAGTTTTTGTAAATCCCGAGAGAAATTCATCCGATGTTGCCGTATCCTTTTCTTTTCGGTGTTTTTTTGCTGTTTCCTTTACCTGGTTGCCGTATGCCATCACATCATAAAACATGTTTTTTACCGGAATGGCATAGTGTATATCCGACTGATTTTCTACTCCTATCAGTACGACATATGATTTGCCGGTATATTTGATGCTGGCATTTTTGAAGATGTCCCTCATCTTCTGCATCGCTATGGTCTTTTTGTCAAGCCCTAGTGCGGTCAGAACCTCCGTGGTATCCCTTTCCTTAAGGTTTTCCGGCAGGATAACCTCTCTTCCTCCATACAGTATATTGTTGCACAGGTCAGCAAACCTGGCATTGTCAGCAAAGTATTCCTTTGCCATTGAGTCTTTTGCACTCAATCCTTCTCCTCCTGTTCTCTTGTGTGAGCAGGAAAATTTGGTGCCAATGAGGGTACAGTGGTACCGTTTACAAGGTATACATGTGCTGTCCTTCTTTATGTTTACACACTGTATACAGTTCATCCGCCTTTTAACTACATTCTCTGCATTTTGTCTACATACGGCATTTCAATTTTCCTGCTGTTGATTGGTAAATAAAGCATTGAAAACTTCCATGTCCTTTGTAGAATGATGCGAAGTGGTCTGCCCTCTTCAAAGTGGTGTGCACCTGTAAAAACTGTTATGTGGTGCCGCTTACAGAAATATAATGCTTTGAGTTGATTGTAGCATAGCGGCAGTTCTTTGTCATCATAATTTTTCTTTTTCCATACTTATATTTTTTCATACTGTTTCTGCACTGCACGCCTATCAGCCTGCATTCTGCCACAGCGTAAGGGGCTTTATCCCCTGAGACCAGCTGGGGCACGCTCTCTCGCATGAGCGAATAGCGAAGCTGCTTAGATACTGTTGAATTATGCACACGATACACAGAAATGAGCTCCCACGGATGTGAGCTCAAGGAGAACCGCGCCACGGACGGCGCGTTTCGACGGTTTCGTCGGGCATCTAAAAGCTATAAAGCATAATTCCTACAGTATCTTGGCAGCGTAGTGTAGCTCAAGTGAGGGAGTGTGCACCAGCCTGGGCTCAGGAGATGAAGCCCCGACCTACTGTCAACAAAAAAGGAAGCAGCCTCAGTGCTTTCGCTCAAAGACTGCCTCCTATCGATCTTTTTTCAACTACAGCTGCTATGCCAGCTTCTTATTTTTCTCAAGAAGCTCATAGATTTTCTCGACATCATAATCCGGCTTCATTGACAAGGCTGCTTCGTAAATTGGAGCAATAACCTCCTCTTTTTCTTCCAGGTCATCTGCTATTTCCGCCACGCTCTTGTCCTTTTGCAGCTTTTTTACAACCTGTGAGATTATCTTTTGTTTTTCTCCGATTTCCTTACCCTCTTCTGTTGCAACCTCTTCCCAGTAATCACTCACATTACACATCTCGCACATCCTCCCTTCGAGTTCCATGCTCATTTTAAGTCCATAGTCTTCTTCAAGTATCTTCTTTTTTTCGATAAACTCTGACTTTGAGAACAGTTCTTCCAGCATTCCTATGAGTTTATTCTTAGACTGCTTTTTATTTTTTGTTGCTCTCGTCCGGACATTTATCAGTGCACCGTTTAATTTGTCAATCTGTGGTATTTTTTTTATTTTACCATAAATCAGGCTGGATTTCATCCCAAATTCGATTATTGAGTCCTCTGATTTTTTTGTATCCATACATATCCATATGGTATATACGGATTTTAAGTCATCATAATTCGAATTTACAAACTCAGTACCCTTCTGCTCGGAAATCATTCTGCCCATGTAATAGGCAATCCTGTTTTCCAACTGGTAGCCCAGCTTTGATTTTTTACTGCTCTTCTGAGCTTCAATATTGATGATAAATTCTCTTCTTTTTCCATTATAATACAATGGAAATTTGATGTCGTAAATAATTTTTCCATCATCCTCATCAACTGACTCATTATTTACGTTCTGGATTTTAACTCCAAGCCTTTCCGGAAATCTGAGCATTACTGTCGGCTCACCAATGCACGGAATTATTTTCTCGGCTTCCATTTCCTTAAATTCTGGCACGAGCGCCTGAACTATATAGGCTGCTATCTGCGGATCTGCCAGAATACACTTCACGTAGTCATCACTGGTTGCCTTGTCCTGCTCTATAGAGCTGAGAGTTCTGGACAAATTTGTCTTCACTTTTCTGTATATCATACACTTCTCCTGTTTTCCACATGAAATCTGCATACACATCATTTTTTATAGCCCCATTTTTTGTGCATACATAATTTCAAATGATAATAACCCTTTATATTCCTCAAATAAATGCCCGCCACGCATAGAAACGAATAGACTGGTACTTTAGCTGATATTTATTTTTAACACACAATCGGATTTGTTGCTGACACAGCATGATAAATCAACGGGTAAAGAACATACCCGAACCATGTATTCGAATTGTAGCCTATTGTATAACAGTTGTCAATGTATTTTTTTGCCACCGCGTAAGGGGCTTCATCCCATGAGCCCCGTCCTACTGCCAATGTCTCTGCACCAAAAAAGCAGCCTTTGAGCTTCACACTCAAAGTCTGCTTCTTTTTTATTTTATAAGCTGTCCATAGCCTGATACATGGTAAGCATAGGAGCCATAACAGCCGCCACAAGCACACCAACAATAAGTGCCAGAACAAGGATAATCATAGGCTCAATAGCTGCCATAACTGTCTGGGTAGCCAACTCAACTTCCTCATCATAGTAGTCTGCCAGTCGGGTAAGCATGCCTTCCAAGTCACCGGTCTCCTCACCGATTTTGGTCATGTGTGAAACCATAGGTGGAAACAATCCACACGCAGTGATTGGCTCAGACAGCGGAACACCCTTACTCACTTCTTCCCTTGCATTTTTCAGGGCTTTTTTGTAAAGCGCATTCTTCATGGTGTCAGCAGTGATACCAAGGGCTTCAATCATCGGAAGTCCTGAGTACACAAGTGTGGAAAGTGTACGCGCATAGTTACTGGCTGCTGTCTTGATGTTTAGCTTTCCGAAAACCGGAACCTTTCTTGCGAGATTACCAAAGAACATCTGGCCGCTGTCAGTCTGCTTATAAAGCTTGATGGCTATAACAATTGCTGCTATGACAGCAATCACAATATACCAGTATCCGGTGACAAAATCACTCATCGCAACAACTGCCTTTGTGATGCCCGGCAGCTCTGTTCCCAGGTCATTGAACATCTCCGAGTAGCTTGGGATGACCTTTACAAGCATTACAATAACAACCGCAATAGCCACAATCACAACGATAATCGGATAAACTGCCGCTTTTTTTATCATGCCGTTAAGCTTTGCTGATTTCTCGAAGTGTGCAGACATTCTGTCAAAAGCTACATCAATCTTGCCGGATGCTTCTCCTGCCGCAACCATGCTCACCATGATGTCAGGGAAAACATTCGGGTATTTTTTTAGACCATCCGAGAGAGTCTCACCTTTTTGAATCTCGGCATGAACACCTCTGATAGCTTTCGCCATAACCTTATTCTCAGTCTGATCGGATAGCATATCCAGCGTATCAAGAATCGTAACACCGGCATTGACCATACTGGTGAACTGGCGGCAGAATACCGATAGATCTCTCGGCTTTACCTTTCCTCCTACACTGAATGAGATTTCCTTGGTCAGTGCTGTTGCCTTGGTGAGGCTTATGACCATGTTGCCATCCATCTTAAGCTTATTTTTTGCCTCTGCTTCTGACTCGGCTACTATATTTCCTTTTCTTTCTTTTCCGCTCTGGTCTATAATCTGATATGTCCAGTCAGCCACTTTCTTCTCCTCCTTATACCTATTCTGTGCAACCTCCAGATAAATTAAATCATAATTTATTAAGGCTTCACAACATTATACCATAACAGTAAAATACATACGATTATACCATCAATAGTAAAGGTGTACACGGCTAGCCATGCTTACCGGATCATGTGCATATGCAACTGCAGTCTCCGGCGCTATAAGGCCCTGGCTGTAATACTGTAAAATACAGTCATCCATCATCATCATACCCTCTCTCTTTGATGTCTGTATGATAGATGGAATCTGAAATGCTTTTGCCTCACGAATTAAGTTTCTGATGGCATTGTTTGCAAGGAGCACCTCAAATGCTGCAATTCGTCCGCCATTTACCATTGGAAGCAGATGCTGTGCAACAATTCCCTCTAAAACTCCTGAGAGCTGCACTCGTATCTGTTGCTGCTGGTGTGGTGGAAAAACGTCAATCATACGGTCAATTGCATCTGATGAACTGTTAGTATGCAGTGTAGAAAATACAAGATGTCCTGTCTCCGCCGCTGTAATAGCTGTAGATATAGTTTCAAGATCTCGCATCTCTCCTACAAGTATTACATCCGGATCCTGTCGCAGTGCAGCTCTCAGGGCTGCAGCATATGAGAGTGTATCCTTTCCGACCTCTCGCTGTTCCACTATAGAGCGGCGCCTTGAGTGCAGGTACTCGATAGGATCTTCAAGCGTGATTATATTTTTGGAATCTCTTGATGCAATGACATCTATAAGACTTGCCAATGTGGTCGACTTACCACTTCCTGTAGCTCCTGTCACGAGGACAAGTCCTCTCATCTTTGTGGTAAGATTGACAACCGACTGTGGTATGCCAAGCTGCTGCGGTGTAGGCACATCATATGAGAGAATACGAAGTGCTGCTGCATATGAACCTCTCTGTCTGAACACATTGGCTCTGACTCGTGAAAAGCCCTCCACCGAAAAAGCAAAATCAAGCTCTCCCTTCTCCTTTAGCTCATCTTTAAGCTCCTGCGGAACAATTGGAGAAAGCAGGTTGTCCGTCTCAACATTGGTAAGAACCTGATTTCCCTGCGGTACAAGCTTTCCGTCAATTCTAAGCATAACCGGATTTCCCGGTACGATATGTATATCCGATGAGTTCTGTTGCTGCGCTGCTTTTAAAATGTCTACTATCTGCATTTTCTTTTCCCCCTTAGTTTTCAAACGTGGTCTTTAACATTTCCTGGAATGAAGTAACTCCTTCGAGTACAAGCTTCTCTGCACTCTGTCTAAGTGTATGCATGCCCTCATCACATGCAGCCTTGTTTATATCCTCTATATCAACACCTTTTGAAATAAGTGACTTTATCTTTGGTGTTATGGTCATTATCTCATATATACCGATTCGTCCCTTGTAGCCTGTATTGGCACATTTTTCACAGCCACATGGCTCATAAATCTTTACCGGACGGAATGCCGGTATATTCATAAAGGCCTTTTCCTCCTCTGTCAGCAGATGCTCTCTCTTACATGCCGGACAAAGTCTTCTTACAAGTCGCTGTGCAATGATTCCCTTTACCGAATCCGCAAGCAGATAACTTTCAACTCCCATGTCCTCCAGTCGTGAAATAGTACTTGCCGAGCTGTTGGTATGCAGTGTGCTGACCACAAGATGTCCTGTGATTGACGCCTGTACTGCAATCTGTGCTGTCTCCTGATCTCGAATCTCACCAATCATAATGATGTCCGGATCCTGTCGCAGAATGGAACGAAGTGCTGATGCAAATGTCAGGTCAGCTTTATTATTTACCTGTACCTGGTTGATTCCGTCTATATTTGCCTCGACCGGATCCTCAACTGTGATGATATTTACATCCTCCTTGTTGAGCTCTGAAAGTGCCGTGTAAAGTGTGGTTGACTTACCACTTCCTGTAGGTCCTGTAACAAGGATGATACCGTTTGTATTCATCAGTATATGATCAAAGGCCTTAAGCTCTTCGTCCGAAAATCCCAGCTCCTTTTTATCTCTTGTAAGTGCCTTTTTCTGCGCAAGTCGCATAACGCATTTCTCACCGAATACTGTCGGAAGGATTGATACTCGGATATCATACTCTATCTTGTCTATCTCCATAGTGATACGGCCGTCCTGCGGCTTACGTTTCTCGGAAATATCCATACCACCTATAATTTTAAGTCGTGTAATAATTGCAGAAAGCAGATGTATACTATATGCTGCCTTCTCATAAAGCGCACCATCTATTCTGTATCGCACCCTGACTTTATTTTCCAGTGCCTCTATATGTATATCTGAGGCCCTGAGTCTGGCTGCCTGCTCAATGATAGAGTTGACAAGTAAAACTACCGGCGAATTGTTGACATCCTTGCTGGTAGCTTCCTCAGCCTCGGCATTTTTCTGCTCACGCTCTTTTCTCTCCCTCGCATACTCCTGAGCCGCTTTCATAGCCTCTGTATCACCGTAATATTTGTCGAGCGTCAAAAGTATGTCTCTGCCTGTCGCTACCGCAGGCTCAACCTGTAGATTGGTAACAATTGAAAAATCATCAAGCGCAACCATATCCATAGGATCAGCCATGGCCACATGCACTACATTGGCATTATTCTTGTCAAATGCATATGGTATCATAACATGCTTTCTAAGCACTGTCTCACTGACAAGGTTTTGCACCTCCTCAGGTATGTTGATTGCGCTCACATTAACAAGCTCCAGTCCCAGCTGCTGTGACAATGCCTTTGCTATCTCAAGCTCATTGGTGAATCCAAGCTCAATGAGTGTTTCTCCTATCTTCTTATGCTTTTCTTTGGCTATAGGCAGAGCCTTTTCCAGCTGCTCCTGAGTAATTACATTTTCATTTATAAGCATATCACCGATACGCTTTTTCTCTCGTCTAAAAGCCATAGTGGCTCCCCCTCTTTCATCATTTAGTAAAATACTACCATTATGATGGCTGTATTTCAAGGGTATTTATATAAAATATACAATAAATTTATTTCAAAACTAAAAAGTAACGATTCCGAGTGCCTGCAGCAACAGTATAAGCAGGAATGCCGGTGCAATAAATTTAACCATGATTATATAAAGCCCTTTTCTGGTGAATTTGCTGCCTCCGCGTGTCACCTCATCTATTATTACCTTTGGACTTACTATCCAGCCAACGAGGATACATGTGGCAAGTGCAACGATTGGCATAAGCACATTGTTGCTGACATAGTCCATTATATCAAGTATCTGTCCGACTGTGCCGTTTGGAAGCTTAACCTCCATATAGAGCTTATTGTAGCCAAGGCAGACTATTATCTCTGCAATCAGACCATATACCGTGACTAAAATTGCGCTTTTTCTGCGGCTCCAATGAAATCTGTCTATAAGACTCGATACAATAGCCTCCATAATTGATACAGACGATGTGACTGCTGCGAATGCAACTATCATGAAGAATATCAGTCCAACAATATCTCCTGCTATTCCCATTTCATTAAATACCTTTGGCAGTGATATAAACATAAGCCCCGGTCCTGCTGACATGCCGTCACGACCCATAAATACATATACTGCCGGAATGATCATAAGGCCTGCAAGGAATGCAACAAGAGTATCAAAAATCTCGATCTGGTTGATTGAACCCATGAGCTTTGATTCCTTCTTGACATACGAACCATATGCAACCATGATTCCCATAGCCACACTGATTGAGTAGAACAGCTGACCGAGTGCATCAACAAATACTGTGACAAGCTTTTGCATTGTAAGCCCCTTGAAGTCAGGAACCACATATATCTTAAGACCCTCAAGACCACTTCTTGCTGCGCCTGATGCATCCTTATAATTGAGCGTCAGTGAGAAAATACCGATTGCAAAAATAAGCACAACAAGGATAGGCATGAGCACCTTGCTGAAGCGCTCGATACCTTTATTGACTCCGCCAATGACAACTGCTGCTGTTATAAGCAGATAAACCACTCCAAATATGATTGGTGCCCACTGGCCTGTGATAAAGCCTGTGAAATATCCATCCGCAACCGCATTTTTACCGCTTCCTGTAATGAAAAGTGTAAAGTATTTTAAAACCCATCCACCTATAGTACAGTAGTAAGGCAGAATAATAGCCGGTACTATACATGCAAGCACACCGATAAACTTGCCCTTTGGATTGATAAGACCATACGCGGTGAGCGGTCCCTGTCCTGTCTTACGTCCTATTGCAATCTCAGTGGTAAGCAATGCAAAGCCAAAGGTCAGAACAAGTATCAGATACACCAACAGAAAAAGTCCTCCTCCGTCCTTTGCTGCCAGATACGGAAACCTCCATATATTTCCAAGTCCTACCGCACTGCCGGCTGCCGCAAGAACGAACCCAATGTTGCCGGAAAAAGTGCTTCTTGATTTTTCTTTCATTTTCTACTGTCTCCTTAATATATTATATAATTTAATTTCGATTTAATATGGACATTGTTTCCATTTACAAATCTAATATACCTATTATAATCATCTAGAGTACTTTTTGCAACGGTTGATATTTTTTATTCGCATTTGCAGTACGTGTGGTGGCACATGGCAGGTGTCGTGAGTGCTACGCTATACTGTCAAGATACTGTACGAATTATGCCTCAAAAACTTTCTTAACTTGACGAAACCGTCGCTACTCGCCCTCCATGGCTCGATAGCTCCTTGTCCCGGCGTCCATGCCGGGACATTTCTGATTTTCATCTGGCATAATTCAACAGTATCTAGACAGCTCCGCTATTCGCTCTCACGACACCTGCCATGTGCCACCACACGTAACGCAAATTCACCACAGCGTAAGGAACGTAAGCCCCAGGTACCGCGGGCGCACACGTACTCCCGCCGGAGCGCATAGCGAAGTGGCTTAGATACTGTAGAAATTATGCCCACAAAACGCAGAAATACCCAGCCATGGACGGCTGGGTAAGGCGTTATGCGCCACGGACGGCGCATAAAAGCCGGTTTCGTCAAGCATAGAAACCCATCAAGCATAATTTCGTACAGTATCTTAGCCACGCAGCGTAGCGACGGCAGGAGTACGTGTGCGCCCGTGGTACCCGGGGCTTGCGTTCCGTACTATTTATTGTCCTAAATAAGGTTCTTGATTCCCTCTGTTAAACGCTTTGCAACTCTCACATTGTTCATAGTATAAAGGTGAATTCCCTCCACATCATTAGCTAAAAGCTCAATTATCTGACTCTCGCAGTAAGACATTCCGGCATCAAAAAGTGCCGCCTTGTTGTCTCCGTATCTGTGCACAATCTTCTGGAACTTCTCCGGGAACTTTGCTCCGCACATTGTGACCATTCTCTGAATCTGAGCCGCATTGATACAAGGCATGATGCCCGGGATAACAGGCACATTGATACCTGCAAGCCTGCAATCCTCAGCAAAATTGAAGAAGGTATCATTGTCAAAGAAGAGCTGCGATAAAAGAAGCTCTGCACCGGCATCAACCTTTTTCTTAAGATTCTTAATATCATCTACCTTATCAGCTGCCTCCGGATGGATGTCCGGGTAGCACGCACCTGCGATACAGAACTGATCACCTGTGGTTTCCTTTATGTACTTAATAAGGTCGCTTGCATGGAGAAAATCCTCCTTTGCAGGCACGTTCGGATTTCTATCTCCTCTTAAAGCCAGGATATTCTCAATGCCCTCATATGAAAGCTGTCTGGTGAACTCATCTATCTCTGCCTTGTTATAGCACAGACATGTAAGGTGTACGACCGGCTCCACATTGTACTGGTTCTTGATTTTCTTCGCAATCTCGATAGTCTTGTTATTGTTTGAGCTGCCGCCTGCGCCAAATGTCACGCTGATGTACTCAGGATGACAATCACAGAGTATCTCAAGCATCTCGTCTATATTTTTGAAGTCCTCCTCTTTCTTTGGTGGAAATATCTCAAAGGAGAGCGACTGTGGTTTGTTTGTATGTATCTGTGTAATCTTCATGTTATCCTCCGGTATATATGGTTATTCAATAATTTGTAATTTTTATATTCCATATATTACTGTAGTTTTTTGTCATTGTAAAATATATTTTTCTTTTAGTTTGTCATAAATAAAATCTATATCAAAACTTGCTGAGCATTTGATTTTTTTATATGAGGTGATATAATGGGCGAAGCAAATCAAAAAGAGGTTTCAAAATGAAAAAAATAGATTTTGATAATGATTCGATAAAGAAAAATATATTGCAGGCTGCTCTGCCCATGCTGGCAGCCCAGATTCTAAGCCTGTTGTACAATATAGTAGACCGCATATACATTGCCCGCATACCGGATATGGGAACCACTGCACTCGGTGCTGTGGGGCTTTGCTTTCCTATTATAATGCTGACAATCGCTTTCTCCAATCTCTTTGGAAGCGGTGGTGCTCCGCTTTTTTCAATAAAAAGAGGCATGAGTGATGACAGAGCCGCCAATACTATAATGAATACGAGCTTTACAATGGTCTGCACATTCGCAGTCGTTTTTACAGCTTTGTGCATGATTTTTGCAAAGCCTCTTTTAATCGTGTTTGGCGCATCTGAAAATGCTCTCAAATACGCTCTGCCATACCTGCTCATTTATTTGATAGGAACACTCCCATCCATGATTTCAACCGGCATGAATCCCTTTATCAACGCTCAGGGCTACTCCACTACCGGCATGCTGTCTGTTGCAATCGGAGCCGTTGCCAATCTGGTTTTAGACCCGCTTTTTATATTTGGATTTAATTTCGGTATCAAAGGAGCAGCTATTGCTACGGTCATCTCACAAATACTGTCTGCTCTCTATGTGCTTCACTTTCTTAGGAAAAAGACTGAGCTTAAGGTGCGCCTTATGACACTCTCTGAATTCAGTGAAAACACGCGCTATGCAAAGGACATCATAAGCCTTGGAACCTCAGGCTGTGTCATGCAGCTCACAAACAGCCTGGTATCTATATGCTGCAACAATGTGCTTTCAGTGACCGGTGGCGATTTGTACATATCGGTAATGACCATCGTATCAAGCATCAGGCAGATGGTCGAGACTCCAATTTATGCAATTGTGGAGGGTTCATCTCCTGTTTTAAGCTACAACTATGGCGCCAAAAGGCCGGCCCGGGTGAGAAAATCTATTTTCACTATGGGACTGCTCGTGCTTCTATATACAGCTGTCATGTGGAGTGTGATTATACTTGCCCCTCATGCCCTGATTGCAATTTTCAGTTCCGATTCCACCCTTATGGATGATGCGGTGAAGGCTTTGAATATCTACTTTGCGGCATTCATATTTATGGATCTGCAGTACATCGGACAGACCACCTTTAAATCACTGAACAAAAAGAAGCGGGCTATATTTTTCTCCCTGCTTCGCAAGGTGTTCATCGTTGTACCGCTGACATATATTCTGCCTTACTCCTTTGGTATGGGAACCGACGGTGTGTTTATGGCAGAGCCTGTATCAAACGTGATTGGCGGAAGCATCTGCTTTGTAACCATGCTTGGCACTGTGCTACCTGAGCTTCGCAGAATGGAGCAGTAATTACAGCATCTCATCAATGCAGATGCCGTAGCCTCCGGTCGGATCATCGACAAACACATGGGTGACTGCTCCTATTATTTTACCATCCTGTATGATAGGGCTTCCGGATGTGCCCTGCACTATGCCACCGGAGAGCTCTATCAGCCTGTCGTCTGTCACCTTAAGCTCCATTCCCTTGTTTGTATCTGTCGCTTTTTTATCTATATTTGTTATTTCCAGATTATATTTTTCAAGTTTTCCTGATATTTCCGATATCATCTGTGCACTGCCTGTGTGTATCTCATCCTTGCCGGCAACCGGATAATACGTATCCTCTGCGGCATATTCCGACAATTCATCGCTGTCAAGCTGTCCGTAAATTCCCAGATTACTATTGCAGTCAAGTGTGCCTATATGGCTTTTTTTGCCAAAATATACCACTCCGCCTATCTCGCCCGGCGCGCCGGCTTTTCCCTTTTTGATTTTGGTAAGCTTCATGCTGTACAAATCACCACTGTTTGCATACAAGAGATTGCCGCTTTGCGTTCCGTCTCCTATTCCATGCCCCAGCGCTCCAAAACGGCCGTCCTTTGTATAATAAGTGATAGTACCGATTCCTGCCAGATCATCCTTCACCCATATTCCCATATAGTATCTGCCATCATCCATCCTCACAGGCGTGATATCCGCTGACATTTTCTCACCGCCTCGAAGAAATTTAATGTTTACGGTACTTTTATCTTCATGACTTTCATCATGCTGCTTCATAATATCATTCACAGCTTCAGAAAGTTCCTCCTTGTCTGCCACAGTGCGTCCATTGACAGATAGGATATAATCACCGCACTGCACCTTTTTATCTGCCGGATTGACTTTTTTTCCATCCTCGTCTGTCACCTCCGTCGTATTCACTACAAGCACTCCCTCTGTCTGCTCATATATACCGGTCAGCCTGCCACAGGCATATACGCCCTCAACACTTATTCCAGCACTTATTTTATCTGTCTCTTCATAATCTCTGTGAGTTGATGCTGTATCTGCTGTCTGTCCTATGCCTTGTTCGGTTCCACCGTTTCCACTGTTTTCACCGGTTCCGCCGTTTTCACCATTTTCACCATTCTCGCCCGAATCAGCCAATACACTGGCCGCCTGTCCTGGAAGCCCTGTCGCATATCTTCCATATCCGGCCTTTGATTCATTTAAAAAACTTCCTAATGCACTTTCATCAAATGCCTTATCTACCCTGCTGCACCACTTATCATCACTGCTTAGTGCAAACATAGCTATCACTGCTGCAGCCAGCGTGACACTCACAAATTTTCCAAAAAACTTCCGCATACTATTACCTCCATTTGGATTAGTATGCTCCTGTCATTTTTCTTTTATTCTTTTAATATCTTATTATCTCATTCTAACTATTCCAAATTATTTTGAGCAAAAGCCGGTATAATTTGACAGTTTAGGTGTTTTCCTATATAATTTCGATATATTTATATGATTATTATAGATTTCACATATAATTCCCACGTTGTCAGTTACAAATAAATATTGTAATAGCTTTATAATTCTTAAATCACCATTTAATAAAGGAGGGATTCCATGAATACATACCTGCTCATCACATCCATAGTAATCTTCTTATGTATCCTGCTAAATCGTGTCTCCAACCGCATAGGCATTCCGGCACTTTTAGCCTTTATCGTGCTCGGCATGCTTTTTGGCTCTGACGGAATAATGAAGATAGATTTCGACAATTACGCGTTCGCCGAACAGATATGCTCTACCGCGCTGATTTTTATCATGTTCTATGGCGGCTTTGGCACCAACTGGCAGCGTGCAAAGGCTGTTGCCGTTAAGGCTGTGCTTTTGTCCACCATCGGTGTTATTATTACATGCTTTCTCACAGGGCTGTTCTGTCACTTTGCCCTTAATATGAGCTGGGAAATAAGCTTTCTCCTTGGTGCGCTTATTTCATCAACCGATGCTGCGAGCGTTTTCTCCATTCTCCGTTCAAAAAAGCTGAACCTGAAATATAATACAGCCTCTCTTCTCGAGGTAGAAAGCGGTAGTAATGACCCATGTGCCTATATGCTCACCGTTGCTTTTATAGCCATATCCCATGGCAACGCAAGCCCTGGAAATATTGCCATACTCATAGTAAAGCAGCTTGCCTTCGGCATAATCTTCGGTGCCTTGATTGCAAAGCTTTCCATCATACTCCTTCGATATATACGCTTCAAAAGCGCGGGGTTTGATGCGATTTTCATGGTGGGAATAGCACTGATATCATTTGCCCTGCCTGCTTACTTTGACGGAAACGGCTTCTTAAGCGCCTATATTGTCGGCATCATACTCGGAAACACTGAAATAGAAAATAAAAAGAATCTGGTAAATTTCTTTGATGGAATAACCGGACTCATGCAGATGCTTATTTTCTTTCTGCTTGGTCTGCTTTCTTTCCCGTCAAGGCTGTCACAGGTCATAGTACCTGCGCTTTTAATATTTATATGGCTTACCTTTGTGGCAAGGCCTCTTTCTGTAGCACTTGTGCTCACACCATTTCGCAGCAAAATAAAACAACAGCTGCTTGTCTCATGGTCCGGCTTAAGAGGAGCTGCATCCATAGTGTTTTCCATCATGGCATATACCGCCACCAATGATGACCTCGACACCTTCCACATAATATTTATGATAGTACTTTTTTCAATACTGCTTCAAGGCTCAATGCTTCCATGGATATCACGAAAGCTTGACATGCTTGATAAAACAGCCGATGTAATGAAGACCTTCAATGATTACTCCGAGGAAGCAGATATCCAGTTCATACAGCTTACCATACCGGAAAATCATCTGTGGTGTGGCCACAAGCTAAAGGATCTGACGCTGCCGCCGGAGACACTGATTGTGCTTATACGAAGAGGTGAGCAGAATATAATACCTGACGGCGAAACAATAATACTTCAAAACGATGTGCTCGTGCTGAGTGCCATCACACCTGATGAGGTGCATGGTATAAAACTGGTGGAAAAAATAATAGAAAAAGACAGCAGATATAACAATAAACTGCTGTCTGAAATATCAAAAAAACACAATGAGATTATAATAATGATCCAAAGAAATGGGCAGGTAATCATCCCAAACGGAAACGTACGGCTGACCACCGGTGATATACTGGTAATCAACCGCGCCGTAAACTGATAATGTCAGATTTTTTTCTCCATGGCAAGCTCTTTCATCTCTCGCGCGCTCTCCATCACGGTATCTGTGATTTTTGCACCGCCGAGCATTCTGGCAAGCTCAGCCACGCTGTCATTGTCAGTTAGTCTTCGAATCCTTGAAACCGTGGATTTGTTCTCGACTGCTTTTTCAATAAGGAAATGTGCATCTGCCATAGCTGCTATCTGTGGCAGATGTGTGATACATATAATCTGATGGTTGCGGCCAAGCTCATTCATCTTCTCAGAGACCATCTGAGCTGTACGCCCACTGATTCCAGAATCAATCTCATCGAAAATAAGTGACTCGATGTGATCATTTTCTGCCATGATTGTCTTGATGCCGAGCATGATACGCGACAGCTCTCCTCCCGATGCTACCCTGCCGAGCGGCTTAAGTGGCTCTCCGGGGTTAGTTGATATGAGAAACTCCGGCGCATCGATGCCGTTTGCTGTATAGTCCGCAAGTCTGTCAAAGTGCATATCAAACTGTACATCGAGAAAATTCAAATCATTAAGTGCTGATTTAATTTCTGACACAAGCTTTACAGCACTCCCTTGTCTGATTTCTGATACCTCATCCGATATCTGTGCCAGCTCCTTTTCCTTTTTCGCAAGCTGCTGCTCTAATTTCTGTAAATAAGAATCATAATCATTCAGGACACTGATACGCTCCCTCTTTTCATTGAGTGCTATCAGTATATCGTCAATTGAGTTGCCGTATTTGCTCTTTAGATGATTTATCTCATCCAGACGCTTTTGTGTCTCATAGAAGGTCTCCTCGTCAAACTCAGCCTGTGAAATATACCCTGATATCTCGTGATTAAAATCAGAAAGCAGACTGTCTATCTCTGACAGCTGACTCTCCAGAGCTTCCACATCCGTATCATAGCCTGATACCTGCGACAGCTCTCTTACCGCCCTGCCAATAAGCTCTGAGGCACTCTCCATCTCGCCTCCTGTGGCAGAGTATGCAGCATTTACGCCCTCCATGATTTTCTTTCCGTTTGAAAACTTCCTAAACTGCGCCTCAAGCTCCTCATCCTCCCCCGGCACAAGGGAAGCTTCTTCTATCTCCTTCACCTCGTACTCAATGAATGACAGCTCACGGCTTCTTTCCTCATTGTCGATATTTGACTTTTCATACTCATCCTTAAGCGCCCTATATGCTTTGTATGTGACTGAAAGCTGCTGCTTTTTATCTCCAAGCGACTGCTTTGCATACTCATCAAGTATATCAAGGTGTTTTTTCTTTGATAAAAGTGACTGGTGCTCATGCTGACCGTGGATATCTATGAGATATGAGGCTATTTCCTTCATCCGCGAAACAGATACAGCCTCACCGTTTACCCTGCCGACTGCGCGCGACTGTGTGATTTTACGGCTTAAAATCACGCATCCGTCCTCGACCTCCACATCAAGCTCCCTTAAAGCCTCTATAATCTTTGGATCTTCAACTGAAAAAATCAGCTCTACAAAAGCAGGCTTTTCATTGTCTCTTAGCATCTCCTTTTGCACTTTTTCACCAAGTGCCAGATTGATAGAGCCTATGATGATTGATTTTCCTGCTCCGGTCTCTCCCGACAGTATATTTAGTCCGTCGGAAAACTCAACCTCGCACTCGTCTATTAGTGCCAGATTCTTTACATGTAGATTTTGTAACATATTTTCTCCTTCCTCTCCCAGGCATGACGATATATGTTATTTACTGTTACAGTGCAGATATATTCTGATATTCATGTAACATTATTCCACAATTCTGCGGATTTTTTTCATCACCGCATATGTATCATCAACAGTCCGGATTGCACACATGATTGTATCATCTCCTGCAATCGAACCGACGATTTCTCTCATCTTCATGGCATCTATTGCAGCACATACTGCGCTTGCCATTCCCGATACTGTCTTTATAACGAGAATATTCTGAGCCATGTCCATTGACAAAAAGCCCTCTCTGAGCACTCTCTCGTATTTTTTTGAAAGGTTCTCAGGTGCATCCGTTATCACAGCGTACTTCTGTCTGCCACCTGCAGTAGGGATCTTCGTGAGCTTAAGCTCCCTGATATCTCTTGATACTGTGGCCTGAGTCACGCGAAAACCATCTTTTTCAAGAAGCGCAGACAGCTCATCCTGCGTCTCTACCTCATTCTTTTGGATTATCTCTATTATCTTGGATTGTCTGTTTGTTTTCATGTCCTGTCACCTCATAAATATTATTCGTAACTATTCATTATAACAATCCTTATATGTGTTATGAATAATTTCCCATCTTTTTGCGTAGTATTTCCAAAAAGCTTCTCTGGTGAAGCTTGCAAATCTTTGTATAATTGGCTGCCTTGGAAATAACAAAACGGTCTCCTACAGCAAGCTCTGCCGTGGTGTCGCCATCATAGCTGACACATGCCAGCTCATCGTTTTGCTCCCTACGGCTTAGAATTTCTATCTCTATCTCATCATCGCCTGACAGCACAATGCTCTTTGAAGTGAGATTGTGAGCATTGTTCGGTGTGAGCAGTATCATATCGCCCTTCGGATCCACAATCGGACCTCCCGCCGACATACTGTAGCCTGTAGAGCCCGTTGGAGTCGCAACAATGATGCCGTCGGCATGGTAATTGTTTAAAAACTCACCGTTTACATACACATTGAGGCTTAAAATCTGCAAATTACCCTTTCTGTGGATAACAATATCATTTAATGCCACTCTCGAGGTCTCACTGCCTCTTTTGTGCCCTGTGAGCATGATGCGGTCCTCTGTCATGTATTTATCAGCCATGAGCGAATCAATGGCATCAAATACCGTAGCTTCCTCCACCTCACACAGATATCCGAGTGTACCGAGATTTACTCCCATAAGCGGAATCTCAAGTGTCTCCACCCTTGTAGCCGCACGAATCAGGGTACCATCACCGCCGAGCACAAGAATACACTGCGTATCCTGTGGTATATCCTCAAGCTCAAACTCATTGTCAGATATAGCCTCGACATTGCTCATAAGGCCCTTTGCCGTGCCGCCTTTTTGCTCTATGTATGCCACTATTTTACTTGTAAGTGCAAAATCCCTGTCCTTATAGGCATTTGCTATCACAACAAAATGTTTCATAGTCTATTTCCTGTCCAGCTCTCCATGCGCGGCCTCGACCACACTATGAATATCCACTGATTCCTCCTTTATAGGATCATCTGTCTTTTTGATATGTACGAGATACTCTATATTGCCCTCCGGCCCCTTGATTGGCGAATACTCAAGGTCTAACACGCTAAATCCATTTGAAAGCGCAAATGATATGATATTGTTCACTACCTCCTCATGCACGCTCTTGTCACGGACCACGCCCTTTTTACCTACCTTTTCCCTGCCTGCCTCAAACTGTGGCTTGATAAGACAAACCATCTCGCCACCGTCCTTTAACAGTGCTCTTGCAGGACCTAATACCTTGGTCAGTGATATGAATGACACATCAACCGATGCAAAATCCAGCTCATCATCTATGTCATTGGGCGTCACATACCTGATATTGGTCTTTTCCATGCACACCACGCGCTCGTCCTGACGCAGCTTCCATGCAAACTGGCCATATCCGACATCCACGGCATACACCTTTTTAGCACCATTTTGAAGCATACAGTCTGTAAAACCGCCTGTTGAAGCACCTATATCCATGCACACCTTGCCATCCATTGTGATATCAAAGTGCTTCATAGCCTTTTCAAGCTTTAGACCTCCACGGCTCACATACTGCAGTGTCTTTCCATGAATCTCTATATTGCAGTCATCAGGAAATGTGCTTCCCGCCTTATCCTCACGGTTGTTATTTACAAAAACATTGCCCTCCATAATCATGGTCTTTGCTTTTTCCCGTGATGGTGCAAGGCCTCTGTTTACAAGTAATACGTCTAATCTTTCTTTCATACTGTATGTTACCTCTATCTATAATGCTGCTATTATACGCTTAGCCACCGATTCGGCATCCACATGCAGCTCCTTTTTGAGCACCTCGACATTGCCATGCTCCACATAGCAGTCAGGAAGTGCAACTGTCAACACCTCAAGAGCTATGCCGTTAGTCTTGACATACTCCGTCACATGCTCACCAAAACCGCCGCTTTGCACGTTTTCCTCCATAGTTACAAGCAGACTGTGTTCAGCCGGCAGTTCCTTAATTGCTTCCTTATCAAAAGGCATTGCAAAACGCGCATTGATAAGTGTAGCAGAGATTCCATCTGCCTCAAGCAGCTTTACCACATCAACGGCAGTCTTTACCATACTGCCAAGTGCCATGACAGCCACCTTGCTTCCTTTTTGGATTAGCTCACTCTTTGCAAGCTCTATCGGCTGTCTGATTTCCTTAAGGCCGTCATAGGCTACACCTCTTGGATATCTGAGTGCAATCGGACCGTCATATGCCATTGCAAACTTCATCATATCAGACAGCTCCCACTTATTCTTCGGAGCCATGATTGTCATATTCGGGATGACCGACAGATATGATATGTCAAATATACCCTGATGTGTCTCTCCGTCACTGCCTACAAGCCCTGCCCTGTCGATTGCAAAGATGACATGCAGATTCTGTATGCACACATCGTGAAGTATCTGGTCAAACGCCCTTTGTAAAAATGACGAGTACACCGCAAATACCGGGATAAGTCCTGCCTTTGCAAGCCCTGCCGCAAAGGTCGTGGCATGTGCCTCGGCTATTCCCACATCAAAAAATCTATCCGGGAAATTGCGGTGGAATCTGCGAAGCCCTGTTCCATCTGCCATGGCAGCCGTTATCGCAACTACCTTTGGATTTCTCTCGCCCAGCTTCTTCATAACTGTTGAGAAGACATCTGTGTAATTGGCCTTCGTGCGCTTATTCTTTGGAAGCCCTGTCTCTATGACAAATGGCTCTGCCCCGTGAAATCTGGAAGGATAACGCTCTGCCGGGCCATAGCCTGCTCCCTTTTTCGTGAGCACATGCACAAGCACCGGACCATCCACACGCTTAGCCTCATCAAACACACGGCACATTTCCTTTATATCACTGCCATCCACAGGTCCTAAATAGATAATGCCCATCTCCTCAAAGAACATCCCCGGAATAAAAAGCTGCTTTATGCTGCTCTTTGTATTCCTGATATGCTTTACCATACGCTCTCCGTAGATTGGTATATGGTTTAGGGAATTCATGACATTATTCTTAAAATCCCTGTATGCATCCGCTGTGCGAAAGCCTGAAAGATACTGGCTGATGCCCCCGACGTTCTCTGAAATCGACATATTGTTGTCGTTTAACACTATAATAAAATTGCCCTTCACGCTTGAAGCGTTGTTGAGCGCCTCATATGCCATGCCTCCGGTCAGCGCGCCGTCTCCGATGACTGAAACCACATGGTAGTCATCTCCGGTCACCTGTCTGGCTGTCGCAAGCCCAAGTCCCGCTGAGATAGATGTGGAGCTGTGTCCTGTATTAAAGCAGTCACAGTCGCTCTCATCCGCCTTTGGGAAGCCACTCATGCCGCCATACTGTCTGAGCGATGAAAATCCATCCTTTCTGCCTGTGAGTATCTTGTGTGTGTACGACTGATGCCCTACATCCCACACTATCTTATCCTTCGGCAGATCAAAGCACAGATGCAGCGCCATGGTAAGCTCCACTACTCCGAGATTTGATGCAAGATGACCGCCTGTCACCGATATGCTCTCTATAAGAAACTGCCTGATCTCATCCTTTAACAGCTCAAGCTCCTCATGTGTCAGTTTTTTTATATCATTTTCCTTTTGTATCTTTTCTAAAACCATCCTATTTCTCCCGATGGATCAGATATTCAAATAACTCCTTAAGAAATGCATCGTCGTATCCCAAATCATCAAGCTGCTCCTCTGCCTCCTTGGAGATGCGCTCCACATCAGATACCGCTTTATCCAATCCCTCAAATGTGACATATGTCGCTTTATTATTTTTCTCGTCACTGCCTACCGGCTTTCCAAGCACCTCAAGTGTACTTGTGACATCAAGCACATCATCCTGTATCTGAAACGCAAGCCCCAGCTTTGCCGCTATCTGCTCCACGCGTGATACCTCATCAGACGATGCCCCTGCCAGAATTGCGCCTATCATCATCGAGCTCTCTATAAGTGCGCCTGTCTTAAGCCTGTAGATAAAGTCAAGCTTTTCCCTTGTGATAGGACAGTCATCGGATTTCTCGCTTTCTACATCTACCACCTGTCCTCCGACCATACCATACACGCCTGCTTTTTTTGCAAGCACCGCAAATGCCCTTGCCACACGCGCATCAGCCACTTCCATGCCAAAAGCCTTTGCTGCGGTCTCATATGCCAGGTTTAAAAGTGCATCACCTGCAAGAATGCCCATAGCCTCACCGTACACAGCATGTGTGGTCTTCTTTCCACGCCTGTACTCATCATTGTCCATGGCAGGCAGGTCATCATGCACCAGTGAGTAGGTGTGTATCATCTCGATTGCCGCCATAAATGGCTCAATCACTGCACTGCTTCCGCCAAACATATGGTAAGTCTCTTCCATGAGGATAGGGCGAAGCCTTTTTCCACCGGCTCTCACACTATAGTTCATAGCCTCAAAAATAATCCTCTGCTGTCCCTCCTCAGCGGGAAGAAACTTCTCAAGCACATCGTTTATATGCTCTACCTTTTGCTGCAGCTCTTCCATGAATTGTGACTTATTTAAATTTCCATTTAAGCTCATCAGAATTCCTCCAGTTGTCCGTCGCTGTTTAGCACAAGCATGGCCTTTTCCATGCCCTGTACCATATCATTGGCACTCTTTACCTCATCAAGCCCCTTCTTGTAGAGCTCAAAGGCCTCATCCAGGGATACATCCGCATCCTCCATCCTCGCCACTATCTGCTCTAAGTGTGCAAAGCGCTCCTCGAGTGTCAGTGTTTTTTCATTTTCTTTGCTCATCGTTAATAACCTCCGAAACTACGGCCCTTGCATGACCGTCTATCAGATATATATTTATGTCATCGCCTGCATTGATATCGGATACACTGTGCAGTGCCCCCTTCTTTTCCACCTCGACATACGCATAGCCCTGTGCCAGCTTTTTGGCCGGTGAATATGCATCCAGTGTACCTGAAAGCAGTGCCAGGCGCTGTCTGCAATCCGAAAGCCTCTGCTTCATAATCCTTTCAAGTGCATCCTCGATATCTGCCAGACGCCTTTTATTCTCATTTAGTTTATTCTGTGGACTAAGGAAATTAAGTCTTGTTTTAATATGTGACAGCTTTTCCCTGAAAAAATCAATCCGGCCTGTCAGATTTCTGTCCATCCTGCGGCGCAGATTGTCAAGGCGCTCCAACGTCTGTCTGTAGTCACTGACTGCAAGCTCTGCAGCCGCTGAAGGTGTGGGCGCTCTCCTGTCTGACACAAAATCCGCTATCGTCCAGTCGGTCTCATGACCTACTGCCGAGATAATTGGCGTGTGGCAGTCAAATATGGCTCTCGCCACAATCTCCTCATTAAAGGCCCATAAATCCTCTATGGAGCCTCCGCCTCTGCCGACTATTATCACATCAAGATTCATCGCATCCAATGTCTGTATGCCCTTTGCTATGCTATTAGCCGCACCCTCTCCCTGCACAAGTGCCGGATAAAGTATGACCTGTACATATGGATTCCTGCGCGATGATACATTCCTTATATCCTGCACGGCTGCGCCTGTCGGTGCTGTAACCACACCAATACGGCCGGCATACCGTGGAATAGGCTGCTTGTACTCTGCGGCAAACATGCCCATTTCCTCAAGCTCATGCTTTAGCTGCTCGAATTTGAGATACAGATTGCCCTCTCCGTCAAGCTCTATCTTTTTGGCATAAAGCTGATATGCGCCGGTCTTCTCATACACCTCAACGGAACCTGTCACAATAACCTGGTCTCCCTCCTTCATGTGGAAAGAAAGTCCTGCCGCCCTGCTGCCCGCAAACATGATAGCGTTCATGGCTGCTCCCGCGTCCTTTATTGTGAAATAAATATGACCGCTCGTGTGATACTTGCAGTTGCTCACCTCGCCCTTTATGCTCACCTGTCTGAGCATAAAATCCTGAGCGAACATATTTTTAATATAGCTATTTACTTGCGCTACCGAATATATATTTCTATTTGCCATGTTCAATGCTCTATATCGCTGTTCCTCTTAAGCTATGCAAACTTTGCAAGCACTCCGTTTACAAATGCACCTGACTCATCTGCACCATACTTCTTTGCAAGCTCAACAGCCTCATTTATTGAAACCTTTGTAGGAATATCGTCCTCAAACTTTATCTCATAAACTGCCAATCTGATAATTGCCAAATCAACCTTTGCCATACGATTGGTCTTCCAGCCCGTAGACTTCTCATCGATGAGTGCATCAAGCTCTGCCATATGCTCAATAATCGCACTGCATTTTTCATCAATATACTGTCTTTCCTCGTCTGTAGGATTTGTAAGCTCATCATTTAAAAGCTCCATCTGCTCTGCAAGCTCAGACTTGTCATGAAACTCAACCCTGAAAAGCATCTTAAAAACGTTTTCTCTTATCTTGCTTCTTGTCATTTAAATTCCTCTCGTGAATAGTATTTTATATAAATTAAGGATGTCTGTACGACATCCTTAATTATACTACATTTGTGATCATTTAAAAAGAATTATTTAATTCTCTCCCATATCAACACTTGCTATACGAACATTGATAGTAGCCACAGAAAGCCCTGTCATTGTCTCAATTGCAGACTTAACCTTCTCCTGTACCTTTGTAGAAACCTCAGGGATGCTGTATCCATAAGCAATATTGAGTGCTACATCAACCACTACCTCATTGTCTGCTATCTCAATCTGAATTCCCTTTGAGAGATTCTTCATACCGAGCCTGCTGACAATCTCGTTTGTGATATTGCCTGCCATGGAGCTTACTCCCTCAACCTCAGTGGCAGCAAGACCTGCTATGATAGCTACAACCTCATCTGCTACCTTGATCTCGCCAGACTCATCTGATTTGATATTTATTGTGTTTCTATTCTCTGCCATGTCCATGTTCCTCCTTAACCGGCTATACGGTCTGTCCCTTTGCCACGTAAACCTGGAATGAGTCATTTCCCGTAAGTGATCTATTTCTTGATACGCGAACATTCTTGTCTGTAATCACGTACTCCAGATTGGCGCCATCCTCAATTACCGTATCCTGTAGCAGGATGCAGTTCTTGACCTTTGCATTCTTTCCTATCTTGACGCCTCTTGATAGGATGCTGTTTTCCACGGTACCCTCGATGACACAGCCATCAGCAACCATGACATTCTTGGCTTTTGAGCCATTTATGTATCTTGTAGGGTTATCATCCCTGATCTTTGTATAGATAGAATTGCCACTCTTAAACAATGCTTCCCTGTTATCCTCATCAAGGAGCTTCATATTCTCCTCGAAATAGCTCTTCATATCTGTAATCTGTGAAGCATAACCTGTGTACTCATATGCCTGGATATTGAGTGAATCAGTGTTTGTAGCCATCAGATCCCTTGTAAAATAAGAATAACCATGTACAAAAGCGTCATCCACTATTCTAATGAGCTGCTCCTTCTCCATGATATAGATATTCATGCCAAAGTTTACCTTGCCCATATCCCTGTCATTGATATATATCTTTTTGATACGTCCATCATCTATATCAAATGTATAGTACATCTCATCATTGTTGCCGTTTGGTCTTAAGAATACCTTCGGTACCTCCTGCTTGCGGTACATTGCAGTGATATCAGCCCCTGTAGTCTTATGTGCTTCAATCAGCTCCCTGAAATCAAAATTGAATACATAGTTGGCATCAGCCATGATAACATACTTCTGAGTGCACTTTCTCAGATAGCCCTTAAGACTTTCGATTGCCTCAACACGGCCCTCATACACCTTAATCTGCTTCTGTGCATAAGGCGGAACTATATTAATACCACCATTTTTTCTTGCAAGATCAAATTCCTGACCTGAGCCCAGGTGATCCATCAGAGAGTGATAATTCTTTTTAACTATGAGAGATATATTGTCGATTCCACTATGTACCATGCTTGAAATCAGGAAATCGCAAAGTCTGTAACGACCTGCAAACGGAATGGAAGCCATAAGTCTCTCGGATACCATCTCAGGAATGAGGGCATCGTAGCTGTTTGCAAAAATAACGGCCAAAGCCTCTTCGTTGTTCATGTTTAGCATTGTTCCTGGCCCTCCTCAACATCATTATATACCATAGCCTTTGGTCCTATAACCGCTCTGTCGCCAATTGTAACTCCCGGTGCAATTGTAGCAACATCACCTGTCACATCCTCCTCAGGCTTTTCTCCAATAACTGCATCACAGCCTACTGTAACACCCTCTGCAACTATACAGTGTGTGACCTTAGCGCCTCTTTTTATCACAGTATCGCCCATGACAACTGCATCCTCTACCACTGCGCCCTCTTCTACGACAACACCGCCAAAAAGAATTGAATGCTTTACTGTGCCCTTCACTACACAGCCATCGGTAATCATAGAGTCTGTAACCTCTGCGTTGTTGCCGATGAAATGTCCTGTATGACCGCTGTTACGGCTGTATATCTTCCAGTTCTCATCGAACAGATTGATACCGCTGTGTTCAGGATCAAGCACCTCCATATTGGCTTCCCATAAAGCCGGAATTGTTCCTACATCCTTCCAGTAGCCATTGAAATGATATGCATACATCCTGCGGCCATCCCTCAAAAGGTTTGGAATGATATTGTTACCAAAATCATTTTCTGAATCCGGATCATTTTCATCCTCAATAAGATACTTCTTAAGTATATCCCAATTGAAAATATAAATACCCATAGATGCAAGATTAGACTTAGGATTCTTTGGCTTTTCCTGGAACTCTGTAATCTTGTCGTTATCATCTGCTACCATGAGGCCAAAACGTGACGCATCCTCCCACGGAACCTCCATAACCGCTACAGAAAACTCAGCATTTTTCTCCTTATGGAACTTAAGAAAATCGCTGTAATCCTGCTTACAAATCTGATCTCCCGAAAGTATGATAACATACTCAGGATCATATCTCTCGATAAATGCTATATTCTGATAAATCGCATTGGCTGTGCCCTTGTACCAGTCAGAGCCCGAAGCCTTCTGATACGGTGGCAGCACATGTACCCCTCCATATAATCTATCAAGATCCCATGGCTGTCCATTTCCTATGTACTCATTCAGTACAAACGGCTGGTACTGTGTCAATATACCAACTGTATCTATGCCTGAATTAACACAATTAGAAAGCGGAAAATCAATAATTCTGTATTTGCCTCCAAACGGAACTGCCGGCTTTGCAAGTTTCTGCGTCAGTGCATAAAGTCTGGAGCCCTGACCACCGGCAAGAAGCATCGCAACTAGCTCTTTTGCCATATTAAAATCCCCCTTGTTCAATTTTATTAAATTTTTGTTAGCTTTTGCAATTATTTTGGTTTTTTATAATGGTTTATAGTTATATTTTACCACACTTTGGCATTTATGCAATTCAAAATTAACTAAAAAATACTATAATTTTTGTCATTATTTTCCAATTATCTCGCGGTTGTTTATGAACTCGTACGGCACTTCCTGGTACACATAGTAGTTAAGCCAGTTGGAATAAAGTATATTACCGTGCGACCGCCACTGTAAAAGCGGCTTTTGTGTGTCATCATTATCCGGATAGTAGTTCACCGGCATATCTATATCAAGCCCCTTTTTCTTATCCCTCTCGTACTCATTGTGAAGAGTATATCTGTCATACTCAGGATGTCCCATCACAAAAATCTTTTTACCGTCCTGATCCATCAGAAGGAATACTCCGGCATCATCCGACTCCGCAAGTATGGTAAGCTCAGGATGCTTTAATATATCCTCCTTTAAGACCTCGGTATGCCTTGAGTGTGGTGCGTAAAACACGTCATCGAAGCCTCTGACAAGTGGGATTTTTCTGTTCTTTACGTGGTGCGCATACACACCAAATTTCTTCTTTGGAAGCACACGCTTTGGTATGCCATAGTGATAATATAATCCTGCCTGTGCACCCCAGCACAGATGAAGTGTGGAGAAAGCATGTGTCTTGCTCCACTCCATTATACTGCATATCTCATCCCAGTAGTCTACCTCCTCGTATTCCATAAGCTCAACCGGTGCCCCTGTGATTATCATGCCGTCAAAGTATCTGTCCTTTATATCATCAAAGGTCTCGTAAAATTTGTTCAGATGACTGAGTGATGTGTGAGTGGCCTCGTGAGTAGATGTGGTCACAAACGTTACATTGACCTGTATAGGGGTATTTGACAGTGAGCGCAGTATCTGAAGCTCTGTGTCCTCCTTTAATGGCATGAGATTTACAATCGCAATCTCCAGCTGTCTGATGTTCTGATGTGATGCCCTGTTTTCGTCCATCACAAATATATTTTCTCTCTCAAGTATTTCCTTTACAGGTAAATCATTTTGTGTCTTTATAGGCATTTTATAACCTCTTTTCTAACGCCCAAACATCTCTATAAATGTATCCTCCGAGATGATAGGTATTCCTAATTCTTTTGCTTTTTTATTTTTTGATGAAGTAGATTCAGTGTCGTTGTTTACCAGATAGTCTGTCTTTTTTGACACGCTTCCTGTTACCTTGCCGCCCTGCGACTCCACATAGGCCTTAAACTCGCTTCTGTTGGCAAAATCATGCACATCGCCTGTGATAACAAAGGTCTTGCCGTTTAAGCTTCCCTCGGACATATCCTTTATATCGACCTTTTCTATGTCAAGCTCCTTAATCAGTGCTTCAAACATCGCGCTGTTTTTTGGATTTGCATACCATTCAAGTATGGAGCCTGACTTTTCCTGGCCTATACCGTCTATATCCACAAAATCTGTGGCATTTCTCATTCTGTCCGCGAAGCCATCAAAACCTATTGCGTTGACAATCTTCTTGCCTGCGTCGGTACCTATAAGAGGTATACAGAGTGCAAATATCAGATTGACCGGGTGGACATGTCTGCTTTTTTCGATGGCAGCCTGCATATTCGTGCATGATTTTTCTCCAAAGCCTTCCATGCTGCTTATCTTATCAAAATGCTCAGGCAGATGGTATATGTCAGGGAACTGTTTTATGAATCCCTCATTTATAAATTTTAGCATTGTCTGTACCGAAAGTCCATCTATATCCATTCCGCTTTTGCTGACAAATCTTGAAAACTTTTTGACATTCTTGGCTGTACAGTCAGGATTTGTACAATGCAGCGTCTTCACACCGCTGTTTTTACTTACAAATATGCGTGTCGGATGATGACACACCGGACATTCCTTCGGTATCTCAACTGCTCCCACCGCATCCTTTACAGCTATGCATTTTGGAATAATCTTGTTGGCTTTTATCACGGAAAGTGTACACTCTTTTCCCACTCCAAGCCTTTCTATCTCAGTCAGATTGCAAAGCGAAGCTCTCGAAACCGTCGTACCCTCTATCTGCACCGGCTCAAAAACAGCCACCGGCGATATTGTCGAAACCGCACACGACCATTCAATATAACGAAGTCTCGTATCTACAGCCTCATCCTGCCACTTGAAAGCAAAACCTGCTCTCGTAGCATGATGCCCTGTGACGCTTCCGCCTGCAGCGTAGGCAGTGTCATCATAGCATATGACAAGTCCGTCCACAGGCACATCCATCCTGCCACTCTCGACATCCCTTGTCCAGCGTTTTACAGCCTCATCAAGGCCTGCCGCATCTGTTGCCTCCCTTTTGACAACATTGAATTTCATATCACTAAGATAGCTCATTCTATCCCCCCATGATATGATATCATCATCTATATGCACGAGTGTAAACGCATAAAACACTACATGTCTGCGCTTCACCTCTTCCACATCATCGAGATTTAATGTACCGGATGCAAGGTTCCTTGGATTGGCATATTTCTCATCATCGTCCTCGATTGTATCATTTAACAGCTTAAAATCCGTGTAGGAAATTGTCGCTTCCCCTCTTACAACCATATGTCCCTTGTATGGTATCTCCTTTGGGAAGCCGCTTATGGCATCCTGCAAAAAGGTGATGTTACTTCCTACAGTTCCATTTCCTCTCGTCAGTATTTTCACAAGCCTGCCACCGTCATATGTGAGCACGAGTGTCAGTCCGTCAAGCTTCCATGAAAGCCAGATTGGCATATCACCTGCCCATTTCTTAAGCTCCTCAATGCTCTTTGTCTTGGCAAGTGAAAGTGCCGGATACTCATGCGGCTCACGATTTCCAGCCTCTGCCTCATAGCCTGCATTCTGTGTCGGACTGTCATGGCGGATATATCCTGTCTCTTTTTCAAGCTGTGTAAGCTCATCAAACATTGCATCCCACTCGTAGTTTGGCATTATTTCATCTGTGCCGTTGTAGTAAGCTTTTGACGCGCGGTTAAGACTTTCAACAAGCTCATCTATCTTATCTTTTATTTTGTTATTCTCCATGCTGTAATAATCCCCTGTCTGCTTTACTTTGCTCTTCTATCCTGATATTTCTTATCCGTATGTTTCTTATCCGTATATTTCTTATCAGAATGATCCTTATTCGTATCAGGCATAACCGGCTGATTCGAGGAATCCGCAATCAGTCTTTTGAGCCCCTTGTATTCAAGTGGTGTCACTGCCCTGTACTTTCCTCTTGGCAGGTCACCAAGCTCAATATTCATGATTCTCACTCTCTCAAGCTTAACCACACGGTAGCCAAAGTATTCACACATCCGTCTTATCTGCCTGTTGTAGCCCTGTGTCAGAATAATCTTAAACTGCTTTGAGGACAGCTTTTTCACATGGCACTTTCTGGTTGTCACACCAAGCTCTACAAGCGGTACGCCTCCTGCGAGCCCTCTTATGAAGCTGTCAGATATTGTTTTGTTTACTGTGACAATATACTCTTTTTCGTGTCTGTTGCCGGAGCGCATCATCTTATTTACTATCTCGCCATTGTTGGTCAGAAGTAAAAGTCCCTCTGAATCCTTATCCAGCCTGCCAATAGGATAAATGCGCTTTGGGTAATTAAGATAATCTATCACGTTGTTTTTTTCCCTTTTTTCTGCTGTGCAGACTATGCCGGCCGGCTTATTGAGGGCAATCAGTATCATCTCTTCTTCCTTTGATACTACCTGTCCATTATATGTGACAGTCTGTCCCTTTAGAACTCTGTCACCTGTCTTTGCTGTAACGCCGTCTATTCCTACTTTGCCGGCTTCTATCTGCCTGTCTGCCTCACGCCTTGAGCACACGCCCGCTTCACTGAGGAATTTATTTATTCTTACACCATTTTCTTCCATACCATATCCTCTTTTTAGATTGCTTTATCCGATATACATAAACCAAGCTAAAGCCTTTTCTACTCTTTACGGCAGCCATTTGCTATGTAGATTAAAACACGGAGACCTTTAAGCCTCCGTGTTGCTTCTTATTATTGTATGCACATCTGTTACTTTGTATTGCTTTTACTGTCCTACTGTCTGGAGATTCTCTGTCTTGATATAAGCTCTGCCATTTGTTCCGGCGCTGTAGGATACTATAGTCCAGTCGCCCTCTGTGCCATATGCTGTAAGTGTTACCTGTTCCTTTAAGAGACCAAGTTCCTTTGCATCTGTGCTTGCACCGTCACGTACCTTTACAACATCCTTTGTCACTACCTGATACTCAGCCGGTGCCTGTGGCTGCTCGGCTGTCTGCTGATTTGCTGCATTTGTATCCGTGGTCTGCTGGTCTGTGGTCTGTCCTGCATTTGCATCCGTAGTCTGCTGATCTGCAGTCTGTCCTGCATTTGCATCTGTAGTCTGCTGGTCACCACTCTGCGATGCATCATCTGCCTGCTGTGTGTCTGCCTCTGTAGTCTGTGTGTCTGCATCAGACTTCTTTAAATTGGCAATGCCTGACGATGTGTACCACTGCTTTATAGCACCTGTGAGTGTTGTCTCAAGCATAGTCTTTAAATTGGCATCAGAACCGACCGCCTGCTCATATGCCTTTTGTACCTCCTCATGAAGGTCTGCAAACTCAGATGAAGCAGTATACTTAGAAATAAGCTCCATAATATCGTCATCGAGTTCATTCTCGCAGTATGTTCTGTTGAAATTACTGTATACATTATTTATAAAGAGCTTTCCGTTCTTATCTGTCTCTATATAAAAGAAGTCAAGTGTAGGTGCCTGTGTATCAACTCCCGTAAACTTTATACTGTTTTTAACAGACACAAAGTATGTTCCCTTTTTCAAACCATTCTTGGTGTAAGGTGTGATATCATTGACTGACTCATAGTACTGGCTGACAACACCAATATAGCTCTTCTCGTTGTCGCTCATAGGTGTCGCAAGCTTGCCAAGGGTATCAAGGTCATCACCCACGTATGCCTTATAATAATCAGCAAGTAATGTGCTGATATCGTCCTTTGCGTCATTTGTGTAATCCTTTTCAAACTCAAAATCCTTCACCGAAATCTCTGTCTGTGATCCGGCTTCGGTATTGGATTGTCTGCCATTATTGCCTCCTGCGACAACTACTATAAGTATGAGTATGAGTCCTACAAGTACACCTGCTACTCCAACGTATTTTTTATTTTCTGCGCAAAACTGCTTTATATTATCCAATGTTTCCTTGTTAAAAAAGTCCTTCATGTGATTCCTCCATTAACCCAACATATCAAAATCAAAGTATGTGACCGACGCGAATCGAACGCGCACTCGCCGGAGTCGGAGTCCGGAATTTTATCCATTAAACTACGGTCACAAAAAAGTTACCAACTATTTATATCACATCTTTTACTTTTTTTCAATGTTACTTTTTTCTTATTATAGACTTTTAGTGTTTTATTATAACTTTTTATGCATACTATTATAATTGATAAAAATTTGACAATATATTTCATTTATCTTATTATTTAACTGTTTGGGCATTATATATTGGAAATTTTTTCCGATATGCCATAAAAATATACCATTTTAATTAATAAAATCACTATTTATATAAGGAGCACTATTATGAGTTTCACATTTTTAAACCAGCTTCCAACTCCTGCACAGATTAAGGAGGAATATCCTCTGTCAAAGGAGCTTACCGAGCTTAAAGCGAAGCGCGATGCAATGATTTCAGATGTTATCTGTGGAAAAGATGATAGATTTCTCGTCATTATCGGACCGTGTTCAGCCGACAACGAGGATTCAGTCTGTGACTATGTCAGCCGCCTGACAAATATTCAGGAGGATGTAAAGGACCGCGTAATCATCATCCCTCGTGTATATACAAACAAGCCAAGAACAACCGGCGAGGGCTACAAAGGAATTGCCTCACAGCCTGACCCTGAAAAGGCTCCCGACATGGTTGAGGGTCTTATCGCCATGAGAAAAATGCACATCCGTGCCATCGCAGAGAGCGGACTCACCTGTGCAGATGAGATGCTTTACCCTGAGAACTGGGGCTATGTTGAGGATCTTCTCTCATATGTGGCAATCGGCGCTCGTTCTGTTGAGGATCAACAGCATCGTCTCACCGTCAGCGGCTTCGATGTGGCCAGCGGCATGAAAAACCCTACAAGCGGTGATTTTTCCGTCATGCTCAATTCTGTTTACGCAGCACAGCACCCACATCATTTTGTTTACAGAGGCTATGAGGTTGAGACATCAGGAAATCCTCTGACTCACGTTGTTTTAAGAGGTGCTGTCAGCAAGCATGGCAACACTACAACAAACTACCATTACGAGGACTTAATCCGTCTGCACGAAATGTACGACAAGATGGACGTTGTCAACCAGGCGGCTATCATCGATACCAACCATTCCAACTCCGGAAAGCAGTTCAAGGAGCAGATTCGTATTGCCAAGGAAGTTATGCACAACAGACAGCTTTCCTCTGATATAAAATCACTTGTCAAGGGTCTTATGATTGAAAGCTATATTGAGGAGGGCAGCCAGAAGATCGGTGAGCATGTCTACGGAAAATCCATCACCGATCCATGTCTAGGATGGGAGGATTCAAAGAAGCTTATCTACGACATTGCAGAAATGAATTCCTAAGCAACAAATTATACACACATTTTTTTACAAAACACAAGCCACAGGAGTATATATCCTGTGGCTTGCATTATTTTGTCGATTTATTATTTAATCATATTACTATAAGCAAGAACTGCACTGACTGTTTTGGAATCCTGGATTTTTCCGGCATAAATCATGTCGCACAGCTCCTTTAGGGTGTATATTTCTACATCGATTGACTCGGCATCATCGAGATGCTGCTTGCCCTTTTTCAGGTTTTTGGCAAGATAGACATCTACTTCTTCGTCGCAAAAGGCAACTGTTGTGCGAAGTGAAAGTAAAAACGAGATATCATCAGAGCTGTAGCCCGTCTCCTCCTTAAGCTCCCTTTCTGCACACAGTCTGGTATCTTCTCCCACAAAGTCTCTGCAGCCGGCCGGAATCTCTATTGTCTCTCTCTCGAGAGCATTTCTATACTGACGCACCATGATTATCCTGCCGTCATCAAGCACCGGAAGCACTGCCGCAGCGCCCTTTCTGTGTGAGACAAAATCCCATTCCTCAGTCTTACCGTTTGCAAACTGCATTGTATCCTTGTATATATCGAGTATTGAGCCCTTATATACAAGCTCTCTTTTTTGCCGTTTCATTTCATCAATCATTTTTCCTGTTTACCTTCTAAATAATTTAAATTCAGAGTTACCGTTTTGATTAGAAATCCACCTCTGTATCATAATAGCAACATTTGAGAAGCTTCTCCATCTCCTCCTGGCTTGGCTGGCGAGGATTTGAGCCTGTACAAGCATCAAGGATGGCATTTGCAGCAATCTCAGGAAGTCTCTCAAGGAATACCTCCTCCGGTACAAAGCCCTGCTCTGTTGGATAGCTGTCTGCTCCGTAATTCTTGATGCAGTGTGGGATGTTCAGATCATCATTCATGCCACGTAAGTATTTGATAAGAAGCTCAACCTTCTCATCAAGTGTCTCTCCACCCAGTTTCATGAAATCTGCTATTACGCCATAGCGTTCCTTCGCTGTCTCATCCTTTGCATTAAAAGCAATAACCTTTGGCAGATACATGGCATTGGCTGCTCCGTGGATGATATGTGCACCATAATCAGCAAAAGCTGCGCCTGTCTTGTGTGCCATGGAATGAACTATTCCAAGTAGTGCGTTGGAGAATGCCATTCCTGCCAGACACTGTGCATTGTGCATCGCATCTCTCTTTGCCATATCACCATTGTATGAATCAATCAGGTCATGCTGTATCATCTCTATTGCATGGAGTGCAAGCGGATCTGTAAAGTCACTGTTGGCTGTTGATACATATGCCTCAATAGCATGTGTCATGGCATCCATTCCTGTGTGTGCAACAAGCTTCTGTGGCATTGTCTCTGCAAGCTCAGGGTCTACGATTGCAACATCAGGTGTAATCTCAAAGTCTGCGATTGGATACTTGATACCCTTCTCATAATCTGTGATGATTGAGAACGCAGTAACCTCAGTTGCTGTGCCTGATGTGGATGAAATAGCACAGAAATGTGCCTTCTTTCTAAGCTTTGGAATACCAAATACCTTGCACATATCCTCGAATGTGATATCCGGATACTCATACTTAATCCACATAGCCTTAGCTGCATCTATAGGTGATCCACCACCAATTGCTACAATCCAGTCCGGTTCAAACTCAGCCATGGCAGCCGCACCTTTCATGACTGTCTCAACTGACGGATCCGGCTCAATTCCCTCAAAAAGCTTTACCTCCATACCTGCTTCCCTCAAATAAGCCTCGGCTTTGTCTAAAAAGCCAAATCTCTTCATTGAGCCTCCGCCCACACAGATAATAGCCTTCTTTCCCTCAAAGCTCTTTAATGCCTCAAGCGCACCCTTTCCGTGATATAAATCTCTTGGTAATGTAAATCTCTGCATTGTAAAACCCTCCATATGATATTTTATTATATAGTTTCTCCCTTGTAATATTTATAAATATTGCAGCCATCAAATACTGAATAGTTGCTAAATATTACACTTACCATTTTATAACATTTTACTAATTTTGTCACGTACCATTATCTGTTTTTGTGAATACAGGATATCTTATACATATATTTTTATGCAATATATACAAATTTCTTTAGTAGTAATGAACAGTTACCGATAATTTATTTCATACCATAAGCACAACATTGTAAAAATCGACTGCATTTACGTTTTTATTTTTTGCAAAAAAGAAAAGGCTTCATACGAAGCCTTTTCAAATGTACATGTTATTATGTCAAACCGACAATACGCTAATGCTCTACTTTGCGTAATCCACTATACGTGACTCACGTATTACATTAACCTTTATCTGACCCGGATACTCTAACTCAGACTCAATCTGCTTAGATATGTCTCTAGCCATGATAACCATGTCGGCGTCGCTGACCTGCTCAGGAACTACCATAATACGAATCTCTCTACCTGCCTGAATAGCAAAAGATTTCTCTACCCCTTTATAACCATTTGTAATGTCCTCTAACTGCTGAAGACGATTTGAATATGTCTCCAAAGTCTCTCTTCTTGCACCCGGACGTGCCGCACTGATTGTATCAGCTGCCTGCACGAGACATGCAATAAGTGACTCCGGTTCAACATCACCGTGATGTGATTCTACTGCATTAATCACAAGTGGTGACTCTTTGTATTTCTTACATAATTCGGCACCGAGCTGGATATGTGAACCCTCCATCTCGTGATCTACTGCCTTACCTATATCATGTAATAAGCCTGCACGCTTTGCCATTCTGACATCCTCACCAATTTCAGCAGCCAGTAAGCCAGCCAGCTGTGCAACCTCGATAGAATGCTTTAACGCATTCTGACCGTAGCTTGTTCTAAACTTCATCTTTCCAAGAAGACGCACAAGCTCCGGGTGAATACCATGTATGCCCACCTCAAGTGTGGCAGCCTCACCCTCTTCACGAATCATATTATCGACTTCTTTTTGAGCCTTCTCAACCATCTCCTCTATACGGGCCGGATGGATTCTTCCGTCAACAATAAGCTTCTCAAGAGCTATTCTTGCAACCTCTCTTCTAATTGGATCAAAGCTTGACAAGATAACCGCCTCAGGTGTGTCATCTATAATCAGATCTACACCTGTCATAGTCTCGAGAGTACGGATATTACGTCCCTCTCTTCCTATGATACGTCCCTTCATCTCATCATTCGGAAGCGATACTACTGAAATAGTAGTCTCAGACACATGATCTGCCGCACATTTCTGAATAGCTGTAACCACGTAATCCTTAGCTTTACGGTTTGCCTCTTCCTTTGCTTTGTTTTCCATTTCCTTAATCATTTTTGCAGTATCAAGTTTTACATCTTCTTCAATGGTCTTTAAGAGATATTCTTTAGCTTGCTCGGAGGTTAATCCAGAGATTCTTTCAAGTTCCTGTAAACGCTGCTCGTTAAGCTTTGATATTTCAATCTTCTGCTTCTTGAGTTCCTCTTCCTTAACTGCAAATCCGGCTTCACGCTTCTCGATAGCTTCAAGCTTCTTGTCGACATTTTCTTCCTTCTGAACGATACGACGCTCATTACGGGAAATCTCGTTTCTACGCTCTTTGATTTCCTTATCCAGATCATTCTTAGCCTTAATAGACTCTTCCTTGATCTCAAGCATAGACTCGCGCTTCTTTTCCTCCGCAGTCTTTACAGCCTCATCAATGATTCCTCTTGCCTTCTCCTCAGCATTTCCTATCTTGGAGTTAGCAGATTTCTTCTGATATAAAGCGGCTGCAAACCATACAATCAATGCAGTAATAATAACAGAAACTACAGCAGTAATGATATACGGTAGCATTACAGGAGCACCTCCTTTATTAAATTTTCATTGTATTTCACAAATTACAACAATTAAATTCTATACTTTTTGGTGCAAATTGTCAAGGTAATTGTGACCTCATTGCTGAAAGAATCTGGCTGCTCTTAAAGCCCCTGCGCATAAGAAACTGGTATATCCTGCGAAACTCCTTTTCATCACAGTTATCAGGATCATACTGTTTCTTTTCAAGCAGCTTTGCTATATGTTTCTCTTCATCAGCAGTGTATTCGCTGTCTATGGCACAATTTATATCATCTCTGCCTATGCCCTTTGCCATAAGCTTCTGCTCCAGCTGCCTGCGGCTTAAGCTGTCCTGATGATATCTGACATATGTGGAAGCAAATCTGTAATCATCAAGATAATGAAAGCTCTTGACATAATCTATCGCTGCATCCACACAGCAATCCGGATATCCGCCCTGTGTGAGCTTTTCCCTAAGCTTTCTTTCACTCCTGTCCATCTGTTCAAGCAGATGCAGTGCTCTCTTTTTGGCTCTCTTTCCTACCACCTCAGTTATCAGCTTTTCATAATCCGCTTCACTGATAAAGGCTCCCTCCATAATAGAGTACCGCACGGCCTCTGTACGGTACAGCACACATGTCGTGCCATTATCAAAGTTCGTGCGGTATTTGCCTTTACCAATATTCTCATATCCGGTAATCTCTATCATATATAACCCTGCTCACTTATTATTCTTCTGCTTCAGGCTTTTCAGAGTCTTCCTGTACTGCAGCATCTTCATCCTCAGGCTGTGTAAAGTAAAAATCCCTTACCTTTGCCTCAAGCATATCAAAAAATGCCGGATTCTCATGAATATAAGTCTTTGCATTCTCACGACCCTGTCCTATCTTGTCTCCCTCGTATGCGTACCATGCACCGGATTTGTTGACAATGCCTGCATTTACTGCAAGATCAAGCACATCTCCTTCTCTTGAGATACCCTGACCAAACATGATATCAAACTCTGCCTCCCTGAAAGGAGGAGCTATTTTATTCTTAACAACCTTTACGCGGACATGGTTGCCGACTATCTCACCGCCCTGCTTGAGTGACTCAGTTCTTCTGACATCAAGACGCACTGATGAATAGAACTTTAATGCCCTTCCACCTGTGGTAGTCTCAGGATTTCCAAACATCACACCTACCTTCTCACGAAGCTGATTGATGAATATAACGATACAATTTGATTTACTGATAACCGCCGTGAGCTTACGGAGCGCCTGGCTCATAAGTCTCGCCTGAAGACCCACATGGGAATCACCCATATCTCCGTCAATCTCGGCCTTTGGTACGAGTGCCGCAACTGAATCGACAACCACGATATCCACGGCGCCGGAACGCACCATGGTCTCTGTTATCTCAAGTGCCTGCTCACCGCAGTCCGGCTGTGAAATATAGAGATTGTCAATATCAACACCTATATTTCTGGCATATACAGGGTCAAGCGCATGCTCTGCATCTATAAAGCCTGCGATGCCGCCTCGCTTCTGTACCTCTGCAACACAGTGGAGTGCAACCGTTGTCTTACCTGATGACTCCGGTCCGTACACCTCAATAATCCTACCCTTCGGAAGACCTCCGAGTCCTAATGCAATATCAAGGCTTAATGAGCCTGTAGGTACTGTCTCTACATTCATATTGGCTGAATTGTCACCAAGCTTCATGACAGAGCCCTTTCCGTATTGTTTCTCAATCTGCGCAATGGCAGCGTCTAATGCTTTTAATTTATCTTCCTTTGCCATAATAATCTCCTATTCTCTCGCGAACAAACGTTCGTTCTGTTATTATAATAATACACTTCTATTCAATTGTCAACTAATAAATTGGAATAATTACAGAATCAGATAGCTGCCCGTGCTGCTGTTTGTGCCTCACGCTATACTCTAAAACAGCTATAGCTAAAATACTCAAAAATATACAAATAAAACATAATTAAAAAGACAGTTGCTTTCACAACTGTCTTCATTATACACATAATCTCTCACTAACGTCAAGTCCAAATTCAACCTTGAAATCCTTACCTAGTTTCTTCCAAACTCAGTAAGCACAAGTCCGTCATTTCTATCGAGTGTCATGCCGATGCTCCACTCATTGATGAACAGAAGAAGCGGATTGCCCTTCATGTCGACAACCTTCTTCATATCGCTTGTTCCGTTAATTGTATCTACATTGACCTCATCCTTGTTCTCAATCCATCTGATATGCTCATATGGCAGATTCTCAAGTCTGATCTGCACATTGTACTCATTTTCAAGTCTGAATTTAAGCACGTCAAACTGAAGCACACCGACCACGCCGACTATAATTTCTTCCATGCCGCCCTTGTACTCCTGGAACATCTGGATAGCACCCTCCTGCGCAATCTGTGTGACACCCTTTACAAACTGCTTTCTCTTCATGGAATCAACAAGTGATACCCTCGCAAAATGCTCAGGTGCAAATGTCGGGATGCCCTCAAACTCAAATTTATCCTTTGCTGTCGTGAGTGTATCTCCTATAGAGTATACGCCCGGGTCAAACACACCTATGATGTCGCCCGCATATGCCTTGTCCACTATTTTTCTCTCATCTGCCATCATCTGCTGCGGCTGTGAAAGCTTTAGGCTCTTGCCTCCCTGCACATGGTATACCTCCATGCCGGCTGTAAACTGTCCGGAGCAGATTCGCATAAATGCTATTCTGTCCCTGTGATTTTTATTCATGTTGGCCTGAATTTTGAATACAAATGCAGAAAAATCCTCTGAAAAAGGATCAATCATTCCGATGTCAGATTGTCTTGCTGTCGGTGCATATGTCATCTTAAGGAAATGCTGTAAAAATGTCTCAACACCAAAGTTTGTAAGAGCAGAGCCGAAAAATACAGGTGAAAGTTCTCCCTTTGTGACAAGATCCATATCAAAATCGGCACTGGCGCCATCCAGCAGCTCAATCTCATCCATGAGCTGACTTTTAAATTCCTCTCCTATCTCATCGGAAAGAGCCGGATCATCTATATGGATGATCTTCTCAGAGCCCTCCTTTGTACCCTTTAAGGTATCTGCAAAGGTCATGACCTCCTTGCTGTTTCTGTCATACACGCCCTTAAACTGCTTTCCTGAGCCTATCGGCCAGTTGATAGGACATGTCGCGATGCCCAGCTCTTTTTCGATGTCATCGAGAAGCTCAAACGTATCGTTGGCATCACGGTCCATCTTGTTTATGAATGTAAAAATCGGGATATGTCTCATGACACAGACCTTAAAGAGCTTTCTGGTCTGTGCCTCAACACCCTTGCTCGCATCAATTACCATGACTGCCGAATCGGCTGCCATGAGTGTACGGTATGTGTCCTCTGAGAAATCCTGGTGTCCCGGTGTATCAAGGATATTGATGCAATATCCGTCATAATTAAACTGTAATACAGATGAAGTAACCGAAATACCTCTCTGCTTTTCTATCTCCATCCAGTCCGAAACAGCATGCTTTGCCGTAGCCTTTCCCTTTACCGAACCGGCCTGGTTTATTGCCCCTCCGTACAAAAGAAACTTCTCTGTCAGAGTAGTCTTTCCTGCATCCGGATGGGAAATTATTGCAAATGTTCTTCTTTTTTCTATTTCCTGTCTTAAGTTATCCACTGATATTTCCTCCAAACAAAATCAGAGTATAGTATAGCTTAAAACGGTTCCCATTTCAAGACACTAAAAATTTATGTATCAGTCCATCGTCGATATGACAATATTTGATGCCCCGATATTTGTCTTGCGCTTGATAATGTCCTCTATCTGAGCTCTCTTTTCATCAGTCACATCTTCCTTTCCCACAATCACATCACAGCATTCATCACTGAGACTTACCACAGCATTCTTAAAGCCCTTTGCCTCCAGCATCATCTGGGCATCCTCCTCCATCTGTGCATTTTCTGTCAGCTTCACCATGGCATCGACCGCGCTCTTCTTCTCTGCCTCTGACACCCCTGCATCATCAATAATCTTCTGCAGAGCCTCCTTGTTCTTTGAGCGCACCTGCTCGCGTCCCAGCTTCACCTGTGCCACACACTCCTCGCTCTCTGTGGATGCACTTGTCAGTACCGTTTCGCCGGCATTTAATATTTCCTCTGTCGAGTCTGTCTCAAGCGCAACCTCATCTGATGCCTGTGTATCCTCACATTCCTTAGACTCCTTTGTATCTGCCTTTCCATTTACGGCTTCGATTTCAGTGGAAAGCACATCCTTTGCATTCATAAAGGTATCCCTGTTATCGTAGCTTATGTAACCGACCACTGCCAAAAGAAGTGCAAGTGTCGTAATAATTATCTGATTCTTATGGCTGCCTTTCTTCACTTTTATTCCTCCCTGGATATCATTTTTGCTATTTTTATTTTATGCATGGGCACATCAAATAATGCAGAAACCGCATTAGAAATATCGTTGTTTACCTGTGGGCTTCCTCCGCCCTGCGCTACCACAAGCACTCCTGAAACAGTCGGTTTGTCCGTGCTTGTGACATAAGGTACGCTTGCATCCTCGTCATCGTATATGACCGTAGTCTTTTCAATGCTCTCCGAGGTCTCCTTAGTATCCTTATCCACTATCCTTGTGCCATCGTCTGACAGCGTAATCATCACAGATACCTCACCCACACCGTCCATCCTTTCAAGAATACCCTCAAGCTTTTTTTCAAGCAGTTTCTCATATTCTTCATCATCGCAGGTGCTTTCACTTACTGACTTGGCTTTAGCTTTCTTTTGTGAATTACTACAGGTCTTTCTATCCTCTTTTACCGGAAGCACCACAATAAGAAGCAGTACTCCAACAAGTAAAATCACTATGTAGTCAGTTTTCTTCAGCTTCGAAAGCCGTAAACAAATCTGTCGTATCCGCGTCATATTCATACGAAATCCCCTCTATTTTCTTTGTAAGCTCAGCAAATCTCATGTCATATTCATACCCTGCCGCAAGAGGTTTTAGAATAATGACCGCCAAAAACACCCCAAGCATAAACCTAAAGTACCTCCTGTACTGTTCCTTTGGCGTTAAATATGTCATTACCATGAAAAAAAACGCCATATACAAATAACTCTTCATGCCCTATCAACCTCCCATAAAGCTTGTAGATGCACATACTATTGCAATCACTATAAAAAACAATATAGATGCATCTCTTATCACGATATAATACAGATTTCCTGCCCTGGCAACGGCTTCTATGCCCTCCACAATCCTGTTGTCTGAAACCGGCTGCAGCGCAGCGGAAAGCAATCTGTACATCAGCGAAAAGATTAGTGTTTTTACAAGCGGGGTCAGCACAATGAAAAAAAGCACGATAATCGCCGCCATACCAACACTGTTTTTTATGAGCATCGCACAGCCGAGCATAATTTCACCTGCACCCTGCCCAAGTCTCCCCACACCCGGTATCGCCTGAAAACTTTTTAAGATAAGGCTTTCCGATATTTTGTCCTTTGCGGGAGCAATCATGGCCTGGACTATGCCTATGCCTGCCACTATCTTTATGGATGCCTTCATTATTTTTGTAACTGCTGATTCAATAAACTCTGCAAGCTTTTCAAGCTTCTTTTCACTTGATACGTGATTGAGCACCTCAAGCACCAGAAACAGATGAATTCCCGGTATGAGCACCAGCTTTATAAGCCACTCCACTACATAAATGAGCACAAATGCCAGCATGTAAAAGCCAGATGCCGAAAATCCTTTTCCGGACGCAAGAAGTACTGTCGCATATGCCGGCACAAGCGCTGTAAGATAAGTCAAAAGCACATCAATACAGCCCTTTGCCACATCAGACAGCACAAAAAAAGATGCCATAAGCATTGATATAACCGATGCATACATAAACAGAAAGCTTACATTGTATACATAATCCTGCCGCCAGAAAATAAGCCTTGAAAACACCATAAAAAGTATCGTATAGCACAGCACATTTATAATAACAGGCTTCACCGCCGCTATTTCATAAAAAAACAGCTCATAAATATACTCACAGATTTTTTCACCGGCCTTTTGATCTCCTGCCAGAATTGCATCCACTATATCCGAAAACGATAGTCTGTCCGGCAGATAATCCTTTGAATATTTTTCAATCTCTGACATATCTATTTTTTCAAGCATCTGCTGCTCAATTTTATCTGTGATTTCGGTGTCCGACGCATACACAAAACACTGTGGCAAAAACACTACAGCCAATATGATTATTATCAAAATATATTTTTTACAAATCAAAACAGCTCTCCAATCAGCTCTATCAGACAAGACATCACCGGAATTGACATCACAACAATTGCTCCCTTCGCAAAAAGCTCTATCTGCGATGCAATTGCGCTATGACCACAGTCCTTACAGATTGAGGATGAAAACTCCGCAATATATGCAATCCCAAGCATCTTTACCATAGTGACAAAAAATGCCGGTTCCACAGGAAGCTTTGAAATAAGTCCTTTAAAAAACTCAATTGTTGTGCCGAGCCGCTCCAATGCAAAAGCAAAAATTATAGTGCCGCAGGCCACTGAAAGAAGCATTGAAAGCTCAGGTCTGTCACGCTTTAAAAGCACTGCAAAAAATACTGCCGCAATTCCTATTATCCCAATCTTCAACATATTACAAAGAAAACATATCCTGCATTGCCTTAAACAGCTCACTTATATATGGCACAATCCAGAACAATACAATAACAAGCCCGGCCAGACTAAGCAGGAAAGTCATTTCCTCCCTTCCACTGTGTTTTAAGACCTGTCCGAGCACCGTAATCACTATTCCAAGTGCTGCTATCTTAAAAATAATCGAAATCTCCATCATCAAGTCCTTTCATCGCATACAACAATATGTTTAATCGGATTACCACATTTTTATACAAACATTTTTATATAAGCATTATTGATATCATAATCCCTCCCAAAATCCCCACCGGACAAATCACCTTCATTTTTTCAACATAATCTTTCCTGTAAAAATCTATCTGTTTATGTATGTCCAAAGCACATTCCTTAAGCCGCTGCTCCATCGCAGCTGCATTTTTTTCAAAGAATGCACCTCCCATTTCAACTATCATTTTCTTTATTTTTTCATCAGATACCCTGCCCCAAAGCACCTTCTCCCACACAGCCTTCCAGCCCTCCTCCCCGCTTTTACAGCTCCTGTTTGAAAGCACTTCTCCCATTCTCCTGCATCCCTCATTAAACACCTCGCTTTTTCCTCTTATACTGTTAAAAAACTGTGGTGCCTTCATTCTTTCTCCTGCCAGATAAAATGCCCCCTTTTCAAGCAAAAGCATAAAATCATACAGCATCGCTATATCTGCCTTTTTTCTTTTGCTGTAATCGTTTATCAGCCCCGATACCGCAAACAGTACTGTACAAAAGCCTGTAAGCTTCATCATAAATGCTATAGCGCCTCACCCCTTTTTCATCATGGTCTATAAACACAAACCGTTCTATGGCATGTGGCAGAATTTTTCTTTGCAGATCATCTGCATTGGTGCCATGTACACTGCCAAGTATCCTTATTCCGCAACTCACAAGCTGATTTAGTGCCTCGATATCGCTTTCTCCTCCCAGCTCATCCACTGCAATCACATCCGGTGACATAGAGCGCAAAAGCATCCTCATGCCAAGTGACTTCGGACAGTTATCCAGCACATCACTGGAATTGCCTATATCGTTTTGAGCCACTCCCAAGTAGCACGCCGCTATCTCCGAGCGCTCATCGACCACCGACACCTTAAGAGCTTTTTTTCCGTCACAGCCATCTGAAAGTATCCTTATGCAGTCTCTTAAAAATGTTGTTTTTCCTTCTCCCGGCCGTGATATAACCAATGTATTGTAAATGCTGTTTTCATCCCGGATATAAGGCATCAGCGGCATTGCAACGTCCCTTATCTGATGGGCAATTCTGATATTTAAGGACGCTATCTCACTGACTGCTGTAACCTTTCCTCCATCGCAGCCCATCTGCCCTGCAATTCCCACACGATGACCTCCCTCCACTGTAAAATAGCCTGCTGCAAGCTGCGGTGCTATCGCGTGGAATGAATATCCGCTCAGATAATTTATCATCTCCTCAATATCGCTATGTGAGATATACACTCCGGCTCTACATCCTCCCGCAAACATATACTGCACCTGCTTTCCGGCGCGCACCCTGATTTCCTCCAGACCACACGGCATGTACGCTTCTGCCTCAGCCTTCATCTTTTGTGGCAGATAATTAATTATATCCATATTTTTCACTCCTTATCGCCACTTCGGTGGCAGGTCGGGATGGGGCTTATGCGTGTGGCTGCAGTGTCGCAGATGCTACGCTGCGCTATTAAGACTCTGTATAAATTATGCAGTAAGTACTTCTATGCCTGACGAAACCGTCGATACTCGCCGTCCAGGCTCGATATCTCCTTGCCTCGGCGTCCATGCCTCGGCATTTCTGTGCTTCAAAGCATAATTTAACAGACTCTAAATAGCTCCGCTATACGCTTCTGCGACACTGCAGCCACACGCGTGAGCCCATCCCACCCCGCCACCGACAGTTATTCAAATTAAAAAAAGGACACAGACGATTCTGATAAATCATCTATGTCCTATTTATATTACATGTCCAATTGTTTTAGAACGTGAAAATTATTATTTTTTACATCCTGTCAGGAGCTGAGAATCCAAGCATATCGATACAAGCCTCAAGTATCTCCTTTGTGAGCACAAGCAGCGAAATATATGACTTCTTAAGCTCTTCATTCTCCTCAGAAAGAATCTTTGTATCATGGTAGAAGCCGTTAAATGCGTTGGCAAGCTCGTAGATGTATGCACATATCTTGTGTGGTGCAGACTCCTCGTATGCGCTCTCAATAGTGGCATTGAACTTTGCCAGAGAGAGCATGAGATTCTTCTGTCCGGCATTGACTGCCGGCATGATTGCATCCTTCAGTGCGCTGATGTCGCCACCCTTTGCCTCATACTTTGAGAGTATTGACTTGATACGCACGATTGTATAAAGGATATATGGACCTGTGTTACCCTCAAAGGATGTGAATCTGTCGATATCAAAGATGTAATCCTTGCTCGCCTGATTAGACAAATCACCATACTTGACTGCTGCAAGCGCTACAGTTTTGGCTGTCTGCTCAGCCTCCGCCTCGTCAATATTTAAATTTTCTTTTTCCTTCTGGTTTTCCTTAATCTTATTGAGCATCTCATCGTCAATTTCCTTGAGGAGGTACTCAAGACGCATTACTCCACCGTCTCTTGTCTTGAAAGGCTTGCCGTCCTTACCGTTCATTGTTCCAAAGCCGATATGTACAAGCTCTGTAGTATCAGGTACTATGCCTGTCTTTCTTGCACAGCGGAACACCTGGATAAAGTGCATTGACTGACGTGCGTCTGCCAGATAAATCACACGGTCAGGGTTGTTCTCCTTCATACGCATAACAAGTGTTGCAAGGTCTGTAGTGCTGTAAAGTGAGGCTCCGTCAGACTTTAGGATGATACATGGCGGAATCTCCTTTGTATCTGTATCCTCCTTCACATCCACAACCAAAGCGCCCTCACTCATATGTGCAAAACCCTTTTCCTTCATCATTTCAACCATCCCAGGTACATATGGCTGTGCATCCGACTCGCCCTTCCACAGCTCAAAATGAACATTCAGATTCTCATAATTTCTCTTCAGATCTGTTACAGAGACATTCATGATGTGTGAAAGCAGTGCCTGATAGCCTCTCCTGCCTCCCTGAAGCTCTTTTGTGGCAAGAAGTGCTGCTTCCTTGAAGCTCTCATCTGATTTTGACTTGCCGCTGGCTGTCGGATAGATATCCTCAAGCTCAGATATGGTAAACGGTGCCTCCTTCGGGTACTCTCCTGTATAGCTCTCATCAAAATAAACGAGGTCAGGCTTTCTCTCGCGAAGCTCTGTGATGATAAGTCCCATCTGAAGTCCCCAGTCACCGAGATGCACATCACCGATCACATTGTGTCCCATGAACTTTGCGATACGCTTAACGCTCTCTCCGATTACTGCTGAGCGAAGATGACCTACATGAAGAGGCTTTGCGACGTTTGGTCCGCCGTAATCCACTACTATAGTGAGTGGCTTTTTGGCCTTCTCCAAGCCGTATCTGCCCTCGTCATCCTTCATATCGTTCATATATTTTGCCAGAAAAGCGGTATCCATTTTGATATTAAGAAATCCCGGCTTTACTGATTCTACTGACTCAAACATCTCATCTGACTCAAGGAGCGCTGCTACCTTGTCCGAGATCATAAATGGTGCACACTTATACTCTTTTGCCGCTGCCATTGCTCCGTTACACTGGAACTCACAAAGGTCCGGTCTGTTTGAAAGTGTAACCTTTCCGTACTTCTCGTCATATCCTGCACTGACGAATGCCTTTGTCACTTCCTCTGATATCAAATTAATCAGTTTTTTCATTGTATTCCTCCTGATATATAGCTGTTTTGCGTCAAACAGCGAATATACTTATATTAGCACACAAATGAATTGCTTTCAATATCAACCGTCATTTTTGCCTTCTGAGTAAATATTAACCGGCAACGTAACCTTGCATTTGCACCCCCAAAGGAGTATGATTTCATATGAAAATTTAAAGGAGGTCTTATCAATGAAGATAAAAACTAAACAAATAACCGTTACTGCAATTATGCTGGCAATCTGCCTTGTCAGCCAGTTTTTTAAGAACTTAAGCGTATACATCACAGGTCCAATCATTAATGCTGCTTTAATACTTACCGTACTCTATGCCGGAATGGCATGTGGCATTATCCTAAGCATTATCACACCTGTCACATCATTTTTCATCACAGGAAGTCCTGTTATGGCGGCTATCCCTGCGATGTTTCCATGTATCATGATAGGAAATATCATTCTTGTGGTATGTGTGGGACTGCTTCGCAAAAAATGCGGTAAAGCTGCCGGTTTTCCTGTATCAATTGCAATAGGTGCCATACTAAAGGCTCTTTTCATGGGAATAGCCATTGCTCTTATCATTCTACCTGCATTTCTGCCTGCACCAATGCACAAGATGCTGCCGGTATTACAGCTTCAGTTTTCAGTGACACAGCTTATCACCGCTGTTATCGGAGGTGTATATGCAGTCATAATTGCGGCTGTGCTTAAAAAAACTTCTTTAGCACAGGCAGACTAAATATTCAATTATCTGCTTATGCTTCCAGATATCCGTGCATATTTTTAAGCGCATTTTTCTCAAGCCTTGATACCTGTGCCTGAGAGATATTTATCTCCTCTGCCACCTCTATCTGTGTCTTGCCCTCGAAAAAACGCAGCTTAATAATCTGTCTTGCTCTGTCATCAAGCAGCTTTAAGGCATCGTCGAGAACCAGATTTTTTACCCATGCTTCCTCTTTGTTTTTCTTATCCGATATCTGATCCATCACGTAAAGTGTATCACCCCCGTCAGTATATACAGGATCAAAGAGGGACAGCGGTGTCTGGATTGCATCAAGTGCGTATAGTATATCGTTTTCAGGGATACCGCAATCCTTTGATATTTCCGCTAAGGACGGATCATGCACCAGCTTTCTCGATAGCTTTTCCTTTGATTTAATAGCCTGATAGGCTGTATCCCTGAGGGAGCGCGGAATACGGTATGCACTGTTGTCACGCAGATACCGTCTCACCTCACCGATAATCATCGGAACAGCATAAGTGGAAAACTTAACACCTATAGTCGGATCAAAATTATCAATTGATTTCATAAGTCCGATGCATCCTATCTGAAATAAATCATCCATATTTTCATTATGGTTTGAAAACCTTCTGATTACCGAAAGCACCAGCCTTAAATTTCCACGAATATATTTTTCTCTTGCAGCCTTATCTCCCTTTTTTATTTTCTCAAACAGTTCTTCTTTTTCATCATCCTTAAGTACCGGCAGTTTTGATGTGGTCACTCCACATATATCAACCTTATATACAGACATGGGAATCCTCCGGATAAATTTCTTTATCTAAAGCATTCCCATTTACAGTAATTTTATTCAATTAATCCGCGTATATAATTCTACAGCACTGCCGCTATTTTTATATCCTTTTCATCCTTAAGCACCAGCACACTGTTGTCTTCAAGCAATGTAACTGTAGGCCTTGAATACTTCTCCGTCAAAAAAATTATTTTGGCCTTTTTGCCGTTTGTCAAAAGCACAGTGCTTCCGATATATGAGCTTGCAATCTTCTTCAAAAACATCCCTATATACTTCGGATGATACTTTGATATGCCATCATACTCAAAATCTGCTATCACATCAAACGGACACATCCCATCACGGTAACAGCGCTTTGACGTCATTGCATCGTAGACATCGGCTATCGTAATAATAGCTGATATATCATCGATTTTATCTGCTGTATATCCAAACGGATATCCTGAGCCGTCAAACTTCTCATGATGTAAAAGTGCCGCACGCTTCGTACTTTCAAGAATCTTGAAATTATTAAGTATCTCATAGCCATATACCGTGTGCTTCTTTATCACCTCAAACTCTTCCTTTGTGAGCTTTCCCGGCTTCAATAATATCTCATCCGGTATCTTAAACTTGCCTATGTCGTGCAACAGACCTGCCATGGAAATCTCATCCAGCTTTTCTGTATCAAGCCCTGCCCATACACCAATGAGACGTGCAATGATTGATACATTCATGGAATGTGCCATCGTAGATACATCTGTCTGCTTTAATACCTGAAGTGCGTCAAATAGCTCATATGAAGTCTCAAACCTGTCAAAAATCTCTACCGAGTCCCTGATGAGCGTATTCTTATCCGGGATGATATTCCTGTATAGTATGTCATTCATATATTCATGCAGGTTATCGATGGAATCACGGTATTTTTCCTTAATGATGGCATATTTTTTATTCCATTCTTCTTTTTCCTGTGCTGAGCTTCCCTCAACATAAACCGAAGCTATATTGTAGAATCCAAACTTTGCTATATCAAATGCCGATACAGCCTGATGTCTTTTAAGGATAAGCTGTCCCTTTGGCGAAAACACATCTACAGCCGTAGTCATTCCCTCTTTTAGTTCATTAACCTTTATTTCTCTCATAATACTGTTTCCCTCTTGTCATTTATCTTGTCATTTATCTTTTCACTTGCACTCATTATACCACAATCTCTCTAAATGGGCACTGACTTTATGTACTTCTTGACATTCAAAGCATTTTTTGTTAACATAGCAAGGCGAAAATAAATGCGTCAGTTCGAAACCTTCCTGACGTAAAACAAAACTAAAGGAGAACTAAATATGAGAAACAAAAAAGTATTATTTGCAGTACAGGCAGCTATGATTGCAGCACTCTATGTTGTGCTCACGTATATCACCAATCTGCTTGGTCTCGCATCAGGCACCATTCAGGTACGCTTTTCTGAAGCGCTTTGCATCCTTCCGGTTTTCACACCGGCAGCCATTCCGGGTCTTTTCATCGGATGTCTGATTTCCAATCTTATCACAGGCGGCATCATCTGGGATATCATCTTCGGAAGTATCGCTACACTGCTCGGCGCACTCGGCACTTACTTCCTTCGAAAGAAGAAGTTTGTATACACCCTGCCACCGGTCATCGCCAACATAATTATCGTGCCACTCGTGCTCAGATACGGATACGGTTTTACGACTGTATACAAGGGTGTTGATATCTCTCTTGTTTTCAATGCAGTTACAGTCGGAATCGGTGAGATCATATCAATATGTGTACTTGGAAGCCTGTTAAAGGGAATACTTTCAAAATACAGAAATGTCATTTTCAAGCAGGACGAGGCGTAGTTACATACATAGCACTTTTAATAAGCTGCGCGTCATAAAATAAAAAAGGGGCTGTAAAATAAGTCCCTAATATAAGAAACGCCAATTCCGGCAAATGTCGGTTTTGGCGTTTCTTTGTATTAACTTTTCTATTTCTAAGCAAGTATGCATCTTTTGCAAAGTTTACAGCACGATACGGATTCTCATGATACTTTTTGTCCGTCGTTTCTTTTTTGTACATGGTAAATTTCATATATTTTTCCATGCCGTGTTCTTCACAATAAAGATAATTATTGTAAGAACCGTATCCGGCATCAGCAACCGGATATTTCGGATAGTGACCATATGTGCGATTGAATTTTTCCATCAAAGGCACAAAGCATTCCATATCGGATGCATATGGTTTTACGTCGATTACAGCTATGTATTCATCACAGATGGCTGCCTGTAGGTTGTATGCCGGAAGTAGCTGATCGTTTCCCATGTAATCACGCTTTAAACGCATGAAAGTTGCATCATGATCTGTTTTGGAATAACTGTTTCTTTCTTCTCCACAGGTCTCGATGTGATATGCATAGGATTTCAAACGTTCCAGATATTCATGCAATTCTTCGTATTGTTTTTGTCGAATGCTTTTTCTACGACCACGTCCGGAAACGAAAGAAGTTTCATCCAGTCCGGTTGTTTCTTTGTACATCGTAAGTAATTCAGAGACATAATCAACCGCATACGCTTCACGCTTTTCAAATTTTATTCCGAGATATCCAAGTACTTCCTGATTCATAGCATCAATCAAGAGTGAAATCTTGTCAAAGACTTTCTGCCGGTTTTTCACACACGATTTTTTTCATACCCAAGTATATCGATTGGCATTTGCCTCAATTTTTGTCCCGTCAATGTATGTATGCTGCAGATTCACGTGATCTTTGGCAAAAATATATGAATTAATGTCTTCAAATATCTGCTCGATAGAATCGGTTAGTTCGTTTCGGATTAAGTTTCCAAATGTAGCAAAAGAAGGAGTTTTCATGCCATCAAGAAGATACATGTAACGAATGTCATTACGGCAGAGCTTTTCTATTTCTCGTAAGGAGCAGATGCCATTTTCCATAAAGGCAAAAAGTATTACTTTAAGGAGTTTTTGAGCATCACATCTTGGGTGACCTGTTTTATAGCCTTTCTCTACAAAATATCTGGATAGGTCAATGTGATCCATAACCTCACAAAAAGTGTATACCGGATCGGAAATATCGATCAATTTTTCGATTTCTAATGGTAATTTCAGCTGACGCATAGTATAATTACCATTGGTATTATTATTTAGTAGCATAATTAATTATACCAAAAAATCGCTCAGACCTCACGGTCTGGGCGATTTTCTGTCAGGGGAGTTTTTTTACAGCCCCTTTTGTTTTTTACCAGACCTAATGCAGCTGTCAGTTAATTTTTGTAAGTTATTCCTCCCTAAATTTCCATAGCATCTACCATTATACTTATTTCTCTCTTGCCTGTATCCTGATTTGCATTTGCCACAAACTCATAAACCGGACGATAATATCCCTTCGAATCCGGTGTGTAACTTATCTTCACTGATTTTACAACTAAATCAGATAATTGTTCATCTTTATCATAATCCGGGAAATAAAATTTTCCTGCACATAGCCTGTCATAAGCCTCTTTTTCTGAAATAACATCTACCTTTTTATAAGGCGTATATTTTATCATGGAGTCTCTGAAATTTGCAATTTTACCTGACGAATTAATACAACATTCTATCGTTCCCTTATAATACAAGCCATCGTCAAGAATTTCTCCATCGTTTGTAAACCTATAGTTTCCTGCATCATATTCCTCGATTGGTGCAAAAACTGCGTTTTCGGGAATAACCACTCCTAGATTTTCCAGCTTTTCTCTGACAAATTCCTCTGAAAGTCCAGCGTCAGCATACGAATTTTCATCATCTATATTTGAAAAATCCGTGAAACTTACTGTTGGTCCTTCGTAATCGCACCAGATACTCAGGTTACTGCCCTCATCATCAAGGCTGGTACTGTAAAAAATAATAGTATCATCATATATGTCTGTTTTTGAGTCATCTATTAAAACACCATACTTTGAAAAGTACCCGTCGGCAAGCTCCCTCGCCTCATCTTCTGTAGCCCTGTGAATTGTGTATACATCAAGCGGATCTGCCTCATCTGCCAGACTCACACCATCTGCCATCGAGACATCCACATTTTGATTTGAAATATTATCGATTGAAAGATTACCATATTCCATACTATTGTATACAATAAAAACAGCTGCAAAAGCTATAATTGTAAACGCAAGCGGAAGCTGTGCCACCAGACATTTTCTTATGGAAATGTTCTGTCTTTCACAAACATTTTCATCATGTGCCACTCCACTGACTTCATTTGTATTATCTTGGACTTTCTTCCTTGAACAGACTGCCACAAATATCAGTCTTGCAACCGAAAATAATCCATATCCGATCATTGCACCTATCGTATTATTTATGATATCGTCAGTTTCAAATACACCTCGTCCCGTGATAAGCTGCACAACCTCTATAAACAGTGCAAACCCAAACCCGCACAAATATATTTTCCACGCTCTTTTAATCTTTCCAAAACAAATTGGTAGTAAAAATCCAAACGGCACGAACATACATATATTAAGTATCAGATTTCTCCATTCCTGTGCACTAAAATTGTACCAGGCCTCTTTGTACGAAGAAAATGGTTTAAAGTTAGCCCGGTACTCAAATCCCCCAAAACCAATACCTCCTCTTAGCAATGTCACATAAAGGACAACAACAATGTATACTGCAAGTACACACACCAGTCCTATTCTGCCAATTGAAATCTGTTTTTTACCATGCAATATTTTTTTATAAATCATTTTGTAGCCTAAAAGCCAGATTATTGCCAAAAAAGCCACTACAATAGTGGCAAAAATAATGGCAGACTTTCCTAATCTCATAATATCTGATATTCTCATTACATTCTCCTCATACACTGCATTTTATTCATCTATATACAAATTTTAAAGCTGCGTGTCTCCGTTAAAAGTTTATTATTCTACGTCTTTAACCACTTGCTGCCTGATGAATATATACGTTTCTAAAAAATCTTTATAAAAATGGTACCATATACATTGGAATATAATAAATTCCGTTTTCCCATTTGTAATCTTTTGTATGAACAACATATTTGCCACCTATACGATTACTAAACTTGTTGCAAAATGCATCAAGTGATTTATGCGTTCTATAATTACCGGATTTCACCTCTAATGGACATATCTTATCTTTAACAGAAGTTAAAAAATCAATCTCATACAAATGATTTGAAGTTTCACTTTTCATCGTGTAATAAAACAAATTATTACCTTTTGCTATTAGCATCTGTGCCACAACATTTTCATAGACATATCCTAAATTTACATCTAGTTTGTCCGAAAGTAACTTATTATAAATAATATTCTCCGTATATTTTTTATCCTTAAATGCCAAAGTTATAAAAAAACCAACATCCGAATTAAACAATTTATATCGTCCTGCATCCTTTTCCAACGACATTCCTACATCAGGATTATTAGCGTGATATGCAATATTTACAGTGTACGAACTGAGCATATCAGGAATCAGTTTTCTTACTTTCTCAGAGCGAATCCCCTCTCTTGCACTTGACAGAATATATCTTGATGCATTACCACTTAGGAAACATAGATATTTTATGTTCTTCGCTTGGAATCAAAATATCCTTTGTATTCTTTTTTATTGATAATAAAGAGCCTGTTTCAATATACTTATATCTTCCATCCGAAACGAGATATTTAATTGCCTGCCTAGCCTTTGGAAATAACTGAACCTCATCAAAAATAATTACTGACTCTTTCTCATATAACCTGGTTCCCATTAACTGCTGCAATTGCAAAAAGAAAAAATCCAGATCATACATATCATCAAATAGATCAATAATTGCCTTACTTGTATGAGCAAAGTCAATGAGAATATACGATTTAAACTCTTTTTTGCAAATTCCTCTGCAATAGTTGATTTACCAACTCGTCTTGCTCCCTTTATCAAGAGTGCATATTTATCGCTTCTGTTCTCTTTCCACTCATATATTTCATCGTATATTTTTCTTTTAAAAACTGGTTTATCCATGCATAAATCCACCTTTTCGCCACAATTATAACGCAAATCCCCTTTCATGTAAATCTGAATTATAGTCAAATCCCTATTAGTTTTCTCGCGTTTTTAACGCATATCCCCCTTTGATTTTCCTGGCTATTAAATTTACATCTATTTCTTCATCTTCTCATTATGTACATATATCACAGTTCTTACACAAAAATAGTATCACATATTTTTATTAAAGTATCCTGTCTCTTCCCACACCTTCTTATCTGGACAATAATAACTATATTCTCTTGAATTTCCAACTTTCATTGCTGTTCCAAATTTTAATATTCCTTGTTGTATGCCAATTCTTATATATTATGCATCCTTTCCAATTGCTTTAGCAATCTCTGCGATAGGCACATTTCTATGTGTTACCTGTTAGTTACCGGAACATTTTCGTGTGTTTTGAAGGTGTCTGATAGATTTTCAGAATATAAAGAAAACCCCGAAAATACAGGATTTTCGGGGTCTGTTGCTCTTTTTCGATATTCGGTTGAACTATCTCTTTGTTAACGTTTTGATATCCTAAAAAGCCCATAAATAGGGGATTTGTGTGTCCCAGTGTTGCATATATGTTGTATGCGATTGACTGCCCACACATTCCCTTTTTACTTTATTACTTTAATATGCTGTGATTACATTCTATCTATCCCACTTATCACACAGCGCATTTATCTGGTCTGCAAACTTGCTCAAGTCCTTATTAGCCATACCCTGGCACTTCTGGATAACTGATACAAGCCTCTGGCCTGCTGCCACAAGACGGTCAAATATAGTCTTCTCTCTGCTTGCCATGCCATATGCAGCCTTTTTCTCCACAAGCTTGCGGGAACCATCTGCCACCTTCTGATTCGTGATAAGGTCATAGGCATCACCACTGTACGGTGCCACTGCATCATAGCCGAAGGTCTCATGCACGTGGTTTGCAAAGGACTCTGCTGTGGACTCTTCTCCATGGACTATAAATACATGCTCCGGCTTGTTTTTTATTGCGCCAAGCCACTCTGTAAGCTGATTTTTGTCTGCATGTCCACTGATACCCGGCAGATTTACTATGCTTGCCCTTACTTCTATTTCCTCACCAAAAAGTTTCACCTTTTTAGCACCGTTTAAAAGTGCATAGCCAAGCGTTCCCGGAACCTGATATCCTACAAACAAAACTGTTGAATCACTTCTCCAAAGATTATGCTTTAAGTGGTGTCTGATACGTCCGGCCTCACACATACCTGATGCTGAGATGATAACCTTTGGCTTCTTATCGAAATTAATCATCTTTGACTCATCCGATGATACTGCCACACGAAGTCCGGGGAACTTGATTGGATTGATTCCTGCCGAAATAAGCTCCATAGCCTCCTCATCAAAGCAGTCCGATATATTCTCATGAAATACATTTGTCGCCTCAACAGCAAGGGGGCTATCGATGTAAACTTCAAAATTCGGATGTTCCGGCAGCAGATTCTCAGTCTTTATACGCCTGATAAAGTAGAGCATCTCCTGTGTCCTGCCCACTGAAAATGCCGGGATTACCAGATTTCCGCCTCTTGTAAATGTCGCATTGATGACCTTTGAAAGCTCCACCGCGTAGTCAGGCGGCGTATCGTGCAGACGATTGCCATATGTAGATTCCATAACCACATAATCAGCACTGTCCACATACTGCGGATCCTTGATGAGTGGCCTGTTGTGATTTCCAATATCACCTGAAAAGACAATCTTTTTGGTCACATTCTCCTCAGTCACCCACATCTCAATAGATGATGAACCAAGCAGATGACCTGCATCCACAAATCTCACCTTAAGCCCCGGGCATATCTCATACACACTGTTGTAATCACACGGTGTAAAGTGCTGCATGACATTCTGTGCATCCTCCACATTGTACATAGGAGTCACTTCCGGTCTTCCGGCTCGTCTTGCCTTTCTGTTCTTCCACTCCGCCTCAAATTCCTGAATATGTGCAGAATCCTTTAGCATGATGTTACATAAATCCGTTGTCGCCTTTGTCGCAAAAATGGTGCCCCTGAAACCATGATTGTATATGAGTGGCAAAAGACCTGAGTGGTCAATGTGTGCGTGTGTGACAAACACATAGTCTATGAGTGAAGGATTGACCGGTATCTCCTGATTCACGTACAAATCAGCTCCCTGCTCCATTCCACAGTCAATAAGTATATGTGTGTCCCCAAATGTCAGATAGTGACAGCTTCCAGTAACCTCTCTGTCAGCACCGATAAATTCCAATACCATACTACCATCTCCTATTCTGTTTTATGATAAAAATATTATACCACACTTATGCCATTTTCTGTATTTCTTTCTTCAATCTTTCCATTATTTTTTTTTCGAGCCTTGATATGTATGACTGTGAAATTCCCAGAATATCTGCTACCTCCTTCTGCGTCAGCTCCTTATTCTCCACACGGTTTACTCCAAATCGAAGCTCTATTATCTGTCTTTCACGCTCGTTCAATGACAGCATGGCTTTTTTTAGCAGTGAAATCTCAACCTCAGTCTCAAGATCCTTATATATGACATCCTCATCCGTCCCCAGTATATCTGATAAAAGCAGCTCATTTCCGTCCCAATCCGTGTTTAGTGGCTCATCAAAAGATACCTCAAGCTTCACTCTGTTGTTGCGGCGCAGATACATAAGAATCTCATTTTCTATGCATCTGGATGCGTATGTGGCAAGCTTTATTTTCTTCTCAGGATTGAATGTGTTTATCCCCTTTATGAGACCAATTGTGCCAATTGATATAAGGTCCTCCACGCATACTCCCGTGTTTTCAAATTTTTTAGCCAGATACACCACAAGCCTTAGATTGTGCTCTATAAGCTGCTTTTTTGCCTGTTCCTTTGACATTGCCACATTTTTATCCACCAGTGCAATCAGACAGCACTTCTCTTCATCTGTCTCAAGCGGAGGCGGCAACACCTCCGTCCCTCCTATGTAAAACACCTCATTTGTGTGCGGCTTGCTTCCCCATAGTATTTTCCATACCCGTTTTATTACTAAAAACAGCTTCATTCAAAATCATATCATATGCATTGTCCTCAAATAAACTATCCGATGCTCTTCCCACCAGCACATTATGTAAAATCAGCTTACCATTTCCCTTCATGACTGTCATCTCATCAAATTCACACACTTTAATGCTCCCACCATCATTTCCAAGGCTCTTGTACGGCACATCAAAAAAGACGGCATCTTCTCCTACAATATCAAACAATGCACTCCCGCCTATATGTACCGGAAGCTGCTCGGGCTGTTTTTTTAGCAGATTTCCCGTATCATACAAGGCTGTGGCACAAGCCCTTTTACCATCCTTTAAAAGTGTGACCCTATACAGTCTTCTGCTCTCATTACTTCGCTCACAGAAGCACTTTAACACTATGTATGATATGACAAAACCAAAGCATATCATAACTGTCGCATCAGAGCTGAAAAAGCTGTCCAGAGCTGTTACTATGCCTCCGGTCAGCACTGTTACAAACATACATAGTGCAAAAAGTCTTAGAAACGGGATTTTTCTGCCAGCCTGTCTGCCTATTGCAAGCCTTGCCGCAAGCGGTACGACCACCAGAACAGAGGTCCATTTATAAAACGCATAGCTTCCTGCCAAAAGAAGCAGTACACATTCACATACCGATGCACCCACCGCAGAAGCAATCAGACGTACCACCTTCCCGATCAACGGGATTTTTAGCATATATATGACAAATATAAGTATGAGACAGTTGGTGATAAATGTACGAAGAAGAAAAATATCGAGATAAAATGCATAGATAATTTTTCACCTCACTTTCACAGACAAGAATAGCGTAAAAGCAGGTTTTTAAGTGCCGTAATATGTCGACAATAAGTAAAAAGACATGCAGCCAAAAAGCTGCATGTCCTATAAACTATCGTCTTGAATTCTTAAGGAAATCCGGAATATTAATCTCTACAGGCTTAACCGTGCTCTCAGGCTGGCGTGGCTTCTGGATACCTGTATATGCATGTGCAGGTGCTGTCTGCTGTGGCTGGGCAGCTGTATGAAGTCCGCTTGTTGCTGTTGAGTGAAGTCCTGCTGTTGCTGCGGATTGTGTTCCCATGCCTGAAACAGGTCTTGCTGCTGTCTGATTCGGATATACCATACGGTTTTGCATACCGCCTGCCATTCCTGCACCAGGCGCTGCCTGCTTGCCCGGCATATCTATCTTCTCTGAAACATCCTCCAGTCCTGTAGCAATAACAGTGATAGAAGCCTGATCAGTCATGCTCTCATCAAACTTGGCACCAAAGATAATATTGGCATTCTCTCCTGCCAGATCCTGTACGTAGCTTGCTGCATCGTTTGCATCCATAAGAGAGATATCTCCTGAGATATTGATAATGACATGTGTTGCACCATTTATCTTTGTCTCAAGAAGAGGTGAAGCAACCGCAAGCTTAACAGCTTCGATAGCCTTATCATCCCCCTGTGCACTACCGATACCGATATGTGCCATACCCTTGTCCTTCATGACAGTCTGTACATCTGCGAAGTCAAGGTTGATAAGTGCAGGAAGATTAATAAGATCAGTGATTCCCTGAACTGCCTGCTGCAATACCTCATCTGCCTTCTTGAGTGCATCCGGCATTGTTGTGCGACGGTCTACTATCTCGAGAAGCTTATCATTTGGAATGACAATAAGTGTATCAACGCTCTCCTTAAGTCTCTCTATTCCTGAAACCGCATTAATCATTCGCTGCTTTGCCTCAAATTTGAATGGCTTTGTAACAACACCAACTGTAAGTATACCCTGATCCTTTGCTATCTTTGCAACAACAGGAGCTGCACCTGTACCGGTTCCGCCTCCCATACCACATGTGACGAATACCATATCAGCACCCTTTACTGCTGCCTGAAGCTCCTCTGCGCTCTCCTCAGCGGCCTTCTGACCGATCTCAGGCTGCGCACCTGCGCCGAGTCCCTTTGTAAGCTTCTCTCCAATCTGTATAAGTGTAGGAGCCTTACAAAGCTGTAAAGCCTGCTTATCTGTATTGATACCGATAAACTCTACTCCACCAATATTCTCATCAATCATTCTGTTAACTGCATTGTTACCGGCTCCTCCGACTCCAATGACAATAATCTTTGCGCTGTTATCAGCCTCGTTACTTCTTATCTCAAGCAAGGTGATTCCTCCTCTTTCTTTCCCAAAATTTAATTTTCTATATAAAAATATCGAATATTCTTAAACTCATTTATTCTATAATATAATTTTTCTCCAAAATAATCAACTATAAAATATGATTTTTTTTATTTAGTTTTTCATTATTCTGACTTGTCAAACACAATATTTGTTGTTTCTTCCGTCCAGCTCTCTAAATGTAGTGTACCGGACTGTCCCTCAAGCGATGGCATGATAGCCTTAAGCCTCTCTATTTTACGTGTAAGCTTTGTAGTGTCACCAATTATCACACTCACATTACCATACTTGACTACCGGTGCATTTTGCGCACCATAATCCACAGAATCCGGCACAAGGTCCTGCCTTTTTAATCCCTGGGTAAGCTCAAGGATATCTTTTAGCATAGTCTGCTTAATAGGCAGCTTCTCATAAAGCACTACCTTGTCACAGCTTATGCCGTCTATGCATGGCACACCCGGCACCGTGTCTGATGATGTCTCCACCACAAAGCCATCCTTATCAAAATATGCATTCTCATTAATTCCAGGAATATATATGTATCCAAGCATTCCTTTTTCATAAACTGATATATGAAGAGTATGCGGACTATCCAGGCTTATGCTCATTGTATCAATAAACGGTATTTTTTTAGTATCCTTTACCTTATATTTCAGATAAACATACAGTGAATTCCATGAGTACTTATCATTAAGTACCGCATCCTCTATAGTCTTTTGGTCGTAAAGCTCATTGCCCTCAACAACTACCCTTTTTACCGTAAACAGCTTAAGGGCAATGAGAAACAGTATCGCGAGCACTGCTATCGTAATTAGCAGTCCCATAAAAAAATGCTTTAATCTCTTTTTATGTTTTCTTTTTTTCTTAATCATTATATTTCACGCCTTAATCTACACATTTTCAAGCCTGATGCCTCTTGACACAGACAAAACAAGCCCTATTTCCGCCATCAGGAATATGATTGACGTACCTCCATAGCTGATAAACGGCAGAATAACGCCGGTATTTGGAAGTGAATTGGTAACTACCGCAATATTCAGTATCACCTGGATTGCAATATGACTCATCACACCAATCACTAAAAGCGAGCCATACAAATCCCTTGCATTGTTTGCAATGACCATCATACGCCATATAAGCAGTATAAAAAGTAAAATAAGGCAGATAGCGCCAAACAGTCCAAGCTCTTCACAAATAATTGTAAATATCATATCATTTTGTGACTCCGGCACATTGCCAAGCTTCTGTAAGCTCTCTCCAAGTCCTTTTCCAAACAATCCGCCCGAGCCTATCGCATAAAGTCCCATCATAGTCTGGAATACTGCGTCTGTTCCCGCAGTCTCCGGATGCAGCCATGCCTCAATACGTGTACTTCTATAGCCTGCCAGCATGACAAACGCCACCGCAAACACAACTACCGCCACTGCTACAATAATAAACTGCAGATACTTTGGGCTTGCGACAAACAACATACAGACCGAAATGCCTATGATGATAACTGCCGTACTCAGATTGCTGATTGCAACAACTATTATGAGCGGAATAAGCATAGCAAGCACCTTTACCAGACTTAAAAATTTATCAAACTGCTTGGGTATCTTGTCTATAATCATAGCCATAAACAGTATGACCGCAATTTTAGCCACTTCTGAAGGCTGGAACTGTATTGGTCCTATGCCAATCCATCTCGATGAACCATGTGAGCTTGAGCCTATTTTTGGCACAAACACAAGCACACACAGTATAAGCGATACTATATACGCAAAAAAGCCAAGCTTTTTCCAATATCTGTAGTCGACCTTTGCCAGAAATACCATAGGTATAAGTCCCAGTACAATATTTCGTATCTGAAGCTTAAGATAGTGCATGCTGTCATGATTTTTGATGGCCGACGTGTATGCACTCGAGCTATATAGCATAACAAGACCAAAGCAGAGCAGAAATATAACTATAAACAACAGGTTGTAGTCGAAATAAGGTATTCCTTTTTCTTTTTTTTCTTTATTCTTGCTACTTCTTCTACGCTTTCCTGCCAAAATATTTACTCCTTAAATCCTTTTACTATTTCCTTAAAGATACGTCCGCGCTCCTCATAGTTAGGAAACATGCCCCAGCTTGCACATGCAGGTGATAAGAGCACCGCATCACCTGAAACAGCATGCTCATAGCAATAATTTACTGCATCCTCAAACGTATCCTTCTTTACAGTATTCATGAATCCGTGTCTGTGTGCACACTCTTCGATTTTATCTGCAGTCTGACCGATAAGCACAAGCTCCTTTACTTTGCCGTCAAAGGCCTCTATCCACTCATCATACTCCGATTGCTTATCATATCCACCGCCAATGAGAAGTGTCGGTCTGTTCATGGCACGTATACCCTGAATGGCTGCATCAGGATTGGTGCCCTTTGAATCGTTGTAGAATCTGACTCCACGCTTTTCGGTCACGTACTCTATCCTGTGCTCAACTGCCTTAAATACCTTAAGCACCTCGACAATCTTATCCATCGGTACCCCAAAGCTTATAGACATGGCACACGCTGCCATCACATTCTCAAAATTATGCTTTCCAAGGAGATTCAGCTCATTTACATCAATTACCTCATCGCGTACACCATCGTGTGCGTATATGATGATGTCTCCGTCCAGATAAAAGCCCTCTGAAAGCTCAGACCTACTGCTGAAAAATATAACCTTAGCAGGGCACTTTGCTGCAAAATCTCTAAGCACCTCGTCCTCGTAGTTTAACACGCAGTAATCATCTGCTGTCTGATTTTTTGTGATATCCTCCTTTGCCCTGATGTAATTTTCCATAGTATGGTGTCGATTCAGGTGATCTGGTGTGATATTTAAAATTGCGCTTACATGTGGCTTAAAGGTATCTATTGTCTCGAGCTGGAAGCTTGATATCTCTGCAACCGTTACTGTCTCACCGGTGCTTCCTGTGACCATTGATGTATAAGGGATTCCGATATTTCCTACCACTCTCACATCCTTAAAGTAATTCTTCATTATCTCACCTGTCAGGGCTGTAGTGGTCGTCTTTCCGTTGGTTCCTGTGATAGCAATGATCTCACCTGCCCCAAATGTGTATGCAAGCTCTATCTCACCCCATATTTTAACGCCCCTGTCACGTAAGGAATTGACCATAGGAATGTCTGTTGGTACTCCCGGACTTAGCACAGCCACATCAAACTCATCAATCTGTTCATCTGTCAGGTCGCCTAAAATAAGCGGCACCTCCTTAAGCTTTGGTGCTTTCTCATAAAGTGTTTTTGAATCCAGTTCTTTATTTCCATCAAACAATACTGTATCGATGCCATTTGCGCACAAAAGTTCAGTCGCTGCAATGCCACTCTTTCCTGTTCCGACAACAAGTACCTTTTTTCCTTGTAAGCTCATTTTTATTCCTCCATCTTTTATTACAGCCATCCGTATGGATATGTTTAACAAATCAATTTCTCCAAACGACTGCCTTAATCATTAAATTATAGTATACGTTATTTAGTTCTATTTCGCAAGAGCCCGTAAATCAGTTAAACACTCCTATCTCCTGTGCATACGGTATGATTTCCCTAAATATTTCAGCAGCAACCGGTGCAGCGATTGTTCCGCCATAGTATGCACCGCCCTTTGGATTATTTATTTTCACAAGCACCATAAGTGCCGGATCATCCACCGGATAAAACCCAAGGAACGAGGCTATATATACATTGTCACTTCTCGGAAGTGTCTGCGATGTAGCAGTCTTTCCTCCTATTGCATAACCCTCAACCTTTGCATTTTTTCCTGAGCCCTCTGCTACCACGCCCTCCAAAAGCTTTCGCAGTGTATCAGAGGTCTCTTCACTGCATATACCTGACGTCTGTTCAAAGGACAGCACCTCTTTTACCGTGCCTTCGGTGCTATGAATCTCCTTACCTATATGAGGAGTAATTCTGTTACCACCATTTATAAGCGATGATACTGTTGTCATAAGTTCGATAGGTGTGAGCTGGAATGACTGTCCAAATGAAATTGTTGCAAGCTCCACCTGGCCTATCTTATCCGGCTGATGCATTATGGTGGCGGCCTCTCCCGGCAAATCAATACCTGTCTTATCAAGCAGACCAAACCTCATGAAATCAGCATAATACCTCTCACTGCCTATTCTAAGGCCTAAATCAATAAAGACCGGATTGCATGAATTCTGTATTCCCTGCACAAAGGTCTCACTTCCATGTCCTGTTCTCTTATGGCAGTGTATGCGTCTGTCCTCCACAGTAATATATCCCGGGCAGTAAAAGCTGTCATCAAGGCTCACCACATCCTCCTCCAGTGCGATTCCTGCCGTAATTATCTTGAATACGGAACCGGGCTCATATGTATCACTTACACAGCCGTTTCTCCAGGCTTCATCATGGTTTTCACATGAAAAAGGATCATTCAAATTATATTCCGGGTAGTCGGTCATGGCATATATTTCTCCATTTTTAGGGTTTAAGGCAATTATACTCACACTGTCTGCCAGATTTTGTGCATATGCCATCATTGCATTTTTCTCACATACTCTTTGTATATTTATGTCGAGTGTAGTGACAAGTGTGTCTCCTTTTTGTGGAGCTTCTCTTCTCTCCTTGTAGCCCTTCACCTCCACACCTCTGCCATCACATACAGTGTATATCCTCCCGGGTGTGCCACGCAGAATTTCATCATATGTGGTCTCAAGCCCAACAACACCCTGACCATCTGCTCCTGCAAAGCCTATAACCTTTGAAAACAACTCATTAAGCGGATAGTACCTGACACTTGACTCGTCAACCTTTACCCCTGCCAAGCCATATGATAATATTTTATCGCCTGTTTTTTTAGAGACATTGTTCTTTATTTTTTCAATGGATGTAACCTTATCCACCTTACTGCGGATAGTCTTTTCGTCAATCGAAAGCTCACTGCTTAAAACAGAGATGACTGCTTCCTTGTCGGTTATCTGATTGTGTATAACGCTTATGTTATATGCAGTTTCATTTGTCGCTATTATCCTTTCATTTCTATCCACTATATCTCCGCGTATTCCTGCAATATCACGCTCTCTTTCCTGAAGCGCACTTGCCTTTTTACTGTAATAATCGCCTTTTACTATCATGAGATAAAACAGCCTGAAACACAAGGCGATAAGAACAGCTGTCAGTATACTGCAAAATACGCATATTTTTCTTCTGTAGCGCGTATTGTTAAGTATCATAAACAAAAATGCCTCAATATTTTTACACTAATATATGCAAAAAATATTGAGGCTATTCTCTATTCGCCCTGCTCACCCTCCTGGGTGACCTTTTCTCCTGTCGGAGGATTTGTGCCTGTTATCGTAAGGTCAGCATTTACACCGGTCTGCTCCTCATCAGGGTATATATTCATATACGGAAGTACTTCCTTTAATATCTCTCTGGTCAGGTTCTGTGCATAGTTACTGTGAGGCTGATCCTGTACATTCGGCTGGTCGATTACAGTGTAAATAACAAGCTGCGGATCCTGCGCAGGCACACAGCCTATAAATGATACAAGATAGCTGCCCCTCTTTCTAAGGTGCGTTGTCTCATCATACATCTGTGCTGTTCCTGTCTTGCCTCCCATCGAGTATCCGTCAACCTTTGCCACCTTGCCGGTTCCGTTTGCAACTACATTCTGCAGGTAGTTTTTAAGTGTCGCACTTGTATTCTCTGACACTGTCTTTTTTAGCAGTGTAGGCTCAATTGTCTTTACTGTATTGCCGTTGTCATCTGCGATTTTCTTTACTACGTGCGGCTGATAATAATTTCCGCCATTCACCAGTGAGGAAAATGCACTGACCATCTCTATCATGGTACAGTTATAGTTCTGTCCGAATACGTTTGTCGCTAAATCGACAGGCTTTATATTGTCGAGTGTATACATGAGCGTTGATGTATTTGCCTCACCCGGCAGGTCAACACCTGTCTTTTGACCAAAGCCAAATACACTCTGATAATACAGAAAATTTTCTGCACCAATCTTATATGACATCTGCATGAGTGCATCATTACATGAATCCATGAGTGCCTTTTCAAGTGTCTCTATGCCATGTCCGCTACGGTTGACGCATGATACCTTTTCACCGCCAAACATCTCGTATCCATCACATAAAAATGTCATATCAGTAGTGAGCGTGCCTGTATCCAGTCCACATGCCACGGTAAAAGGCTTCTGTACAGACCCCGGCTCATATGTATGTGTAACACAGAAGTTTTGCCACAGCTTATTTAGTGCATCCATCTCCTGAGTACTGTCCTTTTTAAATGCCGCAAGCTGTTCCTCACTGTAATATGCACTCATATCCCTTGGATTGTTCAAATCAAAATTCGGATAATTCGCCATGGCCAGTATCTCACCATTTTTAGGATTTTCTATAACGACTGCAATATTTTCTGCGCCAAGTCCTTCTCTTGCATTATTTGCATAAGTATCTGAGAACAGTTTTATCTTATCCTCAACAATCGACTGGATATTTGCGTCTATAGTTGTGTACAGTGTATTCCCGTTTTGTGCAGCAATTACTGTCTTCTGGAAATCATTGTCTGCATTCAGATAGCCGTACTCCCTGCCATTTACACCATTTAAAGTGTCATTGTAATAGTTTTCAAGCCCGGTTGTACCTACATTTCCGGCGGAGGTAAAGCCGATAACTGAGCTTGCCAGTGTTTTAAACGGATAATTTCTCTGATACTCTGTCTCAAACCACACACCCTTGATGTTTGGGTTCTTCAGATTGCCCTTTTCGTCTGTTGCATCCTGCAGCTGTACAAATGGCTGAATTGCATCATATGACAGCTTTTTTAACAGTACAATATATTTGTTATCCTTGCTGTTATTTGCATAATCCTCAAGTGTTGCCCTGTCTAAATCCGGAAAGCACTGTGTCAGTGCATCTATCGTCGGAGTTATATACTCTTTCTTACTGGTCATAACCGAGCAATCAAGTACAACATTATAAACAGCCACACTCGTAGCAAGCACTGTGCCGTTTGAATCTACAATATTTCCTCTCTGAAACGGTATTGTTTTGCTGTCATATGACTGTAATGATAGTACCTTTTTAGTATATGCGTCTCCGCTTGTATATTCAATAAACATCAGCCTGCCAATGAGTCCAAGCATGGCTACAACTATTAACATAAACAACGCAAACAGCTTTGTTTTCATTTTGCGTCCGATTTTTCTTACCGGTCTTTTTCTTGTCCTGGCTGCCAATATGATTCCTCCAATTTATTCAGGGATATCACTGTACTGATCCATATAGTTGTTCTTATCAATTGAGTAATAAACTATCTGATCCTGTGAAGCATATTTCATGCCAAGTCTGTTGATAGCTGCATCCTTGATTGCATTTAAATCGACAGATGTAGTAATCTGCTTGTATCTGGCATCATTATCAGCCTTCATATCATTTATCTGGCTCTCAAGTGCTGCAACCTCCTTCATCTGCTGTGTCACATTTGACCTTATCTGGATAAGTGAAACAGATACAAAAGCTGAAGCTGCCACACATGCTGTAAGAAAGGCTACAAATGCCCTGTTCATTGAGAGTGCTCTCTCCTGATTTCTTCTTGCAGATGTTCTTCTGTTTTTCTTTCTTCTTATTTCCTCAAGCTCTCTTGTCGATTTCTGTGGTCTTCTGACCGGTGCTGCCTCGTCAAGCTCTCTTACGGCATTCCCATTTATATAATAAGTAGTTTTATTCATTTAGCTGCTCCTTTTGCTGTCATTCTACAAATCATTCTTTTCAAACACACGAAGCTTTGCACTCTTCGAGCGTGAATTCTCTTCAAGTTCCTTTTCTGACGGAAGGATAGGTTTTCTTGTGATAACCGTTCCCTTCGATTTATTACCGCATACACATACCGGAAAACTCGGTGGACATGTACATGGATTTTCGTTTTTTTTGAAATTGGATTTTACTATTCTGTCCTCAAGCGAGTGGAATGTGATTATACATATCCTGCCGCCCGGATTAAGTAAATCTATCATGTCATCCAGGTTGTCCCTTAGCACATCAAGCTCATGATTCAGTTCAATTCTTATAGCCTGATATGTTCTCTTTGACGGGTGACCACCGATAGCTCTGACCTTTTTTGGTATCGCTGCCTTTATTATCTCGTTGAGCTCTCCTGTTGTCGTTATCTCTTGCTTTTGTCTTGCTGCTACAATGTGCTTTGCAATATTCTTTGCGAACTTGTCCTCACCGTAATCCCTGATGATACGGTACAGATCATTTTCGCTGTAGGTATTTACTATATCCCTTGCAGTAAGGGCATTTCTGTCATCCATACGCATATCAAGCGGTGCATCCTCACTCCTGTAGGTAAAGCCTCTCTTTGGTGTATCAAGCTGGAAGGATGACACTCCCAGATCCAGCATAATACCATCCACCTTTTCAATTCCGAGTGAATGAAGCACATTCTTCATATCAGAATAATTGCTTCTGACTATCGTTACCCTGTCTCCAAACTCCGCAAGTCTCTCTCCTGCCGCCTTTATGGCATCTGCATCCTGATCTATGCCTATCAGCCTGCCCTTGTCCGAAAGTCTCTTTGCTATCTCATATGAGTGCCCGGCTCCTCCGAGAGTACCATCCACATATATCCCGTCAGGACGGATGTTTAAATTTTCAATTGTCTCGTCCCTTAAGACTGAATAATGCTTAAATTCCATGTGGTCTCTCCATTTAAAATCAAATTCCTATGCCAAGCTCTGCCATATGATCTGCTATCTCATCCATATCGTCAAAATCAGAGTTTTCAAGGTATCTGTCCTTGCTCCAGATTTCTACTCTGCTGTATACTCCGACAGATACAACTTCCTTATCTATACCTGCGTATTCTCTTAAGTTCGCCGGTAAGAGGATTCTGCCCTGCTTGTCCACCTCACAGGTGGCTGCTCCTGCAAAAAAGAATCTCATAAATTTTCTTGCTTCTCTTGATGTGAGTGGTTTGTCGCGAAGATTTTCCTCAATGCGATGCCATTCTTCGTTGGAATAGACGAACAGACAGCCATCTAAGCCCTTGGTAACTACGAACTCATTACCAAGCTGTTCACGGAACTTCGCCGGGACAATCATACGGCCCTTGGCGTCTATTGAATGATTATATTCGCCCATGAACATGGCATCCATCCTCCTTTTCCTCATTTTGAAGCTTTCCACCACTTCACTCCACTTATATGGTATTTCGCTCCACTTTCCACCACTTGATTACAATATTACACCTAACAGCCCACAAAATCAAGGCTTTAAGCTAAATTCCCATAAAAAAGCAACAAAAAAGACGCTCAGTCTTTTCGTGGACTTTGCGTCTTTTTTATAAAATACATATGAAATTTACTCTTTAGTGGAGGATTGTGGTGGAGTGTCCACCATTTTGCCCATTTTCATCTGCTTATATCTGACAATACCTATCCATATGGCTGATACTGCCACCAAAGTGGCGGCAAGTGCCATAGACACCGGATAATTGATATGCGGGATGAGAAGCTGGTCTGTACGCAGGCTTTCTATCCAGAATCTTCCTATACCATAGCCTAGTAAATATAGAAGAAACACCTCTCCGTCAAACTTTCTGTGCTTAAAATAAAGCATCAACAAAATAAATAAGCACAGGTTCCAAAAGGATTCATACAAAAATGTAGGATGCACCGAGATATACTCCACTCCGTCTATCACAGTTGTATGTGACATAAGCTTTTCAGTCAAATCCGATGTCCTGACAGCTGATACCGGAAGCTGCATGGCAAAAAGTCCGTCATAATAATCGCCAAATGCCTCCCTGTTGCAAAAGTTTCCCCATCGGCCAATCGCCTGTCCCAGTATCAGTCCAAGCCCCGCCGTATCACACAACAGTGGAAACGACAGCTTTCTGACCTTTGCAAAAACGAATGTGGTGATAATTGCTGCTATCACTCCTCCGTAAATTGCCAGTCCTCCCTGCCTGATATTGAATATGCTAAGCAGGTCATCCTTGTACAAATCCCACCTGAATACCACATAGTATATTCTTGCGCCTATCACCGAGCATATGATTGCCACAAGTGCCAGATCAAAGTATGTATCAGGATTTTGTCCTGATTTTTTAGCCACATAGCAGGCCACGCCCAGCCCCGCAAGCATACCACATGCTATTATTATGCCATACATCGCAATACCAAAGCTTCCTATTGATATGCTCTTTATCACATGCTGCAGATATATATGAAGATGTGGGAAATTTATATTATAATCCATATTTTTCCTTTCCTGACTGTAATTGCTGTCTGTCACACCATAATATATACAGCAGCAATCACAAATTACGAAAATATATGTACCCGGAGCACCATAAACCTGATACTCCGGGCAACTGTCATTATGTGCTTCTTAGTCTACGCCTGACACTCAAAGCTTGCACACTCTGTACTGCACTTGTTTGGTGTACAGTTTTTCTTGATGCCAATCTGATTGGCCATGCAGCTATTGTGATCATTGTACTTACACTTTGCCGCATCACAGTGCACATCTGTCTCCTTGTGAATAGCTAACTCTGCAGATACCTCACAGTCACAGGCCTTGTTTGAAAAGCTGCCACACTGTGTATCGCAGGCTTTCTTTGCCTTAGTTCCTTTCACATCGATTTCTCTGAGCTTACAGCAGTTATCTGCATTATACGCACATTTTTCAACATTACAATCAAGTCTTGTCATACTTTTGCCTCCTTTGCTTATGCATAGGCTAGTATGTCCTGATTGATTTTTTTTATGCTTTTTAATTAATTATCTGTGTTTTTCCTCTTCCGGAAGCTCCACTCTGATTTCCTTTGTACGGATTTCCTTGCAAATCTGGTCGATGAAATCTGAAAGTGGCTTAACACCCTCATTTCCTTCAAAACGGCTTCTTACCGATACTGTGCCGTCTGCCTCCTCGTCAGCTCCGACAACAAGCATATATGGAAGCTTATCCATACGAGCCTCTCTGATCTTGTATCCGATCTTCTCAGCTCTGTTGTCAACTGTCACATCGACATCATTGCGCTTAAGCTCATCTGCTACCTTTTTAGCATAATCAGCATACTTCTCTGAGATAGGAAGTACTCTTACCTGCTCAGGGCAGAGCCATGTAGGGAACTTGCCTGCGTAGTGCTCGATAAGCCATGCAAGTGTACGCTCATAGCAGCCGAGTGATGTACGGTGGATGATGTATGGACGGATTTTATCGCCGTTTTGATCAATATAGTACAGATCAAAATTCTCAGCAATAGCACAGTCGAGCTGTATTGTTACCATGGTATCCTCTTTACCGTATACGTTCTTGGCCTGGATATCAATCTTTGGTCCGTAGAATGCAGCCTCGCCATCGGCCTCAACAAAAGGAACATTTTCCTCAATAAGGATGTTACGAAGAACCTCCTGTGTTGAATTCCAGTACTCATCATCTCCTAAATACTTTTCTGTGTTCTTTGGATCCCATTTTGAAAGACGGTATGTCACATCATTCTCGAGTCCCAGCACCTTAAGGACATATCTGTTAAGATTGAAGCATGCCTTGAGCTCCTCCTCACACTGGTCAGGACGGATAACATTGTGACCCTCTGAGATAGTAAACTGTCTGACACGTGTCAGTCCGTGCATCTCTCCCGAATCCTCGTTTCTAAACAGTGTGGATGTCTCACCCATTCTGTAAGGCAGATCTCTGTATGAGTGCTGCTTTGCCTTGTATACATAATACTGGAACGGACATGTCATCGGGCGAAGTGCCATAACCTCTTCCTCGCCGTCCTTCTCAGGATCTCCGAGAACAAACATGCCGTCAAGATAATGATCCCAGTGTCCTGAAATCTTGTACAGGTCTGATTTTGCCATGAGTGGTGTCTTTGTACGCACATAGCCCCACTCCTTATCCTCGAGGTCCTCAATCCATCTCTGCAACTTCATAATCATCTTTGTGCCCTTTGGCATCATAAGCGGGAGTCCCTGTCCGATTACATCTACTGTTGTGAAAAGCTCCATCTCACGGCCAAGCTTATTGTGATCACGCTTCTTAGCCTCCTCCATTCTCTCAAGATGTGCCTTTAAATCCTCTTTCTTATTGTAGGCTGTTCCGTAGATACGATGGAGTCTTGCCTTGTTTGAATCACCTCTCCAGTATGCCATTGATGATGCTGTGAGCTTGAAAGCCTTTACTCCCTTTGTGCTCATAAGATGTGGTCCTGCACATAAATCTACAAATCCACCCTGGTCATAGAATGAAATCTCCTCACCCTCAGGAAGCTCCTCGATAAGCTCTACCTTGTATGGCTCATCCTTTTCCTTCATGAATTTGATTGCTTCCTCTCTAGGGAGTGTAAATCTTGTTATCTCATGACCCTGTTTGATGATTTTCTTCATCTCTGCCTCAAGTGCATCGAGATCCTCTCTTGAGAATGGCTGTGAATCGAAATCATAGTAGAAACCATCGTCAATTGCCGGTCCGATTGTGATTTTTGCATCCGGGAACAGATTCTTAACTGCCTGTGCCAGCACGTGTGATGCTGTATGTCTGATAACACGAAGTCCTTCCTCATCACTTGCTGTGATTATATTGAGTGTGCAGTCCTTGTCAAGAACTGTTCTTAAGTCAACAATTTCTCCGTCAACCTCTCCTGCGCAGGCTGCTCTTGCAAGTCCCTCGCTTATATCTTTTGCGATTTCATATACGCTTTTTGCTTCGCTGTACTCTTTTGATGAGCCATCCTTCAATGTTATCTTCATGGTTATCTCTCCTTTATTTTTAATATAAAAATCCCCGACACCGCATTGCTGCGACATCGGGGACGATAAGCTTTGTTACCGTGGTTCCACCCACATTCTTTCCGCCTGAAAACATACTGCTTGTCTGTATCCGACAGAAACTCATTTGACTATAACGGTGTCACCGGGCTTTATTGGAGCCACTCCAAGCTGGTGTTCGGTATATCATCCACCGGGGAGCTTTCACCACTCTTTGGACTTTGATTCTCGTCTTCCAAGGCTTCCCTCTCTGCTGCTTTTAATATACTTACTGTGCTCTTCAACGTATTGTTATTATGCTAATGTTCCTTTCAAAAAATGATAATATACTTATTTTTCTAATCTGTAAAGTACTTTATGCATTTTTTCCGCAACATTTTTTATATTTCTTGCCTGAACCGCATGGACATGGGTCATTTCGGCCGATTTTCTTACCTACTACCACTGTTCCTGACTTCTTCTGCTCGAGGTAAAGCGCATGCTTTGTCTCTGCGTCAAAGATTTCATCCCATGCCGGGAGATTGTAAAGCCAGTCTGCCTTTGCATCTACCATGTTCTTATAAAGCTTTTCTTTATCGAATGCAAGGCTTACCTTTGTGTCCTCATCCATCTCCTCGATTGGGTTTGGGGTGACAAGGCTGTCATTGATTCCGTCTAAGAAGCCTGTCATCTCCATGATTGATAACTCATATTTCTCAGCAAGCTCTTTGACTGTTCCCTCTACTGCCTCATCCGGATTTGCAAGGAGCTTCTCATATACACCCTTCTCCAAGAGGAAATAATGCTGCCAAAAACGCTGTAACTCTCCCTGATCTGCTTTGTCATTGTAGGCAATCTTGTGCCACTCTTCTAATAAAGCCATTTTTACTACCACCTTTATCTTTTATAAACTGATATGAGGCCAAACAGCCTCAACTTCACATATGGATGTATTATACCAAAATAACAGCTTGACGTCAATTTTGTTTTTTTATATTATAATAAATAAAAAACTATTCAGAACCACTGAGAACAAAAACCACGGAGAACAATTCATGAAAAAGACAAAACGTATTCTGGCACTGATTGGTGCCATCCTTTTATTACTTTTATATGTTGTGGCATTTGTTGCCACTGTGCTCGATCACACAAGTGACATGCGCTACTGGAAGGCTGCCGTTGCCGCAACTATCATTATCCCGGTGCTTATCTGGGCGTATTCATTTGTATACAGACTTTTAAAGGGTTCTGATAAAGAATCTGATGATGTAACCAAAAAACCATGAAACGCAAAATCACACCTGAATTATCATCTAAAGACTGGAAGGAATTCTGCAGCCGTTTTCATTTTGATAACGATAAACTGCCGCTTATCCGGGCAATATACACCGCAATGCTTCCATTGGTGGATGCCTTTGCATATTATTCCATAAAACAGGATTTGCCCGGGGTATCCCTGGCACACTATGCCTACGGCCTCGTGACACTCGGAAACGGTGTAGACGAGCTGTCAGAGCTGTATTTAAACCATGAGCAGCTTGAGGAAGCATACATAGCAGACTGTTTAAGCCTCATGCTTTTGTCAAACGCATATGAGCAGTTTGCAAAGGCTGTCGAAGAAGAAAGCTCTCTTTATGCCATTGAGCTGTCATTTTTAGGCGACGAATATCCGCTTGAGCTGCTGCCTGAGATTTTTGAGCACGTAAGCCCTGATGGCATACATCTCACCGGTTCAAATATGCTCAAGCCACTTAAGACAGCCGCCCTCATAATAAAGCTTGACTCACAAAAGCGGAAAAATATCAAAGAGCTCTGCAATACCTGCGCGAACTGTAAAAATCTGTCGTGCCCATCAAGAAAGGCTCCTGGTCCTAAGCTGCCACACACCTATGGTGCCATGCAGATTTTCAATATCAGACATTGAAGCCCTTCTTTTTCTCGTATGAGCCTCTCATTTTCTCAACCAGAAGTGTCAGATTCCTAAACAGTGACTCAGCCGCAAAGCCAAACACTATCATGAGAAGAATACATATATTTGACAAATCTGTCAGTGCAAACAGTTTCTTTAAGAAGAAACCCGAAAATACCAGACCTGCTATATTTCCGATAATAACAGCATATTTCATTCCATTGAGTGGCTCACTGATTTTAAAGAGAATCATGAAGCCCACTACCGAAAGTACAAGCGTCGCTATCGTTCCTATGCTTGCATCTGATATACAAAATACTTCTCCGCATACGACAAGCGCTCCGACAGCTATTACATCCGTAAGTCCACCCGGCAGTGCCTTTAGCATGACATTGGTGATAAAGTGCCCCTTTATCCTGTCCTTATTCTGCTCCAGTGCCAATAAGAATCCCGGTACTCCTATGGTAAACATACTGATGAGCGATACCTGTGCCGGCTCAAGCGGATACGTAACCATAAGAATAACTGAAAACAGTGAAAGTAACAGTGAGAATATATTTTTCACAAGAAACAGACTGGCTGAGCGCTGGATATTGTTTACCACCCTGCGTCCCTCATATACCACATCCGGCATATGTGCAAAATCAGAGTCCAAAAGGACAACCTGGGCTGCCTGGGCTGCCGCCTCACTTCCCGATGCCATAGCCACACTGCAGTCGGCATCCTTCATGGCAAGTATATCGTTGACTCCGTCTCCGGTCATCGCAACTGTATGACCTTTAGCCTGTAAAGCCTTTACAAGCTGTTTCTTCTGCTTTGGTGTCACTCGTCCGAATACAGTATATTTATTTACTGCATCGGCTATTTTATCCTCAGTATCAAGTGTAGCCGCATCGACAAAGCTTTCTGCACTTTCAATTCCTGCCTGTATGGCAATCCTTGAAACAGTACGCGGATTGTCACCTGAAATAACCTTTATCGCAACACCCTGACTCTTGAAATATTCAAAGGTCTTTACCGCATTCTCTCTGATAGGATTGGCAAGTGCCACAAATCCAAGCGGAGTAACGCTGCCATTTATGCCATTCTCCACGTTTTCTCCATCATACCTTGCAAACAAAAGTACTCTGTCACCTTTGTCAGCGTATGGTATGATTTCTTCCTCAATGCGCGCAAAGTCTTCGTGCATTATAAACTCCGGTGCTCCGAGCAGATATGTTCCATCAGAAAAGGTAACGCTGCCATATTTGAGGCTCGACGAAAATGCCTGCTGTGAAACCGCTGTACGATGCAGTGCAGATGTATTATTTGTCAAAGCTTCCGCTGCATATGCTTTTAGTGCGAGCATAGTCGCATTGTTGTCAACCGAGGCATTTGCATAATCTAAAATAAGACTCTTAAGCTCATCTAATGTCAAAGCTGTCTGTGTGCCATCTGCTCCACTGTTTTTACAGAGAAAAATTTCCTTAAGCTTCATATCAGGCTCAGTAATTGTGCCCGTTTTATCCACACAAAGCACATCCACACGCGCAAGCGTCTCAATACTTTTCATATCATGAAGCAAAACCTTTTTCCTTGCAAGCTTCATAGTGCTTAAGGCAAGCGCCACTGTGGTCAGCAGATATAAGCCCTCCGGTATCATTCCTATAATCGCTGCAACTGTCGATGTAACGCTCTTTGTGATAGACTCGCCATTCACAAAATGGCTCTGCCAGAACAATATAAGCCCAATCGGAATAATAACTATGCCAACCCATTTGACAATCAAATTAATGGAGCGTATCATCTCTGACTGCTCCTTGCCGCCCATTGATTTTGCCTCAAGGCTCAGCTTTGAGATATATGATTCATTACCGACCTTTTCAAGCCGTGCATAGCACTCTCCCGATACAACAAAGCTTCCCGACATGAGAGTGCTGCCCTCTGTCTTTTCTACCTCATCGGCTTCACCTGTAAGCAGTGATTCATTTACCTGTATATTTCCGGATATCACAACCGCATCCGCACAAATCTGCTTTCCTGCGGTAAGTAAAATCACATCGTCCTTTACAAGTTCCTCCGTACTAATCTGCTTTACGCTGCCGTTTCTGATGACATCCGCATGCGGAGCATTCAGTAAACTCATTTTTTCAAGAGTCTTTTTTGCGCGGATTTCCTGAACAATTCCTATTACCGTATTTCCAATAATTATAGGCAGAAATGTCAGATTTCTGAAAGAACCTACCATTATGAGAAGTATCGTTATAACAAGAAATATAAGGTTAAAATATGTGAAAACGTTTGAAACCACAATTTCCTTTGTCGTCTTGTCTGTAGATATATCTGTTCTATTGGTAAATCCTTCCTCCACTCTCTGCCTTACCTCTTCATCGGTAAGGCCCGTGATATTTATGCTGTTGCTGTCTTTGTTCATCTGATTCATGCTATTCACCGTTTTTCCTCATTATTCTACATCATAATAATGATACATTTTGACCCTTTAATCATTATAATGGTACAACATAAGCACGATTTCAATACCTATTTCATAAAAAAAAGATGAACTATTTCTTAAAAGTTATCATTTTTAAACTATTAATCCATTGCTACTCACTTTCAGTCTCAGTACTCTCACTGTCTTTAGTTGCAATCATATCATCTATAGAATCCGGAATTGTTCCAGGGATTGTGGTACTTGAAAGATATACATCATCATTTACCTTGATATAGTACTCACCAAGCATAGCGTTTTTCTCCTATTTCTTATACGCGTTTACCTGTAATCTACTTCTTTCTCCTCATTGCCCATACAACTATTCCTATGATAATAAGCAGTATTGGTACAGCTATCATTATGATAAGTCCCGTAACAACCGCCTGCAGCGTATTTATAGTGATATTGCTTAAGGTGTAATCCTTCACCGGTATCACACTTGATGCAAGCTCAACATTTCCGGTCATTGATGTGATAACATCCTTGAACATGTCTGCATTGTTGCCGGAAACAGCATTATCATATGAATCATCAACCACGTAAGGCGTACCAAACACAACAATCGATGCGCCGGTGCTTGAATCATTTACAGCAAGGCCTGTAGTAAACTGTCCGTTCTCATCTGCGTCCTCTGCCTTCGATGTGGTGATATTCTTCCAGTCCTTCTTTAAAACTGCGCTGTCTGATGTAGAAAGCAGCTTTGTATATGTCACATCATCTGTATCCTCAGGATAACTGATTGCACAGCTTCCTGCCAGGAATACATATCCGTCTGTTGCATCTGAGGTGTAATCTGTCGTCTCAACCGTTGGAAGCAGGTAGAGAGGATTCTGATAATATTTTGAGCTGTCATTTTCAGCTACCACACCGGTTTTGAAGCTAACATTGTAAGCCGCAAGTATCTTGTTAAAGTTTGTAAGCTCGTCATTATATGCGTAGCAGCCGATAATCAGTGCCTTTCCACCGCCATTTAAATAATCAATCACCTCCTGTGCATCTTCTTCGTTGAAATCAACAGTCGGAGAATTAATTATAATGGCTGTTGCATCCTCCGGCACCTTTTCCTCGTTAAAGAGCTCTAAACTCTTAAGATTTGCATTTGCCTTGCTTACAACACTCTGGAAATTGCTTCCTATTTCCGTTTCATTGTGTCCTGTTATCTGATAAATTACCGGGAGCTCATCTGCATCCATTGTGACATACTCTATAGCACTTGTAATCTGTCCCTCGGCATCATAGCCTGTGATACTAGACTGCGACTGGTATCCGTAATAATATGAAGAGCTGTCATATTCATATATATCATTGTAATCAATTACCTTTGAACGGTTTTTGCTCTCAATGATAAGGCTGTTTGTGGTAGGTGTCGTGTCTGTATAATCCTGATAAAACTTAGGGCTTGTCGCCGGGTCTACATATTTTACCTTTATATGACTCGAAAGATCCTTGTATCTGTTGATTGTCTCATCTATCTTTGCATCCTTTGATTTCTTGGAATTCAAAACATAGATTGTGATATCCTCATCGAGCTTACTTACCCTGTCCTTTGTATCGCTTGTGAGCGAGTACAGCTTTGTAGCCGAACAGTCAATTGATGTGTACTTGGCAGGAAGTGCTGTCACTACAAGATTTACAACCACACAGATTGCACACATTATAACAATCATTCCTGCTGAAAATGCCCCTGTGCCTATCATCTTCTTTGAAAATGCCCATCTTCTCTTCTGGATAGACTGCGTCGTAAGGAAGCATAAAAGCAAAATAACCGTCACATAATAAGCTGCCGAGGTGACACTAAAGCAGCCACTCACAAAATTCTCAAATGGTGTGTACAAATCAAAGCAATTAAGCACCTTTGTGAGCAGATTCCCACTTGACGAGATGAGCCCTGTAATGGACTGCATCATGTATGAAAGGAATAATGCCGCAAATGTAAGTATTGCAGATATTATCACACTCTCAGATATGGACGATATAAAAAGTCCCACGGCGATGCATGATAAACCGTAAAGCCAGTAGCCAAACAAAGCAACATAGGCTTCACTTAATGCCACCTTGCCGTAAATTGACAACACGAGTGGTGAAAGTGCAAAAAACGCTATGTCTATGGTGTATACTGCTGCCATTGCAAAATATTTTCCTGCTACAATCTTTCCGACAGATACAGGCGATGTCAGCATTAGCTGATCTGTCTTTGTCTTTTTCTCATCAGAAAGTGATCTCATCGTGAGGATTGGCACTGCAATCATCATAATAAAACCGATTCCCTTTAAATCATATGAGATATACGGATAACCGTTTTTCAGATTGTATACGTAAAAATATAGGCCATACACTGCAAGAAGTGCTGCAACAAACAGCCATCCTATAACGTTTTGGAAATATGATTTGAATTCTCTTTTAAATATTGCAAGCATTATTTCTCATCTCCTTCCCCTGTAAGCTCAAGGAATACGTCCTCGAGTGACTTCACAACAGTATGCATCTCAAGGATTGGCATATGCATTGCACTTGCAAGCTCAAATATTTCCTCACGTATATCGCAGTTTGCTTTTGCTATAACCTTAGCCTTCACTGTTTTCTCTTCCTCAGACTTTTCAAATGTGACCTTATCAACATTTACTATCTTCTCAAGCATTCCTCTTGCACCAATCTCGTCTGATTTGAGGACAAGGTTAATTTCCTGGTTCTTTGACATGAGATTAATCAGGTTTTCTGTGGCATCACTTGCTACAAGCTTACCTTTTGATATGATAAACACATGATCACACACCGCACTTATCTCACTTAAAATATGCGAGCTAAGTATCATCGTATGATTTTCTCCAAGCTTTTTAATAAGCTCACGAATCTCTATTATCTGCTTTGGATCAAGTCCAACTGTAGGCTCATCCAGTATGATGATTTCCGGGTAGCCAAGCAGTGCCTGGGCGAAGCCCACTCTTTGTCTGTAGCCCTTGGAAAGGTTCTTTATGAGACGGTTTTTCACCTCCGTGATGCCGGTCATGTCCATTGCATCTGCTATCATTTCTTTTCTCTTTTTCCTGTCGAGCTTTTTGAGCTCTGCCACAAATTTGAGATACTCATATACCGTCATATCCACATAAAGCGGTGGTATCTCCGGCAGGTATCCGATACATTTTTTTGCCTCCTCAGGCTGTGCAAATATATCATAGCCGTTTATCTTTACTGTTCCACCATCAGCACCAATATACCCGGTAACAATATTCATGGTGGTTGACTTTCCGGCGCCGTTTGGTCCCAAAAGTCCGTATATCTTTCCCGGCTCAACAGTCAGCGAAAGATGATCTACGGCCATATGGTCGCCATATTTCTTTACGAGATTACTAATTTCTACCACAGTAATGCTCCTTCCTAAATTATTATGACATCAGAGTATAAAAAAAGAGTGTTCAATTTGTGAATTCTGAACACTCTTTTGTACATTATTTATAATTTTAATACTATGATATTTTAGCTGTACTAATTGTCTGCGCGCACAATCATAGCTTCTCTGTCAGCACCTGTTCCGATGAACTTAACAGGTACTCCGATGTATTTCTCTATGAAGCTGATGTATTTCTGTGCATTCTCAGGAAGCTCCTCGAAAGTCTTACAGCTTGCGATTTCATCGCCCCAGCCTCCTTCAAGCTCCTCATATACAGGCTTTGCGTTGTTTAAAACCTTGAGATTTGTGGTAAAGTCCTCTGTTACCTCACCGTTTACATCGTAGCCGGTGCAGACTTTTATTGTATCAAACTTGCCGATTGTGTCGAGATGGTTTACAGAAAGTGCTGTAAGTCCGTTAAGACGCTTAGCATATTTTAAGGTGACAAGGTCTAACCATCCGCATCTTCTCGGGCGGCCTGTTGTGGTGCCGTACTCATGTCCGAGCTCACGGATTTTATCTCCGGTTGCGTCAAGAAGCTCTGTCACATATGGTCCCTCACCTACACGGCTTGAGTATGCCTTGATGACACCGTATACATTTCCGATATCTGAAGCAGAAAGACCTGTTCCTGTAAGAATACCACCGATTGTAGGATTTGATGATGTAACATATGGATATGAACCAAAGTCGATGTCAAGGAGTGTAGCCTGTGCTCCCTCAACAACCACCTTTTTGTCATCCTCAAGTGCCTTGTGTAAGAGGGTGATTGTATCACATACATATGGCTCAAGCTGTGCTGCATAGTCACTGTACTCTGCAAACATCTTGTCGAAATCAAGCTCCTTTGTATAATCAGTCTCAGGATCATATACCTTAAGAAGTGCAAGCTTAAGCTCTGTCTGCTCCTTAAGGCGCTCCTTGAAATCAGGTGCGTATAAATCCTCCATTCTGATTCCGCTTCTCTCATACTTATCGCAGTATGAAGGTCCGATACCCTTTCCTGTAGTACCGATTTTCTTTGCCTGTCTCACCTTCTCAAGCGCCACATCAAGCTTGCTGTGATATGGGAAAATGACATGCGTTTTTTCACTGATTTTTAAGTATTTATCTACATCATATCCGTGCTCCTTCAGGTTGTTGATTTCCTCTAAAAGAACCTGCGGATTTAAAACTACTCCGTTTCCGATCACTCCGATTGTATGTCCTGATAAGAGACCTGACGGAATAAGGTGCATTGCATATTTAACACCGTTTGCTTTGATTGTGTGACCGGCGTTGTCTCCGCCTGTGCATCTTACTGCTACATCAGCGTCTGCTGCAAGGTAATCAATTACCTTACCTTTTCCTTCATCACCATAGAAACATCCTATTACTACATCTACCTTTGACATTTTACATGCCTCCCTTGTATTTTCTGACACGACACATTGTGCCATGTTACTGCTTGATTTTAGTGGTATATTTATTATGCTTTGTAACTATTAATAATTATTTATAATTATTTATTACAATACTCTATCTTCTTAGAGCAGGCTATTGCAAGCGCTCCGGGTCCTATATGGCATGAGACCGAAAGTGAAAGCGGATTCATGACTATCTCGTTATTTGGAAATGCTGCCTGAACCTCTTCCTTAAATGCCTCCGCAGCTGCAATATCATGCGTGTATGCCATTTCAAGATTTATCTGGCTGCCATCCGGATTATTGAAGCGCTTCTCAAAATCCGACTTCATGGCATCTATCATGATGCTCTTTGCCTGCTTTACGGTACGTGCCTTTGCAAATGCATCAAGCTTCTCACCCTGAATCTGAAGCACCGGTTTAAGCTTTAAAAGTGTGCCAAGAGCTGCCGCTGCAGGCGTGATTCTACCACCCTTTTTGAGGTAGTTAAGAGTATCTACCATGATATATATGGAAGACTCAAACTTTGCATCCTCTAATATCTGCTTTATCTCAGCTGCATTTTTTCCTGCTTCTGCCAGGTTCTTCGCATCTATAACCGACTGGCGCATTGTAACTGATATTCTCTGATTATTGACTACCTGCACTTTGCCGTCATAATCCTGCGAGAGCATATATGCTGTCTCACATGAGCTTGAAAGACCTGATGACATTGGAATGTATACAATCTCATCATTTTCCTTTAAAAACTCATCCCATTTATCTGTTACATCACCAACCAAAGGCATAGATGTCTTGATATCGCCGCCTGCCGTAAGCTTCTCATAGAACTGCTCCTGCGTCAGATCGATATTCTCATAATACATCTGCTCATCGATGTAAAAAGGCATTGGAATCACCTCAACTCCAAGCTTCTTTGCCTCGTCAGGTGTGATACCGCTGTTTGAATCGGTAACTACTATAACCTTACTCATTAATTCTCACTCCGATATAAATATTCGTTGTCGTATTTTTTCCAACACCGCTCATTATACCATAGGTGTAATTGTTTGAAAAGAAGTTTTTGATGTACTTCGGCATTATTCCACCTACATCGTAGACACGGCTGGCTTACACCAGCCTCCGTATATTCGCAATCCGCACTCGCGTGCTACTTGCTCATATCCGGACATTCGTCAAAAAGAAAACCCGCGGTTCACACGAGTGTGACCACGGGTTTCTTTTTTCCTCATTGTCTACGATTACATCATGCCCATTCCGGCGCCGGCTCCGGCTGGCATTGCTGGAGTGTCCTCTTTGATTGTAGCTACTGCTGACTCTGTTGTAAGGAGTGTTGAAGCTACTGATGTTGCATTCTGTAATGCACTTCTTGTAACCTTTACAGGATCAAGGATTCCGTTATCAACCATATCTACATACTCTTCTGTAGCTGCGTTGAAGCCTGTTCCCGGAGCTGACTCCTTTACCTTGTTGATGATTACTGCACCTTCAAGTCCTGCGTTTGCAGCGATATAGTAAAGTGGAGCCTCGAGTGCTTTAAGGATAACCTTTGCACCTGTCTTCTCATCTCCCTCAAGTGTATCAACAAGCTCTGCAACCTTCTTTGATGCATGGATATATGCTGATCCACCACCTGCGATGATTCCCTCTTCAACTGCTGCTCTTGTAGCGTTAAGGGCATCCTCCATACGAAGCTTAGCCTCTTTCATCTCTGTCTCTGTTGCAGCACCTACACGGATAACTGCTACACCGCCTGCCATCTTGGCAAGACGCTCCTGTAATTTTTCTTTATCAAACTCAGATGTTGTCTCATCAATCTGACCACGGATCTGGCTTACTCTGCCTGCGATAGCATCCTTGTCTCCGGCACCGTCAACGATGACTGTGTTCTCCTTCTGAACCTTAACTGACTTAGCACGGCCAAGCATATCGATTGTTGTATCCTTGAGCTCAAGTCCAAGATCTGAGCTGATTACCTGACCACCTGTAAGGATTGCGATATCCTCAAGCATTGCTTTTCTTCTGTCACCATATCCGGGAGCCTTTACAGCTACTACATTGAATGTACCACGAAGCTTATTAACGATAAGTGTTGTAAGAGCCTCGCCCTCAACATCCTCAGCGATGATAAGAAGTCTTGCACCGGCCTGAACAATCTTCTCAAGTAATGGAAGAATATCCTGGATGTTGGAAATCTTCTTGTCAGTAATAAGGATATACGGATCATCAAGTACTGCTTCCATCTTATCCATATCTGTGCACATATATGCTGAGAGGTATCCTCTGTCGAACTGCATACCTTCTACAAGGTCAAGCTCTGTCTGCATTGTCTTTGACTCTTCAATTGTGATAACACCATCGTTTGTAACCTTTTCCATAGCGTCTGCTACGAGATTACCAACTTCCTCATCTCCTGCTGAGATAGCTGCAACCTTAGCGATCTGCTCTTTGCCTTTTACTTTCTGGCTCATATCCTTAAGTGCCTCAACAGCTTTGTCTGTTGCCTTCTTCATACCACGACGAAGCACGATTGGGTTTGCTCCTGCCTCAAGGTTCTTCATTCCTTCCTGAACCATTGCCTGTGTAAGAACTGTAGCTGTTGTTGTTCCGTCTCCTGCTACATCATTTGTCTTTGTGGCAACTTCCTTGACAAGCTGTGCTCCCATGTTCTCGAAAGCATCCTCAAGCTCAACCTCTTTTGCGATTGTAACACCATCGTTTGTGATGAGTGGTGCACCGTATGATTTGTCAAGTACTACGTTTCTTCCTTTTGGTCCAAGTGTTACTCTGACTGTATTTGCTAATTTATCTACTCCAGCTCCAAGTGCTGCTCTGGCTTCTGAGCCATATTTAATTTCCTTTGCCATGATTTATACGACCTTTCTATTTATATATTTGATATTTAATTCCAAAATGTAAGCAGCTATGACCGGATATGTAAAACGTACCGGATCTTTAGCTTCTATCCGTAAATTAATCTTACTCTACTACTGCAAGAATATCATTCTGTCTAACGATGATGTACTCTTCTCCGTCAAGCTTAACCTCTGTGCCTGCGTATTTAGAATAAATAACCTTCTGTCCGACTGTTACCTGCATCTTAACTTCCTTGCCGTCAACCATTCCGCCAGGTCCTACTGCGATAACCTCAGCCTCCTGTGGCTTCTCCTGTGCTGAACTTGTAAGGATGATTCCCGATTTTGTTGTTTCCTCTGCTTCTAACTGCTTTAATACTACTCTGTCTGATAATGGAACTAATTTCATTGTATTGCCTCCTTTTATCTCTGTTAGCACTCATTTCTTTCGAGTGCTAATTTCTTTCTGTAAATAAAATATCACTATTGCATTTCAATGTCAACAGTGATATTTCATTTTAATATTTATTTTACATTTTCTATATCAATCCGTAATGCTTTAACGCATTTTTCACTCCATCATCTGAAATATCCGATGTGACATATTCCGCAATTTCTTTAACCGGTGGCATTGAGTTGCCCATCGCGATTCCATGTCCTACACTCTCAAGCATTTCAAGGTCATTTACACTGTCGCCTATCGCATAGGTTTCATCAAGCGGGATATCCAGATGATTGCACAGCCATTTTATGCCGGTTGCCTTTGAGGTTCCCTTCGGCACGAACTCCACTACATTTTCCACATGCTCAAGTATCAGAAAATCATCGGCAAACTCTGCCTTCACACGTTCATAATCAGTACCATCTATCACGTCAGCGGAGAATTTATTAATTCTTATCTCACCGTCATATCCTCTTATTATATGTGCATGCTCACCAAGTGACTCAAAAAGGTAATCCACATACGGATCATCCTCAAAGCCCTCGTCATCTATCCAGTAGTCTGTGGAGCCCTCAAGCACTACAGGCATTTTACACTCAGAAAGCACCCTTATGACCTTTTGTACCATATCTGCGCTCAGGTCATTTTCATATATTACTTTGCCATCCATTTCAATATAGTTGCCACATGCCGCAATTATTCCATCAAAACCCATATTTAATAGCTTCTCTGACCTCACACTGGCTCTGGCACGTCCTGTACATATAAATGCCAGATGTCCGTTTGCCTTGAGGGCTGCCACAGCCTCTAGGGTGCTTTCAGGAATTACCATGTCATCGTCCCATATTGTTCCGTCTATGTCAAAAAATACTGTTTTACTCATTTGCTGCTCCTAATATCTTTATTATCATGTCAAACACTGCTATCTTAACATCTTATAAATCAAATTTCAATCAGTTTATCCACAGTACCAATACCTCTAGAAAGCAATAATTTTGTATGTCAAAAATCCCGGTGCAATGCACCGGGATTTTGATATAAAATGTATGAAATAAAATTTATTAAGAAGAATTGCTATAATAATTTGTTACTGTACTGAGAGATATGAATATCCCATGAGACTCTCATCAACCTCTCTGGCAGCCTCACGTCCCTCTCTGATAGCCCATACTACAAGGGACTGTCCACGGTGGTTATCACCTGCCACGTATACGTTTTTTACGTTTGTAGCGTAATGTCCCTCCTGTGTACTTACGTTTGTTCTGGCATTGAGCTCTACACCAAATGCCTTTGCCACATAGCTTTCTGTTCCAAGGAAGCCTGCTGCTATAAGCACAAGCTCTGCCGGAAGCTTTTTCTCTGATCCCTCTACCGGAACCATCATGAACCTGCCTGTCTTCTCGTCCTTTTTACTCTCAAGACTTACAATTGTAAGCTCCTTCAGGTTGCCGTTTTTGTCCTTGTGGAACTCTTTTACGGTTGTCTTATAGATACGTGGATCATGTCCGAATACTGCAATGGCTTCCTCCTGGCCGTAGTCTGTCTTTAAGACCTTTGGCCACTCTGGCCACGGATTGTTTGCGGCACGCTCTGTAGGCGGACAAGGCATCATCTCAAGCTGTGTGACTGATTTGGCGCCCTGACGGATTGCAGTTCCGACACAGTCGTTTCCTGTGTCACCGCCACCGATAATGACCACATTTTTGCCCTTTGCAGATACAAACTTGCCATCTGTCAGGTTTGAATTTAAAAGGCTCTTTGTATTCTGGGTAAGGTAATCAACAGCAAAGTAAATACCCTTTGCATCTCTTCCGTCTGCCTTTATGTCTCTTGGATTTTTGGCACCACAGCAAAGGATTACCCTGTCATACTTCTTGTAAAGCTCTGCCGGCTTTATATCCTTTCCGACATCACAGCCTGTGACAAAATGAATGCCCTCTTCCTTCATTATATTAACTTTTCTGTCAATAATGCTCTTATCGAGCTTCATATTTGGAATACCATACATGAGCAGGCCGCCGACTCGGTCCTCTCTCTCATATACTGTAACCTCATGGCCTCTCTGGTTAAGCTGGTCTGCTGCCGCAAGTCCTGAAGGGCCCGAACCAATGATTGCCACCTTCTTGCCGGTTCTGACCTTTGGTGGCTTTGGAGCTGCATATCCGTTTGCATATGCAGTCTCTATTACACCATGCTCATTGTCCCTGACTGATACCGGACTACCCCAGTGTCCACATGTACATGCCTTCTCGCACAGTGCCGGGCAGACTCTTGATGTAAACTCAGGGAAATTATTGGTCTTGTGCAGACGATTATATGCCTGCTCCCAGTTGCCGGTATATACAAGGTCATTCCACTCCGGAACCAGGTTGTGCAGAGGACAGCCTGATGTCATGCCTGCTATTGTCATTCCCGACTGGCAGAAAGGAACTCCGCAGTCCATACAACGGGCAGCCTGTTTCTGCTGATTTTCTTTTGAAAGGAACACATGGAACTCGTTAAAGTTCTTAATACGCTCCTTTGGCTCTACAGACGCTGCTTCGCATCTGTCATATTCCATAAATCCTGTTGGTTTTCCCATTATCTGCGTCCTCCTTAGCCTCTTGTGCTGGCATAAAATGCCTCAATCTGTGCCTGCTCTGCGTTAAGACCCTTTTCTTCCATCTGTACAATAGCCATCTGCATACGGTTGTAATCGTAAGGAATAACCTTCTTGAACTTAGGAAGATACTCACTGAAATGATCAAGGATTTCCTTACCCTTTTCTGAGTTTGTAAGTGTTACATGCTCTTTTATCATTTCCTTAAGCTCTAATACATCGTACTTGTTTGAGACCTCCTCAGTAAATACCATCTGCTTGTTGGTTCTCATGTAAAGGTCATTGTCCTCATCAAGCACATATGCTATTCCACCGCTCATACCTGCTGCAAAGTTTTTTCCGGTCTTTCCAAGGATAACTACACGGCCACCTGTCATGTACTCGCAGCCATGATCACCGACACCCTCAACTACTGCTGTTGCACCGGAATTTCTTACGCAGAAACGCTCACCGGCAACACCGTTTATGAAAGCCTTACCGCTTGTAGCTCCGTAAAGTGCTACGTTTCCGATGATGATATTATCATCCTTCTCAAACTTGACTCCTGCAGGTGGATATACGATGAGCTTTCCACCTGAAAGACCCTTTCCGAAGTAATCATTTGAATCTCCTACAAGCTCAAGTGTAAGTCCCTTAGGGATAAATGCTCCAAAGCTCTGTCCGCCTGCACCGTTACACTTGATAACAAATGTGTCTTCATCCAGCGTATCGTCATATTTCTTTGTAATCTCAGAACCAAATATTGTTCCGAGAGATCTGTTTGTATTTGTTACCTCAATCTCAATCGCGCGCTTTTGTCCGCTCTCAAGTGCGCTCTTAAGCTGTGTCATGATCTCAGTCATATCCTTTGTCTTTGAAAGCTCAAAGTCATATACCTGCTTAGGATCGAAGATAACGCTCTGCTTTTTGCCGTCAAACGGATTATTAAGTATGCAGTCAAGGTCAATCTTTGATTGTTTCTCGCTTAGATTATCACGCTTCTTTAAGAGATCTCCGCGTCCAACGAGCTCATCCACTGTCTTTACGCCAAGCTTTGCCATATACTCACGAAGCTCTTCAGCGATGAAACGCATAAAGTTCTCAACGTACTCCGGCTTTCCTGCAAAGCGCTTACGAAGCTCAGGGTTTTGTGTAGCAATTCCTGCCGGACATGTATCCAAGTTACATACTCTCATCATTACGCAGCCCATTGTTACAAGCGGAGCTGTCGCAAAACCGAATTCCTCGGCTCCAAGACACGCTGCTATTGCCACATCACGGCCACTCATCAGCTTACCGTCTGTCTCAATTCTTACTTTATTTCTAAGACCATTCATAAGAAGAGTCTGGTGTGTCTCTGCAAGTCCAAGCTCCCATGGAAGTCCCGCATTGTGGATTGAGCTGCTAGGTGCGGCTCCTGTTCCTCCGTCGTAGCCTGAGATAAGCACTACCTGTGCTCCGGCCTTTGCAACGCCTGCCGCAACAGTTCCTACACCGGCCTCAGAAACGAGCTTGACTGAGATTCTTGCATCTCTGTTTGCATTCTTTAAGTCGAAAATAAGCTGCTCCAAATCCTCGATAGAATAAATATCGTGGTGTGGTGGTGGAGAGATGAGTGCAACACCCGGTGTTGAAAGTCTTGTCTTTGCAATCCAAGGATAAACCTTCTTTCCAGGTAAGTGTCCGCCCTCACCCGGCTTAGCACCCTGTGCCATCTTAATCTGAATCTCCTGTGCGCTTGTTAAGTATCTGCTTGTGACACCAAAACGTCCTGAAGCAACCTGCTTGATTGCTGAGCAGCGGTTCTTTCCGTCTTTTCCGATTGTGAGACGATCCTTGTCCTCTCCACCCTCACCGGTATTTGATTTTCCGTGCAGATGGTTCATGGCAATTGCAAGTGTCTCATGTGCTTCCTTGGAAATAGATCCGTATGACATAGCACCTGTCTTGAAACGTGTCACAATTGAGTCAACGCTCTCAACCTCCTCGAGCTTGACACCCTTCTTAGGATAGTTGAAATCCATAAGTCCACGGATATTTGTATTTTTCTCTTCCTCGTCCACAAGTGCTGTGTACTGCTTGAACAGATTGTAGTCACCGCGCTGTGTCGACTGCTGGAGAAGATGGATTGTAGCCGGATTGTACAGATGGTCATCAGCTCCGCTTCTCATCTTGTGTCTGCCCTTGCTGTCAAGTGTAACATCTGTCTCAAGTCCGAGCGGATCGTAGGCTGCAGAGTGAAGCTCATCCACATCATTCTCGATATCCTGTAATGTAATTCCACCGATACGGCTTACTGTATTTGTGAAATACTTATCAATAACACTCTTGTCAATACCGATTGCCTCAAAAATCTTTGAGCCCTGATATGACTGGATGGTTGAAATACCCATCTTTGCTGCAATTTTTACGATACCTGTAATGATTGCATGGTTGTAATCATCAATTGCTGCATAATAATCCTTGTCAAGCATATGCTCGTCAACAAGCTGCTTAACTGTATCCTGTGCCAGATAAGGGTTGATAGCACTTGCACCAAAGCCAAGCAGTGTAGCAAAATGATGAACCTCTCTCGGCTCTCCTGACTCAAGAATGAGAGAAAGAGATGTTCTCTTTTTTGTCTTTACAAGATACTGCTGCAATGCAGCAACTGCAAGCAGTGAAGGAATTGCAACGTGGTTCTCATCAACACCCCTGTCTGAGAGGATAATAATATTGGCTCCGTCCCTGTATGCACGGTCAGCCTCTATATAAAGTCTGTCTACTGCTTTCTCAAGACTTGTGTTCTTGTAATATATAATAGGTAAAACCTCTACCTTAAAGCCATCGGCCTTTAAATTCTTAATCTTCATAAGGTCGGTGTTTGTAAGGATTGGGTTGTTAATCTTAAGTACACGGCAGTTTTCCGGCTTTTCCTCAAGCACATTTCCGGCCTCACCGATATAGAGTGTGGTTGATGTAACTACCTCCTCACGGATTGAATCAATAGGCGGGTTTGTTACCTGTGCGAAGCGCTGCTTAAAGTAGTTAAATAATGGTTCCCTGTTACCTGATAAAGCTGCAAGCGGTGTATCAGTACCCATTGCTGCTGTGCCCTCAACACCATTTTTAGCCATAGGAAGGATTGAATCCTTGAGTGACTCATATGTGTAACCGAAGGCTCTCTGCATTCTCTGGCGCTCTTCCTTTGTATACTCAGGTACTCTCTGGTTAGGAATCTTTAAATCCTTAAGATTTACCATGTATCTGTCAATCCACTCACCATAAGGCTGCTTGTCTGCATATCTCTCCTTGAGCTCATCATCATCTATGATTTTTCCTGCAACAGTATCCACAAGGAGCATCTTTCCCGGACGGAGACGATCCTTTTTCACAATCTTTGTAGGGTCAATCTCAAGCACTCCGACCTCAGATGAAAGGATAAGATAATCATCATCTGTCACATAGTAACGTGATGGACGAAGTCCGTTTCTGTCAAGCACTGCTCCGACTAAATCACCATCTGAGAATACGATTGAAGCCGGACCATCCCATGGCTCCATCATTGTAGCGTAATACTGATAGAAATCCTTCTTCTTCTGAGTCATGATTGAATTGTTTGCCCATGGCTCAGGAATCATTATCATAACGGCAAGTGGAAGCTCCATACCACTCATTACCAGGAATTCAAGCGCATTATCAAGCATAGCTGAGTCAGATCCTGCCGCATTGATAACCGGCAAAACCTTCTGGAACTCTTTTTTAAGCTTAGGAGACTCCATGTTCTCCTCACGTGCTGACATCTTGTCAGAGTTTCCAAGAATAGTGTTAATCTCACCATTGTGCACGATAAATCTGTTTGGATGAGATCTCTCCCAGCTTGGGTTTGTATTTGTAGAGAATCTTGAATGTACTGTGGCGATTGCTGACTCATAATCAGGATCCTGTAAATCCATGAAGAACTGTCTGAGCTGCTCTACAAGGAACATTCCCTTATATACTATTGTTCTGCTTGAGAAGGAAACCACATATGTATTGTCGTTTGACTGCTCGAAAACACGTCTTGCAACATACAGCTTTCTGTCAAACTCAAGTCCTCTCTCAACATCCTCAGGTCTTTTTACAAAGCACTGCATGATGCATGGCATACAGTCTCTGGCTTTTTTAGAAAGCTTATCAGGCTCTGTAGGCACTTCTCTCCATCCGAGAAATTCAAGGCCTTCCTTCTCCACGATAACCTCAAGCATCTTTTTTGCCTGAATAGTCTTGAACTCATCATTAGGGAAGAAAAACATTCCCACACCGTAATCTCTTTCGTCTCCAAGATCTATTCCAAGTGGCTTTGTAACCTTCTTAAAAAACTTATGAGAAATCTGAAGCAGGATGCCGACACCGTCTCCGGTCTTACCGTCAGCGTCTTTTCCGGCTCTGTGCTTTAAGTTCTCAACAATCTTTAAAGCATTCTCGACTGTCTCATGTGTTTTGATACCTTTGATATTTACTACTGCACCAATTCCACAGTTATCATGCTCGTAGCGAGGATCATATAATCCCTTAGCTGTGGCTGTGCTTTCATTCCATTGTTTACTCATAGGTTCTTCCTTTCCTAGTGTAAATTTGTTAACGGATAACTTATTAAGAAGTGAATCATTTCCTGTTTATGATTTTACAACTATAAAAGCTCAATGTAAATAGTTTTTTTCTCGCTATTGTCTGATTATTTGATAACTTAATATTATAAAGTTATTTTTCTGATTATAATCGTATTTTTATCTTTTTTATAAGGTTATACGTACAATTTGCTTTATATAATCCCAAAACTTTTTTCAATAAAGTAAGGCATAAAACACTGTTTCAGCAAATTGTGTCTGAATTGTGTATGCGTTACAGTAGCTTTTCATGTCTTATATCATAAAAAAATCAGCTATACTTTTTATTGTATAGCTGATTTTTATAAACATCCGGTAACTATCCTAAATCGCATTGCTCATATTCGTAAAACTGCACGATACTCGTATTTTGTCTGCGCTCCGTTTTGGTCCATGCTAAACAGTTCCTTCTGTGTGCTTCGCATAATAATAAAATATCACAGCACCAACACCAAGGCACATAACAGATACCACCCATGCCATTACACTGCCATCAACAGTACACTTCAAAATACCGGTCTCTGTCCTTATGACTGCAAACGCATTTGCGGTGATATGCCCAATCATGGCCGCATACACATGCCCTGACTTATACATAAAAGCTGCAAGCACAAGGCCAAGTAAAAAAGCATAGACAAACTGCACTATATTAAAATGAATGAGCCCAAACAAAAGCGCCGACAAAAATACAGCCTGTGGCACATTCATTATTTTGCGCATATTTCCAAATACAATGCCTCTGAAAACAAGCTCCTCCATAATCGGAGAAAGAATTGCCGAGCCAATCATCTCAATTACAAGAGTGCTTGCATAGAAGCTCTCATTCGCCCTGGCATATCCTTCTGAGAGCCCGATAAGCGGTGACATTGTGATGATATTATTGAGCGCAAATGAAATGAAAAGTGTAATCACAATCACCCAGAGCACATTTATAAAAAGTGCCCTGTCTATCTTTGGTTTTTTAACAAACATCTGCTGTGTCGGCTTATAGCTTGCAAAATACATAAATGGTATTGTAATTGCTGCAGATATTATCTGCGCTATCATGTATGTCGAAGCTGTGTGTCCGATAAACGCAAAAATAAAGTACATTGCGCTCAGAAAAACAATGTAGTAAAGCACAACCGGGACAATTATCTCCCACACTATCGCTCTTAATTTTAAATTCTTATTCATGAAATCCCATTCCTATCTACTGTTTATAACCTCAGGTCTCAATGCATTGCATTTTCATAAAAGCTAATCGAAAAGCTTTAAAAGTACATCCGGAAGCTGCCTTAAATCATCTATCACAGCTTTTGCACCGGCACTCACCATCTCGTTAACATCTCCAAAGCCAAAGCTTACCGCTATGCTTGGTACATTGACACGATTTGCCCCTTCAATGTCAAACATAGTATCTCCGATTAAACACATCTCATCCCTTGGAATGTCTGACCACCGGCGCATCACCTCGTTAAGTACTTCTTCCTTTGTATCTATCCTGCCGTCAAATGTAGCTCCGACCACCTCATCAAACATATCAAGTATTCCAAAATGCTCCAAAATACGCTCGCACGATTTTTCCGGCTTCGATGATGCAAGTCCTATCCTATAGCCGGCTGCTTTAAGCGCCTCCATGCATTCCTTTACTCCCGGAAAAAGCGAACATTCAAATATACCTATTTTGTTATAGCGCTCTCTGTACTTTTCGACCGCTTCAAGTGCTCTCTCCTTAGTAAATCCGTAATGCTCCATAAATGTGTTTATGAGCGGCGGTCCTATAAAGAAAAACAGACTGTTTCTGTCCGGCTCATCTATGCCAAAGTGTGAAAGTGCATATTGTGCCGACTTTGTGATGCCCTCGGATGAGTCGATCAGCGTTCCGTCCAAATCAAATAATATTGCTTTCATTTGTTATCTCCATTGCTCTAAATTTATTGTACTTTTAATTAAAATGCTAGGTCAGTATCTCATTTAACACTCGTCCGACAGCATCGGCAAACTCGTTGATACTCTTTATCTTCACGAGACTTCTGCCGAATATCTTTGTTGCAAGCTCACTGTCATGCTCACTTCCCATGAAGATGCCAATTACGTCTATTCCATGGTTTTTAAGCCTCTGCACCTCATTTACGGTGTCCTTAACAGCAAGAGCATCAGTGTACTCCCGGTCCTTATAAAAGGCTCCCTCCCCTGCTATCTGATCATCCTGTGGGCTTGCATCTGAAAACATGAAAAGTAACTTCTTTGGCTTTGGGCTTAGCTCCATCAGATGTGATGCCGCACGCAGAGCAAGGCCATCCCTGTTATTTCCTGCCGCAACAAAATGAAATAATTCATCCTCCACACCATAATCGTCATATTCCTTAAAAATATGCATCACCGTGTAGCCTCTTATGCTGCAGTATGAGTAAATCTGCACCGGTATGCCACAATTTGTCAGGCTCTTTGACAGTACATATGCCTGTGCTGCTATCTTCTGCTGCATCTGCTTTCTGGAAGAAGACGCATCCATCAGTATGTCGACAGAAAAGCCAGGCGTCTCCACCTCATCTTTTCGCTCAAAAACACGCGGATTGTCCAGATACAGCGCCTTCCATACTCTCGCAGGCTTTATACGGCCGTGTGTTGAAGCATCCATAAATGTCTCATCTGCTGTCTCCAGGTGCATTCTAAGGCTTTCTGTAAGTCTCCTTATACTGTTTTGATACACTGCCATGTTTTTTTCAAAATGCTTTTTATTCTTGTCGTATTGCATGGCTGTCTCTTTTGTAAATGCAAGAATTTCCCTGCGCTCTCTTTTGTTGTCAATCTCATCAGGTACAGACTGCTTTTTCTCCGGCGCAATACCTCTGGTAAAAAGCAAGTGACAGTTTTTGTGATTTCCTACACAGAGCTTTTTCTCCATCTCGGCCTGCTGCCTGTCAGAATACATGCTTTTTCCAAAGCAGGCTGTCACATATCGCTTCGCTTCTATTGGATCTTTCTGCAGTGCAAACTGCAGCAGATATCTCTTTGAATGCTCCATAGACAAAGCCGCTGTGTCCGAGGCCATATTTTTATTATAAAAGCTATTCGCTCTGACATACTGTGTGCTGACTTTTCCTATTGAGTGAAATGCTCCTGCTACCTTCTGTAAAAAATATATGCCCTGTGGCTTTGCCACCTTTATCGGCTTATACGAGAAATACTTCCACAGATTTTCTCTCGTTTTCACTATAATCTCATCAGTTGTCATATCAGGTGTAAAGCAAAAAGCATGCAGTATCTCTTCATCCTCTTTGCAAAGACCTGATGGCTTTCCAAGTATCCTTCTGCAATGTGCATTTCTGATTATATCAATCCTCGAATACTCCCTGTTTTTATTGACTCCTGCAAGGCTCTTTTTCGCGTACTCAAGCCTTAAATCATACAGTGCAGGCCTCGTTTGTCTCTCCTTTTCATACAGGGCATTTTCCAAACCTATCCATAAAAGCCCCTCATAAAGCATGGCGTTTTTTCCTGTCAGCTGATTGAATAAGGCATCTATCTTGTCATGCTCATACCACTTGTATTCAAGCCCAATAATCAGATTCAGATAAATATCAGCGGATCCATCAGGTGCAAATGCCAGAAAAAGCGGCTCTATGTCATAGTCACAGGCCGCCATCCATATGAAGTTTCTTGCTCTTTTTGCTTCCTTTATATCCTGTTCTTCCATATGTTCCATTCCTTCATATGTCACAAGCTCATATCAACAAAACAGCTGCTCTCCGCTCATCTTCCTTGAGATTCTTGCACGGATTGTATCACGGATAAGAGTCTGCTCATACTCATCAAAGCTCTTGTTTGTTATACCCATATCCAGGGCTGTATATACATTCAAGCCCTTTTCCATCATACCAATTGAACCGATGAGACCACGCAGATCAAGTGCCTTTGATGATATCTCGCCATTCTCACACTTTGCATGCAGCTCAAGAAATACCTCCGCAAGCTCATTTGCTCCCGCTTCACGTATTGCAGGATAATGCTCCTTTATGAGCTTCACAAGACTCTCTTTTGAAATCATAGGCATCCGGATGACCGCAAAACGTGATACAAGAGCCTCATTCAGCTCCTTTGTGCCTGCATAGCCGTAATTCATCGTGGCAATAAATCTTGTTGCCGGATGAAGAGATAATCTATCATAGCCCGGCACATCTATTGTCCGTCTGAAATCAAGTGTGGCATGAAGCACTGCCATAGCCTCGCTCTTTGCCATATTTATCTCATCAAGCACCGCAAAGCCGCCGGTTTTTGCTGCTGTATACACTGGTCCCGGTCTGAAGGATACCTCTCCGGCGCGAAAAGTATCGGTTCCGATAAGTGATGCTGCATCCATATTTACGTGAAATGACACATCCCAGCGTGGTCTGTTAAATACACCTGCCAGATTCTCTGCGAAAAGGTTCTTTCCTGTGGCCTTTTCTCCGACTAAAAGCAGATTTTCTCCACACAAAACAGCTGTTATAGCCTGCTCCCACACATCGCTTCCGTAATAAAACTGTGTAGGCACGGGGATTCTTGACTCATACTCCTTGTCCACCGGATACTGCGAGCGAAACTTTTCAATTTCCTTAATCAGATTTTCTGAAATGCCAAGCTCTCTTAATTTGTCCAACAAGCTCATCGCTTCCTTTCATGTCAGATATTTTAACTGTTCCAGTCCATACATACTCAAAACCATACACAGTTTATGCTTTACGTTATATTGTCATGCGATATATTATTTCTTTACGCCCTTAGTGTCACGGTTTGCAATGTGCAGCCTGTGAAGTGCCACCTGCTTACCCTTTACCTCGACCTCTTTTTCCTCCTGGTCATTAAGCAGATAAATGTCAGTAAGCTCATCCTCTCTGTCAAGTCTCATTCCCCTGACACCTACCGCTGCCTTTTTCTTTTCAGGAATAGTGCCACAGTCGATTCGAAGGAACATCTCCTTCTTTGAACGCATTACCATTGTAGCATTCTCTGAAAGCATGTCAACAAACAACAGCTCATCATCATCCATGAGCTTTGTAGCCTGCGAGGTCTTTCGTGTCACCACAAACTCAGCACCATCCACGAGCTTTATCATGGCTGACTTCGTTCCAAATATAAGCTTGTGCTTTTCAACATCCATAAGAGGTGCTATAAATACTATATCCTCCTTACTGCTGTCATAGTTGCTTACATTGTCAATAGGTGTGCCCTTGTCACGGAATTTACCGTAAGGCAGGTCTAACACCTTGACAAGATGCATGTTTGCCTTGTTTGTGAAAATGCACAGCTTATCTATATTTTTAACCTTCAATATCAGCTTGTTCTCTGCGTCAGCTGTATCTTTGTTTCTATCATAGGTTGAAGTATCTACTGTCTTCACATAGCCGAAGCGGTCCATAAGCAGCACTACATCCGATACCTCAAGCTCTTTTTTGACCACAACAGCTTCCTCAAGATTGTCAAGCTCCGTGCGTCTGTCCCTTGCATACTCCTTGCGGAACGCTTTAAGCTCCTTCATAATAACCTTTGCCATGGATGAGCGATGCTCTAAAATATCGCTGTACTCTGCAATCTTTGCCCTGGTCTCCTCGTGCTCCTTAATCAGAGCCTCAATTTCGAGTCCAATCAGCTTGTACAGACGCATTTCAAGGATAGCAGCTGCCTGACGCTCAGTAAAGCAAAGCTGGGCTGCCATGGCTTCTGAAGCCTTTGACTTAAATTTAATCCCCTCTGTCTCTCCGTTTATGAGACATGCCTTTGCCATTTTCTGGTCACGGCTTCCTCTTAATATTTCAATAATCAGATCTATCACGTTACAGGCCTTTATGAGTCCCTGCTGTATTTCTTCTTTCTCCTGCTCCTTTGCAAGAAGTGTCTCATACTTTCTTTTTGCAATCTCATACTGGAAATTGACATGGTGCCTTATTATTGGTACAAGACCAAGCGTCTCAGGTCTTCCATTTGCGACGGCCAGCATATTTACACCGAATGTATCCTCCAGCTTTGTCTTTTTATACAAAAGATTCTTAAGTGCCTCAACATCAGCACCTTTTTTAAGCTCTAAGACAATTCTTATTCCCTCTTTCGATGACTGGTTGGTTATATCCACAATATCCGTTGTCGCCTTTGACTCGACAAGTGAATAGACATCATTTAAGAATTTTCCTATATTGGCACCAATCATTGTGTATGGGATTTCTGTAATGACAAGCTTGTCCTTTCCTGCCTTTCCCTTCTCTATTTCGATTCTTCCACGGATTTTTATCTTTCCCTGTCCGGTCTCATATATCGCTGCAAGATCATCCTGATTTGCAACAATGCCTCCTGTCGGAAAATCAGGTCCCTTTATATACTGCATCATCTCGGCTGTGGTGATATCAGGATTTTTCATATAAGCAATCACACCGTCAACCACCTCGCCAAAATTGTGTGGCGGAATGCTTGTAGCCATGCCGACTGCTATACCCTCTGCTCCATTTATCAAAAGGTTCGGCACCTTGACCGGAAGCACCTCTGGCTCTTTTTCTGTCTCGTCGTAGTTTGGAATGAAATCAACCACATTTTTGTCAAGATCAGCAAGATATGCTTCCTGTGTGATTTTTTGAAGTCTTGCCTCAGTATAACGCATGGCAGCGGCTCCGTCTCCCTCGATTGAGCCAAAATTACCGTGTCCATCGATAAGCGGCATGCCCTTTTTGAAGTCCTGTGCCAAAACAACCATCGCATCATAGATTGATGAATCGCCGTGTGGATGATATTTACCCATTGTATCACCGACTATACGCGCACTCTTTCGGTATGGCTTGTCGTACCTGATGCCCAGCTCATGCATATCATAAAGTGTACGCCTTTGTACAGGCTTAAGCCCATCGCGCACATCCGGCAGGGCTCTTGCTATAATGACACTCATCGCATAGTCAATATATGATTTCTGCATCAGCTCCGAATATTCGGTCTGAATTATATTGTTGTCTACATTGTTATCTATATTTCTATCCATGTCTTTCTCCGATTATAAATACTGCTTAACTATTCAGAACCACTGAGAACCAAAAGCAGAAGCGTCATGCTTACACATCCAGCTCCGCGTCATGCGCATGCTCGTATATGAACTCTTTTCTCGGTGGCACATCACTACCCATAAGCAGTGATGTCACATCATTTGCCAGGCGCCCATCCTCTATTTCAATACGCTTTAGCATCCTTGTTGCGGGATTTAGTGTGGTATCCCAAAGCTGATCCGCATCCATCTCTCCAAGACCCTTATATCTTTGCAACGTAAACTTGCCTGTATGTGTCTTTCTATACTTGTCAAGCTCCGCATCGTCATACAAATATTTTTCCTCGCCCTTTGACGGAATAGCCTTGTAAAGCGGAGGCATGGCAACATATACATGTCCCTCTAAAATAAGCTCAGGCATAAACCTGAAGAACAGAGTCAAAAGCAGTGTGGAGATATGAGCTCCGTCCACATCGGCATCGGCCATAATGATGATTTTGTCATAGCGAAGCTTTGTTATATCAAAATCATTTCCATATCCTTCCGAAAATCCGCAGCCAAACGCATTTATCATTGTCTTTATTTCAGCGTTTGCCAGTACCTTATCAATACTTGCCTTTTCAACATTCAAAATCTTGCCTCGAATCGGCATGATTGCCTGAAACATACGGTTTCTTGCCATCTTTGCCGAGCCTCCGGCCGAATCTCCCTCGACTATGAAAATCTCGCACTTAGAAGCATCCCTGCTCTCACAGTTTGCAAGCTTTCCGTTTGAATCAAAGGAAAACTTCTGCTTTGTGAGCAGATTGGTCTTTGCCTTCTCCTCAGCTTTTCTAATCTTTGCGGCCTTCTCAGCACATGATATTACCGTCTTTAAGACCTCAAGATTCTTGTCAAAATAAAGCGGTACCTCATCATTTGTCACCTTGGCAGTAGCACGGTTTGCATCCTGATTGTCAAGTTTTGTCTTTGTCTGACCCTCGAATCTAGGGTCAGGATGCTTTACTGACACTACAGCAGTCATGCCGTTTCTGACATCTGCTCCGTTGAAATTCGCATCCTTGTCCTTTAATATACCAAGCTCTCTGGCATATGAATTTATAATACCTGTAAAGGCTGTCTTAAAACCTGTGATATGCGCTCCACCCTCAGAATTGTATATATTGTTACAAAAACCAAGTATATTTTCATGGAACTCGCTTGTATACTGGAAAGCCACCTCAACCTTTATATTCTCACTCTCTCCTGTAAAGTAAATGACATCATGCAGCTTTTCTATATTTTTATTTAAATCCTTTACAAAACCGATAATACCCTCAGGCTCATGATACTCAATATGCTCTGTCTCATCGCCTCGTTTGTCCTCGTATATGATGGTAAGCTTCGGATTGAGATATGCAGTCTCCTTCAGTCTGTTCTTTACATCCTCTTCCTTGAATCTTGTCTTCTCAAAAATCTCCGGGTCAGGCAGAAAATTAATCCTTGTTCCTGTTTTTTTGGTTTTGCCTAAAGTAGGGAGCAGGCCATTTTCAAGCTCCACAACAGGAACACCCTTTTCATATCTGTCATGGTGGATAAAGCCATCCCTGCTTATCTCCACATCCATATATGTGGATAATGCATTTACCACCGACGAACCAACTCCGTGCAGGCCTCCACTGGTCTTGTATACAGAATTGTCAAATTTACCTCCTGCGTGCAGTGTCGAGAATACAACACGCGCCGCAGATACACCCTTAGCATGCATACCTACAGGTATTCCACGTCCGTTATCCTCTACCGTACACGAACCGTTTTTCTCAAGAGTTACTCTTATGGTATCACAGGCACCTGCGAGATGCTCATCTACTGAGTTGTCCACAATCTCATATATCAGATGGTTTAGTCCCTTTGTTGTGACACTTCCTATATACATACCCGGTCTTTTTCTGACTGCCTCAAGTCCTTCTAAAATTGCTATGCTCTTCTCATCGTATGTTTGCTTCTTGGCCATACTTGTCTCCTACTTCTTTAAATTACGTAATAATTATATTATCTGCCCTGCCTGCTATCCTTGATATGCGCTAACACCATCGTAGCTATTTTAAATATCATAGCATCATCAAAGGTTCTGATATCAAGACCTATCGACTTCTCAATACGCTCTAGCCTGTACACAAGCGTATTTCTATGCACATAAAGCTGTCTTGCCGTTTCTGAAATGTTCAGATTGTTCTCGAAGAACTTGGAGATTGTAGACATTGCCTCCTCGTCATCAAGTATCTGTGGCACCTCATCACCAAATACCTCACGGATAAACATCTCACACAGACTCATTGGAAGCTGATAAATAAGTCTTCCTATGCCCAGCCTGTCATATGCCATAATTTCCTTTTCCACGTAAAACAGCCTGCCGACCTCAAGTGCCATCCTGGCTTCCTGATAAGACTCTGCAATCTTTGGAAGAACATCCGTCGGATTGCCATAGCCCACCCGTACCTTAATCATAGCCTCTGCAAGCAGATTGTCAACCAGACTTCCTGCAATAGATGAAAGCTTTTCCTGAAGCTTTGGTGAATCTATATCCTCAACATCCTTTACCAGCACTATATTATGCTCATCCATCGCCACCACAAAATCACCGCTTCTGATATCTGCCAGATTCTTTACAAGCTCAACTGCTATCTCATTGCTGTTCTTTCCGGTATCTATAACATATACTACTCGTTTTCTGTTCTCTATATGTAATTTCTTGGCACGGTTTATTATATCAGAACCAAGCATATTGCCAAGAAGAATATTCTGAATAAAATTATTTCTGTCATATCGCTCTGACTCACCGAGCACAAGTGTACGAAGCTGACAAACTGCCATCCTGCCTATTACAAGATTCTCACTCGTATACGGGCAGAACATTACGAGCACATACTCAAGCTCTGAATCAATTTCAACCGCAAATGCGATTGCATCGTTTTTTTCCCTAACATCCTCTTCGGATACTATAAACTCCTTCACAAAAATGTCGCTATGTTCCGGCTCATCCACCGTACCTGTCAGATGCTTTCCCTTGGCTGAGTATAAAATCGCATCAAACGAAGTAATATTTTTTATTTCCTCAAGTGATTTTTTCAGTTTCTGATTCGTAATCATATTCTTATCCTCTCATTACTGTTCTGACGCAGGCAAGTAAAAAGCCTCCATGAGGTAAACTCTGTACACCTGCTGTAGTTTAACACCATAACTTAACTATTCAGAACCATACATTCGCGTCAGAACCTAACATTTGCGAAAGAAAACCGGGTGTAAATTATACACCCGGTCTGTCAATTTACAACTATTTAATTTTAACGAACTAGTTGGTAATTGTCAATTCAGTTTCTTTATCAAATACATGAATCTTGTTTGGATCAAATGCAAGCTCAATGTGATCACCGTAACGAGCCGGTGTATCTGAATCAACTCTTGCTGACATATTTGCGCCTGCAACTGTGAAGTATAATAATACCTCTGCACCAAGTAACTCATATCCTGTAACATCTGAATCAATCTTGCATGTAGCAAATTTATTAAGATGCTCTGCTGAATCGTAGATATCCTCAGGTCTGATACCGAATACTACGTTCTTTCCTGCATAACCGCCATCGATAAGCTTCTTAGCCTTTGCCTCTGGAAGCTCAACCTGGTATTTATCGAATTTAAGGAATGCCTTTGCTCCCTCAACAACACACTGAGCATCTACAAAGTTCATCTGTGGTGATCCGATGAATCCTGCAACGAACAGGTTGTTTGGCTGATTGTAAAGCTTCTGTGGGCTGTCTACCTGCATGATAACACCATCTTTAAGAACAACGATTCTTGTTCCAAGTGTCATAGCCTCTGTCTGATCATGTGTAACGTAGATGATTGTTGCACCTAATCTGTTATGTAATGAAGAAATCTCAGATCTCATCTGTACACGAAGCTTTGCATCAAGGTTTGATAAAGGCTCATCCATAAGGAATACCTTAGGATTACGAACGATTGCACGACCCATGGCAACTCGCTGTCTCTGTCCACCTGAAAGAGCCTTTGGCTTACGGTCTAATAATTTCTCAAGGTCAAGGATTCTTGCTGCCTCCTCAACTTTTGCCTTAATCTCATCCTTTGGAACTTTTCTAAGCTTAAGTCCAAATGCCATGTTGTCAAATACTGTCATATGTGGGTAAAGAGCGTAGTTCTGGAATACCATTGCGATATCACGATCCTTTGGCTCTACGTCATTCATAACCTTTCCGTCGATGATAAGCTCTCCTGAAGAAATCTCCTCAAGACCTGCGATCATACGAAGTGTTGTTGATTTTCCACATCCTGAAGGTCCTACGAAGATGATGAACTCTTTATCTTCTACTTCAAGGTTGAAATCCTTAACTGCCTCAAATCCGTTTGGATAAACTTTGCAAATGTTCTTTAATGATAAACTTGCCATTTTAAAAATACCTCCTAAGTATTATGTACATATATGTAACTGTTCAGTGCCCTGACTGTCTGTTACCTTGTTTCTTTGTATCTTTATAATACAAAACATATCGTCAATTGGCTATAGTCAATCCGCCAAATAATTTAACGTGTTGTTGTCATTATGACGAAACACAGTCTGATATCGAAACAATTACAAGGCAATTACTGCAATAAACGTACTAATTACAGCTTAGAATATCCAAAGCCATTGACCATAGCCTCAATCGGCAGCCCCTTCTTGCAGAATGGACACTCCGTAACAGGATATGTCTGGTAGTTTACCACATCATCGTCATCAAACAGCTTATCAATCTTTACTCCATTGACCTCATCTATGGTTGAGAATATGGACGCAATACATGTGACCATACCGCCATAATAGTTGATACACTCCATCGCTCTTCTGATTGTCTCACCTGTTGTGGTAGTTGCCAGAAGAAGTACAACATGCTTGCCATCTATAGCGCCCTTATTGTTATCCCTGAAAAGCATCTGTCCGTTGTTAATCTCAGGCGATACAACGTAAATTGTCTCGTGCTTATTCACAGACATAAGTCCGTTTCTCTCAATCTCCTGGCTTAAGAATGCACCAATCATTTCTGTTCCATCCATACATACGATTGTATCTATATATGAATGATGCGGTACCTTGGTGTAAAGAGCCTTTGCAGCTTCCTTTGCCTCGGACACACGGGTCTTGATGCTTGTCACATCTACATAATAATTAATATGCGAATGACTTGTAGCGAAATGTCCCGGTATAGCGTGTAAGTTTAAACCTGCACTCTCCTTTGATTTAAATTTCACAATACGATTTTCCATGATAAGTCCCCCTTTTTAAGTAAAGATTAGTTTTAATTGTAACTCATTTGTGATTAATTAGCTCCTGTAGAACCGAATCCACCGGCACCACGCTTCGTATCAGAAAGCTCTGACACCTCATTAAACTCAACAGCCAGATATGGCATGACCACAAGCTGCGCTATACGATCTCCGGGATTAATAGTGCGTGCCTGCGTTCCGTCATTATGAAGAGCCACAATATACTCTCCCCTGTAATCACTGTCACACACACCCACGCAGTTTGCCGGGCGAAGTGCCTGCTTTGCAGCTAAACCACTTCTGGCAAAAACTGCCCCAAAATATCCGTCAGGAATCTCTATCGAAAGCCCCGTGCCTATCTTTGCTGTCTCATGTGGCTCAATGACAAGCTCCTTAGTAATGTCGGCATATAAATCATAGCCTGCTGCATATTCACTTCCCCTTGTAGGGATTTTGGCTGTGGTTGTCAATTTTTTTATATTTATTTTCATTTTATAATTTCCCCTGATGTAATTTTATATATGACCGTCTATAGCCATTTATTACCCAACCTGTTAACTAATTATTTCCACTCCAGACTTGAGTGCTCAATCTTCCTGTCACGAAGCATAAGCTCTGAGACAGCCTCCTTTGCCGGCTTATCCTCAAAAAGCACTCTGTTTACTTCCTCGATAATCGGCATCCTTACATCATATTTTTCTGCAAGGGCAAGTGCAGCCTTTGCTGAATAGATGCCCTCTACAACCATCTTGACTTCTTTTGTTGCTTCATCCATTGTGTATCCCTGGCCTATAAGCATTCCGGCCTTTCTATTACGACTGTGACGACTCTCACATGTAACAATAAGGTCTCCGATACCTGTCAGTCCAAAAAGTGTCTCAGCCTTTGCTCCCATCTCAATCGCAAGCACAGATATTTCTGCAATTCCTCTGGTAATAAGCGCTGCCTTTGTATTATCTCCATAGCCAAGTCCGTCTGCCATGCCTGCTGCAAGTGCTATGACATTCTTGAGGGAGCCTCCAAGCTCCATTCCAAGCACATCAGGACTGGTATACACACGAAATACCTCATTCATAAAAAGATCCTGTACTATCTCAGCGGTCTTCTGTGTCCTTGCTCCTGCAACAACAGTCGTAGGAAGCAGCTGTCCGACCTCCTCTGCATGTGAAGGTCCGCACATCACAGCCACATCAGCGCAAGGTATCTCACTCTCTACCACATCAGATATAGTCATCAGAGTATTTTCTTCAATTCCCTTTGCCACACAGACAATTATCTGCCCATCCTTCACAAAAGGAGCCATCGTTTTTGCTGTGCTTCTGGTAAAAACAGACGGTACCGCAAGCACAAGTATATCGTTATTTTTGATTGTTTCCTCAATATCTGTTGTAAAGGTAATGCTGTCCGGAAGCTTTACTCCAGGAAGCTTATCAATATGCTCATGCTTTTCTTTAAGCATATCAATCTCTTTCTCCACGATTGACCATATTTCAACAGAATGTCCGTTATTTGCAAGCACCAGGGATAATGCTGTTCCCCAGCTTCCCGCACCTATAATACCAACTCTACTCATTTTTTATTCCTCATACTATATATAATGATATGAGGGTCAAAAGGTTTTTTGCCCCTCATTTATTGTAATCCAAAAATATTATTTACTTTGCCTTCTGGCCAAATTTATTTTCAGTTCCGCTTAATAGTCTTTTGATATTTGCTCTGTGACGCCAGATAGCCATCGCCGTAAAACAAGCTGCAAGAATATCAAACTCAACCGCATAATTGCCGCTCACTCCAAGCAGCCCCATATGGTTAAACACAATTGCCTGAATCAGAAATGATATAACAACCAGTATAGAACCAAGTGAGACATATCTTGTTATGGCTACTGCAAGAATAAACAATACCAAACATATCGGAGCCGCTATCGGACATACAGCAAGTATTACACCTGATGTACATGCTATTCCCTTTCCTCCCTTAAAACTAAGGAAGAACGGAAAATTGTGTCCAAGCACCGCTCCAAAGCCTGCATAAAGCTCTATGCATTTAACAGCCTGTGGATATGTATTTCTATATATGAAATAAAATATCAAAACTGCTATGATTGCCTTGAACAAATCACCAAAGAAAGTAACTGCACCGGCCTTCCATCCAAGTGTACGAAGCGTATTGGTGGTGCCTGAATTGCCGCTTCCATGCTCCCTCACATCTATTCCATGTGCCTTACCATAAAAATATCCGGTCTGAAAGGTTCCAAAAAAATACCCTACGACCAATGCTAAAATCCTAGCCAGTATCATTTTACTCATTTTCCTTTCGTTCTCTCGTAATAAACTTAAGTGCAGTTCCCCTGAAACCAAATGTATCCCTGATTCTGTTCTCGAGGTATCTGGTATATGAGAAATGCATAAGATTCTTGTCATTTACAAAGATTACAAAGGTAGGCGGCTTAACAGAAACCTGTGTCACATAGTATATCTTTAGTCTCTTGCCCTTGTCTGTAGGTGGCTGCTGCATAGCAACTGCCTCCGTAACTATCTCATTTAACACTCCTGTTGCAACACGCATTGAGTTATTTTCTATAACAACATCAATGAGCTCAAATATCTTGTTGAGTCTCTGACCTGACTTTGCCGAAATAAACAGTATCTCTGCATATGGAATAAAGCTTAATATCTGTCTGATTTTTTCTGTGTGCTGCTTTACAGTATTATTATCCTTTTCAATGGCATCCCATTTATTGACAGCAATGATAATTCCCTTGCCTCTTTCGTGGGCAATGCCCGCAATTTTAGCATCCTGCTCTGTAACACCCTCAGTAGCATCTATCACTACTATGACAACATCAGCTCTTTCCACTGCAGAAACTGCACGTATAATACTGTATCGCTCTATATCCTCTTTTATCTTGTTCTTGCGCCTAAGACCGGCTGTATCGATAAATATATATTCCCTGCCATCATACTTTATAGCTGTATCGATAGCATCTCTTGTGGTGCCTGCTATATCAGACACTATCACCCTGTCCTCGCGGGCAAGCTTGTTGATAAGTGATGACTTACCTACATTAGGTTTACCTACTATAGCAACTCTCGGCCTGTCATCATCGTCATCCTGCTTTGATGAATCAGGGAAATGCTTCACAACCTCATCGAGCATATCTCCGAGTCCCAGCATCGAAGCTGCTGAGATAGGATGCGGATCACCTATTCCTAAGTTATAAAACTCATACACATCCGTCATGTACTTTTCAAAGCTATCCACCTTATTGACAACCAATACAACCGGCTTGTGTGAACGGCGAAGCATATCTGCCACCTTTGAATCTGAATCAACAAGCCCCTGCTTCACATCTGTGATAAAAATAATAACATCTGCTGTGTCGATGGCAATCTGTGCCTGCTCTCTCATCTGCGACAGTATCACATCTCCTGATTCCGGCTCAATACCACCTGTATCGATCATGGTAAAATTGTAATCAAGCCATGATACATCCGCATATATTCTGTCTCTTGTAACACCCGGAGTGTCCTTTACTATAGATATCCTCTCTCCTGCAAGCGCATTGAAGAGAGTTGATTTTCCAACATTTGGACGGCCTACAATGGCCACTACTGGTCTGCTCATATACTCTCCTGTTCTAAATTCATATTAGCCTATAGAATAATTGTAACTATTTAGAATAATTATAAAATGATATCTTTTAACCATTTAATCATAAAATAATAAACAAAACATCTATAACAGAGTAATTATATCACAATACCATTTACAGAGACAACTATTCATATGTCAAAAGTGGTTCTTTTGATGAAATTAATCCATTTTCTTTAAGAACAGCTATCAGATTAGTACAGTTTTCACCAAATCTAATGTTGACCGAATATGTTTCAATACCATCGGAACGGGCATCCCCAAAATCAGAATACTCCTTTGTCACACCCAGTATATCCAACAGATCCTCATACCATGTGGCGTCATAGCCATTCCAGCTTTTTTCAACCCTGTTGCCCTTTGGCACTGTAAAATTCAGCATAAGATTGTACATATAGCTGGTATCCTTATCCACTCCGCCAAGCATTCCCTGCAAATTATATTCCTGCATCACACCGGCCTCAACATCCTTCTTTACAGCATCAAAAATATCCGCAGCAACTTTTCCGTTAAAGCGCTCATTCAGCACATCTACATATTTATCATTATACTGCTCTGCCGAGCCATTGATAAAGGTAATATCTGTCGTATCACACTGCATTATAGCATTAGTAATATTCTGTGGTTTATTTTCCTCCGCCATAATCGCCTTACACTGCTTATGTGGATTAAAATCATCCGTTCTATGATATACACGGTTGACCTTTTCTCCGTTTTTTAGTGTATATGAGATTGTAATATACCCGGAATCATCATATCTCTTTTTAAAATAATCCTTTTTCTGCGCCATAAGTATCTTTTGAGTCTCTAAAATCTTTTCAACATCCTTTCCCTCCAGATTGATATCAAAATCTATGGCTATACAGGCAGAATCAATATCCGCAAGCTTCGGTATATAATTTTCCTGCACATTTCCGTAAACTGTTATGCCTCCAAATACAACTACAACAAAAGCACCAAAAGCAATGATTTCCTTAAATAGTGCTTTAGAAAAAATTTTAAAATTCTTCCTTATAATCATCTCTAAAAGTAAGAAGGCTATGATTCCAAGCACCACTGCCAGCATCATAATTGCAGGAACACCAATGCTGATTCTAAGTCCAAGCAAAAGCGACGCTGCAACAATAGATAAAATCAATCCTCCCAAACTGCCAAGCCCCCATCTGAAAACCGGCTTAAGCTTTGGAATAGCTATAAAACTTCCTGCATTTTCCAAATCTCTATGCTTATAAATCTTATAAGAAATAAAGTATATAACTGCAGCCGCGATGACATAGACTACGATAGTATTTGTGCCTCTGAAGGTATATTTAATGCAGTAATAATCATCCCCTGTATTCTTCATGGTCGGATGAAAGCCTACCCGATTGAGAAGCTGTAGCATGGGTGCAAACCACGTAACACTTATTTTCCTTACAAATTCCATATATGAAAGCCCGTACGATACATATGTGAGCACATTGGCAATAGCAATAACTGCTCCTCCATACAGCAGATTGACAAGCGCATACATTACTGCTACAGAAACAAGCTGTCCTGTAATCATTGCGCACAGACACACCAGGCTGTACATAAAAAAAGATATTCCCATTGTAGCAAGCAGATTGATTCCAATATGTACCACCTTCGTATTGCCATATGATATACATATAACAAACGACATAATGTACTTAACTATCTGCGGAATCCACATAAACAGCAGGCCTGTCAACACATTAGTCGAAAAAAGCTGACGTCTTGTCACAGGCATAGCGTGAATCATATTACATGCTCTCGAATTATACAGGTAACTGAACATTGCCATGCCTGTAACCAATGCCATAACAAAAATAAAAATCATATCTGCCTCCATGCTGATAGCCGGGGACATTATATCAAGCATATACTTATGCCAGTTCGTGCCATAAATAAAATATGCACTCTTAAATCTGCTCCACATAGAAAAAGGGCCGTTAAATAATAGCACTATTGTATACAGTGTCCAGATTGGCCAGTAAAGCTTTACATTCTTTTGCAGCATTGTTTTATTAATAAATGATGTCTTTGACTTCATAGTCCTCTCCTCCCATCTCATAGATAAATATTTCCTCCAGAGTAAGAGGCAGTACATCCACTACCTGCGGACTGTCCTTGCCATCTGTAATAGCCTTTACAACAGCCTCAGGCTCTCCACGCACAATAACTGTGTATACTCTTCCTATATTTGACATATGAAGAACTTTAAAATCCTGCGGTATCTTAGGCATGCCATATGGACATGCAATCTGAATCTTTGAAATATTACCCTGCAGCTCTGTAAGAGAGCGCTCTATCATAATCTTTCCCTTATTGAGAATACCTACATGATCACACACATCCTCCAGCTCGCGCAGGTTATGAGACGATACAACCACTGTAGTATTATTTGCAGCCACATCATCAAGCATGATAGACCATATCTGTCTTCTCATGACAGGATCAAGCCCATCAACAGGCTCATCGAGTACAATAAGCTTTGGTTTACAGCACAGCGCAAGCCAGAAGGCAACCTGCTTCTGCATGCCCTTAGAGAGCTTTCTGATATTCCTTTTAACATCTATAGATGGAAAAAACTCCTGCATCCTGTAAAACTGCTTCTCATCAAAGCCCGGATACATTCCCTTATAGTAATGCATCATATTAATCGTATCAGACTGCAAAAAATAAAACATATCATCCGGTATATAAGCCATCTGCCCTTTAATCCTTGCATTTTCATATACCGGCTCACCATCAATAAACACTTCCCCTGCATCCTGTCTCATTACGCCTGTAATATGCCTGATAAGTGTAGACTTTCCGGCTCCGTTTGGACCAACAAGCCCATAGACAGCACCCTTTTCCACGTTCATATTCACGCCGTTGAGTGCTGTAAAATCATCAAATTTTTTCACTAAATTATTTATCTGTATCATCATTACCCTCTGTCACCGCAGCTTCTGCCCGTATCTGTTGTATTACAAATCCGGATGCATCATCTTCAATATCTAAATTTGCCTTCGCACCATCCATCCTGGTCATCAGTTCCTCTACCGGTGTATCAAGCACAAATAACTCTGTCACCACCTGGTCAAAAAGCAGCTTCAAATGTTTTGCCCTGCTCTGCCTTGCATTGTTAGCATCTGCAACAAAGGTTCCTTTACCACTTTGAGTGTAAATAAATCCTTCCTCCTCAAGCTCTCTGTATGCCTTTGCAATAGTGTTAGGATTGATTGCATACTTGCAGGCAAGCACCCGGACAGACGGAAGCTTTTCGTCCTGTTTGAAAACATTCATAACAATCATTCGTCTGATGCCTTCCTTAATTTGTTCATAAATAGGCTTTGAATCTCGATAATTTAACTGCATATCGTTCTCCCTGGTTCATATATGGCAGTACCGCTGTAGCTTTTAATATTAACTCAAAAAAGTATAAAACTGTCTGACCGCATCAGTTCCCGCACAGTGTACTATCCAACGTGTTACACCTATTTTAACATATATAGCTTTAGGCGTTTCTTATTATTTCCTTAATAGATTGTGCGAAAATTACTTAAGAAACATAAAAGCTCCAAGATTTCCCCTCTTTCCATGACTTGCTCTATGCGAAAATAAAAGAGTGGGATTACAACAGGTACATATATTGGTTATGGCAACATTGGCTTCCTGCACTCCTGCTTCCACAAGTACTCTCCTGTTACATTCCCAAAGGTCTAGCTGATATTTTCCGTCTCCCTTATAGCGCAGAATATCACTCGCATGAGGATCGTCCGTTGTCGCAAACTCATCAACAAAATGCTCTGCAACATCCTGACTTATCTCATAGCAGTCCTGACATATTGAAGGTCCTATCGCAGCTATAACATCATGTGCCTCGGTACCAAACTCCCTGTTCATAGCAATAAGTGTCTCTTTTCCCATGCGATTTACAGTACCTCTCCAGCCCGAATGGCTAAGCCCTATTGCCATATGTACCGGATCAACAAAATAAAGCGGTACACAATCAGCATAAAATGTGGCAAGCACAACATTTGGTTCATTCGTGATAAGTCCATCCACATCTGTATATGGTCTCTTTCTTGTCACCCCAATGCCGCACTGCTTTTTTCCAACTCGCAAAACATTGGTAGTATGTGTCTGGTCTGTCGTAACAATCTGCCCTGCTTCTGCTCCGATTGCCTCCGCCACTCTTTTATAGTTTTCTAAGACCTTTTTCTCGTCATCACCACGTGTAAAGCTTAGATTTAAGCTTTCAAACATCCCTTCACTGAGTCCACCAAGACGTGTTGTAAAGCAATGCTCTATCATAGAAAGCTCATTTAGCTTCTTAAAATGTAACAAAGGAACAACACTTCCGCTTGAAAGGACGTGCTTTTTTAATTCCAGAACATCTTTATCATTCTTTGCCACAAAATCATTTATAGTAATTTCATCAACACCTTTGTGTATGTTTTCAGCCTGTATATTCTTATCAATCTTTATATTCTTATCAATCTCTGTCTTCATATTTATATCTATGCAATTATATATTTCCGATAACTATTGCTGCTTATAATTACTATTTGTAGTTATGTTACTTCTTATAATTGCCTGCTCCTTATCTGTTTTTATGAAATAGTCTGTCCAAACGTTTATAAATTAACGGTCCAGTAATACCTGTCCATCACTGCCGAGATAATAGTTATTGACTGCCCTCAAATGCATTCTTCAACACCGTAACCTCGTCATCATCCACTGCTATCACATCGAATCTGCATGGTGTCCATTCACTCAGACCATGTGTCATAAGATAATAGCGAGCAACTGATATGATTCTTTTCTGTTTGCTATACCCCACTGCTTCAAGAGCGCTTCCACAACCATTATCCCTACGATATTTCACCTCGCAAAAACATATTGTATCCCCATCCCTGGCTATTATATCTATCTCTCCATAGCGATTTCTGTAATTGCGAATAAGTACCCTGTATCCCATATTTATTAACTGCTCAGCTGCAAGCTGCTCGTATATACTTCCAACACTTCTTTTATTCATAACTGCCTCAAATACTGTAAACCTTCACATTACCGTTGATCAATTTTTGCCTTAAGCTTATCCAAATCATTAACAAAAACAAGTATCTCCGCAACAACCTCATACAACTCCGGTGGAATCATATCACCTATTTTAAGCTTAGACAGTGTATCAGCAAGCTTATCGTCCTTATATGTAGGCACATTGCTTTCCTTTGCCCTCTCAATAATCCTGTCAGCTACAACGCCCTTGCCTGTAGCTAGTATTTTAGGTGCTGCTTCTCCCGGCACATACTCTATAGCTACGGCTGTTTTGCCTATGTCTATTCCATTATTGTTGCGATTATCATTTTCGCCATGCATACAACTCACCTGTCCTTCTGAAGTAAGTTTTAATCATCTGTGACTATTCGTAAATTATCTTATACACTGCTACGCCCTAATGTCAAAGGAATATCTATGCACCTGACCTGTAGGTGGCAAATCCTTTTTCAGAAATCCAGCGACAAAATTCATCTGTTTCGAACCACTATTTACATTCAATTCACAATTATAGCCCTTATCCTGTAATCTCTTTTCCAACACCGGCAGAAATTGCTTTACCAGTGCATATGACTCATCACTATCCAAATAGAAATTAGTTGTAACCTTCCTATGAAGCATTTTAATTGACACATCTGTCCCACCGAGATGCTCTAAATCCAAATGTAAAAATGCTGATAATTCTTTGTCCGGATTGGACATACTTTTCTTATTTGTATACACATACAACTGTCCGCTGGCGTTTTTTTCATTCATCTTCAATGGAACCTGCACATATGTATATGCCTCGTTTATCTGATTCATAAATTCAATATTTCCACGGATATTATCTGCCAGTGCCTCTGCTTTAGGATTCACCACTCCAGATGTTTTTAAAATATTTTCCATATTAATTATCTGTTTTTCAATTTTATCGTACAAGCCATCAATCTTCTTAGGATTCTTTTCTAAATCTCCCGGTTTTATCATCCATTGCTGTTCTAATGTCTCCTTTAACATAAGCTTAAAGGCTTCTCCTGAAAACAACTGTCTCAGTGCATCGGCATTTGCCGGTGTGTTTTCCAACATACTATTTATATCATTAAGTATTCCAACAACACTGCTATCCTCTGAATACAAAGAAATATTATTTTCCTGTAAATCAGGAAGCAGCTTCCTGACCTGTTCATTAAGCTCCTCTATCTGCTTATCCGATAAAATAAATCCAATAGTATTTGATTTTGCTTCATTCCCCTGTAAAAATATATTATCTATTACTGAGGAATTATTTATTTTTTGTGTTGTCTGAATATCCTGTGATTCACCGGAAACACTGTTTAGTGATTCGAATAATTCAGCAATATTAAAGTGCTTTTTTACTACAGGTGCAGATTGATTATCACGCATTATGGCTTCATACTGAGACATATCTGCGTCTTCATTTGAAATAAATGCATCTTCCGGCAACCCATCTGTAACAATATTTAAGATATCCCTTGCCTGACTTACAAGCTTATACATTGATAAATCTTCGGCTGAAAGAGCATTCGGCAGTTCCTCTATCAAACTATCCATGGCAATTGTAATAGCCTGTTTGTCATTAGCATAATTTTCAAACTGAGCTGCGTTTACCTGATTAATTTCAATTCCAAGCCTCTTTAACTCAACCAGTGTAGTCACATTAATCCCCTTATTATCCTGCACAAGCTGATACATCTGATTAAGGCTTATCTTATCAATCGGCATCTGCTCCTCCATCATCTTATTCACCATCGACAAATTGGTGCCATCTACCGGCAGTCCTGCGGCCTTTAGTGCATCCATAAGTGTGAGGTTGACTCCCTCTCCATCAACAGTATATGGTTTTATTTCTATAGTGCCTCCATCATTATTTTTCACCTGAAAAAACACAGACTGCCCCTGTTCAAATGAAAACTTCCCTGCTAACCTTGCTAAAATCTGCTGACCATTTGACAAGGCAAGCTTAACCTGATTTCCGCGGACACTGCTTACTGTTCCCTCAAATATCATCCCTTTTGACATTTCATTTAAAGAAGATACCAGCTTCTCAACGCCCTTTGCTCCTGTCATAGGCTCACCATTTGCCACTGAATTGTTATATTGACTTACCAAATTAGATATCTGCATAGCATCACCCTGATATAATATGATATGAGGGTCAAAAGGTATTTTACCCCTCATTTATGATTAAGTATATATTTATAAATTGTATCATTTATTGGTATTTCTGTCACTATATTACTGTTCAAACCATACTACGACCAGCAACAATTACAGGCTTTCAAAAATCAGGTAAATTCCACCATATTCTTCCTATACCACTTTGGACAAAGATTGCGCTGACATTGTGGATTGAACCGCTCCCTTATATCAGTGTGCTCAAAATACACCTTCCATAATTGTTCAAAATCATCTGTCTTCCCCGGCACACTTTTCTCAAGCTGTTTAAAATCACTTTCATTGATATAAAAGCACTCCTTAAGCCTCGGGTGAACCACTGCATACCTTCTTCTCTCATCATAGATTACAAAATTTTCACCGGGATACCTGTCAACAAAATGCCACATAACAATAGGTATCATATCGCATTTCGGCTCAAACTGAGCCAGCAGATAGTTTCCATTATCACTGAAACGAATAAAACCTCTTATCTTGTCAGCTTCTTTATTTACCTTTCTTGAAAGCTCAAATACCTCCATAACATATTTATCGGTCATATGCTCCATAATCCTTTGTCCAACCTTAAATGCCCTGACAAGAAATCCAAGCACTATTGTTGCTCTATTATCAGAATAATGGCATAAAGCATCAAATACTGTCTCATATATCTTAAAACCAAGCTTCTTTTGAATAGCTAATATTGTTTTTTGTACCTTTAGCTCATCTGTAACGATATCTATTGTCCTTGAAAAAAGTGTATAGTTCCCGTCAGTGCCTGTCTCAATTGAAATATTGTCCCGGTATATTTCGTGATTTTCTTTTTGCATTTGATTTTTATATACAAAAGCATCATATATCGCAGTAAAAATCCCATTTATATTATTGTCACATCTCAATATTATATTATCCACGCATACTTCTCCTTTAAAGTTTACAAAAATATCAGTAATTATTCTGATATAAAATCAAATATACTCATCTGCTCATATGTACATGATTTATTGTCAGCTAAAAGCATGGTATCCGGTCTTTCATTATATATAAGGTGCCTTGTAATATAGCTTTCATCAAGCTTTGTATTGTACATCATACGACCATCACAGGTAATAAAGTACAGTGCTCTTTTGAGCACGACACCCATTTTCTTTAAATCTGTAAACGAAAGCTTTGCATGCTTTCTGGCTTTTATAATACGCCTGACACTGTTAGTGCCTATTCCCGGGACCCTGAGAAGTGTATAATAATCCGCCGTCATAATCTCAACCGGAAAACATTCCAGATGACCTACAGCCCACTGACACTTTGGATCAATATAATCATTAAAGCTCTGATTATCCTCCGACAAAAGCTCTCCTGCCTTAAAGCCATAAAATCTCATAAGAAAATCTGCCTGATAAAGCCTGTGCTCTCTCTTTAACGGTGGCGGCTGCCCGATACCCGGTAATGACTCATCCATATTGACATTCACAAAAGCCGAGTAAAATACTCTCTTCATATCAAACCTGTTGTACATTGCTTCTGCTACAGATATAATCTGATAATCACTCTCTCCGGTTGCTCCCACTATCATCTGGGTACTCTGCCCAGCCGGCACGTAATATCTGTCCGGTCTTTTGATGCTTAAGCCCGTTTTATTAATATAAGCGCTATTTCCATAAGAAGCGTCCGTTGTCTCACAGACAACTCCAGGATTTAGCTGCGCTCCCAATCCCCAGCTTTTCTCAGCAAGCCTATCTGCCTTCTCACAATATGAAGCAACACTAAGACTTCTGTGATACTCTGACAATCTGGCAGCACTATCTTTTATTTCGGCCATCTGCTCATAATATGCCTGCTCATCTATATACATACGGTTTTTCATACTTCTATTGCCATGATACATTCGGCTGTCCTTTATACCATTTTGAATAAATCTCATAGGTGTAAGAATGTTTTTACGCGCCTTATTCGGAGCAACTGCCCTAAGCCCTTCCGCTGTGGGCAACTCCAGATTAACACTCATCCTGCCACAAAGATATCCAATCATCTCAAGAACCTCAGAGGAGGCTCCCGGTATACCTTTGATGTGTATATACCCATTGAAATGATATTTGTTTCTCAAAAGAAAAAGCGTGGTATATAAAAGCTGCATGGTATGCTCGGGCGATTCTATGATACCTGAGCTTAAAAAAAGTCCCTCTATATAATTGCGTCTGTAAAACTCAACAGTAAGCTTACATACCTCTTCAGGCGTAAATGACACTCTTTCAACATCATTAGTGCATCTGTTGATACAGTATTTGCAATCATAAATACATTCATTTGTAAAAAGTATCTTGAGAAGCGATATACACCTGCCATCAGCTGTAAACAAATGACATATTCCACTGGCAAATGTGCTCCCCATATCCTTTCCATTGCCCAAACGGGATGTACCACTGGAAGTACATGCAACATCAAACTTCGCCGCATCCGACAAAATCTTAAGTTTTTCCATAATATCAGCACTGATTAATGTTAACATAATGCCTCCTAGCGTTTCCTCGAACATTTGTTTGTATTATATAACATATGTTCGAGAAAATCAAGTGGTATTTTCTGGAGACAATATTAGGATAAGCCATAACAGAAATTTGTTTCTAATTTAAGCTGCCAAAAATATCAAAATACTTTCGGCAATACTTAATATTTCCATTGAATTCAAAAATAAAAAACCATAGATATCTTAAACACATTAAGATACTATGGTTTTATGATTGTCCATAATTATTCAGTTGCTAAAATATGTAACAGCCTTTATCAACATACTTTATTCCCGCTTGAAATAACATTTTTAAAAGCTGCAATTTGACATAATTTATCCTAATTTAGTCTTGAAAAACTCGATTATTTTATCCCACAGCTCATCCTGGAAAAACTGCAGATCAGCATGGTCAGCATCTTCCAATGCAATCAAATCCGCGTCACAGCCATTTTCAATAAGCTTATCATAAAGCTCCTCGCTCTGCTCAAATGGAACTGTCTGATCATTTATACCGTGAATAATCAAAAATGGAGGAGCATCTTTTGTCACCTTGGAAACAGGAGAACTATTGTATGCATCCTTTATATTTCTCATAATATTATATCCGAGTAAAAGCGACTCCATAGATGCTGCACTCTCCTCGGCATCTTTATACTTAAATGTGCTAAGGTTAGTCGGTGGATACCACGGGCAGGCTGCCTGAATGCTGCTTGACTCCTCAAGATAGTCTCCAACATCATGAGCCTTATCATGATCCAATGCTGCCATACACGTCAAAAATCCTCCTGCTGATTCTCCCATCGCACCAAAATGCTCCTTGTCAATTCTGTATCTATCTGCATGTGCCTTCAAATACCTGATTGCAGCCTTTACATCCTCTATCTGTATAGGATAACTACCCTCATTTGATGTGCGATATTCCACACTGCAAACAACAAAGCCTTGATGTGCAAGCATGCTAAGATACGATAGATGTGCTGACTTATCCATCCTCATCCATGCACCACCGCATATCCATACAATACAGGGATAACGCTTGTCAAACTTATCCTCCGGATATATTAAATCGAGTTTTAAATCTCTGCGACAGTGATCATACCACGAATCCACCTGCGCATATGTAATATCAGATATCTGCACATATTGTGGCTTTGTAACATTAATCTTAAGCTTTTCCTTCATTAAAAATCCTCCTTACATTTGTAATCCATTTTGAAATACAAATTTATTTCATTATAATTACCAATAAACACTTTATTCCCATTGTAATACATATCTTTTTATTATTAAACATAAAAAACCTTGAAACAACTATATCGCTTCAAGGTTTAATAACAGGGGATGAGAGAATCGAACTCCCGCTAAAAGTTTTGGAGACTTCTGTCATACCATTTGACCAATCCCCTATATTTAATTATTATATCAAATATAGAAAAAGGACGCAATAGGAATTACGTCTTATTTTAATATACCTTCAAAACTTCATACAAATCCGATTTGTTTTTCTCAGTTATTAACCAGATTAAGCCCTCGACCTATTAGTAACAGTCAGCTCCACATGTTGCCATGCTTCCACCTCTGCCCTATCTACCTTGTAGTCTTCAAGGGGTCTTACTCCCGAAGGAGGGATATCTCATCTTGAGGGGGGCTTCACGCTTAGATGCCTTCAGCGTTTATCCCTTCCAGACTTGGCTACTCTGCCATGCCGTTGGTCGACAACAGATACACCAGTGGTCCGTCCATCCCGGTCCTCTCGTACTAAGGACAGCTC